>Ga0207754_100002_pt1 | contig 474739 bp, 496 predicted proteins | sample A23E1SouthBayCA_FD_187728 | JGI IMG/M metagenome (GOLD analysis project Ga0207754, IMG submission 187728) | Aerobic enrichment media microbial communities from Eden Landing Ponds, California, USA - A23 E1 (SPAdes) | ecosystem: Environmental > Aquatic > Marine > Unclassified | place: Emeryville... | reverse complement strand
CGGCCGGCCCCCGAGCCAGCAGTGGTCGCTCGTCCTCGACCGCGCCCGCGACCTGCTCGACCGGCAGTCCGACTGCTTCCGCGACCTCGTCCGACCCGCGCTCGCCGACGCCGGCATCGAAATCGTCGGCTACGACGACCTCGCGCCCGACGAGCGGGCGGCCCTCCGCGACTACTTCGAGGCGTCGGTCCTGCCGACGCTGACGCCCCTGACGTTCGAGCCGGCACATCCGTTCCCGTTCATTTCGAACCTCTCGCTGTCGCTCGCGGTCCGCACGACCGAGGGCCCAGAGGAGCCGACGAAGTTCTCGCGGGTCAAAGTCCCCGGCAACCGCCCGCGACTCGTCAACGTGGACGAGCGCGTCGCCGGTGCGGATGGCGCAAGCGACTCCAACACCGCTTCTGCATCCGCCGCCTCCGCCCCCGTCAGATACGTCCCGCTCGTGGCCGTCATCGAGCGCAACATCGACCTGCTGTTCCCGAACGTCGAGGTCGTCGACACCTCAGCGTTCAAGGTGACGCGGAACGCCGAGGTCCGCCGCAACGAGGAGGTCGCAGAGGGCCTCATCGCCATGATAGAGGACGTGCTCCGCCAGCGCCGGTTCGCCACGGTGGTCCGCTTGGAGGTCCAGTCGGGCACGCCCGAGGCCGTCCGCGACCTGCTCGCGGAACAGCTCGGCGTGGACGACCGCGAGGTGTTCGAGCGCGACCTGCCGCTGGACTACGGCGCGCTCGCGTCGCTTTTCGACCTCGACCGGCCGGAACTCGAAGTCGCGCCGTGGACGCCCCAGCCCCACCCGCGGTTCGCCGGTCGCTCCGCCGACGACCCCGACTCGGTGTTCACCGAAATCGCTCGGAAGGACGTGCTCGTCCACCACCCGTACCACTCGTTTACGGGCACGGTGGGGACGTTCCTCGCGGCCGCCGCGGCCGACCCCGACGTGCTGGCCATCAAAGCCACCATCTACCGGACCGCGCCGGACTCCGAGGTCATCGAGACGCTCATCGAGGCCGCCAAGAACGGCAAGCAGGTCGCGGTGATGGTCGAACTCAAAGCGCGGTTCGACGAGGAGAACAACCTCCGGTGGGTCCGACGCCTCGAGGAGGAGGGCATCCACGTCGCTTACGGCACTATCGGGCTGAAGACGCACACGAAGACTGCGCTCGTCGTTCGCGAGGAGGGCGACGAGGTGCGGCTCTACTCCCACGTCGCCACCGGCAACTACCACTCTCAGACGGCGAAGCTCTACACCGACCTCGGGCTGTTCACCGCCGACCCCGACATCGGCCACGACCTCGTTCGCCTGTTCAACTTCTTCACCGGCCACTCGCGGCAGGAGGCGTACCGGAAACTGCTGGTCGCGCCGACGAACCTCCGCGAGGAGATGACCCGACTCGTCCGCCGGGAGGCCGACCACGCCCGGGCCGGCCGCGACGCCCGCATCGTCGCCAAGATGAACGCGCTCGAAGACCCCGCGATGGTCCGCGAACTGTACGAGGCGTCGATGGCCGGCGTCGACATCGACCTCGTGGTCCGCGGCATCTGCCGGCTCAGGCCCGGCATCGAAGGCCTCTCGGAGAACATCTCGGTGTCGAGCGTCGTCGGCCGGTTCCTCGAACACTCGCGTATCTTCTACTTCGAGAACGCGGGCGACCCCGACTACTACGTCGGCTCCGCGGACTGGATGACCCGCAACCTCGACCGCCGAGTCGAGGCCGTCGCGCCCGTCGAAGACCCCGAGCACCGCGCCGAACTCGACGCCGTCCTCGACGCGCTCCTGTCGGACAACCGCCGGCGCTGGGTGATGGACAGCGACGGCCGGTACGAACAGCGTCGCCCCGGCGACGACGAGCGGGTCCGCGAGGCCCACCGAGAGCTGATGGACCGGGCGCTCGGCGCGGCGTACCGCGCGAGCGACGACTGACGAAAAAAGACCGGTTCAGGCGCTCGGTTGCACCCGCGCGAGCACGTCGCCGCGGGCGAAGTCGTCGCCTTCTGCCACGACTATCTCCGCGACCGTCCCCGTCGTCGGCGCGGCCACGTCGATGCTCACCTTCTCGACCTGTATCTCGCAGAGCGTCTCGCCCGCGTCGACCGCCGAGCCCTCGCGAACGAACCAGTTGGCGAGGTAGCCCTCGGCCACGTCGTCGGCGTCGTCGGGCCACGAGTCCGCCGAGTTCACGTCCACGGCGTCCGTCATGCGCGACCCCCGTTTGGTTCCGACTCGCCCGTCATTCGTGGAGTTCGCGGACGGCGGCCGCGATATCGTCGGTTCCGGGGTTGACCTCGTCTTCGAGCGAGCGGGCGTAGGGAATCGGCACGTCCGGGATGGCGAGTCGCTTGACAGCCGAGAGGTCGTCCAGCGCGCCTTCCGCCGCCCGGGCGATGATTTCACCCGTCACGCCGAACGACTGGTAATCCTCGTCCACGACGAGGAGTTTCCCGGTCTTGCGGACCGAGTCGAGCACCGTCTCGGTGTCGAGGGGGACGAGCGTCCGCAGATCGATGACCTCGGCGTCGATACCGTCGTCGTCGAGCTGTTCCGCGGCCTCCATCGCCCGGTGGACGTGCAGACCGAGGGTGACGACGGTCACGTCGTCGCCGGGGCGCTTCACGTCGGCCTCGCCGAACGGAATCGCGTAGTCCTCCTCGGGGACGCCGGTTTTCGGGCCCGAGGGCGAGGGCATCCAGCCGAGGCCCATGAGGCGCTTGTGGAACATGTAGACGACCGGGTCGTCGTCGCGGATGGCGCTGTGCATCAGCCCCTTGGCGTCGTAGGCCGTCGAGGGGACGACGACTTTCATCCCCGGCAGGTGGGCGAAGGTCCCGTAGAGCGTCTGGGAGTGCTGGGCGGCGTCGTTGTAGGTGCCGCCGACGGCCGTGGTCAGCACCATCGGCACGGAGAACGAGCCGCCGCTCATGTAGGTGTTCTTCGCCATGTTGTTGTAGATTTGGTCCATGGCGACGCCGAAGAAATCGACGAACATCAGTTCGGCAATCGGGCGCATGCCGGCCTGTGCGGCCCCGACGGCCGCCCCGAGGTAGGCCGTCTCGCTGATGGGCACGTCCATCACGCGGTCGCGGCCGAACTCGTCCAAGAGGCCGGTCGTACTGGAGAAGATGCCGCCGTAGTCGGCCACGTCCTCACCCATGTAGAACACGTCGTCGTTCTCGCGCATCTCCCACGCGATGGCCTCGACCATCGCCCGGCTCATGGTTAGTTCGCGGTCCGTCTCGGTCGCTTCCGTGTAGTCTCGTGATTCGGTCGCCATCAGTTGTCACCTCCCGTCTCGTCGGCGTCACCCGGCGCGTCTACCGCGGCCCCGCCGTCCGTCGCCGCCTTCGCCGGCGGGTTCGTAAACACGTTCTCGTACGCCTCCTCCGGGTCTGGTTCGGGCTGTTCTTTCGCCCACGAAATCGCCGCCTCGACCCGCTCGTGGGCGCGCTCCCGCATCTCGTCGATGTCGTCGTCGGTGACGCCGTGCGAGCGCAGGTCCTCCGCGAGTCGCTCGATGGAGTCGCGCTGCTTCGCGCGGTCGATGTCGGCCTCCGGGCGATACCCCTCCGCGTCGCCCATGAAGTGACCCATCCGGCGGTGGACCTGCACCTCGATGAGCGTCGGCCCGTTGCCGTCGCGGGCGCGCATCACGGCCTCGCCCGCGGCCTCGTACACCGCCATCGCGTCGTCGGAGTCGACGCGGACGCCCGGCAGGTCGAAGCCGTCGGCGCGCTGTGCGCCGTTCTGTACGTCCGTCACGCGGTCTTTCGGCATGCTGATGGCCCAGTCGTTGTCCTCGACGACGAAGACGACCGGGAGGTCGTGGACCGCCGCGAGGTTCAGCGATTCGAGGAAGCCGCCCTGGTCGATAGCGCCCTCGCCGAGGAAGGCGACGGCCACGGCGTCCGTGTTCCGCTTTTTCGCCGCCATCGCCGCGCCGACCGCCGGCGGGCAGCCCTGCGCGATGATGCCCGAACACGCGAAGTTCACGTCTGGGTCGAACAGGTGCATGTGGCCGCCCTTCCCGCGGCACAGCCCCGTCTTCCGGCCGAAAATCTCGGCCGTCATGCGCTTGAGGTCGACGCCCTTCGCGATGGCGATGTGGTGCGGTCGGTGCGGCGCGGTCACCGTGTCGTCGTCGCGGAGGTGCATGCAGACGCCCGCCCCGGACGCCTCGTGGCCGGCCGCGAGGTGGAGTTCGCCGGGAATCGGCCCCGCCGAGATGTCGAACGCCGGCTGCTTGCCGACGAGGTACTCGTCCACCAGTCGCTCCTCGTAGTGCCGAGCAGTCACCATCTGCTCGTACATCGTCTGTAGGTCGGTAACACTCACCATGGTTGGCGTGCGGGTGTACTCTCGAGAATCTATTAACATTAATTGTGTAAGTCATGACCATCAGAACGAGCGGACTGCGAATTCACGCGAATCGACGGGTCGAGACAGGCCTAAGCCGCAGTCCGACGTATCGTCTCGCATGAGCGACACGACGCCGAATCTCGTCTCGATACCCGTCGGCGACGCGGTGCTGGAGGGCGACCTTCGGATTCCGGACGGCGCGTCGGGACTCGTGGTGTTCGCCCACGGCAGCGGCAGCAGTCGGAAGAGCCCGCGGAACAACTTCGTCGCCGAGGTCATCCGCGACCGCGGGGTCGGGACGCTCCTGTTCGACCTGCTCACCGAGGAAGAAGACGAGACGTACGAGACGCGGTTCGACATCCCGCTTCTGACCGACCGACTGCTCGGCGCGACCGAGTGGCTCCGCGGCCGCGACGCCGCCGCCGACCTCGACTACGGCTACTTCGGGTCGAGCACCGGCGCGGCGGCGGCGCTCCTCGCGGCGGCCGACCTCGGTGACGACGCGGGCGCGGTCGTCTCCCGCGGCGGGCGCGTCGACCTCGCGGAGTCGCGGCTCGGTGACGTGACCGCGCCGACGCTGTTCGTCGTCGGCGGTGCCGACGAGCCGGTGTTGAGTCTGAACCGCGACGCGTTCGCGGAACTCGACTGCGAGAAGTCGCTGGAAGTCGTCGACGGCGCGGGCCACCTGTTCGAGGGACCAGATGAACTGGACGCGGTGGCCGACCTCGCCGCCGACTGGTTCGAGACGCACCTCGGGTGAGCGCGTCGCTCACCGGTGCCGAAATCGCGGCCGCAGAGCATAGATGACTACCCACTTCCGACGCGGCCGAACTGTTGCAGACGGCCTGAATCGGTACGTTTAGAACGGTTTGTTCGAAAACCACCGCACCAATGACAGACCCCGAGTCGACGGAGCTCGACGAATCCGTTCGCGAGGCCGTCGAACGGTCACGAAGCGGTGCGCCGGCGGTCGGTTCGGTGGTTCGCGACCGGTTTTCGTCCGACGAGGTGTTCCAGCGCATCGTCGCGGCCGCGGACGAGGAGATCACCTCCGGCGCGCGGGAACTGTTCTTCAGCGCCCTCGCCGCGGGGTTCGCGATTACGATTACGTTCCTCCTCTACGTCTCGATGAAAGCGTCGACCGGCGGCGACCCGGTGTTAAGCGCGATGCTCTATCCGCTCGGGTTCATCTACATCATTATCGGGGGCTATCAGCTCTACACCGAGAACACGCTCCCGCCGGTCGCGCTGACGCTTGAGCGGCTGGCCAGTATCCCCGCGCTCTTGCGTAACTGGGTCGTCGTCCTCGCGGGGAACCTCTTCGGCGGGACGCTCGGTGCGGCCGCCCTCGCCTTCGGCGGCGTCCTCTCGCCGGAAGCCGCGAGCGCGGCGCTCGAACTCGCTCAGAAGGGGGTCGAGACGCCATGGTGGAGTCTCTTCTTCAAGGCCGCGTTCGCCGGCCTCATCGTCGCCGGCGTCGTCTGGGTCACCTTCGCCGCCCGCGACACCATCTCTCGTCTCGTCGTCGTCTACCTCGCGTTCCTCGCGGTTCCGCTGGGTGGACTCTTCCACGTCGTCGTCTCCTACACCGAGATGGTCTACCTCGTGATGAACGGCCAGCTGGCGTTCCTCGTCGGCCTGACCGAGTTCGTCATCCCCGTGCTGTTGGGCAACACCTTCGGCGGCGTCGTCCTCGTCACCGTCGTCAACTACTTCCAGACGACGGAAAACCGGTTAGAATCCGCTCGTTTCGAGGGCGCGAAACGCCAGCTCTCGATTCGTGAGTGGGCGCTGGGCGGACTCGCCGGTCGGTCGTACGTCCCGCTCATCGAGACCGAAGAGGGAACCGACGACCACACGGACTCCTACCGGGTCGTCGTACCCATCTCGAACCCGCGGACCGAGTCGCACGTCGTCGAACTCGCCTGTGCGCTCGCGAAGTCGAAAGAAGACGCCATCGTCGATATCGTCCACGTGGTGCAAGTTCCCTCGCGCGTCTCGCAACGCTACGGTGCCGCACAGAACCAACGGATTATCGCACACTCCAACGAACAGCTCGAAGACGCCCGCGAACGCGTCGCCGGCTACGACATCGAAGCCCGGACGTCGACGGTCGTCTCACACCGCTCGTTCGAGGAGATATTCACCGTCGCCAGCCGCAAAGACGCCGACCTCGTCGTCATGGGCTGGAGCAACGACCGAATCTGGTCGGGAGGGCGTGCAGAACGGACGATGAGCGAGTTGACGAGTCGCCTGCCCTGTGATTTCCTCGTCCTCAACGACCGGAACTACGACACCAGTCGACTCCTCTTGCCGACGGTCGATAGTCCCCACTCGGCGCTCAGCGCCGAGGTCGCGAAATCCCTCCGCTCGGTCGTCGGGTCGGAGGTGACGCTCCTCCACGTCGTCAACGGTCCGGACGAGCGCGAACGGGGCGAGGCGTTCCTCTCCGACTGGGCGACCGAACACGACCTTCAGGACGCGACGCGGATCGTCGACGACACCGGCGACATCGAACGAGCCATCACGGACCGGGCCGACAGCCACTCGATGGTGCTGATGGGCGCGACCGAACGGGGTCTCCTCACTCGACTTCTGACCGACTCGTTGCACCTCGACGCGGTCAACGACACCGACCACTCGGTTCTCTTGGTGGAGCGCGCCACCGAACGAAGCCTCAGACAGCGTCTGTTCGGACGCTGAGTCGGTCGGATTCTCTCCTCGCGGGCGCTTCCGCCCTGCTCTCAGTCGCGACGGTATCAGTCGCGACGGTATCCGAACGTGTCGCCGGCGACCGCGCCGTTTTTGTAACCGTAGGAGAGACAAATACGTATGAGTTCAGACGCCGACCAGACGATAACGGTCTACTCGGACTACGTGTGTCCCTTCTGTTATCTCGGAAGACAGTCCCTGTCGCAGTATCAAGAGACGAGAGACGAGGAGCTCGATATCGACTGGCACCCGTTCGACCTGCGGAGTCAGAAGCGTCGCCCCGATGGAAGCATCGACTTCTCGGTCGATGACGGCAAAGACGAAGACTACTACGAGCAAGCGAAGCAGGGGGTCCGTCGGTTACAAGAACGGTACGATGTCGAGATGACGCTTGACCTCGGGACCGACGTTGACTCGCTGCCGGCGCAAATCGTCTCGTACTACCTGAAGGGACACGCCGACTACGAGACGTGGCTCGCGTTCGACGAGTCGGTTTTCGAGGCGCTCTGGCAGGACGGCAAAGACATCGGCGACGAGGCGGTGCTCGTCGAACTCGCCGAATCGGCGGGCATCGACGGCGAGGAAGTCGCGTCCGCGCTCGACGACGAAACGCTTCGGGCCGAAGTGCGCGAACGATTCAGCGAGGCCCAGCAGCACGGCGTCACCGGCGTCCCAACGTTCGCGTACGAGGGCTACGCCGCGCGAGGAGCGGTGCCGCCGGAGCAACTAGAGCGACTCGTCGAAGGAACGTAGACCGGACGAGCGGGAACCGAGACCGACGGCGCTCGAAGAGTCGTCGCGCCCGCCGGCGAGTCGATTCACCCGGCGGTGGTCGTTTCGAGCATCCGGCGGAGCGCGACTTCCATCTCCTCGAACTCCGAGAGTTCGAGTTCGTCGGTGGTGACGATGACGCCGCGGTCGCCGCCCACGACGCGGCCGACGAAGCCGTCCGAGAAGACGCGGAGCGTGAACTCGTACTCGCCGAAGTCGGGGGTCGCAACGCTCCCGTCGGCGTTGTAGGTCTCTCGCGGGCCGAATCCGGTGCGCTCGCTCTCGACGAGTTCGGATGTGGCGGCGCGCGCCGCGGCCTCGTCGCCGCCGTAGAGGTCCCGTCGGACGTACAGCACGTCGAAGTCGTCGCGGGTGAAGTGAACGACGCTCCGCAGGGAGTCCCCGAGGGTCGTTCGGCAGGTGGAGACGATTGCGTCGGCGACGCCCCCGGTGATTGTCGGCGTTGATTCGGTCACGGGCGTAGATAGCACGCCGCAGTATTTGGCCGTCTCGCCTCCCGGCACGGCCGATGCCACCGCCCTCTCACGACCGTCCCGCCCCTCCCGCTCGTCCGAGGCGGCTCGTGGTCAGGCCAGTCGGAACCGCGTGTCGGTGAGCTCCTCCGACACGTCCCAGAGCCGGGCGGCGGTCTCGGGGTCTCTGGCGCGGTCGCTCGGCTCCGCGATGCCGGGGGTGCCGCGCATGCCGAACAGCCCCTGCGGGCCGACGTACTCCCCGCTTTCGACGGCCGGCGAGGTCGCGGCGTACAGAAGCGGGAGCGCGCCCATCGCGGCCGACTGGGCGAATATCGCGTTACCGAGCTTGCTCAGCCAGTACCGGAGCGTCGACCCGGACGCCTCGGGGCCGCGGAACTGGAGGTTCGTGGCCGCGTACCCGGGGTGCGCGCCCACGCTCAGCACGTCGTCGATGCCCGCGGCGGTCAGCCGGCGGTCGAGTTCGAACGCGAAAAGCAGGTTCGAGAGCTTGCTCTGGGCGTAGGCGTCCCACTCGTCGTAGTCGCGTTCGCCTTGCAGGTCGTCGAACTCCATCCGGCCGCGCTCGTGGAGGCCGCTCGACATCGTGACGAGCCGCGTCTCGCCGGGCGTGTCGCGGAGCGTCGGGAACAGACGGGCGCTCAGGGCGAAGTGACCGAGGTGGTTGACGCCGAACTGCGTCTCGAAGCCCTGTGCGGTCTCCCGCCGGGGAATCGCCATCACGCCGGCATTGTTGCAGAGGACGTGCAGCGACCCGTGTTCGGCGGCGAACTCGTCGGCGAACTGGCGGACCGAGTCGAGGTCTGCGAGGTCGAGTTCCGAGAGCGTCAGCGAGGCCGCCGGCACCGAGTCGCGGATGTCGGTCATCGCGTCCGCGCCGCGGTCGAGGCTTCGGCAGGCCATGACGACGTGCGCGCCCTTCTCGGCGAAGGCGCGCGTCGCCTCGAAGCCGAGACCGCTGTTCGCGCCGGTGACGACGACGGTCTTCCCGGAGAGGTCGGGAACGTCGGCCGCGGTCCAATCGCTCATGAGGGATTCAACGGCCTGAATCGAGTAAACCGTGGCGGCGACGGTCAGCGCGACCGGAACGCGGTCACCGTCGGCCGCGACGACCTCAGTTCGACGCGGTGCTGGTCTGCATCCCGTCGGAGTTGTACGCCGAGCCGAAGCCCTCGTCATCGAGGAGGATGATGCCCGCCGACGACCCGGTGAGTTCACCGAACTCCGCGATGGCGAGGTCGGCCGCGGTCTGGGCGTCGCAGCCGCGTTCGAGGTGGCCGACGGCGCGGCGCGCGAGCGTCACGCGAGCGATGTCTTCGCCCGCTCCCGTGGTCGACGCGCCGCCGGCCGGGGAGGCGTAGAAGCCCGAGCCGATTTGCGGCACGTCGCCGACGCGACCGGCGAGAGCGAACCAGCGGCCGCCGGTCGAGGTCGCGGAGGCGAACGTCTCGCCGTCGGTGGCGACCGCCCCGACCGTGTCGTGACCGGGAAGGCGAACGTCGTGAGCCGAGCGGTCACTGCTTGCTGAGGTCTCCTCGCGGGCCGGCAGATAACCGTCGCCCGCCTCGGCCGTCGGGTCGCTCGTGCTACCGCCGAATCGGTCGGCCAGCCACGCGAGGTGTTCGCTGGGCGACCCCTCGGGCGCGTCCGCGTTCGCCCAGCGCTCGCGGGTCTCGTCGGTGAAGAGGTCGACGCCGGTCTCGACGCCCGCGTCGGCGGCGAACTCGACCGCCGGCTCACCGCTCAGGAGGATGTGCGGCGTCTCTTCGAGGACCGCCCGCGCGACGGAGACGGCGTGTTCGACGCCCTCCATCCCGGAGGCCGCGCCGGCGCGTCGGTCGCTCAGCATGACGCCCGCGTCGGTGCGGACGACGCCGTCGGACTGGACCGCGCCGCCGACGCCGGCGTTGAACCGCCGGTCCGATTCGAGGACGCGAACCGCGGTCTCGACCGCCGAAAGCGGGTCGGACTCGCTCGCGCCCGCGTCGGCCGCGTCGTCCAAGACGGCCTGTCTGGGCTCCGGTTCGCCGGGGATGCCGCCGGCCCCGCCGTGAAGGATAATTCGCATACGCGAGTGTCTCCCGAGCGCGGGTGTAAACGTATCGACCGCCGAATGGAGCGATACTTGCAGTTCGCCGTCGATAACGGCAGGACTTTTACACCGCACTGGAAAACCCAAAATGTTCATGAGCTACGACCAGATTGAGGTTCCGGACGACGGCGAGAAAATCACGGTCGACGAGGAGACGGGCGAGCTCTCCGTCCCCGACAATCCGATTATTCCGATCATCCACGGCGACGGAATCGGAACGGACGTCGGCCCCGCCGCACAGAAGGTCCTCGACGCCGCCGCCGAGGCGACCGGCCGCTCTGTCTCTTGGATGCGCGTCTACGCCGGTTCGTCCGCCCGCGACAAGTACGACGAGAACCTCCCGGAAGACACGGTAAGCGCCATTCGCAACCACCGCGTCGCCATCAAGGGCCCGCTCACGACGCCCGTCGGCGCCGGCTTCCGCTCGCTCAACGTCGCGCTCCGCAAGAAGCTCGACCTCTACGCGAACGTCCGCCCGACCTACCACCTCGACGGCGTCCCGTCGCCCGTGAAGAACCCCTCGGCGATGGATATGGTCACGTTCCGCGAGAACACCGAAGACGTCTACGCCGGCATCGAGTGGGAAGCCGGCACCGACGAGGTCCAGCAGGTCAAGGAGTTCGTCGAAGAGGAGATGGGCGCGGACGACGTCATCCACGACGGCCCCGTCGGCATCGGCATCAAGCCCATCACCGAGTTCGGGACGAAGCGCCTCGTCCGCGAGGCCATCGAGTACGCCCTCGAAAACGACCGCGACTCCGTGACCCTCGTCCACAAGGGTAACATCATGAAGTTCACCGAGGGCGCGTTCCGCGACTGGGGCTACGAACTCGCAGAAGAGGAGTTCGGAGACGTCACCATCACGGAAGACGAGCTCTGGGAGGAGTACGACGGCGAGAAGCCCGAGGACAAGGTCGTCGTCAAGGACCGCATCGCGGACAACATGCTCCAGCAGCTCCTGACCCGCACCGCCGACTACGACGTCATCGCCACGATGAACCTCAACGGCGACTACATGTCCGACGCCGCCGGCGCGCAGATTGGCGGCCTCGGCATCGCCCCCGGTGCGAACTTCGGTGAAGGTCTCTGTCTCGCAGAGCCCGTCCACGGCTCCGCACCCAAGTACGCCGGCGAGGACAAGGTCAACCCGACCGCGATGATTCTCTCCGGCCGTCTCATGTTCGAGTACATGGGCTGGAAGGACGCCGGTAAGCTCATCCGCGACGCCGTCGAGAAGACCATCTCGGACGGCGACGTGACCTACGACCTCGAACGCCAGATCGAGGGCGGCAACAAACTCGCCACGAGCGAGTACGCCGACAAGGTCGTCGAGAACATCAACGAACTCGCGTAAGCGAACACACGACTTCTCTCGCGGCACCGACGCCGCACTCGTTTCGCGCCGCTTACAGTCGATTCGGGTCCCGACAGCGACGAATCCGGTTCCACAGCGGTCTGACGACGCCGAAGACGACCGCGCCGGCGGTGTCGGCGACGATATCGACGGCCGTGTCTTCCAGGTAGACCGAGCGGGGCCACTCGACCCAAAAGCCGGTGAAGAGACGCTCGTACACCTCGAACCACGTCCCGATTGCGGCGACGGCCATCGGGAGGACGACGAGGAGCGCGAGCCGCGAGTGGAGCAGGCGGGGATTGAGGACGTAGAGAATCGCCGCGACGCCGAACCCGGAGGCGGCGTGGACGAGAATGTCCCACCACCAGATGCGCGTGTAGAGAAACAGCGCCATGCTCGTGAAGTGCGTCACGGTGACGACGCTCCCGAACACGGCGACGGCAGCCATCTCTCGGGGGCGTTCTTCCCAGCCGGCCAACACCGTCTCGTTCAACGTTCGTCTCAGCATGCGCGGGTCGGTAGACGGGGCGGTAGGCGGGGCGGGTCGACTGCGGTGGCGGGGTGCTGTGCCGTATCTCCTGCGAGCGGACGCATAGACGAGAGATAGGACATCATCGATATGTACGTTATCTCGACGGAGCAACACGTTTGGGGTTAAATTAACCCCGCCGACGGGGGCACCGCAGTCGAGTCAGCGGTTCGAGCGGCGGTCGTCGTCCGGCGACTCGCCGCCGTCCGAGCGGACGTGAGTTGAGCGCGGCGGCGAGTCGCCGCGGCGGGCGTCCGCCTGCCCCCGCGACCAGAAGATACCTTCGACGAAGGCGAAAAAGCCGAGGCCGCCGGCCACGTTGACCACGAGGTCTATCGCGGTGTCTTCGGCGTAGTAGGCCATCGACCAGCCCCACCAGAAGTCCTTGAACAGGTACTCGTACACTTCGAATCCCGCGCCGATGGCGAGGAGGGTGGCCGCGACGACCGCCGGGGCGCGAGGGCCGCGGAACGTCTGCGGGAACACGAGGAACAACACGCCCGCGACGCCGAAGCCCGAAAGGGAGTGGGTGAGCACGTCCCACCACCAGATGCGCGTGTAGATGTCGTACGCGAGCCCGCCGAAGTGGAGCGCGCTGACGACCGCGGCCCAGACGCCGACGAACGCCCACAGCCACGGCTCGCGCGCGAGCTTCGAGTGGCTCATCGTTGCCCGCTGCTCGACGTGCTGACCGGGGTGTTCGGCGCGCCGTACGTTGTCCATGGTGAGAGTACGCGTGGGGAGGGCATAGTTAGGGACTACCGTCTACTGAGTGATGACACGGGGTTGATAAATGCTTTCTCCTTACACGTCGTAGCTGAGCCGACCCAAGCCACTCGTTCGAGGGGCTCCAAACCTCCGAAACGCACCGCACGGAGATTCTAGCCCGGGTGGCGGTTCGCGCTCGGCTCAGTCCAGCCACGGCGGGTTGGCCCGCGGCGGCGAGAACACGTCGATGCCGACGACGGTCTCGTCGCCGCGGTTCTCCGCGCCGTGGGGTTCGCCGCCCGCGAGCGAGTAGGAATCGCCGGGGCCGACGACGAGTTCCTCGCGGTCGTCGCCGACGAGGAACGTCAGTTCGCCGGCGACGATGTAGCCGACCTGCTCGTGGGGGTGGTCGTGAACCGGGACCGCCGCGCCAGGTTCGATGCGGAAGCGTTGGACGTTCATCTCCTCGCCGCCCGCGAGGAGCGAGAGGAACACGTTGTCGGCCGCCTCGGCGGACGGCGCGTCGTCGACAGAAACTCGGTCCATGGTGACACGCCACAGGGAGCGAAGATAAATCCGCCGGGGAGACGCCGCCGGGGGAGACTCCGCGGGGGTCGGCACCGCGTCGGGGTCCGCGGTCGCTCGTGCTCCCGAACGTTCAAATCCGCCGCCGCGGAACACCGACGTATGTACGCGGTCGTGGGGTGTACGGACTGCGCGAACATGTGGCTGCTTTCGGACCCCGACGGGTCGAAGACGGCGACGTGTCCGCGGTGCGGCAGGCGACACCAGACGAAGAAGCTCCGGCGCTTCTTCGAGTCCGACGACAGGGACGCCGCGCGACAGGCGCGGTCGGCGCTGTTGGCGAAGAAACACGGCGACAGCGAGGCGTTCGCGCAGGTCGAACACGTCTCGGAACTCGACCGGCGAGTCGAGGAGTCGGGTATCGACGACCGCGAGTACCTCGAAGGCTCGGGGCTCGACGCCGACGAGGTGTTCGAGGCGGGCGAGGCCGCCGCGCGGGGGCGAGACTCGTCGTCGGGGTCGCCAGACCGCCTGACGGTCGTCCGCGAGGCGATACGGGACGGCGACCGGCCGACCGAAGAGGAAATCGTCGCGGCCGCGGTCGAACGGGGCGTCCCGGCGGACCGCGCCCGCGACCTGCTCGACAAACTCCGGCGGCGCGGCGAAGTGTCCGAGTCGCGGGGGCGACACCGACTGGTCTGAGATTCGGCGCGGGCGAGCGACCGGTCAACGGGTCCACGAGCGCGAGCACCTCAGAGCGCGCCGAGGAGCTTCGCCACGGTCAGCGCGGAGGCGACGACGCCGAGAGCTAACTTCACCAGCCTGAGCGCGAGCGCCACCCGCCGCGCGTCGTCGTACTCGTCGGGCGATTCGGGGTCGGTACCGCGTGTGAGGAGTGGCATGGGAGGGGATGGGGTGTGGACACGCCCGCGGGTGCTCCCCGGCGGACGCATTTTCATCGTTTCCGCGGAACCGGAATAAACGCGAGCCACGGGCGCGGAGTGAAAGTGAAAGTGGAGAGAGACGAGCGAATCTACTAGGACAGGCCGGAGAGACGCGAAGAAAAGCAGTTCAGCCAGTTCCGGTGGTGGTGAAACTAAAACCGTTCGAGTTATCGGCCGAGTTCGGCGTGGGCGCTGGAGAGATGCCGCGAGGCGAGCGCAGAGAGAAGGGAGAGTTCGCCCGCGAGGGAGCCGACGGCGATGCATTCCGCGAGGGCGTCGGCGTTGGAGCCGGCGGGGTCGCCGCCGCCGCTGACGCCGAGGATGTCGAGGCCCTCGGACTGCGTCGGGAGTTTCGTCCCGCCGCCGACGGTGCCGACTTCGAGGGAGGCGATGGAGACCGAGACGTAGAGGTCGCCGTCCTGCACCTCGGCGGTCGTGATGGCGTTCGCGCCCTCGACGACCTGCGCCTCGTCCTGCCCGGTGGCGAGGAACATCGCGGCGACGACGTTGGCGACGTGGGCGTTGAACCCGAGGCTCGCGGCCTTCGCGGAGCCGACGAGGTTCTTTCGGGTGTTGAGCTCCGCGACCGCTTCGGGCGTGGTGTGCAGGCGTTCTTCGACCACCTCGCGCGGGATGCGAACGTCGGCGGTGACGCTCCGGCCGCGGCCCTCGACGGCGTTGATGGCGGCGGGCTTCTTGTCGGTACAGAGGTTGCCCGAGAGGGCGACGAGCGAGGCGGTCGTCTCGGCTTCGACGACGCCCGAGGCGGCCTCGGTGGCGATGGTTGCCATGTTCATCCCCATCGCGTCCTTGGTGTCGTAGCGGAACCGCAGGTACACCGAGTTGCCGACGACGTACGGCGTTACGTCGAGGAGTTCGCCGTGGTTCGTCGTCTCCTCGGCGGCCTCCTTCAGCGCCGCGAAGTTGTCGCGGGTCCACGAGACGAGCGCCTCGGCCTCGGCCACGTCGGCGACGCGGAACACCGGCGCGCGGGTCATCCCGGACTTGAGGACGCGGGCGGTCGCGCCGCCGGCGCTGTTGATGACCGAACAGCCGCGGTTGACCGACGCGAGAAGCGCGCCCTCGGTGGTCGCGAGCGGGAGGTACTTCTCGCCGGCGACGGAGCCGCCGTCGACGCTGACGGGGCCGGCGACGCCCATCGGCACCTGAATCGCGCCGACCATGTTCTCGATGGCCGACTCGGCGGCCTCGGCGGGGAAGCCGTAGTTCCCGACCGCGTCGAGCGACGCGCCGGACTGCGATTCGACGAGCAGTCGGCGCGCCTCGGCGGCGGTGTCGGCGTCGGCGTGCGCTTCGAGTTCGTGGAGGCGGAGGTCGCCCTCCCGAACGCGGTCTGCGAGGGACGCGGCGTCTGTCATGCTCCGACGTTTCCCGCGCCGGCCCTAACGCGTTCCGGTTCTTCCAACGGCCGCCACCGACCCGGCCGGCGCCACCCGCGACGACCGACCGCCGCCCGGCCACCCCGCCGCCTCCCGAACCGTTTTGCCCTCCCGCGTCGGCGTCGAACGTATGACCGCGGCAGCGGACCTCGTACTGACGAACGCGGAGGTACACACCCTCGGGTCGCCCGACGAGACGCACGAAGCCGTCGCCGTCCGCGACGGCGAGGTCGTCCGCGTCGGCCGCGCGTTCGACGTGGAACTGCTCGCCGGCGTCGAGACGCGGGTCGTCGACTGCGGCGGCCGCGTCGTCCTCCCCGGCTTCATCGACGCCCACACGCACCTCCCGATGGTCGGCCGCTCGCTCGTCCACGCCGACCTCTCGGCCGCCGACTCCCCGGCGGAGGCGGTCGAACTGCTCCGCGAGCGCGCCGCCGAGGTCGAACGCGAAAACGGAGCTGATGGCGACGGAGTCGACGACAACGAGACCGGCGGCGACGGCGGGACCGACTGGGTGCTCGGCTACGGCTACGACGAGAGCACGTGGGACGACTCTCGATACCTCACCCGCGACGACCTCGACGCCGTCTCCGAGTCGCGTCCCGTGGTCGCCTTCCGCGAGGACCTCCACACCGCCGGCGTCAACTCGGTCGTCCTCGACCGCTACGCCGACGAGATGCCCGACGAGGGCGTGCAGACCGCCGAAGACGGAGACGCCGATGACGGCGGCGACGATGACACCGACACCGCCGGCAAGCCGACGGGCGTCGTGGTCGAAGGCGCGGTCGACGTGCTCCGCGAGGCGACCGAGCCGGGCCGCGAGGAGATGACGGACCTCGTCCGCGCGGCGCAGTCGTACGCGACCGCCCGCGGCGTCACCGGCGTCCACGACATGGTCCGCGGCTCGCGAGCGCCCGAGGTCTACCGCGACCTCGACGAGGCCGGCGAACTGGCGCTCCGCGTCCGCATCAACTACTGGTCCGACCACCTCGACGCGCTCCGCGAGGTCGGCCTGCGGACGAACCACGGGGGCGGAAGCCGCGGCGGCCTCGTCACCGTCGGCGGGATAAAGACGTTCACCGACGGGAGTTTCGGCGGGCGGACCGCGAAGCTCACCGAACCCTACGCCGACGCCGCGGCCGACCCCGACGCGGCCGACGACGAGACGGGCCAGTGGGTCGTCGCCCCCGAGGACCTCCGCGACCTCGTCGCCGACGCGGACGAGTCGGGGTATCAGCTCACCGCACACGCCATCGGTGACGCGGCCATCGACGCGGTGCTCGACGCGTACGAGGCGACCGACGACCCCGGCGCGGCCCGCCACCGGGTCGAACACGTCGAACTCGCGTCCGACGAGGCAATCGAGCGGTTCGCCGAGTCTGGCGTCGTCGCCTCGGTCCAGCCGAACTTCCTGAAGTGGGCCGACGAGGGCGGCCTCTACGACGCCCGGCTCGGCGAGCGACGCCTGCGGACCAACCGCTACCGCGACCTGCTCGACGCGGGCGTGGACCTCGCGTTCGGGAGCGACTGCATGCCCCTCGGGCCGCTTCTCGGCGTCGACCTCGCCACCGACCACCCGAACCCCGACCAGTCGCTCACCGTCACCGAGGCGCTTCGGGCGTACACCTCCGGCGCGGCGTTCGCCGGCTTCGACGAGGACCGACTGGGGACCGTCGCGGTCGGGAACGCCGCCGACCTCGTCGTCCTCGACGAGTCGCCGTGGGAGGCCGACTCGATTCGGGACATCGCCGTCTCGATGACCGTCGTGGACGGTCGCGTCGTCTTCGAACGCGACTGAACGAGTAATCGCCACCGACGGCGGCGTACTTTTGAATAAAATTATTCTTCGGACGGGTAACGACCGTGTTCGAATTCTAATGGCTCATCAGGTGCATTTACCACCGGCGAATCAGTATTGTAGGGAATATCTACGCGTGAGTGGCGAGTATTGAAGAAAAATATTTTTCAATAAGGCCCGATGATTGGACTTCCACCGTGGTGACCAATCGTGGTTGAATTACAGTCGGTCGGGTTCGAGTCGGAGCTCAGCCTGTTCAAATACGACACGCTCGAACAGCTGCCGGAGAGCCACCGCGGCCTCGACGAGGCCGCCCGCTCCCGGCGAATCGCCGCCGCCCGCGAGGAGCTCGGCGACCGAGTTATCGTGCTCGGACACAACTACCAGCGCCGGGAAATCGTCGAGCACGCGGACTTCGTCGGCGACTCCTACGAGCTCTCGAAGCGCGCCGCCGAGTCGGACGCCGAGTACGTCGTCTTCGCCGGCGTGACGTTCATGGCCGAGAGCGCGGACATCATCACCGACGACGACCAGACGGTGATTCTCCCGTCGATGGAGGCGTCGTGTCCGATGGCCGGGATGGCCGAGGCCGTGCAGGTCGACTCCGCGTGGGAGACGCTCGTCGAGGAGTCCGGCGGCAAGGACATCGTCCCCGTGACGTACATGAACTCCTACGCCGACCTGAAGGCCTTTTGCGCCTCCCACGGCGGGCTCATCTGCACCTCCTCGAACGCCGCCGACGCCTTCGAGTGGGCGTTCGAGCGCGGCGACGCCGTGCTGTTCCTGCCCGACAAGCACCTCGGGCGCAACACGGCCGACGACCTCGGCATCGACGAGGTGGTCGAGTGGGACCCGTGGGCCGGCGACGTAGCCGAATCGATGGGCGCTGCCGACGAGGTGGACCCCGATATCCCGGAGCTCGGTGACGCCGAAGTCATCCTCTGGGACGGCTACTGTCAGGTCCACGAGCGCTTCCGCCTCGACCACGTCGAGGAGGCGCAGACCGACGGCGCGAAGGTCGTCGCCCACCCCGAGTGCCGCCCGAGCGTCGTCGCGGCCGCCGACGAAGTCGGCTCCACCAGCCACATCTGCGACGTCGTCGCGAACGCCGACCCCGGCGAGACGTGGGCCATCGGCACCGAAGTCCACCTCGCCCGACACCTCGCGCGCTGGCACCCCGAGGTCGACGTGCGGCCCCTCTGCGGCGACGCCTGCATGGACTGCAACGCCATGCGACAGGTCGACCCGAATTACCTGACGTGGGTGCTCGAAGAGCTCGCCGCGGGCCGCGAACCCAACGTCGTCGAGGTCGCGCCCGAGGAGAAGGAACTCGCCGCGGTCGCGCTCGACCGCATGCTCGAACTATGAAGGCCGACGTGCTCGTCGTCGGCTCCGGCATCGCCGGCTGTGCCGCCGCCCTCGCCGCCGCCCGCGAGGGGGCCGACGTGCTCGTCGTCACGAAGGCGACCGAACCCGAGGACGCCGCGTCCGACTGGGCGCAGGGCGGCATCGCCGTCACTCAGTCCGCGCCCGACGAGTTCGCCGCCGACATCCGCCGGGCGAGCGACGGCACCGCCGACCCCGAAGCGGTCGAGACGCTCGTCTCCGAGTCCCGCGCCGTCGTCGAGGACGTGCTGTTGGACACGCTCGAAGTCGAGTTCGACGCGGCGAGAGACGGTACTGAAGCCAACGCCGACGCCGACACCGACACCTTCGACCTCGCCCGCGAGGCGGGCCACTCCAGCCGCCGCATCCTCCACGTCGACGCCAGCACCGGCGCGCACGTCCTCCGGCCGTTCCTTCAGCACCTCTCGGCCCGCGACGGCGTGCGAATCGTGGAGGACGCGATGGCGCTTGACCTCCTGACCGAGGAGGGGACCGTCCGCGGCGCGACCGTCCTCGCGGACGGCGAGGTCGAACCCGTCTTCGCCGGGGCGACCGTCCTCGCCACCGGCGGCATCGGGGACTGTTATGCCCGCTCGACCAACCCCGCGGGCGCGACCGGCGACGGCGTGGCGATGGCCGCGCTCGCCGGCGCGACCGTCTCGGACATGCAGTACGTGCAGTTTCACCCGACCGCGTACGACCCCCGGACTGACCCACGGGCCGACGACGACGCGCGACCGTTCCTCGTCAGCGAAGCCGTTCGCGGCGAGGGCGCGACCCTGCGCGACGCCGACGGCCGCCGATTCATGCCCGACGTGCACGACGACGCCGAACTCGCCCCCCGAGACGTGGTCGCCCGCGCCGTCTCCCGCGCCCGCGACCGGTCCGGCCGCGTCGTCCTCGACGTGTCCGACCTCGACTTCCGCGATGAGTTCCCCGACCTCGCGGCGCTCTGTGACGACCGCGGCGTCGACCTCGACGCCGGCATCCCGGTCGCCCCGAGCGAGCACTTCCTCTGCGGCGGCGTCGCCGTCGACGACCGCGGGAGGGCCTCCCTCCCTCGGCTGTTCGCCGCCGGCGAGTGCGCCCGCACCGGCGTCCACGGCGCGAACCGACTCGCCTCGACCAGCCTGCTCGAAGGCCTCGTCTGGGGCGTCCGCGCCGGCGAGACGGCGGCCGACCGGGGTTGCGGCGAGGCCGAGGCCGTCGAGTACGCGCCGCCGCGCGACTCCGACCCGGCGCTCCCAGACGCCTTCGCGGACGCGAAGTTCGACCGCCTCGGGCGGACGATGGACGAGTTCGTCGGCATCGAGCGCACGCCCGACGGCCTCGACACCGCCCGGGCGCGGCTCCGTCGCCTGAAAGGCGAAGTCGACGCCTACGCGCGTACCCGCGTCTCGCGGTCCGTCTACGAACTCCGGAACGCCTGCGTCTCGTCGCTCCTCGTCGCCCGCGCGGCCGCCGACGCGCCATCGGCCGGCTGTCACTCGCTCGTCGACCCGGACGGACGCGATGGGGGCGACGGAAGCGACGGAAGCGACGACGCCGGACGGGGGGTGACGCCGAGTGCTGACGACTGAGACGGTCGAGCGCTGGCTGGCCGAGGACGTCGGCCACCGCGACGTGACGAACGACGTGCCCGGCGACACCACCGGGCGACTCGTGGCCAAAGAGCCGGCTATCGCCGCCGGTCTCGACGCCGCGGTCGCCGTCTTCGACTACCTCGGCGTCGAGGCCGAGAAAGCGGTCGCGGCCGGCGACGCGGTCGAATCGGGCGACGAAGTCTTGCGGGTTGACGGCGACGCCCGGAACGTCCTCCGCGGCGAGCGCGTCGCCGCCAACGTCGTCGGCCACGCCTCCGGCGTCGCCACCACGACCCGCGAGGCCGTCGACGCCGCCCGCGAGGTTTCCGATTCGGTTCGGGTCGCCGCGACCCGCAAGACCACCCCCGGCCTCCGCGGCGTCGAAAAGCGCGCTGTCGTCGCCGGCGGCGGCGACACCCACCGCCTCACGCTCTCGGGGATGGTGATGGTCAAGGACAACCACGTCGCAGAACTCGGCTTGGAGGCGGCGGTCCGCCGCTTCGCCGCGCGCAAGTCGTTCGCGACGAAACTCGAAGTCGAAGTCGAGACGCCCGAGATGGGCGAGCGCGCCGCGGCCGCCGGAGCCGACATCGTCCTGTTCGATAACCTCGCGCCCGAGGCGGTCCGCGAGGGCGTCTCCCGACTCCCCGAGGGCGTCATCTCGGAGGCCAGCGGCGGCATCACCTTGGAGACGCTCCCCGCCTATGCCGACACCGGTGTCGACGTGGTGTCGATGGGGTGGCTCACCCACAGCGCGCCGAGTTCGGACTTCTCCTTCCGAACCGGGTGAGCGGCGGGCGTTTCGCTCGACCCGGACACCGCCGCCGCCGGTCGAATCCACACGTTCTTTGCGTCGTGTCGAGACCATGGGACGATGACTTCGTGGCCCGTCACCGCCCGGCTGCGCTCTCCGGTCGCGAAGTACTACGCCTACAAGACGACCGAGTTCGTCTCCTTTACGACGGCCATCTGGATTCTGTTCGTCCGCTCGCGCGACCTCTCGTTCGCTGAAGTGGGCGCGCTCAACAGCGTCTGGTGGCTCGCGCTCGTCGCGGCCGAGATACCGACCGGCTACCTCGGCGACCGGCTGGGCCGCCGGAGCGCGATGGCCCTCGGCACGGCCGTCATCGCCGTCTCGACCGCGGCGATGGGGCTGTCCGAGACGTTTCTCCAACTCGCGGTCGTCTACGGCGCGTGGGCGGTCGGCCAGACGTTCCGGTCCGGCAGCGACGACGCGTGGCTCTACGACCTCTTGGCCGAGACCGACGAGACCCACGAGTTCGCCGCCGTCCGCGGGCGCGCCACCGGCGTCGGCCTCGCAATCGGCGCGGTGACGACCCTCGCCGGGGGCCTCCTCGCCGACGCGACGAACTACGCGGTCCCCTTCTTCGCCACCGCCGCGGTGACGGCGCTGGGCGTCCCGATTCTGCTGTCGGTCCCCGAGACCGGAGCCAACGGCGGCGACTTCACGCCGCGGACGGCGCTTCGGGTCATCCGCGAGAAGCTCTCGCGCCCCCCGCTCCGCGGCTTCGTCGCCTACTTCGCGCTCCTGTTCGGCGTCGCCAACATGGTGTACATCTTCGACCAGCCGATTCTCCGCGACGTGGCGCTCGACCTCGGCGTCCCCGCGTCTGCGACGAACACCGCCGTCAGCGCCTCCTACGCGCTGTTCTCGCTCGTCGCGGCCGCGGCGACGTTCCGCGCCGGCTGGGTCGAATCCCGCGTCGGCGTCCGCCGGTGGTTCCTCGCCTCGCCGCTCGTGCTCGCGGTCGCTTACGCGTCGGTCCCGCTTTTCGGGCCGCTGGCCTTCCCCGCGTTCGCGGTCGCCCGCGGCGTCACGAACGTCTCGTCCGTCCTCGGGAACCAGTACGTCAACGACCGGGTGGACTCGGTCGGCCGCGCGACCGTCCTCTCGGCCGCCGGGATGCTCTACTCGCTCGCTGTCGTCCCGTTCGAACTCGCCGGCGGGGTCGTCGCCGACGCCCTCTCGCCGGCCGGCGCGCTCGCGCTCTTCGGCGGGGTACTCGTCGTCGGCGCGGGCCTCCTCTGGACGGTCGAGCGACCCGTCTGAGGGTTCGGGGTGGGGCGGCCAGCGCGCTCGGTTCGTGGGAGGCCCGCCGCCCACGCCGAAGGGAAAACCCCTTACTGTCGGTCGTCGCACTCGCGGGCAATGGGCTTCTTCGACGACCTCCGCGACCGCATCGAGGCGACAGACAGCGTCGTCTCGGTCGGCCTCGACGCCGACATCGACCGCATCCCCGACCACCTGCTCGACAAGGACCTGCCGCGCTGGGCGTTCAACCGCCGCATCATCGACGCGACCCACGAGCACGCCGCGGCGTTCAAGCCGAACGCGGCGTTCTACGAGGACGAAGACGGCTGGCGCTCCCTGCGCGAGACCATCGCCTACGCCCACGGCAAGGGCGTGCCGGTCCTCTTGGACGCCAAGCGCGCCGACATCGGCAACACGACCCGCAAGTACGCCGGCCTGCTCGACGACGCCGACGCCATCACCGTCAACCCCTACATGGGCCGCGACTCCATCCAGCCGTTCCTCTCGCGGGAAGACAAGGGCGTGTTCGTCCTCTGTCGCACCTCGAACCCCGGCGGCGCGGACCTCCAGTCGCTCGAACTCGACTCGGGCGAACCCCTCTACGAGCGCGTCGCGGCGCTCTGCGACCTCTGGAACGAACACGGGAACGTCGGCCTCGTCGTCGGCGCGACCGGCCCCGACGAACTGGAGAATCTCCGCGAGCAGGTGCCCGACCTGCCCTTCCTCGTCCCCGGCGTGGGGGCGCAGGGCGGCGACGCCGAGGCCGCCGTCGAGTTCGGCCTCGCGGACGGCGTCGGTCTCGTGAACTCCTCGCGCGGCATCATCTTCGCCGGCGAAGACAGCGGCGAGGACTTCGACAAGGCCGCCGGACAGGCCGCAAAGCGCCTCAAAAAGCGGCTGAACCAGTACCGCTGAGGCGACGCAGGCGGTCGATTCTCCCGGCCGAATCGTCCGGCGGTCGCCGCCCGGCGAGACGTTTACCACCGTGGCCCCCTAACTGCGCCCGTGGACCGAGACCGACTCGTCATGGGGCTCGCGGCGGTGTTCGCGGGCATCACTATGCTCCTCGTCGTGTTGGCGTTCGCCTACCGACAGCTCTTGTTGCTGTTCGTCGCCGTCCCCTTCGGCGCGACGACGTACTTCATGTACGCCCACGTCAGCGGCCGCCTCCACGAGCGGTTCCGCCGGACGCGCGTCCGCGCCGACGCCGGACGCGGCGGGTTCGGTTTCCGGTCGGAGCGACGGCGAGGCGACCGCCGGGAGACCGGTGGCTTCGGCGCTGGCCCGCGCGGCGACCCACAAGAGGGTCCGCGTGCCGGGCGGTTCGGCCCTAACGCCGGTCCCGACGGCGGATTCGACGGCGACCGCCGCCGGCGACAGCGAACCCGCGGTGACGGGCCGAGCGTCCGCCCGCCGCGGCGCGGCATGAGTCGGCAGCAGGCCCTCGACACGCTCGACCTCGACGGCGACGCCTCCGCGGACGACGTGAAAGCGGCCTACCGCGAGCGGGTCAAGGAGACCCACCCGGACTCGAAGACCGGCGACGAGGAGGCGTTCAAGCGCGTCAACCGCGCCTACGAGCGTCTGACCGACTGAGCGTGGCTCGGGTTCTCTCGCAGTCGACCGCCACGGGCCCCGACGAGCGCGTCCGCGCCCGACGCCGTCTCGATTGCGGTACGTTCTCATGGCAATCGCTACCGCGGAAAGCGTTTTCACGGTCGGTTTCCTACCCGCTTCCATGAGCGCGGATCGGGCTCTCTTGGACGAGGCCCTCGAGCGCGGTGAGGAAGAAGGCGGAAACGTCGAGTTCAAAGAACGCCTCACCCGCGCCGTTCACCTGTCCGACGGCCGGATGGAGTCGCTCGCGGCCCAACTCAGACACCGAGTACTCTCCGGCGACGGCGTGGCGACCTACGTGGTCGGCGTCACCGATGACGGCGGCATCGCTGGCATCCCGCCGGACGACTTCTCCGAGACCATGGACGTGCTGTCGCTTCTGGCCGAAGAGGCCGGGGCGCACATCGAAGACGTGGAGACGTGGGGCGTCGGCGACTCGGCCGAACGCGGCCTCGTCGGCGTCGCGACCGTCCGCGAGGGCGCGATGCTCGACGTTGACGACGACCACATCGTCGTCGGTACCGCGGGGCACGTCGACCACGGCAAATCGACGCTCGTCGGGTCGCTCGTGACCGGACAGGCCGACAACGGCAACGGAAGCACGCGGTCGTTCCTCGACGTACAACCCCACGAGGTCGAACGCGGCCTGTCGGCGGACCTCTCGTACGCCGTCTACGGCTTTTCCGACGACGGCCCGGTCCATATGCGCAACCCTCACCGGAAGTCCGACCGGGCGCAAATCGTCCAGGAGGCCGACCGGCTGGTGTCGTTCGTCGACACCGTGGGCCACGAACCGTGGCTCCGGACGACGATTCGCGGCCTCGTCGGCCAGCGCCTCGACTACGGCCTGCTCGTCGTCGCCGCCGACGACGGCCCGACGAGAACGACCCGCGAACACCTCGGCATCCTGCTCGCCATGGAGCTGCCGACGGTCGTCGCCATCACGAAAATCGACGCCGTCTCCGAGGAGCGCGCCGCCGAGGTCGAACGCGAGGTCGAGCGACTCCTCCGCGACGTGGGCCGGACGCCCCTGAGCGTCGAGCGCCACGGCGTCGAGGCCGCCGTCGAGGAGATAAGCGAGTCGGTCGTCCCGCTGTTCCCGACGAGCGCGGTGACGATGGACGGCCTCGACGACCTCGACCGGCTGTTCGAGTCGCTCCCGAAGCGCAGCGCCGCCGAGGGCGACTTCAAGATGTACATCGACCGGACCTACTCGGTCACGGGCGTCGGCGCGGTCGCCTCCGGCACGGTCAACTCCGGGGCTGTCGAGGCCGGCGACGAACTCCTCTTGGGGCCGATGTCAGACGGCGAGTTCCGCGAGGTCGAGGTCCGCTCCATCGAGATGCACTACCACCGGGTCGACCGGGCCAACGCCGGCCGCATCGTCGGCATCGCGCTCAAGGGCGTCCGTGAGTCCGAAATCGAACGCGGGATGGTGCTCCTCCCGGCCGACGCGGAGCCCACGGCGGTCCGCGAGTTCGAAGCCGACGTGATGGTGCTCAACCACCCGACGCGGATTCAGGAGGGCTACGAGCCGGTCGTCCACCTCGAAACCATCTCCGAGGCGGCCGTCTTCCACCCCGACGGCGGACGACTCCTGCCGGGCGACACCGGCACGACTCGCGTGGAGTTCAAATTCCGTTCGTACTTCGTCGAGGAGGGCCAGCGATTCGTCTTCCGCGAGGGCCGGTCGAAGGGCGTCGGCACCGTGACGAAAGTCGACTAGAATCGCACGGGCGGCGATTCGAGTTCGTCCCCGCTGGCGGTCAGACTGACTCCTCGACCGCGGCGTAGCCGTCCGGTTTTCTCGCCGCCGCGTCGAACAGCACCGCCCAGTCGAGTAGGCGGGCGACTCTGTCGCGCCAGCGCGACTCCCACCCCTCCGGGTCGCGGTGGCGCTCCCAGTTCGGCACGGTCGGCTCGAACGCGTCGAACACCGCGTCCGCCGACATCGGCTCGTCGTTGAGCGCGTCAAGCACCTCGCGCGCGCCGAAGACGTTCTCCTCGAACGCGCGCCGCAGGTCGTCCGGGTCGGGGTCGTCGCGGACGCGCTCGAAGCCGCGGCTCACCTCGCGGGCGAGCCCGAGCGACTGACAGAACACGAGCCAGTCGCGCCCCTCGTCGGGCGTCACGTCGAGTCGGGTCGCCACTCGGCCGCAGCAGTCGTCTTCGGAGCCCGGAATCAGCGGAACGGCGCGGTGGGCGTCCCACAGCCGGTCGAGGGCGTCCGGCGCGGGCGGGACCGGCTTGCGCCTCACAGCCCGAACGAGTCGGCGAGCACGTCCTCGTCGGTCTCGCCGAGGGTGTACGTCGGGCCGTTGACCACGTCGACCGTGACCTGCGCCGGGCCGAACACGTCGGGGTCGACCGCGCCGAAGTCCCAGTCGGCGTCCTCGAACAGCTGTTCGAACGGGACACCGTAGTCCGGGCCGGCCGTGGAAATTGCGCGGTCGAAGTCGTCGTAGTCCTCGCTGACGGTGACGTGGACGCGGCCGCCGTAGGCGACGGCGTCGTTCGTCCGGCCCATGGCAACGCTCTCGTCGTAGCTGACGGGGGCGAGCGGGGCCGACCCGTTGATAGAGAGGATATTCGTCGGGTCGTATCCCGCCTCGAAGAGGTTGAACACGGCGAGTTCGGCGGCGCGGGCCGCGCCCGTGACGCTCCCGACGAGCGAACCGGTCGCGTAGGTCGGCAGGAAGACGGCGCTCGGTTCGAGGCCCGTCGTCTCCGCGACGTGTTCCGCGACTTCGTCGGTCGGGAGGTCGATGCTCTCGACGGCGAGGACCGTCAGGTCGAACTCGTCGTAGTAGCCGAGGTGGTGGAACTCCTCTTCCTCGCCGACCAGCGCGCGCGCCGGGCCGGAGCCGAGGCCGTCGAAGTCGTCGAAGGTGAGCTCCCAGCCGGCCTTCTGCGAACAGAGCAGGGCCAGCGCGGGGCGGTCGGTGGAGAGTTCGACGTGCGGACGGGGCGTGCCGGCGACCTCGCCCATCCGCGTCTGTACCGTGGCGAGACCCGCGGTCTGAATCTCCGCGAGGAGCATCCCCGCTTCGACACCGCCGTCGGCGTCGACGCCGAAGTCGATGACCGTCGCACCCGAGTCGAGTTCGTAGCCCTCGATGCCGAGCTCTCCGGCGAAGTCGAGCGCCTCGTCGACCAGTTCGATGGCCATCCGATTGATGCTGTCCATGCGAGGCGATTGCGCGCCTTCGGCTAAAGGGTTTGTCAGTCACCCACTGCTGCGGGTCGCGTGGACGTGTCTCGTGTCTCGAACGGCGGACCCGCGCGACGGGTCCGCGGGCCGTGACCGTGAGCCGCGACGCTACTCGCGGTCGCTTCTCGCTTCCCGTCCGAGATGGGCTTCGACGGCGTCGACCTTGTCGGCGGCCGTCTGGTCCTTCGTGCGCTTGTCGTCTATCTTCAGGAACGTGCTCACGCGGTCGCCGTCGACCGCCTTGTGGGCCGCGCCGACCGCCGCGAGCAGTTCGTCGATGTCGTCGGCCTCGATGACCGTCCCCATCGGGTTCGTCTCGTAAGACACGTCGAAGTCGTCAAGGGCCGCGACGGCCTTGGCGACCTCGCCCGACATACTCCCTTCGACGACCGGTGCGACGCTCAACATGGCGATAACTGTCATGGCCGAATCAACGCGCCACGCGGTAGTAAAACGGGGTGGCCTGTCGGCCGAATCGATGACGGAACCGACGAGGCTATCCCCTCGAACAGCCACAGATTCCGATATGTTCCAGAGCGAACTCACTCGGATGGCGCTCGTCGCGGGAGCGAACGTCGCCGGCGGGGTGACTCTCGGCTCGGCCATCGGCGGAGCGGTCGGCTACGCGGTGGAATGGACCGTGACGGGTGCCGTGTTGGGGCTGGCGGTTGCCGTCTTCGCCGCCCGCCGGTAGCTCCCACCGCCGAGAGCCGCTACCGCCGAGAGCCGCCATCACTGACAGCCGCCACCGCTGACCCGACCGCGCAGCGCGCTTTTCTCGTCTGCCGACGTATCAGCGCGCATGAATCCGCGCATGACGAGAGCGCTCACGCTCGGCCGGGCTATCGTGTACGAGGTGCGCACCGAGCGGCTCACCTTCATGGCGGGAAGCATCGCCTACGGGGCGTTCGTCTCGCTGTTACCGCTGTTCCTGCTCGTCCTTGCAGCCGTCTCCGCCACCGGCGACAGCGGTCTCCGCGAGGGCGTCATCGCCGTCATCCAGTCCGTCCTGACTCCCGGCGCGGGCGACGTTATCGTCGCGGAACTGGAGTCGTCGACCCAACTGGCGAGTCTCTCCGTCGTCGGGGCGCTCGTGTTGGTGTGGGGGACGCTCCGCATCTTCCGCGGTCTCGACACCGCCTTCTCGGACATCTACGAGTCGGAGGCGGCCAACACCTTCGCCGACCAGCTTTCGGACGGCATCGTCGTGCTCGTCACCGTCTCGCTCGCCGTCGTCGCCGGCGCACTCATCGAGTCCGCGCTCCCGGCACTCGACGGCGCGCTCGGCTGGGTCGTCCACCGCGGCCTCCTCGTCGCCGTCCTGTTCGTGACGTTCTACCCGATGTACTACATCTTCCCCGACGAGGATGTGACCTACCTCGAAGTCGTTCCCGGCACGCTTGTCGCCGCCGTGGGGCTGACGACGTTCGAGTCGCTGTTCCGGCTCTACGTCGAGTTCAGTAGCCGCGCCCCCGAGTCGAGCGTCGTCGCCGGCATCCTCGTCCTCCTGACGTGGCTCTACTTCAGCGGGCTCGTCATCCTCCTCGGCGCGGCCGTCAACGCGGTGCTGTCGAACCGCTCGCGCGACGTGAACGTCCGGCCGCTGTTCGGCGGCGTCGCCCTCGACTCGCAGGCCGACACGGCGACTCGCGGGGAAGTGACCGCGGCCATCGAGCGACTCGACCGCCTCGTGGCGGCCGCTCCCGACGAGGACCTGACGGTTCGAATCGGCGACGAGTCCGTCGCGCTTCCCCGCCCAGAGCGGGTCGTCACGGACTCCGAGACCAGCCGCTTCCTCCCGGAAGGCCCCGTCAGACTGGAACTCAGATGGTCCTCGTGGCCTGACAGTCACGAGGAGTGACGACGGGCGTTTATGCGGCTGGCGTGCGTATGTGACACTATGGCAATAAAGACTCCCGCGCGACCGACAGAGCCGGCGCGACCGCTTGACGACGAACGAGCGCGGTGGGAGGCCGTCGAGACGACCGCCGAAACGGCGTCTCGCGCGGTTCGACCGCCGACCGTCGTCGAACATCAGCGACTGCCCGAGAAGGACTTCGGCGAGGCGCGACTCGTCTGGCGCTGCGACGACTGCGGCGAACTCGGGTCGCTGACGGCGTTCCCGGCGGCGTGTCCCGACTGTGGCGCGGGCCGCGAGGCGCTGTTCTACTTCACCGAGGACTGACCCGCTTCCCTCGGTCGAAGGCGGCCGGCCACCGGCCGACCGCGACCGTTTTCCCGCCGGGCGACGACCCGCGGGTATGTATCTCTCTCACCCCGTCCGTCGCATGCGCGACGACCCGCTCGACGACGAGGTCGCGGCACTCCGCGTCGAACCCGCGGACGACGACGCCCGTACCGCGCTCGAAAGCCGCGTCGAGTCCCTCGGCGGCAGCCTCGAACGCGAACTCCAGTTCGGCGGCGTCGTTGTCTCGCTCGCCGAGTCGGCCGTCTCCGACCTCTGCGAACTCGAGGGCATCGAGCGAATCGAGACGGTCGACACGCTCGGGTACTGATTCTTCGCCCACGCGTGCGCGGCCGGGACGGTCCGCTCGGGCATTAGTGTCAACTACTTAGTAGACTCCCTGCGGACGTGACGTATGGTTCGTCTGCCCTCCCGAACTGCGCGTGTGACCGGTGTCGTCGCCGCCGACCGCATCGCCCTCGTGACGTTCCCGACCGAATGATGAGCGTGCTCGCCGACCTCGGGGGCGTTCCCCTGCTCGTCGCGTACCTGTTGCTCCTCGCGGGCACGGCCGTACAGTATCGGCGCGGGAAGCTCTCCGGCACGCGGACGGTTCTCCTCGTCGGGATGTGTCTCACGTGGCTCTCGTACGCCCTCTTGCAGGTGACCCAGTCCGGGACCGTGCCGACGGGCACGCCTCTTAACTACGCTCTCGACGCGCTCGCCGTCGTCGTCCTCGTCGTCGGCGTGGGAGCGATGGTCTGGTGGTGGCGGGCGCGGGACGAATCGTGAGAGTTTCCGGGGGCGCGTCGCTGACTGAGTTGAGGTCAGAGAACTGCGTCGGCTGGGATTTGAACTCCACTCGCTCACTCGCGTTCGCTCGCTAGTTCAAATCCCAGCGGCTCACACACAACCTCACGAGACCGAGAGACACAGCGGTCCCTCGGAGGTTCGTGTTCGGTAGAAGTGCGTCGGCTGGGATTTGAACCCAGGTTGTGACCATGGCAAGGTCACGTGATACCACTACACTACCGACGCATGTGGTGGAAGTGCGCTGGCTGGGATTTGAACCCAGGTTGTGACCATGGCAAGGTCACGTGATACCACTACACTACCAGCGCAGTCCGTGTGTATCGTGGCGTGCTGCTGCGTTACTCGATAGTGTCGGGTTGATAAATAAGACTTGCGAAACGGGGGAGAAATCGGGCGACGGCGCGCCACCTGCTACCACGTGAGATTTGCCTTCGACGACCTGTCGCCGGCCGTGTAATTATGTACCACGCGACGTTCGCCAATCCCCCGCAAACTGGGTCGTGGGACGCTCTATCACCCCAGAATGGATTCGCTACTCTTTTAGGTAGGCCCCCGGTAGAAACGCCACAGTCTAGACGAGACGAGGATGAACCCGGCATGAAACTCAGCGTACTCGTGCCGTCCTCACTCGTCCGGGAAGCCGAAGACAAACGCGAGGCAACTCGCAAACTCGGCTACGTCGCCCGCGCGGCGGCGGTCTTCCGGGCGAACGAACTCGTCGTCTTCCCCGACGAAGACGGCGAGAACAACTGGGGCGGCGAGTTCGTCGAAACCGTACTTCGGTACGCCGCGACGCCTCCTTACCTCCGCAAGGAGGTCTGGGGCAAGCGCGACGAACTCCGCTACGCTGGTATCCTGCCGCCCGTTCTCGTGGCGTCTACGACCGCGGACGACTCCGACGAGTCGCCCGCGTTGCGAGAAGGAATCGTGACCGAGGTCGGACCTGACGACCGCGTTCGGGTCAATTGCGGAATGCAACACCCGATCTCCCTGTTCGTCCCTCCCGGGATGGACCTCACAGAGGGAGAGCGCGTCGCTGTCAGGATCTCTTCGCGAGAACCGGTCCGTGCGCGGATCGTCGACGAGCCCCTTCCGGGCTTCGACGTATCCCGCATGGACCTCACGGAAGCACTCGGCAGGCCGGATGCGGGCGTGCGAATCGCCACGTCTCGCTATGGCGAACCGCTGTCGGTCCCCACATTGGGCGACCTGACGGCCCGCATCACCGATGCCGGCGGCATGACCGTCGTCTTCGGGTCGCCGGGCCGTGGGCTTCCGGACATGCTCGGGATGTCTCCCGAGGATGTTGCAGACGTCGAACCTTCCGTTGGTCCGGGGTTCGACCTCTGGCTCAATACGATTCCGCGACAGGGCAGCGAGGTCGTGCGAACGGAGGAAGCGATGTTCGCCTCCCTCTCTCCCCTGACACTCACGGAGTGAATCCATGCCACAACCAAGCAGACCACGAAAAGGCTCGATGGGCTTCAGCCCGCGCAAGCGAGCAGTCAAGGAGGTTCCACGCATCAAGTCGTGGCCGTCCGACGACGGCTCCCCCGCGCTGCAGGGCTTCGCCGGTTACAAGGCCGGTATGACCCACGTGATGATGGTCAACGACGAGGCAGACTCCCCCCGCGAAGGAATGGAGGAGTCCGTCCCGGTGACCGTCGTCGAGACGCCGCCGATGCGCGCCGTCGCCCTTCGCGCCTACGAGCAGACGCCGTACGGTATGAAGCCGCAGACCGAGGTCTGGGCGGGCGAGTTCCACGACGAACTCGACCGCGTCCTCGACCTGCCGGCAGAAGACACGTTCGACTCGGACGCCGACGCGCTTCGCGAGGCCGTCGAGGCCGGCGAAGTCGATGACCTCCGCGTCATCACGCACACGGTGCCCTCCGAGCTCGCGAACGTGCCCAAGAAGAAGCCCGACGTGATGGAGACTCGCGTCGGTGGCGGCTCCATGGTGGAGCGCGCCGACTTCGCCCTCGACCTCGTTGCCGAGGGCGGCGAACACGAGATGTCCGACGTGTTCCGCGCCGGCGAGTACCTCGACGCCGCGGGTGTCACGAAGGGTAAGGGTACGCAGGGTCCCGTCAAGCGATGGGGCGTCCAGAAGCGTAAGGGCAAGCACGCCCGCCAGGGCTGGAGACGCCGTATTGGCAACCTCGGCCCCTGGAACCCGTCCCGTGTCCGCTCTACGGTTCCGCAGCTCGGCCAGACTGGTTACCACCAGCGCACCGAGCTCAACAAGCGCCTCATCGACCTCGGTGAGGGCGACGACGCCTCCGTCGAAGGTGGCTTCGTCAACTACGGCGAGGTCGACGGCTCGTACGCGCTCATCAAGGGCTCGCTGCCGGGCCCCAACAAGCGCCTTCTGCGGTTCCGCCCGGCCATCCGGCCGAACGACCAGCCGCGCCTCGACCCCGAGGTGCGCTACGTCTCTACCGCATCGAACCAGGGTTAAACCATGCAGGCAACTATCCGAGACCTGAACGGCGACGACGCGGGCAGCATCGACCTGCCCGAGGTCTTCGAGACGGCTTACCGTCCGGACCTCATCAAGCGTGCCGTCATCGCCGCGCAGGCAAACCGAAAACAGCCGTACGGTGCCGACCCCTACGCCGGACTTCGAACCCCGGCAGAGTCCATGGGCAGCGGCCGTGGGATGTCCCACGACCCACGCCAGAACGGCGTCGCCCGACGCGTCCCGCACGCCGTCTCCGGCCGTCGCGCTCACCCGCCGAAGGCCGAGAAGGACCAGGGGAAGGAGATTAACACGAAGGAGCGTAAGCTCGCCGTCCGCTCGGCGCTCGCCGCCACGACGGACTCCGAGCTCGTCGCCGAGCGCGGTCACCGCTTCGACGACGACGTCGAGCTCCCCCTCGTCGTCTCCGACGACTTCGAGGACCTCGTCAAGACGCAGGAGGTCGTCGACCTCCTGCAGTCGCTCGGCGTCTACGACGACATCGAGCGCTCCGAGGAGAACAAGAAGGTCAAGAGCGGCCAGGGCAAGCTCCGCGGTCGCAAGTACACCCGTCCGAAGTCCATCCTCTTCGTGACGGCCGACGAGCCCTCGAAGGCGGCTCGCAACCTCGCCGGCGTCGACGTCGCCACCGCGGCGAACGTCTCCGCCGAGGACCTCGCGCCCGGCACCCACGCCGGTCGTCTCACCCTCTTCACCGAGAGCGCGCTCGAGGAGGTCGCAGAACGATGAGCATCATCGAACACCCGCTGGTCACGGAGAAGGCGATGAACCAGATGGACTTCGACAACAAGCTCCAGTTCATCGTCCACATCGACTCGACCAAGTCCGACGTCAAGTCGGAAGTCGAGTCGCGCTACGACGTGGCCGTCGAGAAGGTCAACACGCAGGTCACGATGAAAGGCAAAAAGAAAGCAACAGTTCGTCTCTCTGAAGACGACGACGCGCAGGAAGTCGCGTCGCGTATCGGGGTGTTCTAACCATGGGACGCCGAATTCAGGGCCAGCGTCGCGGTCGCGGTACGTCCACGTTCCGGGCGCCGTCGCACCGCTACAAGGCCGAACTGTCGCACAAGAAGTCCGAAGACAAAGACACCATCTCGGGAACGGTCGTCGGCATCGAGCACGACCCCGCACGCAGCGCGCCCATCGCCCTCGTCGAGTTCGAGGACGAACAGCGCATGATTCTCGCGCCCGAGGGCATCAGCGTCGGCGAAGAGCTTCAGATCGGCGTCTCCGCCGAAATCAAGCCCGGCAACACGCTGCCGCTCGCCGAGATTCCCGAGGGTGTTCCCGTCTGTAACGTCGAGCACCAGCCCGGCGACGGCGGGAAGTTCGCCCGCGCCTCCGGCGTGAGCGCGCAGTTGCTCTCGCACGACCGCAAGGTCGCTATCGTGAAGCTCCCGTCGGGCGAGGTCAAGCGCCTCAACCCCAACTGTCGAGCCACCATCGGCGTCGTCGCCGGTGGCGGCCGCACGGAGAAGCCGTTCGTCAAGGCGGGGAAGAAGTACCACAAGATGAAAGCGCGCGGTATCAAGTGGCCGCGCGTGCGTGGTGTTGCTATGAACGCCGTCGACCACCCGTTCGGTGGCGGCGGCCGGCAGCACCCCGGTCAGCCGAAGTCCGTCTCGCGGAACGCTCCGCCGGGCCGGAAGGTCGGTGACATCGCCTCCAAACGCACCGGTCGCGGTGGCAAGGGAGGTAAGTAACCATGAGTACGCAATACCGCACCGGCCGCGAAGGTGAGTTCACCTACCGCGGCTACACGCTCGACGAGCTGCAGGAGATGGAGCTCGACGAGGTCGCGGAACTGCTCCCCGCTCGTCAGCGGCGAACCATCACCCGAGGCCTGTCGGCCGAGCACGAGAAGCTGCTCGCGAAGGCTCAGGACAAGACGGAAGAGGAGACGGCTAACGCGCCCATTCGAACGCACCTGCGCGACATGCCGATTCTCCCCGAATTCGTCGGTCTCACCTTCGCCGTCTACACCGGTCAGGAGTTCGAGCGCACCCAGATTCAGCCCGAGATGATCGGCCACTACCTGGGCGAGTTCCAGCTGACCCGTAGCTCGGTCGAGCACGGTCAGGCCGGTATCGGCGCGACCCGGTCTTCGAAGTTCGTGCCCCTCAAGTAAACCATGGGAATCAACTACAGCGTCGAGGCCGACCCGGACACCACGGCCAAGGGTATGCTCCGGGACCGGCCCATCAGCATCAAGCACAGCAAGGCCATCTCCCGCGCCATCAAGGGGATGCCCGTCGCCGACGCAGAGGAGTACCTCGAAGCCGTCATCGACGGCGAGCGGTCGGTTCCGTTCAAGCAGCACAACTCCGGCGTCGGTCACCGAAGCGACATCGACGGCTGGGACGCGGGACGGTACCCCGAGAAGGCGTCCAAGGCGTTCCTCGAACTCCTCGAAAACGTTCGCAACAACGCGACCGAACAGGGCTTCGACGGACCGGCCATGGAGATCAAGCACGTCGCCGCCCACAAGGTCGGCGAGCGTCAGGGTCGCAAGCCCCGCGCCTTCGGTCGGGCGGACCCGTGGAACACCCCAATCTGTGACGTCGAACTCATCATCGAAGAGGTCGAGGAATAATGGCTGACGAACACCAATTCATCGAGAACGGACTGCAGCGGTCCCAAATCGACGAGTTCTTCGCGGAAGAGCTCGGTCGAGCGGGCTACGGCGGCATGGACGTCGCCAAGACGCCGATGGGCACCCAAATCGTGCTCAAGGCCGAAAAGCCCGGGATGGTCATCGGGAAAGGCGGGAAGAACATCCGTAAGGTCACCCGCGAACTCGAGGAGCGATTCAACCTCGATGACCCCCAGATCGACGTGCAGGAAGTCGACGAGCCGGACCTCAACGCCCGAATCGTCGCCGACCGCCTCGCCAACGCGCTCGAGCGCGGCTGGTACTTCCGTAAGGCGGGCCACACGACCATCGACCGCATCATGGACGCCGGCGCACTCGGCGCCGAAATCGTCCTCTCCGGCAAGGTCACGGGCGCTCGCTCCCGCGTGGAGAAGTTCAACCGCGGCTACATCAAGCACAACGGCGAGCCCGCACAGGAGATCGTCGACGAGGGCCAGGGCGTCGCAGTCATGAAGCTCGGCACCATCGGCGTGACGGTCAAAATCATCCCGCCGGGTGCGCGACTCCCCGACGACTTCGAAGTCGAGGAAGACGCCAACCCCGACGCGGTCGAACAGATCGAAGAGACCGAGAGCGTCGAGGACCTCCTCGAAGAGGAGCCGGAAGAGGTTCCGGACGTCTCCGAGGACGCCGACGCCGACGCCGAGACGGACGCAGTCGACGAAGACGTCGTCGAGGAAGCGGCCGTCGAAGCGGTCGAAGAAGAAGTCGTCGACGACGAAGCCGACGACGAGGAAGACGAAGCAGTCGAGGAGGTCGTCGACGACGACGAAGAACTCGACGAAGACGTCGCCGAAGAGGCGGCCGACCTCGTCGCGGAGATGGAAGACGAAGACGACGACGAAACGGAGGAAGAATAAATGGCGATCCTCTACACCGAAGAGATTCGCGACATGACGCCCGCAGAGCGCACCGCCGAGCTCGAAGAGCTCGAAACGGAGCTGCTCAACGCGAAGGCCGTGCAGGCCGCGGGTGGCGCGCCGGAGAACCCCGGCCGCGTCTCTGAACTGAAAAAGACCATCGCCCGAATCAAGACGATTCAGGGCGAAGAAGGCGACCTCGACGAAGAATAATGCCACTGACACCCGAGACCCTCACGCGACACGAACTCAACGGCCTCCACGTGGAGGTCGTCGACGCGGCGAACCCCGACCTCGTCGGGATAGCCGGTCGCATCGTCGTCGAGACGATGCACACGTTCATGGTCGACGACGGGTCTCGGGTGCGGCAGGTGCCAAAGCGAGGGGCGACCTTCGAATTTGCGATTCCGCGTACAGATGAAGCCGCCGACGCTACGAAGGCGTCGGGGACCGCGTCCAAACTTCGGTCGGATACTACTGGCGGATTTGATGCCAGTCAGTCTGATCGGCTCGCCGACTCATCATCGGCGGCTTCCCCTTCGGGGAATTGCGAGGGCGTGGCCTACGTTACGGTGGATGGCGCACAACTGCTCTCACGACCCGCCCTGCGCACCGAAACTACAGGTGACTCGAAATGGCGATAGGACTTGACGTTCCAATGCCTCCGGAACCTGACGATTCCGAGGCTTACGACTACGAAAAATGTCCGTTCTACGGCTCGCTCTCCGTCCGGGGTCAGACCCTGGAGGGGACAGTCGTCTCGACGGACATGGCAAAGACCGTCATCGTCGAGCGGGAGTACGACGTATTCGTTCCGAAGTACGACCGCTACATGAAGCGACGTTCCCGCATCCCGGCACACGTGCCGGGCGTGCTCGACGACGTCGCTGTCGGTGACGAAGTAACGATTGCGGAGACCCGACCTCTCTCGAAGACGAAATCTCACGTCGTCGTCGAGATTATGGGAGGTGACGAGTGATGGAAGCGCTCAAAGCGGACATCACCAAGGGTGTCGCCCGTGGCTCGCTTGTCACGTGCGCCGACAACACCGGCGCTCGTGAACTGAAGATTATCAGCGTCGCGGGTTACTCCGGCACGAAGAACCGCCACCCCAAGGCAGGCATCGGGGACAAGGTGACCGTCTCGGTCACCAAAGGTACCCCCGAGATGCGCCGCCAGGTGCTCGAAGCGGTCATCGTCCGCCAGCGGAAATCCATCCGCCGGCCCGATGGCACGCGTGTGAAGTTCGAGGACAACGCCGCCGTCATCATCGACGAGATGGAAGAGCCTCGCGGGACCGAAATCAAGGGTCCCGTCGCACGCGAAGTCGCCGAGCGCTTCGGGAGTATCGCATCGACGGCTACGATGATTGTATAGTATGACTCGACAACCGCGCAAACAGCGAACCCAGATTCGCGACGCGCCGCTCCACGAGCGGCAAAAGCAGGTCCGCGCACCGCTGTCGGCCGACCTCCGCGAGGAGTACGGCAGCCGTAACGTCCGCGTCAACGCGGGCGACACGGTCGAGGTGCTCCGCGGCGACTTCGCCGGCGAAGAAAGCGAAGTCACCGAGGTCGACCTCACCGACGCCGTCATCTACGTCGACGGTGTCGTCGTTGAGAAAGCCGACGGCGAGGAGGTCCCACGCCCCCTTCAGGCCAGTAACGTCCGCGTGACGGAACTGGACCTCGAAGACGACGTGCGCGAGGCCCGACTCAAGGAGGATAACGAATGACTCGACACCAGAAGCGACTGTCCGTACCGAAGTCCTGGCCGGTCGAGCGCAAGACAGGCACGTTCACGGTCAAGGCCGGAGCGGGTCCGCACGGCGAAGAGGGGGTTCCCCTCCTCATCGTCCTGCGCGACGTGCTCGGCTACGTGGACTCGAAGAAGGAGGCCCAGTACGCCCTCAACCACCAGAGCATTCTGGTCAACGGCAACGTGGCTTCCGACGTCCGCCGTCCCATCGGGATGTTCGACATCCTGGCGTTCGTCCAGCGAGAAGAGTACTACCGCGTCTTCCCCGACGAGGGAGGCCGCCTGGCGCTGACGCCCATCGACGCCGACTCGGCATCCAGCCGTCTCGGCAAGATCGTGAGCAAGACGCAGGTCACCGGCGGTGACTTCCAGCTGACGCTCCACGACGGTGCGACCCTCGTCGTCGAGGACGCCTCGGAGTACAGCGGCAAGGACTCCATCGTCGTCGACAACGAGACGAAGGACGTCGTCGCGCACTTCCCCTACGAGGAAGGCGCGCTCGTCACGGCCGTCAACGGGCGGCACTCCGGCGAAATCGGCGAAATCACCGAGATTATCGTCACGCCCGGCAGCGGGAACAACTCCGTTGTCGTCGAGACCGAAGACGGCGAGTTCGAGACGGTCGAACAGTACGTCGTCGTCATCGACGAGAACTTCACGGGTTCGGACGACGAGTCCGAAGCACGTCAGGCTGCTGACGGCGGTGATGACGAATGAGCGAGGCTGACTTCCACGAGATGCGCGACCCGCGCATCGAGAAGGTCGTCGTCCACATGGGCGTCGGCGAAGGTGGTCGCGAACTCGCCAAGGCCGAAGACATCCTCGAAGAGATCACCGGTCAGGAGAGCGTTCGCACGATCTCCGGCCGCGCCTCCCAGGACTTCGGCGTTCGCCGCGGCGAACCCGTCGGCGCGAAGGTCACCCTTCGCGGTGACACCGCCGTCGAGTTCCTCGAAACCGCACTCCCCATCGCGGACCTCTCTGTCTCGTCGTTCGACGAGACCGGTAACTTCGGCTTCGGCGTCGAAGAGCACACGGAGTTCCCGAGCCAGGAGTACGACCCGCAGATCGGTATCTACGGGCTGGACGTGACGGTCAACCTCGTCCGCCCCGGCTACCGAGTGAAAAAGCGCGACAAGCACTCTCGACAGATTCCGTCGTCCCACCGGATGACCGTCGAGGACGCCGTCGCGTTCATCGAGTCCACGTTCGACGTGGAGGTTGAAGAATGAGCGATAGCGAAACAGAACAGACGGGCGAGCACGCGTCCCGCCGCACCGGCCAGGAGAACGAGTGCCGGCGCTGCGGTCGAAAACAGGGACTTGTCAGCAAGTACGACATCAACCTGTGCCGCCAGTGCTTCCGAGAGATCGCCCGCGAGATGGGATTCAAGAAGTACCGATAAGCAATGGCTGACAACGACCCACTCAGTAGCGCGCTCTCCGGTGTGGACAACGCCGAGAGCGTCGGACACCTGTCCCACGAGATCCAGCCCGCCTCCAACATCATCGGCTCCGTCCTCGAGGTCTTCTACGACCGCGGGTACATCGACGGCTTCGAGTTCGTCGACGACGGCAAGGCCGGTCTGTTCGAGGTTGAACTGAAAGGCGCAATCAACGATTGTGGCGTCGTCAAGCCCCGGTATTCCGCCGGAGCCGACGACTTCGAGAAATGGGAGAAGCGATTCCTCCCCGCCCGTGACTACGGCGCGCTCATCGTCACGACGAGCCACGGCGTCATGAGCCACTACGAGGCCCGCGAGAAGGGCATCGGTGGCCAGATCATCGCCTACGTCTACTAGTACAATGAGCCGAATAGAAATCGAAATCCCGGACGAGGTATCCGCCGAGGTCAAAAACCTCGAGCTCACCATCGAGGGCCCCAACGGAAGCGTCACCAAGCGCCTCTGGTACCCGAACGTCTCGGTCTCTGCCGAAGACGGCGCTGTCGTCATCGAGAGCGACGTCGAGAACGCGAAGACCAACGCGACCATCGGTACCTTCGAGAGCCACGTGAACAACATGCTTCACGGCGCGACCGAGGGGTGGGAGTACAAGATGGAAGTCCACTACGCTCACTTCCCGATGCAGGTCAGCGTGGAAGGCAGCGACGTGGTCATCAAGAACTTCCTCGGCGAGAAGTCCCCGCGACGAGCGCAGATTCGCGGCGACACGGACGTACAGGTCGACGGCGAAGAACTCACCCTGACGGGCTCCAACAAGGAGGACGTCGGGCAGACCGCCGCCGACATCGAACAACTCACCCGCGTCAAGGACAAGGACACTCGCGTGTTCACCGACGGCGTGTACATCACCCAGAAACCGCAGACTGGTGATGCCTAATGTCGGAAGAAATCACCGAACTCGAAGACATCAGCGGCGTCGGCCCGTCGAAGGCCGACGCGCTCCGCGAAGCCGGCTTCGAGAGCGTCGACGACGTACAGGCCGCGAGCCAGTCCGAACTGGCCGAGGTCGACGGCATCGGGAACGCGCTCGCCGCGCGTATCAAAGCCGACGTCGGTGGCCTCGAGGTCTCCGACGAGGCCGAGGCCGAAGTCGAAGACGAGTCCGAAGCCGAGCCTGAGGAAGAGGAAGCCGAAGAGGTCGAAACGGAGCTTCAGCCCCGCGGTCACGCGGGCAAGAAGCCCCAGCTCGACGACGAAACCGCGGAAGCCCTGGCGCAGAAGCGCCGCGAGGGCAAGCCGCAGTTCAACCGGCAGGACTACCACAAGAAGAAGCGCACGCCCACGTCGTGGCGTCGTCCCCGTGGTGGTCTCTCCAAACAGCGTATCGGCATCAAGGGCAAGGGCGCCAAGGTCGAGGCGGGCTACCGCACGCCGAAGGCCGCCCGCGGCCTTCACCCGTCGGGCTTCGAAGAGGTCCGCGTGTTCAACACGGACGACCTCGAAGGCATCGACGGCGATACGCAGGCAGTTCGCATCGCCTCCTCGGTCGGCGCGCGCAAGCGCGAGCGCATCGAGGAAGCGTGTGAGGACCGCGAGATTCGCGTCCTCAACCCCACCTACGTCGAAGTCGAGGTGGATAACTGATGACGGACCTCAAAGCGCAGAAGCGAATGGCGGCCGATGTCCTCGACGTCGGCAAGAGCCGAGTGTGGTTCGACCCCGAAGAACAGGCCGAAATCGCGGAGGCCATCACGCGCGAAGACATCCGTGAACTCGTCGACGAGGGCACGATTCGCGCCAAGGACGCCAAGGGCAACTCGAAAGGTCGCGCACGCGAGCGCGCCGCCAAGCGTTCCTACGGTCACCGCAAGGGTGCCGGCTCCCGCAAGGGTCGTTCCGGCGCTCGACAGAACAAGAAAGACGCATGGGTCAGCCGAATCCGCGCCCAGCGCCGTCGCCTGAAGGAGCTTCGCGAGGACGGAACGCTCGACCGTTCCCAGTACCGCACGCTCTACAACAAGGCGTCCGGTGGCGAATTCGATAGCGTGGACCGGCTCGAAGCATACATTCAGAACAACTACCAGGTGGAGATTCAATAATGGCGACCGGACCACGATACAAGGTTCCGATGCGGCGTCGCCGCGAAGTCCGGACCGATTACCATCAAAGGTTGCGCCTGCTGAAATCGGGCAAGCCCCGCCTTGTCGCTCGCGTGAGCAACAAGCACGTCAGGGCGCAGCTGGTCACTCCGGGCCCGCAGGGCGACGAGACCCACGCTGCAGCGACCTCTGCCGACCTCGACGAGTACGGCTGGGAAGCCCCCACGGGCAACCTCCCGAGCGCGTACCTCACGGGGTATCTGGCAGGTAAGCGGGCGCTGGCCGCCGGCGTCGAGGAAGCGGTCCTCGACATCGGCCTCAACACGGCCACGCCCGGAAACAAGGTCTTCGCGGTGCAGGAGGGTGCTATCGACGCTGGCCTCGAAATTCCCCACAACGACGCAGTACTCGCTGACTGGGACCGCAACCGCGGTGTCCACATCGCAGAGTACGCAGAGCAGCTCGACGAGCCGCTCTACAGTGGAGAGTTCGATGCCACGAACCTCCCCGACCACTTCGACGAAGTGCTCGGGAACCTTCAGGAGGACGAATGAGCAGCAATAACAACGGCTGGGAGCCGCGAACGCGGCTCGGCCGCATGGTGCAGAACGGCGACGTCACGTCGATGGACCAGGCGCTCGAGACGGGACTTCCGCTCAAGGAACCCCAGCTCGTCGACCAGCTCCTTCCCGGACTGGACGACGAGGTGCTCGACATCAACATGGTCCAGCGCATGACCGACTCCGGCCGCCGGGTGAAGTTCCGGTGTGTCGTCGCAGTCGGGAACCGTGACGGCTACCTCGGCTACGCTGAGGCCCGCGACGACCAGGTCGGCGGTGCCATCCAGAAAGCCATCGAGGTGGCGAAACTGAACATCATCAAGGTAGACCGCGGCTCCGGGTCGTGGGAAGACCGCGCAGGCGGCCTCAACTCCCTCTCGCGCAAGGCAGAGGGGAAGGCCGGCTCCGTGACGGTCCGTATCATCCCCGCCCCGCAGGGTCTCGGCCTCGCGGCCGCAGAGACCGTCCGGAACATCCTCGAACTCGCCGGCGTCCAGGACGCCTGGACCAAGAGCGACGGGAACACCCGGACCACGGTCAACCTCGCGAAGGCGACCTACAACGCGCTCAAGAATGCGTCGCAGTCCCGCACGCCGCGGCGCGCTCGTGAAGTCCGTCAGGAGGTGCGCGAATAATGCAGGCTATCGTTCAGCTTCGCGGTGAGGTCAACATCGCACAGGACATCCGCGACACGCTCACGATGCTCAACATCCACCGCGTGAACCACGCGACGTTCGTGCCCGAGACCGACGCCTACCGCGGGATGATTTCGAAGGTCAACGACTTCGTCGCGCACGGCGAGCCGAGCGTCGACGTCGTCGAGACCCTCATCAGCACGCGCGCCGAGCCCGAGGAGGGCGACGGCGACATCACCGACGAGTGGGTCTCCGAGAACACCGACTACGACGACGTGGCTGCGCTCGCGCAGGCCATCGTCGACGAGGAGACGACGCTGCGAGAGCAGGGCGTCTCCCCCGTGCTCCGTCTGCACCCGCCGCGCGGCGGCCACCGCGGACAGAAGCACGTCACCAAGGAAGGCGGCCAGCTCGGTAAGCACAGCACCGAACAGATCGACGAACTCCTGGAGGACATGCGATGACGTCCAAGAAGCGACGCCAACGCGGTTCCCGCACGCACAGCGGCGGTACGCACAAGAACCGACGCGGTGCCGGTCACCGCGGCGGTCGCGGCCGCGCCGGACGCGACAAACACGAGTTCCACAACTACGAGCCGCTCGGCAAGCACGGCTTCAAGCGACCGGATGTCCTGCAGGACGACGTCGCTGAAGTCAAGGTCCAGAAGCTCGACGAGGACGCGGCGCTCCTCGCGGCCGACGGAGTCGCCGAGAAGGACGGCGACACCTACGTCATCGACGCCCGCGACGTGGCCGAGGACGGCTGGGAAGCGGACGTCGTGAAGGTGCTCGGCGGCGGGCAGGTCCGCAACGAACTGCACGTCGTCGCCGACGCCTTCACGGCCGGTGCCGTCGAACTCATCGAAGAGGCCGGCGGCGACGCCGAACTCTCCGAACGCGCGGAAGAAGCGGCTGAAGCCGAGGAATCGGCCGACGCCGACGAAGACGACGAGGAATAAATCATGGGATGGAAGGACGCCGCCGAACCAGTGCTTTCGCGGATGCCCGCAGTCGCCCGACCGGAGGGACACGTTCCGTTCCGCCGGAAGCTCGGGTGGACCGGCGGCATTCTCGTCTTGTACTTCTTCCTGACGAACGTGACGCTGTTCGGCCTCGACGCCGCGACCGCGAACGACCTGTTCGGTCAGTTCCGGTCCATCTTGGCCGGCCAGCAGGGTTCGGTGCTCCAGCTGGGCATCGGTCCCATCGTCACCGCGAGCATCGTTCTACAACTGCTCGGCGGTGCTGACCTGCTCGGGCTCGACACGGACAACAACCCGCGCGATCAGGTCCTCTATCAGGGACTGCAGAAGCTGCTCGTCGGGGTCATGATCTGCCTGACGGGCCTGCCGATGGTGTTCGCCGGCAACTTCCTGCCGGCCGACCAGGCCGTAGCGACATCGCTCGGTATCGGCACGGTCGGCGTGAAGGGACTCATCTTCGCGCAGATCGCCGTCGGTGGCGTCCTCATCCTATTCATGGACGAGATCGTCAGCAAGTGGGGCGTCGGCTCCGGGGTCGGCCTGTTCATTATCGCCGGCGTCAGCCAACAACTCGTCGGCGGGCTGTTCAGCTGGCAGGGCCTCGGCGGCACGTCGGGCTTCTTCGCGACGTGGATCGGCATCATCACCGGTGCCATCGAACTGCCGGCCTCGCCGACCGACCTGCTATCGACGGTCTTCCTCGGTCAGGGACAGCTGCTCGCGCTCATTACGACGTTGCTCATCTTCGGCATCGTCGTCTACGCCGAGAGCGTCCGCGTCGAGATTCCCCTCTCGCACGCCCGAGTGAAGGGTGCCCGCGGCCGCTTCCCGGTGAAGCTCATCTATGCGAGCGTCCTGCCGATGATCCTCGTTCGCGCCCTGCAGGCGAACATCCAGTTCCTCGGGCGCTTCCTCAACTCCTCGTGGGTCGGCATGCCAGCGTGGCTCGGCCAGTACACGAGCGGACAGGTCACAGGTGGCCTGTTCTACTATCTCGCGCCCATCCAGTCGCGGTCCGACTGGATGTGGTTCCTCGGACTCACGTCGGCCGACCCGCTCGATATCGCCATCCGCGTGCTCATCGACCTGATCTTCATGATCGTCGGTGGCGCGGTGTTCGCGATCTTCTGGGTCGAGACGACGGGCATGGGTCCGGAATCGACCGCGCAGCAGATTCAGAACTCCGGGATGCAGATTCCCGGCTTCCGCCGTAACCCGCAGGTCATCGAGAAGGTCATGGAGCGGTACATCCCGCAGGTGACCGTCATCGGTGGCGCGCTCGTCGGCCTGCTCGCCGTCATGGCGAACATGCTCGGCACCATCGGCGCAGTCTCCGGGACGGGGCTGCTCCTTACGGTCTCCATCACGTACAAGCTGTACGAGGAGATCGCGGAGGAACAGCTCATGGAGATGCACCCGATGATGCGCAACATGTTCGGCTCCGAGTAGCGAGCCGGGTCCCGACGCGCTCGACTGCCGCCGCACACCCGCGGCGAACGTCACTTCCACTTCACTTCATTTCTGCCGCGCTCGACCGGATAGCGGCGCGTTCGTCTCGGACCGCCCGGCTTGCCGGATAATCCGGCCACTTTTGACTCCCGCCGGCGGAACAGCGGGGTATGCACGAGGGGCGACTCGCGGTCGACATCGAGACGGCAAGCCCGAACGGTCAGCCGAGCGACTTCCGGAACACCGACGACTTCGAGTTGGTCGCCGTCGGTCTCGGCCACCGCGCCGGCGACGACGCTACCGTCGACATCGAGGTGCTCCTCCGCGACGGCGACTGGTCGCTCGCCCACACGGCCGACCTCCTCCGGCGGGTCGTCGAGTGGTGCGAGGCCCGCGGCGCGGGCGGCGAGGGCGTCGTCACCTACAACGGCGAGTACTTCGACGAACACCACCTCCGCGCGTGGGCCGACCGCGTCGCCGACGCCGGCGTCTGGACGGACGCGCCGCGTCGAATCGACGCGCTGTTCGCGGACCACGTCGACCTCGGGACGCTCGCCGCCGAGGCGTACCCGGAGGCGGTCCGGCCGAACCGCGACATCCCGGCGCTGTGGAAGGCGTGCAAGGAGGCGGGCGTCGACCAGCCGACCGTCTGGTACGACGACTACGACCTCCCGGCGGGCTACCTCGACCGCCTCGGCGTCGAGGCCGACCACGTCAAGGGCGCGCACGTCGGCGAGGCGCTGGGCGAGGCGTACGTCGAGGGCGTCGTCGCGGAACTCGACCACACGCGGACGCACGCCGAACTCACTCGACTCCTCGTCGACTACGCCGCCGGCGACATCGAGCCGCTGTTTTCGCTCCACGACGCGCTTCGCCGGGCCGACGCGAGCGCGGACTGACCCGGTTCGTCCCTGTCGACCCGGCGCGACGCCGTCGGTCGGACCCGCACGTCGTTCTGTCTCGCGGCAAACGTTTAGCCGCCGGCAGTCGTATCGCGTGGTATGAACGACCTCGAACCGGCGACCGCCGTCGAGGAGGCGCTCCGCGGCAACGGCATCAGCGTCGAATCGGTCTCGCTCGACGACGCCGTCTCGCTGACGTATCTCACGGCGTTCCCGGACGTCGAACCCGATCACGGCGAAGTGGGCCGCGCGGTCACGGCCTTCCTCGAACTCGCCCGCGACGACGAGTTCGACCCGAGAACCGTCGAGGCGACGGTGCTCCGAAGCGAGGGCGACGTGCAGGCGACGTGGACGCTCGAAGCCGACTGGATTCGAGCGTACAACGACTACGCGCTCGACGACGAGGAGTTGTCCCAGCGCGTCCTCGACAGCCTCTACGAGGAGGGCGACGCGTGAGCGCGTGGCGTCACCGCGGCGAGCCGCCAGCCGCGCGCGGCCCGCGACGACCCTCGCACTTCGAGTACTCGCGCGTCGCGCTGACGTTCGAGAGCGAGGGGACGAACTGCGCGGGCTGGCTCTACCGACCCGACGGCGTCGAGTCGCCGCCGGTAGTCGTCATGGCGGGCGAACTCGCCGCGGAGCGTCGCTTCGGACTTCGACCCTACGCCGAGCGACTGGCCGAGGCTGGCTACGCGGCGTTCCTCTTCGACTACCGACACACCGGCGACTCCGACGGCGAGCCCCGGAACCTCGTCGACCCCGACTCGCAGATTGCCGACTGGCACGCCGCGCTCTCGGGGCTCCGCGGGCGCGACGAAATCGACTCCCGCTCGCTCGTCCTCTGGGGTGCGGGGCTCTCCGGCGGCTACGCCCTCCGCGCAGCGGCCGAAGACGGTCGCGTCGCCGCCGTCGTCGCCCAGAATCCGATGCTCGACGGGAAAGCCGTCACGCGGGGACGCGGCGTCAAAGGCGCGCTCGCCGCACTCGCGGCCGGCGTCCGCGACAGACTCCAGTCGCGGCTTTTGGGTCCGTATCGCGTCCCGGTCGTCGGCGACGGCTCGTCGATGGCCGTCTTCGAGGACCCCGGCGTGCGCGCCGCCTACCGCGACCTCGTGCCCCCGGGGAGCGCGTGGCGCGACGAGACGCCCGCTCGGCTGTTCCTCTCGTTCCTTCGCTACCGAGCGCTTCCCGACCCGGACGCGGTCACCTGCCCGGCGCTCCTCGTTTCGGGAACTCGCGACGACCTCGCGCCCGCCGACGCGGTCGCCGCCCTCGCGGACGAACTTCCGGACGCGACGCTCGTCGAACTCCCCGCGGGTCACTTCGACCACTACGACCGGGCGTTCGAACAGACGTTCGGCCATCTCCTGTCGTTCCTCCGAACGGTTCGCTGACGGAAGTCGTCAATCCGTTGAACGCTCGCGCGAACCATTATGACCTCGGCAGGCCTATACCACACAGAAATGTCCACATCCACCCGTCTCGTCTCGTTGTTCCTCGCCGTCGCGCTCGTCACGGTGGCCGCGTCCGCGCCGGTGGTCGCACAGGAGTCGGAGACGCCGAGCGACGCCGACACACAACGGCTCCTCGAAGAGGGGGTCGCGCTGTACAACGACAACGTCGAAGAGTTAGACGTCTCGTTCGCCCGGAGTCTCGTCGCGGGGCGAACGGTGAACGTCTACGTCGAAGACGGGGGCGAGACTCGGGTGTTCTCCGCGTCGGTGCGAGACGACATGCGAATCGAGGACCTGTCGACCGGCCCCGACAGCGAGGCGTCGACCCGAATCACGACGGACCGAGAGACGCTCGAAACCATCGCCGAGTCGCCCGAGCCGATGGCCGAGGTGCGAAGCGCCCTCTCCGACGACCGCATCCGCGTCAACGGCGAGCGGGGCCACCCCGTCGACCAGGTCGTCTGGACCGTCGCCAACACGTTCAAGAGCTTCTTCCTCTGAGCCCGACCCGAACTGAACGCCGACCGACCCCGGCTTTTCTCAGCGTCGCCCCGTCCGCGCGTCCGTAACCCACTTTGCCGCCTTCCCCGTCTCTCTATCGATGACGTTCACGCGCACGGTCGAACTCGACGGTCACATCATCGACTCGGGGATGATGCAACAGGCCATGGGCATCGTGATGGACCTCGGCGGCGACTTCGACGTCGAGCAGTTCGACGTCGGCCGGCAGAAAGACGAGCCCTCCTACTGCCGGATGTCGGTGTCCGCGGACGACCGCGAGACGCTCCAGGAGATACTGCACGAACTCCACCAAATCGGCGCGAACCTCACGGACCCCGTCGACGCCCGCGTCGAGGCCTCGCCGGCCGACCGGGTCGTCCCCGTGGGCTTTTACTCGACGACGAACCACCCGACCGACGTTCGGTATCAAGGCGAGTGGCTCCCGGTCGAGGACATCGAGATGGATTGTGCGATAGTCGTCGAGGAGACCGACGACGGCCCGCGGGCCTACACGAAGGTCCTCAACGGCATCGAGGAGGGCGACCTCGTCGTCACCGACGAGGCGGGGATTCGCGTCAAGCCGCCGGAGCGCCCCCGCGACGCCTCCGGTCCCTTCGGGTTCATGCAGGGCGGCGTCTCCTCGGAGCGCCCCTCGGAGTCGCTCATCGGCGAGGTCGCCGAGGCGCTCCGCGAGACCAAAGCCGACGGCGGGAACGTCCTCGTCGTCGCCGGGCCGGCGCTCATCCACTCCGGCGGCGGCGACGCCCTCGCCGAACTCGTCCGCGAGGGCTACGTGGACATGATTTCGGCCGGCAACGGCTTCGCCACCCACGACATCGAACGCGGGCTGTACGGCACCTCCCTCGGGATGGACATGGAGACGATGGAACACCCCCGAAAGGGCCACAAACACCACATCTACACCATCAGCGAGGTCATCCGCGCCGGCGGCATCGCCGAGGCCGTCGAGGAGGGACTCATCGAGTCAGGCGTGATGTACGAGTGCGTGAAACACGACGTGCCGTACGTCCTCGCGGGGTCGATTCGGGACGACGGCCCGCTGCCGGACACCATCACCGACACCATCGAGGCCCAGAACGCCATCCGCGAGCAGGCCCACCGCGCCGACATGGTGCTGATGCTCTCGACGCTCCTGCACTCTGTCGCCGTCGGCAACTGCCTGCCGTCGACGGCCAAGACCGTCTGCGTGGACATCAACCCCGCGACCGTCACGCAACTGCTCGACCGCGGCTCCTCGCAGGCCATCGGGATGGTCACGGACATCGGGACGTTCGTGCCGACGCTCGCCGAGAAGGTGCTCGAAGCCGCCGACGACAACTGACCGGGTCGCCCCCGCCCGTTCCGCCGCGGCGCGCCGTCTGACGTGTCTATTATGACCCCGGGTGGTCTCTCGTGTCCTGTATGCAACCCAAAGCAGCGCGAGTGCTCCTCGCCGCGGTCATGGTTCTCCTCGCCGGGTGCGGGGGCGGCGTCGGCGGCGACGCCACGGCCGCGACCGAACCGACGACAGACGCGACAGACGCGACGACGACCGCCGACGGCGAGTCGGCCAACCAGAGCGGCAACGCCGCCGAACGCACCTCAGTCACGTTCAACGAAACGTGGGACCAGCGGTACCGGGCCGGGCAGTACTACCGCTACGATATCGAGAGTCGGAGCATCGACGGCACCGCGACCTACGAGTGGGAGGTCGTCTCCGCGACCGACGACGAGGTGACGGTTCGGACGAAACTGGTCACGCCCAACGGGACGACCGAACAGACCGTGACCGCGCCGCCGGACGAGGTGTACGGCGAACTCGCCGGGACACCGTCGGGGTCGGTCGCCACCCTCGGATTCGACTCGCCGTACTACAACGGCGTCGACGGCGAGACCCTCAGCGTCGGCGACAGCTGGGAGTCCTCGGGCCCCAACGGGACCGTCAGCTTCGAAGTCGAAGCGCTATCGACCTACGCCGGCTTAGAGTGTGCAGCGTTCGTCGTCCGGACGAACGGGAGCGTCTTCTGGGAGAGTTGCGTCACCCCGGAGAGCCCGCTGCCGGGCTACGTGGCGTTCTACGAGGAGGAAGGCGACGACACGCCGGCGTTCGAGATGGAACTCGTCGAGTACCGGGCCGGCGACTGAGCCGGCCGCGACCAGTCTCGGGCGCGCCACTCAGACTTTTTCGAGCGGGACGACCGCCATCGGGATGTTCGAGTGTAACAGCACGTCCTGTGCCGTGCTCCCGAAGACGATTTTCGAGGTCGGATTGCGCTTACGGATGCCGATGACGATTTCGTCAGCGTCGTGTTCGTCGGCGCACTGGAGGACGTCGTCGGCGGCGTCGTTGCCGCGGATGTACTGGTGGGTCTCTACGTCCACGAGGTCACCGAGTCGGGAGACGACGACGTTCAGCGCGTCTTCGCCGTCGCGGACGTCCTCGCTGTCGGTGTCGTCGCCGCCGGGGTGGGAGTTGACGACGTGGACCACGTCGCCGGCGTCGATGCGCCGTGAGAGGTAGTCGCAGACTTCGGCGCTCGTGTGGACCGAGTTCGTCCCGATAACGTATGTTGCCATGTCCCATATCGCTACGCCGTCCTATAAAAATCCACGCCCGACCGCGCTCGTCAGGCCTGCTTCATCATCGCCAGCACGTCGTCTCTCGTCATCGCTTTCCCGTGTTCGTCGTGGGCGTGTCCCTGAATCACTTTCACCACCTCGTTTCTGTTCTCCGAGGTCACGCTGAACCCGCACGAACACGTCGCCTGCTGCATCGCCTTCGACATAGCAGTACAGATACGCGCTCCGGAGCCAAAGCGTGTGTTCACACTTACCATGACACTCTCGGTGGCGGGGCGGTTCCCGCGGCCGCGGCGTCTCCGTCGCGTCGCCCGCGCCGTCACCCTGTCGGGGACAAAACATTTACCCAATCGTAAATGTCAGTCGGGTATGGAAAGAAACGCCCTCCTTACCGCCGGAGCGGTCGGCGTCGTGGTCGTGGCGCTCGTCGGCGCCGCCGTCGTTCCGGGGGTCATCGCGGACCCCACCGACGACGGGCCCGTCCGTCCCGGTCCGGTGGACGTCGCCGGCGTCTCCATCGCGGCCGGGGAGGCGACGGGGGAGACGGTCACCCTCGAAATCGAGACACGAATCGACCACCGAGGCAATCCCACGCAGAACGTGAGCGTCCTCGTCCGCGCCGTCGACGCCGAGTCGGGGCTGTTGACGACGACGCAGGAACTCGACGTGGGGACGCTCTCGAAGGACGGTGAGACGGCGACGACGACCAACCTCACGGTCCCCCGCGAAGGCGGCTACGACGTCGAGGTCGTCCTATACAGCGACGACGAGCGGGTCGACGAGGCGCGAAAGAGCGTCCGCGGCGTCTCGGCTATCAAGCCGCCGTACCTCCAGTCGACCACCTCGTTCACCGACAGCGAGGCGCTTCCGCCCGTCTCCTTCGCCATCGCGGAGACCGGCGAGGACCGGACGACGCTCGACCTGACGGCGACGCTGGCGAACGCCGGCGACGACCCGGCCGAGGACCTCTCGGTGCTGTTCGTCCTCCGGCAGGCCGAGTCCAACATCGTGGCCTCTCGGACGACGGTCGACGCGGGGACCATCGAAGCCGGGCGAACCGAGACGGTGGACGCGTCGGCGAGCGTCCCGAACGACTACAACTACTACATCGACGCCGTGTTGCTCCGCGACGGAGTCGTCATCGACACCGCCCGCGGCGCGGCGAACCTGAACCCAACGAGGACGATTAGCGTGAACCAGACCAGAGAGGACGTGGAACTCCGCGTCGAAGACTTCGAGAACGGCGACGGCGACGTGCCGCAGCGAACTGACTACGAGCAGACCGAGACTTCCTCGCAGGCACCCGGATTCGGACCGATAGTGGCGGTCGTGGGACTGCTCGCGGCCGTCTTCGCCGCACGGAGGTGGTCGAAATGAGCGACGAGACGCCGACGGAGACAGCGCAGTCGACGACCGACGAGCCACCGACGGCCGACGACGACGCGCCCGGGGCCGACAGGCTTCGAGAGCCCACCCCGGAGCCGACCGACGAGGAAGAAAGCGAGAACCGCGAGTTCGCGGAGCGGATGCGCCGCTTCCTCGACTACGCCGTCCTCGCGGGACTGCTGTTGCTCGCGCTTATCGCGGCGTTACAGTTCTACCTCAACGCCAGCCAGACTATCACGACGTGGGTGAACCCCGAGTACCGCGCGCCGTTCCAGATGGCGTTCAACCTCGTGTTGCTCCTCGGGGCGGCGCTCGGCGTCTCCGTCCAGCTTCGCCGGCTGGCGAGCGACTGAGCGGCCCGCGCTACCTCTCACCACGAACACAGTTTTCAGGCCGCCGCCCGAGTCGAGAGATATGAACTTCCTCTTCGTGTCGGCGGACGCCGCGCTCATCACCGACCTCGCGTGGCAGGTCCGCAGAGAGGGCCACGACGTGCGGTACTACATCGAGGCCGAGCGCGACAGGGAAATCGGCGACGGCTTCGTCCCGAAGACCGACGACTGGCGCGCGGAGGTCGACTGGGCCGACGTCATCGTCTTCGACGACATCTGGGTCGGCTCCGACATCGGCACTGGCGCGCTCGCTCAGGAGCTCCGCGAGGAGGGCCACGCCGTGGTCGGCGGGACGCCGAACACCGACCGCCTCGAAGAGGACCGCGGCTACGCGATGGACGTGCTCGAAGAACACGGCGTCAACACGGTCGAACAGCGCGTCTTCCGCGACTTCGACGAGGGAATCGAGTACGTCCGGCGGAACCGCGCGCCCTACGTCATCAAGCCGCTCGGCGAGGTGCAGAACGTCAAGCGCCTCCTCTACGTCGGCAACGAGGACGACGGCAGCGACGTGGTCGAGGTGCTCCGCGCGTACAAGCAGGCGTGGGGCCACCGGATGAAGGGCTTTCAGCTCCAGCGGAAGGTCGAAGGCGTCGAAATCGCCGTCTGCGGCTTCTTCAACGGGAAGTCGTTCGTCGACCCGGTGAACTTCAACTTCGAGCACAAGAAGCTGTTTCCGGGCAACATCGGTCCCTCGACCGGCGAGATGGGCACGTCGATGTTCTGGGCCGGGCGGAACCGACTGTTCGAGGAGACGCTGGGCCGGCTCGAACCGTGGCTCGCCGCGGAGGGCTACGTCGGGAGCATCGACATCAACTGCATCGTCAACGAACACGGTATCTACCCGCTGGAGTTCACGCCGCGGTTCGGTTACCCGACGATTACGCTCCAAGAGGAGTCGTTCGAGTCGTCGACCGCGCAGTTCTTCTTCGACCTCGCCCACGGCAACGACCCCGAGCTTTCGGTCCACGGCGGCTACCAAATCGCGGTCCGCATCGTCCTGCCGCCGTTCCCCTTCACCGACGAGAAAACCTACGACGAGAACTCCCGCAACGCGGCGGTCGTCTTCGAGACCGACAGCCGCGAAGGCGTCCACATCGAGGACGCGAAACTCGTCGACGGACAGTGGCGCGCCGCCGGCGAAAGCGGTATCCCGCTCGTCGTCACCGGGAAGGGCGAGACGATGCAGGAGGCGAGAAAACAGGCGTACGACCGCGTCGACGACATCGTCATCCCGAACCTGTACTACCGCGACGACATCGGCGAGCGCTGGATAGCCGGCGACGGCGACCGACTGCTCGCGTGGGGCTACCTCGGGCCGGCCGGCGAATAGTGGAGTCGTCGGGCGTCGGTTCGTCGGGAGTCGGTTAGGTGAGCACCAGCCACGCGGCGAAGACGGCGAGGCCGCCGACGCCGGTGCTCAGCGCGGCGTGGACCCGGAGGCGGTCGAGAATCGCGTGGGCGTGGCCGTCTTCGACCGACAGCAGTTCGTGAATCTCGCTGCCGATTTCACAGCGCGGGAGGAAGTCCATGGCGACGTGGAGGAAGACGCCGGAGGCGAAGCCGAAGACGACCCCGCGGAAGGCGTCGGTCGCGGGGAGCGACACCGCGCTGGAGATGATGGCGGCAATACCGAGGCCCGCCGCGGGGAGGAGCAACGGCGCGACCGACTCGCCCCGACCCGAAAGCCGGCGGGCGGCCGCGTACCCGGCCGGTCCCTTGTGCGAGACGATAGCGAGGCCGAGGCCGACGCCCACGTCGATGTTTCCGTAGACGATACCGATAATCGCGCCCGCGGAGATGGCGTGCGCCGAGAGTTCGGTCACAGTGCGGTCCACGGGGAACTCCATGTGGGCGAAGCGGTGGCCGACGGTGTGGGCGGCGAAGCCCGCGAGGATGCCGAAGGCGATGCCGAAGCCGCCGAACTGGGGGTGATGGCCGAGCGCCTGCGGGACCAGAAACACCGCGGCGCTCGTCACCATCGCGCCGCTGGCGAGGCCGTAGCCCCAGACGAGGCCCTCGGCGTGTTCGGTCCGACTCCGCGCGCCGAGGGGGGCGGCGAACGCCATCGCGCCGAAGGCGGCCCACGAGACGACGAGGAGATTCCACGCCTCGACGCTCGCGGCGTACGCGGAGAGCGCGACGAGCGCCGCGACGCTCCCCGCGCCGATGGCCGTCGAACGGTTCATATTGTGAACGAACCGATTGGGATTAATAAGGGGAGCGGTTCCGGCGGAACGGGTGGGTCGAAACGGTGGGAGGCCTCAGCGCGTCGCCCGTTTCCACGCCTTGAGGTCCGCGATGTCGCCGTCGAACTCGGCGGGGTCGGCGTCGGTCGCCGCCCAGACGAACAGGTCGGCCACGTCGTCGGGGTCGCGGCCCTGCCCGCCGGTGAGGTCGGTGGCGACGAGGCCCGGGTCGACGACCGTCACGGTCCGGTCGCAGTCGGCGGCGAACTGTCGGACGAGCGCCTCGGCGGCCGCCTTGGAGACGGCGTACGCGCCCATTCCGGGCTTCGCCTCGCGGGCGACGGAGCCGGAGGGGACGAGGATTCGCCCGTCGTCGGCCATGTGCGGGAGCGCCTCTTTGACCGCCGCGAAGACGCCGCGGACGTTGGTCCTGAGGGTGTCGTCGAACGCCGCGTACGAGTCCTCGGGCGCGGGCATCTCACCGGGCGTGCCGTGGGCGACGGCGGCGTTGGCGACGAGTACGTCGATGCGTCCGCCGGCGCGGGCCGCCGTCTCCATCAGGCGCTCCATGTCAAGTTCGTCGCGCACGTCGGCGCGGACCGCGCTGGCGCTGCCGCCGCCGCGTTCGATATCGTCGACGACAGCCCGGAGGGCGTCGCCGTCGCGGGCGCAGACGACGACCGTCGCGCCGGCGCGACCGAGGGCGCGCGCGACCGCCGCGCCGATGCCGGAACTCGCACCCGTGACCACCGCGGTGGTGTCGTTCATGCGGGGCCGTAGGGAGGGCCCGAGCCTAAAGCTACCCCCCGACTGCGGTCGATTCGGTCAGTCGATTTATGCCCTCAACGTCCGTACGAACGGACATGAATTCTGTCTCGGCTCTCGACTCTCTCGCCGGGGAGTCCGTCGTCGTCATCGGCGGCGGCTTCGGCGGCCTCTCGACGGCGTGCTATCTCGCGGACGCCGGTGCCGACGTGACGCTGTTGGAGAAGAACGAACAGCTCGGCGGCCGAGCCAGCACGCTCGAACGCGACGGCTTCCGGTTCGACATGGGGCCGTCGTGGTATCTCATGCCCGACGTGTTCGAGCGCTTTTTCGCCTACTTCGGCAAGCGGCCCGAGGACTACTACGAACTGACGCGGCTGGACCCCCACTACCGCATCTTCTTCAAGGACGGCGACCGGGTCGATATGCTCCCCGACGTGGCGGCCAACAAGGCCACCTTCGAGTCCTACGAGCCCGGCGCGGGCGACAGGCTCGACGACTACCTCCGGAAGGCCGAGCGGAACTACCGCATCGGGATGGAGCACTTCGTCTACACCGACCGCCCGGAGCTGACCGACTACATCGACCTCGACGTGTTCCGGTACTCGTGGGGGCTGTCGCTCGTCGGGTCGATGCAGGACCACGTCGAGAACTACTTCGACCACCCGAAGCTCCAGCAGATAATGCAGTACACGCTGGTCTTTCTCGGCGGCGCGCCGAACAACACGCCGGCGCTCTACAACCTCATGAGCCACGTCGATTTCAACATGGGCGTCTACTACCCCGACGGCGGCCTCGCGGGCGTCGTCGACGCCATCGTCGACCTCGCCGGGGAGTTGGGCGTCGAGTTCCACACCGACTCGCCCGTGGCCGAAATCGCCGGTCGCCGCGGCGGGTTCGCCGTCCGTACCGAGGACGGCCGCGAGTTCCTCTGCGACCAGGTCGTCTCCGACGCCGACTACGCCCACACCGAACAGGAACTCCTCCCGGAGAAGAAGCGCCAGTACGACGCCGACTACTGGGACTCACGGACGTACGCCCCCTCGGCGTTCCTGCTCTACCTCGGCGTCGAGGGCGACGTGGACGAACTCGCCCACCACACGCTCGTCCTCCCTACCGACTGGGACGACCACTTCGAGACGATATTCGACGACCCCGCGTGGCCCGACGACCCCGCGTACTACCTCTGTGTGCCGTCGAAGACCGACGACTCGGTCGCACCCGAGGGTCACAGCAATCTGTTCGCGCTCGTCCCCATCGCGGCCGGGTTGGAGGACACGCCCGAACAGCGCGAGCGCTACCGCGACCTCGTCCTCGACGACATCGCCGAGAACACCGGCGTCGACCTCCGCGACAGAATCGTCGTCGAGGAGTCGTTCTGCGTGAACGACTTCAAGGAGCGGTATAACAGCACGCAGGGGACCGCGCTCGGCCTCGCGCACACGCTGTTCCAGACGGCGCTGCTCCGCCCGCCGCACGGCTCCGACGCGGTCGACGGCCTCTACTTCACCGGCTCGTTCACCACCCCGGGCATCGGCGTCCCGATGTGTCTCATCAGCGGCCAGCTCACCGCCGAGGAGATGGCCGACGACGCGAGGTGAGCGCCGACATGGCCGCAGGGACCGAGGCCGGTGAAGGCGGTAAGGACCGCGAGGACCGCGAGGACCGCGAGGACCGCGAGGGAGGCGTACCCGACGGTAGCGGACCCGAGAACGGCGGGCTCCGCGACCGGCTCGTCTACCTCGCGGTCCTCTCGCGGCCCCGATTCTGGCTCTACCTCGCCGGCCCCGTCGTCGTCGGCGTCGCGGCCGCCGCGAGCACCCCGGCCGACCTGTTCGGCTTCGAATCGGTCGCCCTGTTCGCGTACTTCCTCGTCCCCGCGAACGTCTTTCTGTACGGCGTCAACGACGTGTTCGATGCCGACGTGGACGAGGCGAACCCGAAGAAGGACGACCGCGAGGCCCGCTGGCGCGGCGACCCGGTGAACACCGCCGTCGTCGCCGCGAGCGGCCTGCTCGGACTCGGCCTGTTCGCCCTCGTCCCGCGGGTCGCGTGGCCGTGGCTGGCCGCGCACTTCTTCCTCGCCGTCGAGTACAGCGCCCCGCCGCTACGGTTCAAGACGACGCCGCTTCTCGACTCGGTGTCGAACGGCCTGTACGTCCTGCCGGGCGTCGCCGCCTACGCGGCCGTCTCGGGGTCGAACCCACCGATGCTCGCCGTCGCGGGCGCGTGGCTCTGGACGATGGGGATGCACACGTTCTCCGCGATTCCCGACATCGAACCCGACCGCGAGGCCGGGATTCGGACGACCGCGACGGCCCTCGGCGAGCGCCGGACCTACTGGTACTGCGCCGCGACGTGGGGCCTCGCCGCGCTCGCCTTCGCCGCGGTCGACCTCCGACTCGGCGCGCTCTTGGCGGCCTATCCGGTCGTCGTCCTCGGCATCGTCGCCGCCGGCGTCGACGTGGACCGGGCGTACTGGTGGTACCCCGTCATCAACACCGTCGTCGGCATGCTCATCACCCTCGGGGCGCTCTGGAGGCTCGTCTATGGGTGAATGCGTGTCCCCGGAGGTGCGGCCGTGAGCGCGAGCGACCTGCGAGCGCGCCTGCCGTCCACCCGGGGCGAGGCGGAGGACGCGCTCGACCGACTCGTGCGCGACAACCGCTTTACCATCTCGGTGTTCTTCCCGCTGAACGGCGCGGTGCTCCTCGTCGCCAGCGCGATGGGGTGGCTCCCCGACCCGCTGGCGTTCAACGCGTTTCTCATCCTCCTCGGGACGCTCGTGATGCGCTCGCCGCTCGTCGTTGGCGTCCTCCCGCTCGTGACGCGCCGGGCCGCCCTCGGCGTCGGCGCGCTCACCGCCTACGCCTACGCCATCGAGTACACCGGCGTCACCACGGGCTGGCCCTACGGCTGGTTCCACTACGGCGTCGACCTCGGGCCGACGGTCGCCGGGGTTCCCGTCGGGCTGCCGGTGTTTTTCATCCCGCTCGTGATGAACGCCTACCTGCTGTGTCTGCTCTTGCTGGGCGACCGCGCCCGCAACGGGGCCGTCCGCCTCGGCGTCGTCATCGCGGCCGTCCTCGCCATGGACGTGGTGCTCGACCCCGGCGCGGTCGCGCTCGGCTTCTGGGAGTACTACCGCCTCGCCGACGACGCGAGCCTGTTCTACGGCGTCCCGCTTTCGAACTACGCCGGCTGGGTCGTCAGCGCGACCGTCGCCGTCGTCGCGCTCGACCGGTCGTTCGACCGCGAGGCGCTTCTCGCCCGCCTCGACCGCACGGAGTTCATGCTCGACGACCTGGTGAGCTTCGTCATCCTCTGGGGCGGCATCAACGCGTGGTTCGGCAACTGGGTTCCCGTCGCGGTCGCGGCGCTGTTCGGCGTCGGACTCCTCAAGACGGACCGGTTCGACTCGCGGCTCCTGCGGCTTCCGCGGCGGTTGCCGTGGCGCTCCTGATTCTGAGCGTCGGTGTTCTCCAGCGGCTGTTCTGTTCTGTTCTCAGTCCGACTCGACGCCGCGACGACGGCCTCGATAGACGGCCCCGATTCGCTCCCACTTGAGCAGGCCGAACCCGAGGAGGACGAGGCCGAACCCGAGAAGCGTGGTCGCGGTCACGGGTTCGGTAAACAGGAACCAGCTGTAGACGGTCCCGAAACCGGCGACGACGTAGGTGATGAGGTTGAGTTCGACGGAGCCGAGTCTGGGGAGAAGCGAGAAGTACAGCAGATAGCCGACCGCGCTCACGAACACGCCGAGGTAGACGAGACCGGCGACGCCCGCGAGCGACACGTCAACCTGCGCCAGCGACTCCGTCGGACTCGCGGCGCTGGCGAGGTGGCTCAAAGCGGCCCCGACAACCATCGCCCACGCGGTCTGCGCGGCGAACGGTAGCTCGCTCTCGATTCGCTGGGCGAGCACGCCGCCGAGCGCGAAGGACGCCGCGGCGAGCACCAGTATCGCCTGCCCCGCGGCGTTCCCGCCGAGAAGGTTCGACGGGTCCGGGTCGGTGATGACGACCAGCCCGAGGAAGCCGACGGCGACGCCGAGCAGTTCGACCGGGCCGAACCGCTCGTCGGGGAGCCACAGTTTCGCGAACCCGATAGTCAGTATCGGAATCAGCCCCGCGAGCACCGACGCGACCGCGCTCGGGACGGTCTGCTGGCCGATGTTTTGGAGGATGCCGTACCCGCCGAGCGTCAGGAGACCGGCCGCCGCGACGACCGCCCAGTCGCGTCGCGTGCGGGGTCGCCAGTAGTCGGTGCGCCACCCCGCGTACAGCAACAGGAGCGCCGCGCCGAGGTCGAGTCGGAGTGCGGCGTACAGAATCGGGGGGAACGACGCCAACCCGACCGTCACCGCGGGGTAGGTCCCGCCCCAAATCGCCGCCAAGAACACGAACAGGGCGGCGTCCCGATACCGACCGGCGAGGAGCGACTCACCGACCATGGCACGGGCGACTGGGACACACCGGAGTTGCGGACGCGGTCGAATCGGCGGTTCGTGGCGGCGCGTCGGGAATCACTCTCGGCACGTCAGCGGTCGAACGCGGTGCGTCAGCGTGTGCGCTCATCACCGAAACCGACGCCTGCGACCCCGGAGTAGCCGACGGTTAGTATGCTAACGTCAGTCGCCGCCCCCGACGTTCAGCCGGTCGGTGTCGAGGTCGGCGAGCGCGGAGACGGCGGCCCCGAGGAGCTTTCGCTCCGCGCGCCGGAGCGTCTTCGAGATGGCCACGTCGGAGACGCCGCATCGGTCGCCGAGGGATGCGAGCGACTCCCCTCGCGGCGTCTCGTAGTAGCCGTGTTCGACCGCCGTTCGGAGCACCCGCGACTCGGTCTCGGTGAGCCGGGCACAGCCGTCGAGAAGCGTCGCGGCCTCGTCGAAGTTCCGGAAGACGTCGGCCGCGACCGACCCGCCAAGCGGCGCTTGCTCGACGACGGCGAGTTCGTAGCGGCGGTCGAGCGAGTCGAGGGTTGCGGCCGCGGCGTGAGGCTCGGCGAAGCCGAGGTGCCACCGCTCCCAGCCGTCTCTGTCGCGAAACGGAGCGATGACCGCGCCGCCGTTGGCCATGACCGTCTCGATGGCGGCCGTCTCTTCGAGTACGACGTGGGCCGTCGCGTTCGACCCGCGCTTCCGCTTCAGTTCGAAGCGGTCGACGCCGTCGGCGTCTCTGAGCGCGCGCATGCTGGACTCCAACTGCGGCCGCCCCGGCGACGAGGCTTCGACCCAGAGGTCACAGCGACCCGTCTCCGGCGAGAGGTTCCAGTACGGCGTGGTCAGCGTCACGTCGTGCGCGGCGGTCACCCGTCCCAGCGGACAGTCGTCTAACCGGGTGTCGAGGGTGACGCGGTACATGGGGAGGACTCCGTCGGCCACCCAGTAAATCGTTTCACTCGCGGAGAAATTACGCCGTCAGTCCGAGCCCCAGCGGCTCAGCGACCGAAGCCACCCCGAGACGCGCCCGCTCCGCCGCGAGTGGTCGACCGGCGTCGAGCCGGGGCCGAACTCCGCGTCGAGTTCGTCGTCGTCGGGGTACGGGACGACGCTGACGGCTTTGAACACGGCCACGGGGTCGCGCCAGACGGCCCAGTACGCCGCGGTCTTCGCGAGGAGCGCGAGCTTCCGGCCGAAGCCGAGTTCGGGCGTCGTCGTGAGGGTGTCGTAGTCGAGCTTTCGAATCGACCGGTGGTGGTCGGCGTACAGCACCGCCGACAGCAACACCGGGAACTGGCAGTCCGCCGGGAGGTACTCGATGCCGGCGACGCCGTCGCGGTACAGCGACTCCGTGCGGCGGAGTTCGTCGCGCATCACGTCGGCGACGCGCTCGTCGAAGTCGAGGTCGAGAATCTGTTCGGTGTCGACGCCGTGGCGGTCCAGCGTCGTCTGCGGGAGGTAGACCCGGTCGCGCTCGACCACGTCTTCGCCCACGTCGCGGAGGAAGTTCGACATTTGGAACGCCTGCCCGAGCGCCGTCGCGTGCGGGAGCGCCGCCTCGGGGTCGTCGGGCCGCATGACGGCGGTCATCATCCGGCCGACCGCCGAGGCCGACCCGTCCATGTACGTCTCTAACTCCGCGTACGTCTCGTAGCGGTCCTTCTCGATGTCCGACTCCATCGCGTCGATGAAGACGTTCACGTCGTCGGGGTCGATACCGTAGCGCGCTCTGAGTTCGGCAAACGCCGACAGGACGGGGTCGTCGGTCTCAACCTCGCCGAGCGCCTCGGCGCGGAGGCGTTCGAGCCGGTCGCGTTGCTGTGCCGGCGGCGCGGTCTCCTCGGCGTCGACGACCTCGTCGGCGACGCGGAAGAACGCGTACAGGACGTACGTGGCGTGTCTGACGCGCTCCGGGAGGAGCCGCGTCGCGAAGTAAAACGTCTTTCCCGTCCGCTGTTGGATGTCTTTTCCCGCCTCGACCTGTGATTCGTTGAGCATCGTTTCGTGTGCGTGGGCGCGTCCGACTCGGGACCAACTGAACTGACCGGGGAGGACGGCCGTTTGTTAGGCCGCCGCCGACATAACGCTTCGTGCCGTCGTGAAATCAACCCACGAATCCCCCGACTTCGCGACGGTTCCATCTCAGGCGGCTTCTGTCAGTTTTCGTTACCAGAACGTGTCGCTGCAATCGTAGACGACCCCGTGTTCCGGGCAGACGTACTTGCAGTGGCGGTGGTCCATCGACGTGCCGCAGAGGGGGCAGGGTCTGCCCTTCGGGGATTCGATAGCGCACGCGTTCCGTCCGGCGTCGTCGTCCATACGAGGGTTCGTAGGACGCGACCGACATATCCCTTACTGCCGTCGGGGGGTCCCGCCGGTTCGAATCGGTCCGCTGGTGAGGCCGAGTCGATTCCGTCTCGGACACCGGCGAGCGCCGTCGGGGCGGCGGCACCGACCGACTCGACGCGTCCGGACACTCCACCCGAATTTGGTACGGAACTGGAACAACGCTCATGTACGGTCGTCGCCGAGTCGAACTCGTCGCGTCGAACGGCACCCGCGAGAATATTACCGCGCTCGACCAATCAACCAAACGAACAGTCGATGGAGAAGGCGCTTTGGTATCTGCTCACGGCGACTCGCGGCGGTGAGAACCGCGTCCGCATCATCCGCGCCCTCTCGGAGCGCCCGCAGAACGCGAACCGCCTCGCCGACGAGCTCGACGTGGGCTACAAGACCGTCAGACACCACCTCGACGCCCTCGAATCCCACGGGGTCGTCGAGGCCGGCGGCGACAAGTACGGACGGCTGTACTTCCTCACCGACCAGTTCGAACGGTACCGCGACACCTTCGAAGAAATCGCGACACACCTCGATTGACCATGGCAATGGACACCCAAATTATGGCGGCGAGCGCCCTCTCGGGCGCGAACATCGTCTTCCTCGCGGCGCTGACCGCCGTGTGGATTCGCAACTACCGGACGTTCCGCACCTCGCTCGTCCTCGGCCTGCTCGCGTTCGCCGTCGTCATGCTCGTCGAGAACGCCGTCGCGCTCTACTTCTTTTTCACCATGCAGAGCCTCTACTCCGGGGACCCCCACGTCCAGCAGGCCGTGTTGGTCCTCCGCGGCCTCCAACTCATCGCGCTGGCGTTCCTGACCTACGTGACGGTCCGGTGAGCGGCCCGGCGGTCTCGACCTTCGGCCCTCGCCCGGTCCGAATTTGGTACAGAGTCGACCCCGATTCGTCACGGAGTCACCCCGAATCTCGAAAAACCGCCTTTAACCGGTCTCGCGTCTTGGTTCTCGTGGAACCGACCACACGTGAGACCAATGAGAGACACGACGACTCCGACGACGCGACGAACCGTACTCGGACTGACCGGCGCGGGCGCGCTGGCCGCCCTCGCCGGCTGTTTGGGTAGTGCGAGCCTGCCGGGCCAATCGGCCGGAAACGGGACTGACGGGAACGGACAGTCCGCACGGACCTACCGCGTGACGGTGGCGAACCTCACGACCGGCCAGCCGTTCACCCCACCCGCGGTGGTCGCCCACCGCGCCAGCGTGGAACTGTTCGCCGTCGGCGACCCGGCGAGCGACGCCATCAGGGAGGTCGCCGAGAACGGGAACCTCGGCCCGCTCGGCGAGTTGGCCGAGGAGACCGACGACGTTCGCGGCGTCGCGGTCGGCGACACGCCGCTCGTCCCCGACGAACTCCCGGCGAGCGAGATGTTCCCCGCGGCCGCGACGCTCGAACTGGAGACCGACGCCAGCGGCGCGTACCTCTCGTTCGTCAGCATGCTCATCGGCACGAACGACGGCTTCGCCGGCCTCGACACCGTTCCGCTCCCGGAGCGGGTCAACGAGTCGCGGTCGTACTTCGCGGCCAGCTACGACGCCGGAACCGAGGTCAACACCGAGGCGTACGGCGACATGGTCCCCCCTGCACAGGCCCTCTACGGCATCGACTCCGGGACCGACGGAACCGGAATGAGCGACCCGGACCTCGCCGAGAACGGCGTCGTCACGCCCCACGCCGGTATCATCGGCGACGGCGACCTCGACCCCGCCGTCTACGGCTGGGACGACCCCGTCGCGCTGGTTCAGGTCGAGCGACTCGACTGAGTCGGTCGCGACCTGACTTCTCGACCGCTGAAACGCTGTCGCTCACGAGTCACAAACGGCGTTAGAGAACGAACAACCGAGGCGTGGACGCCGTCGGAAGCGAACGACCGGGGGCGGTCGTCCGGTGAAACCACGTAGCGTACCACGCGGCGAGTGCGGGGACCTCAACCGCGCGATGCTGTTGCAGCTGCGTCTACCCGTTGTCGGAGCGCGTTGAACCGCTCTGGTGGTGATGGTGGTGGTGGGGGGCATTCGGTCGGCGAGAGACCGACGCGAACGGGAGGGTCTCTGACAACGGCGATTACCAGTTCGTTATCACCTATCAAAGCTGTACCGGTGGTTCGGGAACCGCGTCACCGGAGACGAAACGAGGCGAACTCCCCCGTGAGACGGCGTGTCGCCGCTCGTGCAGTCGGTCACTCGTCGCCATCCCCGAACTTCGCGTACGGGCTCCGGTGGGTGTTCCGAATCAGATCCTCGTCGGAGACGCGGAGGCCCAGTTCGTCTAACTCCTCGCCGATGCGGCTGAGGTCGTCGCCGTCGACGCCGATGGCCCGGACCATGACGTTCCGCTCGCCGGTCATCACCTCCTGTACTTCGACGACGCCCGGAACCGCGGCGGCGGCCTCGGCTAGTTCCTCGCGCTCCGGAATCGGTGCCGTACAGACGATAAGTGTGTACAGCTGGTAGCCCGCCCGCTCGTAGTCCACGTCGGCGTGATAGCCGCGGAGCACCCCGTCGGCTTCGAGCCGCTGGATGCGATTCCGGACGGTGCTCGCCGAGGCGTCGAGCGAGTCAGCGATGTCGGTCGACGACGTGCGGCGCGCCTCCGCCTGCAACGTGTACAGTATCCGCCTGTCCAGCGCGTCGAGTTCTCGACTCGTCATTCACGTGTTCGTCTGTCGGCCGCTACATTAACCTTCCCGACAAGATTATCAGAACAGCAATTTTTCTCAACGTATATCCAACTCCCGACAACTGGTTACATATATATTCGGACGACCGATGCTTTCTAACCGGTCGCGCTCGAACGGACGGGACACCGACACAGATGAACCCAACAGAGATCGGTATACGACTCGTCGCGGGGGTACTCCTCATCCTCGCGAACGGTTTCTTCGTGGCCATCGAGTTCGCGCTGACGCGCGCCCGACAGTTCACCGAGTCCGAGTTCGTCGACGGCGACTCTCGGCTCGAACGCGCCTGGGAGATGACCCAAGAGCTCGAACTGTATCTCACGACCTGTCAGGTCGGGATTACGGCGTCGAGCATCGCCGTCGGTATCGTCGCCGAGCCCGCCCTGGCGGCGCTGTTCGAGCCGCTGTTCGCCGGCACGACGCTCGCGACCATCGGGGCCGGCGCGCTCATCGCCTACCTGATTATCAACCTCCTGCACCTCACCCACGGCGAGCAGACGCCGACGTACCTCGGCGTCGAGCGCTCCCGGATGGTCTGTCGCTACGGTGCGACGCCGCTGCACTGGTTCTACGTCGCCATCTCGCCGCTCATCAAGTTCGGCGACTGGGTCGCCAAATGGACGCTCAAGCTCTTCGGCATCGAGATGACGGGCGCGTGGCTCGAAACCGAGACCGACGTCATCGAATCCCGCGGCCAACTCCGCGAGCGCCTGGACTCGCTGCTTCAGGAGGGCGAACTCCCCGAGGAGCGCCGCGACGAGGTGCTCAACGCGCTCGACGTGGACGAACTCTCCATCAGCGAAATCATGATTCCAAGCGACGACATCGTCGCGCTCTCGACGACCGCGACGCCCGGCGAGAACTTCGAGCGGATTCGGAACACCCCCCACACCCGCTTCCCGCTCGTCGGTGAGTCGCTCACCGACTTCCGAGGCGTCGTCTACGCGCCCTCCATCATCGACAACTTCGAGGCGCTCCGCGCCGGCGAGCGCTCGTTCGACGAGATTGCCGCGCCGACGATGACGCTCGCCGCCGACACGAACGTCAGCGACGCGTTCGACCAGTTCCAAGCCGAGGACCAGGAACTCGCGCTCGTCCTGCGGGACGGCGAGGTCGTCGGCCTCCTCACCGCGACCGACGCCCTCGAAGCGGTCATGGGCGAACTCGACGACCCGCTCGACTAGCGCTCTCGACGCTCCCCCTCGAATTTTTCGGCGTGCGGCCGCGCCCCGCGGACGGGCCGACCGCGTGACGACTGCCCGAGAGAGTGGTTCTCGACACCGCTAGTGACGAACCGACGTTTTCGTCGACCCCCCGGGGGTTGCGGGTGAATTGAGGGTCGACGGAAACACTCTTTTGAATTCGGGTGATGCACGTCATTGTACCCGTGAATTCGGGATGGTTTCAGACGAACCCTTGTGGGGTTGAAGCCACCGAAACACGCCGCGACGTAGCCGAGCGTCGCAGTTTCAGACGAACCCTTGTGGGGTTGAAGCCCCCTCTCCGTCCGGCCGGGGAGGGGACCCTCCGTGTTTCAGACGAACCCTTGTGGGGTTGAAGCAGCGAAAGTGAAGCCGTCGGGCGATTCGGAATCGTGTTTCAGACGAACCCTTGTGGGGTTGAAGCCATTGCGACCGCGACCGGCGAGAAGGTCGACCTCGATGGTTTCAGACGAACCCTTGTGGGGTTGAAGCTCCGTACCACTCTGGGTCAAGGCCGTCGTCAAAGTCGGTTTCAGACGAACCCTTGTGGGGTTGAAGCCAAGCCTCCCCTCGACTGCGGACTTTGCCTCTCGTTTCAGACGAACCCTTGTGGGGTTGAAGCGCTGCCGTCGTTCGGGAACCATGTGTCACCGCGGTCGTGTTTCAGACGAACCCTTGTGGGGTTGAAGCAACGATTGGCATAAATTGGGGTTGGGGTGGCTATCGCGTTTCAGACGAACCCTTGTGGGGTTGAAGCAACGATTGGCATAAATTGGGGTTGGGGTGGCTATCGCGTTTCAGACGAACCCTTGTGGGGTTGAAGCGACAAGAAGGAGGTCGAGGCGTCGAACATCGAGAAGTTTCAGACGAACCCTTGGGGGGTTGAAGCTACTGAATGCGGATGCCCTGTGTCGAGTCGGTCTGGTTTCAGACGAACCCTTGTGGGGTTGAAGCTCGCTGGAGGCGGGCGATGTGACCGCACTCGACGCAGTTTCAGACGAACCCTTGTGGGGTTGAAGCGACCTCCAATTCGATGGTGGGGGTTGTTGTCTCACTGTTTCAGACGAACCCTTGTGGGGTTGAAGCGCGATCTTGGCGCTGGTAGTCGCGATAAGCTACTTGGTTTCAGACGAACCCGTATCGAAGTGAAGAATCAGGCGACGGCATTGCGATGCACGTATTAGTCAATCACGTACTGAAATCGAAGAATGCCCGGGGTGGGCTCCGAACCCACGATCTCCGCATGTCCCAGGTGCGAGGCCGGCATGACCTCGCGAGGGGCGGAGGCTTCCAAGGCGTTCCGCACCGATTGTGAAACCCTATGAGTGCGGCGCTATGTCCAGCTAAGCCACCCGGGCTCAACTTCCCGTTGTGTGCTGGTTGTATTTAAGCTTCTCATCTCCGACGACCGCGGGACGGGTCACCACGGCACTCGATTCGAGTCATCACCCGCGGATTTATGTCCCAACACCGGGTGCACACACGCATGAGCCAACCGGAGATCGTCCAGTCCGTCCTCGGAGAGGAAGACGTGGTGACCCGCGTCCACCTCGGGGGCGAGGACGAACTGTTTGTAACTCCGACGCGGACGCTCGTCTATCGGGCCGAAGGCCTCCTCTCGGACGAGTCCGTCGACGAGTTCTCGCACGCTGCCGAGCAACTGTCCGTCAAGGAGGGGCGACGAAAAGCGAAGATATCGCTGGACTACGGTCTCGACGGGAGCGAGACGTTCTCGCTGTCGACGAAGCGCCTCGACGACGCGCTCCAGCCCATCGTCGAGGGCGTCCTGTCGGCCGCCGGCGTGACCGACGAAGACGGCGAGCGTCTGGTTCAGGCGTTCCGGTTCAGCGAACTCACGTTCGTCATCACCGACGCCCGCGTCGTCCGACACATCGGGAGCGCAGTCTGGGACGAAGACTACGAGGCGTACCGCTTCGCTGACGTGACCGACCTCGAATTCGAGTCGGGAAGCGTCGCCACGACGGTCGTACTCACCGTCAGCGGCCGCCAAGAGCGGTTCAAGATTCCCAACGAACAGGCGCGGCTCGTTCGCGAGAAACTCGCGCGGGCGCTGTGTGACTACCACAGCGTCGGCAGTCTCGAAGAGTTCCGCGTCCAGATGGAGCAGGCACAGGCGGCCGCCGAGGGCGCCGACACGGAGCGCGACAACACCGACTTCGGTGCGGGGCCGGACCCGCTGAGCGCGAACCCCGGCGAGCTATCCGACGAGCCGGCGAACGCCACCCGCTCCGAGGACGCCGCGTCCGCCGAGCCGACCCAGCAGGCTGCTCGGAACCAGTCCACCGGGTCCGCCGAGGCTGCCGCCGCGACCGGCGCGGTGGCGGAAGCGAAGGCGGCCGAGGCCGCGACGACCCAGTCGGCCGCCGAATCGCCGGCCGCCGAGCAGTCGTCCGGCAACGTCGCCGGCGCCGACGACCTCGGATTCGAAGGGTCGGGCTTCGAATCGGCCGCCGAGTCCGAGGCGGCCGGAGGTGCCGGTTCGGACGCTGACTACGCCGCTCTCGCTGCCGAAGTCGAGTCGCTCCGCGAGGTCGTCGAGGCCCAAAGCGAGCAGATTCGCCACCAGCAGGAGCTGGTCGAACAGCTCATCGAAGAACTCCGCCGCGGGCGGTAACGCGGTCGCGCGACCGACGGCGACCGCGGCGACCTACTCCCGCCCGAGTACTTTTCTCACACACGACGAGCCGAACGGCCCGAGTTCGCCCGACTCGAACCGCACGAAGTGGCCCGTCGAGATGGACGCGCCGCAGCGGCGGCAGTCGAAGTCGCCCTCGCGCTGGACGACCTGACTCTCGAACCTGACGAACGTGCCGCCGCGGTTGTGACGGATGCGGCCGCCCTCGCGCTCGATGATGCCGCGAAGCTCCGCCGCGTCGAGGATGTCGCGGGTGAGCGTCGGGTCCGTAGTGACCGTCTCGATGCGGTCGACGACCTCGGCGAGGGAGAGTTCGTCGGCTTCGAGGTGCGCGAGGAGGTCGAGCGCGAGTTCGACGCGCTCGTCGCGTGTGGGCTCGGTCACGGTTCGGAAGCCAATCGAACCGGCGCGGGCTAAAGCCCTCCGAAGCACAAAGCGTTTGGTCGCGGCGCGACGACGGACCGCAGAGCTTCCGTGCCCCGTCCGCGCCTCGCCGCCGGCCTCGCGCTCGCGGCCGTCATCGCCGGTCTCCTGTTCGCGTCGCCAGACGCCGTCATCGCGCACGCGACGTGGGTCTCCGCCGACCCCGTCCGACTCGTCGTCGTCGTGAGCGCGCTCGCGCTCGTGCGCCCGCTTCTCGCGTGGCCGACGACGCTCCTCGCGCTCGTCGTCGGCTACGGGCTCGGGCCGGTCGGCGTGCCGTTGGCGCTGGCGCTTATCGTCCTCACGAGCGTCCCGCCGTTCCTCTTCGCGCGGCGCTACCGCGGGGCGACCAGATTTGCCGACGTCGGCCAGCGAACGGTCGAACAGACGGGGTCGGTGAAGGGCGTGGCCGCGAGCCGTCTGCTGCCGATTCCCTCCGACGTGGTGTCGGTGGCGGCGGGCGTCGCCAACGTCCGACTCGGCGCGTTCGCGCTCGGGACCGCCGCCGGGGAGCTTCCGTGGGCCGTCGCGGGCGTCGTCGCCGGCGCGTCCGTCGAGACGCTCACGACGGACTCGCTCGCGGCGGCCGTTCGCCCGGAGTTCGTCGTCCTCGCCGCTATCGCAGGCGTGTCGATGCTCGCCCCGACCGCGTACCGTCGCTACCGAAGCGGGTCGGGCGCGTAGGAGAACATGCGAATCGAGCGGGGCGCGCGAGCGGGCGAGCGCGACCGACTGCGACCTATTCTAACAGCGACTCGCCGGTCATCGCCGCCGGCTGGTCGACGCCGACGAGTTCGAGGATAGTCGGCGCGATGTCGCACAGCGAGCCGCCCTCGCGGACGGTCCGGCCGCCCGAAAGCGGGTGGTCGGGGTCGAGGTCGAGGTCGAGGTCGGCGTGCTCGCCCTCGCCGCCGTTCTCCGCGGCCGCCTCGTCGTCGCCGTCGGCCGCGAGGTAGACGAACGGAACGGGGTTGAACGTGTGCGCCGTGTGCGGGTCGTCTTCGGTGCCCATGTCGTCGGCGTTGCCGTGGTCAGCCGTGATGCAGACGTGGCCGCCGTGGGCGCGGACGCTCTCGACGAGCCGCCCGAGCTGTTCGTCGACGGCCTCGACCGCTTCGATGGCGGCCTCGTAGTCGCCGGTGTGGCCGACCATGTCGGGGTTGGCGTAGTTGAGCACCATCACGTTCGGGTCGTCGGACTCGATGATACCGATGGCCGTGTCGGTGAGCTCTCTCGCGGACATCTCGGGCTGGAGGTCGTAGGTCGGCACGTCCGGGCTCTCGACGATGTTCCGAATCTCGCCGTCGAACTCGACCTCGCGGCCGCCGTTGAGGAAGTAGGTGACGTGGGGGTACTTCTCCGATTCGGCCATGCGCAACTGCGTCATGTCCGCCCCGGCGAGCACCTCCCCGAGCGTGTCTTCGGGCTGTTCCGGCGGGTAGGCCACGGACACGTCGAACGTCTTGTCGTACTGCGTCATCGTCGTCATGAGAAGCTCCGGCGGCGTCGTCTCGAACTCCCAGACGGGTTCGATGTCGCAGAGCATCCGCACGAGCTGTCGCGCGCGGTCGGCGCGGAAGTTGAAGAAGACGACCGAGTCGCCGTCGTCGAGGGCGGGCGCGTCGTCGACGACGGTCGGCTCGACGAACTCGTCGGTGTCGCCACGGTCGTACGACTCGGTGACGGCGTCGACGGCCGTCTCGGCGGTCCATTCGGCCTCGCGCTCCACGATGGCGTCGTAGGCGCGCTTGGTGCGCTCCCAGTTCTGGTCGCGGTCCATCGCGTAGTAGCGCCCGGAGACGGTGGCGACCCCGCCGGTACCCTGCTCGTCGGCGACGGCTTCGAGGTCCGAGAGGTATTCCTCGCCGCCGGTGGGGCTGGTGTCGCGGCCGTCGGTGAAGGCGTGGGTGACGGCCTCGACGCCGCGGTCGGCGGCGAGTTCGATGAGCGCGTGGAGGTGCTGTTGGTCGGAGTGGACGCCGCCGTCGGAGACGAGGCCCATGAGGTGGACGCGCCCGTCGTGTTCGTCGGCGTGGTCGTAGGCGGCCGTGATGGCGTCGTTCTCGTAGAACGAGCCGTCGTCGATGCTGTCGCCGATGCGGGTGTACGCCTGCTTGACGACGCGGCCGGCCCCGATGTTGAGGTGGCCGACCTCGCTGTTGCCCATCTGGCCGTCCGGGAGACCGACGCGCCGGCCGTCGACGATGAGCGTCCCGAAGGCTCCCGCGTCGCGGTAGCGGTCGAAGTTCGGCGTGTCCGCCGCCTTGATTGCGTCGCGGCGGTCGTGGTCGCCGAGTCCCCACCCGTCGAGGATGATGAGTGCTGCGTCCATACGTCGCCGTTCGGCGCGCCGGGCTAACTGTCCTTTGCTCCCGACATGGGATGACAACGTGTCGCGTACGGAGCCATCGACCCCGGGGTGTCACCCCGACGGTCTTTTCTTTCGGCGCGCCGTCCGACTCGGCGATGGGTCTGCGCGACTTCGACCTCGACGCGGCGGTCGACGACTGGACGGAGTACTACCTCGGAAACGGCCCGAGCCTCGTCGTCTTCCTCGTCCTCAACGCCGCCGCGTTCCTCGTCGGGGTGAGCTTCTACGTCCACTCCGACCCCGCGCTGTCGGACCTGCCGACGTTTCTCTACCCGCTTTTCGGTGACTCGCCGGCCGCCCTCGCGCTGATGACGCTGTCGGCCGCGACGCTGCTTCCGAACCTCGGTCGCCGCGTCGCCGACGCACCCGTCAACCGACCGCTCGCGTACCTCCACACGCTCGCGTTCGTCTGGCTCGTCAAATACGGCGTCTGGACGGTCGTCGCGCTCAACCTCCGACCCGACCTCTACGTCGGTTTCTCCGGGGCCGCGCTGTGGGACTACTGGGGCATCATGCTCACTCACGCGGGCTTTCTCGCGCTCGCGCTCGTCGTGCCGCGGTACGGCGCGACCACGAAGGGCGCGCTCGGATTCGCCCTCACGCTCGCGCTCGTCAACGACGTGTTCGACTACGGCCTCGGCTACTACCCGCCGCTGAAGTACGAGGCGGGGGCGCTCCTCGCGGGTATCACCGTCGCCCTCTCGTTCCTCGCGGTGGTCCTCGCGTCGCGGGCGTTCGACCGGCTCCCGGAGTCGCGAGAGACCGCCCCGTGAGGGCCCCGTGAGAGCCCCGCGAGTCACAATCGCTAATCGCACGACGGCGCGGAGTATCACATGAGTCAGGCTTTTCCCCACCGGCAGTCTATGACCTCGTAATGGACTCCGCGGTACTGCTCGACCTACTCGGGAACGAAAACCGCCGGCGCATCCTGCGGTTGCTCTCGCACAAACCGTGCTACGTCACCGAGATCAGCGAGTACCTCGGCGTCAGCCCCAAGGCCGTCATCGACCACCTCCGAAAGCTGGAGGACGCGGGGCTCATCGAGTCGCGCACCGACGACCAGCGGCGCAAGTACTTCCACATCTCTCGAAATCTCCGACTGGAGGTGAACGTCTCGCCGTACGGCTTCGGCGCGAAGAGCGCCTACCCGCCGAGTCCGAGCCTCGACATGGCCGGGCGCTGTCCGCACGTGACGCTCGAAGTCGAGAACGCCGGCACCGACGACGTCTCCGAGTTGGCGCGCGAACTCGGGAAACTGGAGGAGCTCGACAACGAACTCTCCTTGGCCCAGCGGTGGGTGCAGGGCCGCATCACCGACGTGCTCGACCGCCTCAACGACCGCCTCGGCGTCGACGCCGACAGCCGCTTTTACGCGGAGATTCTGGCCGCGCTCGCCAACGGGTCGAACACCGTCCGCGGCATCGCAAAGGAACTCAACGCGGACCCCGCGGTCGTCGACAGCGCGCTCCACCACCTCGCTGAAGGCGGCCTCGTCGCCCACAACGGCGACCGCTGGCGAATCGACTGACGCTTACAGCTCCTGGGTCAGCCCGTTTCTGAGGTCGCGGCCGAAGTAGTGACCGACCAACCCCGCGAGCCCGCCGCTCGCCGCGCCGACGCCCGCGATAGCGACGCCGTAGTCCGCGAGCAGTTGGACCGCGAAGGGCGCGAACACGGCGAACAGCGTCGAGAGGACGAACGCGAGGCCCGCGGCGATTGCACCGGCGAGGACGACCTCCGTGTAGTATCGCTTCGAGCCGACGGCGCCGAGGACGAAGCCGGCGGCGGCGATGCCGACGAACCGGCCGATGAAGCCGACAAGGGGAATCGCACCGCCGACGAGCAGTCCGCCGATGGAGAGCACGAGCGCCGCGAGGAACACGCGCGGGGAGAACAGCCCGCCGAGGCGACCGCCGCCGCCGGACGAGGCGGAACGCTCCGCCTGCATCGCCTCGTCGCGCTCGCGGTTCACTCCGGAGAGCAGGTCGTCGACGGACTGCTCAGACTCCCGTTGGTCCGACCGTTGCATGCGTACAGGGTCGCGGGCGAGCCTGATGGCTCTTGTGCCGGTGAGCCGGTCGTGGTGAGTGCTCCGGCGCGCGACGGTGCGCCGGTCGTCTCGGTCCTACGCGTTGCGGCCGAGGATGAAGTACAACACGAGTCCCAGAAGTGGCGCGAGGAAGACGACGACGGCCCAGAGGAACGCCGGGTGACTGCTGTTTTGCCGCGCGTCGCTGTACGTCCACACTACCATCCCGAGGAACAGGAGGAAAAACAGCAGGCCGATTACGAGCGCGCCTGCACCGCCCGACTGGAGGAGTATCGTGGGGAACACACGCTGGCCGACGGACGGTCGGGTAAAATGTCTTGTGTTCGTTATGTCGGTGGAGCTAACATCCACTCAGTCACGCTCGTGAATCGGGGATAAATCTGTGCTAATCGTGGCCGGCAATCGCACCGAGCGGGTCGCTACGCGACCCCGAGGAGGAAAAAGGTGGAATGGTGGGTTTGAAGTCTGCCCCCGCGGTATCCCGCGATATGAACGCAGGGGACCGCGTCCGCGTCACCCGCGCGGACGTCACGAACGAAGGCGTGCTCATGCCGTCTTCCACCGAGGACCACCTCGTCGTCAAGCTCGACGGCGGGTACAACGTTGGTATCGCCCGCGAGGGGGCCGACGTGGACGTGCTCGAAACCGACGTGTACGACATCGAAGACGCGCAGTCCGAGGGCGACGGCACCTCGGAAATCGAGTTCGACGACGACCTCCCGACCATCTCGCTCATCTCGACCGGCGGGACCATCGCCTCGACCGTCGACTACCGCACGGGCGCGGTGACCGCGCAGTTCGACGCCGAGGACGTGCTCCGGGCCGTCCCCGACCTCGCGGGGCGGGCGAACTACCGCGGCCGCGTCGTCGCCAACATCCTCTCGGAGAACATGACTACCGACGTGTGGGTCGACCTCGCCGAGGCCGTCGCCGAGGAAATCGAGGCCGGAGCCGACGGCGTCGTCGTCATGCACGGCACCGACACGATGCAGTTCTCCGCGTCGGCGATGTCGTTCATGCTCGACACGCCCGTCCCCATCGTCTTCACGGGCAGTCAGCGCTCGGCGGACCGTCCCTCCTCGGACAACGTGATGAACGCCGTCTGCGCCGTCGAGGCGGCGAAGGCCGACGCCGCCGAGGTCATGATCTGCATGCACGCCTCGGAGTCCGACGACGTCTGCGCGCTCCACGAGGGGACGCGCGTCCGCAAGAACCACACCTCCCGGCGCGACGCCTTCGAGACCGTCGGCGCGAAGCCGCTCGGCGAGGTCGACTACGAGGCCGAGGAAGTCACGTTCCGCCGCGACTACACCCCCCGCGGCGAGGCCGACCTCGCGCTCCGCGCCGACATCGAGTCCGAGGTGGAACTCGTGAAGTTCACGCCGGGGATGGACCCCGCGGCGCTCGACTACCTCGACGAGAAAGCCGGCGTCGTCATCGAGGGGACGGGCCTCGGCCACGTCCACACCGACCTCATCCCGCGGTTCGAGGAACTCGTCGAGGGCGGCACGGTCGTCGCCATGACCTCGCAGTGTCTCGAAGGCCGCGTCTGCGACCGCGTCTACGACACCGGCCGCGACCTGCTCGACGCCGGCGTCGTCGAGGCCGGCGACACGCTCTCCGGCACCGCGAAGGTGAAGCTCATGTGGGCGCTCGCCAACGTCGCGGACCCGACCGACGCGATGGGTCGGAACCTCGAAGGCGAACTGACCCAGCGCTCGGTCCCGTGGGAGTGAACTGATGGAGATTCGACCCGCCCGACCCGAGGACTACGACGCGGTCGCCGCGTTCACCCGCGACACGTGGGCCGACCGCGGCGGGTCGGACTACATCCCCGACATCTACCACGACTGGATTTCCCCCGGCGAGTTAGCGCAGGCGACGCTCCTCGTGGACATGGGCGAGGAGACGCCCTCCGACGAGGTGGCCGCCATCGCGCAAGTCGTCATGCTGTCGGAGTACGAGGGGTGGGCGCAGGGTATGCGCGTCGCGCCCGACTACCGCGAACAGGGTCTCGCGAGCCGACTGTCGCGCGCGCTTCTCGACTGGGCGCGCGAGCGGGGGGCGCGCCGCGTCCGCAACATGATTCACTCGTGGAACGTCCCGAGCCTCGCCAACGCCCGCACGGTCGGGTTCGACCCCGGCATCGAGTTCCGCTGGGCGACGCCCGACCCGGACGCGACCGCCGACCCGGCGGCAGCCATCCGCGACGACGCCGACGCCGCGTGGACCTACTGGACCGGGAGCGAGGCACGAACCGCGCTGTCGGGACTCGCGCTCGACCCAGTCGAGTCGTGGGCGCTCTCCGAGCTGACCCGCGACCGCCTCCACGACGCCGCGGCCGACGACCGACTGTTCGTCGTCGGGGACGACCGCGCGACCGGATTCACCTATCGCAACCGGACCTACTCGCGCGAACGCGACGGCGAGGGTCAGGTGACGTGGGCCGAGTACGCGGTCGCCGCGTGGGACGACCCGTCGGCCTGCGAGTCGCTGTTGGACGCGATTCGACGCGACGCCGCTTCGGTCGGCGCAGACCGGACGCGTGTCCTGTTCCCCGAGCGCATCGACTGGATTACCGACGCCGCACTCGCTCGGAGCGACCTCGCCGAGGAGCCGACGTTCGTCATGGAAGCCGACCTCTCCTGACGGGCGCGCAAGTGCGCGCTTTCGACGACCGCCGACCGCCGACGCCGGTCAGCTCCAGTCGACGCCGCGGACTTCGAAGCGCGCCCCGCCGAGCTCCGAGTCGCCCACGTCGAACTGCCAGCCGTGCAGGTCAGCTATTCGCCGCGCCGTCGAGAGATGCGTGGCGTCGTAATCGACGCCGAGCAGCTGGTTCGACTCCGCGGTCACCGCCGCGAGCTCTTCCGGTGACGGGAGGGGGCCGTCGTCGTCGACGTAGAACCCGTCGGTGGTCGTCCCGACGACGACGCTGGACGACGGACCGGACGACGCGTTCCGCTCGTAGCAGTTCGTGAGCACCGCGACCAGAAACAGGCCGAACAGGTGGGTGTCGGCCAAGAGCGACCCGTCGCCGACGACCCGGAGCGAAGCGTCGTCCGCGCCATCGGGCGACGCGAGGGCCCGCGCTTGCGCGACGTGCGGGCGGAACTCCACCGCCCCGAGGTCGAGCGTGCTCGGTTGCCCGGCGACGGCGATACCCCACTCGACGAGCGAGTCGATGCGCGAGAGGCTTTCGGAGAGCGCCACCGCGTCGTCGCCGTCGACCGCGGCGAGTCGCTCGGCGGACGCGGTGGCCGACGCGAGCCGGGCTTTGAGCTCCGAGGCGAGCACGCTGACGAGCGCCGCGAGGTGCTCGTTTTTCTCGTTGACCTGCAGCTCCGCGAGCCGCCTGTCGGTGATGTCGAAGTGGGAGACGAGCGCGAAGCTCCCGTGTCTCGGCGTGTCTATCGGGACGACCCGGAGCGCGAACCACCGGTAGACTGCGGGCGAGTGACACGGATACTCGGCGGTAAAGAGGTCGCGGTCACCCCTGAGAACCGCGCGGATGCCGTCGGCGACGACGCCCGCGATTTCGTCGGTCTCGCGGGCCGCGTCGCACACTGCAAGGTAGTTGACGCCCGTCGAATCGGGGTCGTCCGCGTAGTCGTTCGCGTCGGCGAACGCCCGCCACGACCGGTTCGTGTAGACGATGTCGCCGTGGCTGTCGAGGAGCGCAATCGTCGCCGGGAACTCCTCGAAGCCGCGTTCGATGAGCGATACGTCGTCCATCACAGAGCGTACGCCGGGAAACCGTTTGACAGTTTCTACCACGTCGGGGAACGACGAACAGCCCGCTCGCGGCGTGAGATATTCGAAAAGCGGTGTTCGGCCGCCGGCGGTCGTGGTGCAGTCGACCGGGCGTCTGGAATCGGGTCAGTTGCGGTTGCGATTGTGGTCGCAGTCGCGGTTGTGGTCGCAGTCGCGGTTGCGGTCGCGGTGGTCAGTCCGAGGCGACGGCTCGGGGCTTATGCTCGTTTCCCTCCGTACCCGCCATGGCGAGCACGTCGTCGAAGAAGCCGAGCGAGTCGTGGGGGCCGGGGTGGGCTTCGGGGTGGTACTGGCGCGTGATGACGCTCAGCTCCTCGCTGGCGAGGCCCTCGGCGGTGTCGTCGTTGACGTTGACCTGCGTCACGTCGAGTTTGTCGCCGGGGTCGGCGACGGTGTAGCCGTGATTTTGGGTCGTCATGACGACCTTGCCGGTCTGGAGGTCGCGGACGGGCTGGTTGACGCCGCGGTGGCCGAAGGCCATCTTTTCCGTGGTGCCGCCGAGCGCGCTGGCGACGATCTGCTGGCCGAGGCAGATGCCCGCCAGCGGGACCTCGCCGGCGAACTCCTCGACGAGGTCGCGCGTCGCGGTGTAGTTCTCGGGGTCGCCGGGGCCGTTCGAGATGAACAGCACGTCGGGGTCGAGCGCGGCCACGTCCTCGGCGTCCGCGTCGTAGGGGAGCACGTGAACCGTCGCGCCGCGGTCGACGAGGGAGTCCACGATGGAGCCCTTCGCGCCGCAGTCGACGAGCGCGACGGTGGTGTCGCCGTCGCCCTCGAACGTCGTCAGTTCGGTCGTGGTGACCTGCGCGCCGATGTCGACATGCTCGCTCATGCCCTTACACTGCGCGAGTTCCTCCTTCGCGTCCTCCGGCGTCACGTCCTCGCCGACGGCGATGCCGACCTTCATCGCGCCCTCCTCGCGGATGGACGTGACGAGGTCGCGCGTGTCGAGGTGGTCGACCGCCGGAACGCCCTCGTCTGCGAGCCACTCGACGACCTCCTCGGTGAACTCGCGTGCGACGGCCGCCCGAGGGTGGACCCGGTCGGACTCGAATCGCTCGGCTCGGACGCCGTAGTTCCCGATGAGGGGGTACGAGAAGGTGAGAACTTGCTCTTCGTACGAGGGGTCGGTCAGACTCTCTTCGTATCCCGTATATGCGGTTGTGAACACCAGTTCACCGCGTGTGCGCCCCGGAACACGGCCACGCGCTTCGACCACGCGTCCGTCTTCCAGCGCCAGATAGGCGTCCGACATTACGAGAAACGAACGGAACACGGGTGCATAAGTGTTACTTTCGAAGTCGAGTTACGAAATTCGTAATCGGTAAGTCGCTGGGGTGGGCACGTGGTGTATGGACGAGCTTGACCGACGCATTCTCGATATCCTTCGACGGGACGCTCGGACCCCCAACACGGAGATTGCGGCCGAGGTCGGGACCTCCGAGGGGACCGTCAGAAACCGCGTCGAGCGGTTGGTCGAGGAGGGCGTCATCGAGCGCTTTACGATTTCGACCCGCACGGGGAACCTGAAGGCGATGATAGAGGTGACCGTCGCGGTCGACGTCGACACCAACGACGTGTCCGAGCTGATGGCCGACTGGAAGGACGTCGACTTCGTCTGGCAGGTCTCCGGCGAGGAGGACATCGTCCTCGTCGTCGACGCCGCCGACACCCGCGCCGTCAACGACCTCATCACCCGCGCCCGCGAGCACGACGACGTGAAGAGCACGAAAACCCGCCTGATTCTCGACGAGCGCCTCGGCTGACGCCGCGCCGCCGCGTGGTCCGCGATTCGCATCGAAGCTTAGTTGACCCCCGACTCCGACGGAAGGCACATGAGCAACGCAGCGGCCGACGAGGCTACTGAACTCCACGAGAACGCAGCGCAGGACGTCATCGCCGTCGACTCCGACGACAACGCGGAGGGGACGGTCAACCGACTCGACGCCCACACGGGCGACGGCATCCGCCACCGCGCCTTCACCTGCCTCGTGTTCAACGAGGAGGGCCAGATTCTCCTCGCCCAGCGCGCCCCCAACAAGCGCCTGTGGGACACCTCCTGGGACGGCACCGTCGCCTCCCACCCCGTCGAGGGACAGACCCAAGAGGAAGCCACCCGAGAGCGCCTCGAAGAGGAACTCGGCATCTCGCCCGACCAGTACTCCGACCTCCGCGTCACGGACAAGTTCGAGTACAAGCGCTACTACGAGAGCGCCGGTCTCGAATGGGAGGTCTGTGCCGTCCTGAAGGTCACGCTCGAAGACACCTCCCTCGACCCCGACGAAGAGGAAATCGCGGGCATGCTCTGGGCGGACTACGAGCACCTCCACGACAACCCCGAGTGGTACCGCCAACTGCGTCTCTGCCCGTGGTTCGAAATCGCCATGCGCCGTGACTTCGAGTAGGCTCTCGCTCGCAGCCGACGCGCGAGCGGCGATGCTCTCGCACGCCCGCGAGGGTGCCGCCCGCGACCCGCCCGCGGAGGTCTGCGGCGTCCTCGCCGGCGACAGCGACGCGCGCACCGTCACCGCCGTCCACCCCGTTTCGAACGTCGCCGCCGAGCCGCGGGTCGCCTACGAACTCGACCCCGAGGAGACGGTTTCGATTCTCGAAGCGGTCGAGGCCGCCGGCGACGACGCGGTCGGCTTCTACCACTCGCATCCCGAGTCCGACCCCGTGCCGAGCGCGACCGACCGGGAACAGGCCTCGTGGCCGGGGTACGTCTATCTCATCTGCTCGCCCGACGGCCGGCTGTCCGCCCACGAGTGGACCGGCGACGAGTTCCGCGAACTCTCCGTCGCCGTCGAGTGACCTGCGGCCCCTCCGACCGGTCGCTCGCGCGCAACCCGCGGCCGACACGCTTCGGTGAGAATATCCTTTCTCAGTTCACAGACGCAGCCATGGAACCCGACCGCTACGACGACCTCGACGGACAGGTCGCGCTCGTCACCGGCGCGAACCGCGGCATCGGCCGCCGGATAGCCGAAAACCTCCGCGACCGCGGCGCGACGGTGTACGCCGGGTCGCGCAGCGTGACGAACGAGACGCCCGAGGGCACGGAACGCGTCCTCCTCGACGTGACCCAAGAGGGCGACATCGAGGAGGTCGTCGACGGCATCTTCGCCGACCAGAACCGCCTCGACGTCCTCGTCAACAACGCCGGCGTCGGCGGCGAGGGCGAGGACATCGTCGCCGAACCGACCGAGCGAATCGACCGCACGCTCGGCGTCAACCTCCGCGGGCCGATGCTCCTGTGCAAGCACGCGGTTCCCCTGCTCCTCCAGTCCGACGGCGGCCGCGTCGTCAACGTCTCGTCCGGCATGGGCGCGCTCGGCGAGGAGCAGTCCGGCGGGTCGCCCGCGTACCGCGTTTCGAAGACCGGCCTCAACGGCCTCACGGCCTACCTCGACGGCCAGTACGGCGACGACGGCCTCATCGCCAACTCGGTGTGTCCCGGCTGGGTCCGCACCGACATGGGCGGCGAGGAGGCGAACCGACCGGTCGAGAAGGGCGCGGAGACGCCGACGTGGCTCGCGACGTTCAAGCCCGGCGCGCCCTCGGGGAAGTTCTGGCGCGACAAGGAAGTCATCGACTGGTAAGCGACCGACGCCCCGCCGAAGCGACTCTCACGTCACGCCGCCGCGCTGCTTTTCGAACGCCTCGTACTCGCCACTGTCCAGAATCTCGCGGAAGTGCTCGACCGCCCGGTACACGTCCTCGAAGCCGACGTAGGCCGGTGCGGGAGCCACGCGAACGACGTTGGGCTGGCGGAAGTCCACGACGACGCCCCGTTCTTTGAGCGCGAGGCTGACGCGGTAGGCCTCGGGGTGTTCGACCGCGACGTGGCCGCCGCGGGCCGCGGGGTCTCGCGGCGTGCCGACCTCGCACTCGGGCAGTCTGTCGTCCACGAGGTCGATGAGATAGTCCGTGAGCGCCAGCGACTTCTCGCGGAGGGCGGCCACGCCGCCGGCGTCCTCGACGATGTCGAGCGCGCCGTCGAGGGGAGCCGCGGACAGCACCGGGACCGTCCCCGACTGGAACGCGCCGGCCGACTGGGCCGGTTCGTACGTCATCGCCATGTCGAACTGCGTCTCCTTGTCGTTGCCCCACCAACCGGCGAGCGCGGGCGTGACGCCGAAGTGGCGCTCGTTGACGTAGAGCCCCGCGATGGAGCCGGGGCCGGCGTTGAGATACTTGTAGTGACACCAGACGGCGAAGTCGACGCCGACCTCGGAGAGTCGGTGCGGGACCGCGCCGACCGAGTGCGCGAGGTCGAAGCCGGCCAGCGCACCGGCCTCGTGAGCGGCTTCGGTGATGGTCTCGATGTCGAACAGTTGGCCGCTCCGATAGAGGACCGAGGGGAGAAACACCATCCCCACGTCGTCGTCGACGGCGTCGAGCACGTCCTCGGTCTCGATGGTCCGCCCGTCGCGGCTCTCGACCACGCGGAGCGCCTCGGCGGGGTCGCGGCCGGCTCGCCGGAGTTGCGCGCGAATCGCGTAGTGGTCGGTCGGGAAATCGAGGTCGTCGACGACGATTTTCTCGCCGCGGGCGGGGTCGTAGAACGTGCCGACGAGCGCGTGGATGTTGACGGTGGTGGAGTTGGCGACGACGACCTCCTCGGGGTTCGCGCCGACGAGCGGGGCGAGTCGGTCGCCCAGTCGCTCGCCGTAGCTGAACCACTCGGGGTCGGCGTCGGTCCACCCGCGGATGGCGAGGTCGCGCCACTCGTCGACGACGCGGTCGAGCGCCGCCTCCGCATCGACCGAGAGCGGGCCGAGCGAGTTGCCGTCCAAGTACAGTTCGCCCGCGGGGACGAAAAAGCGGTCGCGGAGGTCCGAAAGCGGGTCCGCCGCGTCCATCTCGCGGGCGGCGTCGACGGCGGGGTCGCTGGAGTCGCTGGGGGCGTCGGAGTCGCCGGGGTTAGTCACACGCGACCTGAAGCGCCCGCGCGACAAGTAGTGTGAGGACTGGACCGGCCCCTTATTCGCTGGCCGAGTCCGACTGCTCGGCCTCGCGGGCGAGTCGCTCGTAGGCGGCCCACGAGGGGTCCACGTCGGGGTGTGCGATGCGCTCGCCGTCGACCACGACGCCCTCGCCCGCGACGACGGTGCCGGCGACGCCGACGGGGGTGCCGCGGGCGTCGAGCGCGGCGACCACGTCGTCCGTGACGGCGGGGTCCGTGGCGACGACGAGCGACCCCGCGGTGGTCGAGCGCCACGGGTCGATGCCGAGGTACTCGCAGGTCTCGCGGACGCCGGGACGGAACGGGACGCTCGACTCGTCGATTTCGAGTTGGACGCCCGCGCTCTCGGCGACTTCGTTGAGCGCGCCGTGGACGCCGCACTCGGTGGCGTCGTGCATGGCGTGGACGCCGCGGCCGCCGGCGGCCGAGACGGTCATCGCGTCGCGGACGGCGTCGGTCTCGTCGAGTCGGTCCTGCGCCGCGGCGAGCACGTCGGCGTCGAGGTCGGAAAAGGCGTCGGGAAACAGCGTCGTCAGGAGGCCGGTCGCCTCGACGCCCGGCCCCTTCGTCACGAGCACGTCGTCGCCGGGTTTCGCGCCGTCCGGGCGGACCACGTCGTCGTGGTCGCCGACGGCGAGGGCGGTCGCGCCGCCGACCCACGGGTACGAACAGCCGGCGTAGCGGGCGGTGTGGCCGGTGACGATGCTGACGCCGAGGTCGTCGGCCTCGTCGTGCATCGCCCCCCAGAGTTCGGCGAACTGGTCGTCGGTCATCTCGGGCGGGAGCGTAAAGGAGACGGCGAGATGCGAGGGGTCCAGCCCGGAGACGGCGATGTCCGAGAGAACGATGTCGATGGCGAACCGCCCCGCGCGCTCGAAGCCGAGCGCGGGGAGCACGGAGAGCGGGTCGGTCGCGATGGCGACCGCGGTGCCGTCGATATCGAGGAGACCGAAGTCGACGCCGTGGGTCGGGCCGAGCGCCACGTCGTCGCGGGCCGCGCCCAACCGCGGGTAGATGTACTCGTCGAAGAACTCGCGGTCGACCTTTCCGAGGTCGGTCATACGCGACCTCCGGGGGCCGCGAGTAAGAACGTACTCATCCGTCGCCGGCGGGGCCGGGACGAATTGCGGTTTCGGTCTCGGCGCGGGTCGCGCTCGCCCGGTTGGTCGGCGCGGCCGCTCGCCGGTCGAAAGGTGGGACGGTCCCCCGTCCCTGCTCATGAAGAGACGCGGAGACGGTTCGAAGGGGCATGGAAAGTCCCACCACCGGACTGCTCCCGCGTCGGTTCGACCTGAACGCCGGACGTACAAGAACCTCGCTAAGTTCCCTCGATGGACCTATATAGCTCCATTGAGGATGCGGAGAATATAGCCGCTTTAGGAACATCGCCTTCCGGCGGTCAGACCGGTCGGTGGCCCGCCTCGTCGGGGGTGTTGTTCGGGGTCCGCCACGCGTCGTCGAGGTGTTCGACGACCGCGCGGGCGACGGCGACCGGCTCCTCGTGGTGGACCCAGTGGGTCGCCTCCTCGAACGCCTTGAGGTGGCCGTCTTCGCAGAACGCGAGGCTCTCGCGCGCCATCTTCGGCCGGAGGAACCGGTCTCTGCTCCCCCAGACGACGAGCGTCGGCGCGTCGACCGTCTCCGCCCGGGGTCGCGGGCGCTCGCGGACGACCGCCCGGTACCAATCAACCATCGAGCCGTAGGCTCCGGGCACCGACCACGCGGCGCGGTAGCGGTCGAGGTCGGTCGCCGAGAACGTGCCGGGGAGCGCGGAGCCGGTCATCGCCCGCTCCAAAACGGCCCAGTCGCCGACGGGGGCGACGAGTTCGGGGAGCTTCGGCAGTTGGAAGAACAGGACGTACCAGCTCCGAAGCTGTTGGGCCGGGTCGCGTCTGAGGTGTCGGGCGAGCACCGTCGGATGCGGGAGGTTCATCGCGGTGAGCGAGCTTACCCGGTCCGGGTGGTGCAGCGCGGTCCACCACGCCACCGCGCCCCCCCAGTCGTGGCCGACGACGTGGACCGTCTCGTGACCGAGCGCGTCCGCGACGCCAACCACGTCGCCGGCGAGTTCGTCGATGCTGTACCACTCGACGCCCGGGGGACGGTCGCTCAGGTTGTAGCCGCGCTGGTCGAGCGCGACGACCCGGTAGCCCGCCTCCGAGAGCGGGCGGAGGTAGTCCGCCCACGCGTACCAACACTCTGGGAAGCCGTGGAGGAGGACGACGAGCTCGCCGTCTTTCGGCCCGGCTTCGACCGCGTGGAGCGTGACTTCGCCCGCGTCGATGCGGCGGCTCGTCGCCTCGACGGACGGCTCCACGTCGTCCCACGACAATCCCGATTGCTTCGCCATACCCTCGCTACGGCGGCGAGGGACAAATGTACCGCGGCGACTGGTGACCGCCGTCGTCCGCGAGAAGCGAGTCGGTTCCGTGGGGCTGACGGGGCGGCGAAGGGCGGTGAGAGGGGTGCGGAACGGGGCGGGGCGGGGCGGAGCGGAGCGGACTACCCGAACAGGCGCTTTCTGATGCTCCGAGCGCGACTCTGTTCGGCCATGAGCACCGAACACTCCACGTCGTCGACGACGTCCATGACGACGGTTCCACCGACGAGCCGCGAGAGGAGGCCGCGTTCCGTCGCGCCGACGACGAGCAGCGACGCGTCGGTCGCGTGGGACTCGATGGCCGCCTCGACGTCGCCGGTCTCGACGGTGAGCGTGGCGTCGCCGAGGCCGCGTTCGTCGGCCCACTCCCGGAGGAAACGCTCGCCCTCGGCCGCGTCGTCGGCGACGTGCAGGAGTTCGATTTCCGCGTCGCAGAACTCGCGGAGGACCGAGGCGATGGACGCCGAGAGGTCGGAGTCCGGGCCGCCGGCGGTCGGCACGAGCACGTGCGAGGGGTCGAAGCCGCGGTCCTTCAGCACCAACACGTCGTAGGGGAGCGCGTTGGTCATCTCCTCGACCGCGCTCTCGGCGCGGCCGGGCGACCCGTGGCTGTCGGGGCCCCAACCCATGACGACGAGGTCGGCGTTGTAGGTCTCCGCCGCGTCGAACACCTCCTCGAACGACCGGTGGGAGAGGACGGTGTGGGTCTCGATGTCCACGTCGAGTTCGTCGGCGTCGACGCGGGCCTGTTCGAGCAGGCGGTCGGCCTCCGCGAAGTCGTACTCCTCGCGGGCCGATTCGAGGGCGGTCTGGTCCGGCACCTTCACGATGTGGACGCCGACGAGCGTCCCGCCGTTTGCCTTGGCGACCGACCCGGCCAGCGACACGAGGTCGCGCTCGCTTTCGGGGTTCGCAAGCGGGACCATGACGCGGTAGCCGCCGTCGGGCTGGACCGTCGAAGCCGCCGACACCGCGGCGTCGGGCATCTCGCCCGACCGAGAGAGCACGTACCGCGAGAGGATGCCCCGCTTGTCGGTGCGCTCGCGGGCGTAGAACAGGTACCAGACGATGCCGAAGACGACGAACAGCACCGACAGCCCGATTTCGATGGGGTCGAGGAAGGCGATGAGTCCGAAGGAGAACACCGCACCGAGAATCGGCGTAATCGGGTAGAGCGGAACCGTGAACTCGGGGTCGTACTCGGGCGCGTCGGACTCGCGCATCACGATGAGCGCGAGGTTGAGAAGGCCGTAGACGATGAGGTGGAGGGCGCTACCGGCCTTCGCCAGCACCTTGATGTCGTCGACGGCGACGAGCGAGAAGACGATGATGAAGCCCGTGACCGCGATGGAGCGATAGGGCGTCGCGAACCGGGGGTGAATCTCGTTGAGCCACGCCGTGACGAGCTTGTCGCGGCCCATGGCGAAGTTGATGCGTGACGACGCGAGGATAGAGGCATTCGCGCTCGACGCGGTGGCGAGGAGGCCGCCGAAGATGATGAGCCCCGCCCCGAGCCCGCCGAGGCCGAGCGCGGACTCGAACGAGAGTTGCGCGACCTCGACGACGGGGTCGGCACCGGCGGCCGACAGCTCCTGCCACGGCTTGACCGACGCCATGACGATCATCAGGATGGCGTACATCGTCGTGACGATGACGACCGAGCCGACGACCGCGAGCGGGAGGTTGCGGCCGGGGTTCTTTATCTCCTCGGCGACGGTCGTGATTTTCGCGAAGCCGAGGAAAGAGACGAAGACGAGCGCCGTGCCGGGGAGCACCGCGCCGTAGCCGCCGAGTTCGCTCGGCGCGAACGGGCGGAGCGTCGTGAGGTCGGCTTCGAGGAAGCCGAGTATCGAGAAGGCGGTCAGGATGACGACGAGCGTGATGACGATGACGACCTGGAGCGCGCCGGTCTCCTTCGCGCCGACGTAGTTGACGCCGATGAACAGGAGGCCGGCGAGTATCGCGGCCACCTGCACCGCAGACAGGGAGACGACGCCGAGGCTCACCGCCGGTATCGACACGACGCTGACGAGGAAGTCACCGAAGCCGATGACGTAGAACGCCGAGGCGAACGCCAGCCCCATCCAGTTCCCCATGCCCGCGATGGAGCCGAAAAGCGGGCCGAGGGCGTGGTTGACGTAGTAGTAGCTCCCGCCTGCTTTCGGCATCGCGGTGCCGAGTTCGGACGCCGACAGCGCCGTGAAAAGCGAGATGACGCCGCCGACGACGAACGAGAGCGCGACGGCCGGACCGGCGATGCCGTACGCCTCGCGGGGGAGGACGAAGATGCCCGCGCCGATCATCGTCCCGACGCCGATGGTGAGCGCGGCGACGGGACCGAGGTCTTTGGCGAGTTCCTCGTCGGTCATGTTTCACCCCCGGCGTCGCCGTCGTCGTCCGCTCCGGCCGGCAGGACGACCACGGGCCGGTCGCTGTGCCGGACCAGTTGGTCGCGGACCGCGCCCGAAAACAGGTCCCACCACGAGCGACCGCCGCGCGGGGTGAAGACGATTGCCGTCGCGTCGGCCTCGGCGGCGGCGTCGAGGATGGCGTCGCCGACATCGGTCGCAAACCGGAGGTCGGTGTGGAGGTCGATGCCGGCGTCGTCCGCGGCGCGGCGGGCGACGTCGAACAGTTCGTCGGCGACCTCCTCGCGCTGTTCGACGCTGGCTTTGTCCGGCGCGCCGCCCGCCTTCTCGATGACGTGGACGACGGAGGCCCGACCGCCGGCCGCGGCGATGCGCGGGAATGCCGCGGCGCAGGTGAGTTCGGCGTCGTCCGCGTTCGCAATCGGCAGCAGGGGACGCGAGAACAGCGGTTCGACGTGTTCAGTCATCTGTCGAACCCACGGAAGTGGTGTGACAAAAGCGGTTCCGCCCGGCGGAACGGGATTGTGCGGGGACGGCTGCGCCCGATTCACAACGTGACCGTCGGGAATTCATGTGCCGGGATTGTGCGCCAATCGGTTTAGAAGTTCGCAAACCGGGGTACGGTGTCGGGCGAACCGACGCGGGAGAGACGGAGGCCTCAGACGGCGGTGACCCACGCCCGGTAGCCCTCGTCGCGGCCGTAGACCGCCTGAAAGACGCGGTCAGCGAAGCCGGCGAGGCGGTTGGCGTCCGAGCGGGCGGTGATGCGGACGTTCGTCCCCTCGGCCTCCTCGGGGCTCTCCAACTGGTCGATGCGGAACTCGGGGAACTCCGAGAGGAGCGTCTTGAGGCGGTCGAGTTCGCCTTCCGTTACGTCCATGTTGAACGTCTGGTCCGCGAACTGAATCCACGGGCCGGGACCCTCGCCGTCGACGTCGTCGAGGCGCTCGGCCTCGATGGTGAGAAAGGCGCTGCCGCGGTCGCGGTGCGCCGACACGGCGTCGGCGAAGAGTTTCCGGCGCTCGCGGGCGGTGTCGGCCTCGAATCGAGTCATGCGGGTCGATACAGCCGCGCGGTACAAAAGCGACCCGCGTCGGGGCGGGTGCGGCGTCAGTCGGACGGCGACCGAGACGGCCACCGGCGCATCAGAACAGCACGAGGACCGCGGCGAGCGCGAGGGCGCTGACGGTCAGTAGTTGCACGCCGAGGACGGCGAGCGGGGCCGCGCCCGTCCGCCGCATCGCGTCGAGTCGAACGTCGAGGCCGAGGCCGACGAACGCGAGCGCGAACAGGGCGTCGCTGGCGGTGCCGACGGTGGCGAGCGTCGCGTCCGAGAGCAGGCCGAGGTTGGCGACGGCGGCGACGGCGACGAAGCCGACGAGGAACCGCGGGACACCGTCGAAGACGGCCCGTAGACCGGTCGCGGCCTCCTCGGCGCGGCCGGCGTAGCGAACCGCGTAGGCGACGGCGACGAAGCCGAGCATGGAGTTGCGCGCGAGTTTGGTGACGGTCGCCCAGCGGCCCGCAACGTCGGAGTGGACGAAGCCCGCCGCGGTGACGGGGCCGGTACTGAACATGCTCAGGCCGGCCCAGATGCCGAACTGGCGGCCGGACAGGGGGAGCAGGTCGCCGGCGATGGGGAACACGGCGAGCGTGAGCGCGTCGAACAGGAGGACCGCGGCGACGACGTGGGCGAGCGACTCGCCGTCGGCGTCGATGGTGCCGGCGATGGCGGTGGCCGCGGAGACGCCGCAGACGCTCGCGCCGGCCGCGAGGAGCGACCCGGTCTTGTCGGCGAGGCCGAACACCCGCCCGGCGACAGCCTCCACGAGGAGCACGCCCGCGGCGACGGTGACGACGACGAGCGCGACGAGCACCGGCCCCGAGGCGACGAGTTCGTCGATGGCGATGCGAGCGCCGAGCAGGACGATACCCGTTTCGAGGAGGAGTTTCTGCGTGTCGACGCCGGGGCGCGCCCAGTCGGGGACGCCGACCGTGTTGGCGACGACGGCCCCGAACAGCACGCCGAGCAGGAGCGCGTTAACGCCGGGGACGAAGCCGGCAACGAGCGTGGCCGCCCCCGCGAGGGCGACGAGGAGGGTGACGCCGGGGGTGAGTCGCGCGAGCCGGCCGACGCCGGCGGCCGAGTTCTCCCCGGCGCTCACGGCCCGAGCGCCGCGAGGACGGTCACGACGACGAGTCCGAGGGCGGTCGCGCGCCAGCCGCGTTCGAGCGTACACCACAGCCTGTACGCGCGCTCGACGGCGGTCGCGCCGAGCGCGTCGCGCATGAGGGACGAATCGCGCATTTGCCGGAGTCACGAGGACCGCGCCGTTGAACGTGTCGCTTCCGTCTGCGAAACCGGCAACAAATTCTCCAAAAACGGAGATAGTCTGGCCCTGTGTGTTGTAAACCGGCTAACAACGAGCAACATTTTCTTGTTCCTCTGACCGTCGCCGTCGCAGAACTCAGTACGTATCTTCAACACTATATGCTCTCGCCGGATGGGGTCAGATATGGCAAAGCGCATCCTCTTGCTCGGAGCGCCGGGCGCAGGTAAGGGCACACAGTCGAAGCGACTCGCCGAGACCTACGGCGTCGAACACGTCACTACCGGCGACGCGCTGCGCGCGAACAAGGACATGGAGACCGAGTACGGGACGCCCCGCTCGTTCATGGAGAAGGGCGAACTCGTCCCCGACGCGGTCGTCAACGAAATCGTCGAGGCCGCGCTGGAAGACGCCGACGGCTACGTCCTCGACGGCTACCCGCGGAACCTCTCGCAGGCGGAGTACCTCACCGAAATCACCGACCTCGACGCGGTCATCTACCTGAGCGTCGCCGAGTCCGAACTCGTCGAGCGCCTCACCGGCCGCCGCGTCTGCGACGACTGCGGCACGAACTTCCACGTGAAGTTCAACCAGCCCGACGAAGAGGGCGTCTGCGACGACTGCGGCGGCGAACTCGTCCAGCGCGACGACGACACCGAAGAGACCGTCCGCGAGCGCCTGTCGGTGTTCGAGGAGAACACCGAGCCGGTCATCGAGCACTACCGCGACGAAGGCGTCCTCGTCGAAGTCGACGGCGAACAGACCCCCGACGAGGTCTTCGAGGACATTCAGTCCGTCGTCGACGACGCGTAAACGCGGACTCGACGCGCGAACCGCCTCATCGACGCAGTTCGGTGCGACGTTTTTCACCGACGAAACGGGAGCGCCAGCGTCGCCGCCGGCGCGCTCGCTGTCGTCCGCAGAGTAAAACCTTGATAACAGCCGGTTGCTAAAGAGCCGGTAATGGCACGAATCGAATCTCGGGTGCGCGACCTCGTCGGCTCAGACGCCGACATGCGCGCCGCCGTCGAAACCGTCCTCGACCGGGCGGACGACGGAGAAGTCGAGTGGGCCGACGTTCGCGACGAGCTCACGAGCGGCCAGTGGGGTCGCCTCATCGAGAAGGGTATCCTCGTCGACGGCGACGAGGGGTTCCGGCTCGCCGACGCGGCGGAGACCCGCGCCGGCCTCGAAGACGACACGTCCGGCTCCGGCGGCTCGTCGTCCTCGTCGACCGACGTCGACACCGGCGACTCGTCGTGGTCGAAGTACGACAAGGGCGCGGCCGTCGTCACCGTCGGCCTGTTCCTCGGCTACTCCGTCTCCGAGGTTCGGAACCTCATCGGCGGCGTGATGGACGCGGCGCTCGGCCCGCTGGCCGAGATGCTCCCGTTCTACGCCGTCGTGATGGTCCTCGCGCTCGCGACCGGCCTCTACTCCACGCTCTTGCAGGCGAACCTCATGGACATGGAGAAGATGGGTAAGTACCAAGAGCGGATGAAGGACATCCAACAGCGACAGAAAGACGCCAAGGAGCGCGGCGACGACGCGGAACTCGAAAAGATTCAGGAAGAACAGATGGAGGCGATGGGCGACCAGATGGGCATGTTCAAAGAGCAGTTCCGCCCGATGGTCTGGATCATGTTCCTCACCATCCCGGTGTTCCTCTGGATGTACTGGGCCATCGGCGTCGGCGGCGGCTCCGAAGCGCACATCATCACTGACAGCATCGTGCTCCCGCTCGTCGGCTCCGTCGAGTGGAAGCAGGGCGTCATCGGGCCGATGCAGGCGTGGATTGTCTGGTACTTCCTCTGTTCGATGGGCTTCACCCAGATCATCCGCAAGAGCCTGAACATCGACATGTCGCCGTCGGCGTCGTAAGCAACTGGGCGACAGTAGACCCGGGCGATTCGAGTCGAATCGACCCGCTTCGAAGCAACCTCGTTTCTCTCTCCGTTTCCGACGCTCGCCAGCCGCGCATCAGCCGCGGGATGCTCCCTCGGTGCGCCGCCGCGAGGCTCCGCCCGAACCCGTGAGAACTCTCCGCAGGGGTCGTCGGCAACGATAACACCTTTTAGCCGACCGCACCCAGCATGGATATGTTACTGACCGTCTCCGGACCACCGGGCAGCGGAAAGAGTACGACCGCCGCCGCGCTCGCCGAGGCGTTCGACCTCGAACACATAAGCGGCGGAGACATCTTCCGCGAGCTCGCCGCCGAACGCGAGATGACCGCGGTCGAGTTCAACAAACTCGCCGAGGAGGACGACCAAATCGACCGTGACCTCGACCGTCGCCTCCGCGACATCGCCCTCGACCGCGACGACGTGCTCCTCGAATCCCGACTCGCCGGCTGGCTCGCCGGCGACGCCGCCGACCTCCGCTTTTGGCTCGACGCTCCCGTCGACGTTCGCGCCGAGCGCATCGCCGACCGCGAGGACAAAGCGCCCGACATCGCCCGCGAGGAGACGACGACCCGCGAAGCGAGCGAGGCCAAGCGGTACGACGCCTACTACGACATCGACATCACGGACCTCTCTATCTACGATATCGCGCTCAACACCGCCCGCTGGGGCCCCGACGAGGTGACGGCCGTCTGCATCGCCGCGGTCGACTCCTACGACCCCGAAGCCGACGAGGGCAAATACCCGGTCGACGGCGTCCGCTACGACTTCTGATTATGCTCCGAGACCCGCCCGAAGACCGGAGCGTCGACGACCTGCTCTCGTTCGGCGTCGTCAATCTCGACAAGCCGCCGGGGCCGTCGGCCCACCAGGTCACCGGCTGGGTCCGCGACATGGCCGACGTCGACCGCGCCGCCCACTCGGGGACGCTCGACCCGAAGGTGACCGGCTGTCTGCCCACGCTCCTCGGCGACGCGACCCGCATGGCGCAGGTGTTCCTCGAAGGCTCGAAGGAGTACGTCTCCGTGCTCGAACTCCACGGCCCCGCGCCGGCCGACATCGACTCGACCGTCGCCGAGTTCGAATCGAAGCTCTACCAGAAGCCCCCGCGGAAGTCCGCCGTCTCGCGCCGCCTTCGCGTCCGCGAAATCTACGACCTCGACCTCCTCGAAGTGAAAGACAGACAGGCGCTCCTGCGCATCCGCTGTGAGTCGGGCACGTACATCCGCAAGCTGTGTCACGACCTCGGCCTCGCGCTCGGCACCGGCGGCCACATGGGCCACCTCCGCCGGACCGCGACCGACCCCTTCGACGATGCGGACCTCGTGACGCTCCACGACCTCAAAGACGCCCTCGCGTTCGCCGCGGAGGGCGACGAGTCGTGGCTGCGCGACGTGGTCTCGCCCGCCGAGCGAGCGCTGTCGCACCTCCCGTCCGTGACCATCGCCAACAGCGCGGCCCGCGAGGTCGCAAACGGCGCACCCGTCTACGCCCCCGGCATCTTCGACGTCGACGCCGACGCCTCCCGCGGCGACCTCGTCGCCTGTTTCACCGACGACGGTTCGGCCGTCTGTCTGGGCGAACTCGTCGGCGACGCCGACGCCGACTCCAGCGAGGTCGTCTCGCTGGAAGCCGTGGTAGCCTGAAGCGGAATACTACTTTCTCCGGCGCTTTTGCTCCGCGTTCGCGAGCGTCTCCGCCTGCTCGTTGACCGACGCGACCTCCCGTTTGGCGTCCGATTTGTCGAGGTCGTAGACGTAGCGCCACGACGCCAGCGGGTAGCCGTGCGACTCCTCGGAGCGGTCCGCAGTCGGTTCGGACTCGCTCCCGCGGCGTATCGACCACCATCGGGCGGCCGCAACGCCTAACGCGATGAGGACGAGGAGCATCGCGACGAACGGGAGGACGAGCAGGACGCTCTGGAGAGACGTGAGCACACGTTGTCATTACTCACGAGGCGGCAAAAGTGTACTCGCCGCCGGGTGTCGGCCTCTCGGCGGTGTCCGAACCGCACGACGACGGTGCGATACCGTGGCACGCCAGTCCGTCGCGTCGCCGCGACGAAACGAAGGGCTTAACAGCGAGACACGCATCGATTTGAATGCACCCCGGGACCGTGGGGTAGTGGTATCCTCTGCCGATGGGGTCGGTAGGACCTGAGTTCGACTCTCAGCGGTCCCACTTCTTACTTTCGTGGATTAAAATTACCAGCAGTACAAGCTCTCTCTATACATTTTGCACTTATATATTGTCTGGAAACAACTCCCTGGTTAAAAAGCCACTCTGAGGGGTGGTCCGCGTGACCCGCGAGTGCCCTGCGTGCGGTCACGAGTCGGAGAACCTCCACGCGATCGTTTCTGATTGTACCTCTTCTTAGCGGGTTGTGGCTAGAGGGCCACATGGCAAAATGCTATCAAGATATAGTGTGAATGTAGTGTGATGGCCACACCTCGAGCCTTTCAGAATGTCCTGATATTCAGTATCGTTGTTTTAGGAATTGGTGGCGGACTTTACGGTGCGTTCCAAGGCTGGTATAGTTCTGGCTTCGCTTCAGTCATCGCCACTTCAGGGCTTGTTCTTGCAACGACATTATCTTTGATTACTACGCGAAATACGCTTCACGAACAGCGCTTGGCTCGCGAGCAACAAGCAAAGCCACTTCTTAGACTAACTTTAGAGGAGGTAAGTCGTGAGGCATATTCAGTGATGGCAGAAAACGTAGGAAATGGACCTGCAACAGACGTTGACATAACTATCAAGGCAATCAGCGATAATGTAGAGGGTGAACAGGTACACGATGCGATTAATACATCTCTGCCAGTAATCTCTCCTAGCGAAAGTATCGCTGTGAGTGTTGGTCTGGATAATATTGAGAACCCGGCTAGTTTTCAATTAACAGATAAGAGCCATTCTGAGGAACAACGTTTCTTTAAACAAGTCGACCAAATCTCCGAAGACGAGCTTGAAGACATTGACTATCTTGTCATGACTGGAACTTGCTGTGATATCCTCGATTCAGAGCATGAGATTCAGTCTATATTTTATACAAAGTATGCTGAGGAAGGTAGAGCACAATATGGAAGACATGATACTGCAAGTCAGCTCCGTAAAATTGAGCGTGGCCTGAATAAAGTTGACCGTAGCCTGAGCAAGATAGAACGAGGAATCAGCTTACTTAGGTGATCTCTTTTCCGTAACCAACATTTTGGGTGTTTGGTCAACTTCCATTTCTAAACCCTGACCGTACTGAGTACAGCGTTACCGCCCGCAATTTAGGTTGCCTCGCAGTCTCCCCTGTGCAAGAGCGCCCCCTGACCGGCCGAATCAACCGCAAGTTTTGTTGGCGTTGAGGCGGGTGAGTCGTGGCGTTTGAGATGTAATGCGATAGTTCTAACACATATTGCCTTTGTCAACTAGAGGTGATGACGATAGAGAATGATAGTGATGATAACCAACTCAAGACTCAAGAAGACGATTGGGAAAAGGAAGCACAGAACCCAATCAATGTGAATCGTAGTCTTATTTCAGATATACTTGGAGATGACCAGAGGCGTAGGGTACTTATTCTCCTGAGTGAATCTGGTGGCGAGTCGACAATAGAGGATCTTGCAGAAAGGATTGCGTCTCTTGAAAATAAAAAACCGATTGGAATGTTGAGTTCTTCAGAAAAGGAAGATATTCATCTCATGCTATATCAAATTCATCTCCCAAAATTAGAAGACGCAGATCTGATATCCTTCAACAAAAACGATGGAGATGTCCGTCTAACGGAATCTGGGAAATCAGTATTCTCCAAATTTCTGGATCAAGAATCTGATCCAACGGTCCCTAACTCCGGTGGCGCCCGCTCCCTTCGGTTTCTTAATACTATCTCTTCATTCATAGTGCTAATATCTGGCTCAATTATTGTGGCAGCAAGTCCGACGTACACAAAAGAACTAGTATATGCCACACCGATATTTATACTCATAATACTATCCTCGTGTTTCCTTGAAAAGTGGCAGTTTAGGAGGGGAACCAAATGAGCAACCTATCCTTACGGAATTTGCTTGAAGTTCTGTCGTACAGCGGTTTACTTACAGCATTTGGGTTCAGCGTCATTGCAGTATTCACGTACTCGGCTAGCCTTGACATCACCCGAGGATTTACTGCGGTCACAACTATTCTCACACTCCTCTCAGCTATCTTCTATCGCTTGAGTAGTTACAATCAGTGACTAGGCTCAGAGATCAATAGTTCCGAGGAACGTCCTGGTCCGGGAGCAGTTACCATCTGCAAGGCACCACGCTTATAGAGAGACGTGCAACTTCAACGAACCGCACGAACTCAGACACTTGAAATGCACCGCCTCAGACGAAGCACCAAATTCGCCTGATGACCACGTTGCGTGCATATCTAGAAAAATGCGATCCATGCGAACCGAGTGGTCCCACACCACCGTCTTATTCCGCCGGCGGACAGAAGTCTCGTGGGCCGCGATAGGACCGGTCTGACTTCTCATCACACCCGCGCAACACCAAGAAAAAACGACCGAAAACCGCTACTCAGGTCGAGACGGCATCGCAGGTCCAGCCGGGGTCGCTCCCCGTCCGCCGGATGAGGTCCGCGCGGCACGCCGGACAGTAGTCGGGGACCGTCGTTTCGCCTCGCGGGACATAGACGCCGCCGCCGCATTCCACGCACGCATCGGCGACGACTGTGGTGCAGTCCGCACAGAGGTTGAAGTCGTCAACCGTGAGGTCGCGCAGCACTTCGAGCTTTTTGTCCAAGATGTACTCGTCGATAACCGCCTGACAACTGTGGCACGGCTTCATAGCGATACAGCGTGTCAATTGAGACCATGACGCATATACCTGTCGTCGCCGGTGTCTCTTGTCGCGGAACGTCGGTCGTGAGAGAACGTCTCCGAGTCCGGATACTGTCACGAGTACGCGCGAGCGACGCTAGCGCGCCCGGTGCGAACGTGTTTCACAGAATTCATAAGTAACTCGGTGACGAGTTACTATTTGCTGCTGTCAGAGGCACATCAGGAGTGGCGAACGGAATCAGTCACCCACCACACACCCATTCTCCCGCATCTACTGGTTCGCGTACCGGCTCCGAGGACCGAAGTTCAACTCCTCGCGCCCATGTCGCTGGGGTGGTCTCCGTACATCTCGGCGAGCATCGCGTCCGCCACCTGATGCGCCCCCACGAGAATCACGACGCTCGCGACGATGGTCGCGACCGCCTGCGGCGTCGAGAGCAGGCCGAGCGAGACGATGAGCGTCGTCGCGCACGCCGGCGGGTGGACCGCGTCGAGTTCGACCATCCCCCAACTCGTCGCGGCAACCGAGATGGCACCGCTCGTGACAAGCCGCAACGTGTCGGTCGACGCGACCGACAGTGACGGGCTAATCGTCACGCCGGAGGCGATGAGCGCGTAGGCCGCGAAGCCGACGACGGCACCGACGACGTGGCCGCCGACGATGCGAGTCGAGCGGGGCCGCGTGCCGCGCCGCCGAAACGCCAGCGCGAACGCCGTGGGACCGAGGCTCGGAAAGACGAACGGCTGGCCGGTGGCCCACGCGACACCGCCGAGTGCGGCGACGAGCAGGCCGGCGGAGAGCCCCGTTTCGAGGCCGCGACGAGACATGCGACACGCTCTGTCGGCGTCGCGTGAAAACGCTGTCTAATTCGAGCGGGAACAGCGTCGGCGGCGACGCCGAGCGCTGGCCCGGGAGCGACGCCGACGGGCGAGGAGAGCCTAAATCCAGCCCTCTTGGGCGAGCAGTTCGCCGTTGAGGACCGACGCGCCGGCCGCGCCGCGAATCGTGTTGTGCGCGAGGCAGTTGTACTTCACGCCGTGGTCGGTCGACTGGATGCCGCCGGCGGAAATCTGCATCCCGTCGCCGCGGTCGCGGTCGAGGCGGGGCTGCGGGCGGAACTCGTCCTCGAAGACGTGGATGAGCTGTTCGGGCGCGCTCGGGAGGTCGACGCCGGGGTACTCGCGCATCGCGGCGGCGACGTCCTCGGGAGCGGCGTCGTCGGCCAGGTCGGCGAAGACGCTTTCGAGGTGGCCGTCGAGCGTCGGAATGCGGTTACACGAGGCGTTGACTTCCGCGCCGTGGAGCGCGACCTCCGCGCCGTCGAACGAGCCCAGAAGCTTGCGGGACTCCGTCTCCATCTTCTCGTCTTCGCCGCCGATGTGCGGGATGGCGTTGTCGATAATCTCCATCGAGGTGACGCCGTCGTAGCCCGCGCCGGAGACGGCTTGGAGAGTCGTGACGTCGACGCGTTCGAGGCCGAACTGGTCGAGCGCGGCGAGCGTCGGGACCATCGTGATGGTCGAGCAGTTCGGGTTCTTCACGAGCGCGCCGTCCCAGCCGCGCTCGTCGCGCTGGACCTCGATGAGGTCGAGGTGCTCCGGATTTATCTCCGGAATCGTGAGCGGCACGTCGGGGGCCATGCGGTCGTTCGAGGAGTTCGAGGAGACGACGTAGCCCGCTTCGAGGAACGCGGGCTCGACCTCGGCGGCGACCGACGACGGGAGCGACGAAAACAGGAGGTCGATGTCGTCGGGTACGGCCGCGGGGTCGGTGCTGCCGACTTCCATCGCGGCCACGTCGTCCGGGATGGGCGTGTTGACGCGCCACTTCGCGGCCTCGTCGTATCGCTTGCCCGCGCTCTCTTCGCTCGCGGTCAGCGCCGCGAGTTCGAACGTCGGGTGGTCGTCGAGAAGCTGGATGAATCGCTGTCCGACTGCGCCGGTTGCACCGAGGATGCCGACTCGTACTGCCATTACCCGTGTCGTAGTGTGGCACACGCATAAGGCCGTTTGGATTTGAACCAGTATTCGCGGCGTATAGTGCCAGAGAACTGTAAGCTCGGCCGTTCTGTCACGGTCGAACACGTAAATCGTCGTCTGTCGAATCGACCACCGACGTGCGTTGGGAAAATCGATAGAATAACGTGCGGTTCCCTGAAAGACTACCGCAAATGTTCAGCAAGGTTCTCGTCGCCAACCGAGGCGAGATCGCGGTGCGCGTCATGCGCGCCTGCGAGGAGCTCGGAGTCCGGACCGTCGCCGTCTACAGCGAGGCGGACAAACACGGCGGACACGTGCGGTACGCCGACGAGGCGTACAACATCGGCCCCGCTCGCGCGGCCGATTCCTACCTCGACCACGAGTCGGTCATCGAGGCCGCGAGAAAGGCCGACGCCGACGCCATCCACCCCGGCTACGGCTTCCTCGCGGAGAACGCCGAATTTGCCCGGAAGGTCGAGGAGTCCGAGTTCACGTGGGTCGGCCCGTCGGCCGACGCCATGGAGCGCCTCGGCGAGAAGACGAAGGCCCGCGCGCTCATGCAGGACGCCGACGTGCCGGTCGTCCCCGGCACGACCGAGCCCGCCGACTCCGCCGCGGACGTGAAGGCCGTCGCCGACGAGTTCGGCTACCCGGTCGCCATCAAGGCCGAGGGCGGCGGCGGCGGCCGCGGCCTGAAGGTCGTCCACTCCGAGGACGAGGTCGACGAGCAGTTCGAGACGGCAAAGCGCGAGGGCGAGGCGTACTTCGATAACGCCTCCGTCTACGTCGAGAAATACCTCGAATCGCCGCGCCACATCGAGGTGCAGATTCTCGCTGACGAGCACGGCAACGTCCGCCATCTCGGCGAGCGCGACTGCTCGCTCCAGCGCCGCCACCAGAAGGTCATCGAGGAAGCCCCGTCGCCGGCGCTCTCCGACGACCTCCGCGAGCGCATCGGCGAGGCCGCCCGCCGCGGCGTCCGCGCCGCCGACTACACCAACGCCGGCACCGTGGAGTTCCTCGTCGAAGACGGCGAGTTCTACTTCATGGAGGTCAACACGCGCATCCAAGTCGAACACACCGTCACCGAGGAAGTGACGGGCCTCGACGTGGTGAAGTGGCAGCTGCGCGTCGCCGCCGGCGAGGAACTCGACTTCTCGCAGGACGACGTGGAAATCGAGGGCCACTCGATGGAGTTCCGCATCAACGCGGAGGCCCCCGAAAAGGAGTTCGCGCCCGCGACGGGCACGCTCGCGACCTACGACCCGCCGGGCGGCATCGGCGTCCGCATGGACGACGCCGTCCGCCAGGGCGACGAAATCGGCGGCGACTACGACTCGATGATTGCCAAGCTCATCGTCACCGCCTCGGACCGCGAGGAGGTCCTCGCCCGCGCCGAGCGCGCGCTCGCCGAGTTCGACATCGAGGGGCTCCGCACGGTCATCCCGTTCCACCGCCTCATGCTCACCGACGAGGCGTTCCGCGAGGGGAGTCACACGACGAAGTATCTCGACGAGGTGCTCGACCCCGACCGCATCCAGGCCGCCGTCGAGCGCTGGTCGCCCGAGGCCGTCGTCGACGATGACGACGACGACGAGGTCACGGAGCGGACCTTCACCGTCGAGGTCAACGGCAAGCGCTTCGAGGTCAGCCTCGAAGAGCGCGGCGCGCCCGCCATCCCGGTCGGCAACGCCTCCGCGGGCACATCCAACTCCTCCGGCCCGCGCAAGCGCCGCGACGACGGCGGAAACGACGACTCCCAGCAGATTATCGAGGGCGACGGCGAGTCCATCACCGCCGAGATGCAGGGGACTATCCTCTCTGTCGAAGCCGGAGAGGGCGACGAGGTCGAACCCGGCGACACCGTCTGCATCCTCGAAGCCATGAAGATGGAAAACGACGTGGTCGCCGAGCGCGGCGGCACCGTCTCGCAGGTGCTCGTCTCCGAGGGCGACAGCGTCGACATGGGCGACGTGCTGCTCGTCCTCGACTAGTCGGCTCGGGGCATCGAACCCAACGCTGAACCGCGAACCTCTTTTCCCGTGCGCCGGTACCGACCACCATGAGCGACACGCGACGCACCCTCCTCGACGCACTCGCTGCGGGTCCCGTCTCCGGGCCCGACCTCGCCGACCGACTGGGCGTCTCCCGCGCCGCGGTCTGGAAGCACGTCGAAGCGCTCCGCGACGAGGGGTTCGGCGTCGAGAGCGCCGGCGACGGTTACGTCGTCACCGACGTGCCGGAGTACGGCGGCCCGGCAATCGAGTACGGCCTCGACGCCGACTACGACGTGGAGTTCCACGAGACGCTCGACTCCTCGAACGACCGCGCCCGCGAACTCGCCGCCGAGGGCGCGAGCGACGTGGTCGTCGTCGCCCGCGAGCAGACCGCCAGCCGGGGGAGGAAGAACCGCGAGTGGTCCGCGCCCGACGGCGGCGTCTGGATGAGCCTGCTCGTGCGCCCCGACGAACCGCCGGCGTACGCCCCGCTGTACACGCTGGCGATGGCCGTCGCCGTCTGCGACGCGGCGCGCGAGGCCGGGGTTGACGCGAGCATCAAGTGGCCGAACGACGTTATCGTGAGCGAAGCGAACGATAACCCGTCGGGCGCGTCAGCGTCCGACGGTGTCTCCGCGAGCGAAGCGAGCGGAGGTTCACCGGCTCACGCCGGTGGCGTTGCCACGAGCGAAGCGAGTGGCAGTTCGTCTGCGAATGCAGACGGTATCCCCGCGAGCGAAGCGAGCGGAGGTTCACCGGCTCACGCCGGTGGCGTTGCCACGAGCGAAGCGAGTGGCGGTTCGTCTGCGAATGCAGACGGCATTTCCGCGAGCGAAGCGAGTGGCAGTTCGAAATCCGACACGCCCGCAGACCCAGACACGCCCGACGACCGCGGCTACCGAAAGCTCTGCGGCATCCTCACCGAGATGGAAGGCGAGGCCGACCGCGTTTCGTGGCTCGTCATCGGCCCCGGAATCAACGTCAACCTCGACCCCGCGGAGCTCCCCGAGGGCGCGACGAGCGTCGCCGCGGAGGCCGGCCCCGTCGAGCGTCGCGTGTTCGTCCAGCGGGTGCTCGAACGCTTCGACGAACTGCGCGGCGACCTCGACGCCGTCCTCCCCGCGTGGCGCGAGCGGGCGGACACGCTCGGCAGGCGGGTCCGCGTCCACACCGCGAGCGGCGTCATCGAGGGCGACGCCGTCGATATCGAACACCCCGGCACGCTCGTCGTCAGCACCGACGCGGGCGAAAAACGAGTCCACGCCGGCGACTGCGAACACCTGCGCCCGGCCGACGACGGGCGCTGAAACGCGACCGAAGCCGCGCACCGCTGTTTCTGCTGTTCCGCTACTCTCCGCCGTCGGCGGTCGCCGTCGAATCGGCGGGCGCGTCCGCCTCCGCCTCTGCGGGCGAATCGATGGGCGTCTCCGCCGCGGTCTCGCCCGGTACCTCGACGGCGTGCTCGCCCGCGTCGTCGCCGCCCTCGATGCGGACGGTCAGGACGGGAACTTTCGACGCGCGGACGACCTTTTCTGCGACCGAGCCGAGGAGGAGGCGGTCGATGCCGCCGCGACCGTGGGTCCCCATCACGATGAGGTCGCACTCGCCGCGCTCGGCGAACTCGACGATTTCGCGGCTCGGCGTCCCTTCGAGGACGTGCGTCTCGACGGGGACGCCCTGCGACTCGGCCGCGCGCTCGATTTTATCGAGCGCCGATTCGGCGTCGGCGCGCAGCATGTCGTCGAGCCCCTCCCACGACGATTCCATCGGGAGCCCCGCGAAGCTCCCGGCGTTCACCACGTACACCCCGTGGAGTTCCGCATCGTGGACGGCCGCTAACGCCGCCGCGTGGACCGCGACGCGCTCGGAGCCGGCGGAACCGTCGATGGGAACGATGATTCGGTCGTACAACACCATGACACTTGATAACATATTTCCGGGGTCGGTAATAACCCTTTGCTACGGGAGGAGTACTGCGAGAATAGGTCGGCGTTCGTGAGCGTTCCGCGGCCCGACGGCCGACGGTCGCGGGTCGGCGGTCGCGAGCCGGCGATGTGTCCGCCGCCCGACTCAGAGATACACGTCTTTCACGTCCGCCTGCCCGGCGCGGCGGACGACGGCGCGGGCCACGTCCTCGACGCCCGCGAGGTTGTCCGTGTCGCCGTCGAGGACCAGAAGCTTGGCGTCGCGGCCCTCCTCGACGAGGCCGTAGTTCAGCCCGGCGATGTCGGCCCCGTTGACGGTCGCCATGCGGAGGACTTCGGCGGCCGACACGTCCGCCAGCTTGGAGGTGAACTCCATCTCGCGGAACATCGAGGGGCTGTTGAGCATCACGTTGTCCGTGCCGAGCGCGACGGTCGTGCGGTCGACTAGGTCGCGAATCGGCGCGACGCCCGCGTCGGTGACGAGGTTCGACCGCGGGCAGATGACGATGGGTATCTCGCTGTCCTCGACGCGTTCGAGGTGGAGCGCCTCGGGGTGGACCATGTGGACGAGGAAGTCCGGGTCGAGGTCCAACGCGGCGTTGATGTCGTGGGCGTCGCGCTCGCCCGCGTGGATGCCGAACAGCTTTCCGGCGGCCTCGGTCGCGTTCCGAAGCGCGCCGAACTCGCCGTCTCGCGCGCCCGACGCGCCGAAGCCGTCTGCGATTTCCATCGCGTCCGCCGTCTCGCGGCCGAAGACGACCGCCTCGATGTCGCGGCCGTCGAGCGCCCGCCGGATGACGTCGACGCCCTCGACGCCGCCCTCGCGGAACTCCAGACAGGCCGCCGTGCCGCCGGCCTCCATCATGCGGAGCGACCGGTGCATCGCGGCGGCTTTCTCCTCGGTGCTGGCCGCGCGGAGGAGCTGGTGTTTCAGCCCGTCCGGCGGCGCGACGAGGTCGTCGAGCGACAGCCCCTCGCCGGCCTCCTTGGCGATGGAGTCACCGAGGTGGGTGTGGGCGTTGACGAACGCGGGCAGGATGATGTCCGTCGACTCGGTCGCCGTCTCCTCGATTGCGGTTATCGTGCCCTCTTCGACGACGACCCGCCCCTCGACCGGGTCGAAGTCGCGGCCGCGGAGTATCGTACCCTCGAGTTGCATCGCTCTCGACTGCGTCTCGGCGGTGCTTGAACCTCCCGTCTCGGGACGGCGGCTACTCGAACTCGTCGAGCGTCGCGTTGAGGCCGCTTCTGACCTCGGCGACGAGCGCGCCGTCCACGTCGAGGCCGAGCACGTCGGCGGCCGCGCGACCGACCCGCTCCGTCTCCTCGCGCGGGGCGTAGACGCCCAGTCGCCACTGCTGTTCCTGTGCGGTCCGCAGCGCCTGCACGAGCGGCGATTCGCGCTCCAACTGCCGAATCTCGCCGTTGACCATCACCCGCGACGACGACTCGGTCATCGACGGGCGCGAGGGCACGTCGAGGATGACCGATTCGGGCGACACGTCGGCGGCGGCGGCGATATCCCGCTCGAACGCCGCGAGCGCGTCGTGTTCGGCGTCGATAATCGAGTCGGGGACGTTCGGCAGCTCCGCCCAGACGGCCCGCTTGTAGAGGTCGCGGGTGGCCAGCCGCTCGGCGAAGGCGCTCGTCGAATCGGTGAGGCGGAGCGCGACGAGCAGGTCGGGGTCGTCCATCCGGCGTAGCTCCTCGGCGTCGATGTCGGGCTCGTCGAGCAGTCGCTCCGACGCGCGCCGGAGCATCGCCTTCGAGATGCGCGCGACGTGGTGCTGGTAGACGGTCGGGTTCATGAGTGCGCGGGCGAGAAGCAGCGACTCGGCGGTCTGGACGTTCCCCTCCGCGAGGACCAACTCGCCGTCGACGAACGTCAGCTCTCGAATCAGGCGCTCGTGGTCGATGGTGCCGTAGGGGACGCCGGTGTGGTGGGCGTCGCGGACGAGGTAGTCCATCCGGTCCACGTCCAACTCACCGGAGACGAGTTGGCCGAACTCGCCGTCGCCCTCGACCAAGGCGGCGACGCGTTCGGGGTCCAGCCCCTCGTCCTCCAGCGTCTCGCCGACGGTCCCGCGGGCGACGAGTTCCTCCACGTCGTCGTGGTACTTGCCGGTGTGGCGATGGGTCACGTCCTCGATGTTGTGGCTGTACGGGCCGTGGCCGACGTCGTGAAGGAGTGCCGCGGCCTCGACGTGGGCGGCGGCGTCGCCCTCGATGCCGAGGTGCGAGAGGGCGCGGGAGGCGAGGTGGTAGACGCCGAGGCTGTGTTCGAACCGCGTGTGGTTCGCGGAGGGGTAGACCAGCTGGACGGTTCCCAACTGCTTGATGTGCCGGAGTCGCTGCATCTCCGGCGTATCGAGGAGGGCTTCGGCCGCGCCCTCGACCTCGATGTGGTCGTGGACGCTGTCCTTGATGGTCGTCATCGTGGGTGAATCGACCGCCAGCGGTGAAAAAGGGTCGGGCGGCCGACGGGTCGCCGGCGCTCTCGCGCCTCAGACGGGCGTCGTCACGCGAACCGGAAGTCCGAGCACGTCCACGGCGGCCGCGGCCACCTCGTCGCGGACTGCCTCGGGCGCGTAGACGCCGAGTCGCCACTGCGTCCGCTCGGCCGACCGGAGCGCGCCCACGAGTTCGGAGGCGGCTTCGAGGCGTCGGACGACGCCGTTGACGACGACGCGCGACCGGGACTCCTTGATTCGCGGCCGCGACGGCGCGTCCACGATGACCGACTCGGGCGGCACGTCGGCGGCGTCGGCGATGTCGCGCTCGGCCGCCCGCGTCGCCTCGAAGTCGAGTTCGACCACGTCGGTCGGCACGGCGTCGATTGGTGCCCAGACGGCCCGCTTGTAGAGGTCGCGGCGCTCGATTCGGCGGCCGAGGTCGGGCACGCGCCCGCCGAGGGCGACGAGCAGGTCGTGGTCGGCCATCCGGACGAACGACTCGATGGGCACGCCGTCGTCGACGAGGCGCTCGGAGGCGCGTTCGAGCATCGCGCCCGCGATGCGGGAGACGTGGTGACGGTAGACGGTCGCGTTCATCAGCGCCCGGGCGAGAAGCAGGGATTCGGCCGTCTGGACGTTCCCCTCGGCCAACACGAGTTCGCCGTCCCGGTACCGGAGTTCGCGGACGAGGCGGCCGTGGTCGATGGTTCCGTAGGGGACGCCGGTGTGGTGGGCGTCGCGGACGAGGTAGTCCATCCGGTCCACGTCTAACTCCCCGGAGACCAACTGGCCGAGGCCGCCCGCCCCGTCGACCATGTCGGCGACGCGGTCCGGGTCGAGGCCGTGGTCGGTCAGCACGTCTCCGACCGCGGTCCCGTCGAGCAGGTGGTGAATCTCGTCGTGGTCGCGGCCGGTCCGCCGGCGGATGAGGTCCTCGGTCTGGTGGCCGTAGGGGCCGTGACCGATGTCGTGGAGGAGCGCGGCGGCGCGGACGTGGGCGGCGCGGTCGCCGTCGACGCCGAGATGCGAGAGAGCGCGGGAGGCGAGGTGGTAGACGCCGAGGCTGTGTTCGAACCGCGTGTGGCTCGCGGAGGGGTAGACGAGCCGGACCGTCGAGAGCTGTTTGATGTGCCGAAGCCGCTGGAACGCGGGCGTATCGACCAGTTCGGCGGCCACGGGGTCGAGCGAGATGTAGTCGTGGACGCTGTCCTTGACGGCGGTCATAGCGGGTGTTGTGCGAGAGGCATCAAATAGCCGAGCATTCGGGTCGCCGCGGGGGCGCGAGAGGTGGACCGACTCGCGTTCGACCGCCCACAAACCGTTTCACGCGGGGGAGACGAGACGCCGATATGACTCTCCGGTCGGTCCTCGGAAACGCCGTCGGCTACGCGCTCCTCGGCCTCGCGTGCCTGTTCGTGGTCTTCGCGGGGTACTGGGCCGCCGTGAGTGCCCTGACCGGCGCGACCGCCGGGCGCGCGATGTTCGTCGTCTCCGGCCTCGGTGCGGCTGTGACGACCGGTTTTTCGGGCTATTTCGTCAGGAAGGCGGTCGCCGGACAGGTGATGCCGTCGGCGTTCGACGTGTCGGTGGCCTATCGCGGCGGTCGCTGACGGGGGTTTCGCCGGTTTCCGCGGCCGTACCGCGCTCGTGGTCCGCGACCGGCCGGCGTCTCCGGTGAAGGAACTTTCAAACGGACACTCGCCGTACGGCGCACCATGGTTACGTTTCTCGCCGGGGGGACGGGCACCCCCAAACTCCTCGACGGGGCCGCCGGGGTGTTCGACCCCGCCGAGACGACCGTCGTCGCCAACACCGGCGACGACGTGGAACTCGGCGGCCACCTCGTCTGTCCCGACGTGGACACCGTCCTCTTCGCCGGCGGCGGCGTCCTCGACACCGACCGCTGGTGGGGCGTCGCCGGCGACACCACCGCGACCGACGACGAACTCCACCGCCTCGCCGACGCGGCCGGCCTCGAATCCGGCCCGCGCTACCTCCCCGAGTCGGCCCAGACGGCCGGCCGCGACATCGCCCGCTGGCGGCGCTTCTCCGGCGTCGCGGAGTTCATGGAAATCGGCGACCGCGACCGCGCGGTCCACATCACCCGCACCTCGCTCCTCGACGAGGGCGACACGCTCACCGAGGTCACGCGAACCCTCGCCGCCGCCTTCAACCTCGACGTGTCGCTCCTCCCGATGAGCGACGACCCCGTTGCGACCCTGATTCACACCGACGAGGGGATGATGCACTTCCAAGAGTACTGGGTCCACCGCCGCGCCGACCCCGCCGTCCGCGACGTGGAGTTCCGTGGCGCAGACGATGCGGACATCACCGACGAAGTCGCCGACGCCCTCGCAGAACCCGTCGTCGTCGGCCCTTCGAACCCCGTCACGAGCATCGGGCCGATGCTCGCCATCGACGGCTTCGCGGACGCCCTCGACGACACGCCGGTCGTCGCCGTCTCGCCGTTCGTGGAGGACACCGTGTTCTCCGGCCCCGCCGCCGACCTCATGGCGGGCGTCGGCTACGACCCCTCGACCGCGGGCGTTGCGGAGGCCTACCCCTTCGCCGACGCGTTCGTCCTCGACACTGATGACGGAACCGACCTCGACCGCCCGGTGGTCCGAACCGACACCCGAATCGACGGGCCCGAGGACGCGGAACGCGTCGCCCGCGCCGTCTCCGAGGCGCTCAGCGAGGTGTCGTGATGTTCGCCCCGCGGGTCGCCGTCGCCAGTCTCAGCGGCGAGTCCGACGCCGCGTGGGCGGACGCCGCGGCCCCCCACGTCGGCGCGGCGTTCCTCGGCGGCGTCGCCCTCGACGAGCCCGCACAGGCGGCGGCCCGCGACCTCGTCGCCCGCGGGCGCTCGGAGTTCCTCGCCGACGACCCGGTCGCCTTCGTCGCCGCCCAACTGGATTCCCTCGACGAGTTCGGCGGGGGAGACCGGTTCGTCGCCGTCAACGTCAGAGCGACCTCGCCCGACCCGATTCGGGGAGTCGCGGCCGTCTGCGCCGACCGCGGCGCGGGCGTGGAGATAAACGCCCACTGTCGACAGGACGAACTCTGCGCCGTCGGCTGCGGCGAGTCGCTCCTGCGTGACACCGACCGACTGGCCGCGTACGTCGCCGCGGCCGCCGAGTCGGGCGCATCCGTCGGCGCGAAAGTCCGCGCCGAAATCGACGGCGTGGACCTCCCGAGTCTCGCAGTCGCGCTCGCTGACGCGGGGGCCGACTGGCTCCACGTCGACGCGATGGACTCCGAGGCCGTGATTGCCGACGTGGCCGCCGCCGCGCCCGACCTCTTTCTCGTCGCCAACAACGGCGTCCGCGACCGCGAGACGGCGACCGAGTACCTCGACTACGGGGCCGACGCCGTGAGCGTCGGGCGGCCGAGCGACAACCCGGCGGTCCTCCGCCGGGTCCGAACCGCCGTGGACGACTGGTTCGCCGGGCGCGAGAACGCCGCCGAGTCGGGCGACGAAAGCGAGGTGTCCGCCTGATGGTCCCGCCTGTCTCCGACCGCGGGTTCGGCCCCGCGCGACACGCCGAACTCGCGCTCCTGCTCGAGGTCGCCGGCACGCCCAAGCCGGGCAACGTCGACCGCCGGCGCGACCTCTCGGACCTGCGCTTCGAACAGTTCCTCACGGGTGCGGTCGGCTCCGCGATTGGCCTCGAACGCGCCGCGTCGGGCGCGCCGGTCGGCGAGGCGTTCGAGGAGGCGGTCGCCGGCATGAGCCGACAGGGCGGCGGCAACACCCAGTTCGGCTGTCTCCTGCTTCTCGTCCCGCTCGTCCGGGCGGCGGCCGACGACGGCCGCGGCCTCTCGCCCGCCGGAGCGACCGCCGTGGTCGAGTCGACCACCGTCGCCGACGCGGTCGGGTTCTACCGCGCGTTCGAACACGTCGACGTGGCCGTCGGCGACGTGCCCGACGACGCCCCGGACCTCGACGTTCGGCGCGGCGGCGACGCGGCGGACGCGCTCCGAGACCGCGGATGCACGCTGTACGACGTGATGGACCTGAGCGCCGACCGCGACGCCAACGCCCGCGAGTGGACCGGCGGCTTCGCCCGGACGTTCCGCGCGGCCGAAGCCATCCTCGACGACGACGGCCCCGTCACCGACCGCGTCGCTCGCGCGTTCCTCGACCTCCTCGCGGAGGAACCTGACACGCTCGTCGCGACGAACCACGGCGAAGCCGTCGCCCGCGACGTGATGGCCCGCGCGGCCGACGTTTCGGACCTCGACGGGGCCGAGGAGCTGGCCGAGGCGTTCGTCGCAGAGGGCATCAACCCCGGGACGACCGCCGACATCGTCTGCGCGGCGACGTTCGTCGCGCTGGAGCGGGGGGTGCCGCTGTGAGCGACGAGCGCGAGCGTGAGCCCGAATCCGAACCGGAATCCGCGACCGACTGGCCCGTCGAACTCCGCGGCGTCACCGAGTCAGTCGTCGCCACGCTCGGGCCGAACGACCGGTGGAACTTCGCGGCGCTCGGCGTCCACGCGCCGGCGGCCGGCGGCGATGACGACAGCGATGGCGACGGCGACGAAGATGGCGATGCACCCGCCAGCACGCCCTCGCCCCCAGCGACCGCGACGACGTGGGGCAACACCCGAACCCGCCGGAACTTCCACCGACAGGGCGGCGGGGTGGTCCAGTTCGTCTCCGACCCGCGGGCGTTCGTCGAAGCCGCGATGACGATTTACGAACGGGAGTCGCCGGTCCTCGATGCGGCCGACGCGTGGGCCGAAGTCGAGGCGACGCCGGTCGATTCAGGCGAGGACGGCGGAACCGAGTGGGAATCGTGGGAACTCCGGCCCGTCGATGCCGCGGTCGAGCGGACCCGGCCGTTCACTATCAACCGAGGCTTCGGCGCGGTCATCGACGCGACGGTTGCGGCCTCGCGGCTCGACGTGCCCGCCTTCGACACCGACGACCTGTTGGCCCGACTCGACTACTTCGCCGAGACGGTCGAGAAATGCGGCGGGGAACGAGAGCGCGAGGCGTTCGCGCGAATCGACGAGTTGACGGGCTGGCGCGAGCGGGCGGCCGCGAGACGGAACGAATCGTTTTAGTGTTCGTCCGGGGAATCTTCCGACATGGCAATCAAGCCCAAGTACGTCAAGCAGCTTGGTAACATCCTGCTGGAGCGGTACCCGCAGGCGTTCAACACGGACTTCGAGACGAACAAGGACAGCGTCGAGGAACTGACCACGGTCGAGTCGAAGGGCGTCCGTAACCGCATCGCCGGCTACATCACGCGCAAGAAGGGCGGCCAGGGCGCGTAAGTTCGAGTCAGTCGATTCTCTCTGCGAACACATCTTCTCCAGCCCGCGCGGAGCGGCCGCGCCGGTTCGTGCGCGACGAGCGCGCGACCCCCGCGCGGCTCGGTCCCCAGTCCACTATACCCGAACGAACCGCTCCCGAGCGCTTTCGACCGGTCCGGAGGAAGCGTTTAGGCCGCCCTCCCGCGACGTACCGACATGCGCGTCATCGGTCACCGCGGCTGTCCCGCCCTCGCCCCCGAAAACACGCTCGCCGCCTTCGACGCGGCCGCGAAGCGACTCGACTGGGTCGAACTCGACGTTCGACGCTGCGGCTCCGGCGAACTCGTCGTCGTCCACGACGAGACGCTCGACCGCGTGACCGGCGCGACCGGCCGCGTCGACGAGACGAGACTCGCGGAGTTGCAGGCACTCACGGTCGGCGGCTCCGACGAGTCGATTCCGACGCTCACCGCGGTGTTCGACGCCCTGCCGGACCGCGTTTCGGTCAACGTCGAACTGAAAGAGACCCGGCTCGCAGACGACCTCGCGGCCGTCGCCGGCGAGGCGGAACACGAGATACTCGTCTCGTCGTTCGACGCCGACGCGCTCCGTGAGGTACGCGAGACGACCGCGCTCCCGGTCGCCTTCCTCTTCGCGGCCGACTGGGACGAATCACTATCGGTCGCCGTCGACCTCGACTGCGCGGCCGTCCACCCGCACTACGACCTGCTCTCGTCGTCGCGGGTCGAGGAGGCGCACGACCGCGGCTTCGAGGTCAACGCGTGGACGGTCCCCGACCGCGAGATAGTTCGGCGGCTCCGGGAGTACGGCGTCGACGGCGTCGTCGTCGACGACCCGGCACTCGCGGAGTGAGCTACCGACCTCCGGCTACCGAGTCCGAGCGCCGCCGCGAAAGCCTGAAACGCCGTCTGGTCCCGTGTCACGCCGAGTGCGAACGAGACGAGCGCGACGACGACGCAGCCCCCGACGACGGCGGTCGGGAGAACCCCATCCGGGAAGTAGCCGTTCGCCATCCCGAGTTCGACGCAGGTCCCGGCGAAGACGGCGGCCAGCGCCGCGGAGACGAAGTCGGGTTCGCCCTCGTCGGCGTAGTGTGCCGCGACAGCGACGGCGGCGAAGCCGGCGAGAATGGCGTTGAGAAACAGCCAGACGAGCGCAGATTGGCCCATGTTGGACCGACTGACGCCGGGCGAGAATGTAAGCGTTCTGTCGTGAAACCGCAGGCCTCCGATTTAGAACCGGTCGGTACGCCCCGAAGCGGCCCACGCGTCGGTCGGCGCGCCGGCGGGGACGCGGCGGCCACAGCCCGTGACGGATTCGAGGCGGCCGGCGTACCGCCAGCGCTCCTCGTTCCACGTCTCCTCGCCGTCGTCTGCGGCCGCGGCGGCCGCGGCGACCGACTGGTCGTGGAGGTGCGCGCCGACGGCGGCGGCGATGGCCGCGGCCTCCTCGTCGTCGGCGTCGTCCGGAATCGACAGCCCAGACAGCAACTCTCCGCTCATAGCGGGATGTTGCCGTGTTTCTTGTCGGGTTGGGACTTGCGCTTGGAGTTCAGCATCCGGAGGTCGGAGATGAGGCGCTCGCGGGTCTCGCCGGGTTCGATAACGTCGTCGATGAAGCCGCGGTCCGCGGCGGTGTACGGGTTGGCGAACTCCTCGCGGTACTCCTCGATGAGTTCGTCGCGGCGGGCGTCGGGGTCGTCCGCGGCTTCGAGTTCGTCGCGGTAGAGGATGTTGACCGCGCCCTGCGGCCCCATCACGGCGATTTCGGCGGTCGGCCACGCGTAGTTCACGTCCGCGCCGAGGTGCTTCGAGGCCATCACGTCGTACGCGCCGCCGTAGGCCTTGCGCGTGATGACGGTCATGAGGGGGACCGTCGCCTCGGAGTAGGCATAGAGGAGCTTCGCACCGTGGCGGATGATGCCGTTGTGCTCTTGGTCCGTACCGGGCAGGAAGCCGGGCACGTCCACGAACGAGAGGATGGGGATGTTGAACGAGTCGCAAAAGCGGATGAAGCGCGCGCCCTTCTCGGAGGCCTCGATGTTGAGGGTGCCGGCGTTCACGCGGGGCTGGTTGGCGACGATGCCGACCGAGCGGCCGTCGAGGCGGCCGAAGCCGACGACGATGTTCTTGGCGAAGTCCTCCTGGACGCCGAAGAAGGAGCCCTCGTCGAGGACGCCGTCGAGCACGTCGTGGATGTCGTAGGGCTTGCGGGGCTGGTCGGGCACGACCTCGGCGAGGTCGTCGTCGACGCGCTCGGGGTCGTCCCACGGCTCGACGCGCGGCGGGTCTTCGACGTTGTTCTGCGGGAGGTACGAAAGCAGGTGGCGGATGTCGTCGAGCGCCTGCTCTTCGGTGTCGGTGGCGAAGTGGGCGACCCCGCTCGTCGAGGTGTGGGTCGTCGCGCCGCCGAGTTCGTCGAAGGTGACCTCCTCGCCCGTGACCGTCTTGATGACGTCCGGGCCGGTGATGAACATGTGGCTCGTGTCGCGGACCATGAACGTGAAGTCCGTCAGCGCGGGGGAGTACACCGCGCCGCCCGCGCAGGGCCCCATGATGGCCGAAATCTGCGGGATGACGCCCGACGCCTCGGTGTTGCGGCGGAAGATTTCTCCGAAGCCGCCGAGCGACTGGACGCCCTCCTGAATCCGCGCGCCGGCGGAGTCGTTGAGGCCGACGACGGGCGCGCCGACCTCCATCGCCTTATCCATCACCTTACACACTTTCTCGGCGAACACCTCACCGAGCGAGCCGCCGAAAACGGTGAAGTCGTGGGCGAAGACGAAGACGGTTCGGCCGTCGACCTCGCCGTAGCCGGTGATGACGCCGTCGCCGGGGAGCTTCGTCTCCTCCATCCCGAACTTGTGGTTGCGGTGGGTTCGGAACTGGTCGAACTCCCGGAAGGTGCCGTCGTCGAGGAAGTAGTCGATGCGCTCGCGGGCGGTCATCTTGCCCTTGTCGTGCTGCGAGGCGATTCGGTCCTCGCCGCCGCCCTTCAGGGCTTTCTCGCGCTTCTCGCGGAGTTCGTCGATCCGGTCTTCCATCGTCATGCCAGACCACCTTCGCTCATTGACTCGTCGGTCCGCAGTCCTCGGTCAAAGGAGTTCCGCAATCCGGCAACCCTTACTTCGACAGTTGTCGAATAATAGATGGAACAATCATCATAGACAGCGGCGTGGAGTGGAACGACTCGTGGCGGTCGAGTCGGCCGAAAACGGAGGAAACGGGGTCGGTTCACCGCTCGAATGCGTCGGGGCGGTCGCCGGTTAGACGACCGAATCGGGCTGTCGAAGGCCGAAGAAGGCGGCGGCGGACCCGACGACGGCGACGCCGACGGTCGGCCAGAAGCCGATGGTCGTGTCCACGCCGAAGTGCGTGAGGAGCGTGAAGACGAGGAACAGCGGGAGGACGACTCCGACGGCGAAGAGCCACGGCGTGCCGAGGGACTTCGAGAACTCGCCCGCGCCGGCGGCGAACTCTTCGAGCGCCTCGCGGCCCATGACCCAGCCGACGAACAGGAGGAACGCGGCGAGGCCGGCGGTCAGGAGGACGTTCACGAGCGGCCCGGCGACGAAGCCGAAGATGCCCGGGTTGAACGCGCAGACGGTCCCGGTGACGGCGACGAACGCAGTCATCCCGGCAACGGCGCGTCGGCGCGAGACGCCGTACTCGTCGACGAGGAACGCGACGGGGATTTCGAGCATGCTGATGGAGCTCGACAGCGCCGCGAGCGTCACGACGCCGAAGAACGCGGTGGCGATGAGCGTCCCCGCGGGGAGTTGCGAGAACGCCCCGGCGAGGCCGACGAACAGCGCGCCCGGGCCGGTTCCGGTCTCAGTCGGGTTGATGCCCTGCGAGAACAGAAGCGGGAAGACGACGAGGCCGGTGATGACGCCGACGCTCGTGTTGAGGACCGCGATGGCGCTCCCGTCGAAGGGAAGCGAGCGGTCCTCACCGAGGTACGAGGAGTACGTTATCATCGTGCCCGCGCCGAGCGAGAGGGTAAACAGCGCCTGTCCGGCGGCGGGACCGAGAATGGCGAAGAAGTTCTCGGTGATGACCGAGGGGTCGAATCGGAGGAAGAAGGCGTAGCCCGCGGCCGCGTTGGGCTGGGTCGCGGCCCAGCCGGCGAGGCCGACGAGGAGAACGAGCACGGCGGGCATCATGACTTTCGTGCCGAGTTCGATGCCCTTGCGGACGCCCGCGAAGACGATGAGCGCGGTCAAGCCGAGGAACAGGAGGTGGTAGAGCGCCGCGTCGACGCCGGCGGAGACGCCGCCGAAGTACTGCCCCGGATTCGTGAAGTACGCGGGGTTGCCGCCGGCGAGCGCGGCCGCGCTTTCGAGGAGATAGCGGATAATCCACCCGCCGACGACGCTGTAAAACGAGAGCAGCGAGATGCCGGTGACGACCGAGAACGCGCCGACGACGCCCCATTTTTTCGACCCGGAGAGGTCACGGAGCGCGCCGACCGGCGACTTCTTCGCGCGGCGGCCGATGACGAACTCGCCGAGCAGTCCGGGGACGCCGACGAGAAGGACGATACCGAGATATACGACGAGGAACGCGCTGCCGCCGTTTTCGGCGGTCTGCCACGGGAACCGCCAGATGTTCCCGAGGCCGACCGCGCTGCCGACGGCCGCGAGGATGAACCCGAGCCGTGTTGCCCATGTTTCTCGTGTCATTGCCACCCATTGACAGCCCACCGGTAAAAGGGCTTTCGAACCGACGATACGTCATCGGAGAAATTTAACGGTTTTGAGTGGTCTACGCGTGAAAATTGCCGTCGAATAGTCGAGGAAAATGCGTCGCTACCGACGATTCCTAACCGCTCGAAAAGCGGGAGCGTTCGCCGCCTCAGAGGGGCGGGACGATGGCCGGGCTCTCGCCGAGGAACAGCGTCTGGAGGCCGAGGGCGAGCGTCGCCACGACGGCGACGATGACGAGCGTGCGGGCGAGCCAGAGCCACGTCAACCCGACGCCCTCACCGAGTCCGCTGCCCTTCATCAGTTCGTCGATGGCGGGCGCGCCGTAGACCCACGCCGCGAAGACGAGGATGCCGAGGACCGAAAGCGGGAGGAGCAGCTGGTAGGCGAGCGTGTCGAACCAGCCGAGCCACGCGGAGTCGATAGCCGACGGGACGCCGAGCAGGAAGATGGTCCCGCCGAGGCCGATGGCCATCTGCGGGCGGGACACGTCGTAGTTGTCGATGGCCCACGAGACGACGACTTCGAGCAGGCTGATGGCCGACGAGAGCGCCGCGATGAGCACGACCGCGAAGAAGACGAAGCCGATTATCTGGCCGCCGGGGATGTCACCGAACGCGCCGGCGACGCTGATGAACACCGCGCCCGCGCCGCTCGTGTTGGGGTCGATGCCCTGCGCGAACAGGAGCGGAAGGACGACGAAGCCGGCGAGGATGCCGACGAAGCTGTTCAGGAAGACGATGGTGATGCCGTCGCCGAACAGGCTCTGGTCGCCGTCGATGTAGGAGGCGTAGGTAATCATCGCGCCCATGCCGAGCGACAGCGAGAAGAACGCCTGCCCGACGGCGAAGGGGACGATTTCAGCGAAGTTCTCCGACAGCGCGTTGAAGTCGGGCGAGAGGAAGTACGCGTAGCCCGCCGACGCGCCGGGGAGCGTGAAGGCGAAGACGGCGAGCGCGGCGAGGATGACGACGATGCTCGGTACCATGAGCTTCGTCGCCTTCTCGATGCCGTCTTCGATGCCGGCGGCGACGATGCCGACGACGAGCGCCATAAAGACGGCGTGGAGCGCGAGCGCCTCCATGCCGGCGGACACCTGTCCGAAGTACTCCGCGGGGGCGGCGAAGTACGCGCCGGTCAGACTGCCACCGATGTACCGGAGGACCCAGCCGCCGACGACGCTGTAATACGACAGAATCCAGAAGCCGGTGAACAGGCCGATAGCGCCGACGACGCGCCACTCCTTGTAGCCGAGCTTCTCGAAGGCGCTGATGGTGTTCAGGTTGGCTTTGCGTCCGATGACGAACTCGGCGAGGATGGCCGGGAGACCGATGCCGAGCGCCGCGACGATGTAGACGATCAGGAAGGAGGCACCGCCGAACTGGGCGGTCTTGAACGGGAACTGCCAGATGTTCCCGAGGCCGACCGCGCTGCCGACGGCCGCGAGGATGAACCCTGCCCTGGTTGCCCACGTTTCACGTTCGGTCATGTCTATCACCCTGTTGCCGATGTGGGTGTGATAAATGACGCGGTATGCCGTCGCATATCGGAGCAAAAATCGACACAATTCTCTAACCAACTATAATATATGGTTCGTTCGTCCGAATTTGACCCCCGAATAGCCTCATTTTTCTAACGAGTGTCGTGTTCGTGAATCACTTGCGTACCGTGTAAAAATACGTGCGCACCGAAACGAATGCCACCCCTTATCGTGGCGGATGTTGCCACGAATCAGAGAGGGGAGTCGGGTCAGGCCTCGCCGTACACCGGGACGGCCGCACCGCTCGTCACGGGCGTCGCGTCCGAACAGAGCGCGAGGACGGTCCGGGCGATTTCTTCGGGTTTCACCCACTTCTCGAAGTCGGCGTCGGCCATCATCTCGCGGTTCATCGGCGTGTCGATGACGCTCGGCATCACCGCGTTCGCGCGCACGTCGCCGCGGTTCTCCTCGGCGATGGTTTCGGTGAGTAGACGGACGCCCGCTTTCGAGGCACGGTAGATGCCGTCTCCCTCGCCGCCCGAAAGCGACGAGCGGGCCGAGACGCTCACGACGGAGCCCTCGGCCTCGCGGAGGTGCGGAATCGCGTGTTTCGACGCGAGGAACATCGTCTTGAGGTTCACGTCGAACAGGAAGTCGAAGGTGTCGGCGTCGGTCTCGTCGATGGGCGTCCCGCCGCGCCACGTCCCGGCGATGTTGGCGAGGTAGTCGAGGCGGCCGAAGTCAGAGACGACCTCGTCGACGACGCGCGCCACGTCGTCCTCGTCGGTGAAATCGCCCTCGTAGAACCGCACTCCTTCGGTCTCGAAAAAGTCGTCTTCGTCGTCGGGCTCGACCACGTCCGCGGCCGCGACCGACGCGCCCGCTTCGTGGAACGCGCGAGCGATTGCGCCGCCGAGCGCGCCGCTCGCGCCGGTCACGAGAGCGACGGTTCCGTCGAAATCGAATGTCACGTCCATGAGCGTGCAATAGGTTCGCGCGGGACATAATTCGGTCGCGGCTGTGCGCCCGCCGGCGACCGGGCGCGGTGGTGGGCTTCGTCCTCACTTTCCGCGTCGGCGGCCGCGTCAGGGCGTGATGACCAGTTTGCCGAGGACGCTGTCTTCCATGACGGCGCGGTGGGCCTCGGCGGCCTCGTCGAGGTCGTAGGTCCGCGCCACGTCGATCTCGAACTCGCCTGCGCCCATCTGGCCGGCGAGTTCGCGCAGCGGGGCCGACAGGTCCGGCGTGTTGAACATGCTCATCATCGTCAGCGAGAGGTCCTTCCCCCGGGCCGACGACGACAGGTCGAAGCCGACTTCGGGGTCGTTCTCACCGATGCCGACGATGCGACCGCCGTGGGCGGCCACGTCGGCGTCGAACTGGAGGTAGTCGTCCATTCGGTGGTCGAGCGTCAGGTCCACGCCGTCGCCCGTCGCCGCGGCAACGACGGCGTCCGCGAGGTCGTCGCGGTCGTAGTCGAGGACCACGTCCGCGCCGAGTTCGGCCACCCGGTCGTGGTAGTCGGGCGCGGCGGTGGCGATGACGCGGGCCCCGGACGCGGCGGCGAGTTGGACCGCGGCGTGGCCGACGCCGCCGGAGCCGCCGTGAATCAGCACCGTGTCTCCGAGCTGCATCCCGCCGTGGTCGACGAGGGCGCGCCACGCGGTGACGCCGGCGACGCCCGCGCCGCCGGCCGCGACGAGGTCCACGTCGTCCGAGAGGACCGCGAGCCGGTCGGTCGGGACGGCCGCGAACTCGGCGTAGCCGCCGTAGTGGTCCTTGCCGATGCCGGTGCCGACGACGCAGTCGCCCTCCGCGAAGCCCGTCACGTCGGCCCCGACCGCCGCGACCGTCCCGGCCACGTCGACGCCGGGAATCATCGGCATCGCGAACGGCTGGTACGAGCCCTCGCGGAAGTACGTGTCTACGGGGTTGACGCCCGCGGCCGCGACTTCGACGAGGACCTCGCCCGCCGCCGGTTCGGGCGTGTCGATGTCGTCTACCTGAAGCACGTCGCGTCCGCCGTGGTCGTGGAATCTGACAGCGCGCATGGCGAACGATGGGTTCGGGCGGGTGATAAATTCGGACGCCTCGGAGAGAATCGCAGCGTTTCGACGCGGCGGCCGGGTCGGTCAGTCCTCGCGGGTGCCGAAACAGCCCTCGCGGGTACCGAAACACACATTCGCCGCCCGGGGCAACGTCGCCTCGTGCCTTCCAGAGCGTGCCCCGACTGCGACGTGTCGATGGTGTCGGTCGGCCACAAGACGACGTACAACGGCGACGGCCTCCGCGTCGACACCGACGGCGGACTGCTCGGCGCGCTCGACCTCCGCGGGTCGTACGTGCAGGCGTACGTCTGCGAGTCCTGCGGACTCATCCGGTTTTACGCCGAGTGAGCGACCGCGCAGAATCGTTAATTCAACCGCGAGTAAACGTCCCGCGGCGAGTTTTCCCGGTTGTGCCTGAACGTAGATGAATGGGATTTAAGCGCGTGCCTTTCCCTCCCACGCATGGTAATGAAGCTTCACGAATACCAGGCGAAGGATATCTTCGCAGAGGCTGGGATTCCGGTGCCAGAGTCCCGTCTCGCGTCGTCGGTAGAGGAGGTCATGGAGGCGGTCGAGGAGATCGGATACCCCGCCGCCATCAAGGCGCAGGTACACGTCGGTGGGCGTGGCAAGGCCGGTGGCATCAAAATCGCCACGGACGAGGACGAGGCGCGACAGGCCGCAGAGGACATCCTCGGGATGGACCTCAAGGGCTACACGGTCGACCGGGTGCTCGTCGAGGCCGGCGTCGACTTCGAGAACGAACTGTACGTCGGCGTCACGATGGACCGCAGCGAGGGCAAGCCCGTCGCGATGGTCTCGACGGAAGGCGGCGTCAACATCGAGGAAGTCGCAGAGGAGAACCCGGACGCAATCGCCCGCGAGCACATCGACCCCGCGTTCGGTCTGCACCCCTATCAGGCCCGCAAGGTCGTCTTCGAGGCGGGCATCCCCCGCGACGTGGCCTTCGACGTGGCCTCGTTCCTCACGACGCTGTACGACCTCTACGAGTCGAACGACGCCTCGGACATCGAAATCAACCCCGTCATGATTACGTCCGACCGCGACATCGTCGCCGCGGACGCTGTCATGAACATCGACGACGACGCCCTGTTCCGTCACGACGACCTCGCGGCGATGGAAGAGGACGCCTACGAGAACGACCTCGAAGCCAAGGCCGGCGAGTACGGCTTCGACTACGTCCGTCTGTCGGGTAACGTCGGCATCATCGGCAACGGTGCCGGGCTCGTCATGACGACGCTCGACCTCGTGGACTACTTCGGCGGCGAACCCGCCAACTTCCTCGACATCGGCGGCGGCGCGAAGGCCGAGCGCGTGGCGAACGCGCTGGACATGGTGTTCTCCGACGAGAACGTCGACTCCGTCGTGTTCAACATCTTCGGCGGCATCACCCGCGGCGACGAGGTCGCCAAGGGTATCAACGAGGCGCTGGAGAGCTTCGACGAGATTCCCAAGCCGGTCGTCGTCCGCCTCGCGGGCACGAACGCCGAGGAGGGCATGGAGATTCTGAACACGGACCTCGTACAGGTCGAAGGGACGCTGGAGGACGCCGTCCAGCGTGCCGTCGAGAACGCACAGGAGGTGTCCCAATGAGCATTTTCGTCGACGACGACACGCGAGTAGTTGTACAGGGTATCACGGGTGGCGAAGGCAAGTTCCACACCCGGCAGATGGTCGAATACGGCACGAACGTCGTCGCCGGAACCTCCCCCGGAAAGGGCGGTCAGGACGTGGACGGTATCCCCGTCTACGACACCGTCGAGGAAGCGGTCGACGAGGAAGACGCCAACGCCTCCGTCGTGTTCGTCCCGCCGGCGTTCGCCGGCGACGCCATCTTCGAGGCGCTCGACACGGACCTCGACCTCGTCGTCGCCATCACCGAGGGCGTCCCGACGCAGGACATGGCCAAGGTCAACAAGCGCCTGTCGGAGACCGACACGCGCCTCATCGGCCCCAACTGCCCGGGCATCATCACGCCCGGCGAGGCCAAACTCGGCATCCTCCCCGGCAACATCTTCGAGGAGGGTAACGTCGGCCTCGTCTCCCGCTCCGGCACGCTCACGTATCAGGTCGTCTCGAACCTGACCGAGCGCGGTATCGGCCAGACCACCGCCATCGGCATCGGCGGCGACCCCATCATCGGCACGTCGTTCGTCGACGCCCTCGAAGCGTTCGAGAACGACCCCGACACGCACGCCGTCGTCATGTGCGGCGAAATCGGCGGCGAGGACGAAGAGCAGGCCGCGAAGTACATCGCGGAGAACATGGACACGCCCGTCGCCGGCTTCATCGCCGGCCGCACGGCACCGCCGGGCAAGCGCATGGGTCACGCCGGCGCTATCGTCTCCGGGTCGGGCACGGGCACCGCAGAGTCCAAGATTTCCGCCCTCAACGACGCGGGCGTCCCCGTCGGCGACACCCCCAACGAGGTCGCCGACCACATCGAAGACTTCCTCTAAGTCCGCCGCGAACGCGGGTTTCGGCCTTTTAGTTCGTTTTCGCGCGCTATCGCAACGCCGCGCCGCACAGCCCACAGCGTCCGCCGTCGGTCGCGGTCGGCGCGCCGCACTCCCGGCAGACCGCCATCCGCCGACGCGACTGCTCCCGTGCGGACCGCAGGAACGTCGTCGGGTCGAGCGCCGTCCCCGCCGACTCGCCGCCCTCGTCGACCCTGTCGAGGACGCGCTCGACGAGGGCGTCCTCGCGCATGGCGTCGAGCAGTCTGACGAAGCCGACGAACAACAGCGACGGCGCGACGATGCAGAAGCCCGCCACGAGCAGGCGGAACTCGGTTTCCATGCGGGTTGTTAGCGTCCAACAGTCGTATGGTTGACGCTCGGGCTGACCCGGCCCCCAGTCCGCGGCCGCCGGCGTCTGTTCGGCCGCGCCGCGACGGTCTATTATCCCGTTTGATACTCGGACGCGCGGATTTATGCATCGCATTCGGGTCGGTACGGTAATGGCCGAGAATCTCGTTTTGGAGGTCGAATCACGGCTTCCTGATGCGATTACGGAGAGCTACACGCGACGACTCGTCGCCGCGATGCTGCTCGTTTCAGTCCTCGTCGCCGGCGTCGGAATCGTCCAGTATCAACAGACGGCATCCACGATAGACGCGGACGCCCGCGCCGATCTGCTCACCGAGGCCGAACGCGAGGCCTTGCAGGTGAACACCTGGTTCGACGAGCGCGAACGCCTCGTGGGCATCGTCGCCGACGACCCCTCCGCCGGCAGCACGCTCGACGGGCGCTCCTCGACGACGCTGACGGCCGCGAAAGAAGATATGCCCGCGGACGTGGCCGCGCTCCACTTCGTCAACACCGAGACGACGACCGTCATCGGCTCGTCCGAGGAGGGTGCGGTCGGGACGACGCTGTTCGACGACGGGTCGCTTCCGCTCCCCGCGAGCGCCGACCTCTCGGACGACGGCGTCGAACGAACGACCGTCTACGTCGAAGACGGCGTCGCCTACATGGGCTTCGTCGCGCCGCTCCCGTCCATCGAGCCCCGCGCAATCGTCCTCGTCGCCGAGGCGTCCTCGCTCGGGGCCGCGCTCGACGGGAACCACATCGACGGCGGCTTCACCCAACTCGTCACGACCGACGGGAACGTCCTCTACGACGGCGGCGGCGGCCGGTCGAACGTCGCCTATCCCGCCGCCGAGGCGTCCGAACTCGACGCCGCCTTCGCCGGCGAGACGGGCGTCACCCGCCTCGCCCCCGTCGAGGGCTTCGTCTCCTCGCCGCACGTCGTCGCGCACGTCCCCGTCTCCGGCGGCGTGCTCCTCCTGCACGCCCCCGCGAGCAGCGTCTTCGCGCTCTCCCGAAGCGTCGGTCTCGGGATTGCGACGCTGCTCGCGCTTTCGATGCTCGGATTCGTCGTCTTCGCGCTCATCGTCCGCGGGAACACCGCGCGCCCGCTCGTCGACCTCGCGTCGACCGTCTCCGCGCTCCGCGACGGCGACCTCGACGTGGCACTCGAGACCGACCGCACCGACGAGTTCGGACAGGTCGTCCGCGGTATCGACAACCTCCGGGACGACCTCCGCGACCAGCGCGCCGACGCTCGCGCTTACAGCGAGGCGATGACCCGCGCGGCCGACGGCGACCTGCGCGTCCGCCTCCCGACCGACTCCGAGAGCCGCGACATGGCGACCGTCGCCGCCGCGTACAACGAGATGATGGACGACATCGAACGGACCGTCGGCACGGTCAAGACCTTCGGCGAGGACGTGGCGACGCTCGCCGACCGCGTGGCCGACCGCGCCGACGACGTGTCCGCCGCGAGCGAGGAGGTGTCGGCGTCGGTCCAGCAGATTTCCGAGGGCGCGAGCGAGCAGACCGACAGTCTCGTCGCCGCCGCCGACGAGATAAACGACCTCTCGGCGTCCATCCAGCAAATTGCCTCGTCGGCCGACGAACTCGTCCGACTCACCGAGGAGGCCGAGGCCCGCTCGCTCGACGGACAGACCGCCGCCACCGACGCCCTCGACGACATCGACGCCGTGCGCGCCGAGACGGAGGCGACCGTCAACGAGGTCCGCGAACTCGACGACCGCCTCGCCCAAATCGAGGACATCGTCGAGGTCATCACCGACATCGCGGAGCAGACCGACATCCTCGCGCTCAATGCCAACATCGAGGCCGCCCGCGCGGGCGAGGCCGGCGAGGGGTTCGCCGTCGTCTCCAACGAGGTCAAACAGCTCGCACAGGAGACGAAATCCTCGGCGGGCGACATCGAGTCGCTCGTCGTCGAAATCGAAACCCAGCGCGACGCCGTCGTCTCCCGCATCGAGCGCATGCGGGCGCAGGTCGAAGAGAGCGCCACCTCGGTCGACGAGGCGCTGTCCTCCTTCGACGGCATCGTCGAGCGCGTCGAGGAGACGACCGCAAGCGTCCACGAGATTTCCGACGCCACGGGCAGTCAGGCCGACTCCTCCCAAGAGGTGCTCTCGATGACCGACGAAATCGCGGGCATCTCCGAGGAAACCGCCGCGGAGGCCGAGAACGTCTCCGCGACCGCACAAGAACAGAGCGCCGCGCTCGTCGACGTCAACGGGGACGTGCGCGAACTCTCGTCGCACGTGAGTCACCTCGACGACCTCCTCGACGCGTTCGAGGTCGACGACGGCGGCGACGTGGCCGCGACCGTCGACGACGTGCTCGGCGACGAGGCGGACGCGGAGGCGGCCACCGACTCGGACCGGACCCGCACCGCATCCGAGCCGCGCCCCGAGCGAGAACCTTCGCCCGCGGACGACTGAGATGCGCGTCGACGACATCATGACCGAGGAGGTGGTGACCGTCGAACTGGGGTCGAGCGTCGCGGACTGCGCGCAGACCATGCTCCGCGAGGGCGCGGGGAGCGTCGTCGTGATGGCCGACGGCGGTCCCGCGGGTATCGTCACCGAATCGGACGCGCTCCGCGCCGGCGTGGCGAGCGGGAAGCCGCTTTCGGCGGTCCCGACCCGCGCGGTCATGTCGAGTCCCATCAAGTGGATTCGACCGGACTCCACGACGCGCGTGGCCGCCGAGAAGATGCGCGAAACGCGGGTGAAAAAGCTCGTCGTCGTCGACGGCTCGGAGATGGTCGGCATCGTGACCGCCACGGACATCGCCTTCCACCTCTCGGACGTGGCCCGCGGCGTCGGCCAGATGGTAGAACTCAAGGACAAGTGGGAGTCGGACCGCCGGTTCCGCTGACCGTCGCTGGCCGCTGTCCCGCGGTGACTGGTAGCATCGAACAGGTACCGGCGAAGCGTTGATTACGCCGTCTCGCATCTAGTCACGTCGAGTGTACGACCGTCTCGCGTCGATTCGTCCCCGCGTCAGGTCCGGCCTCGAACGAGCGTTCGCGGCGGACCACACACCTCACGAGGTGGCCGCCAGTTTCGCGTTCGGCGTCTTCTTCGTGGCCATGCCGACCGCAGGGACCGCCCTCGCGCTGTTCGCCCTCGTCGGCTACTTCGTCGAGCGGGCGAGCCGACTCGCGCTCGTCGCCACGCTCGTCGTGTTCAACCCGCCCGTCAAGTGGGCGGTCTATGGCGCGAGCTTCTGGCTCGGCTCGCATCTGCTCGGGCCGGTTTCGGGGGCCTCGGTCGCGGACGTGTCGCTCAGTTCCGGCCTCGATATCCTCCTCCGACAGCTCGTCGGCAACACGATTCTCGCCGCCGTCCTCGCCGTCGTCGGCTACGCGGTGACGCTCCAACTGGCGCGTCTGCACCACCGACGACAGCGGTCGGCGACGCCCGTTCGCGCCACGGACGCCCGGAGCGACGACGCCCGGTCCGACGCGTCGTCGTGACTACCGCTGTGAGCGCTCGTTTCTGCCATCCTCGAACGCCCGGAGCGACTGGATGAGCTTGTAGCCGAGATAGACGGCCGCGAGCGGGATGAGGAGCAATAACGCCAAGATAACGAGTTCGGGGCCGCCGGGAATTTGCAGGAGGGCCATGGGCGGGATTCGCGGGCGGACGGCATAGTGGTTGGGTGGTGCGGGAGGCTGTATCAGGAGACACGCTCGCTCGCTGGTTCAAATCTGCCCGGAACCACGTACACGACGCCGACGCGAGAGACACAGAGGTCTCTCGCGGTCGTGGCGGGGAAGAAGAGTGGGTTGGGGCAGATTTGAACTGCCGGCCTCCTCCATGTCAAGGAGGTGTCATAACCAGACTAGACCACCAACCCGGTTACGGTGCTTCCCGCGTCCGTTCGGACGTATCTCTCCGTTGTCCGGGGTTACAATTTAAGCTTTCGAATCGGACTACGTGCGGCGATTCGGGTCACAGCGCGGTCCCGCCGTCCGAGGCGGTCGATTCGCCCCGCGCGCCGACCGTCCGATGCCGGCGATTTTCGCCAGCCCGACACGCTTAAGCTGATGTACGAATTTGTACATCGTAACCCGAAGAAGTACATCGGTGATTACCAATGCAGGATTATATCGAACGTGTGACCGGCGGTGCGGACCTGACTGTCGAGGAGGCGCGCGACGCCGCGCGGGCGGTCTTCGAGGGCGCGACCGAGGCGCAAATCGGCGCGCTCCTCGCCGCGCTCCGGGCGAAAGGCGAGACCGAGGCCGAAATCGCGGGGTTCGCGCAGGGGATGCGCGACGCCGCCCTGACCATCGAGCCCGACCGCGGGCCGCTCGTCGACACCTGCGGCACCGGCGGCGACGACTACAACACCATCAACGTCTCGACCACGAGCGCGCTCGTCGCGGCCGGCGCGGGCGCGGCGGTGGCCAAGCACGGCAACTACTCCGTCTCTTCGTCTTCTGGGAGCGCCGACGTGCTGGAGGTCGCCGGCGTGAACGTCGAGGCGGAACCCGAGTCCGTCGAGGCCTGTATCGAGGACAACGGCGTCGGCTTCATGCTCGCGCCCGTGTTCCACCCCGCGATGAAGGCCGTCATCGGCCCGCGGAAGGAACTCGGCATGCGGACGGTCTTCAACGTCCTCGGCCCGCTGACGAACCCCGCCGGGGCCGACGCGCAGGTCCTCGGCGTCTACGACGCCGACCTCGTCCCCGTCATCGCCGAGTCGCTGTCGCACATGCCCGTCGAGCGCGCCCTCGTCGTCCACGGCTCCGGCATGGACGAAATCGCGCTCCACGACGCGACCACGGTCGCCGAAATCGACGGCGACGAAATCACCGAGTACACCCTCACGCCCGCCGACCTCGGCCTCGAACGGGCCCCCATCGAGGCGGTCGCCGGCGGCACGCCGCGGGAGAACGCCGACGACCTCGAAGGCATACTCACCGGCGACGTGACCGGACCCAAGCGCGACCTCATCCTCGCCAACGCCGGCGCGGCAATCTACGTCGCCGGCCTCGCGGACTCGCTGGAGGAGGGCGTCGACGTCGCCCGCGACGCCATCGACTCCGGCGCTGCGAAAGCCAAACTCGACGCGCTTCGGGAGGCGTGAGATGACCCGCGTCAAAGTGTGCGGCGTCACCGACGAAACCGACCTCGCCGCCGTCGACGCGGCCGGTGCCGACGCGGTCGGTGCCATCTGCGACGTGCCCGTGGACACGCCCCGCGAGATTTCCCGCGAGCGCGCCCGCGAACTGTTCGCCGCCGCGCCGCCGTTCCTCACGACCACCCTCGTGACGATGCCCGACTCCATCGACCACGCCCGCGACCTCGCCCGCGAGGTCGGCCCCGACGTGCTCCAACTCCACGGCGACTTCGCGGCCGACGACCTCGACTCGCTCCGCGCGACGGGCGTCGGCGTCGTCCCGGTCGTCGATGCAACCGGCCTCGACCGCGCACGCGACCTCGCGCCCGTCGTCGACGCTATCCTCGTCGACACGCCCTCCGACTCCGGCGCGGGTGGTACCGGCGAGACCCACGACTGGGACGCCTCGCGCGGCCTCGTCGCGGCGGTCGACGCGCCCGTGATTCTCGCGGGGGGTCTGACGCCAGACAACGTCGTCGAGGCGGTTCGAACCGTCGAACCTTACGGCGTCGACGTCGCAAGCGGCGTCGAGTCGTCCGGCGGCGTCAAGGACCACGACGCGGTCCGCGCGTTCGTCGCCGCGGCGGAGACGGCTCGCGGAGCGGTCGACGACCACGAGGAGGTCGTCTCGTGACGGCCCCCGACACCGACCGCGAGGAGTTCATCTCCCTCGTCGGCGACGCGGACGGACCGGTCGTGACCCACCTCGTGACCGACCTCGACGTGTCCGTCGACCCGCTGGCCGCGTACACGACGCTCGCGGACCGAAGCGACTACGGCTTCCTCCTGGAGAGCGCCGAGAAGGTCTCCTCCAGCAACCCGCAGGGCGCGTTCTCCGCGCCCGCGACGGCCGCCGACTCCCACGCGCGCTTCTCGTTCGTCGGCTACGACCCAGAAGCGGTCGTGACGGTCGGCCCCGACGGCGTCGACGTGACCGACCTCGGCGGCCCCGCCGCGGAGTTCGTCGGCGCGGGCGACGGCGACGTGCTCGACTCCCTGCGCGGCGCGCTCCCCGACCTCCCGCGGGTCAACTTCCCCGAGACGGACCGCCAGACGCTCACCGGCGGGCTGGTCGGCTTCCTCGCCTACGAGGCCGTCTACGACCTCTGGCTCGACGAGGTCGGCCGCGAGCGCCCCGACACGGACGACCCGGACGCCGAGTTCGTCCTCACGACGCGGACGCTCTCGTTCGACCACCGCGAGGACGCCGTCCGCCTCGTCTGTACCCCCGTCGTCACCCCCGACGACGACCCCGGCGAGGTGTACGACGGCGTCGTCGCCGAAGCCGAGCGCGTCGCGGAAAAGCTCCGCGCGGCGGACGACCCCGCCCCCGGCGGCTTCGAGCGGACCGGCGAGGACGCCGGCTCCCGCGAGGACTACGAGGCCGCGGTCAGACAGACGAAAGAACACGTCCGCGACGGCGACATCTATCAGGGCGTCATCTCGCGCACGCGGACGCTCCACGGGCAGGTCGACCCCGTCGGCCTGTACGCCTCGCTGCGCGAGGTGAACCCCTCGCCGTACATGTACCTGCTCCGGCACGGCGACCGGCGCGTCGTCGGCGCGAGCCCCGAAACGCTCGTCTCCGTGCGGGGCGACCGCGTCGTCGTCAACCCCATCGCGGGGACGTGCCAGCGCGGCTCCGGGCCGGTCGAGGACCGCCGTCTCGCCGGCGAACTCCTCGCGGACGGAAAGGAGCGCGCCGAGCACACGATGCTCGTCGACCTCGGCCGCAACGACGTGCGCCGGGTCTCGACGCCCGGGAGCGTCCGCGTCGAGGACTTCATGAGCATCATCAAGTACAGCCACGTCCAGCACATCGAATCCACCGTCTCGGGGACGCTCGACCCCGATTCGGACGCCTTCGACGCCACGCGCGCGACGTTCCCCGCGGGGACGCTCACCGGCGCGCCGAAGGTCCGCGCGATGGAGATTATCGACGACCTCGAAGACGAGCCACGAGGCGTCTACGGCGGCGGCGTCGGCTACTACTCGTGGACCGGCGACGCCGACATGGCCATCGTCATCCGAACCGCGACGGTCGACTCCGGCGGCGCGGACGACGCCATCACCGTCCGCGCGGGTGCCGGCATCGTCGCAGACTCCGACCCGACCGCGGAGTACGAGGAGACGGAACAGAAGATGGGCGGGGTGCTCGACGCCGTCCGCCGCATCGAGTACGGGACCGAGGAGGCGTCGCAATGACGGCGATTCGGCTCGTCGTCGTCGACAACTTCGATTCGTTCACGTACAACCTCGTGGAGTACTTCTCCGAGCAGACCGTCGAGGGCGAACCGCTCGACATCGAGGTGCGCAAGAACACCGCGTCGCTCGACGAGATACGCGACCTCGACCCCGACGCCATCGTCATCTCGCCGGGGCCGGGCCACCCGAAGAACGACCGCGACGTGGGCGTGACCAACGACGTTCTCACGGAGCTGTCGACCGACATTCCGACCCTCGGCGTCTGTCTCGGCCTCGAAGCCGCGGTGTACGCCTACGGCGGGACCATCGGCCACGCGCCGGAGCCGATTCACGGGAAGGCGTTCCCCGTCGACCACGACGGCGCGGGCGTCTTCGCCGGCCTCGAAGACGGCTTCCCGGCCGGACGCTACCACTCGCTCGTCGCCACGGACGTCCCCGACTGCTTCGACGTCTCTGCGACGACCGACCACGACGGGGAGGCGCTGGTGATGGGCGTCCGCCACCGCGACTACCCCATCGAGTGCGTCCAGTTCCACCCCGAGAGCGTGCTCACGGGGTCGGGACACGGTGTCGTCAGAAACTTCCTCACGGCGGTCGCCGGCTTCGACGTGGCCTGAGTCGGGTCGGGTCGGGTCAGACGCGCCGAGCGAGGCGTGCGCCGCGCCCGCGACCACTCCGTGTCGGCCGCGGCGACGGTCGCACGCTCGGATTACAGGACGTTGATGCCGAAAAACGAGAGCAACAGCAGCGCGCCCACGACGATGGCGGCGATAGTGACCAGTCGCCACGCGATTTTGAGGAACAGCCGGCCGACGAGGATGACGACGGCGACGGCCGCGAGCACCACGAGCATCTGACCGAGCGGCCCGGACAGCAGGCCGCCGAGCTGTAACGGGGTGAGCGCGAGGGGAGTCAGTACCATACCCCGATATGACATCCGTAGAGCGGATAAGCTTGTGGGCGGTCTCGTCGCGCGGTTCCGGTGTGATTTTTCCGCCGAAACGACCGATTTCGGCACCCCTGAGCGACTGCGAAATTTGAACATACGAATTCTGATAATTGTGTGGCTGTCGACTGTCCGGGATTCCTTTATATCCTCTCCGGTGATGCGGGACAGTTCACCATGTGACGGTTTCAGACGCCCTGGCTCCCCCCTCACGTTCTACTGGATATCACCGCTACGTCTTGCGATTTTTGGCGTCACAATTTCACTTCCACTCCGCTCTACCTACGGTTATGTGGTTTCCGTCCGTCCTATGAATCCGTGCAGTTCGGACCCGGTCGTCGGCCGTCGTCGTAATTGAACTAATTATGATACGTTCGGCGGTCGAACCTCCGAGTTCGAAGCCCTTAACCAACCACGCAACACACACCAATATCGTTACCAATGAGCGGAATTTTCGGACACTATCGACGCGACCTCGCCCGAACGCGGCTCGGGCGGGAGGGACAGTAAGATGAGCGACGCGAACCTCTCGACGGACGAACTCGTGCTGCCGGTCAAGCGGACCGAAGGCGAGACCCTCGAAGCGCGGATGACGGGCAACGCCTACAACAACATTCTCCCCGCCCGCTACCTCCGCAAGGACGCCGACGGCGACCTCGTCGAGACGCAGGAGGACCTGTTCCCCCGCGTCGCGAAGAACATCGCGCTCGCGGAAGCCGTCTTCGAGGCCGAAAAACGCGACATCGAGCTCACAGTCACGCCCGACCTCATCAAGCCGGACCACCCGCGCCGCGACGAACTCGCCGCGGAGGTCTTCGGCAAGGGCGTCACGGCCGACGACGACGAGGCCGAGACGACGCTTTCGGTCTACAACGTCAACAAGTTCGCCTACGACACCCTCGTCCCCGAACTCCCCGAGGAGGTACGCGAGGTCGTCGTCGAGAAGCGCGAGACGTTCGAGGAGCTGATGGAACAGCTCTCCTTCATGCCGAACTCGCCGACGCTCATGAACGCCGGCGACGAACTCCAACAGCTCTCGGCCTGTTTCGTCGACTCACCCGCCGACGACATCACGGACATCCACCAGACGGCCAAGGAGGCCGCCGAGGTGTTCCAGTCCGGCGGCGGCATGGGCTACGCCTTCTGGAAGCTCCGCCCCTACGGCGACGCGGTCGGCTCGACCGGCGGCATCGCCTCCGGCCCCATCACGTTCATGCGGACGTTCGACCAGATGTGCGAGACCATCGCGCAGGGCGGCGCGCGCCGCGGCGCACAGATGGGTGTCATGCGCGTCAGCCACCCCGACGTCATCCAGTTCCTCCACGCGAAGAACAAGGACGTGTCGCTCGCGCACACGCTCCGCCTGAACGACCCCGACGACTTCACCCACACCAAGTTCGTCGACGCGCTCGACGAGGCGCGCGAACTCATCGACGAGGACGGCCGCGTCCCCAAGCACCTCCGTAACGCCGTCGAGGGCCACCTCTCGAACTTCAACATCTCCGTCGGCATCACCGACGGCTTCATGGAGGCGCTGTACAACGACGAGGAGTTCGTCTTCACGAACCCCCGCACCGAAGAGCCGCACGTCGCCACGCCGCAGACGAAGGAAATCTACGACATGTTCGGTCTCGGCGAGTACGTCGAGGTCGGCGAGGTGCTTTCGGTCCCCGCGAAGGAACTCTGGGACCAGATTATCGAGGGCGCGTGGGAGAACGGCGAACCCGGCGTCGTCTACCTCGAACGCGCGAACAAGCAGCACTCCTTCGACGTCGAGAAACACCCCGACCACCAGATTCTCGCCACCAACCCCTGCGGCGAACAGCCGCTGGAGGAGTACGAGGCGTGTAACCTCGGTCACATCAACCTCTCGACGCTCGTCGCGGAGGATTCCCCCGACTGGCGCGTCTGGTACGACGCCCACGGCGACGAGTACGACTCGCTGGAGGCCGCGACGGAGGCGTTCCTGGAAGACGCCGTCGACTGGGAGGAGTTCAACCACCGCATCGAAAGCGGCACGCGCTTCCTCGAAAACGTCGTCACGATGTCGGACTTCCCGGTCGAGAAAATCGAGGAGAAGGTCCGCGAACTCCGCAAAATCGGGCTCGGCATCATGGGCCTCGCTCAGCTGTACATCCAGCTCGGCGTCCGCTACGGCTCCGACGAGGGCAACGAAATCGCCCAGCAGCTCATGACCCACATCAACCACGGGTCCAAGCGGGCGTCCCACGAACTCGCCGAAGAACGCGGCCCGTTCGAAGCGTGGGAGGACTCGAAGTACGCGAACCCGACCGAGTACCGCGAGTGGTTCGAACACCACACCGGCGAGTCGGCAGACGACTGGGAAGACGGCTACCCCATCCGCAACCACAACACGACGACCATCGCCCCGACGGGCACCACGTCGATGGTGTCGAACACCACCGGCGGCTGTGAGCCCATCTACAACGTCGCCTACTACAAGAACGTCTCCGACGACGTGCAGGGCGACGAGATGCTCGTCGAGTTCGACGACTACTTCCTCCGCGTGCTGGAGGCCAACGACATCGACGTCGAGGCCGTAAAGGAGGAGGCACAGGAGCAGATGGCGAGCAACCAGTTCGACGGCCTCTCCTCGCTGTCGACGGTTCCGGACGCTATCTCCGAACTGTTCGTCGTGACCTCGGACCTCGCGGGTATCGAGCACGCGGGCGTCCAGTGCGCCCTCCAGAGCGGCGTCGACTCCGCCATCTCGAAGACCTGTAACTTCCCGAACAGCGCCTCGAAAGAGGACATGGACGAGGTCTACCGCTACATCTACGACCACGGCGGCAAGGGCGTCACCGTCTACCGCGACGGCACCCGCTCGAAGCAGGTGCTCACCACGCGCGCGAAGAACACCGAGTTCTCCGACGACGAGGAGGCCGCCGAGGCCATCGTCTCGCAGATTCGCGACGTGTTCGGCGACGTGGAGGCGTTCCTCGAATCCGAGGAGGTCTCGGACCTCATCGGCAGCGAACTCGAACTCGCCTTCGCCGACTCCCCGAGCGACGTCGGCAAGAAGCGCCCCCGCCCGGACGTGCTGTACGGCGTCACCCAGCGCATCGACACCGGCTACGGGAAGCTCTACGTCAACATCAACGAGGACGAACACGGCGAGCCGTTCGAGCTGTTCGCCAACATCGGTAACTCCGGCGGCTTCACCGCCTCCTTCACCGAGGCGCTCGCCAAGACCGTCTCGACGTCGCTCCGCTCGGGCGTCGACCCCGAGGAGATTGCGAACGAGCTCAAGGGTATCCGGAGCCCGAAGGTCGCCTGGGACAAAGGAGAGCAGATTAACTCCATCCCGGACGCCATCGGCACCGCCATGCGGCGGTATCTCGACGGCGACATCGACAAGGGCTACCCGCAACAGCAGAACCTGACCGAGGTCGAAGCCGAGGCCGTCGCGGCCGAGGACGCCAACGCGGACACCGACGGCGGCGTCGCCGTCGACGACGGCTCCGACAACTCCGACGCCGTCGCGGACCTGCTCGCGGCGGGCGAGAGCCCCGAGTGTCCCGAGTGCGGCGAGATGGACCTCTACTACTCCGAAGGCTGTAAGACCTGCCAGAACTGCGGCTGGTCCGAGTGCTGAACGCGAGGTAGTACCTCGCCGCAGTCGCGGTCTCGTCACGTTCCTTCCGCGTTTTTCTTTTGTGTTCTCCGCTCCGCGAGTTCGTACTATCCCGTCTCTCGTCGCCGTGTTCGACGCGGTCGTGAACGGGGACAGCCGCGGTCGTGACCGACCGGTCAGCACGACGACGAACACCGGGATAGAAAAGAAACCCCCGAGAACGTGTCAGATGTTCTTTAAAAGTCTCTCTCGAAGGGTATGGTTAGGAACTTAAACACAATATAAACACTATATTAATGCTCAAATTGGAGGGCGAAATTGACCATTAATCTGGTACGTAGATTTAAGTTATCCCGGGGATACGAGTCGGGTGGACACACCGCGACGGGTGCCGGGCAGGGATGCTGGTCGCGCAGCGACGACCGCGCCACCGGCGTCTTCGGCGAGCGATACCGTCCGGGTGTCGGACATAACGCATGCAACTCAAACATCTCTTCACGGAAGACCGTGCAGTCAGTCCCGTCATCGGGGTTATCCTGATGGTGGCGATTACAGTGATTCTCGCGGCCGTCATCGGGACGTTCGTCCTCGGTCTCGGCGACCAAGTCAGCGAAACGTCGCCGCAGGCGAGCTTTAGCTTCGATTACGACGGCACCGACAACCTGACCATCACCCACGAGAGTGGCGAACAGATTGCCGCGAACCAAGTCACGATAACCGGTAACTTCTCCAGTTCCGGTGATAACTGGACCAGTTACGGTGGCTCCGACCCGATCACCGCAGGTGGGTCCGCCGTTGTAAACAACTCCGGTGGATTCGCTGACGGCGATACCGTTCGCGTCGTCTGGAACTCGCAGAGCGGCAGTACGTCCTCTACGCTCCAGCAGTGGACCTACAACGGATAGATGAATTGCAAACACCTCCTCTCCGAGGACGACGCGGTGTCGCCGGTCATCGGCGTCATCCTCATGGTCGCAATCACGGTGATTCTCGCGGCCGTCATCGGGACGTTCGTCCTCGGCCTCGGCGACCAGGTCGGCGACACTGCTCCGCAGGCGAGCTTCGGCTTCGACTACAACGGTACCGCCCTCACGGTTACCCACGAGAGCGGTTCGTCCATTGACGCCGGGCAGGTCAACATCTCCTCTTCGGTTGCCCTGAACGACTCCACGGGAACTGAACTCGCCGGGTCGAGCGGGACGACCGGCACTTGGGAGTCGATATCTTCGGATTCGGAGATTACCGCCGGGAGCCAAGTGACGGTTGTCGAGCAGAACGCCGACGACCTCTCGACCGCGACTGTTCGAGTCATCTGGACCTCCGAGAGTGGCAGTAACTCTGCCACCCTCCAGAGCTGGTCCGGCCCCGACGCCTGAACGCGACACAGCCTTCGCGGCATCGTTTTCTTCCGACTGTCCGACCCACCGAGCCGCGGCTGACTCGACTCCTGCGGGCGTGTCCGGCCGCGTCGCTGACACCCGATCAGACGGACAAACTACGCCGTCGCGAGAACAGACGATTCTTCGCCGTTACAACGGGGAACGCGCCGGTCTCAGACCGGGCGGCCGTCCTCGGACGTGCCGACCATCCACGTTCCGAGGGTGAGCGCGCCGGCACCGACGACGAGTGCGTAGGACATCACCTGCGCGGAGTTCGGCAGCGTTCCCGGCAGCATAGCGAGCGTCCCGACGATCATCAGCACCATCCCGATGACGGCTTTCTTCGAACTGAGCAGTCCCATATCGGTCTCTCCGGAAGCGTCCGATATGGAACTTGCGCTTTTGATTCGCCGGGTTACTCGTAGTCCCGTTCGCCAGCAGGAACGACCACGTCGAGCCAGTTCTCCTCCGGCGGAAGCGGACATTCGAAGGCCTCGGTGAACGCGCAAAACGGGTTGTACGCGAGGTTGAAGTCGACGACGACCTCCTCCAACTCGTCGAGGGGCGCGTCGGGCGTGAGTTCCATGTACCGACCGCCGTTGTAGGTCTGCTGTCCCGTCGTCTTGTCGCGGAAGGGGACGAACAGCGTCGGCGAGTCGTCGTGTTCCTGACGATACGCGCCGAGGGTGAGGTCGGTGTCGCGGAGTGCGAAGTGGAACGTGGCGACGCGGAGATACCGGACCTCGCCGTCGGTCGAGGTGTCCATCGTCACCGGCTCGGGGTCGGCGTGCGTCTCGACCGACGCGGTCACGCGGTAGTCGGGGTCGGGGTCGAAGTAGTCGAGGCCGTCGAAGTCGTCCCGTTCCTCCGGCGGAATCGGTGACTGCGGGTGCGACCCGAAGAAGTCGTCTTTCTCCTCGCGTTTCGCCCGGAGCTCGGAGACGTAGGCGTCGGCGTCGAACGCGTCGTCGGTCATACGCGCCGATACCCACCGACGACACCTACACCTGACGGTTCGGGGTCGCTTCCGAAGCTGTTACGCGGACAAGTGACGCTTGGCGACCGAGATGCGTTCGAACTGGTCGGGCGTGAGGTCGATGTCCGCGGCCACGACGTTCTCGCCGAGCTGGTCGACCGTTCGCGCGCCGACAATCGGCGCGGTGACCTGCGGGTGATGCATGAGCCACGCGAGGCTGACCTGCGCGGGCGACGCGCCGACCGCCTCGGCGACCTCCTCGACCTGTTCGAGCGCGTCGAAGTTCGCCGGTGTGAGATACGAGTCGGCGAATCGCTGGTCGTTCGCCGCGCGAGAGTCCGCGGGCGGGCGCTCGTCGCGGGCGTATTTGCCCGTGAGGAAGCCGCCGGCCAGCGGCGACCACGGGACGATGCCGATGTCGTAGTCGGCGCACATATCGAGGTAGTTCCCCTCTATCTCGCGGTTGACGGCGTTGTACCGCGGCTGGGCGACTTTGAACGGCTCGTAGCCGCGCTTGTCGGCGAGTTCGTTCGCCTTGACGACTTTCCAGGCGTTGGGTTCGAGCGTCGAGGTGCCGAGGTAGTTCACCTTCCCGTCGCGGACGAACCCGTCGAGCGTCCGCATGAACTCCTCGACCGGCGTCTCGTCGTCCCACCGATGGATGTACAGCAGGTCGACGTAGTCGGTGCCGAGCCGGTCGAGAATGCGGTCTATCTGGCGGCGGAGATGCTTCCGGTTGAGCCCGCGGCCGTTGGCGTCCTCGCGGGTGGGCCAGAAAACCTTGGACGCGACGACGAACTCCTCGCGGTCGCGCTCCCCGAGCCACTCGCCGATGTACGTCTCGCTGGCCCCATCGCCGTACATATCGGCGGTGTCGATGAAGTTCCCGCCGGCGGCGGCGTAGGCGTCGAGCAGCTCGTGGGCGCGGTCGCGTCCGACCTCGACCGCGCCGTCGTCGTTCTGCCGACCGAACCGCCACGTCCCGAACGCGAGCTCGGAGACCGTCGTTCCGGTCCGTCCCAGTGGAACCATCGAAAGCGACATACTGACTCCGAAGACCGGACCGCGGTAAAGCAACTCGGTTCCCGATGGTCGAACGTGAGGGACATGCGGCAGTGACCGGATGGCCGCACAGAGCCCGAGAGACGGGAAACGAGAGGACGGCCGCGGAGATGGAGGGAAAACGCAGTTCGTTGTCGCAAACCACGACCCGCGCCGGTGTACGACCGCGTCTACGAACGGGCGTAGTTGTGGCCAATCACGAGCGCGAGCGCGTTGAGTGCGAGAAGCGCTCCGAAGACGGTGAACTCGCTGGCTTCGAGGCCGCCGAACAGCAAGGGGAGATACAGGAACGGGAGGGCGACTGCGGCCCAGAAGCCGACGAACCGAAGCGGTGCGGCGACGAGTTCGAAGCCGAGGCGGAGCGGCCGTTCTTCCGTTACGACCTCACGGAGTTGGGAGAGGCGTTCACGGGGGACCGTGGATGGGGAGTTCGACATTGGTTGGGGGGCACCTACGACTACAACATGGAGCGGAGGGGTCATAATTAGGTGCGAGAATTCGACTCGTTTCATACTCGTTTACCCACGACTATCCGGTAAATGTGAAGTTTCATCGATAGGCGAGCGGCCGTCTAATTCTTCATAAGTTCCTCTAACTCTTTTATTCACGGAATAGTCGTGCGTTCTTGAACGGTCGTCGAACCCTGAATTTCCGCGGGTTTTCTCCGGTTCGAACGCGGCGCTCGATACGGTCGGGAGCCCGACACGTCGCCCGCGGTCCGACGGATGGTTCGGTCGGCGTCGCCCCCGCAGGGATTTAGCCCGCGGGCGCAACTGTCGGGGTATGCCCGACCTCAATCGCGTCGCAAAGCGCATGTACAACATCCACCCGAACGCTATGCGCCTCGTCGTCGGCGAGGAGATAGACGGTACGTTCACGCTGGAGAGCGCGGAGTTCTTCCAGACCGACTTTCAGGCCGAAGGCGGACTCGACGGCGACGACGCAGTCTATCGGTTCGCGACGACGGAGCACAACGACGCGGTCGTCGTCGGTCGACAGCGTCCCGGCGAAGACGGCTGGACGATGATCGGAGAAGTGGAGACGGTCGAGCGGGTTGACGCGACGGACGCGGCGGACGCGTAGCCGCGCGCCCATTCAGTCGGTCGCGCGGGCACCGTCACCGAACCGATAGCGGAGTTCGCGCCGAATCGCCCCGCGCTTCAGGAGGACGAACCCGAGGAAGATGAGGGAGAACCCGCCGACCGTGGACGGTGTCGGAACCTCGCTCAGGAACGCCCAGCCGGAGAGCGCCGCGAAGACGGGGGCGACGTACGAGACGAGGTTGATTTCGATGGGACCGAGGCGGGCGAGCAGGTCGAAGTAGATGAGGAAGCCGAGCGCGCTCGCCGCGAGTGAGAGATACGCGAGCGCCGCGACCGACTGGACGTTAAGGACGACCGCCCCGGGGCGCTCGCCGAGGCCGACGGACGCGACGTGCATCAGACCCGCGCCGAGGAGCATCGACCACGCCTCCATCGTCTCGATAGGCAGCTCCGAGTCGACCCGACGTGTCAGGACGGAGCCGAGGGCGAAGGCCGCGGCCGCGCCGAAGATGAGGAGTTTCGCGACCGTACCGCCGGCGAGGAGGTTGCTCGGGTCGAGTTCCGAGAGGACCGCGACGCCGACGAGTCCGAGGAGGAGGCCGACGACGCCGAGGGCGGTGAGTCGCTCGCTCGGGAGCAGGAGTCGCGCGAATCCGGTCGTGAGCACCGGACTGAGGCTCACGATGACGGCGGCGGCGGCGCTCGTCACGGTGGGGTCGGTCTCGCCGATAAACAGGAGCGCGTGGTACGCGGCGATAAGGAACACCGCGCCGATGGCGACTTCGGTCCACTCGGCTCTGCCGCGCGGGAGCGGCGAGTCGGTGGCGTACAGCGCGTAGGCGAGCATCACGACCCCCGCCACGTCGTACCGGAGCGCCGCGAACAGCACCGGCGGGAAGAACTCCAGCCCGGCTTTGATCGCCATGAACGCGGACCCCCAGACGGCGGCGAGGACGACGAACAGACCGACGTTTCGATACCGTGTCACAGCGATGGTGCGCCCGGTAGGGGCCTGAACGTTTCGTTACGGGGCGGTTTCGCCGGTGCCGCGAGGGTGGCGTCGGCCGAGGCCAGCACTCGTCGCCCGCTGGACCCGTGTCAGTCGTCGGCCTCGGCGGCCGTGCCGGCGTTCGTCTCGACGACTATCACCTCGTCCGAACCCTCGTAGAGGTGGCAGGCCGCGGGATGCAGCACGTCACCGACGCCGGGGCGTCGCGTCTCACAGGGGCTCTCGAAGCGGTTCCGAAGCGTCTCGCCGGCGCGGTCGACCTCGCCCTCCGCGAGGTGGCCGAGCGCCGTGTCGACGACGCTCGCGACCTCGTCGCGGAGTTCGTCGTCGACGTGTCGCGCGCGGGCCTCCTCGATGAACGCCTCCGTGTCCTCCCGGTCGGGGTCGGCAGCGTCCCAGATATGGTCTTGGTTCACGTCACCGACCGCGAGAGCGTCCCGAAGGTCCATCACGGCGCGGTAACTCCCCTGTTCGATGGCGAGGTCGTCCGGAGGGATGACCTCCGGACACCGAGTCCGGAAGCGACAGCCGGACGGCGGGTTTCGCGGCGACGGTACGTCACCCGGCAGCGCCTCGACCCGTCGGCCGTGTTCGGCCGTGGAGGGTCGGGGAACGCTCTCCAACAGCGCCTTCGTGTAGGGGTGTTTCGGCGACTCGAACAGGTCGTCGGTCGGACCGAGTTCGACGATGTTGCCGAGGTACATCACGGCGACGCGGTCGCAGATGTGGCGGACGACGGAGAGGTCGTGAGCGATAAACAGATACGTCAGCCCGAACTCCTCCTGCAAATCGTCGAGCAGATTCAACACCTGCGCCTGCACGGACACGTCGAGCGCCGACACCGGCTCGTCGAGGACGATGAACTCCGGTTCGAGCGCGAGCGCGCGAGCGATGCCGACGCGCTGGCGCTGGCCGCCGGAGAACTCGTGGGGGTAGCGGTCGAAGTGGTTCGCTGAGAGGCCGACCCGCTCTAACAGGTCCGTGACCCTGTCGCGCCGCCACTCGCGTTTGGACTCGTCGCCGGCGGACTCGGGAATCCCGTGAATCTTCAGCGGTTCGGCGACGATGTCGCCGACGGTCATCCGCGGGTCGAGACTCGAAAACGGGTCCTGGAAGACGATTTGGGCGTCCCGGCGGAACGTCTTGAGTTCGTCGTCGTCCATCTCGAAGACGTTCTTTCCGTCGAACGTGACCGCGCCGCCGGTCGCCTCGCGGAGTCGGAGCAGCGTCTCTCCGGTCGTTGACTTCCCGCAGCCGGATTCGCCGACGAGGCCGAGCGTCTCGCCGCGTTCGACCTCGAAGGAGATGCCGTCGACGGCCTTGACGCTCGTCGGGTCGCGCCCGAGGAGGCTGTCGACGAACGAATCCTGTTCGAAGTAGTACTTCTGGAGGTCCCGAACCGCGAGGAGCGGCTCAGTCATCGGCGCTCACCTCCCCGGCCGCCTCGCCCCCATCGACCGAATCGACGGCGTCGGCGGGGTCGTACTCCTGTTCGGCGAGGACGCACCGGACGCTGTGTCGGCCGTCCAGTTCGTACTCTGGGATGCGGGTCAGACAGTCGGTCATGGCTTTGGGACACCGGTCGGCGAAGTAACACGCGTCGGGCATCTCCGAGTCGAGCAGGCTCGGGACGTTGCCCGAGATGGGTTCGAGGCGGCCCGAGGGGTCGTCAACGTCCGGAATCGACCCCAACAGTCCCTGCGTGTACGGGTGGACGGGGTCGTCGAAGATGTCGGCGAGGGGGCCGCGCTCGACGACCTCGCCGGCGTACATGACGCCGACGCGGTCGCACATCCGGGCGATGACACCCAAGTCGTGGGTTATCATCAGGATGCTCATCCCCTCCTGTTCCTGCAAGTCGCGCAGGAGGTTGAGAATCTGCGCCTGAATTGTCACGTCGAGCGCGGTGGTCGGTTCGTCGGCGATGAGCACGTCCGGTTCGCCGGCGAGCGCCTGCGCGATCATCGCGCGCTGGAGCATTCCGCCGGAGAACTGGTGGGGGTACTCCTCGGCGCGGTCCTCGGGGTCGGGGATGCCGACTTGGTCGAGCAGTTCGACCGCGCGGTCCATGCTCTCGTCGTCGACGTAGCTCTTCGAGGGGAGAAGCGAGTCCCTGATGAGCGACGCGAGCCCGTAGCCCTGGGTGCGCGAGCGCGTGCTCCGCGGGTTCGACCGGGCGCGGCGCTGGACCTCGACCGCCTCGGCTATCTGCTCGCCGACGGTTATCGAGGGGTTGAAACTGCTCATCGGGTCCTGAAACACCATGCTGAACGACGGCCCGCGGAGCGACCGGCGGACGCCCTCCGGGAGCCGCCGGATGTCCACGAGGTCGCCGTCGACGGCGTCCGGTTTCGACTCGCGGAACTCCTCGGCGAGGTCGGCGTTGCGGTACCATATCTCGCCTTGCGTCACGCGGCCGGGCGACTCGATGAGGTCGATGACCGACAGCGCGGTCACGGACTTGCCGGACCCCGACTCGCCGACGATGCCGAATATCTCGCCGTTTTCGACGTCGAACGAGACGTTTTCGACCGCGTTGACTTGCCCCTCCTCGGTGAAAAAGCGGGTCGAGAGGTCGCGGACGCTGAGAATCGTGTCGGCCATCTCAGACGCCCCCCTCCCCTTCGATGCCGGGGTCGAGCGCGTCTCTGAGCCAGTCGCCGACGAGGTTCAGCCCGATGACCGTCACGACGATGGCGAGGCCGGGCATCGTCGAAATCCACCACGCGGTGGACTGGTACTGCCGGCCGAGGGCGATGTCGAAGCCCCACGACACGTCGGCCCCGGAGAAGCCGAGGAACGACAGCGCCGATTCGAGCAGGATGATGGCGGCCACCTGAATCGTCGCCAGCACGAGGATGGGCGTGATGGCGTTGGGGAGGACGTGTCTGAGCACGGTCCGCCCGTCGCTCGCGCCGAGCGCCTTCGCGGCTTTCACGTACTCCTCCTCGCGGATGGAGAGCGCCTCGCCGCGGGCGACGCGGGCGAACCACACCCAGTTGACGAGCGCGACGACGACGATGACCGTCCCCGGGAGGACGATCGTTCCCGGCATTCCCGTCGGTAACCCGACCGCCGAGCGGAACGCCGGGGCGAGCCCGGTGGCGACGAACGGGTCGGGGATTGGCGCTTGCGCCTGCCCCCAGACGCCCACGAGGGCGATTGCGAGGACGAGCGAGGGGAACGCGAGCATGATGTCCGCGCTCCGCATCAGCACGTCGTCCACGCGGCCGCGATAGAACCCCGCCGATAGCCCGACGAGAACGCCGATGAGCGCCGCGAGCGACGTGCCGAACAGGCCGACGAGGATGGACGTTCTCGCGCCGTAGATGATGCGCGAGAGGATGTCCCGCCCGTTGCCGTCGGTGCCGAGCGGGTGGGCGAGCGTCGCGTTCGTGTAGACGGTCTGCGTCTCGGTGACGACCTGCCCGTCTTCGATGACGACGCTCCCGTTTTCCATCTGCGTCACCTCTCTGGTCTCCGTCGTGCTGAATCCGAGCGGCGGTTGCCGGGCGTTGTCGAGGTCCTGTTGCGACGGGCTATACGGCGAGATAAACGGGGCAAAGATGGCCATCGCCACCATGAGGACGACGACGACGATGCCGAGTTTCGCGAGGAGACTCCGTCTGAGTTCCCGGCGAAGGTTTCTGCGTGTGCGTTCCGATATCATAGAGCGTTAATCGTAGGCCACCTGCGGGTTGACGTAGGCGTACAGGGCGTCAACGAGGATGTTCACGAGGACGAACCCGACCGCGACGACGATGAGCGAGCCCTGTAAGACCGGCCAGTCGCGGGCGTTGATGCTGTTGATGATGAGCGACCCGAGTCCCGGCCACGCGAAGACGGCCTCCGTGATGACGGCCCCACCGATGAGGGTGCCGAGCTGGAGTCCGATGACGGTGATGACCGGGATGAGCGTGTTCCGAAGCGCGTGCTTGTAGCGGACCAGCGTCTCCGGGAGCCCCTTCGCCCGCGTCGCGCGGACGTAGGTCTGTCCGAGTTGGTCGAGCATTCCGCTGCGGGTGAGCCGCGTGATGAGCGCGGTGAAGTACGTCCCGAGCGTGATTGCGGGGAGCGTGATATGCCACAGCCACGTCCCGAAGCCGCGTATCGCCGCGCCCACGTCGCCGCCGGCGAGAAGCACCGCGATGCCGTCGAGGCCGATGGGGCGCTGACTGGTCGGGAACGCGTCCAACTGCACCGCGAGCACGAGGATGAGCATCACGCCCAGCCAGAAGTTTGGCGTGCTGATGCCGACCAGCGAGAACACGGTCGCGCCGTAGTCCGCCGGCTCGTGACGCCGCGTGGCAGAGAGGACGCCGAGCGGAATCGCGATGACGACGGCGACGACTGTCGCCGCGATGGCGAGTTCCAGCGTCGCCGGGAGCCTCGCCACGACGCGGGCCGAAACCGGCGTCCGGGTGACGAGCGACAGGCCGAGGTCACCGAACGGGATGCCCGAGATGAACTCCCAATACTGCACGTACAGGGGCTCGTTCAGCCCGAGTTCGGCGATGACCTGCGCTCTGACCTCCGGGTCGACATCGGGCGGCAACAGCACGTTCGCCGGGTCCCCCGGCGAGATGAACCGGAGGCCGAAGACGACCGTGATGACCCCCCAGATGACGAACAGCCCCTGGAGCGAGCGTTTGATGAGGAACCTCGACAGCGACATCGACTACTGCTGGCTCATCGCGTACGCGTCGATGCGCTCGTCGGAGCGGGCCTCCCACGCGATGGCGTCGTTGACGCCGTAGACGCTGTACTGCTGGTTCAGGAATATCCACGGGCACTGCTCGTGGGCCATCGCGTTCGCCTCCTGGAGGGTCGCCTCGCGCTCCTCGCCGGACTGGTTGCCGGCCTGTTCGAGCAGCGCGTCGAACTCCTCGTTTTGCCACGTCGTGAGCGTCCCGTCGGAGGAGAGAAGCGCCTCCATGACGAGGCCGCCGTCGAACGTCGCCTCGCCCCAGCCGATGAGGAACCACGGCGGACGGGCCTCGATACTGCCCGCGAGCAGTTCGTCGACGAGCGAGCCGAAGTCGCGCTGGCGGACCGTCGCCGTGACGTTCGGGAGTTCGTCGATGTAGCCCGCGACCGCCTGCGCCACTTCGAGGTCCTTCAGGTAGCGGCCGACCGGCGTGTGAAGCTCGATTTCCGCGCCGGCGTAGCCGGAGTCTTCGACCAGCTGTTCTGCTTGGTCCGGGTCGTACGGGTAGGGGTCGAGGTCGGGGTTGTGCCCGACGAACTCGGGGAGGGTGGGCTGGCCCGTCTGCGTGCCGAAGCCCTCAAGGACGTTCTGGACGATACTTTCGAGGTCGATTGCGTAGTTCATCGCCTGCCGGAACTCCATCGAGTCGAACGGCTCAACGTCGTAGCGCATCCCGTTGTAGATGATGCGGGTCGACGGGGACGCGGCGACGCGGGCGTTGTCGGAGTTAGTGACGCGCTGGACCTCCTGCGGCGGGACGTTGACGACGAGGTCCGTCTCGCCCTGCAAGAGTTGGTTGACGCGCGTGCTGGCCTCGGACGCGGCGCGGAAGGTGAGCGTGTCGACCGCCGCGGGCTCCCGCCAGTAGTCCTCGTACGCCGTGAGGACGACCTCCTCGTCTTCGGTGTACGAGTCGAGTTGGAACGGCCCCGTACCGTTCATGTGCTGACTGATGTACGCCTTGTCGTTCTCCTCGACCCACGACCGCTGCATCACGTCGAGGTAGGTCGCGAACTCGGAGAACACGATGGGGTTGAGAGACGCGTTGTTGACCCTGACGGCGTTCTCGCCCTCGATGACCTCCGCGCCGGAGACGCCGGCGAGTTGGTCGCTCTGCGGGCTGGCGAAGCCGACCTCCTCGTCGACGACGCGGTTGATGCTGTACGCGACGTCCTCGGGGGTGAGTTCGTCGCCGTTGTGGAACGTGACGCCCTCGCGGAGGTCGAAGCGGACCGCGTTCTCCCCGTCGATGCGCTCGTAGTTCGTCGCGAGCGCGGTCTGAATCGACCCCGCCGCGTCGCGGGTCAACACGCCCTCGTACGCGTGGAGGACGACGATATCCGTCGACGTCTCGCGGTGGTCTTGGGGGTCGAGGCCGGAGGGCATCTGGCCCTGCGTGATAGTCACGTCGAACGAACCGCTGTCCTCGGTCGTCGTCTCGGCGGTCTCCGTCTCGTCTCCGCCGGTCGTCGTCTCCGTGGTCTCCGACTCCTCCCCGCCGTTACCGGTGCAGCCCGCGAGCGCCGCTGCCGCCGCCGCGCCGCCTGCCAACTTAATGTATGAACGCCGACTAGTATGCGAAGTGTTGTCAGCCATCGAAGGCACATTGAGTTGACCGTTCTTATATCCATTGCCTGTCCCCCGACTTCGTATAGCGTTCTGAGAATATATTACAGATAGTTATCCCGCTGAGGCATCGACTTCTGACACGGGTGCATCGCCCCCCAGATACGGGGTACGTTTATTACGACCCATCTCCGAAACGTTCGTATGGCCGTGACCGGCCGTCCCACACTTCGGGACTTGTTCGACGAGTCGCCGACGCCTCACATCGCACACCCGCCGCGCACGCATCAACGGCACTTCTACGTCGCGACGGACGGGTCGTATCGCCCGAACGGCGGTGGACTCGGTGCGGTGATAGAGACCCGCGACGGCGAGCGAGTCGCCCGTATCGCACTCCCTGACGTGCCGCCGGACAACAACGTCTCGGAGTATCGCGCACTTCACCTCGGACTGGACGTGCTCGCCCATCGCGCGCCGCCCGGCGCTCGGGTCGGCGTCCTCGTCGACCACGACGACCTCGCCGCGAACGTCAACAACGCCGTCCTCGCCGGCGACCACCCCGACTGGAAGTCACCGAAGCGAATCGTCGTCCCCGCCGGCAGCGAACACCACTGGCGGGGGATTCAGGCCCGTATCGCCGGCTTCGGAGAGCTTCGCGCCGCGCGAATCGACAGCCGAGAGAACCCCGCACACCCGCTGGCGAACGCGCCGAACGAGTACGAACACGTCAACCGGCGGGCAGACCGCTGCGTGCTTCCCGAACCCCCGGAGTTCGAAGCCGACTCCGGCACCGACGTGAGCTACCTCCCGCCCTCGCGGTTCGAAGGGCGCGCGAGCGACTGAACGCAGGCCGTCGCCGACGACCCCTGTTCGCCCCGTCCACCGAGTGGGCCGCCGAGCGCGAGCAGTCCCACCGGAGCGTCGCCGTTCCGGGCCGCTACCATCGGGGCGACCGTCCCGTCGCCGGCCGGTCACTTCTCCATCAAAAAGTTGACAACACGGAGCGACGACGCCGGACGTATGGACCCCGCGGAGACCGTCGGCGCGTTCGATCCTCGGAGACGCGGGCTCTCGCCGCTCGGTGCGACCGCGCGCCGCCACGCGCGCCGACTGGTCATCACCGCACTCTTGACGGCCGTCGTCGTCGTCGCCGCCGTCCGCGACCCGGGGCTCCTCTCACCGACCGCCGGTGTTTCGACAACTGTCGTCGGCGTCGGCGGCCCGAACTTTCTCGTCCGGCTCGAACTGGGCGCGCTCGCCGGCGCTCTCGCCACCGGCGTCTCACTCGTCGCCCTCGTCGACCGTGACCCGGCGGTCGACCTCCGCGCCGCCTCGGGGTGGCTCGCACTCGCCGCCGCGGGCTTCCTCGTCGGAACCGTCGCCGCGCGGCAGTTCGCGCCGGGCCTCGTCGACGTGCTGGTCGGCTGGGGCCGCGTCGCGGCCGACTCCCGCCAGTCGGCGCTCGAACTCGAACTGTTCTTCCCGGTCGCGGTCGGCGGCGGCGCGGCCGTCGCCCCGCTTCTGCTCGGGTTACGCCGCGCCGGCGCGCTCTCGCGGCGACTCGCCGGGCGGACGAGAGGGCTGTCGCTCCTCTGTCTCGTCGCCTTCGCCGCGTGCTTCTCGCCGCCGGATTCGACGACGTTCGCGCTCTACGCGACCCCGCCGGCGGTCGGGCTGGGCGTCGCCGTCGCGTGGGCCGAGTTCGGGTAGGGATTCGAAGAAAAACCGACGGCGAACTTCGCGTTACTCTTCCTGCGCGTCCACGACCACCTTTTTCCGGTTCGGGTTCGCTCTGCTCACCCTCTCCGCAAAAAGCTGGGCCAAAAAACCCCTCGCTCCGCTCGGGTCCGTTACTCTTCCTGCGCGTCTACGACCGCTGTCGCCGCCAGATCGAACGACCACCTTTTTCCGGTTCGGGTTCGCTCCGCTCACCCTCTCCGCAAAAAGCTGGGCCAAAAAATCCCTCGCTCCGCTCGGGTCAGTTACTCTTCTTGCGCGTCCACGACCGCCGTCGCCGCCAGATTGACGATGTCTTTGACCTCGTCGCCGCGCTGGAGGACGTGGACGGGTTTGTCCATGCCGACGAGCATCGGGCCGATGGCCTCCGCGCCGCCGAGCCGCTGGAGCAGTTTGTAGCCGATGTTACCCGCTTCGAGGTTCGGGAACACGAGGACGTTCGCGGGGCCGTCGAGCTCAGCGAAGTCGTAGGTTCCTTCGAGGATGTCCTCGACGAGGGCGGTGTCGGCCTGCATCTCGCCGTCGACCGGGAAGTCGACCTCGGGGTCGTCCTGCAGGAGCGCCGCGGCGTCGCGGGGCTTTCGCGTGCCCTCGTTCGTGACGCTGCCGAAGTTGGAGTACGAGAGCAGCGCCGCCCGAGGCTCGACGTTGAACTGACGGGCGAGGTCCGCGGTGTGCTTCGTAATCTCCGCGAGAACCTCCTCGTCGGGGTCGAGGTTGACCGTCGTGTCGGCGCAGAAGACGACGCGGTTCTTGAACGTCATCATGTAGACGCCGGCGGCGTAGTCGGCGTCGTCGGCCGTGCCGATAATCTGGAGCGGCGGGCGCAGCGCCGACGGATAGTGGTGCGTGAGGCCGGTCAGCATCGCGTCCGCGTCACCGACTTCGACCATCACGCTGGCGAAGTAGTTCGAGTCGCGGCGGACGAGCTCCTCGGCTTCGGAGTTCGTGACGCCCTTCCGCTGTCGAAGCTCGTAGAGACGGTCGACGTAGTGGTCCCACTCGCCGTCGCGGGGGTTGGCGATAGTCGGGTCGAAGTCGAGACCCAGCTCTTCGGCCTTGCGCAGAATCGTCGTCGTCTCTCCGACGAGGATGGGTTCGGCGATGCCCTCCTCCTGCATCTGGTAGGCGGCGCGAATCATCTTCTCGTCTTCGCCCTCCGCGAGGGCGACCCGCTTGGGGTTCGACTTCGCCTTGTTGAGGACGACGCGCATCATCTCGCGGGACTTCCCGAGGCGGGCTTCGAGGCGCTCGCGGTACGCGTTCATGTCGAGGCGCTCGCGGGCCGCGCCGGAGGTCATCGCCGCCTGCGCGACCGCGGGGGCGACTTCGAACAGCACGCGGGGGTCCAACGGTTTGGGGATGACGTAGTCGGCACCGAACTGGAGCGGGTGGTCGCCGTAGGCCTTGACGACCGCGTCGGGCACGTCCTGGCGGGCGAGTTCAGCGAGCGCCTCGGCGGCGGCGCGCTTCATCGCCTCGTTGATTTCGGTCGCGCGCACGTCGAGCGCGCCGCGGAAGATGAAGGGGAACCCGAGCACGTTGTTCACCTGATTCGGGTAGTCAGAGCGGCCCGTGGCCATGATGACGGTGTCCTCGCGGGCCTCCTTCGCGTCCTCGTAGGTGATTTCGGGGTCCGGGTTCGCCATGGCGAAGATGACCGGGTTGTCGGCCATCGACCGCACCATCTCCTGACTGACAATGCCGCCGACCGAGAGCCCCGCGAGCACGTCCGCACCCTCCATCGCGTCCGACAGCGAGCCCTCGTCGACCGGCTTGGCGAACTCGGCTTTGTACTTGTTCACGTCGCCGTCCTCGACGCGCGACTCGGTGATGATGCCCGAGGAGTCGCACATCGTGATGTTCTCCTTTTTCGCGCCGAGGGAGACGTAGAACCGCGCCGTCGCGAGCGCGGACGCGCCCGCGCCGGAGAAGACGATGTCGAGGTCGTCGAGGTCCTTGTCCACGATGTCGGCGGCGTTCAAAAGCGCCGCCCCGGAGATGATGGCCGTGCCGTGCTGGTCGTCGTGGAACACGGGGATATCCATCTGCTCGCGGAGCTGTCGTTCGATTTCGAAGCACTCCGGGGCCTTGATGTCCTCCAAGTTGATGCCGCCGAACGTCGGCTCCATCGCCTTCGTCGCCGCCACGAAGTCGTCCACGTCGGCGATGTCGAGTTCGACGTCGAACACGTCGATGTCGGCGAAGCGCTTGAACAGCACGCCCTTGCCCTCCATCACCGGCTTCGACGCCTGCGCCCCGATGTCACCCAGCCCGAGGACGGCGGAGCCGTTGGAAACGACGCCGACCAGATTACCCTTCGCGGTGTACTCGTAGGCGGCGTCTTCGTCCTCCGCGATGTCGAGACACGGCGCGGCCACGCCCGGCGAGTACGCCAGACTCAGGTCGCGCTGGGTGTTCGTCGGCTTCGTCGTCGCAATCTCGATTTTTCCGGGCGGGTCCTGTCTGTGATATTCCCGTGAGTCGTCGTCCAGTCCCATGAACCACACGTCCTCACGCAGGGGGCAAAAAGCTATTCAACAACGTCGAATTTTGACTTCGACAATAGTCGAACCTCCGGCGGACGGCGGCGAGGTCGCGGCGACGAATCGACGCCGCCCCGCTCGAAAAATTACTCCGGTTCGATGTGAAGAATTTCCGGCCGTTCGAGTTCGATTGTCTCGTCGGCGTCGGTCACGGTTTGGGTCGGCCAGCGGCCGGTCGCGGTCAGCGGTTCGACGCCGCCTTCGGTGACGAGCGCGGTGCCCTCGCTTTTCGCCCCCTGAATGGTCGGGTTGTAGGCGTAGCCCATCGGCGCGCGGACTTCGTCGTCGGCGTCGGGCGTGGCGAACCACTCGCGGCCCGCGAACCCGGCCGCGCCGCCCTGATGGTGGTTCAGCCACTCCTCGGACTCCCCGACCGCGTCGTAGGCGTCGCGGATGGCGTCGAACACGTCGCCCGCGGTGCCGCCCTCGACGGCCGCTTTTCGGGTCGCCGCCAGCGCCTCCGTCTCGACCTGCATCGCCCCCTCGTGGCGGTTTTCGAGCCACTCGGGCGCGTCGAACGCGACGGTCCGCGTGCAACTCGCGTAGAGGCCGCCGCGCTGAGCCGTCACCGAGACGAGCGCGTAGTCACCGAGTTCCTCCTGTTTGGGCGTGTAGTGGCGGTAGTTCTGGGCGCGTCGTCCGCCCCCGACGAGCACGACCGGCGCTTCGATGCCCATCGCGCTGAGCGTGACTTTCAGACCGGAGGCGACCTCGTGTTCGGTGTCGCCCGGCGCGAGTTCGCGACAGACCCGCTCGACCGCGCTCGCCGCGTCGCGGCCGAGTTCGCGGTAGGCCTCGATGTCGGCGTCGGAAAGCGGCTGGCGGACCGCCGAGGCATCCACGTCAGCGAAGCCGGGCACGTCGAAGTCGGCGGCGGCGGGGGTCGGTGAGACCGACTCGACGCCGGACGCCAGCGAGCCCTCGTACCACTGGAAGCGGTGGACGCGAACGTCCTCGTGGGGCAGTTCCTCGTGGAGCAGGCGGGTCGCTTCGATGTTGTCAGTCACGACGTGGAACTCGTCGCCGTCGTAGCCCGCGGCGGCGACGCCCAACGGCGAGTCGCGGTCGACGACGTTGTCGCCGCCGAGGAGCCACGCGAAGGAGTTCGGTCGGGCGAACCAGACCGCTTCGAGGTCGCGGTCTGCGAGATACGCGTCGAGTCGGTCCGCTCGGGAGTCGAGTCGCTCGTCCATGTTCGCGCGTCCAACCGAATCGACTTGAATGGGACGGCTCGGACGACCCGAGCGGACCGGTCCAACGCGACCGAGGCGAACTGGTCCGATACGAGCCGAGCGGCCGGGCCTGTCGTGCGAGGAGATAGCACGGAGACTTCTTCGAGGACCATACCGACGAGATATAAGTTCGCGCGGTCCTGACCCACGCGTATGACACCTCGGCTTCGCCGCCTCCTCGCGGGGGCCGCCGCGATGACCGGCGTCCTGATGGTCCTCGGCGTGTACACCGCCGCCGCGGGCGCGGGTCTCACCTGCGCCGGGCGCTGGCCGTTCTGCGACGGCTTCCTCGGCCTGTTCCCGGCCAACTGGGGCAGTTTCCTCGAGTGGTTCCACCGCCTCGTCGCCATGCTCACCGGCTTCCTCATCCTCGGGACGACCGTACAGGCGTGGCGCGAGGGCGTCGCGAAAGGCGTCCGCTACGCGCTCGTCGTCGCCACGGTCATCCTCCCGTTCCAAATCGTCCTCGGGGCGCTCACCGTCACCGAGTACGAGTGGGTCATCCTCACCGCCCACTACGTGGTCGCAACCTCCATCTTCACCGCCGTCGTCGCCGCCGCCGCGTGGGGACTCGTCGACCGCGGCGTCCCCCGCATCGCCGACGCGGTCAGGCTCGCGCTCGTCGGCGCGCCCGTTATGCTCGTCCTCGCGCCCCACGCGTTCGTCTCCTTCGGCCCGACGACGCAGGCCGTCTACTACGTCGTCGGCCTCGCCACCTACGCCGCGCTCCTCGCTGTCACGCTCTGGGCGAACGCCGCCCACGGCCCGCGGGCGGACGCCTACGGCCGACTCAGGTTCGTCACCGCGCCCGCGAGCGTCGTGGTCGTCGCGCTCCTCATCGCCGGCCGGCAGGTGTACGGGCCGGTGCTCGAACTCGCCCACCTCGGCGGAACCGTCCTCGCGCTCGTCCTCGTCGTCGGCGCGGCGGTCCTCGTCCGCGGCGGCCTCCCCGTGCCGCAGGCTGGCGAGTTGAACGACGCCGACTGACGACGGGCATCGGCGCGCCTCACTGCTCCTCGCGGCTCCTCGCGGCTCCTCGCGGTCACTCTTTGGGCAGCTCGGTTGGTTCCGTCGGCAACGATTCCGCCGTCGACCCCAGCAGAGACAACATCACACGTAATAGTTGTAGATTAATCCGAGAAAACGATAGTGTGGTGAAGATTTTTCAGTTAGATATATATCTCACCTATCCACACAATTTCCGGATATTTTTCGTCAATATCGACACGAATTGAGGAGCGGACCGAAGAAGTGTTATATGGTGCTGTGCTACCTGAGGGCTGTTATGGAACGTCGCACCTTTCTGAAGGGCTCCGCCGGAGCCGCGGCCGCGTTCACGCTGGCCGGCTGTCTCGGCGGCGGTGGCGGCAGCGGTAGCGAGACGATTACCATCGGCTCGGACATCCCGTACCGGCCGTTCGAGTACGAGACGACCGAGGGCGAACTCGTCGGCTTCGACGTCGACATCGCCGAGGCGGTCTTCGGGGAACTCGGCTACGAACACGAGTTCCAGAAGACGAGCTTCGACAGTATCATCCCCTCGCTCAACAACGGGAACTTCCGCGTCATCATGTCCGCGATGACCATCACCGAGGACCGCGCGGAGCAGATCGACTTCTCGGACCCGTACTTCACCGCGTACCAGACGGTCATCGTGCTCAACAGTAGCGACATCTCCTCGAAGGAGGACCTTCAGGGCGTCACCGTGGGTGTCCAGAAAGGGACGACCGGCGAGAGCGCCGCGACCAGCCTCAAAGAGGAGTTCGGCGGCGACCTGACGATTCAGAGCTACGACCAGGTGACCGGCGCGTTCGACGCGCTCCGGAACAACCAGGTCAGCGCGGTCGTCAACGACAACACCGTCAACGCCGCCTTCGTCGACCAGAGCGACAACGTCCGGTTCCTCGAAGGTCCCGGGGCCGCCGAAGAACAGGGCAAGGAGAACGCCCCGCCGTACCTCACCCTCACCGTCGAGGAGTACGGTATCGGCTTCCGGCAGGACGACGACGAGCTCCGCGAAGAGGTCAACGGCGCGCTCCAGACCATCCGCGACAACGGGACGTACGACGAGATTTACTCGGAGTACTTCTCCGGGTAACTCGACCAGGACGCGTTTTTTATCCCACTACTGTGAGAACTACTACCAATGGCTGATTCCTACTCTGAGGGACGCACCGGAGACGGTGAGTACCAAGAGCAGTTTTTGAACGACAAAACGCTCAGGCGACTGGGTGCGGCCATCGCGGGGCTATTCACGCTCGGGGTCGGCGGCTTCATCGCGGCGATTATCTTCACGCAGGTCGATTTCGAACTCCTCGTCGAGATTATCCACCCCCAGTTCGTCAACGCGTTCTTCCGGGTGCTCGGCATCGTCCTCGTGGGGAGTCTGTTGTCCGTCACCGCGGGCGTCTTCGTCGGCCTCGGTCGGGTGTCGAACACGAAGTTCACGAACGCGGTCGCGACCGCCTACGTCGAGTTCTTTCGGGGCACGCCGCTTCTGTTCCAGTTGCTCGTCATCTACGTCGGGATTCCGGCGTTCTGGCCGCCGGGGCAGTTCCCCATCTCCAACTGGGCGATTCCGACCGCGATTATCGGGCTGACGCTCAACCACGCCGCCTACGTCGGCGAGGCCGTCCGCGGCGGCATCGACGCCGTCCCGGAGGGCCAGATGGAAGCCGCCCGCTCGCTCGGGATGTCCTACGTGCAGGGCATGCGCGAGGTCGTCCTCCCGCAGGCGTGGCGCAACGCGCTCGCCGCCATCGGCAACGACCAGGTCATCCTCGTGAAGGACACTTCGCTCCTCACGGTCATCGCCATCCCGGAACTCATCAGCGCGTTCCGCAACGTCAACTCGACCACGTTCGACCCGTGGACGCCGATTATTCTCGTCGCCATCGCTTATCTCATGATTACGATTCCGCTCGGCAAAATCGTCAGTTACCTCGAAGCCCGCTCCGACTGGGGAGGTGACCGCCGATGAGTCTCCTCGAATTCGACGGGGTTGACAAGTACTTCGGCGAGACGCACGTCCTGAAGGACATCGACCTGAACGTCGAGGAGGGCGAAGTGTGCGTCGTCATCGGTCCCTCGGGGTCCGGGAAGTCGACGCTGCTCCGCTGTGCGAACCGCCTCGAAGAGATTCAGGGCGGGGAGATTCGCCTCGAAGGCCAGTCCATCTCCGCCGAGGACGCGGACATCAACCGCCTGCGCCAGCGCATCGGCATGGTGTTCCAGAGCTTCAACCTCTTTCCCCACAAGACGGCGCGGGAGAACGTGACGCTCGCGCCGACGAAAGTGAAAGGGCTCAAGAAAGGAGACGCCACGCGCCGCGCCGACGACCTACTCGACCGCGTCGGCCTCGGCGCGCAGTCGAACTCCTACCCGAACCAACTGTCCGGCGGCCAGCAACAGCGCGTCGCCATCGCTCGCGCGCTCGCGATGGACCCCCACGTGATGCTGTTCGACGAGGTCACGAGCGCCCTCGACCCCGAACTCGTCGGGGAGGTGCTCGACGTGATGCACGACCTCGCAGAGGAGGGGATGACGATGCTCGTCGTCACCCACGAGATGGGGTTCGCCCGCGAGGTCGGGGACCGCATCGTCCTCATGGCCGACGGCGAGGTCGTCGAGGACTCACCGCCCGAGGTGTTCTTCGAGAACCCGAAGACCGACCGCGGCAAGCAGTTCCTCTCGAAGCTGCTCTGAGCCGGGGTAGCCGGGCACACACCCGGAATCTTCCAACAAGCTTATCCCCCGAAACGCCGCTTCCTGCGGCATGAACTACGTTCCCCGCGAATTCGGTCACGAGCCGCCCGATAGCGAACGCACCAAAGCCGTCCTCTTCTGTCAGACCTGCGGCCGCGCCGCCGGCATCGACGAGTGGCCCGAACGGACGCGCGGCGGCCGCGCGGTCCGACTCGACTGCCCGGACTGCGGCGCGGTCGTCTGGCGCGGGCTGGATGATGAGGCCTCTGAAGAGCGTCGAGCGCCGACGCCGACACCCTGACCCGGTACCGAGCCGAGTCAACGAGCGTCCGAACCGCCCAACCCCGATTTTACGGAACCATCACTTCGACGCCGACGGTGTCGTAGTCGGTCATCGCGGCCAGTCGCTCGGGCACCTCGTCGAGCGAGACGGTCTTCGTCACGAGCGACCCGGGGTCGACCGCGTCCGACGCGAGCAGCGAGAGCAGGCCGTCGGCGTTCGTCGGCGGCATCCCGCGCGCGCCGAGGAACGACACCTCGTGTCTCGTCATCCAGTCGGTCGGCAGCGACACGTTCCCCTTTTCGGCCTCGGTCGTCAGGCCGACCTGTACGTGCGAGCCCCGCGGCCGGACCGAACGAACCGAGTTCCGGCAGGTCTCCGCGACGCCGAGCGCGTCGAGCGAGACGTGCGCCCCGCCGTCGGTCAGCCCGCGGATGGCGTCCACCGGGTCCTCCGCGGAGCCGTCGACGACCGCGTCAGCGCCGAGGTCGGCCGCGGCGTCGAGCGCGGACTCGCGCACGTCGACCGCGACGACGCGCGCGCCGAGGACGTTCGCCACCTGAATCGCCGAGAGGCCGACGCCGCCGCAGCCGTGGACGGCGACCCACTGACCGGCGCGGAGGCCGGCGCGGGCGTCGAGGGCGTTGTAGGCCGTCATGAACCGACAGCCGAGCGCGGCCACGTCGGTCGGAGAGACGCTCTCGGGGAGTCGAATCGCGTTGTAATCGGCAGACGGGAGATGTACCAACTCCGCGAACGCGCCCTGCGCGGCGGGTTCGAAGCCGAGGGCGTGGGGGTGGTCGCCCGTACAGACGTTGCCGTGGCCGGTCCGGCAGTAGCCGCACGAACCGCAGGCGAGGTTGAACGGCAAGGCGACGCGGTCGCCCTCCCGAATCGTCTCGACGCGGTCGCCGGCCTCGACGACGCGGCCGGCGGGCTCGTGGCCGAGAATCTGCCCGGACGGGACCGCGTCGTCGGCCCACTCGCCGTGGCCCATCCACGAGTGCCAGTCGCTCCGGCAGATACCGCAGGCCTCGACTTCGACGACGACGCCGTCGGCGTCACACGTCGGGTCGGGTACTTCCGTCACGTCGAGCGGTTCACCGTGTTCGCGGAGGACTGCGGCTCTCATACGCGCGGTTCGTCGGGCGGCCCCAAAAACCCCCGCGTGGCGTCAATCGCGGGCGGCGGAAACGCGGCGTTCGGCCCCGCTCAGAAGAAGTCGTCGAGGCCGGACTGCCCGTCGTCGGTCGAGGCGTCGTCCTCGTCGCTGTCGCCCGACTCGTCGGCGTCGGTGTCCCGGTCGAGCACGTCGTCGGAGCCGCCACCGTCGCCGTCGGCGGCCGCGGCGTCGTCCTCGACGGAGACATCTTCCATGCCGGCGAACGCGCCGGCGGCGTGTTCCTCGACCAGTTCCTCGCGGAGTTCGCCCGCGTCCTCGACGATTGACTGGACCTTGTTCGTCGTCTCGCCGCTCCCGGTGACGAAAGAGACGTGGGACTCGTCGAACTCGTAGTAGGCGGCCATGGCGACGGTCAGTTCGCGGGGCTTGCAGTGGTGGGTGATGGCCGAGAGGTACGGCAGGACCTCGCGACGGGCGGTCGCCATGCTGAAGCCGCCGTTCTGCGCGATTTTTCGGACGACCGTGTCGCGGGTCTTGTCGCGGGTCGAGCGGTAGGGCGCGCCGCCGTAGCGGGTCCACCCGCCGCGGGTTCGGTCGCGGGAGGCCGCGACGCCGGCGGCGAGGTTGTCGGTCGCGTAGCGCCAGTAGGAGTAGTTCTGCGTGGCGCGCACGCGGCCGAGCCAGCGGTCGGCGTTGGCGAGGAAGTCGTAGGCGCGGGCGAGTTCGTCGGGTTCGTAGACGAGCGACACCTTGTCCTCGACCCACTTCGTGAGGTCGTCCGGCGTCTCGTCCACGTCGTAGGCGGTGTACAGCGCGTCCTGCGCGGACTCCTCTTTGAGGACGGCGTCGAGGAACTCGAACAGGCCGACGGAGCGGTCGCGGTCGCCCATGACCACGTCCTCTTCGGTGATTTTCTCGCGGCCCTCGGCGATGGCCTGGAGGTCGTTGACGGCCGACCGCAGGTCGCCGCTGTTCATCTCGGCGATGCGGTCGAGCGCGTCGGACTCGAACTCCAACCCTTCCTTGCGGCAGATGTCGCGGAGGACGGGGACGATAGAGCGGGCGGACACGTCGCGGAACTCGATTTCCTGACAGGCGTTCCGAAGCCCGCGGCTCATGTCGTAGAACTCGTTTGCGATGAGGACGATGGGCTGGCTCGACGACTTGACGAGGCGGGTGACGGCGCTGGCCCCGCCGCGGTCGTAGTTGCCGTGGATGTTGTCGGCTTCGTCGAGGATGACCAACTGCCGGGTGGACGTGCCCGCGGAGGAACCGGCGAGCGTCGCGTTCTTCGCGGCGCGGCCGGCGAAGCGTTCGATGACGTCGCCGGTCCGCTGGTCCGACGCGTTCAACTCGACCGTCTCCCAGCCCATGTCGGCGGCGAGCGCGTGGGCCGCGGAGGTCTTTCCGATGCCCGGGCTCCCGTGGACGACGACGGCCTCCCGGTGGTCGTCCCACGTCTTGGCCCACTCCGCGAGGGCGTCGCGGGCCTTGTTGTTGCCGCGGACCTCGGAGAGCGTCGATGGGCGGTACTTCTCCGTCCAGTCTACCATTACCGGAAGGAGGACCGAGGCGCGTTTAGTGGTTGCGGAGCGCCGCGCGCCGGCAGTTCACGACTCACCACGCCGACCGCCGCGCCCGGTTCCGGGCGTCGAGGAGCGACCAGCCGAGCGCCGCGAGCGTGGCGAGGCAGACGACGAACAGCGCCACGACGACGCCGACCCGCCCGACGCCGGCGTAGTAGCCGGCGCTGTCGATGACGCCGGCGAAAAGCAGGCCGAAGGCGACGAGACTGAGCGGCCGCGCCCACAACTGTCTCCGAACGAGACCCACGCCCGTCGCCAGAAGCGACACCCCGGTCAGCCCCCCCAACACGAGCGACGCGAACAGCGAAAACGGGTCGGTCCGCGGTTCCATCACCGGACCGCCGTCGACGGTCAGCACCCAGATGGCCAGCGTCACGGCTCCCATGACGAGCGCGTAGCCGCCCACCGTTCGCTCCCAGTCCATCTCGTTGCACTCCGTTCCGTCCTCGCTAGACGCGCTCCCGCCACAAATACGCATCTCCGGGTTCTCGCGCGGGAGAACGTGTGTGCGCCCGGAACGTGTTCGAATCCGACGGGTTCGAGAGCGGCGACCGCCCCGGACGTGTTCCACGCAATCATATGTCAATGTTCAGAAAACTTATTAGCGCCCTCCGAGTGGACTCCGTTCCATGTTCCCCGACGAAATCGTCACCCCGCGGCTCAGGCTCCGCGCCCTGTCGCGGGCGGTCGTCGACCCGTTGGACGCCTACGAGCAGTTCGCCGCCTCGCGGTCTGACACCATCGAGGAGGAGACCGAGTTCGTCACGTGGAGCCCCCACGAGACGCCCAAGGAGACGCTGGAGTTCCTCGAACAGGCCGAGGAGGGCCACGAATCCGCGGAAAACGCTATCTACGCCGTCTTCCCGCGCGAGGGCGAGGACGGCGCGGGCGAGTTCGCCGGCACCGCCGGCTTCAACCCCGAGTGGGACAAGCGCCGGGCCGTCTTCGGGATGTGGCTCCGCAAGGAGTTCTGGGGCCGCGGCTACTCCGGCGAGCGCGCGGCCGCGTTCTTCGCCGCCGTCTTCGACGTGCTCGACCTCGACGTGGCGCTCGCGTACGCCATGCCCGAAAACGAGGCGTCCTGCCGCGCCATCCAGAAGTACACCGACCGCTTCGGCGGGCAGGAAGACGGCCTGTTCCCCAACGAGACCGTCGGCGGCGACGGAACCCCGCGCGACGTTCGCGGGTGGTCCGTGACCCGCGAGCAGTGGGAAGACGCGACGGGCGGCGACTACGACGCCGAGTTCCGCTGGGAAGACGGCGAGTGAGCGACCTCTACCCCGCGGTCGTCGAGACGCCGCGGCTCAGGCTGGTTTCCCGCCGCCCGAAGCACGTCGGCGTTCACGAGGCCTACGGCCTCTGTTCAGCCCCCGAGATGGACGACGTGACCCGGTACATGCCGTGGTCGCGCCACGAGACGCCGAACGTGACGAAGGACTTTCTCGACCGCGGGGAGTCGAGTTGGTCCGACGCGGAGAGCGCCGACTACGCGATTATCCCGCGCGAGGGCGAAACTGGCGCGGGCGAGATTGCGGGGTTCGGCGGCCTCCACACCGAGTGGGACCGCCGCGTCGGAGAACTCGGCCTGTGGCTCCGCCCGCGCTACTGGGGCCGCGGCTACTCCGGCGAGCGCGCCGCGGCGCTGGCGGCGCTCGCGTTCGACGTACTCGACCTCGAAGTCGTCTCGGTGTCGCACGTCGCGGCGAACGGGAAGTCCCAGCGCGCTATCGAGAAGTACATGGCGGCGCTCGGCGGCGGCCGCGACGGTCGCGAGCGAAACAGCATCGTCATCGACGGCGAGTCGGCCGACGAACTCCGCTACAGCGTCTCCCGCCGGGATTGGCTGGCGACGAGCGGCGACTACGACGCCGAGTTCCGCTGGGAACTCGACCCAGACGACGTTCGCTGAGTCGCGCTCTTCCGCACCGCTGCTCGTCGGGACGACTCGCGGCCTCCCTCGCCACATCGTACCGCGAGACACCCACGCACGGCGGCCACGAGACATTTACGGGAGAACGACAATCGGTTCCGACACGATGTCAACGACACCTGAATCGACGCCCGGTTCCACACCATCGACGCTTCGGTCGGTCGGCAGCGGCGGCGTCGCCGGTCTCGGGGCGGCCCTGTTCGGCTACCTCGTGACCTACCTGCTTTCCTCCTCGACCATCGAGAACTCGACGGCCAGTCAGGTGCTCGAAGCCCTCGGCTCCGACATCTCGACGTGGAAGGTCGTCGGTTGGGTGTTCATGAGCGCCCACGGCGTGACGACCCGGTTCCCCGGCCTGTTCGGAACGACCTCCAGCGCGAACCTCATCGAAGGCGTCGAGGCGTTCTCGCCGGTGCTCTACGTCGTGCCCGTGGTCGCGCTACTCGCTGCGGGCGCGCTCGCGGCCGTCGTCAGCGGCTCGTCCTCAACGCGGGATGGCGCGCTGGCCGGCGCGGGAACCACGGTCGGCTACCTCGTCTTCGCGCTCGCCGGTATCGCGCTTTTCACCGTCTCCGTCGGCGACGCGGCCGTCAGCCCCGACCCGGTCACGTCAGCGCTCCTCGCGGGCGTCGCATACCCCGCCGTTCTCGGTACCGTCGGCGGCGTCGCAGCCACGGCGCTCCGGTAGGCGACGGCGTCCACTCGCTCGGTTCATCGGTTCCGCGCTGTTTCCGACTCAGAGGTCGCGCGCGACCAGCTCGCCCCAGCGGTCGAAGCCGTAGCGCTCGTAGAACGCCCGCGCCCGACCGTTCGCCTCGTCCACGTCGAGGACGATTCGGTCCAAGGGCAGGTCCTGCGAGCGCGCGTGGTCCAACACAGCGTCCATGAGTTCGTCGGCGGCGCCCGTGCCGCGGTAGTCGGCGTCGAGAAACAGTTCGTTGAGCACGGCCGCGTCCCAGATGAACGTCATCTCCTCGGGGAGCACGAAGGCGTAGCCGACGAGCGTTGCATCCTCGCTCTTGCCGCTCTGTCCGCCGTCCGACACCGCTTCGGCAACGACGACGCAGCCGGGGTCGTCGGTCGCACAGCGCTCGACCCACGAGAGATATCGCTCGCGGTAGTCGTCCGTGAGTTTCGCCTCGTACGTCGAAAGCTTGTCGTCGCCGCCGGTCCCCGCGCCGAGACCGAGTTCGAATCCGCGTTTCAGTTCCCAGAACGCGGCCGCATCGCCCGGTTCGTACGGTCGCACCTCGACGCCGTCCGGTGTCTCGCTCATGCACGCGGATGGGTCGCCGTCGGTTATGAACGCTCGGAGTCGCGGCCGCGTTCCCGGCTCACCCCAATTCGGCGTCGGCTCATCCCGTCACTCAGCCGGTTCGCCCGCCGGCCCACGAAGCCGCTCCGACAGGAGCCGTCCGCCGACTACGCCCGCCCCGAGCACGACGAGCATCAGTTCCGTCCCCGACGAAGCGAGCGGGGCGACCCGCTCGACGTTCTCGGGTTCCGCGCCCGGCGACGGGTCGACCACGGTGCTGTAATGGAGCGTCTCCGTCGTCGGCGGCGGCGACGCGGGCCGTAGCTCGACGAACGTCTGGACGAACCCGCGCGTGCTCGACCACTCGGCGCGCCCGCTAATCGAGTAGAACGCGTCGTGAAGCGGGTAGAAGGCGTTGACGCCGTTGGTGAACAGGTCGGGGAAGATGCCGCCGCAGAGGAGCGCGGCGACGCCGACCCACGCGACCGCGACCCCCCGAGCGCCCCAGCGACCGCGAATCGCGGAACGTTCGGGGTCCCGCATCCGCGTGTCGTAGGCCACGAGCGCGGCGAGCGCGAACGGGAGCAACAGCGTGTGGAGGAGCGCGCGGTGGCTCCCGGGCAGGAGCGTGCTGGTGAACGAATCGAGGTCGGGAACCGCGGCGGCGACGAGCGCGACGCCGACCGACCGGGCGTCGAACCAGCGACCGAGGAGGGCGGCACCGACGAGTCCGCCGACGGCGACGTGGACGAGGGTCGATGGCATACCGCGTAGTGGTCGGCCGACGACCTTCAGAGTTCCCACGGGGTTCGTCACGCGACGACTACCACTTTCGACATCCTTTTGCGGGATACTCACGCAGGTTGTCCCATGACTCACTCGTCGGTCGGGCCGAGGTGTTCGCGATGACCGCGGCACCGCGCGACGACCTCGCCCGCCGCATCGCGGGCGAGATTACCCTCTCGGACGACCCCGGCGCGACGCTCCGGAAGTGGCGGACCGACTTCGACATCTCCCAGACGGCGCTCGCCGAGCAGTTGGACGTGTCGTCGTCGGTCGTCTCCGACTACGAGAGCGGCCGCCGCGAGAGCCCCGGCATCGGCGTCATCCGCCGGATGGTCGAAGCGCTCCTCGATATCGACGAGGCCCGCGGCGGCAGTCGCATCCGGCAGTACGCCCGCGTCCTCTCGGCCGGCTTCGAGAGCGACATCGTCCAGGACCTCCGGGAGTACCCCACGTCGATTCCGCTCGATAGCTTCTACGACGCCATCGGCGCGACCCCCATCGTCGACGGCGACCAAGACCGCATCAGCGGCCACACCGTCATCAACAGCATTCAGGCAATCACGCGGCTCTCCTCCGAGGAGTTCTACCGGCTCTACGGGCAGTCGACGAGTCGGGCGCTCGTGTTCACCGGCGTCACCCGCGGCGAGTCGCCGCTGGTCGCCATGCGCGTCGTCACGCCGACGCCGAACGCCGTCGTCCTCCACGGCCTCTCGGAGGACGACCTCTGGGAGCACGCGCCCGCGCTCGCCACCATCGACGGCTTCGCCCTCGCCGTGACCGACCGCGATTTAGACGAGATGCTCGAAGACCTGCGGACGCTTCCCTGAGAACGCCGTAGTACCCGTTTCGGTCCGTCTGACCCGATTCGGTCGATTCGTTTCGCTCCCTTCGATTCGCATTTCCAGAGTGTCCGCCTGAGGGCGAAAAAAGCCGAAGGGCGGCCGCGACCATGTCCGACCATGGACATTCGTGCCCTCCAATCGCACCTCGAAACGGCGTTCGAGTACCCGGTCACGACCGAGCGCGTGCTGGAACGCGCCGGCGACGTCGAGGTGACCGCGCCGAACGTCGACGACGCGGAGACCGTCGAGACCATCCTGGCACCGCTCGGAACCGAGACCTACGAGTCGGCTACCGACCTGTACAACACGATACTCGGCAGCGTGAGCGACGACTACATCGGCAGAAAGTTCTACGACGACCGGGGCGCAGACCCGGCGGACTCGTGGTCGATACTGCCCGACCAGGCCCGGTCGTTCTGACGCGAGGCGCTTCGTCTCCGCGCTCGCTTCGCTCCCGCGGACGGTCCCCGCTACTCCACGTATTCGTACTTCCGAAGCACCTCACGGCGCTTCGTCTCCGCGCTCGCTTCGCTCCCGCGGACGGTCCCCGCTACTCCACGTATTCGTAGCGGCGCTCGTTCATCCGCCCCCAGCCCGTGAAGACGAACTCGGCTTCGGGTTGGGTGAACTCCTCGACCTCGATTTCCTTTTCGTGGTTGTGCACGTCGTGGATGAGTTCGTAGTCGTCGAAGGAAATCTCGGTGCGGGCCGCGAGCTGGTCGTCCACGTCCACGGCCTCGATTTCGTCGAGCCACGTCTCTTGGACCCGTTCGGCGTGAATCTCGGCCTGCGCGCCGGAGCCGTAGGAGCCGACGAGCAGCTGCTTGCCGGTCATGTCTTTCCCCTCGTCCGCGGCGGCCTTCAGGGCCGACAGCCGGGCGATGTGGACCGAGCCGGTGTACCAGTTGCCGACGCGGCTGGAGATGTCGAGCGTCGGCTCGATGACGCGACCGTACCAGTCGCGGTACTGCTCGGTCGTCTTCAGTTCGTCCATGTAGCCGCGGATGGCCTCCTCGTAGTCGTCCCACGTCTCGAAGTCCTCCTCGCGGGGCTGGCGGCCGATTTCGCTTTCGAGGTCGTCTTCGATGTCGGTGTCGCGGGTCATGTGGCGGAAGCCCAGAAGCGCCGCCTTCCGGACCATGCCGGGGAACGGCGTGTGGAACGGGATGTACTCGAACAGGTCGGGGTGGGTGCGACCCGCGACGCTCTCGTAATCTTCGAGCGCCTCGCGCATCCGAGCGAGATACACCTGCATGGAGCGCTTGCCGTCCACCGAGGGGAACTGCTGGTTGGGTTTGAGGAAGTCCGTCTCGTCCATGCTGCCGTAGCCCTGCTCGGTCGAGAGTTCGACGAGGTCCGGGTCCTCGTCGATGAGCATCGCCACCGCGCCCGCGCCCTGCGTCGCCTCGCCGGGGTCGCCCCGCTCGTAGAGGGCGGTGTCGGTGGCGATGACGAGCGCCGCGCGCCCGCGGTTGCGACCCGCCTTAATCCAGTTGTAGGCGTCGTCGAGGCTCTGGGTGCCGGCGATGCAGGCGAACTTGCGCTCGCCCTTGTTGGCGTGGCGGAAGTCGCCGTCGTACACCTGCTCGAGACAGCCGGCGATGTACGTCGACACCGGTTTGGAGTTGTCGAACGCGGACTCGGTCGCCACGTCGATGCGGCCGATGTCCGCGGGCGTCAGGCCCTTTCGGTCCATCAGTTGCTTGGCGGCGTTCGCCCCCATCGTGACGATGTCCTCGTACACGTCCGGGAACGACGACGTGTGGAGACCCAGCCCCTTCGTGTACTTCTCCGGGTCTTCGCCCTTCACCGGCGCGAAGGTGTTGGGGAGGTCTAACACGAGTTTGCCCGTCCAAATCTCCATGGCGTCGATGCCGACGGAAGTCATGGTCGATGTTACAGAACCGAGGGATAAGGTTTTGTCGATGGGGAGTTACGTCGGTTGTCGAACTACGGGCCGTTCCCGTCCGCGACGTCGTCGACGGTCTGGATATCGACGACGGCACCGGTGTCGTCGTACACCAGTATTCCGACCCGATAGTCGGTCTGTGCGCCGTCCCGCCGCTCGATGATGTCGACGTTGTTACGGCTCCGGTCGGTACGTTGGGTCGTGGTCGTCGCCCCGTTGCCGTTGAGATTGAGCGCCACCAGTTCGACCCGACTGAAGTCGCCGGACGACACGGCGTAGTCGGCGCGGTACCAGACCGCGTTCGTCCCGGTGTTGGTCCGGTCTTCGACGTCGAACGCGTCGATGGATGCGCTACTTCCGAGCGACAGGTCGGCGTTTCCGTTCCGGTTCCGCGCGTCGGCCACGTCGGTCACGGTCCGTGAGCTCTCGACGTATTCGCCGTTCGGCCCGTCGTAAATCACGTCAATCGTGACCTCGAACGTCTGTCTGACTCCGTATCCGGGCTGGAACCGAACGCTGCCGCGCGATGTCGACTGCTGTGCGAAGCCCGAAGCGGAACCCTCCGTCGAATCGGCCCTGACCTCGACGCGCTCGAACGACGCGTTCGTGTCCCCGATGTCGTAGGAGACGACGAAGTCGGGGTTGTTCGTTTGGATGTCCGTGAGGTCGTCGACACGCATCGAGACAGAGGGGGACGGCGTGCCGTCCGTATCCGTGACGGTCACGGTCGTCGTTCTCCTACTCGTCGCCCCGTCGTCGTCGGTCACCGTTAGTTCGACGGTCACGTCGGTGTCGCCCGAGACGCTGTCGGGCGCGTTGAACGTCGGCTGGGCGGAACTGGGGTTCGACAGGCTCGCCCGCCCCGTGGGGTCGTCGGTGATGGACCAACTGTAACTGGTAATCGACCCGTCGCTGTCCGAACTCCCGGAGCCGTCGAGTTGTATCGACTCGCCTTCGGGGACGCTGTACGGCCCCGTCGTCCGGGGAGTCGGCGGGGCGTTCACGCCGCCTTCCGGCTGGGCGTTGGCTTCGAACGAGAACGTCTTGGCGTCGACGAGGCCCGACGGGAGGCGGTAAGTCACGCGAACGGAGAGCCACTCGCCGGTCATGTCGACGTTCGTGCCGCCGAACCCACCTGTGTCGTAGAACTCGTAGACGTAGAACCGCGCGGATTCGCCGCTGCCGACGACGGGATTGGACCCGCCAATATCGCCGTCCTCGTCGATATCGATCGCGAGTCCGTCTTCTGGCACGGCCACGAACTCGTTCTGCGTAATCTGGTAGTCGACGAGGGCGTCACCGCTCGGCGACTCGACGTACAGCTCCGTCTCACCGGGGTCGTCGTCCCCGGCGTCGACCCTGTCGGAGAGTCCATCGATGCTGTCGTCGTGCGGGTTCACCACGACGTTCAACAGCTCGACGGAGTCGGAACCGACGTTCCGCAGCGAGAACTCAACGCCGCCGGGCGTCGAGAAGTCGTCGTCGCCGTCGCGGGCGACCGCGTCGTTCTCGTAGAGGAGTCCGGCGACGCCGCCCTCGGCGGCCTCCCCGCTCGGCACGCTGACTTCGACATCCGCGTCCTGCCGCGTACTCGGGGTGAACGTCTCGTCGTCGAAGCTACCGAGCACCTCGGCGGTTCCCGCCGACTCACCCGTCACTGTCACGCGGATTCGACCCTCGGAATCGGTCGTCGGTCCCTCCGGGTCGATTGAGACCGAACCACCGCTCGCAGAGAAGTTCACCGAGACTCCGGAGACGGGGTTGTTGTATCGGTCCCGAACTTCGAAGGTGAGCGTCTCGGTGTCTCCCGACCCGACGCTTCGAGGCGAGGCTCCGTCGACGACCGTCAGGTAATACGCGGCCGGTTCGTCGACTCCAGACCCCACTTCGACCGCTCCGACGCGGAGGTCGTACGTCACGCTGTCGCCATCTTCCTCCCCTTGCATCTCGATTTCGACCCTGTCGCCGGAACGGTCCACGCTGTGGACGTAGTCGTCGTTCCCCTCTGCGAGAAGCTCACGCCACGCGTCCTCGGACAACTCCGTCGGCACGGAGATGGTCACGTTCCCCGACGCATCCCCCGTCACCGGAACGGTCCGCGTCGCGGGGCTGACCGCCTGCGCGTCGACGGTCGCGGAGCCGACGCCGTTTTCGGAGTAGTTGCCTTGGAGGAGAACGAGCGAAATCGTCCGGCCGTTGATGAGTGATTGCCTGTCGTTGAGCGTCCCCTCGTACCCGGTGTCGAACCGATTGTACGAGACGGTGTTTTCGTACACGGTCGTCGGGGCCGACTGCAAAACGTTGTAGTCCGGCCGGTATTCGAGCGATTTGGTCTCGTACGAGAGGCCGCCGTTAACGTAGTCGCTCGTCTCGGCTTCCGTCGTCTCGACGTTCGTGACGGTGAGACTGCCGAGTTCACGCGTCTGCAACGTCCCCGAGACGGGGCCGGGGTTGACGAACAGCGTCCGACTCGGATACCGCGTTCCGAGAGAGACCGTCGACGGACGGGGGGTCGTCTCCGACGAGCTTTCGATGATGGCACCGCGAAGCGATTCGAACTGGTCGTGAACCTCCTGGTTGTGTAGGAACTCGACCTGTTCGTTCTGATTCGGGACGACGGTCGCTTGGTACATCGACATCGAGATGATGATGATACCGAACAGCAGCACTGCGCCGATTTGGACAGTGACCGCTCTCTCGTCCCCCCGAAAGTCCATATGACGTGAAGATATCCGAAACGGGAAAAAGACTCCTACAAGAGCGAGAGGCCGGATTCAGTCTTCTTCTTCGACGACTTCGGGCTCCGAAAGGCCGCTCTGGAGGCTGTCGAGACCGTTGACCCACTCGGTGACGAGCCCGAATTCGAGTTCGTCGAGCACCTCGATGTCGAGGTCCTCGCCGTCGATGACGCGGGTGCCGACCTGGACGATGTAGCCGAGCGCGCTGTCGAGGTCGTCGGCGGCCTCGGCGTCCGCGGCGGCGCGGATGTAGGCGTCCATGTCATCTTCGAGTTCGGCGGGGCCGGCGACGATGAACTCCTCGGCGGCGAAGAAGGCGCACGAGAGGCTCGTCTGGACGCTCCCGACGAGGATTTCGGCCTCCTCGTTCTCCGTCTCGAACTCGGGTTCGGCCATGACGATGTCGTGGACGGTCGACAGCTCGTCGAGCGCCTCTTCTTCGCCCAGCGTGTCGTCGTCGTAGGCGGTCAGAATCTTGGCGATGGCGATGGCCGCGTCGTTCTGGATGTTCATCAGGAGACGGCCGGTCTCCTCGCTTTCGAGGTCCAGGTCCTCTTCTTCGACGCGCGTCAACCAGTTCTGCCAGCGTTCCGGCGAGTAGTATCGTTCCTCGGCCTCGGTCATACCTACACCCTCCCGTGCCGGACTCAAATGCCTTTCTTATCCTGCCTGTAACCGTGTGAGACGACGACGTGGGAGGAGACGGCGCGATTCGGCTCGTGCGTCGGTCTCGGCGGCCGGTCCGGCTCACCCGTCGACTGTTCCGCCTCACCCAGCTATCGGTCGAGCGTCGCTTCGGTGTCGATGCCGTAGACCAGCGCGGGCGTCTCGACGTGAGCGTTCCTGACGGCGTCGTCGCGGCCCGCGTCGAGGAGCCAGTCGACGCGCCGGGGGACGGTCTTCGGCCCCATCACCGCGCCGGGGCGGTCGGGGTCGTCGATGAAGTCGGTCTCCATGAGGAACGGGTCGCCCCGCTCGGCGGCGTCTTCGAGGCGGTCCTTGTCGCTCATGACGCTCGGCGTGCCGCCGGTCAGGTGGCCCTGCGCGTAGTGTTTGACCACGCGCTCGCCGGGGACGCCGCGCTCGTCGGCCCACTCGGCCACGTCCGAGAGGTCGGTCGTCGACTCCGTGTGGAGTTGGAGCGCGCAGTCGCAGTCGGCGGCGAGGTCGAGACCGTGTCTGAGGACGGCGTTCGAGGCCTCCCGGACGGCGTCGGTGACCTCGTAGTGCGGGCGGCCGGACTTGAGCGCGAGCGCGTCGCCCTCGCGGACGAACTCGGCGGCGGTGTCGAGGCCGGCGCACATCAGGTCGCGGGCGGCCTCGGGGTCGTAGCCGCGGTCGTCGACGAGTTTCGAGACGAGGCCGGGGTGGACGCCGAGGACCGGCCACGCGCGCCCGGGGAGAATCTCGGAGGCTTCGCGGACGACCTCGACCGTCGTCTCGAACACCGGGCGGAAGTCCTCGCCCGTCTCGACCTCGTGGCCGAGGAGCCACGAGGGCTTGTTGACGACGAGGAGGTGCGTGCCGCCGCTCCGTGCGAAATCCTTCACCGCCTCCAGCCCGCGCCCGTGGTCCGGGTCGAGGTGGAGGTGGTTGTCCACGACCGGCGTGTCGAACTCCTGCATGAACGAGTGGTCGGTCGGGGGAGGAAAAAGCGAACCGTTCGCGGTCGGGCCGGATCGGGTCGAGTTGGTCGAGTTGGTCGGGTGCAGCCGGGTCGTCGCCCGACTCAGTCGCCTCCCTCTGCGAGTTCGTCGAGCGTCATCGCGTGGGTCGCCGCGTTCTGGAGCGCGTCCGAGCGACCGTAGCTCCCCGGCGCGATGGCGACCGTCCGCAGGCCGTAGGCGTTGGCCGTCTCCAGGGCGGGCTTGAAGTCGGTGTCGCGCGAGGCGACCGCGATGACGTCGGCGCGGTCCTCGACGGCGTAGCGCGTGAGGTCGACCGCGAGCTTCACGTCGACGTCGCCGCTCGTGACGATGACCTCGAAGCCGCGCGCCTCGGCCGCCTGAATCAGCCCCGGCGTGGCGTGTTCGTCGAGGTAGAGCCGCGCCGCGCTCAACTGCCCGCCGAGGGAGCGAGCCGCCGCCCGGATGTCGTCTAAGTCCACGTCGAACTCGTCGCGGAGGACGTTCGGCCCGTCCACGAAGAGCGCCACTCGGCCCGAGGGAAGCCCGTCGGGGCCGACCAACCGCCGCAGGAGGTCCATACACCACCTCGCCCGGTTTCGGGTTTATAAATTTCGAGGGAGGTGCGGCCGAAGTACGAACGAGGATTCGGGAATCTGTCGAAGATTTATTTTTGTTTACGGATTTTCTCTGAACTCTCGTTGAAGAACAGGCTGAAATTGAAATTTCAGTCAAGATAACAAATATTGCCACGGCCTCCCGAGACATGTGTGCCTATGACAGGCACGCCAAACTTCGACAGACGAACCTTCCTGAAACTCGCCGCGGCCGCCGGACTGACCGGCGCGGCCGGCGTGACCTCCGCGACGCCCGGACGGTCCCCCGGTCCGAAGAAAGACGAGATTCTCGTCGGCGTCTCGAAGACCGCCGACAGCCCGCGCAAGGCCGTCGAGAAGCACGTCCCCGGCAACGCAAGGGTCGTCCACGAGAACAAGACCCTCAGTTACGTGGCCATCAAGTTCCCGTCGGTCGCCGCCGACCGCGCCCGCGAGAACTTCATCTCGGCCGTCACGAAGCGCGACGAGGTGAAGTACGCGGAGAAGAACGTCACCCATCAGGCGCTCTATACGACGAACGACCCGCAGTACGGCAGTCAGTACGCGCCACAGCAGGTGAACGCCGACACCGCGTGGGACACCACGCTCGGCAGTTCCGACGTGACCGTCGCCGTGGTCGACCAGGGGGTCAAGTACGACCACCCCGACCTCTCGGCGCAGTTCGGCTCCGACAAGGGCCAGGACTTCGTCGACGCCGACGGCGACCCGTACCCGGACGTGCTCGCCGACGAGTACCACGGCACCCACGTCGCCGGCATCGCGGCCGGCTCCACCGACAACAGCGAGGGTATCGGCGGTATCAGCGACTCCTCGCTCCTCTCGGGGCGGGCGCTCTCCGAGTCCGGCAGCGGTTCGACGAGCGACATCGCCGACGCTATCGAGTGGGCCGCGGACCAGGGCGCGGACGTCATCAATCTCTCGCTCGGCGGGGGCGGCTACACGTCCACGATGAAAAACGCCGTGTCGTACGCGACCCAGCAGGGGAGTCTCGTCGTCGCCGCCGCCGGCAACGACGGGAGCGGGAGCGTGTCGTACCCCGCCGCCTACGGCGAATGCGTCGCCGTCTCCGCGCTCGACCCCGACGAGACGCTGGCGTCGTACTCCAACTACGGCCCCGACATCGACCTCGCCGCGCCGGGGACGAACGTGCTGTCGTGTTGGACGACCGACACCGAGTACAAAGAGATATCCGGCACGTCGATGGCGACGCCGGTCGTCTCGGGCGTCGCCGGACTCGCGCTCGCCGTCTACGACCTCTCGCCGACCGACCTGCGGAGCCAACTCAAAAATACCGCGGTCGATATCGGTCTCTCCGAGAACGAACAAGGCGCGGGCCGCGTGGACGCCGCGAACGCCGTCACGACCGAGCCGGGAAGCGGCGGTGGCGGCGGTGGCGGCGACGGCGGCGACTCGACCACTTCGACCATCGACGACTCGCTGTCGTCGTCGGCCGACTCCGACTGCTGGAGCTACACGTGGGAGTACGGGTCGCCGTCGCAGGTCGTCGTCGACCTCAGCGGGCCGTCGAGTACCGACTTCGACCTCTACGTCAACGAGGGCTCGGGGACGTGCCCCACGACCGGGTCGTACGACTACCGCTCGTGGAGCACGGACAGCCAAGAGCAGGTCGTCATCGACAACCCCGACACGTCGGCCGACCTCTCGGTGCTGGTCGACAGCTACTCCGGCAGTGGCAGTTACACCGTGACCGTCACCGAAAAGGAGTAACGAGGGCCTCGACCGCCCGCGAGGCCGCCTCGCGACCGAGCCGACAGCCGACTTCATGAGCACGTGACCGCCGCGTCCGCGACGCTCCCGTGACGCGTCGCGCGGTGTCACATTCTGGTTCTGCGGGACCTCGCGATGCGCTGGTGCGACCGAGACGCGTAGCTCACCCATGGGTGGGGACGAACCGACGGTCACGGTGAGGATTCTGGGATTCCACGACGACGGCGAGACGAAGGCCATCAGCAACGCAGTCACGGCGCTCGGCCACGAGGCCCTCTGGCCCCACGAGGGGGGCGACGGCATCGAGGTGTTGGCGTCGAGCGTCGCGCCCGACCCCAAACCCGCGAAGCGTCCTCTCCACCGTCCACAAGCACGCGACGGCGAGCAGGCTGGCCGCCGCGGGCCACTAATGAGCCGGATATATCAAGCCATTCGGTTAATTGGCTCCACCGCCTAGGGTGACTGCGCCCCGTCCCCGATTCGAGAGGCCGTACTTACGCGATGCAGTTCGTTTCGACGACCCAGCCGCGCTCGACAGCGTGGCCGCGTCGCGTCACGTCCCACGCCGGTCGCAACCCAACCGCCGGCGCACGGCGCGTCGAATCGACCACCGGACGCGGGCCATTCTCCGAAAACCGACCGACTGCGAACGGACAGTTTCCCGTGGGGGACAATCACGATACAGTTTATAATGATTTACTAAACGCGATGGCAGGTTTTATGTGTCTCATTAACATATAATCGAGTATGTCTCAGACAGCGTCCAGAAATAGCCCGGATACGTTTACAATCGTAAATGAGGTAAACGACCACGGTGCGGCGACGCTCCGCGGCGACAACGGCTCGACGTACCACGTCACTTCCTACGAGAACAGTAGCTTCCGCGACTACCTCGCGAACCACCACGCCGGCGACCGCGTGCGGATGGACATCGAGCGGGCCGGCGTCCGCGCGAACGTCTGGCAGGTGTCGGCGCTCTACCCCGGCGCTGACGAGTGACGCCGGACGCGACGAACGCTCGCGCGCCGTGTGCGACCGTCGGTCGCGCCGACCGTCCCCGAGGACGGCGCGGTCGCTGTCGCGGCGGCGACGTGGAAAATCCGAGGTCGGGACCGGGCGCTACTCGTTGACTTCGAGCACTTTGCCGGCCGCGATTGTCTGTCCCATGTCGCGGATGGCGAAGCTCCCGAGTTCGGCGATTTCTGAGGACGGCTCGATGCTGAGCGGCTTCTGCGGACGCAGCGTGACGACGGCGGCGTCGCCGGCCTTGATGAAGTCCGGCTCCTCTTCTGCGACCTCGCCCGACGCGGGGTCGAGCTTCTGGTCGAGCGACTCGAACGTGCAGGCGACCTGCGCGGTGTGGGCGTGGATGACCGGCGTGTAGCCCGCCGTGATGACCGAGGGGTGTTGCATCACGACGATTTGCGCCGTGAACGTCTTGGCGACCGACGGCGGGTCGTCGGCCGGGCCGCAGACGTCGCCGCGGCGGATGTCGTCTTTGCCGACGCCGCGGACGTTGAAGCCGACGTTGTCGCCGGGACCGGCTTCCGGAACCTCCTCGTGGTGCATCTCGATGGTCTTCACTTCGCCACCGGCGTCAGAGGGCATGAACCGGACGTTGTCGCCCGTCCTGAGCATCCCCGTCTCGACGCGGCCGACCGGGACCGTCCCGATGCCGGAGATGGTGTACACGTCCTGAATCGGGACGCGAAGCGGGGCGTCGGTCGGCGGCGACGGCTCCGGGAGGTTGTTCAGCGACTCCAGGACGGTCGGCCCGTCGAACCACGTCATGTTCTCCGAGGGTTCGGCGATGTTGTCGCCCTCGAACGCCGAGATGGGGATGAAGCCCGCGTCGTCGGAGTTGAACCGTACCTGGTTCAGGAGCTGTTGGACCTCCTCTTTGACCTGTTTGTAGGAGTCTTCGCTGTAATCGACGACGTCCATCTTGTTGACCGCGATGATGAGTTCCTCGATGCCGAGCGTTCGGGCGAGGAAGACGTGCTCGCGGGTCTGCGGCGCGACGCCGTCGTCGGCGGCGACGACGAGAATCGCGTGGTCGGCCTGCGACGCGCCCGTAATCATGTTCTTCACGAAGTCGCGGTGGCCGGGCGTGTCCACGATGGTGAAGTAGTACTTCTCCGTGTCGAAGCGCTGGTGGGCGATGTCGATGGTGACGCCGCGTTCGCGCTCCTCGGCGAGATTGTCCATCACGTAGGCGAACTCGAAGCCCGACTTCCCCTTGGACGCCGCCTCCTCGCGGTGCTGTTCGATGATGTGTTCCGGGACGCTACCTGTCTCGAACAGGAGCCGGCCGACGAGCGTGGATTTCCCGTGGTCGACGTGTCCGATGATGGCTAGGTTCTGGTGTGGTTTGTCTGCCATGGCTATCAGGGCGGTGTCGCCCAGTTTGGTAAAATATGACACCCAAAGGTAAATCCGTTTTCCCGGCGAGAAACGCGTCTCGCGCCGGTTCGGACGGGTCGCTGAAACGGGTTGTCAGGAAACACGAAAACTCAGGAACGCCGTCACGTTACGACGCCGTCGGGCGAATCGGGCGGAGAATCGAAGCGGTAGCAGACGGCTCAGAACCCGCACATCGTCGCGGCCATGTCGGCGAAGGTAGCCGTGCGGCGAACGGACTGCTCGTGAGCGTCGGACGTATCGGCGTTAGATTTTACAACAATCATAGTAACTAATTCTATCGTTTGGGTAATAAACCTGCCGCCGAGGGCGAGCCGCGAGCGGGTGTCGCGCGATATCAAAGGCTAAAGTGTCCTCCTCGCGGAGGGAGTGGTATGTCCGGCGAGGATATCGACGACGTCGACAGGGCGATTCTGTACGCACTCCAGGAGGACGCCCGGAACATGTCGTCCGGCGACATCGCAAAGCGAACGGGTACCTCGGACAGCACCGTCCGCAAGCGCATCCAGCGGCTCGAATCCGAGGGCGTGGTCAAGGGATACAGCGCGAGCGTCGACTATCAGAAGTCGGGCTATCCGCTCCGAATGCTGCTGTACTGCACCGCCTCGATTCCCAAGCGGGGCGAACTCGTCCCCGAGATTCTGAAGATGGATGGCGTCGTGGCGGTCCAGGAGTTAGTCACCGGCGAACAGAACCTTCTCGTGACCGCCGTCTGCGAGACGGACGACGACATCACGGCTATCGCACAGGAACTCCTCGACATGGGCGTCACCGTCGCCGACGAGGTTCTCGTCCGCACGCACGAGACGACACCGTTCGGCGAGTTCGATGCCGAGAGGCACACCGAAAACGACTCCTGAACGGGCGCGCGCTCGATATCCTCCGACGAACGGAGCGTTCACGAACCGCTCACTGAGACCGACGAGCGACCGCAGTCGCCGGTCGCCGCGGCGAGACGACACCGACCGGGCCGGCGCACGGATTCGGTCGCTCACGCCACGTTGTCGGGCGTCAGACCTCGAACGAGCTGTTCGACGCGGATACGACCGTTCAGAGTCGACAGTCTCCGCCGCCCCGTACCCGCAGAACCATAATGTTCTATAATGGCTAATTTGCGAACGATTTGTGAATGTAGGTAGATTTAATAGACAATCTGTTCTCGGATGGGCGTAAGGACGACCAGTATCGGACGACGAGCGCGTCTCGGTGACCGGTCTGGTCAACGACGAACCGAACGATGTCAGGACACAGCCCGAAACCGACGGTCGGAGCACTCCCGGACGCGACGGCGGATTCGCCGTTCGCGCCCGTCGCACTAACACGGCTCGTGTGGACGCTGTTCGCCGCGAGCGTCGCCGTGCTCTTCGCCCGACTCCGACTCGGCGGCGCGTGGGAGGTCCCCGGCGTCGTCGCCGTCGACGGCCTGACCGTGCTGCTGTGGGTGGTCGTGACGTTCTTCAGCGGTATCGTCCACAGCTACTCGCGCCGCTACATGGCAGGCTCCGTCCACGAGACGAAGTTCTTCGCCACCGTGTTCGGCTTCACGGTCGCCGTGATGGCCCTCGTCGCGGCCGACCACGTCGCGCTGTTCTGGCTGTGCTGGCTGGCGATGGGGCTCGCGATGGCGAAACTCATCGGCATCATCGACGGCTGGCCGCAGGCGCGGGCCGCCGCGAGCGTCGCTCGCAGGTACTTCCTCGCAAGCAGCGCGTTCCTCGGCGTCGCGCTCGCGGCCCTCTGGTGGTCGACCGGCGCGACGACGGTCTCCGGCATCGCCGCGAGCGCCAACGGGCTCGGTGGCCCGGTGTGGCTTCTCGCCTGTGTGGCGCTCGTCCTCGCGGCGATGATGCAGTCCGCGCTCGTCCCGTTCCACGGCTGGCTCCTCTCGTCGATGACCGCGCCGACGCCCGCCTCGGCGCTGATGCACGCCGGGGTCGTCAACGCTGGCGGCATCCTGCTGCTCCGGTTCGCGCCGGTCGTGACCCTCGACGCCACGCTCATGCTCGGTATCGTGACTGTCGGCGCGACGAGCGCCCTCGTCGGAAAACTGCTCAAGAACGTCCAGTCGGACGTCAAGAGCGAACTCGGCTGCTCGACCATCGGCCAGATGGGCTTCATGATTATGCAGGCCGGGCTCGGCTTCTTCGGGGCCGCCATCACCCACCTCATCCTACACGGCTTCTACAAGGCGTACCACTTCCTCAGCGCGGGCGGCGCGGTCGAACGGACCGCCCCGACTGACCACGACGACCACGAGACCGGGGCCGTTGGTTCCGCGGTCATCGTGGCGACCGGACTGGCCGGCGGCGCGGTGTTCGCGGCGCTCACGGGGAAGGGAACGCACCTCGACAGCGGGCTCCTGCTCGTGGCGTTCGTCGTGCTCACCACGCTGCACGCGGCTCGCAGCGTCGTCTCACACGCCGCGCTCCCGGCGACGGCCCGCTACGGCGCGGTGCCGCTGGTCTTCCTCCCCGCCATCGCCGTGTACGCCCTCGTCTATCAGGGAATTTCGAGCGTGCTGTCCGGGCTTCCGGTCGTCGAGGCACCCGCCGAGCTGAGCGCGCTCCACGCGCTCGTCGCCGGCGTCTTCCTCGTGACTTACGTCGCGATAGAACTCGGCGTCCACGAACGCAGCCGGCGTCTCTACGTCGCGCTGTTGAACGCGAGCCAGCCCGCGTCCAGCACCATGCTGACCGCCACGGAGGACTACAATGAGTACTGAACACGCCATCGAAGACAGTATCGACAAAGCGGCGACGACCGTCGGCTCGGTCTGGCCGGTTCACTCGTTCGTCACGGCCAACCCGCTTTCGGGGTTCGAAGATATGCCGTTCAGCGAGGCGGTCACGCAGGCCGCGGACCTCGTCGGCGGCCGCGGCTACCCGAGTCCCGAGACGTTCGAAGCGGCCCTCGAAAGGGGGCAAATCGACCCCGCGGTGCTCGACGCGGAACTGGCCGACCGCGGCTACGACGGCGACCCCGAGACCCTGCTGGAGCGCATGGACGCCGGCGTCGAGTCCGCGGGCGCGGGCGACGACGCCGAGACTGACGCCGCCGACACGGACGCCGCGCGGGTCGACCGCGTGCTGACGAAGTGGCTGTCGGCGTTCCTCGACGAGGGTCAAGCCCACTGGCCGATGCCGGACCGCGAAGACGGGTTCTACAACGCCTTCCGGTCGATGGCCGCGTACGACGGCCGAATCCCCGACGACGGCATTGTCTCCGACCTGCCCGAGTCGCCGGTCGAGACCATCGAGGCCGCGGTCGCGTCGTACCCCGAAAGCCAGTGGGTGCCGATATTCGAGGAGCAGCTCGCCGCGCTCCCCGGCTGGACCGGCTTCATCAAGCAACGCGCCGTCGACGGCGGCGAGTGGCAGTCCGCGTACCCGATTTCGCTCGACGGCTATCTCGCGGCCCGTCTCGCGCTCCTCGACGCGTTCGGCGTCGACATCGCGCCGTCGACCGGGTCGAAAAGCGACGAGGCTGAGGCGGCCGACGAACTCGCCGAGGCGTTCCTGAGCGCGTGGGAGGCGAGCTACCGCGACGAGGTGGTCGACCGCGTCGCCGCCGAGAGCGAGGCGCTCGACACCAGCGATACCACGGGCCGCCCGGACGCGCAACTGGTGTTCTGTATCGACACGCGCTCGGAGGTCATCCGCCGGCACATCGAGGCGACCGGCGACTACGAGACCCACGGCTACGCCGGCTTCTTCGGCATCCCGATGGAGTATCGGGGGTACGACGCCGAGGTAGCGGTCGACGCCTGCCCGCCGATCGTCGACCCGCAGCACCGCGTCACCGAGGTTCCGACCGACAGGGACACCGAGGCGACCCGCGACCGTTGGTCGCGCCTCCGCGAGGCCGCGGGCGAGGCCATCGAGTCGCTGAAGACCAACCCCGCGACCGCATTCGGCTTCGTCGAGAGCGCGGGGAGCGGATACGGGCTATCTCTCGCGGCCCGCACGCTCGTCCCCGGTCGCGTCTCCGACCTGCTCGGAACCGCCGACGACGCGGTCCCCGACAACCGCGAGTTCTGCGACCAAGTCATCCACCACCAGCACTCGTACGCGGGCGACCTCCCGGTGGGCCTGACCGACGAGGAGAAAGTCGAGTACGCGGCGAACGCCTTCGAACTGATGGGCTGGGAGGAGTTCGGCCGCCTCGTCGTGTTCACCGGCCACGCCAGCGAGACGGCCAACAACCCCTACGATTCGAGTCTGGACTGCGGGGCCTGCGCCGGCCACCCCGGCGGCCCGAACGCCCGCGTCCTCGCGGCCATCTGCAACGACGAGACGGTCAAAGTCGAACTCCGCGACCGCGGGTTCGACATCCCCGAGGATACGGTGTTCGTCGCCGGCGAGCACAACACGACGACCGACGAAATCGAACTGTTCGACGGCGACGTGCCGGAGAGCCACGCGGACGACCTCGACCGGTTGCGCGCGGACCTCGCAGTCGCCCGCGAGCGCGCGGCCGCCGAACGCGCCGAGACGATGGGTGCCGGCGGCTCCGCGGCCGTCAGCGAGACGGAGCGCCGCGCGGCCGACTGGGCCGAGACGCGTCCCGAATGGGGGCTGGCCGGCAACGCCGGCTTCGTCATCGGTCCCCGCGAACTGACGAGCGGCCTCGACCTCGACGGCCGCGCGTTCCTCCACTCGTACGACCACGCGACGGACCCCGACGGCGACGCGCTCGAAGCCATCCTCACGGGGCCGATGGTCGTCACCCAGTGGATTAACGCGCAGTACTACTTCTCGACGGTCGACAACGCCGTCTACGGCAGCGGGTCGAAGGTGACCCAGAACCCCGTCGGCAACGTCGGCGTCTATCAGGGCAACGGCGGCGACCTGATGACCGGCCTCCCGCTCCAGTCGCTGATGGCCGCCGACGACAGGCCGTACCACCAGCCGCTCCGCCTCTCGACGATTATCCACGCGCCGGTCGACCGCGTCACCGACGTGCTTGCCGACCACGCGGAACTGACCGAACTGCTCGACAACGACTGGCTCTCGCTGACGGTCGTCGACCCGACGCAGGACCACCGCGCGTTCCACTACGAGGAGGAACTGACGTGGACGCCGGCGTCCGAACGGGTCGAAGCGAACCCCGAACCGGAGGCGCCGGACACGCCGGCGGCGACCGCCGTCGCGGACGATTAACCGTTTCGGGGCCGAACACGTTTCGTTCTCGCCCGGGTCAGCGGGTCCCAACCAAGAACTCCCGGTCGGTCGTCACAACCCGTTCACAACGCGTCACAACCCGCTCACGGTTCTCCGCTACCGGTCCGCTTCGACGACGGCGAGTTTGACCTGATGGACGCCCTTCAGCGGCCGAATTCGGGAGAGCAACTCCTCGATGCGCTCGCCCGTGCCGTCGACGGCGATGGACTCCAGACAGAGGTGGTCGTCGAGGTGGACGTGATGGACCGCGATGATGGTCTCGGTGAAGTCGTGTTGCAGTTCGGTCATCTCGTCGCTCACGCCGCTGTGGTCGTGCTCGTAGAGGACGACTACGGTTCCGCTGAGACTCCCGGAAAGCCCCGTCTGCTGATTGAACTCCGTGACGAACGCGCGAAGCGCGTCTCTGGTCGCCTCCGAGCGGCTGTCGTACTCCCCGGCGGCGACCACGTCGTCGAGTTCGGAGAGCAGACTCGGCGGGAGCGTGACGCTCATCCGGTCGATGTCCTGGCTCATAATCTCGACTTTTCCCAGCAGCCGTTTAGTCGTTGGCAGTAACGCTTTCGAATCGACACCATATGGCCAGTATTACGATTTGGAAGAAAAGTATTATTCCTTGACCGAATCACACGTGTGATACGAATGCACATTCCGGACGGCTTCCTCGACCCCTGGGTGGCGGGTCTCTTCTGGCTCGGCTCCGGCATCGTAATCGGTATCGCAGTCAGACGCGCCCGCGGCGAACTCGGTGACGAACGGACGCCGCTTCTCGGCGTCGTTGCAGCAGGTATCTTCGCCGCGCAGATGCTGAACTGGCCGATTCCGGGCGGGACGAGCGCTCACTTCGTCGGCGGGGCGTTCGCGGGTATCCTCCTCGGACCGTATCTCGGCGTCCTCGCGATGAGTGCCGTCGTGACGATACAGGCGCTCGTGTTCGGTGACGGCGGCATCATCGCGCTCGGTGCGAACCTCTTTGCGATGGCCGTCGTCGACGTCCTCGTCGGGTACGCCCTCTTCCGGGCGCTCCGAGGGGTTCACGAAACCGGCGCTGCGTTCGTCGCCGGGTGGGGAGCGATTACCGTCTCGGCGCTGGTCGTCGGCGTCGGCATCGGCCTCTCGTCGGCGTTCGCTTACGAGCTGAGCGTGACCGTGCTGATAATGGTCGTCGGCCACGCGCTCTTGGGGCTCGTCGAGGGCGCGATTACGGCCGCGGTCTACGGCTACGTCGCGGACGCTCGGCCGGACCTCGTGCTCGGGCGACTCGACGACGACTCGCTTTCCCCGGAGGTGGGCCTGTGAACGCGCTCGTGTCTGACTCCTGGGGACGGCGGGCGCTCATCGGGCTGCTCGTGCTCGTCGTCTTGGCTCCCGTGTTCGGCTGGGCGTCCGGCGCAGTCGGGTACGCCGAACCGCTCGAAAACGCCGCCGAAGAGACCGGAGCGGCCGACGCGGCCGACCCCGTCAGTCCCGGACTGCTACCGGACTACTCCGTCCCGGGGCTCAGTTCGCCGCTCGGAACGCTCGTCTCGGCGGTCGTCGGGACGGGGCTCACGCTGGCGGTCGGAGTCGGAGTCGGTCGCCTCCTCGAACAGTGACCGGCGTCGTCGGCCGCTCGGTCGAATCCATCACGGGGGCGCTTCGGTCCGTGTTCACGGCCGAGCAGGTGGCCTCGTCCGACGGGTTCCTCCAGCGACGGGACCCTCGCGTCTCCCTGTGTTCGGTCGCTGGCCTCGCGCTGGCGGTGATGATTACGCGAACCGTCGCGGTCACCCTCTGTTTCGGCGTCGTGACCGTCCTCTTGGCGCGGCTGTCGGCGGTTCCGCTCCGACAGTTGCTCGCACGCTCGGCGGTCGTGCCGCTCGTCTCCGCCGGTATCGTCGTTCCCCAAGCCGTACTGCTCCCCGGGGACGCGCTCGTGCGGGCGTTCGGGTTCGCCGTCACTGACGCCGGCGTCGCGTACGTCGTGCTGTTCACGCTCCGCGTCGGCGTCGGCGTCGCGCTGCTGTCGCTCACCGTGATGACGACGCCGTTCTCGTCGGTGGTCGCGGCCATGCGGGAACTGCGCGTCCCGGTCGCGCTCGTGTGGGTCGTCGCCGTCACCTATCGCTACCTGTTCCTGTTTTTCGACGAGTTACAGCGACTCGTTCTCGCACGGAACAGTCGCACGACCGGGCGGTCTACCCTCCGCGACGGGTGGCGCGATGCGAAACGGCTCGTCGGGACGTTCCTGTTGCGGACGCTCGACCGCGGCGAACGGGTCGGCCGCGGGATGCGGGCCCGCGGCGGTTCCCGACCGCCGTCACCGTACAGCCGGTCGCGGGCCGTCGACAAGGGCGACTACGCGCTGGTCGCGCTCGCCGTCGTGGCCGTCGCCGGCTCGGGGGTGATTCGATGGGGCCTGTAATCGAAGCCCGGGGACTGACACACGAGTACCCGGACGGAACGACGGCGCTCCGAGACGTGACGGTCACAATCGAGGCGGGAGAGCGAGTTGCCGTCATCGGTGCGAACGGGTCGGGAAAGAGCACGCTGCAACTCGTGCTCGGCGGCCTCGTCGAGCCGACGGCCGGAACGGTCGAGTACTTCGGTGAGACGGCGGATGCCGAAGCCGTCAGGGACCGCCTCGGCGTGCTCCTGCAAGACCCCGACGACTACCTGTTCAATACGACCGTCCGCGAGGACATCGAATACGGGCCGGCCCAGCTCGGGATGTCACGGCAGGCAGCGACACAGCGAGTCGCGCACCTCGCGGCCGAACTCGGGTTAGAGAGCCTGCTGGACCGCCCCCCGTTCCGTCTGTCGGGGGGCGAGAAACAGCGGGCGGCGGTCGCGAGCGTCCTCGCGTTCGAGCCGGAGGTGCTCCTGCTTGACGAGCCGTTCGGCGCTGTCGACGCCGGCTACCGAGAACGCATCTTGAAACTGGTGACCGGCCACGAGGGGACCGCGGTGTTGTTCACGCCGTCCGTGGACGCCGTGCCCGAGATTGCCGACCGAGTACTCGTCGTCGGGAAGGAGGGGTCGATAGCGGCGGACGGCCCCGTTCGAGACGTTTTGACAGACACCTCCCTGCTGAGAGACAACGGTCTCCGGCCGCCGACGACGGTGCAGTTGTTCGAGGGGATACTCGACGTTGACGACGTTCCGCTGACCGTCTCGGACGCACGAGCCCATCTGCTGGACCAAACGCAGTAGCGAACTGTCCCTCGACGCACGCGCAGCGCGCCGAATTCGATATCGCAATAATTGGTTTATCACGTCCACCGCGACCCCGGTCAGCGTCGCGTTCGGACGGCAGATTTCGCCATGTGGTTGCGGATTCGTGGTGTTTTACTCCGCTTCTCCCCCCGCATTCATGCAAGATACTGAACAGACCGAGCGAACAGATACCAAAGCATTACTTATCGCAGTTCGCAGGGGCGTGTATGGGCCTTCGCAAGCCGCCGTTGTACGACGTCCACGCGGACGCCGGGGCGACGTTCACCGAGTTCGGCGGATGGGACATGCCTGTGGAGTACGACTCCATCAAGGCCGAACACGCGGCCGTCCGCGAGTCGGTCGGCATCTTCGACGTTTCGCACATGAGCGAAATCGAGGTGTCCGGCCCGGACGCGACCGCGCTGATGCAACGCCTGACGACGAACGACGTGACGGCCCTCGAACCGGGTGACTCGCAGTACTCGGCCATCGTGAACGACGAGGGCGTCATCCTCGACGACACCGTCGTCTACCGACTCCCCGACCGCGACGAGCGGGTCTATCTCTTCGTCCCGAACGCCGGCCACGACGAGGAGATGTACGACCGATCGACCTCGTTCCGCGACGACTGGGGCCTCGACGCCACCGTCGAGGACGTGACCGAGGACTGGGCGATGTTCGCGGTACAGGGGCCCGACGCCCTCGATTCGGTCACCGACGCCGCGCCCGGCGCGGCCCTCGGGGACCTCTCGAAGTTTCAGGCGACGTTTGCCGACGTGGCGGGCGTCGAGTGCTGGGTGGCCCGGACAGGCTACACCGGCGAGGACGGTTTCGAGCTCCTCTGTCCGTGGGCCGACGCCGAGACCGTCTGGGCGGCGCTCGAGGCGACCCCCTGCGGGCTCGGCTCCCGCGACACGCTCCGACTGGAGATGGGCTACCTGCTCTCGGGACAGGACTTCGACCCCGAGACGGAGCCCCGGACCCCCTACGAGGCCGGCATCGGCTTCGTCGTCGACCTCGACACCGAGTTCGTGGGGCGCGACGCCCTCGAACGACAGCGCGAGGTCGGCGTCGACGAGACCTTCGTCGGCTTCGCCCTCCTCGACCGCGGCGTTCCCCGGCACGGCTACGACATCGCCGGTGCGGACGGCGGGGTCATCGGCGTCGTGACGAGCGGGACGATGAGCCCGACGCTGTCGGAGCCCATCGGTCTCGGCTACGTCCCCGTCGAGTACGCCGACGACGAGACCGAGGTTTCGGTGCTCGTCCGCGGCCGCGAGAAGCGCGCAGTAATCGTGACACCCCCCTTCATCAACTGACAATGTTCGAAATCCCTGACGACCGGAAGTATCTGGAATCGCACGAATGGACCACCACCGAGGGCGACACCGTCCGTATCGGCATTTCCGACTTCGCACAGGACGAACTGGGCGACGTCGTCTTCGTCGAACTCCCCGCCGAGGGCGACGAACTCGCCGCCGGCGAGGAGTTCGGCGTGGTCGAGAGCATCAAGGCCGTCTCGGACCTCTACGCCCCCGTCTCGGGCACCGTCACGGCCGTCAACGAGGAGCTGTTCGACGCCCCGGAACTCCTCAACGACGACCCCTACGGCGACGGCTGGATGCTCGAAGTCGACCCGGCCGACGAAAGCGAGTTCGACGACCTCCTCTCCCCCGAGGAGTACCGCGAGCAGACGGAGTGAGATGACGGCTGGAAACGGACGGCGGGCCGGAAGCCCGTACGCCCCACACACCGACGCCGACGAGGAAGCGATGCTGAACGCCGTCGGCGTCGACAGCGTCGAAGCGCTCTTCGACATCCCCGAGGAGGTCCGATTCGACGGCGAGTTCGGCGTCTCCGGCACCGACGAACAGGAGCTCAGGAACGCCATGGCCGACCTGTTTTCGCGCAACGAGGAGCTGACGGAGTTCCTCGGCCGCGGCCACCACGCCCACTACGTGCCGGCGCTGGTCGACGACCTCTCGCGGCGCTCTGAGTTCCTCACCTCGTACACGCAGTACCAGCCCGAAATCGCGCAGGGCTTCCTGCAGGTGCTGTTCGAGTACCAGTCGATGCTGGTCGAACTGACCGGGCTTCCGGTCGCCAACTGCTCGATGTACGACGCCGCGACGGCGCTCGCCGAGGCCGCGCTCCTCGCGAACCGCCTCCGCCGCGGCGCGAGCGGCCACCGCGTGCTCGTCCCCGAACACCTCCACGAGGGCCGCCTCGGCGTCTTGGAGAACTACCTCGACGGCGCGGAGATGGAAATCGGCGAGTACCCGATGGACGACGGCGCGGTCGACGTCGAGGCCCTCGCGGACCTCGTCGACGACGAGACCGTGATGGTGTACGCCGAGACCCCGACGGTCCGGGGCGTCATCGAGGAGCGACTCACCGACATCGGTGACCTCGCTCACGACAACGACGCGCTGTTCTGTCTCGGCAGCGACCTCGTGGCGCTCGCGCTGCTCGAAGAGCCCGCGAGCGTCGGCGCTGACGTGGTCGTCGGCGAGGCCGGCGCGCTCGGCATCGGCACGGCCTACGGCATGGGTCTCGGCATCTTCGCCACCCGCGAAGAGTACCTCCGGCAGGTCCCCGGTCGCCTCGTCGGCGTCTCCGAGGACAGCGCGGATATGCGGGCGTTCACGCTGACGCTCCAGACCCGCGAACAGCACATCCGCAAGGAGCGCGCGACCTCGAACATCTGTACGAATCAGGCGTGGGTCGCGCTCCGAACGGCCATGCACATGGCGTGGCTCGGCCCCGACCGCCTCGTCGACCTCGCGACGCAGGCCGTCACCGACGCGCGCGACCTCGCCGCCCGGCTGGACGACCTCTCGGGCGTCAAAGCGCCGCTGTACGACCGCCACCACTTCCGCGAGTTCGTCGTCCGGACGGACCAGCCCGCGCCCGCCATCACGAACGATCTCGCGGGCCGCGGCTTCGCGGTCCACGCCCTCGACGACCACCACTTACAGGTCTGTATCACCGACGCGAACGCCGACGCCGCGGACGGACTGGTCGCGGCCTTCGAGGAGGTCATCTGATGAACTTCGACCAAGCCCGATTCAGCCGCGACAACGAGTACGAACCGCTCCTGTCCGAAAAGGACAGCACCACCGTCGAGGTCGATTCCGAGGGCGTCCTCCCCGACGATCTGACCCGCGACGAACTGACGCTCCCGGCGCTGTCGGAGCCGCAACTGGCGCGGCACTACACGCGCCTGTCGCAGATGAACTACAGCGTCGAACTCGGGCCGTACCCGCTCGGGTCGTGTACGATGAAGTACAACCCCTCGTTCACGGAGGACGTGGCCGCGGACCCCAACGCCGGGGTCCACCCCGACCGCTCCGACCGGACGGTTCAGGGGACGCTCGGCCTCCTGCACGGCCTGCAGGAGTATCTCGCGGATATCGGCGGGATGGACGCCGTGACGCTCCAGCCCCCGGCGGGTGCCGCGGGCGAGTTCACGGGCATCCTCGTCGCCAAGGCGTACCACGAGTCGCGCGGCGACGACCGCTCGGAGATTATCATCCCCTCGTCGGCCCACGGGACGAACTTCGCGTCGGCCGCGATGGCCGGCTACGACGTGGTCGAACTCCCCTCCGACGACGACGGCCGCGTCGACATGGAGGCGTTGGACGCCGCCGTCTCCGAGGAGACGGCCGCGCTCATGCTTACCAACCCCAACACGCTGGGGCTGTTCGAGCGCGACATCGTCGATATCGCTGAGCTGGTCCACGACGCCGGCGGCCTGCTGTACTACGACGGCGCGAACCTCAACGCGCTGCTCGGCCGCGCCCGCCCCGGCGACATGGGCTTCGACATCATGCACTACAACGTCCACAAGACGTTCGCCACGCCGCACGGCGGCGGCGGCCCCGGTGCCGGCCCGGTCGGCGTGGTCGAAGAGCTCGCGGAGTTCCTCCCGAGCCCGATGGTCCGCGAGACGGCCGCCGGCTACGAACAGTACGAACCCGAGTCCTCTATCGGCAAGGTCCACGGCTTCGCCGGCAACTGGCTCGTGCTCGTGAAGGCGTACGCCTACATCGCCCGCCTCGGTGACGCGGGCCTCGCGGACGCCAGCGCGAAGGCCGTCCTCAACGCCAACTACCTCGCCTCACAGCTAGACCTCGATGTGCCGTACGGGCCGTTCCACCACGAGTTCGCGGCGACCTCGGGCGACCGCGACGCCGCCGACGTGGCGAAGCGCATGCTCGACTACGGCGTCCACCCGCCGACGACGAAGTGGCCCGAACTCGTCTCGCAGGCGATGCTCACGGAGCCGACGGAAGTCGAAGACAAGGCGTCGCTCGACGACCTCGCACACGCCTTCAACGCGGCGTACGCCGACTCCGACGAGGCGCTCGAAACCGCGCCCTCGAAGACCAGCGCCCGACGCATCGACCAGGTGTCGGCCGCGCGGAACCCGCGGCTCTCGTGGCGGGCGCTCGGCGACGACGAATAACGAGAAAACCCTTTTTCGCGGTTACGCTTCGGCCTTCGCGTACGTCTCGATGTCGTCCGTGATGTGGATGTAGCCGTAGTCGCACTCCGTGCAGTGCCACTTCGTCTTCGTGCCGAGGTGAATCTCCATGCTGGCGGCGAGGTAGAACGTGTCGTTGCCGCAGGCCGGGCACTCGCGTTCGATTTCGAGGTCGCTCATGGGGTCGAATCCGTGGTAGTCGTTGTTGAAGATATTGGTTCGCGGACGCTGTGGAAGAGAAAATAAACCAAATATCGCGATAGCAAATCGGGGTTGCGGTCGGATTCCACGTCAGTCCGCGTGCGGCGACCGTCTACCGAGCGCAGACAGGAGAGAGTGCAGTCGAGTCCCGCGGCTACGCCTCGCGGGAGTCGATGCTTCCCAGTTCAGGGGTCGCGTCGTCGCCGGCGCGCGCCTGTACCTTCCCGACGGCGACGGCGACGACGTAGATGCCGACCGCGACGAGGACGATGACGCCGCCCGCGGTCGCCTCGCCGTAGTAGGACGCGCCGATACCGAGGAGCACGGCGAGTTCGGCCAGCACGACGGAGACGAGAAGCGACTCCGAGAAGCTTCGGGAGACCTGCGCCGCACCGGCGACGGGGACGACAAGCATGGCGGCGACGAGGATGACGCCCATGATTTGCATCGCGCCGACGACGACCAGCGCGGTCAGCATGACCATCACGCGGTTGTACCACGTGACCGAGATACCCGAGACCGCGGCGGCCGTCTCGTCGAACGTCACGTAGAGCAGTTGGTTGCGCGTGAGCGCGACGGTGCCGACGATGACGGCGAACAGCACGAGCAGGATGGCCGCGTTCTCCGCGGAGACGGTCGAGAGGTTGCCGAAGAGATACTGGTTGATGCCGACCGCGAGGCCGCCCGCGTTGAGGCTTATGAGGACGGTCCCCAGCGCGAACCCCGTCGAGAGCACGATAGCCATCGACACGTCGTTGTAGGCGTCGGTCGCCTCCGAGATGAGTTCGATGAGGAGCGCCGCGATAACCGCGACGACGACGGCGGTCAGGTACGGCGAGACGCCGAGGCTGAACACGCCGTTGAGAAAGAGGCCGACGGCGACCCCGGCGAAGGCGGTGTGGGCGAGCGCGTCGCCGATGAGCGCGAGCTGTCTGTGGACGAGAAACGTCCCGATGAGGGGGGCCATCACGCCGATACAGAGGCCGACGAGAATGGCGCGGTGCATGAACCGGTAGTCGAGGAAGCCGAGGCCGGTCGCGTCACCGACGGCGAAAAGCAGGTCGGACCACAGCGCGAGAAGCCAGTAGAGAGGCGCGAGGACGGCGTCCAACGGCCCCGCCTGCAACGCGGCGACCAGTTCGACGGGTATCACGGGCGACCACCGCCCGAACCGCCCGCGAACGAGGCCGCCGTCCCGAACGCCCGCGCGAGCGCGTCGCTGTCGACGAACTCGTCGGTCGGGCCGTCGAAGTAGACCTCGCGGTTGAGACAGACGACGCGCCGGGCGTGGTCTGTGACCGCGCCGAGGTCGTGTTCGATGAGGAGAATCGTGATGCCCTCCTCGTTGAGCGATTCGAGCAGGTCGTAGAAGGCGTCGACCGACTCGGCGTCGACGCCGACGGTCGGCTCGTCCAAGACGAGCAGGTCGGCCTCGCCGGCGAGCGCGCGGGCGATGAAGGCGCGCTGGCGCTGGCCGCCCGAGAGCTTCGTCACCCGGCGGTCCGCGAAGTCGGACATCCCGACCGTGGCGAGCGCCTCGTCGACGATGCGGTGGTCCTCCGCGGAGAGTCGGCCGAAGCCGACGTGGGGGAACCGACCCATCTTCACGACCTCGTGGACGGTGATGGGCATCTCCTTGGAGGCGCTGGCGTGCTGGGCGACGTAGCCGATGCGCGCGCCGTCGTCGAAGGCGTGGGCGGGCTCGCCGAACAGCCGTGCGGTCCCCTCGTCGGGCCGGAGCAGACCGAGGATGAGCTTCATCAGCGTCGATTTCCCCGACCCGTTCGGCCCGACGATGGCGACGTACTCGCCGGGGTCGATGCGGAGCGAGATGTCTTCGACGACCGGCGTCGCGGTGTAGCCGAACTCGACATCTGTGAGTTCGACGAGGGGGTCGGACGAGCCGCCGGCGTCTCGGCTCGCGTCGTCGGAGACGCCGGTGTCGGTGGATTCCGCGGACGCGCCGTTTCTCAGTGCGCTCATTCGAAGTTCCTCCACTCGTCCGCCCAGCCGTCGGGACCGACCTCCTCGGGCGACTTGTTGCCGAGGACGACCTCAAAGGTGGGCATATTGATGTTGTACGCGATTTCCTCGTAGCCCCAGTCGTTTGCGACCCAGTCCTCGCGGACGCCCGCGTAGGGGGTGACGGGGAAGTACGCCTCGACGGGCGTCTCGGCGATGAGCTGTTTCGCGGGGCGGCGCGTCTCGAAGACGCCCGCGCCGATGTACCGGATGTCGTTGTCCTCGATGACGCGCTTGGCCTCGGTGATGTCCGAGGGCTTCACGTCGCCGCTGGCGGCGAGGTTGACGACGAGCGGGCGCATCTCGACGCCGTAGCGGACGCCGATGTACTGGAAGGCGTTGTGGGCCGCCAACTGGACGACCTTGCGCGACGCCCGGTCGAAGATGTCCCGGTAGTCGCGGTCGATGCGGTCGAGCACGTCGACCTTGTACGCGTCGGCGTTGTCGCGGAACGTCTCCTCGTACTCGGGGGCGAGTTCGACCAGCCCTTCGGTGATGTTGTCGACGGCGGTCTTGGCGCGCCGCGGGTCGAGCCAGAAGTGGGGGTCCCTCCCGCGACCCTCACCGACGCCCTCCTCGTCGCGGTCGAGACTCGCCGCGAGTTCCACGAGTTCGACGCCCTCGCGGACGTTGATGAGCTGGGTGTCCACGCCGTCGTCTTTCAGCGTCTGGATGGCGCGGTCGGCCCACGGCTGGAAGTCCTTCCCGACGTGGACGAACGCGTCGGCCTCGATGATGTCGCGCGTGACGCTCGCGTCCGGCTCCCAGCCGTGGCCGTGGAGCCCCGTCGGGATGAGGTTCTTCAGCGTCACCGGGGTGTCGGCCGCGACCTTGCGCGCGAAGTCGTAGAAGCTGAAGAACGACGCGACCACGACAGGGCCGTCTTCGGACTCGGACCCGCCGGAGGCGTCGTTCGAACCGGTGTTCGAACCGTCGCTTCCGCTTCCCGCGCCGCCACCGCCGCCGAGACAGCCCGCGAGACCGGCCGTCAACAGACCGGAACCGGCCGCGACGACCGACCGCCGAGAGAGTTTGGGGGCGGGCGAATCTGCGTTCGTGTTCATCACTATGTGAAATAGATACAAGCTACCATATAGATTTGTTGCTCTAAGTCTGAATTTTGATGTGTCTAAAACTGGCGGGTGACGAGCCGCGACAGCGCACGGGGCACCGACGGCACGACGGTCGAGGCGCGGCGGTCGGGCCGACCGGCGTGCAAATCTCTTTGGGTCGGCGCGTCCAACGGCGAGACATGGGAATCGAACTCTACGCGCTCGACGGCTGTCCGTACTGCGAGAAAGTCCACGACGCGCTCTCGGAGGCGGGCGTCGACTACGAGACGCAGTGGGTCGACGCGCTGCACTCGGACCGCAACGAAGTCAAGCGCGTGAGCGGTCAGCGCGGCGTTCCCGTTCTCGTTGACGGCGACCGCGGCGTGACGATGTCCGAGAGCGAGAACATCCTCCGGTACGTCGACCAGACGCTGGCATGAAGATATACACCGGCCGCGGCGACGAGGGGATGACCGACCTGCGGGACATGACCCGCGTGTCGAAGACGAGCCACCGAATCGAGGCCTACGGGACGGTCGACGAGGTGAACGCCCTCATCGGGACGGTCCGTCCGACCGGCCACGACGACGTGGACGACGTACTCGAAGCCGTCCAGAACCACCTCCACATCGTGCAGGCCGACCTCGCGAACCCCGACCCCGACGAGGGCGACCCGCAGATAGCCGCCGACCACGTGGACGAACTCGAAGCGTGGATAGACGAGGCCGACGAGGAACTGGACCCGCTCACGTCCTTTATCCTCCCCGGCGGGAGCGAGACGGGGGCCAAACTCCACCACGCCCGCGCGGTGTCGCGGCGGGCCGAGCGCCGCGCCGTCTCGCTCGCGGCCGAAGAACCCGTCAACGAGGAGGTCGTCGCGTACCTCAACCGCCTCTCCGACGCGCTGTTCGTCTTCGCGCGACTGGTCAACAAGCGCGACGGGGTACCCGAGGAGTCACCGACGTACTGAGTCCGAGCGGCCGCCGCACCGGCCGGGGTCGGCGCGGGCGGTGCAGTCGCTCACGAGGATAATGGGACCAGGACGGACGAATCGTGCCCACGGTATCGCCGTCCCGGAAGGGGCCAGACGCTAACTGGGACCGACCACGAAGCGTGGCCTGCGTTCCCAGTTTTAGGTATGCCTAAGAATCACTAAAGTGTATCGCTCTTTCTCAGACATATGAGATTCGGTACCGCGTGACATAATCGTTTTCTCGTCCGCGGGACTATCCGGAGGTATGAACCGACATTTCACCGACGCGCGGTACTACTTCCGACGGGGGTTCGAGCACCTGTACGCCGGACTCGACGAGGAGACGGCACCGCTCCGTCGCCGCCTCATAGCGGCTCTCGGGCGCGAAGTCGAAGACGAGGAAGAACCTGCGCCGCAGACGCGGCGGGAACGCGTCGAGTACGGGGCGCGCCGGGCGGCGACGCGGAGTCGGCGGGTCGCCGGGCGGGTTCGGCGTCGCGTGCGGCGACCCGAGTAGGTGCGTTTGTGCCCCGAATCGGGGCACAACGTAAGTCTTAATTGGCGGCGCGGGAAAGCAGAATCGTAGCCGGGTTGGTGGTCTAGCCAGGTTATGACGGCTCCTTCACACGGAGCAGGCCGGCGGTTCGAATCCGCCCCAACCCACTTCTCTTCGACACCACCGACGAGCGACAGCGAGGAGCGTGTGTCGAAGTGTGTGGTCGTCGCGGATTCGAACTCAGAGAGACGCAGCGCGACCGAAGGGAGCGACCGTCTCTCGATTAGTTCGAATCCGCCCCAACCCATTTTCTGATTCCTCGCAACGACGAGCGACAGCGAGGCGTCCGTGGAATCGAAAATAGTCACGGCGGATTCGAAGCAGGGAGCGAACGAAGTGAGCGACCGAGGTTCGAATCCGCTCCGACCCCCCACCTCACAGTGCCGAGCGACAGCGAAGCGTCCGCGGCACTAAACCGGACACTCGAAGTCGAACAACCAAAATAAAACCCGCCCGCCGACGCCTACGCGATTTCGTCGAGCGAGACGGCGCTGCCGCGGTCGACCGTAATCCACGAGGAGGTCAAATCCTCCGATTTCGGGGAGAACACGGTCAGTTCGCTCGGGTTCTCCGGGTCGTCATAGATGCATTCGAGGTCGAACACGGGCGTATCCGCCAATTCGTCGGAACTGTGTGGTGCGGCCGTGCTCATCAGATGGAGACGTCCGTCTTGCAGCTCGCACACAGCGCGTCGCCGACCGCCTCCTTCGGGACCGAGGTCCCGCATCGAGGGCACCGCGAACGGGTGCGCGAGTACTCCGTGTACGGTGCAATCCGCGAATTCTCGGTGGATTCGCTCATACACAGCCCAATACGGCACAGATACATGAAGTTTTGGATATAGTGTGCCATTCCCCAAATACGTACTCGAATGTAACGATAATACCGATATTAGGACATACTACTCAACGTAACGAGCCATTCAGAATCCGGTTCGGAAATCGGATATTTCGTCTCCGGGGATGCGGAGACAGCCAGCGATTCGACACCGTCCCGGTTTCGAAACGCTCAGTCGGCCGCGTCACTCAAACTGTCAGGACGTTCGAATAAACGAGAAGCTACCCCGTTAGCATTGGCGACAAACTCGATTTTCTGACAGTTAACGCGTAGCGTCTCGCGTGAAACATCGTGTTTGGTGAACTGTTGCAGAAAAATCGGCCGAGAGGCCACCAGTATCGGAATCAGAGACAGACTAACCGTCTACACCGTCAGGTAAGTTGACAGCCAACGCGCGAAACTATTGAAACTATCTCGTCAGCTTTTGCCGGCGGCGTCGGTAGATTGTCATCGCAGACACATGAGCACACGAACACGTATCGCCAGCGTCCTCGTCGTCGTCGCCCTCGTCGCGGCGGCGTCGGGGACCGGTCTGGCGGCGGTCGATACACAGCAGGCACAGGTACAAGAACAGACGCAGACACAGACGCAGACACAGTACTGCACGTACCCGAGCAACGGAACTTACGAGTCGTTCGGAGTGAGCAATCTCTCCGCGCCGTCCGGCGTCGAAGCCGGTGAGCCGGTGACGGTGTCGGCCGATATCACCAATCCGAACGACGTGCCGATGATTCAGTGCGTCGAGTTCCGGCTCGAAGGCGACGTGGTCGAACGGACCGGCTGGGCGCTGAACCCGAACGAGACCGAGACCATCGAGTTCGACGTCAACACGACGGACCTCGAAGACGGGACGTACATCCACGGGGTCGAGACGCGCGACTTCGGCGAGCTGGCGACGCTCACCGTGGGCGAACAGCCCGAACCCGAACCCGAGGAGCCGACCGCGACGCTCCAGTTCGACGACCAGGAGTCCGACGGCACGAACGTGACCGTCGCGAGCGCGAACCTCTCCGACGGCGGCTACATCGCCATCCTCGACGAGAACGGTTCCGTGGTCGGCGCGACCGACTACCTCGACTCCGGCCCGCAGGAGAACGTCACCGTACCCCTCCTCGAACCGCTGAACGAGAGTGCCAACCTGACCGCGCAGGCACACCTCGACACCAACGACGACCAGACGCTCGACTTCCTCACCTCCAACGGGACCGAGGACGGTCCGTACACGATGAACGGCACGCCCGTCACCGACGACGCAGTCGTGACCGTCAGCGAGGAGCCGACAAACGGAACCGACGAGCCGACCGCGACGCTCCAGTTCGATGACCAGGAGTCCGACGGCACGAACGTGACCGTCGCGAGCGCGAACCTCTCCGACGGTGGCTACATCGCCATCCTCGACGAGAACGGCTCGGTCGTCGGCGCGACCGACTACCTCGACTCCGGCCCGCAGGAGAACGTCACCGTGCCGCTCCTCGAACCGCTGAGCGAGAACGAGAGCGTGAACCTCACGGCGCAGGCGCACCTCGACACCAACGACAACCAGACGCTCGACTTCCTCACCTCCAACGGAACTGAAGACGGCCCGTACACGGTCAACGGCACGCCCGTCACCGACGACGCAGTCGTGACCGTCGGTGAGGAACCGACGACGGAGGAACCAACGACCACTGACGAACCGGAGACGACGACTACTGACGAACCGGAGACGACGACCACTGACGAACCGGAGACGACGACTACTGACGAACCGGAGACGACAACCACTGACAACGAAACGACGACCACTGACGAACCGGAACCAACGACCACTGACGACGAAACGACGACTACTGACGACGGAACGACAACCACTGACGACGACACGGAAACAGCACCGCCGACCGAGACACCCATCCATAACGAAACGGAGAACTGAACCGCCGACTACCGGCCGACTCGGACCCACCACCGGGTCGGCTCGGAGCTATTTTTTCACGGCGAGCGCCGGCCCGACCGACCCGACCGAAGTCAGCGACCGAGCGCCGCGAGCAGGCCGTCGGGAACGCTGAGGAACCCGAACCAGACCAACAGCACCACGAGCACGGTGTAGCCGACCGAGATAGCGAAATCCTTGGTGAACCGTCGGGCGGTGTACGGATGTGACTCGGCCGAGACTGCGTCGACCGCGCCTTTGTGAAGCAGGACGAACCCGATGACGTTCGTCAGCCAGTAGCCCGCGACGACGCCCGGAAGGAACCAGCTTCTGGAGATGAGGCTCACCGCGACGCCGAACGCGTAGGCCAGCGGGAGGTTGACCACGAGGTCGTTCCACCACGAAAGCGGAGATAGAACGAACCCGATAGCGGCCAGAATCCCGCCTTTCACGCGCCGCCGTTCCATCCGGATAGATGTGCGGCCAGCGGTAATAGTATTGTGAGTATATGCCACGCTCCGTCTCGGGCGCGGCGGGAGCCGCGAGCGTCAGTCCGCCGCGCTCGGGCCGCCGCCGGCGAGCGCCTCGACGAGCGTCGTGAGGTCGGGAACGGTGATGTCTGGCTCGGGGCCGAACGGTTCCCACGGCGACGCTTTCCGGTCGACCCAGACGCCCTGCATTCCGGCGTGTTGCGCACCCATCACGTCGAACCAGCCGGCGGTCGCGTGGGCGACCTCGTCGATGGGCGTCCCGGTCCGGGCGGCCGCGTGGCGGTAAATCTCCGCGTCGGGTTTGAACACTCCGACCTCGTCGGCGCTGACGACGCCGCCGAGGAGGTCGCGGATGTCGGCGTGGTCGACCATCGAATCGAGCATTTCGGGGTTCCCGTTGGAGACGACGTAGCAGTCGTAGCCGGCGTCGCGGAGGCGACCGACCGCGTCGCGCACGTCGTCGAACACGTCGAGTTCGTGGTACACCGAGAGAATCGCGTCGCGCTCGCTCGCGGAGACGGACACGTCGTGGGCCTCCAGCGCGTACTGGAGCGCCGCGCGGTTGACCTCGTAGAAGGGTTCGTACTCGTCGACGTGGTTGCCGACGAAGGTGTATTCGAGCGACCGCGCCCGCCACAGCTTCGAGACGGGTTCGGGGTCGTCGACGCGCTCGGCGAGCGCCTTCTCGGCGGCGTCGACGTCCACGAGCGTGCTGTACGAGTCGAACGTGACCGTCGAGACGCGGTCGGGGTCGAACGACATGCGCGACCCTACGGCGACGCGGATGTTAACGATACGGCGGCCGTGCGGACGCGGCGGGAAAAAAGACCAAAGAATGGGTCGGCGCGCCTGACGAGCGCGAGTGGTGTTGGTGGCGGCCGACTCAGTCGCCTCCCTCCCCGTCCTCCCAGAGGGTCACGAGGATGACTACGTCCTGCATATCGAACGCGGGACTGTGCGTGTCGGTCGTTCCGAGTTCGAACAGGAAGATGGCCTGGTTGCTGTCGAGCTCCATCGTCTTCCCGTCGTCGCTGATGTAGGGTGCGACGAACTCGGCGGCGTCGTCCTGTCCGTTGTAGCCCCGTATCTTCGGGACCCGGTCGCCGTCGCGGAGGACCGCGACCTGTCGGTGGTCGACCGACGAGTCGGCGGTGACGTAGCCGTCGGTGGCGGCGATGATGGCGAGCGAGTCACCGGCGTCGCCGGCCACGCTGAACGAGTGCGACCGGCGGTCGTTCACGTTGTCCCAGTCCGCCGAGTGGTGCGGCTCGCCGTCGACGACGAAGGTGACGGAGACGGGCACGTCGTGCCACCCGTCCGTGATGGCGCTGCCGAGCAGTTTGAACTCGCCCGTGAAGGCGTCCGACGGGACGACCTCGCCGTCGTCGATGTCGAAGTCGTCTTCGGGCTCCGGCGTCGACGCGGTGGTGTTTCGGACCTCGTAGCTCTCGCCCGTCCCGCGGACTTCCAGCGGGATGGTGACCGTCGCGCCGGGGCCGGACGCCCCGTCGAGGGTGACGGTGACGGTGTCGCCTTCGATTTCGGTCACGTCGTCGGGCGCGGTGTACGTGAAGCTCGCGCGGCCGGACTCGTCGGTGACGGCGGTCGCCCCGGCGGTCGGGGCGACGGTGCCGCCGAGCGGGGTCGACGGGCTGACGGTCAGCGTCGCGCCCGCCGCGGGCGCGCCGTAACGGTCGAACGCGCGGACGACGAGCGTCTCGCGCCCGCCGGAGGGGACCGCGGCGTCCTCGCCTTCGACCGCGACCGCGTAGGCGGCGGGGTCGGGTTCGACGGCCTCGCCGACGCCGAGACGGGCGACGCGGAAGTCGTAGCGGACGCCCGCGTCGAGTTCGATAGTGACGACCGCGTGGTCGCCGCTGGCGGCGTAGGAGACGACCTGCGCGTGGGGTTCCTCGGCCATGAGCTCGACCCATGCGTCCTCCGAGAGGTAGGTCGGCACCGAGATGCGCACCGGGTCGGTGGCGCTGTACACCGGCAGCGACTCGGAGCGCACGGAGACGGGCGCGAGAGCCACGGTGTCGCCGGCGGTCGTGTGGCCGTCGAGGTCGCCCTCGAAGAACACGAGCGTGACGGTCGTGCCGCGGACGAGCGACTGGCGGTGAACGACGGGGGTCCCGTCGGTTTCGAGGTACGAGACGCCGCTTTCGAGCACCATCCGCGCCTCGTCGCGCTCGGCGTAGTCGGCCTCGTAGACGATGGCTCCGGTCTCGTAGGTGCGGGTCGTGCCGTCCCAGAACACCGCTTCGGGACCGACCGCGGAGACGCCCGTGACCGTCACGGTGTCCGCGCCGTCGACCCGGAACGTCCCGACGCTGTCGGGCGGCGAGACCACGAGATACCGCTCGGGGTACGACACGTCCGAGTCGACCGCGACGCGGCTGCCGGACTCGACGCCGGAGGCGCGGAACACCTGCGAGTCGAGCGACGCGAGGTCCGTCGAGACGCTGGCGCTGTGGTCGGCTTCATCGCCGGCGGTCCAGACGGGGGTACCCGCGAGTTGGACCACCGCGATGACCGACACGACCAGCCCGAACGCGAAGACCAGCCCGAGGATTTCCGAGACGCCGCGGGAGTCGAGAGAGAGGCGAGACATGGCTCAGACCTCCACTTCGGGCGCGTTCAGTTCTGGCGTGTCCTCGTCTTCGATGGAGGAGTCGGGCAGGTAGATGCGGACCGCCGCGGTGATGACCACGTCGTCCTCGGCGGAGATGGCGGCCTCGCGTCCGCTGACCATCCCGCCGTCGGAGGTTATCACCACGTCCGTCTTGGTCGAGGCGATGTTCGCGCCGACGACGAAGACGTTGCCCTCGGCGTCGACGACGATGTCGCCGTCGCCGAGCATGACCACGCCGTTGAGGTTGACCCCGCCGCGCGCGGAGACGACGTCGAGCGCGCCGTTGTCCTTGACCCCCGAGAGGCCGGCCCCGGCGAGGTCGACGCCGTCCGCGCCGTCGATTCGGATGTCGCCCTTCCCGCTTATGTCGGCGCTCCGGGCGCTGACGAAGCCGTTCGTCGAGACGATACGGAGGCTGTTGCTGTCCTGTGCGACCGTCACCCCGGCGTTGTCGAGGTCGATGTCGCCGCCGGCCTCGATGGAGAGGCTGGCTTTGCTTCCCTGCGTGACTGACGCGCCGGAGAGGTCGATTTCGTCGCCCGCAGTTACGGTGATGTCCTGGCCCGACACCGAGGTGACGCTCACGCCGACCGCGGCCAGCGAGCCGCTTCCGGCGTCGATGTCGACCCGGCTGTGCGAGCCGGTGGCGACGGTGTCGACGTGGAGCGAGACTCCGTCGCCCGCGAGGGTGATGTCGCGGTCGGAGACGATGGTTCCGGTGCTCGGCGGGACGACGAGCCGGTCGGTTCCGGCGTCGTATTTCACGTCGCCGCCCGTGCCGGTGTCGTTGACGCGGTAGTCCGCGCCGTCGAACTCGCCGTTGCCGTCGACGTCCGCGTAGACGAAGTCGGGGTCGTCGACGGCGGCCACGAGCCCGCGGAGCGGGTCGGTGACGCCGCCTTCGCGGAGCTGCACGTCGAAGGTCACGCGGTCGACGGTCGCGCCCGCGGCGTCCTCGACGACCACGTCGAACGCGTCGTTGACGACGCCGTCGACGCTTCCGGTCGCGGTGTAGACGAACGTCGCGCGGCCGTCCGAATCGGTGACGGTCGAGACGGTGCCGGTGTCACGTGCGACGATGCGCCCGCTTTCGGCGGTCAGGCCGGGACTGGCCGTGACGACCGCGTTGGGGACGGGATTGTTCTGCGCGTCGCGGACCTCGACGACGGCCCGGTGGCTCGCACCCGGCGGGACGACGGCGTTGTCGCCCTCGACGTCGACGATGTAGGCGGGTGCTTGGAGCGCGCCGGGGGTGTCGATGCCGACCCGCGAGAGCCGCAGGTCGTAGGTCTTGCCGGGTTCGAGTTCGACCGTCAGGGTGTTGGAATCGGTGCCGGTCGCGTAGGCGATAGAGCGGACGTTCGGCTCGTCCGCCAGCAGGTCGCGCCACGCGTCTTCGGAGAGCCGAGTGGGGACCGAGATGGTGATTGGCGCGCCCGCGTCGGTGACGGTGATGTAGTCGGTGCCGGCGCTCAGGGGGACGACGCCGAAGGTGGTCGCCTCGCTCGTCGCGGTGTCGATGTCGCCTTCGAGGAAGACGAGCGACACCTTGGTGCCGTCGACGAGCGACTGGGTCGCGCCGACCTCGCTACCCGCGTAGGCGGTGTACTGCGCGGTCCCCTCGTGGACGAGCGACGGTTCGCTCTGGAGGTACCGGTAGTCGGGGCGGTAGACGAACTGCTGGGTGTCGAACGCGTGTTCGGAGCCGTCCCAGTAGCTGCCGGTCTCGCCGGTCGCGACCGCGCCGGAGATGCGGGCCGTCGCGGGGTCGGTCGTCCGGAGGCTGCCGGAGCCGGCGGCGGGCGAGACGAACAGCGCGCGGGTCGGGTAGTCGACGCCGGCGTCGAGGGTCGCGCGGGTCTGCCGGCCGTCGACCGCCTTCGAGACGCTCTCGTCGAACGCGGCGAAGTCGGTCTCGGCGGCCGTGAGGTGTTCGAACTCGGTCTGTTGGTTCCACGCGGGGACCGCCGAGACCTGCACCATCGCAACGAGCGAGACGACGAGCGCGAACGCGAGCATCGTGCCGAGGATGGCCGAGGCCCCGCGGCGGTCACCGCGGAGGTGCGAGCCGCGGCGGGCCGCGCCCGCGACGAACCCGCGCAGTGCGTGCCTGCGGGGCGATTTCGTGTGTTTGGGGGAAGTGTTGTGAGTCATGGCCTTACACCAGTGCGAAGGCGACGAGCGCCAGCGCGGACAGTCCGAGGGCGTACTTCAGCCCGCTGAGGGCGCTGTTGTCGGCCAGTTTGCCGGCGAGGAGCCCGCTGCCGACCGCCTGAATCAGCGCGGAGTGGAAGAACACCACGTGGAAGTTCGCCAGCGGCACCGACGAGATGCCGATGGGGAGCGACTGTCCGTTCGACGCCGTCGCGGGCGCGGACATCTCAGCGAGGGGGCCGAGGTAGCTCGCGCCGAGCATCAGGATGACGAACAGGTAGACGAAGTACCCGATGACGACGATGGCGATGTACGAGCCCATCGCGCGACGGCGGGACTTCTCCAGTTTGTAGCGGTTGCGGGTGTCCTCCGCGGCGACGCTGAGGACGCGCGAGAGGTCGCCGCTGGTGCGGCCGCCGCTGGCGATGAGTCGGATGACCCGCGAGAGCTGCGGGACGTTGAGCCGGGTGGCGAACGCCATGAGCGCCGCGTGGGCGTCGTGGTTCCAGCGGATGTCGTTGCGGAGCGCGCGGAGTTCGTCCGCGAGCGCGCCGGTCGACCAGCGGGAGACGAGCGCGAGCGACTCGACCAGCGAGATACCCATCTGGTTGGCGCTCGACAGCAGGTTCAGCGTGTCGGGGAAGCGCCGTTCGAGCGTGCGCTCGCGGCGGGTCCGTAGCTCGTGGAACACCGTCAGCGGGACCGCCACGATGGCGAACGGGAGGACGACGTACCAGACCGTCGTGTTGTACGGGTTCGCGAGCATGGCGTCGAGGGTCGGCGTCGCGAGGCCGAGCGCGTAGACGGCGACGACCGACAGGAGCGCGAGGGGAACCGTGGCGACCGTCGAGAGGTACGGCTGGCGGCGCATGATGTCCAGCGGGTCACCGATGAGCGTCCGAAGCTCGTACACCGCGTTTTCGAGGCGGTAGTCGTCGAGTCGCTCGTCGACGAAGCCGCCGTCGGAGGCGATGTCGTCGCTCCCCCAGCGGGCTTCGCGGGCGCGCTGGATTTCGCGGCGAATCGCGCCGAGGAAGTCGACCGCGACCGTCCGAATCTCTTCGAGGACGGTCACGTCGTGTTTCGTCCGGACCGTGTCCTGCGTGTACGGCGAGGAGAGCACGTCCACGAGGAGCAGGAACAGCCCCATCCCCAGCGGGAAGATGAGGTAGTTCAGCGCGTACAGTTGGACGAGCGTGTCGCCGCCGAGGAAGCTGATGACCATCAGCGTGACGATGAGCAGGAGCGGCGCGGCGACGAACGCGGCGACGAACACCTCCGAGAGCATCGACAGCGTCTCGATGAAGTCCTCCTGTTCGTCGCGGGCCTCTTCGAGGTACGTCGCGGACTCGCGGTCGAGGAAGGCGGCCACGTCGCCGCCGGAGTCGAGGACCGAAAGCAGGTCGTCGAGGAACTGCTCGAAGTTAATCGAGGGCGTCAGGTTCCGCGAGTTGCGGAGCGCCGTGAACAGGTCGTTGCCGAACAGGTCCATATCGCGGGCGATCATCTCGAACTCGCTGGACACCTCGCCGTAGTCGGGCGCGTCGGCGACGGAGCGGATGACTTCGAGGAAGCTCATCCCGCCGTGGCTGAGCGCGTACATGTAGACGATGGCGTGCGGGAGCAGGATGTCGATGCTGCGGCCGCGCATCTCGGCGCGGCTCTTGGGGAGGTAGTACCGGGCGTAGTAGGTCCCGGCGGCCGCTAATCCGCCGACGAGGGCGACGAGGGCCGCGCCGAGGATGGGCACCTTGTAGGGGGCAAGCGGGGCGACGTACCCCGCCGCGACGCCGAGGCTCACGGGGCTCGACGCGTTTGCCAGCACGCCCGTGCGCGCGAGGACGAACGTGAGCGCGAGACCGACGAGCGAGCCGAACGCCGCGGTGACGAGCGCCAGCCTCATCGACTGGGTGAGATACAGGTCGTAGGTCGTGCCCACGCGGGTCTGGTTCAGCCAGCGCTGGAGGTCGCGGTGGCCCGCCGGGTGGCGCTTGAAGTACGTGCGGACGTAGCCGTAGCGCTGGCGGAGCCGCTTGACCTCCTCGGGCGACTCGTCGAAGTGTTCGCGCGGGAAGTACTGCTCGACCTCGTAGTCGGGCAGGGGCACCGAGGTCGACGAGTCAGCGGGCATCGTCGGCCTCCCGGTCGTCGTCGGTCGCGGTCTCGTCGGCTTCGTCGGGGTCGTCGGCCGACGCGTCCGAGGCGTCCGAAGCATCCGATGCGTCCGAAGCATCCGATGCGTCCGAAGCGTCATCGGCCGGCGCGGGGCCGGCCGCCGCGATTTCGTCGAACTCGACGGCGTCCGCGACGACAGCGGAATCGGCTTCCGCGTCGTCTGCGCCGGCGTCGGCGTCGTCACCGACGATTTCCCAGTCGGTCCCGACATCGTCGGAGTCATCGGATTCGTCGGCGGCGTCGGGGGTGGCGGCTTCGCTTTCGTCGGCGTCGGGGGCGGGGGCGGCCTCCGCCTCGGCGGCGTCAGCCACCTCACCGTCGTCGGCATCGTCGTCCGCATCGACAGCTAACTCGATATCGAACAGGTCCGCGAGCAGGCGTTCGGTCTCGGGCGAGACCTCGATTTCGTCGTCGCTCTCGTCGGCCGCGGCGTCGTTTCCGTCGGCTGCGGCCGCGTCATCGGCGTCGCTCTCGTCGGCCTCGTCGACGGAGACCAGCGAGGTCTCGGCGTAGACGTTCGCGAGGAGGCCCTCGCGGTCGCGCTCGAAGCGGCGAATCACCGCCGAGACGGTCAGGTAGTCGTCGACGCCCGAGGCGGCGATGTACCGGAGCACATCGGCGCGAACGTCGAGTTCGTAGTTGAGGTCGGCCTTCGTCCAGCCGCGCTCGGCGGCGATTTCGTCGAGGACGACCGAGTCACCGACGCGCTCGTGGGCGTCGTTCTCGGGGTTGCGCTTGAACACGTCGCGGAGTTCGACCTCGCCGTCGTCGTCGACGCCGGCGATTTCGGTGACGGCGATGTTCCGGCGGGTCCGGTCGCCGTCGAGGTGAATCTGCTTTTGGACCGAGATGATGTCGAGGTCAGAGAGCATCTGGGCGGGCACGCCGAGGGGCTCGTTGCGCATGCGGTGGACCACGCCCTCCGAGGAGTCGGCGTGGAACGTCGTGTACGCGGTGTGGCCCGTGGCGATGGAGTGGAAGAACGTCAGGGCGACGCGCTCTTCCGTGCGAATCTCACCGACCAGTAGGTACTCGGGACGCTGTCGGAGCGCGGCCTGCAAGAGCGCGTACATCGACACCTCGCCGCGGCCGTCCGCCGTGAACGTATCGCGGGTGACGGACTGAATCCAGTTGTCGTGCGGGAGGGTGATTTCGCGGGTGTCCTCGATGGAGACGACCTTCGCGTGGCCGGGGACGAAAAAGGACACCGCGTTCATCGAGGTGGTCTTCCCGGAGCCCGTGCCGCCGGCGAAGATGAGCGAGCGGTTGTTCTCGATGGCGAGCCAGAAGTACGCCATCTGCTCGACGCTGAAGGTGTTCCAGCGCACGAGGTCGACCGGCGACAGCGGCACGTCCGAGAACTTCCGGATGGTGAAGTTCGACCCGCGGGTGGCCACGTCGGAGCCGAGGGTCAACTGGACGCGGGAGCCGTCCGGGAGGCTCGCGTCCACGAGCGGGTCGGAGACGGTCACTTGCTTGCCCGCGCGTTGCGCGAGGCGGATTGTGAACGACGAGAGGTCGCCGTCGTCGAAGACGACGTTCGTCGGCACGTCCCGGTAGACGCTGTGGAAGACGTAGACGGGCACGTCGTCGCCGTCACAGGAGATGTCTTCGATGCCGGGGTCGCGCATCACGGGGTCGATGCGGCCGAAGTGGATGAAGTCGCGCAGCAGGAAGTAAAACAGCTTCCAGAGCGACCCGTCTTCGACCGTCGCGGCGTGTTCGGAGATGATGTCGCGGGCCTCGTCGTCGAACACGTCCTCGCGGTCGCCATCGGCGTCGAGGTCGCGGTACAAGAGGCTGTTGCGCAGAATCTTCGTCAGGTCGTCGCGCACGAAGTCCTCGAAGTCGTCGAGCCGCGGCTCGCTCACGTGGTACCGGTGTTCGCGCTTATCGTGGTCGTACAGGATGGAGACGAACGCGAAGGGCTTGTTCACCCAGTAGTGTTCGACGGTCTCGACGCCTTCGAGGAACGAGAAGTCGAAGAACTGGTCTTCGATGAACGCTTCGGAGGGAGCCGGCGCGAACGCCGTCTCGTCGTCGACTTCAGCGAAGAACGCCTTCACTTCGCGGAGGACGGCCTCCCGGAGCGTCTCCGGGCGGTCGTCGTCCGCGCCGTCGTCGGCGACGGGGTCGGCGGGGCCGTATTCGATGCGGTCCGACGCGGGGACCGGGAGTTCACTCGCGCGGGCGGCCATCGCCTCCGGCCCGGTCGTGGGGACCAGTTCGGCGGTGCCGGCACCGTCTGCTCGGAACGATTCTTCGCCATCGAGGCGGTCAGTTTGGGAGTTCTTGTCAGGAGACGCCATTCTCTGGAAATACTGAACGGTAGGAACGGCTGTAAGTATGGAGCGACTAGATATCCGAATTCGGCAGGTTAGGCCGGGGCTACCGCCGAATTCGGGGAACTAACTGGTTCGCTTTCGGCGGGGCGAGACCGGCTGTCGCCCCCGAGATGACCCGACAACGGCTGGCAATCGAATGACAGTACTGCCCCTCGCGGCCGACAGCACCGGCCGACGCGTCGGCAAGAAACGGTGATATTCATCGAAATAGGAGTGTTACCAATGGTCATAGACCGTCTGCCGTCGGAATTCGCGCCTTCAGCCCCGTCGTGGCCTTGCGATTTCGGTCCTTCCTAGCGGATGGAAACGGGACGAACCTTCAAGAGACGAGGCGTTGTATGTAAGGATGTATTATGGATATTGCTGATATCGCCACTCCTGATTTCATCGAGGTCGACGTTAACGAGCGATTAGGCAAAGTCCGCTCCATCTTCGAGCGGGAAAACCCTAAGGGAATCATCGTTCAGGACGACGGCGAGTACGCGGGCGTCATCGGTGAGAAGCAGCTCATCAACTCGCACGTCGAAGACAACACCAAAGCGGCCGCGCTGACGAAGGCCGTTCCCAAGATAGACCGCCACGAGAACGTGCGCGAGGTCGCGCGGATGCTCGTCGAGGGCGACACGAAGGTCGCGCCGGTCTACGAGGGCGAAAAACAGTACGGCATCATCACGCAGGACGCCATCCTCGAAGCCGTCCTCGACAATCTCGACGCGCTGACCGTCGAGCAGATTTACACCGACGACGTGGTCACCGTCGGCGAGCGCGACCACCTCGGGCAGGCCATCAACCGCCTCCGCGAACACGGCGTCTCGCGGCTGCCGGTCGTCAACGACGAGGGCCGCCTCGAGGGTATCCTGACCACCTACGACCTCGTCGAGTTCATGGTGCGCGACGAGGGTCGGCAGGGCAAGCAGGACCGCCGCGGCGACACCGACCGGATGCTCGACCTCCCGGTCTACGACCTGATGACCAGTCCGGCGCGCACGGCGACGCCCGAAGAGAGCGTCCGCGACGCGGTCGCGCGCATGCTGGAAAACGACATCGCCGGCCTCGTCGTCACGCCCGCCGACGACGACGGCGAGGTGCTCGGCGTCGTGACCAAGACCGACGTGCTCCGCGCGCTCACCTACACCGAAGAGGAGCAGATGGACGTGCAGGTCACGAACATCGGCCTCATCGAGACGCTGAGCCGCGCCGACATCAACTCGGCTATCACCGAGGTCGCGGACAAGTACCAGCGGATGAGCGTGCTCCACGCCCACGTCCGCTTCCACGAGCACAAAGAGAAACTCCGCGGCACGCCGCTCATCCAGTGCCAGATTCGGCTCCGCACGAGCCACGGCCAACTGGCGGGCAGCGGCGAGGGCTACGGCGCGGAACACGCGTTCCACGTCGCGCTCGACAAGCTCGAACGCAACGTGCTCGAAGTCAAGGGCTTCGAGGCCGACGAGCGCTACCGCGGCCAGCTGCTCCGCAAGCTCAACGAGCTGTAAGTCGTACCTCGCCGGCACTCACCGGCGCGCCCGAACGGGAACGAGAACGGGAACGGAAATCGGAGACAGGAGCGGGATTCGGCCGGGTCATCTCCCCGGCCGCGTCGACCCCTTTTCTACACGTCAGTCGCTGAGAGTCCGCGGTCGGTTATCTTGAACGTCGCCGTCTCCCCGGCGGGTTTCGCGCGGTGTTTCTCCAGCGTCGCCCGGCGGTTGCCGCCGCGGAAGCGGTCGAGGCGGACGACGGTCCCGGTCCAGTGTTCGAGGGTGTGGCCGCCGAGCGCGCGCGTCCGGTCGGAGTCGGGGTCGGCGTACACCTGGTTCGTCAGGACGACCGCGAGGTCATGTTTGCGCGCGAGCGACAGCAGGTGGGTGACCTGCCGGGCGACCCGGCGCAGCGCCTCGCCGCCGTCGCCCTCGGCGGTCCGTTCGAGCCGGTAGAAGCCGGTCGCGGAGTCGAGGACGATGAGGTCGGCGCTGGCGGCGAACTCCTCGGCGTCGCGGACGGCCTGCGCTTGGTCCTCGAAGTCGTACGCCTCGCTTATCATCAGCCGCGAGGTCACAGACTCCACGTCCTCGGGGGCGACCGCCTCCGCGAGCTGTTGGAAGCGGTCGACCGACAGACCCTCGGTGTCGATGTAGACGACGGTGCCGCCCGCGGCGGCGACCCGGACCGCCGCCGAGAGCGCGACGTTGGTCTTGCCGGCCGCGGAGGGACCGTACACCTGCGTGACGGTGCCGCGTTCGAACCCGCCGTCGAGGAGGTCGTCGAGCGCGTCACAGCCGGTGGAGACTGACTCTGTCACGTCAGGAGGTGAGTGCCACCGGCCGAAAAAGACCCCGGTCCACCCCAGTCGTCGCCGGGCCGCCGCCGGCGCGCTTCGGCATCGCGCGTCACCGAGCCGACGCCGGCTACCGACCGCCGCGAGCGCCTCGCGCACAACGCTTTATTCGTCGCCGTCGCCAAGAGGCTCCCGTGATAGTCGTCGCCACCGCGGACTTCGACCTCTACCACGAGGCCGTGTCCGAACTCCGGAGCCGAGGTGTCACGTTTACGACCGTCGAGCCGGGCGACTCGCTTCCCGAGCGGGCGCGCGTCCTCCTCACCGGCCCGGACGACGACCTCGACGGCACGGGCTCCGACGGAACCGTGACTCGCGTGACCGCCACGGGCGACGACGTGCGCCGGGCCGTCGACGAGGCGCTCGCGAGCCTTCGCGGCGACGGCGGACAGACCGTCGTCGGCGTCGACCCCGGAACGAGACCGGGAATCGCGGTCCTCTCGGGCGAGACGGTCGTCGCCGCGTTCCACGTCCCGCTTGCGGACGCCGTCGAGGTCATCCGAGAGGAGACCGACGACGCGGTCGACCCCGTGGTTCGCATCGGCGACGGCGCGCGCTTACAGGGCGCGAAGCTCATCAACGAACTCGACGGCGTCGCGGTCGAACTCGTCGACGAGACCGGGACGACGCCGTACCTCGGCAGCGGCGCGCGCGGCATGGGCGACGTGCTCGCCGCGGTGAACATCGCCCGCCGGGACGGCGAGCGCATCGAGTCCCGCGAGATAGAGCCGACCGAGGGCGAACTGACGCGCATCAAGGCGCGCTCCCGGGAGGCGTCCGAAGACAACCGCACCATCGACGAGGACCTCGCGCGGCGCGTCGCCGGCGGCGAACTGAGCATCGACGAGGCGCTGGACGAACACCGCTCGCGCGAGGAGTGAGAGACCGAACGAGAGCGGTCTCAGGGTCGTTAACGGCCGCCTAACGGGTGTCGTCGCGGCCGAACGCGACCCGAGTGGAAGGCGAGTGCTGAGTCTCGAAATCCCCTGCTAACGCGGCTCTCGCGCAGCGGGACGAACCCTCACCGATTCATACCTACGTTCTACCGACGCGTATTCCGTGTCGCATGAGCACATCACACACCCCCGGACTCGGGCGACGAACGTACCTGAAGGCCCTCGGCGTCGGCGCGCTCTCGGTCGGCGCGTTCGCCGCGCCCGCGGCGGCGCACCGCGGGGCGCTCCAGCGCGAACTCGCGTCGGTCCGGGCGACCACCTCGAAGTACGCGGACGTTCGGAAGGCAATCGCGGACGGCTACGCCCTCGGCAGTCCGTTCGTGCCGGGTATGGGCTACCACTACGTGAACCACCACTACATCATCGAGAACTACGACGACGAGGTCGATATCACGAAGCCCGCCGCGCTCGTCTACGGGAAAAACGAGGGCAACGGCAAGGAGGAACTCATTCTCGGCGCGGTGGAGTACCTGTTCGACGAGGAGGAGACGTACACCGGCCCGTTCCCGGACCTGTTCCACGGCGACGGTGACGACGGCACATGGGGGTTCGCGGCGGGGCACTGGGGTCTCCACGCGTGGATACACGTGAACAACCCCGCGGGGACGTTCGCGCCGTTCAACTCCCGACCGCAGTTCAACGAGAAGTGACCAGACGGGTCGGTCGCGAACGGTTTTTTCGGCGGCGCGTCTCGGGCGGGGAGCCCCGCGAATCGCTCACTCGCCGGCGTCTGACGCCACCGCGTCGACGGCGCGGCGCATGATTTCACGGACGGGAACCCCGGTCTCGTTCGCCACCGCGAGCGCGTCGTCGTACTCGGCGCTTCGGTCGTAGACGACGCCGTCGGCGTCGCTGGCGACCTTCACGCTCACCTCGTAGTCGTCGCCGTCGATGTCGAGCGTCGCCGTCTCGAACTCGCGGCGGGCGGTCCAGCGGTGGCCCGCGCCGTGCTCGCGGATGCCGAGCGTGCCGGTCTCGACCGCGAGGCGGTAAGCGACGCGCTCGGCGTCTTCCGGCTTGACGACGACCTTGACGAGGTGGCCGGGGCGGGACTTCTTCATCGTCGTCGGGACGATGGTCACGTCGCGCGCGCCGGCGTCTTTCAGGGTCGCTTGGAGGCTGCCGAGGACTTCGGGCGGCGCGTCGTCGAGGTTCGTTTCGAGGACGGTAATCTCGTCGCGGACGAGCCGCGAGCCGCCGTCGCCGACGACCGCGCGGAGGACGTTCGGGTGGTCGGGGAACTCCCGGCCGCCGGCCCCGTAGCCGGACGACTCGACCGACATCGACGGGAGCGTCTCGACGCCCTCGGCGAGGTGCGCGAGGATGGCCGCGCCCGTGGGAGTGAGCAGTTCGGCCTCGACGGGGCCGCCGCGGACCGACCAGTCGGCCGCCGCGGTGATGTTGAGCACGGCGGGTGCGGGGACCGGGTAGGTTCCGTGGCTCATCTCGGCCTCGCCGCCGCCGACGGCGACCGGGCCGGTGACGACGCGGTCCACGTCGAGGTCGTCGAGGAGGAGACAGACCCCGACCACGTCGGCGATGGCGTCGTCCGCGCCGACCTCGTGGAAGTGCGTCGCGTCGAGGTCCGTGCCGTGGACCTCGGCCTCGGCCTCGCCGAGCACGCGGAAAATGGCCGTCGCGTCCGCGACGACGCCCGACGGGAGATTCATCGACTCGACGAGGTCGACGACCTCGGGGTAGGTCCGGTGCGGACCGTGACCCTCGGCGTGGGTGTGGTCGTCGTGAGAGTGCGAGTGACTGTGGTCGTGGCCGTGCGAATGTTCGTGGCTGTCGTCGCCGTCGTGGTGAGTCTGCTCCTCGTCGTGAGCGTGGTCGTGGTGGTGGTACTGGTGCTGATGGCTGTGTTCGGCGTCGTCGCTGTCGCCACCGTCGTCGGAGTCGGCTCCGTCGTCGCCGTCGGCGCGCAGGCGTCGGTGGTCGTCGCCGTGACCCTCGCCGCGGGGGTCGCCCCCGTCGGCCTCCGCGAGGAGCACGTCCACCTTGGTCGCGAGGATACCGTTTTTGTCGACCTCGTGGACGCGATAGGTCACGTCGAGGGCGTCTTCGACGGGCGAGAGGACCGACGGGTCAGCGCCGGCGGCGACGAGCGCGCCGAGGAGCATATCGCCGCTGGCACCCATCCGGCCGTCGAACGCGAGGAGTCGCATGCGTAAACCGTGGTGTTCGAGCGTAAAAACGCCAGCCATCGACGCGCCGTTCCCTGTCCAGTCGGCAGGGATTAGTAGCCGCCCGCCCTACGGTGTGCTAGGCTGTAACCACGAGAGGACGGTGCCTCGGACCGACCGGGGAAGGACTTATCCGATGGCCTCTCACAGGTATCAGCATCCCCGCGAGGTAATCATGAACGAAGTCCAACTCGAAGTGGCGAAAGCGTACCCGAACGACTCGGGACGCGGCATCGCCCGTCTTGATCCGGACACCTTGCTCCATCTCAAGCTCTCGCCGGGAGACATCATCGAGATCGAGGGAGGAAAAACGACCGCCGCGAAGGTGTGGCGGGCAGACCGGCAGGACTGGAACACGGATACGGTCCGAATCGACGGGTTCACGCGGCAGAACGCCGACGTGGGCATCGGAGAGCGGGTCACCATCCGCAAAGCAGAGGCCACGAAGGCCGACAAACTCGTGTTGGCGCCGCCCGAAGAGGCGAGCGTCCAGTTCGGGTCCGACGCGGCCGGCATGGTCAAACGGCAGATTCTCAAGCGGCCCGTGGTCGAACGCGACATCGTCCCGGTGATGTCGAGTACGAACCATCCGTTTATGCGGTCGCCCGGACAGGCGATTCCGCTCATCGCCGTCGAGACGAAGCCCGAGGGGGTCGTCCTCGTCACCGAGGACACCGACGTGGAGCTCCGCGAGGAGCCAATCTCGGGCTTCGAAAAGGCCGGCGGCGGCATCACCTACGAGGACATCGGCGGCCTGACCAACGAGATTCAGCGCGTCCGCGAGATGGTCGAACTGCCGATGAAGCACCCCCAGATATTCAAGAAACTGGGCATCGAGCCCCCGCAGGGGGTGTTGCTCCACGGTCCGCCGGGCACCGGGAAGACGCTTCTCGCCCGCGCGGTCGCCAACGAGACCTCGGCGAGTTTCTTCTCTATCGCAGGGCCGGAAATCATCTCGAAGTACTACGGCGAGTCCGAACAACAGCTCCGCGAGATATTCGAGGACGCCAAAGAGGAGTCGCCGAGCATCATCTTCATCGACGAACTCGACTCCATCGCGCCCAAGCGTGAGGACGTGACCGGCGAGGTCGAACGCCGGGTCGTCGCCCAACTCTTGACGATGATGGACGGGCTCGAAGCCCGCGGACAGGTCATCGTCATCGCGGCGACGAACCGCGTCGACTCGGTGGACCCCGCGCTCCGCCGTCCCGGCCGGTTCGACCGCGAAATCGAAATCGGCGTGCCCGACGAGGAGGGCCGCAAGGAGATTCTCCAGATTCACACCCGCGGGATGCCGCTTTCGGACGACGTGGACCTCGACGACCTCGCCGACGACACCCACGGCTTCGTCGGCGCGGACATCGAGGCGCTGACCAAGGAGGCCGCGATGAAGGCGCTCCGGCGCTACCTCCCCGAGATCGACCTCGACAGGGAGGACATCCCGCCGAGCCTCATCGACCGCATGGTCGTCAAGAACGACGACTTCGGCGGCGCGCTCGGCGAGGTCGAACCCTCGGCGATGCGCGAGGTGCTCGTCGAGATTCCGAAGGTGACGTGGAACGACGTGGGCGGGCTCGAAGGGCCCAAACAGAAGGTCCAAGAGAGCGTCGAGTGGCCGCTGACGACCCCCGAGAAGTTCCAGCGGATGGGCATCGAGGCTCCGAAGGGCGTGCTCCTCTACGGGCCGCCCGGGACGGGGAAGACGCTCATTGCGAAGGCCGTCGCCAACGAGACGAACGCGAACTTCATCTCGGTGCGCGGCCCGCAGCTGCTGTCGAAGTGGGTCGGTGAGTCGGAGAAGGCGATTCGGCAGACGTTCCGCAAGGCGCGGCAGGTCTCCCCGACCATCATCTTCTTCGACGAGCTCGACGCGCTCGCCCCGGCCCGCGGCAACGACATGGGTAACAACGTCTCCGAGCGCGTCGTCAATCAGCTCCTGACGGAGTTAGACGGGCTCGAAGACGCGGGCAACGTCATGGTCATCGCGGCGACCAACCGCCCGGACATGATCGACCCCGCGCTCATCCGCTCGGGCCGGTTCGACCGCCTCGTGCTCATCGGCCAGCCCGCAGAGGAGGGCCGCGAGCAGATTCTCGACATCCACACGCAGCAGAGTCCGCTCGCGCCGGACGTGAGCCTCCGCGAAATCGCGGAGATAACCGACGGCTACGTCGGCTCCGACCTCGAATCCATCTGCCGCGAGGCGGCCATCGAGGCGCTCCGCGAGGACTCCGACGCCGAAGAGATAGAGATGCGCCACTTCCGCAAGGCGATGGAGTCGGTCCGGCCGACCATCACCGAGGAACTGATGCGCTACTACGAGGACATCCAAGACCAGTTCAAAGGCGGCTCCCGCGAGGGGCTGTCGCCCGACACCCGCGACGGCGGCCGCATCGGCTTCCAGTAAGCCCGACGGCCGGCGGTCAGTGGTTCTGGTTTTTTTGGCTTCACTCGCGTCAGCCGGAGCTTCGGTTTTCCCACGCACCAATAGTAACAACCAGAATACATATTGTCTGGTACTGCCGATTCGATAGCGTGTCCGCCCACATCGACCGACGGCTCACCAGCGGGTTCCTCGTCGTCTGCGCTGGTGGCCTTGCACCCCACATCGCCGAAGCACTACTGGCGCACCGACTCTCGCTTGAGGGGATGTCCGTGGTGTACGGCACTCTCGGCATTTCGCTCATCGCGGCCGCCGCCGCAGTCTGGTACGCGTCAGCGTACTCGCTGAAGTACATCCTGCTCTACAGTGCTGTGGCTGTCGGAACTGCGGGGCTGATGTTCGGGTATCTGTTCATGCAGACGTCCGCCTGACCCGCTCGGAAAATGCGGAGAACGCCGATGAGTCGGTCCGGGCCGCGTTGACCGAACCGCGGCCGACCGAGCCATCCGAGCGCCGACGTGCCTCAGAACAGCAGCGAGTCGTCGTTGTCGATCATGTAGAGCGTCCGCGCCGCCACGTTGACGGCGTGGTCGCCGATGCGTTCGAGGTCGCGCACCGTCAGCAGGAGTCGGCGCACGTCGACGAGGGCGGTCTCGGGGTCGAGGTCGCCGTCACCCTCGAAGTCGTCGCCGCTCATGAGGTCGCGGACGATGCTCTGGGAGGCGGTGTCGCACATCGCGTCGAGGTCGTCGTCGCGCTCCGCCACGGAGCGACAGAGGTCGGTGTCCTCGGACTCGTAGGCGTCCAGCGCTTGGTCGACCATGTCGAGGGCGGCGTCACCGATGCGGCGGATGTCGACTTCCGCGTACACGTCGTTTTCGGCGTCGATGGCGTACTGCGCGAGGTTGGTCGCGAGGTCCCCGATGCGTTCGAGGTCGGTGATGATTTTGAACGACGCCGCGATGAACCGCAGGTCGCCCGCGACCGGCTGTTGGAGCGCGAGCAGGTCGATGCAGTCCTGTTCCAAGTCGAGGTAGATGCGGTTGATCTCGTGGTCGCCCTCGATGACTTCCTGTGCCTTCCGCTCGTCTTTGTCTTCGAGCGCGTCGAGGGCGTACCGGACCCGTTCGGCGGCGAGTTCGCTGAGGTACAACACGTCCTCTTCGAGCTGATTGAGGCGAGATTGGTACGTGTTTCTGGCCATACGTGACGTTCCGACAGGCGAAGTGAAATTCCTTGTGATGGTTTCGGTGGCCGCGCCGCCGATACCACCCGAACGACCGTGTCGGATGCGCGACGGCGGGACGCGGCCGTCGCTCCGCGGGTGCGAATCGAACGTCGCACAGAAGCGACCCGAGGGTCGGACGAGCGCCGGTAAGCGCGGGCGGCGGAGTTATCCGAACTTGCCGGTGATGTAGTCTTCGACGCGCTGGCTCTCGGGGTTCTCGAAGATTTTCTGGGTGTCGTCGAACTCGACGAGTTCGCCGCCGGTGAGGAAGACGGCGGTCTGGTCCGAGATGCGCGCCGCCTGCTGCATGTTGTGGGTGACGATAACGACCGTGTAGTCCTCGGCGAGTTCCTCGACGAGGTCTTCGATTTGCGAGGTCGCCACGGGGTCGAGCGCCGAAGCCGGCTCGTCCATGAGCAGCACCTCGGGGTCGGTCGCGATGGCGCGGGCGATACAGAGACGCTGTTGTTGGCCGCCGGAGAGGTCGAGCCCGGACTCGTGGAGGCGGTCTTTCACCTCGTCCCAGAGGGCGGCGCGCTTGAGCGACTCCTCGACGACCGCGTCGTAGTCGGCGTCGATGCCCTGAATCTTCAGGCCGTAGACGACGTTCTCGTAGATGCTCTTGGGGAACGGGTTCGGCTTCTGGAACACCATGCCGACGCGGCGGCGGAGGGCGACGGGGTCGACGTCGTCGTCGTAGACGTTCTTCCCGCGGAGCGTGAGTCGGCCCTCGACGCGGGCGACGTCGATGAGGTCGTTCATGCGGTTGATACAGCGGAGGAACGTGGACTTCCCGCAGCCGGAGGGCCCGATCATGGCGGTCACGCTGTTTTCGGGGATGTCCATCGTGATGTCGGTGAGCGCGTGGTCGTCGCCGTACCAGACGTTGATGTCCTCGGAGCTGATGACCGTCTCGACCCCTTGGCTCACCGAGTTCCCCGACGCAGAGAGCCCGTCGCTCACGTCGGTTTCGACGAGCATCTCGTCGTTCGTCGGGTCCTCTGTTCCGTTCATGGCTTGCTGTTCTCCCTCGGGTGCTTTGTCTCTTTGGCTCATTGGTGATGTTCAGGATTCACTTTCGAACTTGTTGCGCAGGACGATGGCGATGGAGTTCATGGCGAGGAGGACCGCCAAGAGGACCACGACGCCCGCCGGGACGGCTTTCGTGTAGAAGTCCTCGCTGGCGAACAGGCTGGACCACGCGTACACCTGCAGGGGCATCGCGCTCACCTTCGAGGTGAGCTCCGTCGGCAGGTTGAAAAGCACGTTCGGCGCGCCGATCATGATGAGCGGCGCGGTCTCGCCGATAGCTCGGCCGAGCGCGAGGATGGTCCCGGTCAGGATGCCGGGGAACGCCTCCGGGAGGACGACGTTCTTCACGGTCTGCCAGCGCGTCGCGCCCATGCCGTAGGACGCCTGCCGCATATCGCTGGGGACCGCGCGAATCGCCTCGCGCGAGGAGATGATGACGATGGGCAGGATGAGGAGCGCGAGCGTCGCGCCGCCGATGAGGACCGTCCCCGTCGGCTGGCCGAGGTAGGTGACGAACACGCCGAGCCCGAGCAGGCCGTAGACGACCGAGGGGACGCCGGCGAGGTTCGAGATGTTCACGTCGATGAATCGGGTGAAGGCGTTGTCGGGGGCGTACTCTTCGAGGTACACCGCCGCGCCGACGCCGAGCGGGAACGAGAGGGCGGCGACCGTCGCCATCAACAGGATGGAGCCGCCGATGGCCGGATAGAGACCGGCGTTCTCGGCGGTTCCGCTGTGGGCGCTCGTGAGGAACTGCCAGTCGACCCACGACTGCGGGCCGGCGAAGCCGAGCACGTCGACCGCGACCGCGCCGACGAGCGAGCCGCCGATGACGACGGCCGCGAGCAGGAGGCCGATTCGCTCCCGTTCGCGGGTGACCGCCGCGCCGCCGGCGTACGCCAGCGTGGGAACGAACGCGACCGACGTGACGACGGCGGCGGCGTTGGCGTCGACGCCGAGCGTCGGGCCGACGACGGCCGCGAGGCCGGTCAAGAGGAGCGCGGACGCGCCCGCGGCGAGGCCCGCGGTGGTGTCCTCGCGGATGCGGGCGACGTACTGGCCGACGGCGACCGCGGCCACGCCGCCGAGGACGAGCGTCAGAATCACCCAGTCGGCGGGGACCACGGGAAGCTGGCGGACGATTTCGGGAATGCTGTGGAAGTAGCCCGGCACGCCGACGAGCGAGAGGACGAACGCGGCCCCGGTCGCGGCGACGCGGAGGGTGAAGGAAATCCGCTGTTCGTACTTCGTCAGGACGACGACGAGCGCCGCCGGGACGAGGAGGCCGATGACGTACGAGAGGCCGGTCAGCGGTGGAACGATGTCGACGAAGACGATGGCGACGCCCCCGCTGAACATCAGGAACACCGCGAGCATCCCGACGACCATGCCGCCGAGTTTGAGCGCCGGCACGTTCCGGCGCGCGAGAGAGCCGACGACGACCGCGGTGGGGACGACGAGCGTCAGGAAGAAGGTGAGATGCCAGCCGAGGTCGGCGGTGAGCGGGCGAATCGCGTCGTTGGCGACGTAGACGAGGAGGACCGCGAGCGTGACGATGCCGAACATCGTCGCGGCCAACAGCAGATACCGGAAGACGGTCCCGGTGGTTCGGCTGACCTGTCCGAAGCCGTCGATGTAGCCGGAGTCGGTGTCGGTCGCCATCTCAGTATGCCTCCCGGTAGCGCCGCGAGACGTAGTCGCTGATGACGTTCATGACGAGCGTGATGACGAACAGCACGAGGCCGATGGCGAACAGGCTGCGGTAGGCCAGCCCGCCGCCGGTGATGTCACCGGTGAGAAGCTGGACCATGGCGGCGGTCATCGGCAGCGCGCCTTCGAGGTACGACGCGGGGTTGAGCGGGTTGAGGAACTTCGCCTGCGCGCCCGCGGCGACGGTGACGGCCATCGTCTCGCCGATGGCGCGAGAGAGCGCGAGGATGAACGAGGAGAAGATGCCGGACAGCGCGGCGGGGACGACGATGCCGGTGGACACGTCGAACTTCGTCGCGCCCATGCCGTAGCCCGCCTGCCGGAGTTCGTCGGGGACGGCGGACATCGCGTCCTCGCTGATAGAGGCGACCATCGGGATAATCATGATGCCGACGACGATGCTCGCAGACAGCATGTTGAACGTTCCGATGCTGGGGAAGACGACTTCCAGCGCCGGGGTGATGTAGATGAGCGCGAAGAAGCCGTAGACGACGGTCGGGACGCCGGCGAGGATTTCCAGCGCGGGCTTGAGAACCGACCGAGCCTGCGCGCTCGCGTACTCGCTGAGGTAGATGGCGGTGGCGACGCCGAGCGGGAGCGCGATGATGGCCGACCCGATAGTGACCATCAGCGTCGAAGACACGAGCGCCAGCACGCCGAACTCTTGGCTGTGTATCTGCCACGTGGTTCCGGTGAGGAAGTCGACGATAGAGGCCGTCTCCCCCGCGACACCCATCAGCGGGGCCGTCAGCGTGAAGAACTTGGCCGCCTCCGTGATGAGGAGTCCGACGATACTGAGGGTCGTCACGACGGACAACGCCGCGCACAGGAAGAAGAACGACCGCGTCAGTAGCTCACGCGGCGCGTTCTCCGTGTTCCGCGTGAGGTCGGTTTCGAGGTCATCTGTGCTCATTGGTTGGATTGAATCGTGGTGTATGAAAAAGCGCTTCGTTAGCTGATTCTGTCGAGAAAGCGGCTAGTTGGCTTCCTCGATGGCCGCGTTGAGGGTGTCGAGCATCTCCTGTTGCTCGTCTTCGCCCAGCGGGACGTAGCCGACCTCGTCGGCGACGATTTCGCGGCTGGTGGAGTTCTCCATCCAGTAGCGGGCGAACGCCGCGACGTGGTCCTCCGCGAGCGACTCGCGGGCGGGGTAGGTAAACAGCGGGCGGGAGAGGGGGTTGTACTCGCCGGACAGCGCCGTGTCGAGCGACGGCTCGACGAACTCGCCGGCGTCGTTCTCGATGGCGACCGCCTGCACGGCGTCGGTGTTCTCGCTGTAATACGCGAAGCCGAGGTAGCCAATCGCGTATTCGGAGCCTTCGACGCCCTGGATGATAGTGCGGTCCTGCTCGGTCGCGGAGTAGTCCTGACGGTGGCCCGGGCCCTCCTCCCCGATGATGGCCTCGATGAAGTAGTCGTAGGTACCGGAGGCGTCGGTGGGACCGTAAATCTCGATTTCCTCGTCGGGCCACTCGGAGTTGACGTCCGACCACGTCGTCGGAGTCGACTCGGCCGAGAAGATGGTCCGGAGCTGTTCGACGGTGAGCCCCTCGCCGATGAAGTCGTTGTCGTTGTTGACGATGACGGTCAGCGCGTCGGTTGCGACCTTGAGTTCGACGGGCGTCACGTCGTTGTCCTCGCACTGCGTCTCTTCTTCGCCCTTGATGGGGCGCGAGGCGTTGTTGAAGTCGGTCTGTCCCGTACAGAAGTAGTTCGCGAAGCCGCCACCGGAGCCGGTGGACTGGAGGTTGATGTTGACCTCCGAATGCTCACTCTGGAAGCGCTCGCCCACCGCGGTTGCGAGCGGGAACACCGTCGAGGAACCGGCGATATCGATGGTTCCCGAGAGCTCGTTGCTCCCGTCGCCCGACGAGTCCGTTCCCTCGGAGTCGCCGCCGGAGCTCCCGCCCTCGCCGCCGGTGTTGTTCTCGGTACACCCGGCGAGTCCCGCGAGACCGGTCGCGCCCGAGGCAATCAGGAACTTACGCCGCGAAAGAACGCTGTCCGAGTTACGCGTCATCGATTTTGAGGAGCCGATTTTTCCGTAAATACCCTGCTATGACGACTATATAGTGATACATTCTGGTATGTCCCCAAGGGATGCTAGCGTGTGACAAGAGCGAGGTGAAATCGACGGAAACAGCCGATTGTCCCATTCATGGCCGTCTCGTGCGCGAACTTTCTCCGACGTGTCAGAAAACGCGGGGCGCTCGGGGCGACGGACGCGGCGCAAAATGACTACTGAGTGGGCGGCAGTTCGGGCTCGAATCGGCACGAATCACGTTCGGTCGCACTTATCACATAAAAGCGGACTCCAATATATAGATATAGACAGTTTTATTGTGGATTGAGAACCACCCACGGACATGGTCGAAACCCGAAAGGTGCAGGTGACGGGCGGTTCCACCTACACCGTCTCGATTCCCAAAGACTGGGCGACGGACAACGGCGTCTCGGCGGGGAGCGAAGTCGAGTTCTATCCGGAGGGCGACTCGCTGTTCTTGACGCCCCGTTCCGAGGAGGAACGCACCGAGGGCACCCTCGACATCGCGACCCTCGAAGGCGACGAACTCACGCGCGCCGTCATGACGATGTACGTGAGCGGGTTCGACATCATCGCGCTGGAGAGTTCGCGCATCACGACCGACCAGCGCCGGACCATCCGCGAGGCGACCCAGAGTCTCGTCGGTCTCGAAGTGCTCGAAGAGACGCGCGACCGGGTCGTCATCCGCGACCTGCTCGACTCCTCCGAGCTTTCCATCCACAACGCGGTCACTCGGATGCGACTCATCGCGCTTTCGATGCTCGAAGACGCCATCGCGGCCATCGCCGAGCAGGACGACGACATGGCCCGCGACGTCATCCAGCGCGACGACGACGTCGACCGCCTCTGGATGGTCGTCTCCCGCATCTTCCGGGCGACGCTCCGGACCCCGAAGGCCGCAGAAGAGCTCGGCCTCCCCCGCGAAATCTGCTTCGACTACCAGTCCGCCGCCCGGCAACTGGAGCGCATCGGCGACCACGCGACCAAGATTGCCCACCTCTCGTTGAACTTCGAGGAGCCCGTCGACGGTGAAATCGTCGAGGCGATTCAGGAGCTGTTCAAGGAAACCGAAAGCGTCGTCAACGGCGGGATGGACGCGCTGTTCGCCGAGGAAAGCGACGAGGCGAGCCGCCTCGCCAACGAGTCTCGCGAGGCCGTTCAGGCCATCGACGCCAGCGCCCGCGGCATCGACGAACTCCTCCGGGACCTCGACCCGGCGCGCGCGCAACTGCTCGGCCTCATCGTCGACTCCGTCTCGCGGAGCGCCGACTACGGCGGCAACATCGCCGAAACGGCGCTCCAGAAGGCCGCGCCGACGCCCTGACCGGCCGACCCGCCGCGTCGGGTCGCACGATTCGATTCAGCACCGTCCAGTTCCGTTTTCGACTTCGACCAATCGCGCCCGCGAGCGACGGCCGCGCGGCTCGCGGGAGTAAAACAGTCGAGCCGCGCCGAAACGACGACGCGGGGAAAGAGAGTTACTCGTCGTCGACGACGACGGCGTTGACCTGTCCGTCCTGACCGGGGCGGGAGGTGACGCGGGCGCGACCGGCGCTCGTGTCGATGATGGAGCCCTTCGTGATGATGTTCCGGCGGGCGTAGTTGACGTTCGACGGGTTGTCGACGACGCCTTCGATGTCGGCCTGCGTCACGTCGGCACCGTCTGCGACCTGCGCGACGTTCGTCGAGAGGGCGCGGAGCTTCTCGTTGTTGCCGCGGGAGTCGATAATCTGGAACCGGGGCTCGCCGACCGTCGTGGCGGCGGGTTCGCGGCCCAGCTGGTATCGCTTCTTGTTTCGGGACGGCTTGCGCCGACCGCCGGTCCGCTTCCGCTTGGAGCGTCCTTGGTCCTTCATACGGGGTAAAAACCTCGGTGACTACTTGAATCGCTCGAATCGGTGCTCGGCGGAGACGGGTGGCACCACGTCACTCGGGGGCGGAGGCAACACAAACCGTTTAGTTCGCCCGCGCCCGCCGTCGAATCGATGAGTCTCGACGTCACCGTCGCCGTCCCCTTCCGGCAACACGGCTCGACCCGCCTCGGCGAGGGCGAGTTCGTCGTCGCCCTGTCGCTCGACCGCGACTGGTTCTCCCCGGACCAGGCTAAGCGCCTCATCGACCTCGCGGCGGGCCGCGGCCTCGTCGAACGCGACGACGGCGAGGTCGTCGCGACGTTCGACCCCGCCGACGTACAGATTCCCGAGGAGTTCGAACCCGACGCCGCCGTCCTCCGCGAGCAGTCGGCGTTCGAGCAGATTCTCGACGCCTGCGTCGCCGCCGGCGTCGAAAAACAGGCCGCCGTCGCCGGCATCAACGAACGACAGTCTCGCCTCGGCGTCACCGCCGAGGCCGCCGCGGTGCTGTTCGCGCGCGCGAACGACGTGAACGTGGACGACGCGGCCGAGAAAGCAAAGCGGTCGCTGGCCGAGTAGCGCCGGCCAGTCGTTCTCTTCTCTCCGCCCGCCGCGAAGCGACACCCCGAAACCGTCCGGGCGCGAACGGCCGGCATGGTCGTCGATTCGCTCTCCGACGGGACACGCATCGCCCAACTGCTCGCCTCGGAGGTCACGGGCCACGAGGACGCCTTCTCGGTTCTCTCCGTCGTCGACGCCGACGCCGACGTGGAACCGACCGACGACGGCGCGCTCGCCTACGCGGTCGCCGCCGACGGCGAACGCGTCGCCGAGGTGTACGTCCAACCGGACCGCGCCCGCGTCGAGTTCCTCGCCCATCCCGACGTGACCGCCGAGGCCGCCTCCGAGGCGGGGCTTCGCGTGCGCCCGAAGGCGGTCCGCCCGCCGCGAACGCTCGTGTTCGTCGAGGACGGCGCGCAGGTGAAGTGGACGCTCCCGGCGTTCCGCGCGCTGGTCACGGCGCTCGACGCCGGGGAGCGAGAGGAAGACGAAGAATAGACGCTCTCGCGGGACCGGTTCAGAGGTCCGCGAGGAGCTTCGGAAGCTCGGCCGGCAAGTCGTCGTGGTGGATGTGTGCGATTGCTCGCGGGTCGGGGTCGTCACAGCCGTCGCCGAGCACCTGCACCGGAAGCAGCCCGGCGTCGTGCGCGCCGGCGATGTCGTGGTGGACGCTGTCACCGACGTAGACGGTCTCTTCGGGGGCGGTTCCGAGGTCGTCGAGCAGGGCTTCGAACGCCCGCTCGTCCGGTTTGCCGGCGGGGAGCGCGCCCGTCACGAGGGCCGTGTCGAAGTGGTCGCGCCACCCAAGTTTGTCGATTTTCGCTTCCTGGGCGACGACCGGGCCGTTGGTGAGGAGGCCGACGCGGTAGGTCGTCCGCAGGCCGGCGAGCATCGCCTCGACGCCCTCGACGGGGACGACCGCGTCGGTGATTCGCTCTCTGTACGCCGTGGCGACGCGCTCCGGGTCGACGGGAGAGCCGTGCTCGTCGAGGAGCGTCTCGAAGATGGGCGCGCGGGTCTCGCGCGTGAGGTTCTCTTGGTGTGCCCGGAGATACGCCTCTCGGGTCAGCGGGGGCGCGCCCGCCGCCGCCGCCGCCTCCGAGAGAATCGTCTCGCGGTCCCGCGTCGGCACCGCGAGTGTGTAGTCGAGGTCGAACCCGACCGCGCTGACAGACATCGTCGGTGAAGCGTTGGCAACGGAGCGGTATGAGCGTGCCGGGACCTGTCGAGGGGGCGACCCGTCGCACGCCGGCTCTCCCGGTCCCGTCGGGGTGACTCCCGCCGCCGACGACAACCACTATACTCGTCGGCGACGACGCCGAGATATGACCCTCGACCCCGTCCACGTGGACGACATCGCGTCCATGGCGAGTTCCATCGCTGACTCGGTCGACGACGCCGACTACGACGACCTCGCGCGGACGGTCTGGGAATCCTGGCTCGACCCCCTCGAATCGCCCGACGGGGGACTCCCAATCGTCGAGCCGCTCGGCGAAAAACGGCTCCACGCCGCGGATATCGACGACGTGGCGCTCACGGAGTCGCCGTTTCCGACCGTCCACGGCCTCGACTCGGGGACCATCAACCCGACGACGTTCAAAAACGGACTCGTCCTCGACGTGGCCCACGCCGCGATGGCCGCCGAGCCGTCGGACCTCGACCTCCACCGCCACCGCTCTATCGTCATGGCGGCGCACACCCACGACCCGGTCCAGTTTTTCGACACCGACGAGTGGCTCCACTCCGACGAGGGCTACGGCCGCCGGCGCGTCCTGAGCGTCCCGCGGGTCAACCGCTACGCCGAGGGGGTCGTCCACGCGCTCGCGCTCTACCTCGCCGAGAGCGCCCACGCGCTCGAACACGCCGACGCCGTCTCCGACCTGCTCATCCTCGACGGGCCGGTGTACCCGAAGGAACTCCTGAACTGGCGCGACCGCGACGCCGAACTGAAGGACCTCGCGCGCGACGCGAAGCCGAAGGCCGTCGTGGAGAACTACGTCCGACTCGTCGAGCGCTTCGTCGAGCGCGGCGTCCCCCTCGCCGGCTTCGTGAAGAACCCCGGCGCGAAACACGTCGTCCGCACGGTCAGGAAACAGCTCGACGGAAGCGACGCCGGCAGGCGGCCGTGGGTGGACGACGCCGCCTTCTTCGTCAGCCTGCTCGAACGCCGCGAGGGGGCCGACGGCGACGAGCGCCGCACCGACGAGCTCACGTTCACGAGCTGGTTCGTCTCGCGCGGCGGGTCGGACCGCCAACTGAGCGCCGAGGGCGAGGCGTTCGGCATCGAGCGGAAGCTCGACCCCGAGGCGTACACGGTGACGTTCTTCGTGCTGTACGACCCCCGAACCGACGTGTGCTACCGAGTCGAAGCGCCCTACGCGTTCACGAAGGACCCCGACCTCCGCGCCGACCTGATGCACCACGTCGTCCGCGACGTGGCCGCCACGCGCGGGCCGCCGCTTGCGGTCGAGAAGGCGGACGAACTCGCGCGGGTGAGCGTCGGTGAGAAGGCGGCGCTCAGGCGCAAACTCTCCGATAAGCTCGACTCGGACCAGATGAAAAGCTACGACAACATCCGCTGGGTCGACGCCGACGAGTGAGTCTCAGGGGCGCGCGACTTAGCGCGACGCGTCGCCCTCGGGAGAGCCTTCGTCGGCGGAGCCCTCGTCGGCTGGGCGGTCCGTCGGGACCGGCTGTTCGGCCTCCGGCGTCCCCTCCTCTTCGGGCCTGACGACCTCGACCCGCACGTCGTCGGCGGGGACGCCGACTCGGGCGAACTGCGTCTTGACGTGTTCTTTCGCCGCCGACAGCGCCTGCTCGCGGGTGTCGAAGCCGCGGGGGAGCGGCGTGTCGAAGGCGACGCGAATCGTCCGCCCGTCGATTTCGGTCTCCGACCCGCCGCTTTCGACCTCGTAGAACTCGTCGCAGACCCAGACGTAGGGCGCGTCCTCGTCCGGCGCGCCGCGGTAGGTCGGCGCTTGCTCCCCCCGTTCGAATATCGTCCCGGTGAGTGCCGTGCCGCCGCCGTGGCCGCGGACCAATAACATAGCCGGGCTAGGTGCGCGACACGGAAAAGTCGTACGCGACGCCCCGAGACCGCGGGATACGGGACCATCAGACACGGGACCGAGAGCCGCCGCCGACGCGTGGCTTTTTACTCGCCGCCCGCAAGCGTTTGAACATGACCGACCTGGGGGATTTTAGCGACTTCGCCGGCGACGACCCCGACGACACGTCCGACCCGAGTCAAGCGGACCGAGGAGCGGAAGCCGCCGGAAACGGGCGCTCCGAACCCGCCTCGGAGGGCGGGAACGCGGCCGACGCGAGCGCGGCAGACGGGGACGGCGTCGGTGGCGACGGCGTCGAAACCGACCCCGGCCACCGCGACGACGACGGCTCGACAGATGCGACCGCTTCGGCAGGCGCGACCGACGACGCGGACGACCTGCGGTTCGACGACTACGACGCCGACCCCGTCGGAGACGAGCGGGGCGTCGGCGCGATTGCGGTCTCGCAGGGCCTGCGCGTGTCGGAGGACTCAGACCGGACGGCGCTCCGGGCGTTCGTGACCACGGGTAACCGCGAGCGCGTCCGCCTCGGAAAGTACCTCGTCGTCCCCTACCCCGACGACGAACTGCTGTTCTGCCGCATCGTCGGCCTGGAGTACGCCCAGGAGTTCCAGGCCGACGACGCGACGGAGATTCACGCCCGCCGGGCGATGCGCCGCCCCGCCGACGAGTTCGAGGAGCGCGATTTCAAGTTCATGGCCGAACTCGAACCCATCGCCGTCCTGTTTTCCGACGGCGGCGACCTCAAGCGCCGGATGGTCGACCGCGTGCCGAAACCGCAGGCGACGGTCGGTGAGGCCACCGACGCGACCCAGATTAAGACCGGCCTGAAGATTCCCGAGGCGGGCGTCTTCCTCGGCCACCTCTCGGTCGGCGGCGAGAAGGTCCGGACCGCGGCCCGGCCGCCGACTATCGACTACCGGCTGAACGACGACTACACCGACGGCGACCCGCTCGTGTTCCGCCACACGCTCGTCGCCGGCGGCACCGGGTCGGGAAAGACCCACGCCTCGAAGAACATCCTGCGGCAGTACCTCTCGGAGGAACGGAGCTACGAGATGGACGACGGCCGCGAGGTGCAGACCGCGGTCGTCCAGTTCGACCCGCAGGACGAGTACGCCCAGATGCACGACGACAACCCCGACATGGACGCCGAGACGGCCCGTCGCTACGAGCGCGAGGGCGTCGCTCACGGCGGCCACGAGGATACGGTCGCGCTCGTCCCCAAGATGGCCGGGTCGTCGTACCCCGGCGCGAACCACCGCGCCGAGCAGTTGGAGTTCACCATCCCCTTCTCGATGGTGCGTGACCTCCCGTGGCTCGTCGCCGGCAGCAGCCTCAACGACAACCAGTATCCGGCGCTCACCGAACTCCTGAACCGCTTCTTCCGGAACTACGGCGATTCGGGGACGTACAAGGAGTTCTTGACGTTCCTCGACGACCCGGCGCTGAAAGAAGAACTCCACGAGTCGGGGCGGGTCCACGAGGCCACCTTCGACGCGGTGAAACGCCGAGTTCGCGGCGTGCCGAGCGGCGTCTTCGACCAAGATGCCCGGCCGATAACCGACCTCGACCACCAGCTCGTCCGCCCCGGCGGGCTGACGGTCGTGCCGACCTACCACCTCTCGTCGAGTCGGGCGAAGGAGCTGTTCGTCCTCGCGGTGTCGGCGCTGCTCATCGACGACAAACTGTCGAACGACCCCGCGAGCGACCGCATCAAGGAGACGCCGGTCGTCCTCGGGATGGACGAGGCGCACAACTTCCTCACCGACGCCGACTCGGTGCAGGCGCGGAAGGTCATCCAGAAGTTCACCGAGGCGGCCAAGCAGGGCCGCAAGGAGCGGCTCGGCCTGTTCCTCATCACGCAGGACCCGCAGGACATCGCCGACCCGGTGTTCAAGCAGGTGAACACGAAAATCGTGCTCAACCTCGGCGACGAAGACGCCATCAAGAGCGTCAACATCCCGCCGAACCTCGAGGACAAGGTGCCGTACATGGAGAAAGGCCAGATGGTCGTCTACTCGCCCGACAACTCCGAACCCGTCGAACTGACGGGGCTTTCGACCTGCGTGACGCGACACGGCGACTGAGCGCCCCAACGCGGCGCGGCGGGCGGATTTTTAGCCCGCGACCGAGTAGGCCGCGACATGGCCGAACACGTGCTCGTCCCAATCGACGGGTCGCCGCAGTCAGTCGCCGCGGTCCGCTTTGCCGCCTCGGAGTGGCCCGACGCCGAACTCACGCTGTTGAACGTCATCAACCCCGCCGACGCCGATTACAAAGAGCGGGCGCTCAGCGGCTCCGAAGAGTGGTTCCAAGCGGAGAAACGAAAGGCGAGAGAGACGTTCGCCGAGGTGAAAGCCGAAGTGGGACTCGTCGACGCCGACAGGCCGATCACCGACCGCATCGAGGTCGGCAGCCCCCAGAAGCTCATCGTCGAGGTGCTCGACGACGACGCCGGCTACGACCACGTCGTGATGGGCAGCCACGGTCGGACGGGAGTCTCGCGCATCCTGCTCGGCAGCGTCGCCGAGGAGGTCCTCCGGCGGTCGCCGGTGCCCGTGACTATCGTGCGGTGAGTCACGGCGCGCGACACGCCGAAACGGGACCGCGTATCCGACCCCTCGGTAACACCGGCGTCACCTAGTGAGGCGATGATATGAGTCCTGCGAGCACACCGGAATCGGCCGGTTCGACCGGATTGCAACGCCCTATTTCCGTGCCGTCCCTGGCGGCAACCGATGGAATTCACAGAGGTCGTGACGACCCGCCGCTCTATCCACGAGTACGCCGACGAGTCGCTCGATGACGAGACGCTCCGGACGATATTCGAAAACGCCGTGCAGGCCCCGTCGAGCTACAACCTCCAGCCGTGGGAGTTCGTCGTACTGCGCGAAGACGAGACACAGCAGCTGCTCCGCGAGGCGGCCTACGACCAAGACCACGTCACCGGTGCCGCCGCGTCGGTCATCGTGCTCGGCAACAAGGACCCCGAAGCGCACGCCGAGACCGTCACCGACGACATGCTGGAGAAAGGCTATCTGCCGAGCGAGGAGGTCCGCGACGGCATCCTCGACAACATCGCCGGCATGGCCGACCTCCCCGAACAGGAGCGCCGCGTCTGGACCGTCCGCTCGACGTCGCTCGTCGCGATGTCGCTCATGTACGCCGCGTGGGACGAGGGCGTCGCCTCCTGTCCCATCGGCGGCTTCGACGCCGACGCCGTCCTCGACGCGTTCGACATCGACGGCGAGCGCTACGAACCCGTAATGCTCCTGACGATGGGGTACCCCGCCGAGGACGCCGACGAACTGCAAGCGGAACGCAAGTACCGCCGCCCGGTCGACGAGGTCGTCCACTTCGAGAGCTTCGGGTCCGAACAGTCGTCCGACCCTGCGACCGCCGACGACTGAGGTCTCGACGCCGCCGCTCCCGGGGACGCTTTTGTGCCGCGGAGCGCGCTTCCGAGGCCGACGCCGTCGGAACGCAGAACGCCGACCGCGGACTTAGAAAATATTTGCCTGCTGGTAGACGCTGATTCCCTCGTTCGTGAGTTCGTAGGGTTTAGTCTCCCGGGAGTGGTTGGCGTCGCGTATCTTCTGAATCTCGATTGCGAGTCGCGTCTCCCGGAAGTCGTCGCCGCGGACGTACTGGAGGACGAACACGGCGTCCGAGAGGTACTCGACGATGCCGTGGCGGGAGACGTACGGCGTCGATTGGTCCGCCTCGGAGGTGAGCATCGTCGTCACGCCGGCGTCCTTCAGCGACCGCGTGAAGTTGAACACCTCGCTGCGGCGCTTCGAGGGGTGGTCGTACATCATCTCCAGAAGCGAGACGGAGTCGAGGACGAGTCGGTCTGCGCCGAACTCCTCGACCAGCCGCGGGAGGTCGTTGCGGATGCTCGACAGGCTGTTGGCCATCTCCACGGGGTCGAGGTCGACGACGGCCAGTCGGCCGTCGGCCTCGTACGTCGAGAACTCCCAGCCCTTCTCGTCGGCCGTATCGAGGATGCGCTCGCGGCTCTCTTCGAGCGTGATGTAGACGCCGCTGCCGCCGTCTTCGAGGGCTTTCCGGAGGAATTGTAGCCCGAACGTCGTCTTGCCGGTCCCGGCGCTCCCGATGGCCACCATCAGCGACCGTTTGGGGACGCCGCCGAGAATCATGTCGTCGAGCCCCTCGATTCCGATATCGATGCGGTCGATGTCGGAGTCGAACTCCTCGTCGTCGAACGTCGGGGAGTCAGACCCCTCGGGACCGGAGCCGGGAGCGGGACCGAATCCGAAATCGTCGTCGGACGAGTCGCCGCCGAACCCGCCGCCCGCGTCGGGCATCGGCGCGTTGTTGAACGCCGTGGCGAAGTCGGTCGAAAACGGGTCGTCGTCGCCGTCGAGTGGGTCGTCGCCGTCGAGTGGGTCGTCGCGTGAGTCGTCGCCCGTACTGTCCCCGAACGGGCCGTCACCGAACGACAGCGGCTCGTCGCGCTCGTCGGCGGCGTCGGCCCCCTCGCTTTCGGTCTCGAACTCGGCTCCCCCCGTCACCGACGAGTCCGGCGCGTCCGACTCCACGGCCGAACCGCTGTCCGCGTCGCCTACGTCGGTCTCGCCGTCGTCGGTTTTGTCGTCGTCACGCTGCTCGCTTTCCTCGGGGTCCGCGTCGTCTGCGTCGGTCTCGCCGTCGTCGGTCTCGCGGAGTGCCCGTTCGAACCAGTCGTCGTCGTCACTCACGGGAGCCACCACCGAACGACAGCGCGGCCGGCGTCCGTGCCTGCCATCACCACATGGTGTGTCGGCGTCGTGATGAACGTTTCCCGTGCGCGGAGCTACCACGCAGCGTCACCGAGGGCGGCGAGCCGAGAGGCGTCGGGATGAACCGAGCGAGCCGAGACCGGACGACGTGACGGTGGGCTTTTGCCCGGGGGCGTCAAACCGCGGGGCATGAAGGTCGGCATCGTCGCACAGAAGGGCAACAGCCGGGCCGCGTACCTCGCCGCGGAGACGAGCGAGGCGCTCGCCGAGGTCGACGCCGAGGCCGTCGTCGACGCGGCGACCGCCGAGGAGTTGGGCGTCGAGGGCACGCCCGTCGAGTCGTTCGACGACTGCGACCTCGTGGTGAGCATCGGCGGCGACGGAACGTTTCTCTACGCCGCCCGCGGTGCCGACGGCGTTCCCATTCTCGGCGTCAACCTCGGCGAGGTCGGCTTCCTGAACGCCGTCTCGCCCGCCGACGCCATCGACGAGGTGCTGGCCGAAGTCGCCGCGTTCCGTGAGGGGGACCAGTCGGTTCGAGAGGTCCCTCGCATCGTTGCCAGCGGCGACGGCTGGGAGATGGACCCGTCGATGAACGAGGTCGTCGTCCACGGCCCTCGGCGGGGTCACGGCGGCGGCGCGGACCTGGAAGTCCGCGTGGACGGCTCGCTGTACTCCGGGAGCCACGCCGACGGCGTGCTCGTCACGACGCCCGCGGGGAGTTCCGCCTACAACCTCAGCGAGGGCGGCCCGCTCGTCCACCCCGGCGTCGAGGGACTCGTCGTCACCGAGATGGCGGCCGACGAGGGGATGCCGCCGCTGGTCGTCCCTCAGGGTGCCGCCGTGAGCGTCACCGTCACCGGCGCGGCGTCGGCGGTCGTCGTCGGCGACGGGCGGACCCGGCGGACGGTATCGCCGCCGACGGAGATTCGTATCGAGCGGTCCGACTCGCCGGTGCGACTCGCCGGGCCGACCTCCGACTTCTTCGAAGCGCTCGGCAAGCTCGACTGACTGCGCCGCCGCCGACTACTCCGCGAGTTCTCGCTCTCGCTCTCGTTCTCGTTCGCTCTCGTCGCCCGCCGCCTCGGCCCGGGGCAGCGGCGTCCAATCGATATCGACCACGTTGTCGGCCCGCTTGCGGAGTCCGGGGCGGGAGACGACCTCGAACGTCCGGTTTTCCGTCTCGCGGGTGAAAAGCGAGTGCGCGAGGACGTTCGCCACGTCGGCGCGGGGGATGCTCCCGCGGACGGAGTCGCCGCCCTCCCCGACGACCACGTCGCCGGTCGCGGGGCCGTCGGTGAGCGCGCCGGGCCTGACAATCGTGTGGTCGAGCGGCGCGTCTCGGAGTCGGTTCTCGCTTCGTTCCTTCGCCGAGAGGACGCCCGCCGCCGTGAGAAGCGCGCGGAGCGACAGCGGGAGGCCGCCCTTCGAGTCGCCGACGCCGATAGAGGACGTGAGGACGAACCGCTGTGCGCCGGAGGCGGTCGCGGCGTCCACGAGGTTCACCACGCCCGCGCCGTCGACGAGGTCACCGCGGATGGTTTCGAGCCCCGCCGAGACGCCGACCGCGGAGACGACGGCGTCGGCGTCGAGGACCGCCTGACGGGCGTCGTCGGGGTCGAGCAGGTCTCCGACGACGACTTCGTCCGCGCCGCGCGCTCTGAGCTCCGACTCGGCGTCGGCGTCGCGGGTCAGCGCCCTGACGACGAGGGGCGTCTCGGCCAGCGCGTCGAGGACGTGTCGGCCCGTCCGACCCGTCGCACCGGCGAGGAGGACGCGACCGCGATTGCGTGCCATACCCGCGCATGGTGGCGCGGCTCAATAACCTTCGGGAACGCGTCAAAAGTCCGGGTCGGCGGCGGTCAGCGACCGCGAGAAAACACGGTCGAGTCGGCGGCGAGTCGAGGAATCGAGTCGGGTGGGTCGCGGGTCGCGCGCCGTACTGGCTCTTACTGGCCCCAGTTGGCGACGACGCGCGGGCGCTCGCCGACCGGGAGCACGTCGATGTCCTCGTCGGCCGCGCCGCGGGCTTCGAGCGCCGCCTTCGCGGAGGCGTACGTCGAGAAGTAGCTGACCTCCTCTTCGACGCAGTCGATGAGCGTGTCGCGGTCGCGGGAGACGACGAAGTCGAAGTCGCCCTCGCGGAGCATCGTGAGGAAATCGTCGACGTCCCCGGGCGTGAGCACCTCGTAGTACTCGTTGAAGGCGTCGAGCAGTTCCTGTCCGGCCTCGCTGTCGGCGTCGGGGAACTCGGGGTCAGCGAGGTCGACGTAGACGGTGCCGTCGGCCGGTACCGGGTCGTTGGCCGCCGACTGGGCCTTCTCGTAGGCCTTGCCGAACGAGGTGGCGGTGCCCATGACCTCGCCCGTGGACTTCATCTCCGGGCCGAGACGCGGGTCCGAACCCGGCAGGCGGTCGAACGGGAGGACGACCTCCTTGACCGACACCTGCTCGGGAATCTGCTCGCTCACGTCGAGGTCGGCAATCGAGTTGCCGGCCATGACCTTCGCCGCGAGCTTTGCAATCGGGACGCCCGTCGCCTTCGAGACGAACGGGACGGTGCGCGAGGAACGGGGGTTGGCTTCGAGGACGTACACGTCGTTCGAGCCGTCCTCGTTCTGCTTGACCGCGAGTTGGACGTTCATCAGGCCGACCGTGTCGAGCGCGCTGGCGATGTCCTCCGTGACCTCGCGGACGCGGGCCATCGTCTCGTCGTCGAGCGAGCGCGGCGGAATCATACAGGCGGAGTCGCCGGAGTGGACGCCGGCGGCCTCGACGTGTTCCATCACGCCGCCGATGAGGACGTCTTCGCCGTCGGAGACGGCGTCCACGTCGAGTTCGACGCCGTCGGCGAGGAACTCGTCGATGAGGATGGGCTTGTCGGGGGAGACGCGAACGGCCTCCTCGATGTACTCCTTGAGGTCCGCGTCGGAGTGGACGATTTCCATCGCGCGGCCGCCGAGGACGTACGACGGGCGAACCAACACGGGATAGCCGAGGTCGTTGGCGAGGTCGAGCGCCTCTTCCTCGCTGGTCGCGGAGCCGCCTTCGGGCTGGAGGATTCCGAGGTCGTCCATCAGGCGGTTGAAGCGGTCGCGGTCCTCGGCGAGGTCCATCGCGTCGATGGTCGTGCCGAGAATCTCACAATCGACGCCGCGGCGGTCGAGTTCGGATTCGAGCGGGTGGCCGATGTTGACCGAGGTCTGCCCGCCGAACTGGAGCATGACGCCGTCGGCGTCGATGGCCTCGATGACGTCGGCGACCTCCTCGGCCGTGATGGGCTCGAAGAACAGGCCGTCGGAGGTGTCGTAGTCGGTCGACACCGTCTCGGGGTTGTTGTTGACGACGTGCGCGTCGATGCCCATGTCGCGGAGCGCCTGCACCGCGTGGACCGAACAGTAGTCGAACTCGACGCCCTGCCCGATGCGGATGGGGCCGCCGCCGACGACGACGACGCTCTCCATGTCGCGGTCGACGCGGAGTTCGTTACCCGCCGCGTCGCCCTCGAAGGGGCCGCGGAAGAACTCGGGCTTGCGAGCGGAGTAGTAGTACGGCGTCTGCGCGGCGAACTCGCCGGCGCAGGTGTCGACCTGCTTGTAGGTGCGACCGGGGACGTTCTGTTCGACCTCGCCGACGCTCGTGCCGGTCGCCGCGGCGATGCTGGCGTTGGTGTGGCCGGCGGAGGCGGCGGCGGCGAAGTCGCCCTCGGCGGCGGCCTCGACCGCCTCGACGACGCGGCCGAAGCGCTCGACGTACCACTCGTGGATGTCGGTCAGTTCGACCACGTCCTCGGTGGTGTAGCCGCGCTCGAACGCCTCGAAGATGGCGTACGGGCGGTCGGGCGTTGGCGTTTCGAGGTAGTCGGCTTCGAGTTCCTCGTCGGACACCTCGTCCCAGTCGGCGGCGGGGTCGTACTCGGACGACCGCAGCGCCTTCAAAAGCGACTCCTCGAAGGTGCGCCCGATGGACATCGCCTCGCCGGTGGACTTCATGGCCGTCGAGAGCTCGAAGTCCACGTCGGTGAACTTGTCCTTGGGCCACCGCGGCACCTTCGTGACCACGTAGTCGATTGCGGGCTCGAAGGCGGCGGTGGTCTCGCCGGTGATTTCGTTGGTAATCTCGTGGAGGCGCTTGCCGAGGGCGACCTTCGCCGTGACGCGGGCGATGGGGTAGCCGGTCGCCTTCGAAGCGAGCGCGGACGACCGCGAGACGCGCGGGTTCACCTCGACGACGCGGTACTCGCCGCCGGGCGTGCCGTCGTCGTGCCACGCGAACTGGATGTTACAGCCGCCCTGAATCCCGAGTTCGCGGATGACCTGGAGCGCGGCGTCGCGCATCTCCTGGTGGCCCTCGTCGGGGATGACCTGCGAGGGCGTGACGACGGTGGACTCGCCGGTGTGAATCCCCATCGGGTCGATGTTCTCCATGTTGCAGATGATGATACACGAGTCGTCGGCGTCGCGCATCACCTCGTATTCGAGTTCGACCCACCCGGAGATGGACTCCGTGATGAGGACCTCGCTGTTGCGCGAGAGGCGGAGGCCCTTGCGGACCCGGGAGACGAGTTCGTCCATCTCGTGGACGACGCCGGAGCCGGAGCCGCCGAGCGTGTAGGTCGTCCGCGAGATGACCGGGAGGCCGCCGACGGCATCGACGGAGGCTTCGACGCGCTCTTCGAGGGCTTCTTCGGTGATGTTTTCGACCGCCTCGTCTTCCTCCAGCGAGATGGTCGTCGACTTCGGGACGGGCTGGCCGATTTTCTCCATGCGCTGGCGGAACAGGTCGCGGTCCTCCGTCGCGTAGATGGTGTCGAGCGGCGTGCCCATGATGTCCACGTCGAACTCCTCTAAGACGCCTTCCTCCGCGAGTTCGGCCGTGACGTTGAGTCCGGTCTGCCCGCCGAGTCCGGCGATGACGCCGTCGGGGCGCTCGCGTTCGATAATCTCGGAGATGGCCTCGGTCGTGATGGGTTCGATGTAGACCTTGTCGGCCATCTCGGGGTCGGTCATGATGGTCGCGGGGTTCGAGTTGACGAGGACAACTCGCGCGCCTTCCTCTCGGAGCGCGCGGCAGGCCTGCGCGCCGGAGTAGTCGAATTCCGCCGCCTGTCCGATCTGGATTGGGCCGCTTCCGATGAGCAAAATCGTCCGGTCCTCCGTGCCTTCCTGAGGGCCGGTCGAGGTGTCCTCGTCAGTCATCGTCGGAATTCAATCCGCACATCGTAATAAGTCCGGCGAAAAATTACGAGGTCCGAAACTCGATTGCGAATTTCGAAAAGCTCGTCGAACGACCGTATCGCGGCCGGGGAAGGCTTTTGAGGGGAATCCGAGTAGCGGCTACGCATGCCCACGGTGTTCACGACGCCGCCGCCGCTCGACGCCGGAGACCGGGTCGCGGTCGTCGCGCCGTCGCGCCCCATCGACGAGTCACAGTTGGACCGTGCGTGCGCGCGACTCCGCGACGTGTTCTCGCTGGACCCCGTCGTCTTCGAGTCGGCCCGACGCGACTGGGAGTGGCTCCGGGACAACCCGGCGGCGCGCGCAGAGGACGTGATGGCGGCCTTCGAGGACCCGTCGATACGCGGCGTCATCGCGGTCACCGGCGGCGACGACCAGCTTCGAATCCTCCCGCATCTCGACCCGAGCAGACTGACCGCGTCGCCGACGCGGTTTTTCGGCTTCAGCGACAACGACAATCTCCGGCTGTTCCTCTGGACCCACGGCGTCGTGAGCTACGGCGCGACGCTCCACCCGACGCTCACCGTGGACCCCGAGCTACACCCGTACGTCGAACGCTACCTGCGGTGCGCGTTCTTCGAGCGCTCCATCGGCGTCGTCGAGCCCGCCCCGGAGTGGACCGACGACTGGTTCGACTTCGACACCGAAGAACCGCGGGAGTGGCGCGACAACCCGGGTCGGACGTGGCGGGGCGACGAACGCGTGACCGGGCGACTCTGGGGCGGGAACTTCAGCGTCGTGAAGTGGCATCTCCAGACCGGCCGGTACCTCCCGAACCCCGACGAACTCGACGGGGCGGTGCTCGCGCTCGAAACCTCGGAGGACGTGCCGCTCCCCCGAGAGGTCCGGTACACGTTGCGGTCGATGGGCGAACGCGGCTTGTTAGAACGATTCGACGGCGTCGTGGTCGGTCGGCCGCGGACGTACTCGCCCGAACTGGAGTGGGAACCGCCGGCCGACTACGGCGCGCAACTCCGCGCGGAGCTGCTGTCGGTCCTCGACGCGTACAACCCCGACGCCACGGCGGTGTTCGACGTGGAGTTCGGCCACGCCGACCCGACGGTGCCGCTCCCGCTCGGCGCGAAGGCGACGCTGGACCCGGCGGTCGAGCGGCTTCGAATCGACTGAAAAGCGGGGCGTCCCCGCCCGAGCGCTACATGTACGGCTCGGGGTCGAGGTCGCGCTGGGCGCGGTACTGGTCGACGAACTCGCTCACGTCGAACTGGAGCATCTTCGACTCGAACTCCGAGACGACGTCGTCGTCGTCGGCGTGGCTGACGGCGTGTTCCATCAGTTCCACGACGAGTTCGACGATGATCTCGTGGAGCCTTCGAGAATCGAAATCGGTTACCCAGACGATGCCCGCGCCGAGTTCGCCGTCCTCCGAGACGTCCTCGGAGACGACGGCCTCGGGGAACTCCTCTAAGACGATGCCCATGAGGTGGGCCGTCCCGAACTCGGGCATGTCGTCGCTCGTGGTCTCGATGGTCTCCTGAAGGATGTCGACGAGGAACTCCGGGAGGAAGCGGTCGGGCGGGTGGACGTCCATGACGACGGCGTGGCTGTCGCCGCACGGACAGTCGAACTCCCGTTTGCCCAAGTCGAGTTCCCGGACGCGCTTCGTCTCGCCGCAGGGGAGGTCCAAGACGGCCCCGCGGCCGCCGGGAACGCTCGGTTCAGACATACCCGTGGGTTGCGGTTCTCGCCGTTTAAACGTCGCGTTCTTCGGAATCGGCGCGAGCGAAAAACGAGTCGCGGACCGTCGGTTGCGGTCGGTCGGTCCGTCGGACTGTCGCGAAAAACGGCGGTGAGTCGGGCGAACCCGCCCGTCGGCATCCCCTCAGCGACGGCCCGAGACGTAGACGATGGGGCCGACGACGAGGAGCGTGATGCCGAGGAACATGTAGTGGGGCTTGGCCAGCGTCACCGGGGTCAGAAGGAAGATGAGCCCGAACAGCGTGGCGTTGATGCCGAGGACGTGCCGGGACTTCAGCGGCAGCGTTCCGACCGTCGACAGGACGAACACGAGCAACAGCGCCTGCCCGATGTTGTAGTCGAGCAGGAAGGTGTCTACGAGCTGAAGGGGAAGCATTCTTGTTTTCTCGGTCGGTTCGAATCGACTATCAAAGTTCCGTTATTCTCGTTGGAAACCGGCGGTCGAACCCCCCGATATTGGGGCGACCGGGCGGTCGGTGCGGTCCCGGGAGTCGGTGAACACCGCTGTCGGTGCGGGTGACGCCCGACTGACGGGGGCGCGCTACTCGGCCGGACCGGTGATGTCGAGCGGGCGAATCCACCCATACCAGACGATAACGACCATGCCCGCGTAGCCGAGCGTGAACACGACCATCCCGAGGTCGTTGTAGCCGGCCTCGCCGAGGAGGCGTCGCGCCACGCCCGGGAGGACGATGCCGAGCGTCACGACCGCCGCGAGGAGGAGGTTCCCCCGCGACAGAAACGACTGCTTCGTCTCGCTCATGAGCGGGACTCGGGACCGAGGCGACGTGAATCGCACGGTTCCGAGAGCGACCCCGAACCCCCGTCCCGACGCGCCCGAATCGCTGGACTGCGCGCCCCCGGCACCGAAAACCTATATCGTCCCCCGACGCACCGCGGGTATGCACCTCCGTCCCCTCCCCGAGGAGCACCGCGAGACGTACCGCGAGTTCCTCAACTACGCCTTCCGGCCCGAGAACGGTCCCGACTGGTCGGACGAGCGACTGCCCGACCCGGAGAGCTACCGCCCGCGAGGGTTCTACGACGCCTCGCCCGACGCGCCCATCGAGGACCTCGACGCGGCCGACCTGCGGACGGTGTGCGCCTTCTACGACTTCACGGCCCGCGTCCGCGGCGAGTGGCACCCGCTCCCCGGCATCTCGGCGGTCGCGTCGCCCCCCGAAGCGCGCCGGCAGGGTCACGTCGCCGCGATGCTCGACGCCCTCCTCGCGGAGTTCCGCGACACCGGCAGGTATCTCTCGGCGCTCTGGCCGTTCGAGTACGCCTTCTACCGCCGATTCGGCTGGGCGACGGCGAACAACTACGCGAAGACGACGGTCCCGCCCGACGAACTCGGAGCGGTCGCCGCCGACCCGTCCGGGGAGTTCGTCCGACTCGACGCCGACGACTGGGAGCGGGTCAAAGACGTATCCGCGGCCGCGGCGACCGAAGACCTCGCGGTGGACCGAAGCGAGGGCTGGATTCGCCACCGGCTGTTCCGCGGGTGGGACGACGATCCGTTCGTCTACGGCTGGGAGCGAGACGGCGACCTCCGCGGCTACGTCGTCTACGACGTGACCGGCGACTGGGAGTCGCGGACGCTGTCCGTGAACGAACTCGCCGCCGTCGACGCCGAGGCCCGCGCCCACCTGTTTCGGTTCCTGCGAGACCACGACTCGCAGGTCGATGAAATCGTCCTCTCGTCGGAGCACGAATCCACCCGGCTCATCGACGACCTGTCCGACCCGCGGGCGGCGACGGTCGAACTCAAGCCCGGCCCGATGGTCCGCATCGTGGACGTGCCGGCCGCCCTCGAAGCCGTCTCGTTCCCCGCCGACGCCGCCTGCGACCTCGTCCTCGCGGTCGAAGACGGCCGGTGCGACTGGAACGACGGCTCGTTCAGCCTCGTCGTCGCCGACGGCGCGGCGAGCGTCGAATCGGTTGGCCGCGACGCCGACCCCGACGCGACCGTCGAAATCGGGGCGCTCTCGCAACTCCTCGTCGGCGCGCGGGCCGTCGAGGCGCTCGCTCGCACCGACCGCCTCTCGGTCGCTGCTGCGGAGGCGGCCGACGCCCTCGCCTCGGTGTTCACAGAGCGGGACCGCTACCTGCGCGAGGGGTTCTGAGCGAGCGGAGCGTCGAATCCGACACCCGGCCGGGTCGGGTTTTTTCTCACCGGCCGCCGAAGTCCGGGCGTGGCATCAGTTCCGATTCTCGTCGGGTTCACAGTCGTCGGGGCGATTCTCGCGTGGAAGGGCGGCGACATGCTCGTGCAGGCCTCGGACCGGTTGGGCGCGTACTACGGACTCCCCGCCATCGTGCAGGGGGCTATCATCGCCGCCGTGGGGTCGAGCTTTCCCGAGCTATCGAGTATCGTCATCGCCACGCTCCGGTACCAGTCGTTCGACATCGGGGTCGGTGCGGTCGTCGGGTCGGCCGTCTACAACATCCTCATCATCCCGGCCGTGTCGGCGCTGGTCGGTGAGGGCCAGCGGCTCGCCTCGAACCGCGACTTAGTCTACAAGGAAGCGCAGTTCTACCTGCTTTCTATCGCCGTCCTCGTGCTCACGTTCTCGCTTGCGGTCATCTACCGCCCCGCCGCCGACACCGCGGGCCTCGACGGGTTCGTCACGCGCCCGCTGGCGTGCATCCCGCTCGGGCTGTACGGGCTGTATCTGTTCATGCAGTACCACGACACGCTGGAGCACCGCGCCGGACTCACCGCCGTCGTCAACGGCGTGAACCCGAAACGCGAGTGGCTCGCGCTCGGCGGGTCGCTCGCGGTCATCCTCGTCGGAGCCGAACTGCTCGTCCGCGCGGCGGTCGGCCTCGGCGACGCCTTCGGCACGTCGTCGTTCCTCTGGGGACTGACGGTCGTCGCCGCCGGCACGAGCCTGCCGGACACCTTCGTCAGCGTCGGAGCCGCTCGGCAGGGCAACGCGCCGATGAGCCTCGCCAACGTCTTCGGGAGCAACGTCTTCGCGCTCCTCGTCGCCCTCCCCGTCGGTATCCTCGTCGCCGGGGGCGCGGTCATCGCGTTCGAGGAGGTCGTTCCGATGATGAGCTTCCTCACGGGCGCGTCGGTCGTCTTCTTCGCCGTCCTCCGGACCGAGATGGCGCTGACGCGCGGCGAGGCGTACGTCCTCCTCGGAACCTACGCGCTGTTCGTCGCGTGGCTGGTCGCAGAGAGCCTCGGCGTGACGGGCGTTCTCGGCTGAGGCGACGCTCGGGAGTACTCACTCAGAAAACGGAAAACGGACTCGCCGCGGGAAGGGCAGTCGCGGCGAGCGAGGTTGATGATGACTGCACGCGCAGTCGGGGGTCGAGGGTCGGTCCGAATCCTGTTAGTCGCCGGGCGTGTTACCGCGCTGGTACCGGCCGACCATCTTCCACATCGCCGCGTCGAGGTCCTCGCCGTCGGCGGCGGACTCAATCTGGCGGTACAGGTGTTCGGAGACGTCGATGGTTGGCATCACCAACACGTATGGCGTGTACGGATTTAATACTACTGGGATACAGAACTGAGTAAATTTGTTCGGGGCGGACGGATGCGTAGCCACGAAACCGGGCGACAGCGCCGCCGCTCGGAGGTGTGAAACGGTTGGTGCCGAGCAAAACTCGGAGTGGAGGACGTGACAGAAGCCAGAGTGTTCGCTACTGCCGCGCCTGCCGGAGCGACGCGCCGTCGAAGCGCTTCAACGCGAGTTCGCCCGCTTCGAGCGGGTCGACGGGCGTGTCGTGTTCGTCGTCCATGTGTTCCATCGCGAGGACGCCGACGCTCTCGCGGGAGTCGGCCGTGGAGGTGTGGCCGCACCCGTACAGACAGGTGAGTTCGTATTCCATGTTATTCAGTACCACAATCTATTGCGTGATATAGCTTTCTCTGTATTCGTCCGTTCGACCAACTATGTGCTGATAAATTCAGATGAATACGTATTATCTGTCGCAGATACACACGGAATGTGCAGGTATCTGGGTCAAACAGTAGTGATTCCGTGTCGCTCGAGGTTGGCCCCGAAGACTTGAAAATCCTGATTAAAAGGATGCCTCTTAGACATATCTATGGTTTAATAGGGTTCGAATTATGTTGAGAGCATGAACTATACTTCCATTGAGACAATCACCGTGGTATTATCAATTATTTTAGGACTGGTCGGTGTCTATCGGTTTTTTATTCGCCGTCCCCATCTCAAAGTAGGATTTCATACACCGAATGATACGTTAGACTCCGGAAATCAGCTCCTTGCGACTTTTTATGTCAGAAACGACGGGCACAGATACGCAGAAGATGTTTTTGTTGCGTTGAGGACTAATGAGTGGGATATGGATTTCGTCCTTGGAGATAGACCAGACGAACTGTTTCTGTCGGACATTGATCTGACTTGGAACAGTTTTCCTCATGAAACTCTCAAAGATCAACTGGACATTGAGGTGTTTCAACACTATCTCTTTCTTGACCAACTGATCTATGATGATGTTGAATTCGAGGTCGCTACCCGCATTCTTGAATTAGAAAAACCGAGTGACCAGACGATTCATTATTTAGTAGCCTGTCGCAGCCATCGACCACGTGGAGGAAAGATTAGGCTCATCGTTGACGATGAAGGGAACCTCACAAAGGAGATCAGTCATTGGTCATTATACGAACGACTAAAATATTGGCTTGAAACCTTCAGACCGAGCCACAAATTATGATGTGGAACTTTCCTGCCGGGCGAGACAGCACGGGCACTCACGGAGAATCAAGACTCCACCGGAAAACAGAGTTCGGGCGAAGTTCGGTGAGTAATCGGAGATTACCACGCGTCTCGTGGGGCGCGCTCGCCACGCGAACTCACCCCCGGCTAAACTAATCGCTGTACGTAGTGGGGGTTCGGTAGGATACTTGTTGAATTGACGCGAGAGAACGCTCTCTCGACTTTGGTTATCGTCAGAATCTGGGTGGCTGGGGAGCCATGAAGCCCAATTTACTTCGGCAAGGTGCCGAGTAAATTTTGGATGGGCCAACGCGGGTACTCCAAAGTGGACTTTTTCCTGAGGGCTAGCTACGATGTAGGAGGTAGCGAACATCTCAGATCTCCTCCGGAATAAACTCACGACGACGACGCATCCGGTCACGCGCGTTCGCCTTGTCGTAGTGCTTCTCCAGAACCTCCTCAGAAACATCTCCGCGTTCGCTCACAACCTCGCGCGGCGTCCCCGCATCGCGGAACGCCGTGATCGAACCCTTCCGAATCGCGTGTGGACCCATGCTCGAGGGGCAGCCGGACGCCTGCGAGATATCCGTGTTCTCGCACGTCGAAGGATCGCGGTCGTGCGGACACCCCTCACCGATCACGCACGGGCGCGTCCATCTGTACGCCCATTGCTGAATCGTCCCGAGAGACGCCCGTCCCAACGTCGTAGTAAACAGCGGGAAACGGCCGTGGTCATCCTGCACCGAGTGCCGATTCGCCCGGATGTAATCCTCGATGACGCCCGTGACATCCGGCTGAATCGAAACATCGCGTTCGCCCTTGTACCCGTTCTTCAGACGGGTTTCAGTCTCCGGGCGGTGAACAAACGACAGCGCATTCTCGTCCTTGTCGAAATCCTTCAGATCGAGTGCGTGGAGATCACCACGACGCGCGGACGTACGCCAGAACAGTAGGATAGCAACATGGTGGGGCGTCGCGTACTCGAAGCGGTTCATGTACTCGAGGATCGCCTTCGCCCGACCGGAATCGAGGAACTCCTCATCCACGTCCTCGCCCGGCTCGATCTTCGGCAAGCGAATCCGCTCGGAGAGCGATTCGGGTACCGCGTTGATATCGCTCAGGTGATCGAGGAACCGGCGAAGCGTCGAGATCTGACCCTGCATCGTGACCGCGTTGCAGGGTTCGTTCTCACCGTTGTCCTCGCGCTTGTAGACCTGGTACGCGTGAACCGTCCGAAGGTCCACGTCGTTCATGTTGTGAATCCCCTGAGAATCGAGCCAGTCGATGAACGATTGCAGCCGTGCCCGGTGGCTCTGGAGCGTCGTCGGACGAACATCGTACCGTCTCGCATCGAGGTAATAGGAAAGTCCCGCCTCGGGCGTGATCGGATCGAGATCGTCGCTCATTCTGCCACCCCCTTAGAGAAAGAACTGAATCCCCAGTCGGTGTACTCCGGGGTATGAACGAAGATGGAGATATTGAAATCCACTCGACTCGGAAGGTCAGAGAGGCAGGTAACTCGGTTGTAGTCACGATCCCGAAAGACGCAGTCGAACGCTCTGGAATCGAGTTGGGTGAACAGGTCATGGTCGGGTCGATCGATGATGGTCCTGTTACCCTCATTCCGTGGTCCGAGGACGACCTTCGAAGTATGTTGGACCAACGGAGAGACTGAAGTCGCTCTCATTCTGCCACCTCCAACTGCTCGAGGTCGTCGTCACAGTTACTCTGGAGTACGACTTCCTCGCGGGAAAGTCGCTCACCACTCACCTTATCGCGGAGTTGATGGAACCGGCCGTCAACGTCCTTGGTGGACGCGCACCGCTGGCACCAGAAGTGGTCTTCCGCCGCTTCCCACGTTCGGTGTTCTCGCGGACACACGAACTGCCATCGGTCCGTCCGGTTCTCATCGCAAATGACCTGCGTAGTCGTCATCACAGTTGGGCGGCCACCCGTTTTGTAATAATACGCCCGCTCGTACGCAGACTGAAAGTGAAAGTGAACGAATTGGGCGGACGTACCCCCGAAATCGGGCGTTTTTACGAGTGAAACTAAACGGTTCTTTGGCTGCTGTGCGTGCGCTCGTGCGCGGGGTTCAATAGCCCGCGGAAGTGAGTCGAACATGGCTTTCGTGGTATGGTCACGGAAGCCCGCGCGGACCTGCTGTCTCAGCAGCGAGGTCCGCTTCTGCGGAACCTATCGGGGAGCGATAGGTCCGCGAAGGTGCTTCCGTACGTACTGTGTAGATTATGCTGACTTAGTTATTCCGGCATTCCTAGTAATTCCAGAATTCTTATTCACCAAATGATACTTTGTAGTATGCAGATTCAGACTTATTCGTGAAAGGTAGACCACCGGAGATTACTGATGAAGATATACTCCTAGTGTTCAAGGAGTCATCAGACCCTGTACTTTCAGCTCCCGAAGTTGCAGATGAATTTGGATATACCACAGCAGGGATTTACAAACGGCTCCGAGAGCTCAGCGAGAAAGGAGATTTAGATACGAAAAAGATCGGGCAGGGCCGTGCTTGGTGGATAACTGAGAAGGGTCGTGAGTCTCTGTCAAAGTCTGATCTATGATTGATGGGGCTTCGCAAGCCAACTTACTAATCTCTGTTCTTGCAGGGACTCTCACAGCTCTATTTAGTATCGTCGTCACTTTTCATTTCTATACTAAGCGTGACACAATTCGGTCTATCAGAGCACTTCAAGCTGAAGTTGAGGAGAATGAAAATTTTGCACAGAATCTTGAAAAGTACCTCAAAGACGACCTCAAGTTTGCTAAGAGCAATCAAGAACGAACCGACTCGCCCGGGAAGTTCTATACATCCGCGTTTGATTCCACTCTGAACTCAGGGGTTTTGATGAACATCTCGCCCGAAAGTCGGACTGATATTCTGAACCACTACCAAACTGTCGAGCAGATGAATTCACAATTGGAGTATCGAAGCCGACTTCGAGCTGGCCCTGCACGGTCAATGTCGGGCTACAGGGCCAAGCGTGTTGGATTAAATAAACTGGTCATGGGGCTCCTTCAAACGACTGTGTCTTCGGAGTTCAGAGACGAAGCAGCGGAGCTGTCTAATGAACAGTCTATGTCGACGGTGGAAAATGCCTTAACACCACATACTGCAATCACATTCGCTGAGATCACGGAGACATTGGAAAGCGAATTAGACGCATACCCCGTTCTCAGGCACATTGTCTAACTCGATAACGCCAAGCCTAGTGATCTCTCCGACCATTTATGAACTACTGTATGCACGGGGGGCCAGTTCGCGTGATTCTTGAGTTACCAACCATCGATTCTTTTTAACACTCGAGTGGTCCGTGATTCTGCTAGTACCGACCATCTACTCAAATGGTCCAAATCTATGCACGGTGACCGCCGTCAGCGTCGATGAAGGTGCATACATCGAGGACGACGTATACATTCACGCCTGACCCCGGGGAGTTGCAGTTGAAGATGGGACGATAGAAGATTCGTTGGGGTTGGTTCTGTTGAGACGCTTAACGGGAGATCGCTTGCTGAGGTTGTGCTGAATACAGAGCGCTAGTCGGCTACGTAGGATGATCCGGTAGTTACAAATCTAATAAGAGGATGCATCATGAAACATACTAATCAGAGTCGGATAACTTGGTAATGGCTCCAGATAGACTCTACTCCGGATAGGCGATTCGATAGTCACAAAGTGTCGAAGGTTGTTACTGTTCTTCAAAAACTCCTTCCTTGGCATTCTCCATAATCTGATATTGAAACTCTTCTGATTGGAGATATGCAAACTGAACCTGTACGGAGTGTTGGATAAAGCCGTTAACTAATGCCAACAGCATATCTGACATTGAATAGTAATACCTCGGAACTTCTTCGAAGGTTACCTTACGTTGAACGATTCGGTTCTTCCTCTTGTTGTTATAGACCTGAACAATATGTTCGTCTTCGTTGAGTTCTACACTCATATGCGACGGTCCATGACGGAGTTGTCGCACGATTGGATAGGTGAAATCCTGATCACTATTCTCACTAAGGAAGTCCAAAATCTCTCCATGACTATCGGTATTGACTGAATTTGAAACACCAAGTGCTACAGCGATATCGTGTAGTGGATCTTTAGAAAGCTCATATAAGGATGCATACTGATCTAATAGCGATCCAATCGCCGCATTCGCTGGCATTTTTGCGGAACTATCTGAATGCGTGTCGTCAGCTCTCTCGAGTTGTCTATACCTTACAACGGCGTCAGAATCCACATCGTCTGGGGGGCTTCGAAGTACTGCCTCCCAAAACTGGCTGTTCGCTTGCTTTTCATCTACCCAAAGCCTCGATATGAACTTGATGTCCGTTCGCTGTTCGCAAACGGATTTGAACGCTTCAGTATGTGTTTTCTCGGAGATTGAATTATGGAGAATAGACAGTGTATCACTAAACCATGAATCGAACTTCTGTATGTTGTAGACGTTGTTGTGTCTAAACTTTTCGACCTGCTGTGTATGCTTGTTTATATTGCTAAGAAGGATTCCAAGTGACTCTACGTAATTCCTGACAATTTTTTGTAAGTTCTCGTCATGTATGTCGGGTTTTAGAGATGCCTCTAACCCTTCCTCGAAATCAATATCCGTTGGGGGGGACACGTCTCCCTGATTGATTCTGTCAATAGCATCTTTCGCGGGATCTTCGGATTCAGTCTCGAAGTACTCTTGAGTTGTAAGGAACGTGCTCGTGTCCTTACATGGTGCGTCCTCCAAATCAATCAATACTCTGTTGCCCGCTCTCACGGATTGTGCTATGTTCTGAACCGCATCAACAAACTCTCTTGAACTACTGGTAATCTCGACTTCGTTTCCATCCTTACGCAATACAACCGTCGCGTTAGACTCTTCTTCCGATTTTCTAACAATCGAATATCCTTCGTTGTGATGGAGTTTCTTGTAACGAGCTAGGGCACTCATTTCGACCATAGTTGTTACTACGAGAAATCATTTGGATGCTGAAATAACCCCGTGTAGATAGATTCTAGCGGGCTTGCCGTGTTCACGCTTAATATTTAGCACTTGATTCGCATCGCAATGGAGGATAAAAACACGCTTCCGCGAGTCTATTTGACGAGTCCCTGCAGCAGCTCGGTCTCGTGGAGCGGCTGGATCGGGCCGTCCTCCGGCACCGGCCGAACGACGTAGACGCCTTTGCCGAGTCGTTGGACGTGCATGCTCTGTTCTTCACGTTCGTCTTCGTCGGCAACGATGACGCCGTCGAGGACGAGATCGTCGCGGTCGAGTGCAACAAGCGGGGTGCCGTCGTGGTTTCGAAGCTTTCGGAATACCATTGCTGACACCTCACCGGCCACCCAACCCTACTTAGTTCTATCTCCTAAGTCACCAATCACGAATACGCGCCGTGGTCGGTGTAGATCGTGAAATTACTAGACAGCGTATACTTCGAGAAACGGCCACCACCACACACCCCCTTGGCGGCGTATAATTACTTACAGTATGGTTCGATTTGGCGGGGTTCCGGTGGTGGTCGGTCTCCGGTGATGACTCGATTTTGGTTGTGAAGGTGCTCGAGGAGCTGCGAGATCGACGTGGGTCACAGACATCCCTTCTGTACTCCGTACAATAAAAGAACAAATGCAGAGTGATTAACCACCTAAATGTTGTTCACTAGAGGTACTTTTTGAGTGATTTGAGCTCACGTCGTAGCCGTTTCATCTGTCGCCCAATTTCACGGAGTTCACTTGCAGTATCGCGACTTCCATATTGAGCCATCCCTTCCTCGGTATATTTTGTATAAAATCTAGAATAGACTTCGTGTTCTGTGTCGAGAATATCACAACAAGTTCCAGTCATGGATATATAACTGACATCCTCCAAATCTTTTTCATCAATTTGGTCAACTGACTCAAACAGTCGTGGGTCTTCAAAATTCTCGCTAGTCCCTAGTGTAGAAGTAGTCGGATCCTCAACATTATCCAGACCAACGCTCACAGCGATACTTTCGCTAGGAGATATTACTGGTAGAGGTGTATTAATTTCATCTTGTACACTCTCCCCGACTGCCTCACCGCTGATCGCTTTAATAGTTACGTCAACGTCTTTTGCTGGTCCGTTTCCGACGTTTTCAACCATTATTGAGTATGCACTACGAGTTACCTCCTCTAAACTCACTCTAAGAAGTGGCTTTGCTTGCTGCTCACGAGCTAAGCGCTGTTCGTGGAGTGTATTTCGCGTAGCAATCAGAGATAATGTTGTTGCAAGAACAAGGCCCGAGGTAACGATAATGGAGGCAAAACCAGAACTATACCACCCTTGGAACGCACCGTAAAGCCCTCCACCAATTCCTAAAGTGACAACGAGGAGAATCAAGAAATTCTGAAAAGATCGAAATTGAGTCACTATGTCTTTTTCGTACTTATTTCTGATAATTCTTTGCCATGAGGTGGCCACGAGAGTGTCCTATCTCGGCCAATTTGGAGATTTTTTTCTCGCGGGCAAGCCGCGCCGAGTAGGCGCGGCGACCCCTGTTTCATCTGTTTCATCTGAAGCCACCGAAGGTGGCTGAAGTAATCTTGGCGTGTGGCTCTTTAGCCACACATCTAACGGAGAATTCGGGGGCTCCCCCGAATTCGAAGTGCCCGCGGTCGCGGTCGCTGTCCGGTTGAATCTACATCCGAGAAAATTCGCCCGCTACACCCCTGAAAACCCTGCAAAAGAAGCTGCCTTCTCACCGGAAAGATAGTGTCGCCACTCGGCAGTCGTACGCTATCTGGCGAGTTTAACCACGTTCGAACCGAAGAGACTCTTCAGTTCGTGGAGCTGGAAGACGACCCGCTTCGACGTATCGAGCGCGGTCGCCTCGATCTCGAATTCGCGGGCGAACTCCACCTGCGGATTGCCGGTCACCCGCGACCAGGCGTTGACGCCCGACCGGATGAGCCGCCGGATCTCCGAGCGTGACTTCTGGGGAGCCAGCTCGAGGCGCTCGTGGTACTCTCCGTCCTTTCGATTCCGAACCCAATGGCGGAGCCAATGAGACCACGGATCGTCGCTCTCGCCGTAGGTGTCCGCGCGGATGATGTCGGCCGCGGCCTCCTCGAGGGTACATTCGACGGTGCGCTTGGCCGACTCGATGTGTTCGACGATCCCGTTGGCGATGTGCTTCGACGCCAGCTCGACGTGGCCGTACTCGTGGATCACCAGCTCACCGAGTCGCTTCAGCGCACTGTAGACCGTGCTGATGTCCTTCCCGATCCGGTCGGCGAGATCGGCAGGCGAGACGTTCCCGCCGTCGGTCACCAGCTCGTCAACGAGCGCCACGTCGGTCTCGTTCATGTTCCCCGCGACCGCGAACTTCCGAATCTCGTCGTCCTGTTGTTGAGCGATTCGGGGAAGCTGATTCTCGATGACCTTGACCATCCGCGCTTCGCCGCCAGCTTCGAAGTAGTCGTCCGCGACGTACTTCTGGTGGTCCGGCGTCGTCGGGAGATCCGACCAGTTCAGGACGTTCAGGAGCGCTTCATCAAGTTCGCGGTAGAGCCGATCTACGTCGTTGAATCGAAGCGTATCGTCGTACAGCGAGTTCTGATAGGAGACCCCGATCTTCGGGTTCTCGAGGACGGTCCCTTCGACCGCGTCGGGGTTCCGGACGTGGTAGTGTTTGAACTCCTTCGGCAGCTCGTGGCCACCGACGACTTCGGCCGCGCGCATCGCGCAGATCGTCGCGGTGTGATAGTAACCGCGGCACTTCCGGTCGTCACGGACGCTCTTCGCGTAGCCGCGCCGCTCGCGGCCGAGAATCATCGACAGCCGGTGAAGCGTCCCGTCGATTGCGAAGACGCCGCCCGTCTCTCCCTTCTTGCCGCGCACATATAGCTCGGCGTCGGTGATATTCGAGGACTTGTGGATATTCTCCGGGCTGCAGGCCTCTGGACGGATTTCAGTAAACGAACTCCACCCGAATTCGGTCTGCCGCTCGCGAAGCTCATCGAGCGCCTGGTAGAGAAGCGTCGGGTAGTCGGTGAACTCGAAATAGCTCCCTCGAGTCTCCACGTCAACACCGAGAATGCCGTGTGGGTTCGGGATCGTCTGGCCGCTCTTCGATTCGACACCCGGCCACCGCGGGCGGACCCGGAAGTACGCGCGCTTCCGGTTGTCGGCCTTCGCTTCGCCGAAGCTCTGGTACGCGCCGGGATAGATGTGGATCGTGAACTCTGGTACGTCCTCGAGCCGCCAATCGTACCGACCGAGATCGGCGTCGTCGTCAGGAACAGCGAGACCAGGGTTGTCCGCGTAGCCGAACTCGATGTTCCACTCGTCTCCGTCGTAGTCGAAACCCGTTCGGAGCCGACCGTACTCTTCGAAATCGTGCATCTTGTAGAGCGAGACGAGACCGAAGTACGCGGAGAGGGCGTCGTCCCACTTCAGGTACGCCGAGAACTCGTGTTCTTGGGGCAAGAGGAACTTTCGGAGAGCCGAGACACCCTGCGTGGTATCCTGCCCGCGCATCGTCCGCGCACGGGCACCACGCTTCAGTCTCCGCTCGTGTTCCTGTGCTTCTGAACAGGCGTAGAAGTGGTCCTCACGAACGTCCTTCCGGATATGGGTGCCACCACAGAAGCGACACTCGCCGGTCGGTTCCAGGTCGCAGTTCCATTCGTGCTCGAGCGCGGCTTCCTCGGTCTCGAACGTCCGCTGGCAGTATCGACACGCAGCGACGTACTCCGGAAGTTCGAAACTGGTGTCGTCCGCTTCATTTTCGACCGTCGATCCGGGCTCGTAGCCGTTGTCAACTGAAGACGAGACCGAATCCTCATCATCAGCCGTGACCGCGGCCGCGTCCTCGAGGATGGAGAACTCCGCGACGATCTCCCCGGAACTCTCGTCACTCACCGTCGAGCACCACCGGAAAGTCGCGTGGGGATCTCCACATCCTGCGCCAGCTGCCCGGTCGCGAGGCTCGTCGAGTCGTACCCGCAACGACCGCAGACGACAGTCGTCGGAACCAGGCCGCGCGACCATCGGTGATTACCGGGCTCGCAGGGACCAATCTCCGCCTGCTCACGGAGTTCTTCGAGGAGAACGGAGCGATGGTCCACGTCGGCACGAGAGCGCCACGAGACGACCCAGACGGGCCGACGTTCGACTGTCTCGACTAACGTGGTGAGTACCTCGCGAGCGCCGCCACGCGAAAGGTGGCGACGATACTGCGCTTCGAAGTTCACCGAGTTCCACGCGACAAGGGCGGGATCGTCTACATGATCATCCTCGGCGGTCGATTCGACTCGGTTACGAGCTGTCTCGAGTCGCTTCGGTGGCGCGAGGTCCGGCAGGTTCCGGTCGGTGATCTCTTCGACCCACTCGGGTGCATCGCGCACGACAGCGAAGACGGATGCGGACCGCGGCGGTGTCGCGATTCCGTTGGTCAACCGCGCGAAGTACGTCCCGCGAAGGTGGGTCATCGTTCCACCTCGTCGGGCGAGAACACGCGCGACCAGGCGAACTGCGCGTAGCTCGAACGCGCGTCTCGGTCGATCCACGAGAAATCGAACTCGTCAACGAGGGTTGCGGGGACGATCTTCGCGGCGATGATGTCGCGCGCGGGAGTCGGCGCGCAGACGGCGAAGAGATAGACGCCAGCTTCCTCGAGGAGATGGTCATGCTGGCTCTGTCGAATCAGGAACCGACCGCGGCGCTGATCTTCGCCGTAGACGACCATCGCGCTCTTAATCTCCACGACGGTCCCGGTCTCGAGGAGACAGATCCCGACGAACGACAGCTGCCGACTCGGAGAGACGAGTGAGACGGTAACGGCGTCGTGGTGCTCGGCGATCTCGTCGGAGACGTACCGAAACTCGGGGTGGCGCTGGAGAAGCGTGGCTTCGACCGTGTTGCCCGCGCGCTTCGATGGAGCGATCCCCATCAGGACCACCGCTCCGGGTTACCGCCGTGGCGACCGGGCGCTTCTTGCGGGTCAGGGATGGGAACGTCGAGTCCGCCCGCGGAGCCGCGCTGCAGGCGGACCAGCGTGTCGCACTCGAAGCAGCGGTGCGCGCGGTCGTCACTATCTCCGTAGACGCGGCGGAAGTCGTGAGTGACGTGAGAGTCGCAGTAGAGGCACCGCTTTTTCTGAGCCGCTTTGGCGAGTCTCACCGCCACGCGAACTCACCCCCGGCTAAACTAATCGCTGTACGTAGTGGGGGTGCGGTAGGATACTTGTTGAGTTGACGCGAGAGAACGCTCTCTTGATTTTGGTTATCGTCAGAATCTGGGTGGCTGGGGAGCCATGAAGCCCAATTTACTTCGGCAAGGTGCCGAGTAAATTTTGGATGGGCCAACGCGGATTTGAACCGCGGGCCTCCCGGTTATCAGCCGAGCGCTCAACCTGACTGAGCTATTGGCCCAGGTAAGCGCATTCACTCGTTGTGCGCTGTTGATTTTAAGACTTTCTTTTCGGAGGCGCGTTGGTGCGTGTTAGTGAATGTCGTCGCCGTCGGTCGATTGCGGGACTCGAAACGCGAGCCAATCGCGTGGCTACGCGCATGCGACCCGCAGACGAGAACGGATACGAGAAGAGAGCCGACCGTTACGTCGAGTCGTTGCCGTCGCGATCGAACCGGTAGGAGTCGGGGTCGGCGTCGTAGACGCCGTCACCGCCGCTACTGCCGCCTCCGCCGGAACCGTTCCCCCCGCTCGGACCGGGCGAGCCACCGGGGCCGCCGGGGCCGAAGTCGCCCTGCGGGAAGCCGGTCGTCCAGACGTTGCCGGTGACGAAGCCGTCGGCGCGCTTGTCGAGGTACGGCTTGACGACGAAGCGCTTGAGCACCTCGCGGATGGGGTACCGGGTCACGGGGATGGCGAGCAGGAAGCCGATGGTGTCGGTGACGAGCCCCGGCGTGAGGAGGAACGCGCCCGCGGCGATGAGCAGGCCGCCGTCCATGACCTCGTTCGTCGGGAGGTCGCCGCCGGCGAACTTCGACTGGAGGCTTCTGAGGGTGTGTCGCCCCTCGGCGCGGACGATGAGCATCCCGACGAGCCCGGTCAGGACGACGAGCGCGACGGTCGGCACGAGGTCGATGTACTGCGCGACGACCACGAGCAGCAACGCGTCGGAGAGGGGGATGAGGAGCAAGAGCGCCATCAGCGTGCGCGTTCGCATGGGCGACACTACCGGGTCGCGGCCCATAGCCCTTTTGTCCCGCCCGCGGCGCGCCGGGTTCTCGAATCCGTCCGCGACGGTCGTCAAGGAGTTCGCGCGACCCGCGGACGGCGACCGGTCGTGCCACGAGGGCTCGAAGCGCTTACCCGCGTCCACCGCGGATGGGTGGACATGACCGACGAGACGCGCGTCGAATGGCGAGAGTGGGGTCCCGACGCGTTCGCCGAGGCGCGAGCGGCGGACAAGCCAATCTTGCTTTCGCTGTCGGCGACGTGGTGCGAGGACTGTCACGAGATGGACGCCGAGACGTACGCCGAACCGCGCATCGCGGCGAACCTCAACGACGGCTTCGTCCCGATTCGGGTGAACGTGGACCGTCAGCCGCGAATCCGCGAGCGGTACAACATGGGCGGCTTTCCCTCGACCGTCTTCCTCGCGCCCGACGGCCACCCCATCACGGGCGCGACGTTCATCGGCCCCGACGGGATGCGGCAGGTCATCGACCGCGTGCGCGAAGTGTGGGACAAGAAGGGCGCAGAGGCCGGCCGCCTCCCGCGGGCGCTCAGGGGCGACCTCCCGCCCGCGGGCGAGGTATCGCCGCAGATCGAATCGCACCTCGCCGGCCAGTTGGAAGTCGCCTTCGACGAGGCCCACGGCGGCTGGGGCGACGCCGCGAAGTTCCCGCTCCCGCGGACCGTCGAGTTCGCGCTGAAGCGCGACCGAAGCCGGGCGCTCCGGTCCCTCGACGCGATTCGCGACGGCCTGTACGACCCCGTCGAGGGCGGCTTCTTCCGCTACGCCGACGACGCCGCGTGGTCGAAGCCGAACCGCGAGAAGACGCTCGAATCGAACGCCGCGCTCCTGCGGGCGTTCGCGAACGGTTACCGCTACACCGGCGAGGACGCCTACCTCGACCCCGCCGCGGGGACCGCCGACTTCCTCGTCGACTCGCTGTGGACCGGGACCGGCTTCGCGGGGAGCATGGGCCCCGCCGCGGGGACGGACTACTACCTCCTCGGGAAGGAGGGCCGCGACAACGCTCCCGGCCCGCGGACCGACCTCACGGTGTACGCCGGCGGCAACGCCCTCGCCGCGGACGCGCTGTTGGTGCTGGCGGGGCTCACCGACGACGAGCGGGCCCGCGAGTTCGGCTCGCGCGCGCTCTCGCGGGTCGCAGAGGACCTCGTCGGCGACGGCGTCGTGACGCACTTCCGGGCCGGCGGCGACGCGGGCGAGGACCTCCTGCTCGAAGACCAAGCGCGGGTGGTCGCCGCGGCCTGCCGCGCCCGGCAGGTGCTCGGCGACGAAACGGTGGCGGGCGAACCGTTCCTCGACTTCGCCGCCGAGGTTGCCGACGCCGCCATCGACGAACTGTTCGACGAGGGGTCGTTCCTCGACGGCCCCGCGAGCGGCGAGGCGCTCCTGTCGTCGCCGCTGCGCCCGCTCGACGGGAACGTGGAGATGGCGAACGCGCTCGTCGACCTCGCGGCGCTCACGGACGACGAGCGCTACCGCGAGGTGGCACAGGAGACCATCGCCGCGTTCGCGGGCGCGTGGGACCGCATCGGCGTGCAGGTCGCCGCCTACGGAGCCGCGGCGGCGCGGCTGCTCCGCGACCCGCTCGTGGTCGAACTCAACGACGGCGTCGGCTCCGACCTCCACCGGGCGGCGCTCCGCGTCGCGGACCACGAGGCGCTCGTGGTCCCCGATGCCGATACCGACGGTCTCTCGGCGGGGACCGCGCGCGTCAGCGCCGGCGAGACGGCGGTGGAGGCAACCACTCCCGAGGAGTTGATGGAGGCGGTCTCCACGGTGACGCCCGACGCCTGACCGCGACCCGCGGCAACCGGAAGCAGGTGTAAACATCCGGTTTGTTTATCAAGGAGAAACGTGACGGACGGTGCATGACCAGTCTGCGAGACCTCGGGCTGTCCGAGTACGAGGCCCGAGCCTATCGCGCCCTCCTGCGGACGGGCGCGACGACGGCCAAGGAGTTATCCCGCGCCAGCGACGTGCCGATGGGCCGCGTTTACGACGTGCTGAACAGCCTCGAACAGTACCACCTCATCCGGAGTCAGGCGGCCAGCCGGCCGAAGAAGTACGTCGCCGTCGAACCCGACACGGCGCTCGACCGCCTGCTCGAATCGAAGCGCCAAGAGCTGGCCGAGAAGGCCGAGCAGTACGAGAACGTCGTCGCCGAGCTGACCGACGAACTCGACGCCGCCGAGCCGGTCCACGACCAGTTCTGGACGGCCGCGGTCGGTGCGGACGAGACAATCGACCTGCTCGTGGAGCGACTCGCGGCGGCCGACGACTCGCTCGTGATGGTCGCCGGGACGCCCTCGCCGCAGTTCGACCTCGACGCCGTCGGCGACCTCGTCGTGGACGAACTGGAGGCCGCGCTCGACCGCGGGGTCGACGTGTCGATGCTCATGTCGCCGGGGCTCGTCGACAGCCTGCCCGAGAGCGTCGGCCAGAGCTACATGGACCGGCTGTCGAGCAGGTCGAACTTCCGCGCGCGCACCGCGGAGAACGTCACGGGCGTGTTCAACCTCATCGACGACGTGGAGGTCTGTATCGAGGTGCCGAACCCCCTCAACCCCGGACAGGCGTTCGCCATGATAGACCTGAAAGACCCCGAGTTCGCCGCCGACCTCCGAGCGACGTTCGACCCGCGCTGGGAGGAAGCGGCACCGCTCCCGTTGTAGCGGCTCGCGGCGGTACAGAATCGAGGCTCGAAAAACGAGCGTCTCGGGCGTCGAGGGCGTTCAGGCGTCGAGTTCGTCGCGGAGCTGTCCCAGCGTCACCTCGCGCTCGGCGTGGGCGTTGTGCTGGTGAATCGACTCGTCGTTCGACTGTTTCATGTGGACCACCGCGTCGTCCCCGAGGTGGTCGAGCGCGTCGATGGACAGCTCGGCCATCGAGCGGACGCAGTCCTCGACGAACTTCGCGTTGGCGTGGGCGTGGTAGGTCATGTGGTCCTCGTCGGGGCGCTTTGCGAGGTTGTAGATGCGCGCCGACATCGAGTCGCGGGCGATGTCGATGAGGTCCATGAGGTCGACCTCCGGCGAGCCCTCGGTCTCGACGGTGAGCGTGGCGTGGCCGCGCTGGGAGTGACCCGGCTGGGGGACCTTGTCGAGGAACTCCTCGATGGTGTCGTCGTCGACGGCGAGGTCCTGTAACACGTCGCGGGCGCGGGAGGCGGACATGCCCTGCGAGCAGGGACAGACGGTCATGCCGACCACTTCCGCGCCGATTTCCTCGCGGGTGCCCTCGTCGGTCGCGGTGGCGCTGGCGATTATCTGGGCGGTACTCTGGGTAGACAGCCCGCTGGCGGGGGTGTCCTCGCGGACGACGAGTTCGGCGGTCATGCTGACCTCGGCGGTCGTCGTGTACTCGTGTTTGGCGAGGAGGCGCTCGGCGGCGTCGCCGCACATGTCCTCGACGCGGTAGGCCGGCTCGGAGACGGCGGCTTCGAGGACTTCGTCGATGACCTGCATATTTCGGCTCATGTCGATGCCCTTGCGGCCGCCGGGGAGGTCGACGAACACTTCGAACTCCGCCATCAAGACGAGGGGTCGCTTCCCGTCGCGGGCGATCTTGACGAGCTTCTCGACGCCCGTGACGCCGACCTGGCTCAGCCCGACGGTCACGTCCGGCTGGGAGGCCTGTACGTCAGGCAACTGGTGACTCATCGGAGAATAAGAAGTGCCGTTGCTGATTAGTGCTTTCGATAGGGGAACGGAATCGCGGCCGAACGCGCCGCTGTGTTCCGACTAGGGCCAGTCGTCGCGCCCCTCGGCCTCGAAGGGGTCGGCGGGGGCGTCGTCGTCGCCGGCGAGCACCCACTCGGCGGCCCCGGCGGCGTCCTCGACCGGGAGGTACTCCCAGCCGGTTTCTTCGGCCACCGCGCGGTCCTCGTCGGACGTACCGATGAAGACGTGCCGGTCGGTGTCGAACTGGCGCATCACGTTTTCGAGGCTCTCTTCGACGCCGCGCGGTCCGGAGAAGAAGTCCTGCCGGATGCGCTCTTTCCGGGTGAAGTTCGTCACGACGTACGTGGGTTTCTCGCTCACCACGCCGATGTACTTCGTCCACGTCCGGGCGTCCGAAAACGCCGCGTTCGGGTCGCCGAGCTGTTTGAGCGCGGAGAGTTCGAACGCGAGCGTCATCGTTCCTTGGCCGCCACCTGTTGCCATACCCGGCGATAGGCGGCGACGCGTGGAAAACGACTTCGGTCCCGGCCGTCCGCGAGCGGGGGGCCGCCGGCTCGGCGGCGACCGGGTCAGTCGGAGAACGCGAGCGACGGGACGGGCGCAGCGAGATTACTGAACGCGGACGTAGTCGGTGAACACGACGATGTCGCCCCGCGAGAGCCGCGAGGTGGTCGTGTCGATGTCGAGCGTGCCGGCGGGGGTCGCGAGCGCGAGCGCGCGCTGGGTCCGCTCGCTCAGCTCGTCGAAGTGATGGACGCGCACGCCGGGCGGTACGTCAGAGACGGGTGCGACGGTCGGCGGTGCGGTGGCGTCTGGAGAAGACGGCGGCTGTCCGTCTTTAGATGACATATGGTAACACACATCATATACGGAGATAAATGTTTGGCCGTTGGGGCGTCGGACGACGAGGGACGGGACGGGACGGGACGGGACGGGACGGGACGGGACGGGACGGGACGGGACGGGACGGGACGGGACAGACGAGGACGGGACGGGACAGACGAGGACGAACTGGCGGCGGTGAGTGCGCCGGACGAAAGAGAGCCAAAACGGGAGCGAGCGAACCGCGAACCGCGGGCGGCGCGCGAGCCCGGACCGGCGGGACACGCGCAGACGCGGCTGGCCGGGTGAAAACAGCGGGAGCGGTGTCCCGGGTTACTGTTCGGCCGCCGCGCCTTCGAGGTCGTCGAGCTGGAACTCCTGTTTGACGAGGACGTCCTTCTGGCCGCTCACGTCGACCTGCTCGCGCATGAGCTTCTTGTACTTCGTCTGCGGCGAGAGGTCGCCGATGAGGACGCCGCCGACGATTTTGCCGTCCTTGATGGCGAGCCGCCGCCACTCGGTGTCGGAGTACTTGGCCTCGACGTGGTCGTCGCCGAGCGTCGGGTGGCCGAACGAGAGGAACGGGAAGTCGAAGTGGGTGATGGAGTACGACGAGACCCAGCGGAACTCCTCGGAGCCGTAGTCGACCATGTTCTTGGCCGCGATGGTGCCCTGTTCCTTGGCGGAGCCCCACGCGCCGTTCTGGGCGCGGTCACCGAGGATGAGGTCGTGGAACTCGGTGATGTCACCGGCCGCGAAGATGTCCTCGTGGTTCGTCCGCATGAACTCGTCCGTGTAGATGCCGTTGTCGTACTCGATGTCGGTGCCGCCGAGAATCTCCGTGTTGAAGTTCAGGCCGATGGCGATACCGACGAAGTCGGCGTCGTAGCGGTCGCCGTTGGGGTCGACGGCGGTCGTGACGCGGTCGTTCTCGTCGACCTCGAAGTGGTCGACGCCGGAGTCGAAGACGGGTTCGACGTTGCGCTCGCGGAGCGCCTCGTGGATGATTTCTGCGCCCTCCTCGGAGAGGGCGTAGCGCCACCACGCCTTGCCGCGCATGAGGTACTTGCCCTCGACCTCTTGGGCGGCCGTGATGGCCGCGAGGTCGATGCCGAGCAGGCCCGCGCCGATGACGACGGAGTTGTCCGCGCCCTCGATATGCTCTTTGATGTCCCGGGCGTCCTGGAACGTCCAGAAGTGGTGGATGCCCTCCGCGTCGGAGTTCTCGACGGGGAGCTGGGTCGGCGTGCCGCCGACGGCGAGGAGGAGTTTGTCGTAGTCGTACTCGGTGCCGTCGTGGGCGGTGACGGTGTGGCCTTCGGGATCGATGTCCGTGACGAGCGTGTCGAGTTCGAGGTCCACGTCGCGGTCCTCGTACCACGACTCGTCGTGGATGGAAATGGGGGCCTCGGGCAGTTTGCCCTTGGCGAATTCCTTGATGAGAATGCGGTTGTACAGCGGTTCGCCCTCGTCCGTGATGATGGTGATGTCGGCGTCGGGTTCCTCTTCGCGGAGTGTCTCAGCCGCTGAGGCCCCGGCGATACCGTCGCCGACGATCACGTACGATTGGCTCATGACCCGACGTTTGTATTCGGGGTTAATGTGGATTGCTATCTCCCTCATGATTGTTTTGCAGGCGGAACTCGGGGCGAGATGGCGAGACGGGAGCCGAATCGCGGGCGTTGCTGCGACTCACCGAGTCACTCGGTGAAGCCGCCGTCGGCGGCAGCGGGACACTCCGAGGGTGCCGACTCCGCGTCGTCGTCGCCGCGAGCGAACGCGGCGCGGGCAAAGCCGCGGACGCGACCGGGAACGCCGGCAGCGACGACACCGACGGCCCCGCGAACGACGGCGATGCCGACCGCGAAGCCGAGCGGCCAGCCCAAGAACAGCGCCACGAGACCGAGACCGAGACCGGGTGCGAGCGGGGCGACGAGCGTCGCGACGGCAGTGGCCGCGAAGACGCCGACGACCGCCGCGACCGCGACGAGCGCCGTCTCTGAGAGCGTTCTGAACCGCCGCGGGACCGTCTCTCGCACGTCGTCGCGGCCGAGATGAGTATCGTCGAACATGGTCGTTCTCCTCGTGTGGAGAGACGACCGTTGACACCAAAATAGTAATCTGAATTACATTTCTGTAAGCGGGTTTACCGTAGCGCACTTATGAAATTCGCTCGACAGGCTCGACCGCGGAGTCGACGACCGACAGGTCGCCGTCGAGTTCGACGACGAGATGCTCGTCGTCCGCGTCGATGCGGACGCGGATGCGCCACGGCTCCTCGGAGACGACGGTGAGCGCCTCGTCTCCGACGACCCACGGGAACCGCCAGAACGGCGTCCCGCACACGTCTCTGCCCCGCGAGGAGAGGAAGCCGAGGACCGTCGACTCGTCGAGCAGCACCAGCCCGACGGGCGAGACGGCCTCGTAGGCGCACTGGGCGCAGCGGTGAGTGACGACCACCTCGAGGTCGAACGGGTCGGCGTCGCGGGACAGCGCGGTGCTCGTCGTTCCGCCGCACTCGGGGCAGACGCCGTCGGCGGCGAGGCAGTGGAGGTGTCGCACGCGCTGGTCGAACGCCGACAGGAGCGCCTCCGACGAGCGGCCTTCGAGACCGCCGGGCGGGAACTCCTCGTGGGCGTGGACCCGAGCGCAGTCGGCACAGGAGATGGTGAGTTTCTCGTCGCCGTAGTCGGCTTCGAGCGAGCCGCCGCAGGCGACACAGGAGCCGGGGGCCGGAAAGGCGGGGAGGACGGGGTCCTCGTTGAACGTCCCCGCGAGCACGGCGCGGACGACCTTCTCGCCGGCGTGCCGGAAGTCGTAGCCGTCGTCGGTCTTGCGGACGAACTGGCCGCGGAGCTTTCCGAGGTGGTAGTTGAACCGCGCGCTGTCGTCGACGCCGACCCGTCGGCGGAGCTCGGAGAAGGTGATGGGGCGGTCGGGTGACTCCCAGAGCGCTTCGAGGATGGTGAGTCGAGTCTCGTCGGCGACGATGCCGAACGCTTCGGCCGGCGAGATGCAGTCGTCGCAGTCGAGGACCGAGTCCTCGCGGGCGGATACGGAGTCGCTCATACCCCTCTCATTCGGGCGAGTCGCATTAAATCACCTCGTCAAATCTCGTTCGGGAGCGTCGCGGGCCGCGACGGGGTCGGTCCGTCTCGCTCGGGGCGAACGCGCCGTCGTCCCCGGAGACGTGGTCTTTACGTGTATTCGACCCGAAGCGAACGACGAAATGAAGATTCGCCAGAACATCCGCCACTTCGCGACGAAAAAGGCGCTCACCATGCCGGTCATCGGCGACATCGCCACCGAGAAGATGGTGGACCTCCACGTTCGCATCTTCAGCGAGCGCGCGGACCCCGACCGCCGAGACGAGCGCGAGGACCACATGGCGGCGTTCTTCGAGTGCACCTTCGACACCTACCTCGCGGCGCTCGACGCCGGCTTCCCCGAGGCCGAGGCCCGCGAGATAACCCACGTTCAGGCCAACTTCGACTTCTACAACCACGGCTGGACCGAGATGATGGAGATTCCGGTGGACGAAATCGAGGCACACTACGAGCGCTACGAGGAGTTCTTCGAGCGCCACGGCATCGACATCGCAGAGCCGCTCGGCGAGTTCCGCACCATCGATATCCCCGACGCGCCCGCGACGCTGGACAAACTCGACGACCCGGACCACCCCCACGCGGAGGGCGGCTTCGCCGACGACGTGTACGTCGAGGACGACTCGGGCGAGGTCGAAGCGGGCGGAGCCGACGAGCCCGATGACGTGGACGTGTCGGCCGCGCCGGGGATGCAGGACGTCGACCGCACGGACGAGAAGACCGCCTAACAGAGGCCGCGCGAAGTCGGGTCCGGCTCAGTCGTCGGTCGGCACGCGGGGGCCGACGTCGACGACGCTGTTTTTCCACGTCCCGCGGGTGAACCACGCGAAGGCGAGCAGCGCCACCCCGACGTTCGAGAAGGCGATGCCGTACCAGATGCCGGTCGGGCCCATCGAGAAGAACTCAACGAGCACGACCGCCGCGGGGATGCGAAGCACCCACAGCGAGATGAGCGAGAACACCATCGCCGTCCGGGTCGAACCGCTGCCGCGGAACCCGCCGTTGACGACGTTGAACGCCCCGAGGAACAGGAACGTCGGGCCGATGATGCGGAGGTAGTCGACGCCGATGGCGATGACCGCCTCCTCGCCGGGGATGAACACCGAGACGATGGGTTCGGCGAACAGGTAGGCGGCGGCGGAGACGAACACCAGCGCGGTGACGATGATGCCGACGCCCCAGAACACGGCGTGTTCGGCGCGCTCGGCCTGGTCAGCGCCGAGGTTCTGGCCGACGACCGTCGAGGTCCCCTGCGCGAGGCCGATGGCCGGCAGGAACACCAGCGAGTTGAGGCGATTGCCGATACCGAACGCGGCGACCGCGGTCTCGGTGCTGGCTCCGCCGGCGTTGACGGCGGCGTAGGCGACGAGCGCCGTGAGGGCGGTCACGCCGAGCGCGCGGGTCGATTGCTCGATGCTCGACGGCGCGCCGATGCGGACGATGCGCTCGACCATCTCGCGCTCCGGAATCAGGTCGCGCGGCGAGAGGCTGATGCCGACCCGCCCCGAAAGCAGGAGCCAGAAGCCGACGAGCGCGCCGACGCCGCGGGAGAACACCGTGGCGATGGCCGCGCCCTGCACGCCGAAGCCGGTGAACCCGGTGGCGGCGAAAAGCGACTGGCCGAGGCCTTCGAGGCCGACGAGGCCGAATATCGGGTTCGCGTTGAACCCGAGGATGAGGAACGGGTCGAGAAAGACGTTGATGACGACGCCGAGCCCCATCAGGTACATCGGCGTCTTGGTGTCGCCCCACCCGCGGAGCAGCGCCTGGAAGATGAAGAAGCCGAACATGAACGCGACGCCGAGGAAGATGGTGCGCGTGTACTCGACCGCCAACTGGTGGACTTCGGTGCCGGGCGTCGTCCCGATGAGCGGGAGCAGTATCGGCGTCAACAGATAGCCGATGAGCGCGAACCCGGCCGAAAGCAGGATGACGAACCCGAGGGTCTGGCCGGCGGCGTGGTCGACTTCGTCGTGGTTGCCCGCACCCTTGTTCTGGGCGACGAGGACCGTCCCCGCGACGGTGAACCCGCCGCCGAACGAAATCATGAGGAAGACGAGCGGCCACGAAAACGACAGCGCCGAGACGGCCTCGGAGCCGACGCGCCCGACCCAGAACGTGTCGGCGAGGTTGTACGCGACCTGCATAATCTGCGAGAAGACGAGCGGGAGCGACAGCACCAACATCGGCTTGACGAGGTCGCCGTCGACGAGGTTGACGTCCTTGGCCTTCGCGCTCATTCGTCACCCCCCTCGCGAACGAGGTTCTCGACGACGAACTCGTCGAGCGCGGCGCGGACCTCGGTCGGCGCGTCGAAGGCGGACCGACTCGCCGTCTCGGTTCCCGAGGGGTCGGTCACGGCGACGCGCTGGAGGCGCGCGCCGTCGAGCGCGGCGAAGAGGAGCGACGCGGTTCGGTCGGCGTCGACCTCGCGGAAATCCCCCTTCTCGACGCCCTCGCGGATGATGTCGGCGAGGCGGCGGCGGATGACCGCCTCGTTGCGGGCGACCCGCTCGCGGTAGGGCTCGACGTAGGGGGCCTGCGTCCGCAGTTCGTTGAGGGCCAGTCCGAAGCGGTCGTAGTCGCCGTCGTAGTCGCCGTCCGGGACCATCTTATCGAGGAGGACCCGAAGCCGCGTCTCGGGGGCGTCGCCCTCCGTCGCGGCGACCCGCTCCTCGAAGCGGTCGAACAGGTAGTCGAGAAAGGCGACGAGCAGTTCCTGTTTCGTCCCGTAGTGGTAGTGGAGGAGGGACTTGCTCTTTCCGGCCTCGTCTGCGATTCGTTGCATCGTCAGGTCCGCGTAGCCGTGGGCGCACAGCGCCCGGTAGGTCGCGGCCATCAGTTCCTCGTGGACCTCGTCGGGGACCGACTGGTCCGGCGTTTCGTCTGCACTCACTAACTGACTAGTCAGTCAGCAGCTTAAAAAGCAGTTGCGAACGGGAAACGGATTGCCGGTAAGCGTGCGACTAAGCGGCACGAGATTCCGTCGCACGTCACGGCGACAAACCGCGCTGAAACGGCTTCGAAAACGGCGCTGTGACGGCTACTGGCTGCGGTCGATGCGGTCTGCGACCTCGTAGCCAGCGACGATACCGCCGTTCAGCGACCGCTCGGGGTACTGCGCCTCCGACGCCATCCCCGCGTAGTAGACGCCCTCGGCCACGTCGTCGCCGAGGTCGTACGGGACCACGAGGTCGAGATAGCCGCGTTCGTACACCGGGCCGGCGCGGGGGTTACGGGCGATTTTGAACTCCTCGACCGCCGACCGGTCGAAGTTGGGGAACATCTCCTCGATTTCGTCGAACCACGCGTCTTCGACCTCCTCGTCGCTCATCTGCCAGAGCTCTTCGTGCGGTCCCTGCACGTAGCTCGCGACGTACAGCAGGTGGTCGCCGCCGTAGCGCTCTTTCGGCACGAAGTTCGTGTGCTCGATGAGCGACCCGAACGGCGCGTCGTGGGCGATGTTGAGCCAGTAGGTGTCCATCAGCGACTCCGACATGGTCGCCAGCCCGCAGACCGCCCCTTGGAAGTCGATGTCGCAGGGGAAGCCCGTGAGCTCTTCGAGCACGTTCGGCATCGTCGCCACGACGACCGACTCGACCTCGTGGGTCTCGGTCCCGTCGTCCGTCTCGACGGTCAGCGTCGAGACCGCCTCGCCGTCGGTGTCGAGTTCCGTCACGCGCGCGCCGGTCTCGATGTGCTCGCGGCCGACCGCCTCGACCAGCGCGTCGATGAAGGGCGCGAAGCCGCCGTCGAAGTAGCCGAGTTTCTCGCCGCGCAGTAGGTCGCGCTCGCCGCGGAAGCGCACGCGCCCGAGGAACCACGACGCCGACACGTCGTGTTTGCGCTCACCGAACTTACCGTCCAAAAGCGGGTCGACGAAGTTGTCGTAGACGCCGCGGGTCGTGTGCTCGACGACGAACTCCTCGATTGGGGTGTGTTCGTACTCCGCGAGTTCCTCGTAAGCGTCGAAGTCGGGGATACCCCCGCGCACGTCGACGCCGAGAGTGAGCATGCCGAGGCGGAACTTGTCGTAGAGGCTCATGTGGGGGTACGCGGCGATCTGCCACGCGGTGTCCAGCGGGTGGACGACGCCGTCGACGTAGTAGGCGTTCTTGCCGATGCGCCACTCCAAGTCGTCTTCGAGGCCGAGTTCCGCGGCGAGTTCGACGATGGTTTCTTCGGACTTCGAGAGGTGGTGGTAGAACTTCTCGATGTCGTCGCCGTTCGTCTCGTAGGTCGCTGCGAGGCCGCCGAGGGAGTCGGCCGCCTCGAAGACTCGAACGTCGTGACCCCGGTTCTGGAGTCGGTACGCCGCGGCGAGGCCCGCGATGCCGCCGCCGACGATGCCTATCATGCCCCGAGGTTCGGCGTGGGGTGGAAAGTCCTTTCTGATTGGCCGGTTCCGGGGCCGACGGTGGGAGTTTTAACCCTTGTCGATAGAAAGCGGGGCATGCACGGCGCTCCGTACTGGCAAACGACGCCGTACACGATTCCCATCGGAATCGGTGCGCTCCTCTTTGTCGTCCTCGCCGCCTACCTCTTCCGCCGCCGGACGGAGCGCCGCCTCGTGCCCGGCGCGACCCTCGGCGCGCTCCTGTTGGTCGCGTCCGGGCTCTGGATGGGGACGTACGCGCTCGAACTCTCGGTGACCGATTTCTCGTCGAAGGTGCTGTTGAACCAGCTCGGCTACGTCGGCATCGCGCCGCTGCCCCTCCTGTGGTTCGCGTACGTGACGCGCCACGCCGGCGTGGACCTGCGCTCGCGGGTCGCGTGGGCCGCACTCGGGTCCGTGCCGGTCGCCGTCGTCGCGCTCGTGCTGACGAACCCGTGGCACGGGCTCATCTGGACCGACCTCTGGGTCGACGCCGACCACGGCTACGCCGTCCTCGTCAACGAACACGGCGTCGCGTTCGACGGCTTCATCGCCTACGCCTACGCGCTCATCCTGCTCGGGTGCGGCGTCCTCGGTCGAACGCTCCTGCGGGCCGACGGCATCTACCGGAAGCAGACGCTCGCGCTCCTCGGCGGCGGTCTGGTCCCGGCCGTCGGCGGCGTCGTCTGCGTCGCCGGACTGAGTCCGGTCCCCGGTCTCGACCTCCCCGTGTTGGCCTTCTCCGTCACTTCGGCCGCCGTCGCGTGGAGCGTCTTCCACCACCGGCTGTTCACGCTCGTCCCCGTCGCGTGGGAATCGGCCGTCGAGTCGATGCACGACGCCGCGCTCGTCCTCGACGGCGCGGGGCGCGTCATCGACGTCAACCCCGCGGGCGAGCGGTTCCTCTCGCTCCCCCTCTCGGACGCCTACGGGCAGTCCGTCGCGCGCGTCCTCCCCACGGAACTGGTCGACGCGTTGGGCGGCGTTCCGACCGCTGGGTCGGAGGCGGAGGCGACCGTCGCGACGGAGGACGGCGAGCGCACCCTCCTCGTCGAGACGACGCCGCTGGGCGACGAGTCCGACATGTCGGGGTCGCTCGTGCTCGTCCGCGACGTGACCGAACAGGTCGAACGCGAGCGACGGCTCGAACGCCAGAACGAGCGGCTCGACGAGTTCGCGTCGGTCGTCTCCCACGACCTTCGGAACCCGCTTACCGTCGCCCGCGGCTATCTCGAACTGGCGGCCGAGACCGGCGACGAGGAGTACTTCGAGCGAATCGAGAACGCCCACGACCGGATGGAGACCATCATCGAGGACCTCCTCACGCTGGCGCGGCAGGGCGAGACGCTCACGAACGTGACGCCGGTCGCCCTCCGAACCGTCGCACAGGAGGCGTGGGACGGCACCGTCGTCGGCGACGCGACCCTCGACGTTCGGGTCGACCGAACTATCGCGGCCGACCGCGGCCGCCTCCGACAACTGCTCGAAAACCTGTTTCGGAACGCTGTCGAACACGGTTCTCCGGGCAACCAGACTGCGTCTGGTGACGCTGTGGAACACGGTTCCACAGGCAATCGGATTCCATCCGACGACGCTGTAGAACACGGTTCTACAGGCAACCGGACTGTGTCCGGTGACGCCGTCGAGCACGGCTCCGACGGCGGCTCGCTCACCGTCGTCGTCGCGGGAGTCGACGGCGGCTTCTCCGTGGCAGACGACGGCTCCGGCATCTCCGAGGCGGAGCGCGCCGACGTGTTCGAGCGGGGGTACACGACCCACGAAAACGGGACGGGCTTCGGCCTGCCCATCGTCAAGACGGTCGCGGACGCCCACGGCTGGTCGGTCGAACTCACCGAGTCGGACGCCGGCGGCGCGCGGTTCGAGTTCACCGGCGTCGAGACCGAACCCGAGCCCGCGAACGCGGAACAGTCGACAAACGACTGAGGGGTCGGTTGCGACGTTCGCCACATTTTTATCTGCGATAAGGCAACAGCGGGGCATGGTTACGGTCCGCGCACCCGCCACGAGCGCCAACCTCGGAAGTGGGTTCGATGTCTTCGGCGTGGCTCTCGACCGCCCCGCCGACATCGTGCACGTCGAACGGGCGGACCGGACGACAATCGAAGTGACCGGCGTCGGCAGCCAGTACATCCCGACCGACCCCGACCGGAACGTCGTCGGCGCGGTCGCGGAGGCGCTCGACGCCCCCGCGCACATCCGCATCGACAAGGGCGTCCGCCCGTCGTCCGGCCTCGGGTCGTCGGCGGCGAGCTCGGCCGCCGCCGCGGTCGCGCTGAACGAGCTGTACGACCGCGGCCTCTCCCGGGAGGAACTCGTCCCCGTCGCCGCCGAGGGCGAGGCCGTCGTCTCCGGCGAGGCCCACGCCGACAACGTCGCGCCCGCGCTCCTCGGCGGCTTCACCGTCGCGACCGACGAGGGCGTCACGACCGTCGACGCCGACATCCCGCTCGTCGCCTGCCTCCCCGAAATCGCCGTCTCGACCCGCGACGCCCGCCGCGTCGTCCCGAGCGACGCCAGCATCGAGGACATGGTCCACACGGTCGGCCGGGCGGCGACCCTCGCGGTCGGGATGTGCCGCCGCGACGCCGACCTCGTCGGCGCGGGGATGGACGACCGCGTCGTCACGCCCGCGCGGGCGGAACTCATCAACGGCTACCACGAAGTCCGCGAGGCCGCCCTCGACGCGGGCGCGTCCGGCGTCACCGTCTCCGGTGCCGGCCCGTCTGTCCTCGGCGTCTGCCAAGCCGCCGACCGCACCCGCGTCGCCGGGGCGATGCTCGAAGCATTCGACGAGGCGGACGTGGCCGCCCGCGCCTACAAGACGCGGGTCGGTCGCGGGGCCGAAGTATTCGAATTCTGAGTGGTACAGAGAGAACCACTCGCACACTCGTATCTCGCTTTTTCTCGCGTCTGAGTCACTGTAACGCGTTGTCGCGGCCGGTGGTAACACGATTCCGAGAAGACTTTTCTCAGTATCACGATATATGTGAATCATGGAACGAGCACTCGTCGTCGTCTCCCCCGAAGAACGGTCGCAGCGAATCCTCCGCGAGGCAGGCGAACTCGCCGCCGGCAGCGGCGCGGAACTCGTCGTCCTCACGGTTCTCCCGGACGAGGAGTTCGAGCGGACCCGCTCGGCGCTCGCCAGCGTCGGCTCCTCGGACGTCGTCTACGGCATCGACCAGGCTATCGAGTCGGCCACCCGCCGCGCCAAGCGCGTCGCCCGCGAGGCGTTCGAGGGGCTGGACCTCGACTACCGCATCGTCGCGGACATCGGCCCCGAGGCCGACACCATCTTAGAGACGGCCCGCTGGGAAGGCTGTGACCACCTCTTTATCGCCGGTCGCCGCCGCTCGCCCGCCGGAAAGCTCATCTCCCGAGACCTGACGCAGTCAGTCATGCTCAACTTCGACGGCCCCGTCACGGTCCTCCTCGGCGAGAAGTCGTCCGACGACGCGAAGGGGAAAGGGAAGTCGGGACTCCTCGCCTGAAGCGGACGGCGTACCGAGACAAAAGTCGAATCGAAAACCGAGACGGTGAGTCAATCGGCGGCCGCCGGATATCGCCGCGTTAGACGCCGCGGCCCTGAAGTTTGTCCTCGTCGGCCATGCCGACGTTCGCCTCGCCCTTCATGCCCTTGCCGATGCCGGCGGCGATGTCGGCGAGCGTGTCCGGGTCGTCCCAGTTGTTGACGGCCTCGACGATGGCCTCGCCCATCTGTTCGGGGTCCTCCGCGCCGAAGATGCCGGAGCCGACGAAGATGCCGTCGCACTCGTGGTACATCATGAGCGCGGCGTCCGCGGGCGTGGCGATGCCGCCGGCCGCGAAGTTGACGACCGGCAGGCGGCCCATCTCGGCCGTCTCGTGGACGAGTTCGGCGGGCGCTTCGTGCTCGCGGGCCCACTTCTCGCGCTCGTCGAAGTTGAGGCCGGTCAGGCTGCGAATCTGGTGTTTGATGGTGCGCTGGTGGGTGACGGCCTGGTTCACGTCGCCCGTGCCGGCCTCACCCTTGGTGCGAATCATCGCCGCACCCTCGTTGATGCGGCGGAGCGCCTCGGGGAGGTTGCGCGCGCCGCAGACGAACGGCGAGGTGAACTCGCGCTTGTCGATGTGGTAGTCGTTGTCCGCCGGGGTGAGCACCTCGCTTTCGTCTATCATGTCGACGCCGATGGATTCGAGAATCTGCGCCTCGGTGTGGTGGCCGATGCGGGCCTTCCCCATCACCGGGATGGAGACGGCGTCGATAATCTCTTTGACCGTCTCGGGGTCGGCCATCCGGGAGACCCCGCCGCGCTTGCGGATGTCCGCCGGGACGGCTTCGAGCGCCATGACGGCGACCGCGCCGGCTTCCTCCGCGATTTTCGCTTGCTCTGCGTTCACGACGTCCATGATGACGCCGCCCTTCTGCATCTGGGCGAACCCGCGCTTGACGAGTTCGGTCCCGCGCCGAAGCTCCTCCAGGTCGGTCTCCTCTGGCATATCGGTCGCTTGCGACTGGGTTCACTTAAGCGGTCGCTTCCGCCCGCCAACCGTTCGCATTCCGCACAGGTCGTGTTTCGCGCTCGGGTCGAGTTGTGGTGATTCTGTTGAACGGCTCGGTCTTTTGACAGATGTTGCGTGCAACACTCAGAGGCTGTATGCAGCATCCGGAGACCACGTATTCACATGAAAATCCCCAAACTATACCACCACAACGTCGGCACTATATCGCATGCCCTCCCCCGATTCGCAGGCCAGCTGGACAAGTCCGGAATACGTCGCAACCGTTGTTGGTGTCCTCGCTACGGGCGCTCTCGTGTTCTACAGTTCCCTCGTGCAAACCGGCCTGACAGTCGATGAGATTCTGTTTGTCGTCTTGGGAATCACCCTGCCCATGACCATCGCTTACGAGATCGCTCGTCGGTGGACGTGACCGACTCGCGCGCTGTATTCAGCACGGACTCAACAAACCGTCAGCGACTGAGGACTCCAACAGTGCCGCGGGCGTAATCCCCGGCCGCCGACACCGGCCGCAGTCACCGAGACCGGCATCACTTTTGCATCCCCCCGCTTCGGCGTGGGTATGGACGCGGCGACCCGACTGCGCCGACTGCTCGATGACGACGACCTGCCGGCGGGGACCGACCTGCCGCGGTGGCTCGCACCCCTGCCGGAGTGGCTGGAGAACTTCGGTCTCAACGTCGCGTGGCTCGTGGTCGTCATCAACCTCGTCGGGACCGCCTTCGGCTTCTGGTACTACGGCTACCAGTTCAGCATCGAACCGGTCGTGATGTGGCCGCTCGTCCCCGACAGCCCCGTCGCCACGCTGTTTATCGCGCTGTCGCTCGCGCTCTGGAAACTCGGGCGCTCGAACGAGTACGTCAACGCCCTCGCCTTCTTCGGCTGTCTCAAACTCGGGCTGTGGACGCCGTACGTCCTCCTCGCCTTCAAAAGCGACTTCTCGTACCTCCACTGGGCGATGTACAACTTCCTCTTTTGGAGCCACCTCGCCATGGTCGTCGAGGCCTTCCTCATCCAGCGGTACGCCGAGTTCCCGTCTCTCGCCGTCCTCGTCGCGGTCGGCTGGTACGCCCTCAACGACCTCGTGGACTACTTCGTTCCCATCGTGGGCACGCCCCACCACACGCTCATCCCGGCCGAGCCGGTCATCGACGGCGTCGTCCAGCACGTCTCGCCCGCCCACGAGTACGCCGCGGCGGGCGCGGTCCTCCTGACCGTCGCGGCGACGTTCCTCGCGCTCGCGACGCGTGTCGCCAAGCTCGAACGGGGCGTCATCGACTGACCGGGAACCGACGCGTCGTCGACTGACTCGGACGTAGCCTTTTGCCTCGCCCCGCCCAACCGACACGCCATGAGCCTCTTCGACCGCGTGGCCGACCTGCCGGTGACCGTCGAGTCCGTCTCCCGCGACCGCTTCGAGAGCGACACGTCGAGCGGCTTTCTCCGCAAGACGACGGTGTTCTCGCTCGCCGGCGACGGCGCGGTCGGCCGCGGCGAGGACGTGACCTACGACACGGAAGACCACGACGCTCTCGCGGACGCCCCCGAAGACGCTTTCGACCTCGTCGGGAGCTACGATTCCTTCGCCGCCTTCTCCGCGGCGCTCGACGGCGTGGACCTGTTTCCGACGAAAGCCCCCGAGCGCGAGACGGCCGAACACTACCGGCGCTGGGCGCTCGAATCCGCCGGCCTCGACCTCGCGCTCCGGCAGGCCGACACCGACCTCGCGGACGCCGTCTCTCGCGAGCGCGACCCGCTCCGGTTCGTCGTCAGCACCCGTCTCGGGAACCCGCCGTCGGCCGACCGCGTCGAACTGCTCCTCGACCGCGACCCCGACTGCGAGTTCAAACTCGACCCGACAACTGACTGGGACGATGAGCTTGTGGCGTCGCTCGCCGCCCACGACCGCGTCCGCATCCTCGACCTCAAAGGCTACTACGAGGGGACCGAGGTAGACCAAGAACCAGATTCGGAACTGTACGAGCGCATCCTGTCGGGGTTCCCCGATGCGGTCGTCGAGGACCCGGCGTTCACCGACGAGACGCGCCCGCTGTTCGACGGCCACGAGGGTCGCGTCTCGTGGGACGCCCCGATTACCGGCGTCGAATCCGTCGAGCGCCTCCCGTTCGAGCCGTCGTGGCTGAACGTCAAACCCTCGCGGTTCGGCACGGTCGAGTCGCTGTTCGACACCATCGAGTACGCCGACGAGCGCGGGATGTCGCTGTACGGCGGCGGCCAGTTCGAACTCGACGCGGGCCGCGACCACATCCAACTGCTCGCGTCGGTGTTCTACCCCGACGGCCCGAACGACGTGGCCCCCCGCGAGTACAACCTCCCCGAGCCGCCGGCGGACCTGCCGACGAGCCCGCTCGTGCCGTCGGCTGACCCGTCCGGGCTGGAGTTCTGAGAACCGAAAAACAGTCGCTTCAAACGGACGCGCCGAGGGGTGCGCCGGCCGCGCTTACTCGCCTTGCTGGACTTCGAATATCTCGTCGGCGACGAGGCCGTGGGCCTCTTCGTGGACTTTCGCCCCGGCCTCCTTGTTCGGTGCCTCGAAGAGGCAGAAGACTGCGCCGTCCGTCTCGTCGACCCAGTAGTGCTTGTAGTTCACCCCGTACTTGACCTGCGTCTCCAGGTCTGCACGGTGGGCCTCGGCGACGTCTTTCGCACTCCCCTCTACGTTCCGGTGTACGTCCATGTATAGCGGCATGGGTGATAGTGTATAGCACTCCGGGGCTCATAACCGTTCTTCGATAGTTACCAGAATATTCTGATATAACCGTCACGCCCCGAGCCAGCTTGGAGTATCGCCGGTTCGAACCTCACAAAACCGCCATCAGATAGCCGTCAGATGCCTACTATCGTCGCCGCCGACCTCACTCCTCGCTCGTCCGGAACTCGTCGCTGTCGGCGTGGGCGCGGACCCACAGTTCACCGATGCGGGAGAGGCGCGTCCGGTAGGACTTCCCGCGTTCTTCCTGTTCGATGTAGCCCTTGCCGCCGGGGCCGAGGCGGTCGACGTTGTAGATGACCTTCGACCGGAAGGAGTCGGTGTACTCCTCGTTCATCTCGCGGGCGAGCGCCTCCGCGAGTTCGGAGACCGAGCCGAACTCGCCGTGTTCACCGAGTTTGAACAGGATGACCTCCTCGAACGGCTTGACGTTGGAGAAGGAAGCCACCGGGAGTTCGACGATGTGGCGGCCGTCTATCTGCTTCGCGCCGATGGTCGTCCCGCGCTCGTCGAACTCCGACAGCAGGTCGGAGGTGGCGTCGAGCCGCTCGCGGATGCGGTCGGCGTCGATTTCGCCGGAGTCGAGGAGGTCCTGGAGAAGGGCGCGCTCGGTCCGCAACTCCTCTGCGAGTTCGGTTTCGAGGTACTTCTCGGGGGCCGTGTAGTACGTGTGGATGCGCTCGCGGTCGGCCTGTCGCTCGACCATGATGGAGTGGGCGGCGGTGGCGAACGCGAAGGAGACCGGCCGGGGCATCGCGCTCACGTTGACCCACACCTCGCCGGGTTCGTCGTCGTCGCCGCGGAGTTCGTCGTCGGCGTCGAGTTCGGCGTTGATGAGGTCGTACGCCTGCTCGAACGCCGCGTCGTAGTCGTACACGTCGTCGACGATGACGCGTTCGGTCTCCGCGCCGAGGAGGTTCTCGAAGTCCTTTTCGAGCTTTCCCGAGAGGTTCCGCGAGTACTCGACGTTCGCCTCGCTCCCGACGGCCCCTTCGAGGAGGATGACGCGGTCCACGTCCAACTGATCGCGGATGAGCGGCGCGATGAGTCGGTCGTAGTCGAAGCCGACGGGAACGATGTGCGTCTGCATACGTGGTACGTGGGCGGGGTTGGTTATGAATCCGACCAACTGACCCGACCGTCACGCACCGTCCCACACCGCTCTACCCCACCGCTCCCACGCCAGCCACGCGACCACGCCGCCGACGAACGCGACGCCCAGATTCACCGCGACGCCGACGACGCCGATGGCGACCACGAGGGGGTAGCCGTCCGCGCGGGACAGACTGGTCAGACTCGTCCGCGCCAGTTGCAGGCCGATAATCGCGAGGATGACGCCGAGCATGGCGACCGGGTAGGCGGCGACCACGTCCGCGGCGAACAGGGCGACGACGACGTAGCCGACGCCGAGAATCACGTTCGCGCCGGCGGTCCGCGCGCCGAAGGCGTACTTGCCGGCGACGCCGCCGCTGCCGTGGCACATCGGAAAGCCGCCGAGAGGGACCGCAAGAAGGTTCATCGCGCCCATGCTGGTGGCGAGTTCGTCGGCCGAAACGTCGCGGTCGAAGTAGTCCGCGAGCAGGACCGACGTGGCGAGCGCGGCGTTGCCGACGGTCATCGCCAACTGGGCGACCGCGGCCTCAGCGACGGCAAACGAGAGGTTGTCGAGCGAGAACAAACCGGCGTCGCGGACCGACGGGACGGCGAGCGACAGGTGGCCCACGTCGGAAAAAGCGACCGCGCCGCCGACCGCGAGGACCGCGAGCGCGCTCACGTTCGAGCGTCTGGTGAGGAGGGCGACGGCGGCGACGGCGACCGCGAGGCCGGCGAGCGGGAGGTCGCCCGCGCCGAGTTCAAGGCCGGTCGAGAGGAGGACGAGCGCGACGCCGAACTGGACGCCGCGGACGACCGGTGCGCCGATGTAGCGACTCACGCGGCCGAGCGAGCGCGTGCGACCGATGGCGAGGAGAACGACGCCGAGGCCGAACCCGGCGAGGAGCGCTTCGCCGGTCGTGACCGTCTCCGCGAGGACGAGCGCGGCCAACGCCTTCATCGGCTCGACCGACAGCGGGGCCGCGTAGTACAGCCCCCAGACGACCTGAAACACGCCGAACCAGACGAGCACGACGGCCAGCGAGAGGTCGGTCAGGCGGGCGACGGCGACGACGATGGGGAGGACCGTAACCGAATCCCCTACCGCGCCGGTGAACTCGTGCCACTCGAAGTCCACCGCGAGTTCGTCGCCGTACGGGAAGGAAACGCCCATCGAGATGGGGATTCCGCGTCGACGGGGAAATGCATTTGCGTAATCGCCAGCCCGAACTGTCGTCGGTGGAAGAAACCGAATTGGGTTACGTGCATCCGCGGCCGAATCCTGCGCTCACTCGAACGTCGAGAGGTCGAAGTGGACGCCGCCGCGGAGGTAGTCGACGCCCATGAACAGCAGCACGGGAGCGAACAGGAGCGCGGACAGTCCACCGAAGAGGGCGTCGCCGCGGGCGTCGAGGACGGACGAGAGGCCGTCCACGAGTATGGCCATCCCGAAGCAGACGTAGCCCGCGCCCGCGACGACGTGCCATCCGAGGGTCGTCGACCCGAGAGCGACCGATTCGCGGAGTCCCGAGACGACCAATAGCACGCCGGCGGCCACGAACAGCGCGAACTGGGCGAACGAAAGTGGGTTCGCGAGCACGCCGAGAAGCGCGAGGCCGACCGCGATGAGGAGGTCGAACACCCCGACGACGGCGAGGAATCGGCGGTCCATGTGCGCCGGTCTCGGCGCGGAGATGTAAAACTAGCCACAGCTCTGCGGCCGACCGGCGGCAAACCCGCCGGAGCCGCCGACCACTCACCGCGTCGTCGACAGGTCGGTCGAATCGACGACTGTCGCGAACTCCCGGTTCAGGTGCGCCAGCGCGGTGCGGTGCATCTCGTCGGCCGAAAAGCGCTCGCCGTCGTGGCCCTCGCGGTCGAACGTCGCGGTCGCGTCCGCGGGGAGGTACACGTCGAAGCCGAGGTTCTCGGCCATCCGGGTCGTCGTCGAGACGCAGTGGTCTGTCGTGAGGCCGCAGACGACGAGCGTCGCGTGGTCGCGCTCGCGGAGCCACGCTTCGAGGTCGGTGCCGATGAAGCCGCTGTTGACGCGCTTCGTGAACACCGGTTCGCCGTCGGCGGGTTCGGCCTCGGGCTTCCACGCGAACCCCTCGCCGTCGCTCCGGAGCGGCGAGTCGGGTTCGGCGGAGTCGTGGCGGACGTGGACCACCGGGCGGTCGGCCGCGCGCCACGACGCCAGCAGGTCGGCGACGCGCGCCTCCATCTCGGGGTTGTTGCGGTCGCCCCACGCGGGGTCGTCGAAGCCGACCTGCATGTCGATGCAGACGAGGACGGCGTCGTCGGGGAGGTCGGCGGCGGTCATCGCTCGCCCTTCGAATCGGACCCCGCCATCAGTCGTCCGCCGGGGCCGTCGGCACCTTCGGGTGCTCGCGGGTGATGCGAATCGGGCACTCGTCGGGCGCTTGCGACTCGTCGGCGGAGAACATGTACTGCGGCCACTCGCGGTCGCCCTCGACGCCCCAGTCGCCGAGGTCGGCGTGGGGGCAGACGCCGTCGTACTCCTCGATGCGGCCCTGAATGACCTCGCGGGCCTGCTGGCCGGCCTCGGTGTCGGCGGTGATACCGTCGAACAGCGCGCGGGGCTGGAAGGTGATTTCGAGGCCCCACGGGCAGTAGCGGCTGATTCGCTCGTCGTAGAACGGCGCGCGGGTGGTCGGGAACATCGGCTCGCCGCCGAAGGAGAACTCCCACGTCGGGTCGTCGGGGTCGGTCGGGATGTCCGCGGGCCACGGCTCCGGGTCGTTGACGTGGAGGAACTGGAGGATGTGCCAGAGATGTTCGTGGTAGTCGGCCTCGGTGAGGTCCTCCGCCGGCGGCTTGAAGAACGTGACGAGCGAACACGCCTCGGAGTAGTCCGGATAGACATCGAGATATTCGAGGAGGGTGTCGCGGAGCGCCAACAGCGCGTCCTTGTCGGTCATCGAATCCACGAAGGTGTAGAGGGCGTCGCCGTTTCGCTCCGACTCGATGCCGAAGTAACACGGGAACGGCGCGCCGTCGCGGTCGCCGAGCATCGTCTCGCGGAACGTCTCGTAGTGCTGTCTCGCCCAGTCGGGGAGGTCGCCGTCGTCGAGGCGGCGGCGGAGCACGTCCTGCTCCATGAGCACTTGGTGACCCGACTCGTTCATGCGCGCTAATTGGATTCGGCGGCTTTGAGGGTTCGGGTTCGCGGGGCGAACACGACCCTCGGAGCGGCGGATGACGACCCGCCGCTCCGCTCGCGGCGCGGCCGTCAGTCCCGCCCTCAGAGCGTGCGGTCGAGTTTCAGATATCGCGTCTCGTACCCCATCGACTCGTAACACGACCGGGCGGCGTCGTTGTCGGCGTGGACGCTCAGCGCGGCGCGCTCGCAGCCGCGGTCGCGGCCCCACTCGTGGGCCCGTTCGAGGAGTTCCGTGCCGACGCCCTCGCCCCGCGCCTCGGGCGCGACGTAGAGGTCTTTCACCTTGGCGACCGACCCGCGGGCGAACACCGGCGGCGACTCGGACGCGGTGACGGTGACGTAGCCGCGGAGGTCGTCGATGGCGTCGGCCTCCGTACCCACGTCCGCGACGGCGACGAACGTCTGAACGCCCTCGTCATCCACCTGCTCGGCCCGGTAGTCGAGCGCCTCGGCGCGGGCGTCAACGTCCTCGGCCAGCGCGTCGTAGTCGTCGACCTCGCCCATCTCCGCGGCGAACGGGAGCCACAGGTCGTCCACCAGCGCGTCCACCTCGTCGGCCTGAAGCGGTCGAATTCCCATGAGTCACCGACGACTCGCGGCGGTGTCAAAAGAGTAACTATATTTGGCGGTTGCCGGGGGCGGGTGTCGACCGCCTCACTCGATTTCGAGGCCGCCCACGTCGGCGTCGTCGCTCGCGCCCTCGTCCCACTCCAGTTCGAACTCGATGCTCAGTTCGTAGGGACCGCCGGCGGGGCCCTCGCGTTCGGCTTTCACCTCGAACGTCGGCGACGCGGGCGGTTCCATCGTGACCGTCTGGTCGCCGGCTTTCAGCGTAATCGGCTCGCCCGCGTCGAGTTTGTCGGCGACGGTGCGGAGGTACGACGCGATTTCGGCGCGGGCCTGTCGGTTCTCGGACTCGAACAGCACTTCTTCGGGCATGGAGTGGAGGTTACTCGCGCAGGAAGATAAGGTTCGTTGCGGAGCAGCGCGGACCGGCGCGACCCGGCGTCAGTCGGCCCGGAGGCCGTCGGTGAACCGGGACTGGTTCTCCTCGGGCGCGGCGGCGGTCATCGCGGAGACGCCGACGGTCAGAAGCGCCGACAGCGCCATCCCCCAGAGGGCGTAGTCCCACGTCAGGTAGGTCGCGCCGAACAGCGTCACGGAGCCGACTTCGACCGTGGGGACGAACACGTGCGCGAGGTAGAACGCCTGCGAGCCGAGGATGCCGGCGAACATGCCCGTCCGGGTCGTCTTCGCCCAGTAGAGCGCGACGATGACCGGCAGGGCCATCTGGGCGAACCCGCCGAAGGCGGTGTCACCGACGGAGACGAGCGTGCCGGGCCGGAACAGGCTGGCGACGAAGGTGAGCGTGGCGAACAGGGCGACGCCGATGCGGGCCAGCCACGCCTCGCGGGCGTCGCTCGCGTCGGGGTTGACGAACGGCCGGTAGAGGTCGCGGGTGAAGTACGACGACCCCGAGAGGAGCATCGAGTCCGACGACGACATCATCGCGGCCATCGCGCCGGCGACGACGAGCGCGGCGAACCACACCGGCGTGTACTCGTTGAGGAGCACCGGGAGGACGTTCGCGCCCTCGGGGACGGCGACGCCGAGGCCGGCGGCCCACGTACCGAGGATGAACGCGGGCACGAACAGCAGGACGACGAGGACGGGCCACAGGGCGAACGAGCGCTTGAGGACCGCGCCCGACTTGGCGACGAAGAAGCGCTGGTTTATCTGCGGGAACATCGCCACGCCGAAGGCGATGGTGACGGCCGACGAGATGATGAACTGCGGCGAGTAGAGGCCACCGCCGAGCGCGAGGAACTCGGGTTTGTTGGTCGCGAGGGCGTTCGACAGCGCCGTGGGGCCGCCGGCCGCGGCGGCGACCCAGCCGACCGCAATCCAGACGACGCCGAGCATGAACAGCCCTTGGAGGGTGTCGGTCCACGCGACCCCGCGGAGGCCCGCGATGACGACGTAGGCAATCATGAACACGGTGATGCCGGCCGCGCCGGCCCAGTAGGGAACCATCCCGTTCGTCAGGCCGACGATGGCCTCGCCCGCGCCCATCTGCTGGAGCATCACGTACGGGAACAGCCAAAACAGGCTGATGCCGGCGACGACGGCGCGCAGGCGGGTCGAGCCGAAGCGGTCACCGAGCATCTCGCCGAGGGTGACGTAGCCGTGGGCGCGGCCGACGAGCCACTGCTTGTAGCCGACGACGTACCAGAGGATGGCGAACAGCACGCCGTCCATAGCACCCATCACGAGAATCCATTCGGGGCCGGCGCGGTAGGCGAGGTCGGGGCCGCCGAAGAACGTGAAGGCCGAGAGCAGCGTCGCAAACGTCGTAAACAGGAGGACGACGGTCCCGATGGAGCGACCGGCGAGGTAGTAGTCCTCCGCGTCGCGACTGGTCAGGCGGTAGGCGAGGAGGCCGACCGCGAGCGCGACCACGAGGTACGCGCCGACGACGCCGAGTTGGATACCGAGCGCCGAGACCATCAGCGACCCTCCCCGACGATGCCGCGGTCCCACGCCGTCCGGGTGAACAGGTGGAAGACGACGGCGGTCAGCCCCATCCAGCCGATGTGCCACCAGAGCCACAGCGGCAGACCGGCGAAGACCCGGCTGTCGCCCCAGAGGAACCACGGAACGGCGAACGTCACGAGGATTGCGAAGACGGCAATCCACCGATAGTCGGTACGCACTCGCGTCATTCGTAGGAACGATAATCGATAATGATGCGTAAATCTTACTCTATCGACCTACGTTGCCCCTGATTGAAGAACTATTTTCTTCAACGCCGGGTGTCGAAAGACAGTGTTCTCCCCGTGTCGCGGTCGCGTCGCGGGTGGCGGAGCGGCGGTCCCGTCGGTCGGCCACGACGGACCGAGCGCCGAAACAGTTTCCAGCGGCGCGGACGAGCGGACGCACATGAACTTCGGCATCCAGCTCTACTCGCTTCGAGACCTCGACGAGTCGACCGCGGCGCTCGTCCGCCGCGCCGCGGACGCCGGCTTCGACGGCGTGGAGTTCGCGGGCGTCGACGACGCGGCGGCGGTCCGCGCGGCTCTCGACGAGACCGGGGTCGGCGCGCCCGCCGCCCACGTCCCCATCGAGGAGCTCGAAGCCGACCTCGACGCGGTCTGTGAACGCTACGGCGCGCTCGGCGTCGAGACGCTCGTGGTGCCGTTCCTGCCGCCGGAGGCGTTCGCCGACGCCGACGCGGTCGACGAGACCGCACACCGGCTGGACGACCTGACCGCGAAGTGCGACGACCGAGGCGTCAGACTGCTCTATCACAACCACGACCACGAACTCGTCACGGTCGAGGGCGAACCCGCGCTCGACCGGCTCGCCGAGGAGTCGGGAATCGGCTTCGAACTCGACCTCGCGTGGATTCTCGCCGCCGGCTACGACCCCGTCGCGTACATCGACCGCTACGCCGACCGAACCCCGGTCGTCCACCTGAAAGACGTGGTACTCGACGCCGACGCGGAACGCGGCGGGCGACCCGTATCGCTCGGCGAGGGCGAACTGGACATCGACCGCTGTCTCGCGGCCGCCGGCGACACCCCCGTCGAGTGGGCCGTCGTCGAACACGACTTCCCCGACGAGCCCGCGGCGTTCTGCCGGGACGCCGGCGAGTTCGTCGCGGCGTACCGAACTGACGAGGAGGCGTAACGAATCGGGCGGTCGGCGGCGGCGGACGGAACGCGGGGATTCGCCGGCGAGGGTGCGGATTTCGGGGACGAGACGAACGACTAACTGACGTTCGAACCGTCGGCCACGATAGATATTTCCCTCGGGCGCAACTTATATAATGACGTTCGTGGGTTCCGCCCATGACGCCATCACAATCATCACATCACCACCCCCAGCGGGGTGACTTCACCAATGGACGACACTTCAAAATATCTCATTCACGCTTCCATCTCCGCCGACGGGGTCGTCGAACGGAGCGACGTCGTCGGGGCCGTCTTCGGGCAGACCGAGGGCCTCCTCGGCGACGAACTCGACCTCCGCGACCTCCAACAGTCCTCCAAGGTCGGTCGGATAGACGTACAGATAGACTCGGAAAACGGCCACTCGTTCGGCCAGATGACCATCGCCAGCAGCCTCGACAAGGCCGAGACGGCCATCCTCGCGGCCTCGCTGGAGACGCTGACCCGCGTCGGTCCCTGCCAGGCCGTCATCGAGGTCACGAACATCGAGGACGTGCGCGAGGCCAAGCGCCGGATGGTCGTCGAGCGCGCCAAGGAACTCCTCGCGGAGTCGTTCGACGACACCGTGATGTCTTCGACGGAAATCCTCGAAGCGGTCAAAGAGAGCGTCCGCGTCGAGGATATCACCGAGTACCAGGGCCTCCCGGCGGGCCCCCGCGTCGCCGATTCCGACGCCATCATCGTCGTCGAGGGACGCGCCGACGTGCTCACCCTCCTCCGCTACGGCATCAAAAACGCCGTCGCCGTCGAGGGAACGAACGTCCCCGACGCGGTCGCCGGCCTCACCCAAGAGCGGACCGTCACGGCGTTCCTCGACGGCGACCGCGGCGGCGAACTCATCCTGCGGGAACTCTCGCAGGTCGGCGACGTTGATTACGTCGCGTTCGCGCCCGACGGCCGGTCGGTCGAGGACCTCGACCGCGCGTCGGTCGTCCGCGCCCTCCGGAACAAGGTCGCGCTCTCGTCGCTTCCGGACGACGGCGACGGGGACTTCCGGGCCGCCGTCGCCGCCGCCAACGGGACGGAGGCGGGGGAGGCCCCGACGGACCCTCACACGGAGTCGCCGACGACTGAGGCGTCGTCGACTCCACCCGCAGACGGCCCCATCAACGGGTCGGCCGACACGGTCACCGACCCCACCGCCGAGGGCGGTAACGGTGGCGCTGTCGCGGTCGAGCGGCCCGCGGACGCCGCGAGCGAGAACGCGGCGGCCGACGGCGACGCCGCCGACGCGGAGGTGTTCACCGAGTCCGAGGTCGAAGCCGTCGCCGAGGCGGTCGACCCCGCCGACGAGCGACCCTCGCTCACCGACCACGTGCAGGCGGTCATCGCCGACGAGAGCGGCATGGCACGCCTCCTGAACGACGGCCTCGACATCGACGACGAGGTTGCGGTCGAGAAGGTCTACGACACCGTCGAGTACGCCGACCCCGCCCCGGCAATCGTCGTCGTCGACGGCGAGGCGAGTCAGAAACTCGTCGATATCGCGGCCCAGCGCGGCGTCGGGCACGTCGTGGCCCGCTCGGCTGGCGAGTACGTCAAAAAGCCCGTCAGCGTCCGCGTCAGAACCGCGGACCAGCTCCTCGACTGAAGCGACTGAAGACCCGACGGGACAAGCCACACCGCGACATCGACCGAGGCGACCGGCCGCAATCAGTCGAGGACGAGCCGAAGCCCGTCGTCGCCGTCGAACGCGTCGGGAATTCGGGCGTCCCGCCGGAACCCGAGTGCTTCGTAGCAGGCGCGCGCGCCGTCGTTCTCCGGATGGACCAGCAACGTGAGCGGCGCGTCAGCCGCGTCAGCGCCCGAGCGGTGCGCATCGCGGAAGGCTTCCACGAGCGCGGTGGCGCGGCCTTCGCGCCGGTGGTCCGGCGAGACGGCGAGTTCGGTCAGATGCGCGCCGACGCCGAGCAAGTAGCCGACCGGCCGGTCGTCGGCGTCGACGGCGACGAGCAGCGTGCCGACGGCGGGCCATGCGTCCAAGAGGTCGGGCGACGGATGGGAGACGAGTCGCTGGAGCGACTCGACGGCCGGCAGGTCGGTGTCGCGGGCGGGTCGAACGCCCGTCACGTCGGCGCCGCCCCCGTCACGGCCGAGTCCCCCCGTCACAGCGGAATCCAGACGATGACCGCGCCCAGCGCGCCGGCGAACGTGGCGAGGAAGTTGACCGCCTGATTGCCGAGGCCGGCCCCTTCGACCGTCGCGCCGAGGAGGCTATCGACGGTCATGCCGACGAGGCCGCCGGCGAGAATCGCGATGGCGGCCGTCTGAGCCGGAATGGGGAGCACCAGCACACTCACGCCGGCCACGAAGGCAGCGCCCACCGCGCCGGCGACCTCGCCCTGCCACGTCACCGCGCCGTCGGTCCCCGCCGGGACGGGCTTGAGCGAGGTGATGAGCCGCGGCTGGTCGAACAGCCCGCCGATTTCGCTGGAGAGGGTGTCGCTCATCGCGGCGGCGGCCGACCCGGCGAACGCGAGGACGAGCAGGTCGCTGACGAAGGGGTAGCCGAGGGTTTGCGCCGCGGCGTAACCGACGACGGAGACGAGCGAGACGCCCGAGTTGCCGAGGACGTTGCCGGTGCCGCGAGCGCCGTCGTTGTCCTCGGCGACGCCGCGTTCGGCCTTGCTGTCGTACCGGAACTTAGTGGCGAGCGCGCCGACGCCGAAGAAGGAGACGAGCACGAGCGCCCAGCCGAAGCCGCCGAAGACGACCGCGAAGAGGAGGAGGAGCACGCCGGTTATCATGCCGGCGACGGAGGCCGTCCCGAGGGCGTAGGCCGCGTAGCCGAGCGCGACCGTGAGAGCGAGCGCGACGCCGGTTTGCGTCGGTGACACCGGCCCCGCGAGCACCTCGACGCCCCAGAGGACGAGCCCGATAGAGAGCATGACGAGCGGGTCGTCGCGCTCGTAGAGGACCGTCCGGAGCACCGCGCCGACGAGGCCGCCGACGGCCGCGAGCAGGATGAATCGGGCGAAGAGCATCGCGTCCCCCGTCAGCGACGCGATGGCCGCCTGTCCCGCCGTGCCGGCGAGGACCGCGGCCGCGACGAAGCCCGCCGCGCGAAGCGACTCGTCGGACGTTCTCGAATCCACCAGTCGCGCGCCGAGGTTGCCGTAGGCGAGTATCAACACCGCGGCGGCGAACACCGAAAGCGGCATCGTGACGCGCGGGACCGTCGCCAAGAGGGCGAGGCCGGTCGCGGCCAGCGCGAACCCGGCGAGCCCGTTGAGCCGGCCGTCCTGCCGGTCGCCGGGGCGCGCGAACAGCTCGAACAGCGGGCCGTCGTCGACGACGAACGCCGCCAAGAGCGCGACTGCGGCGAAGGGCGCGAACGCGGCCGCGCCGAGACTCGGGGCCGCGAGGGCCAACGTCCCGACGACCGCGAACCCGCCCGCTCGCCGTACCGTGGAAGTCACACCATTCGGTATCCCCGACGCGCACTTAACCCTCCCGACATCACCGACGACCGCACAACCGCGGGTCTGCGGGCCGGTGCCGAGGGGCGGAATCTCGGGTCGACACCGAACCCGAAGCGTTAGGAGAATCGCCGCGAGAACGACTCCCGTGGGACTGTACGACTCCTATCTCGCCCTCCGGTTCCGCCTCGACGACGCCGACGCCCCCGAGCACGTCGCGCTCGTCATCACCGAGCGCGACCTGCTGGAACAGGGCGCGTACGACACGCTCGAAGCGTTCGTCGGCTGGGCGTTCGAGTTCGGAAGCGACCGCGTCACCATCTCCGTGAGCGTCCTCGACGAGGCGGTCGTCCCGACGCTCGCCCGCGAACTCCGCGACCTCGACGTTCCGCACCGGGTCGAGCTCCGCGAACCGGGCGACACCGAGCGCGCCGACGCCCCCGTACAGGTCAGTATCGGCCTCGGCGGGAAACGCGAGTTCGCGTCGGTCGTCCGGTCGCTGGCCGGGGAGGTCGACGAGGGCGCGCTCGACCCCGACGACATCGACGCCGCGGACATCGAACGGCGACTCGTGTTCCCCGACGAACCCGACTTCGTGGTCAAGACGGGCGCGGAGCGCCTGTCGGACTTCATGATTTGGCAGTCCGTCTACGCCGAACTCTACTTCACCGACGTGAACTGGCGGGACTTCAGGAAGCGGGACTATCTGCGTGCGCTGCGGGACTATCAGGACCGTCAGCGGAGATTCGGCCGGTAGGCCAAACGCTGTCGTGCTCGAAGAGTACGACGGAAGTTCGGCCGGTAGGGCGAATCGCGTGGCGGCGTTGCCGACCGCTCTGGCACGCGGCCACATCGCCGACACACCCTCCTCACCCGCACAGATATAGTGACTGAATATCAACACGAACCCAATGCCCTCCACCTCATCTGAGCGAACCGACCTCCTCCCGCCGCCACCGCCGCCCAGTGAGTGGCTCGAAGACGGGCACGTCCTCTTCGCGCTCTCGCTGTTGCTCATTCTCTGGCTTAATCGGCCCGCCCCGCCGGACTGGGCGTGGGCGCTCGTCGGCGTCGCTATCGTCCCGCCGTGGCTGTTCCTCGAATCGCGCTACGACGACTGGCGCTCGTGGGTTCCGACCGTCACCTACATCGGGATGATGCTGGTGTTGTGGCCCCGGCAGGAAGCCGAGTTCGTCGCCGTCGTGCTCGGGCAGAGCGCCACGCTACTGGCGTGGTTCTGCTGGCGGACGTTCCGACGGCGGGTTCGACCGCCGGCGTGACCCCTGCGGTCTCTCAAACCGCCGTTTGTGCTTACAGAAGGCATATTGTTAGACCGCTGAATCTTCCGGCATGAACCGCCGCGAGATGCTGGCGCTGTCGGGCGCGCTCGCCGCCGCGACGATAGCCGGCTGTACGGACGATGGGCAGTCGTCCGCGGAGACCGAGACCGGGACGACGGCCACCGCAACCGCGACCACGGACACGCCGACAGAGACCCCGAACGACGAACCGCCGACCGGCGAACCGAGCGTGGACGACGAGCGACTCGCCGCGCTCGCGGCCGGCAACGCCGAGTTCGCCCTCGACCTGCACAGACAGGTCGCGTCCGAACAGGGCGGCAACCAGTTCCTCTCGCCGTACAGCATCTCCGTCGCGCTGGCGATGACCTACGCGGGCGCTCGCGGAACGACCCGCGAACAGATGGAAGCGACGCTCCACTACACGCTCGGGGAGGACGTTCACCCGGCGTTCGCGGACCTACGGGCGGCGCTCGAAGCGCGGGAGACCGCTCAGGACCCGGTCGACGGCGACGAAGCCGACGCCTTCCGATTGGCCGTGGCGAACGCCCTGTGGGGGCGCGAAGGGTTCGCGTTCTCGGAAGCATTCCTCGACCGCCTCGACTCGAACTACGGGGCCGGGGTCCGGCGGGCCGACTTCGCCGGCGACCCGGACGGCGAGCGAGCGCGAATCAACGGGTGGGTGGCCGACCGGACGGAGGGCCGAATCGAGGACCTGCTTCCGGCGGGCTCCGTCACGCCCGACACGGCGCTCGTGCTCACCAACGCCATCTATTTCATGGCGCAGTGGGCCCACACGTTCGACCCCGAGGACACCGAAGACGGGACGTTCACCGCGCTGGACGGCTCCGAGTCGACGGTGCCGCTCATGCGGCAGGAACTCAAGGCGAACTACGTCGACCTCCCGAACGCGCAGGCCGTCGAACTGCCGTACGTCGGGCGAGACGTGTCGATGGTGTTGCTGCTCCCGGACGAAGGCGAGTTCGAGTCGTTCGAGCAAAGTCTGACCGCGAGCCGGCTGTTCGGCGTCTTCGAGGCGATGCGAGAGCGAATCGGGGACATCGTACTTCCGCGGTTCGAGTTCGAGACCGAGGTCCGACTCTCCGAGGCGCTGTCGAACCTCGGGATGTCCGCCGCGTTCGGTTCGGACGCCGACTTCGGCGGAATGACTGAGGGCGACGGCTCGGGCCTCGAAATCGACGAGGTGTTCCACAAATCGTTCGTCTCCGTGGACGAGGAGGGGACTGAGGCCGCGGCGGCGACGGGCGTCGTCGTCGAGTCGTCGCTCCCGCCGAGTTGGGGCGAACTCCGGTTCGACCGGCCGTTCCTGTTTTGCATCCGCGACAGACCGACGGACGCGATACTGTTCTACGGTCGCGTCGTCGACGCCGGGGCCGCGCAGGGCGACGAATAACGGTGAAAACAGCCCGAGCCGACCGACTCAGTCGGCCGTCTCGTCGGTCCGCTTCGCCAACTCGGCGGACACCTCGTCGGCCCCCGACGAGGGGAGTTGCTCGCGGAGGCGACCGGCGACGGTGCGGGCGTCCTCCAACTCGACTTCCGCGACGGCCCGAACGAGCGTGACGGCGCGCTCGGTCCGGGTGCGCTGCCACGACTGCTCTCTGGACTCGTAGGTGCGGATGCCGCGCAGGAAGTCGACCTTCGAGAACTCCGGCCAGTAGGGCGCACAGAAGTAGACGGCGGCCTCGTTGCCGTTGGCGTGCCACGGCAGGAAGTTCGAGGTGCGCTCGTCGCCGCCGGGGCGGATGATGAGGTCCACGTCGCGGACGGGCTTTCTGGACAGGCGGCGGTCGACCGCCGACACGTCCACCTCGTCGGGCGAGAGGTCGCCGCGCTCGACCGCCCGGCAGACGTCGCGGGCGGCCCCGAGGAGTTCCGCCCGCCCGCCGTACGCGAGGGCGATGTTGAGGGTGAAGCCGTCGTAGTCGGCGGTCCGGGACTCCGCGTACTCGACGGCGTCGCGGACGCGGTCGGGGAGCAGGTGGACCTCACCGATGGCGCGGACGGCGACCTCACTTTCGTGGACGCGGTCGGCGTCGGCGAACTCGTAGAGCTTGTCCTCGATGAGGTCGAAGAGGGGTTCGCGCTCGTGGTCCGGGCGGTCGAAGTTCTCGGTCGAGAAGGTGTAGAGCGTCAGTTCCTCGATGCCGAGTTCCTCGCACCACGTCAGCACGTCCTCGGTCGTCTGCGCGCCCGCCTTGTGGCCGTCGGGGGCGTCGTCGCCGTTCTTCCGGGCGTACCGGCGGTTGCCGTCCTGAATGATGGCGACGTGGGTCGGTCCGTCGTCTATCTCCCGGTCGAGCACCCGCTCGTAGGCGCGTCGAAAGCCGCGTCGGACCCACCCGAACATATACCGCCGGTCGTCTCCCGGGGCAATGTGTCTTGTGGGTTACACCGTCGCACGGTGCGGCGGGCGACGAATCGCCACCCGTTTGTACCTCCCCGAGAAGACTCGGACATGAGCGAGACCATCGACGAGGACCTCTACCAGCGGACCCTCGCGCTGCTCGAACCCGGCGATATCGAACTCGTCGGGGCCATCGTCCACACCGACCTCACCAGTCGCGAGGACCTGGAGATGCAGGAGCTGACCGTCGAAATCAACGATGTCATCGCGGAGCACGCGGGGAAGGGCGACGCGTGGATTTACGCCGGCAACGACGACACCGACTTCTCGTCGAACCAGTTCCAGGGCCTCTCCGTCGAGGACGACGAGTTCGTCTGGGAGTGCCAACAGCTCGTCCGCGACGGCACGTTCGACCTCGTGTTCTACTACGAGGCCATCGCCGACCAGGACGCCATCGTCGAGGGCCTCGAAGCGCTCGACGACGTCAACCGCGTCACGCCGGTTCCCTAAGTCGGCCCCCTGAGGCGGGCCGCGACCCCTCGACGCTCGAACATCCTTTTTTACTTCACGGGCCGGGCGCTCGCGCCGCCCGCGTCGAGCGTTCACGGACGGCTCGCCGGGCGTTCGGGTCTGTTCGCCGCGGTGAGAACAAGCGAGGCGTTTATCCGCCTCGCATCCCGAGTGACGCCCATGATACAGGCGGACGCGGACCTCTCTCGTCTCGACCGCGCCATCGTCAACGCCTTCCAGGGCGGCTTCCCCGTCGTCGAACGTCCCTTCGAGCCAGCGGCGGCCGCGCTCCGCGAGCGCGGGGTGGACGTGGCGGCGACCGACCTCTGCGAGCGGGTGCGGACGCTCGACGAGGAGGGCGTTCTCTCGCGGTTCGGCGCGCTCGTCAACGCCGAGGAAATCGGCGGCACGGCGACGCTCGTCGCCATGCACGCGCCGCCCGAGCGATTCGACGAGGTGGCCGAGCAGGTGAACGCCCACCGCGAGGTCGCGCACAACTACGAGCGCGAGCATCCCCACCTGAACATGTGGTTCGTCGTCTCGGTCGCTGACGAGTCGCGGGTCGCGGAGGTGCTCGGTGACATCGAAGACGAGACGGGCCAAACGACGTACAACATGCCCAAGCGCCACGAGTTCCACGTCGGCGCGAAGTTCCTGCTCGACGGTCCCATCTCGGACGGCGACCTCGACCTCTCGAACCTCGGCCCCGACGCGGAGCCGACGGACGCCCGAACGCTGACGCCCGACGAGCGTGACCTCGTCATGGAGATTCAGGGCGGCCTACCGATTACGGAGACGCCCTACGCCGACGTGGCGGCGGCCATCGGACAGGAGCCGTCGTGGGTGGTCGAGACCATCAAGCGGTTCAATCTGGAGGGGAAGGTCCGCCGCGTCGGCGTCATCCCGAACCACTACGCGCTCGGCTACTCGGAAAACGGGATGACCGTCTGGAACGTCCCCGACGACCTCGTGATGGAGGTCGGCCCCGAAATCGCCGCGCTGGACTTCGTCACACACTGCTACCGCCGGCCGCGACACGAGGGCGTCTGGCCGTACAACTTCTTCGCCATGACCCACGGCCGCTCCGAGGAGGAAAGCAAGGCCCGCATCGAGCAGGTGCGCGAGGTCATGAGCGACTACTGGGACGTGGGCGACGACGACTGGGACACCCTGTTTTCGACGCGCATCCTGAAGAAGACGGGAATCAGACTGGACGAACGAGCCGAGGCGAACACGGAGTGAGATGATTCCGCTGGTTCACGACCTCTCCGACGAGACGGTCGTCGTCTTCGGCGGGGGGCCCGTCGGCGCGCGGAAGGCCCGCCGGTTCGCCCGCGAGGCGCGGACCGTCGTCGTCAGTCCCGCGTTCGCTGACCGCGACTTCGGCGACGCGGAACTCGTTCGGGCGGCCCCCGCGCCCGACGAGGTTGCCGACTGGGTCGAACGGTTCGCCCCGGCGCTCGTCGTCGCGGCGACCGACGACGACGACGTGAACGACGCGGTCGTCGCAGCCGCCCGAGACGCCGGCGCACTCGTCAACCGGGCCGACCGGAGCGGCGAGCGCGACGCGGGGAGCGTGGTCGTCCCGGCCACCGTCGAGGACGGCGACGTGTCGGTCGCGATTACGACCGGCGGGGCGAGTCCGGCGCTCTCGAAGCACCTCCGAGAGCGCGTCGAAGCCGAGTTGGCGGGTGCCGGCGAGATGGCCGCGTTGACCGCGGAGCTTCGGGCGGAGCTCAAGGCGTCCGACCGGTCGCCGGCCGAGCGCCGTGATGCGATTCGCGCGGTCGTGCGAGACCCGTCAGTTTGGAAGGCTTTACGTACCGGCGATGCAAATCCCCGCCAAGAGGCAGCGCGCGTGATACGAGACACACAGCGAGGTGATTCATGAGAGATTCGGGCGTCATCTCCGGTGTGAGCGTCGCCCACGACCGGGCCAGCGTTCGCGAGATAGAAGCCGCGTCGAGCGACGACGTTCAGACCGTCGTCGAGCGACTCCTCGCCCGCGACGGCGTCTCCGAGGCGTTTTCGCTCCAGACGTGTAACCGCGCCGAGGCGTACGTCGTCACCGACGACGCGGCCGACGGCCGCCGCGCGCTCGACGATTTCGCTCCCGACGTTCGAGACGGGAGCGTCCGCCACATGGACCACGAAGAGACCCTGCGCCACCTCATGCGCGTGGCGTCGGGGCTCGAATCGCTCGTCCTCGGCGAGGACCAGATTCTCGGACAGGTCAAAGCCGGCATCGAGGCCGCCCGCGAACAGGACGCCATCGGCCCGATGCTCGAAGACGCGCTCATGAAGGCCGTTCACGTCGGCGAGCGCGCCCGCAACGAAACGGCAATCAACGACGGGGCCGTCTCCCTCGGGAGCGCCGCCGTCCGGCTCGCGCGGGCCGAACTCGACGCCCCCATCGGCGAGGTGGACGCCCTCGTCGTCGGGGCCGGCGAGATGGGGACGCTCGCGACGAAGGCGCTCGCGTCGGTCGACGTGGGCGACCTCGTCGTCGCGAACCGGACGGTCGCCAACGCCCGCCACCTCGCCCGGGAGGTTCCGGGCGTCTCGACCGCCGCCGGACTGGGCAACCTCCGCGGTCGCCTCCGCGACGCCGACCTCGTCATCACAGCCACGAGCAGTCCCGACTACGTCGTCACACCGGAGCAGTTGGGCGACGCCGGCGAGACGATGCTCATCGACATCGCCCAACCGCGTGACGTGGACCCCGCCGCAGACGACCTCGGCGGCGTCCGCGTCCGCGACATCGACGATTTGGAGACGGTGACCGACCGGACCGCGGAGCGCCGCGAGCGCGCCGCCAGCGAGGTCGAGGCGATGATAGACGAGGAGTTCGACCGCCTGCTCGCCGCCTACAAGCGCAAGCGCGCCGACGAGGCCATCAGTTCGATGTACGAGGCCGCAGAGCACGTCAAGCGCCGCGAGGTGTCGACGGCGCTGTCGAAGCTCGAATCACAGGGCGACCTCACCGACGAGCAACGCGAGACGGTCGAGTCGCTCGCGGACGCGCTCGTCGGCCAAATCCTCGCCGCGCCGACCAAGAGCCTCCGCGACGCCGCCGGCGACGACGACTGGACGACCATCCAGACCGCCATGCAACTGTTCAACCCCGACTTCGGTGACCTCGGGGCGTCGGAGTCGGCCGGGCCGTCCGAGCCGTCCGGACCGTCGATCGAGTTTTCGGGTGAGCCGCCGGAGGACCTCGACCGCGAAGCGCTCGAAGGCGAGGTCCCGCGGCGCGTTCTCGAACAGCTCTCCGACGACTGACGGCGGCCGAAGCGGACGACGACCGAACCTTCTTATCCGAACGCGGGACCACTCCGCGACGATGTTACCACGCCGACCGAAAGCGACGACCCTCGTGTGTGGCTCCCGTTTCGACGCCGACCACCGAGGAACCGCCAGCCGTGGCTGTGCCCGTGCCCGCGCGTTCCCGGCCGTCGGCCGGCGTCTCGTGAACCGCCTCCGGGCGCGAGCGCGTCGACGCCTCGTCGGGGCGACTCCGGAACGACGAGTTCACGACCTCGACGGCGTCGCTCGGGCGACCGTCGTCGGCACGGTCGCGGGCGTCGCGGGCGACGGGCCGGCGGTCGAGGTCTGGCGGGGCGAGGCGAGCGCCGGCGACGACCGACGAGGGGAGAGTGATCGGCCAGTCGTCGGCCGTGCGACGCGCCCGTTCGTCCTCCGCGACCGCACCGGGGAGGTCCGGGTCCGCGTCCCGCCGGGCGGGCACGTCGCGTTCGGCGGCGGCGGGGCGACGGGAACCATCGCCCGCGGCGACGAGGTCTCGGTGACGGGACGCGTCGTCCGCGGCCGCGACCGCGGGGGACGACGGCTCCTGACGGGGCCGCGGTTCGTCGTCCGCGCGGGCAACACCTGACAATCCGGCAGAATCCTTATCGGGGTGCCACCCGACGGATTCGGCATGGCAGAACTGCTCTCGGACGACGAAATCGACGCACAGCTCGGGTCGGATTGGGAACGCGACGGCGACGAAATCGTCCGCGTCTACGAGTTCGACGACTACCTCGACGGCGTGGCGTTCGCCGCCAGCGTGGGCGAGGTGGCCGAAGAGGAGTTCCACCACCCCGAGATAACGATTCGGTACCAGGAGGTCGAAGTCCGCCTCACGAGCCACGAGGAAGGCGGCATCACGGATAAGGACCTCCGACTCGCTGACCTGTTCGACGACGAGCTGTGACAGACGACGGGACCGCGGAACTCACCTACGTCTTCCGGGTTCGTTTCCGACTCGATGCGGCGTCGGGCGTCGAGACCGACCCGCGGGAGTTCGAGACGACGGTCCGCGTCACGCCGCCGCCGCCCGGCGAGGAGGGCTGGCTGCTGTTCCGCGACGCGCTGTGGCGGGGCGAGGTGAACGACGAGCGCCACGCCCGCGACCTCGCGTCGTCGTGGCTCGACGCGCCCGTCGTCTCGTGTTCGTTCTCCGAACTCCGGACCGACGAGGCGTCGCTGGCCGCCTTCCGCGAGGCCGTCGCCGCGGACCTCGACGCGTTCAACGCCGACTCGGTCCGCGAGGTGCTCCACAAGTACTTCGGGAGCGCGATTCGCGTCGAATCGAGCGATTCGTGACGCAGGGCAAGACATTTATCCACGCCTGACGTACTGTATTGTCCGAATGGTCGCCGATGACTACGATTTCTGGCTGTTCGACCTCGATGGGACCCTCGTCGACGCCGAGTGGTCGTACACGCGCGACGTGTTCGACCGCGTCGGTGACCGACTGGGTCGTCAGTTCACGGACCGCGAAGCCGAGACCATCTGGCACGGACTCGGCGGCGCGCGCGACCCGATGCTCCGCGAGTGGGGCATCGACCCCGCCGAGTTCTGGCCCGCGTTCCACCGCGAGGAAGACCCCGTAAAGCGAGCCGAAGTGACGTACCTCCACGACGACGCCGAGCGCCTCATCGAGGAGATTCACGCCGCCGGCCGGCCGGTCGGCATCGTCACGCACTGCCAGCAGTTCCTGACCGACCCCGTGTTGGACCATCTCGACGTGCGCGACTGGTTCGACACCGTCGTCTGTTGCACCGAGGAGACGGGGTGGAAACCCGACGCCGCGCCGGTGCGGCGGGCTATCGGCGGGCTGGGGTTGGACGACCGACTCCTGACCGACGGCGGCACCGCGGGCGTCCTCGCCGGCGACGGCGAAAGCGACATCGGGGCCGCGTGGAACGCCGGTTTGGACGGCATCCACGTCGAGCGCCACGGTCCGGAACACCGCGGGCGCTGCGTGCTCGGGGAGTACCGCGTCGAGAGTTTCGACGACCTCGTTCGCTCCGGATAGGTCGGCCGATTCCGCTCACAGAGACAGAGACCACGGGAATCGCGGGGACAGCGGCCGAGAAAAGTCGCCGCTCAGGACAGCGTGTGTTCGGGCGTCGGGCGGGCGAAGATGTCGCCGGTGCTCGTGACGGCGACCTGAACGTCTTCGTACGGGAACCTGACCTCGATGCCGGGGCGCTCTTCGTCCTCGACGACGGGCCGGAGCAGTTCTTCGAGCGCGTCGGTGTCGATGTACTCGTACAGCGGCGTCTCGATGGCCGAGAGTCCGCTGTAAGACTCGACGGCCTCCACGATGACGATGCCGAGTTCTTCGTCGCCAATCCATTGCCCGACGAGTTCCCAGTTATCGTCGAGGCCGAACGTGGCCTCGGCGGCCGCGTCGGCGTGGTCTTCGAGGGCCTGCGTGACTGCGGAGGCGCCGACGGCGAGCGCGGAGTCGACGCTGTCGTCGTCGACGATGCCGCGCACGCGCTGGAGGACAGTCGCGAGGTCGCCGGGGCCGGCCTTCTGGACGTACTCGGTGACGCCGGCGGTCGAGGCGACGTCGGCAACCTCGGACCACTCTTTCGCCGTGAACAGGAGGATGGGGATGTCCGCGTGCTCCTGTCGGACGGCCTTGACGAGCGGTACCCCGTTTGGGAGGACGAGCGAGTCGCTCACGACGCAGTCGACCGACTCGGCGGCGATGACGTCGAGCGCCTCCGTCGCCGTCTCGGCGGTGAGAAAGGAGACGGCGTCGAGTTGGCGGAACGCGGCGGCCGAGAGGGCGAGCATCTCGGGTCGTCGTCGACGTGTAGGACCTTCAGCGGGCGGTTCATATACCAGTTATACACACTACGTGGATAAAAACGTTCCACTTAGTTTATACTTCAGCGGAACGCGAATATCTGAACCGCCCGCGGCGACTTTCTAAAGGGTTACCGGGGTGTTTGGCCCCTCTCGAACCCTACGAGGTCGGCAAAGACATCGTCGCTCGCCGCGAGCGCGTCGCGGAGCGAGTCGACGCCGGGTTTCTCGATTCGGGCCGGGTTCGCGAGGACGGCGACCGGCTGTGTCCCGAGCGAGACGAAGTCGAGTCCGAGCGAGTCGGCGGTCGCGCGGAGGCCGAGTCCCGCGTCGGCGCGGCCGGCGGCGACCGCCCGCGCCGGGCTCTCGAACGCCTTCGTCCCGCGGTCGAACCCTTCGATTGACTCCTCGAGTTCGTGGCGGGTCGTCCCGCGCTCGTCGGCAAGGGCGGCGACCGCGTGTCCGAGGTCGGTCCGCAGGCCGGAGTTCGAATCCCGGTTGATAAAGCGGAGGTCGTCGTCCACGAGGTCCGCGAGGCCGGACACGCCGTCGGGGTTGCCGGCGGGGACGACGAGTCCCCACTCGCGGGTCCACGAGCCGAGTTCGACCGCGTCGATGTCGTCGATGGCGTCGCCCCGGTCGCCCGCGACGACGGCCACGTCAGAGATGCCGTCTCGGAGCCGCCGCAGGCCCTCGCGGGAGCCGAACGGGAGATACCGCGGCGACGACACGCGGTCGAGGATGCGCGAGAGCGCGGGGTCGTCCTCGCCGACGCCGAGCAGTGCCGGCGCGCGAACGTCGGGCGAGAACAGGTGAACCGTTACCGACTCGCCTTCCGCGAGGTACTCCACGTCGGCCGAAACCTCGACGACGCCGTCGGCCTCGACGAGGCTCGTCGTCGCGCCGGACCCCTTGTCGACGGGGTAGACGAGCGTCTCTCCGTCGCCGTCAGCGACGAGTCCGACGGGCATGAGCCGCGTCCGGCCCTCGGCGTACCGCTCGCGGGCGGCCATCGTCCCCTCGACCGTCGCGGTCCGGGGCTCCGGGAGGCCCGCGGCGTCGCGGACCGCCGGCGCGACGAACGTCCGGAAGATGGTGAGCGCCGACACCGGATAGCCCGGCAGGCCGATGTAGGCGCTCCCCTCCCCGAGCGTGCCGACGAGCATGGGTTTGCCGGGCTTGACGGAGACGCCGTGAAGCAGGAGTTCGCCGCGCTCGTCGACCACGCGGTAGATGACGTCGACCGCGCTCGCGGACGTGGAGCCAGACGAGAGCACGAGGTCGCACTCGTCGGCCGCCCGCCGAAGCAGGCGCTCCATCTCCTCGTAGTCGTCGCCCGCGTGGGGGTAGAGCTTCGGTACGCCGCCGGCCTCCTCGACCCCCGCGGCGATGGTGTAGGAGTTCACGTCGTAGATTTCGCCCGCCTCGGGGCGGAGGTCCTCGCCCGGCCGGACGAGTTCGTCGCCGGTCGAGACGATACCCACGGTCGGCTTCCCGCGGACCGGAACCTCGTCGACGCCGAGCGCCGACAGCAGGCCGATTTCGCGGGGCGTCAGGCGCGTCCCGGGGCCGAGGGCGCGCGCGCCGGCGGCGATGTCGGTCCCGGCGGGCATCACGCTGTCGCCGGGGGCGACCGACGAGTAGACGACGAGCGAGCCGTCTCGCTCCTCGGTTCGTTCCACGATGACGACGGCGTCCGCGCCCGGCGGCATCACCGCGCCGGTGGAGATTTCGACGGCGGTTCCGGAGTCGACCGCCACGTCCGGTTCGTTCCCGGCGTGGACCGCTCCGGCGAGGTCGAGTTCGACCGGGTCGGCCTCGTCCGCGCCGAAGGTGTCGCGGGCGCGGACCGCGTAGCCGTCCATGCTCGCGCGGTCGAAGCCGGGGACGTCGAGTTCGGCGTCGATGCGCTCGGCGAGGACGCGGCCGCGGGCGTCGTCGAGCGCCACGGTCTCGGCGTCGGGCGTCAGGTCGAGCGACGCGATAGCCTCGCGGGCGTCCTCGGGTGAGGCGAGGTCGCGGAACTGCTTTCTCATGCGGACCACTCCCAGCCCTCGACGGCGACCGTGTCGCCCTCGTCGTAGCCCTCTATCTCCTCGGGGACGACGACCCAGCCGTCCGCGAGCGCGACGCTGGAGAGGATGCCCGACCCGCTCGTCCGGGTCGGCTCGGCGGTCGCCTCGTCGCCCGACGCGTCGAGTTTGACGCGGGCGAACGTCCGCGTACCGGGCGAACTCGGGAGTTTCCTGGTGAGCGTCGCCTCCTGCGTCGGCAGGGGGCGCTCGGGGAGCGAGCCGACGTGCTTCAGCACCGGCCGCAAGAACTGGAAGGCGTTGACGACGCAGGCGACCGGGTAGCCGGGAAGCATGACGACGGGCGTGCCCTCGACCACGCCGACCGCGACGGGGTGGCCGGGTTTGAGGGCGACGCCGTGAACGAGTACCTCACCGATATCGTCGATGACCTCGGGGATGAGGTCGCGTTCACCGACCGACGACCCGCCGGTGGTGACGACAACGTCGTGGTCGAGGTCGGACTCGACGGCCTCGCGGAGCAGGTCGGCGTCGTCGACGACGATGTCGCGGTAGCTCGCTTCGCCGCCCCAGCGTTCGACCAGCCGGGAGACGGTCAGGCCGTTGGTCTCGATGACCTCGCCGGGGCCGGGGTCGGACTCGACGAGTTCCTCGCCGGTCGGGATGACGGAGACGCGGGGGCGTTCGAACACCGTCACCTCCTCGACGCCGACGGAGCGAAGCAGGCCGATATCCGACGGGCGAAGCTCGTGACCGGCCTCGAACAGCGGGGTTCCCTCGCGGACGTCTTCGCCGCGCTCCCCGACGTTCTCGCCCTCCGCGAGCGCGTCGAACACTTCGAGTTCGTCGCCGAGGCGCTCGGTATGTTCGACCATCACGACGGCGTCGGCCCCGTCGGGCACGTCGCTGCCAGTGTGGACGCGGGCGGCGGTCCCCGGTTCGACCGGGCCGTCGACGATGCGGAGGACGTTCGGCGACCGGCCGCTCGCGCCGAAAGTGTCCGACGCGCGAACGGCGTAGCCGTCCATGGCGGCGCGGTCGTAGCCGGGCACGTCGGCGGGCGCGACCGCGTCCTCGGCCAGCGCCCGGCCGTCGGCCTCGGCGAGCGGTCGGCGCACGGTTCGGTCGTGCGGCGTCGCCGCCGCGAGAAGTTCCTCGCGGGCGTCCGACAGCCGCGTTCGTTGCTTGAACCCGGCCGTGCGTCGGTCGTCGTGGTTCATACCGACCCTTCGGTTCGGGGGGCAAAAAGCGTCGGCCTCGGGCGCGGCGGCTGGCGATTCCAGAATCGGACGATGGTGTCTCGCGCTCGCGCGAGCGCGCGGGACCGCCGGGTTTTTCGACCCCGGCTCCCTATGAGCGTTCATGTCAGCACTGCGCGACGCGCTGTCCGACCTCCCGGACGCGGTGTTCGCCGACCTGTTGGAGTCCGAGACGTCCTATCTCTTGGTCCTCGACCTCCCGGGCGTGACCGCCGAGACGGCGGAGCTTCGGGTCGAGAAAGGCCGATTGGTCGTCGAAGCGCGACGCGACAAACGGCTTCCCGCCGAGTTCGACTACGTCCGCGAGGAACGACCGCTGTTCCTCGACGCCGAAGTTCCCCTCCCGCCTGACGCCGTGGCCGACGAGGCCGAGGCGTCGATGGAACGCGGGACGCTGGAAATCCGGCTCCCCAAGCGCGAGGCCGCCTCCGAGCGGACCATCCCCATTACCACCGGCGACGAAGACGCCTGACGAGGCGGGTGGTCACGCTGGTCAACCTCCGCGCCTACTGGCGGTTCCTCGTCGTCCTGTATCAGTTCTTTCCGCTCATCGTCGCGTACACCCGTGACAAGCGGAAGTACCTCCTGTTCGGCGGCGGCCGACGCGTCACGACCGAGATGCGCGTCGAGCGCGCCGACGTCCTCCTGGAGTCGCTACTGACGCTCGGGCCGACGTTCATCAAGCTCGGACAGCTCCTGTCGACGCGCCCCGACATCCTCCCGCCGGAGTACATCGAGGTGCTCGGCAGCCTCCAAGACGACGTGCCGGCCGCGCCGTGGGACGAGTCGAAGGCCGTCCTCGAAGCCGAACTCGGCCCCGTCGAAGAAGCGTTCGACGCGTTCGACAGCGACCCGATAAGCGGCGCGAGCCTCGGTCAGGTGTACGTCGCGGAGTACGAAGGCGAGAAGGTCGCCGTCAAGGTCCGCCGCCCTGGCATCGAAGACCTCGTCGAAGCCGACCTCCGAGTGATTCGGTGGTCGATGCCGCTTCTCATGCGCTTTATCGGTGAGGGGCGGGCGTTCTCGCTTGAGAACCTCGCCGACGAGTTCGCCAAGACCATCCGCGAGGAGATGGACTACGCCGAGGAGGCCGAGACGCTCGTCGAGATACAGGAGAACTTCGCGGACGACGACACGCTCGTCATCCCCGAGCCGATTCCCGAGCGCTCCGACGACCGGGTGCTCACGATGGAGTACCTCCCCGGAACCAAGATAAACAATATCGACGCGCTGGACGACCTCGGCATCGACCGCACGGAGTTGGCGACGAACCTCCAGCGAATCTACCTCCAGATGATTGTCGACGACGGCGTCTTCCACGCCGACCCCCACCCGGGGAACCTCTCCGTGACCGACGACGGGCGCATCATCTTCTACGACTTCGGGATGCACGGAGAGGTCGACCCGTTCATCCAGGACAAAATCGTGGAGTTCTACATCGCCGTCGCCAACCAAGACGTCGACGGCATCCTCGACACGCTCATCGAGATGGGGACGCTCAGCCCGAACGTCGACCGGCAGGTGATGGGCGACGTGATGGAACTCGCCATCGCCGACGCCCGCGGCGACGACATCGAGCAGTACCGCGTCAACCAAATCCTCGAACAGGTCGAATCGACCATCTACGAGTTCCCGCTGCGACTCCCGCGGAACCTCGCGCTCGTGCTCCGGGTCGCCGGCGTCGTCGAGGGCGTCTGCGTCACGCTCGACCCCGAGTTCGACTTCATCTCGGTGGCGACCGACTACCTGACCGAGGAGGGCTACCGCGAGGAGAGCGTCCAGAAAATCATCGAGGGCGTCGGCCAGCAGGGCCAAAAGACCGCCCAGTCGCTGTTCCGCGTGCCGCCCAAACTCGAACGCGTCCTCGACCGGGCGGACCGCGACAACCTGACGCTCAACGTCCGGCTGGAGGACAACCGGGGCGTCCTCGACAAGCTGGCGAAGCGACTCATCTACGGCATCTTCCTGTCGTTCGGCTTCGTCTCGACGGTCATCATCTACGCGCTGAACCCGGAGAACCTCGTCGCGGTCGGCGCGGCGGGCGTACCGACGGGCGTCGTCGCCCTGCTCCTGTGGCGGTCGTTCCGCTCGCGGAAGGGTATCCGGACGACGCCGCAGTTCACCCGGCAGAACCTCAAAGAGCGCCGCAGAGAGTAATCAAAGCTGAGAATCGGGCGCGTAAGTTTATCGGCTCTCGCGGACACACTCTCGGTCATGACGGAGTGGCGAGCGGTGTCCGTGGGGGTGTGTCTCGCCGCGTGCACTGAGTCGCTCGTCTACGCGATGACGGGGCAGTTCACGCTCGTCGGCGGGGTCACGGGGAGCGCGCTCGCCGGCTACGTCGTCGGCACCGACCCCGCCGACGGCGGCTGGCACGGCCTCATGGCCGGCGTCGTCTGGGGCTGTCTGCTCATGCCGCTGTCGGTGCTTTTGACGTTTCTCGAGCGGACGCCGATTCTCTTTCCGTTCCAGTACGTCATCCCGCTGGTCGAGACGCCCGGCGAGCTGACGACCGCCATCATGCTCGCGCTCGCGCTGCCGAACGTCGCGTCCGGGGCGCTCGGGAGCCGCGCCAGACGCGACGCGACGGGGACGTGGTTCGACCCGGAGATGGCCGAGGTCGACGCGGTCGAAGACGCCTGACCGAACCGGCCGACGGCCGCGCATTCCACGGCAGAGATTCGCGTGCGAAGACGGTTCCAAACCGTTTATACCCTCCATCCGATAACGGAGAGACATGGCGAAAGAGCAGAAGCAGGTGCGCGAGCTCCAAGAAGGAAGCTACGTCATGATGGAAGAAAAGCCGTGCAAAATCAACGCTTACAGTACCGCCAAGCCGGGCAAGCACGGCAGCGCGAAGGCGCGCGTCGAAGCCCGCGGCGTCTTCGACAGCAAGAAGCGCTCGCTCTCCCAGCCTGTCGACGCGAAGGTGTGGGTGCCCATCATCGAGCGGAAGCAGGGCCAGGTCGTCTCCGTCACCGGTGAGGACGCCCAGATCATGGACCTCGAGACGTACCAGACGTTCACGATGCGCATCCCCGAGGAAGAAGACCTCAACCCCGAAGACGAGATCGAGTACCTCGAGTACGAAGGCCAGCGAAAGATCGTCTAAACGGGGGGCCACAGAGATGTTCCCCGGAGCAACCGCAGACCGCGAGGTCGCTGACTACGTCCTTCTCGGCGCTCCGCTCGACATCTCGACGTCCTTCGAACCCGGAACCCGTTTCGGACCGAATCGAATCCGTCGGTTCGCCGAGTCGTTCGACGACTACGACCGGCGTACCGACCAGTTTTTCACCGACTTGCGCGTCCACGACGCGGGCGACATCCGCGCGTGGGACGACGCACCTGAGTACGTCGACTGGCTCGCCGGGAGCGTCCGCGACGCCGTCTGGGACGACGCCGTCCCCGTCGTCCTCGGCGGCGAACACACCGTCACCGCTGCGGGCATCACCGGCGTCGAACCCGACGTGTTCGTCTGCCTCGACGCCCACCTCGACCTCCGCCGCGCGTACGACGGCAACGAGTGGAGCCACGCCACCGTCACCCGCCGCGTCCTCGACGAACTCGGCGTCGACGAGGCCGTGATTCTCGGCGCGCGAACCGGCTCGCCAGACGAGTGGGAGCGCGCCGCGGCCGACGACGTGACCGTGGTCGAACCCGAGGCCGTCCCCGACTGGGAGCCGGAGTTCGACGGCGACCAGTCCGTCTATCTGAGCGTCGATATCGACGCCGCGGACCCGGCGTTCGCGCCCGGCACGGGCACCAAAGAGCCGTTCGGCCTCACCTCCCGGGAGATGCGAGACGTGGTCCGAGCGGTCGCACCTCACGCCGACGGCTTCGACGTGGTGGAGGTCAACGACCGCGACGACGGACAGGCCGCGTCGCTGGCGGCGAAGCTCCTCCGGGAGTTCGTCTTCTCGCACGCCGCCGGGCGGTCGTAAGCGACTGACGGTCGGGCGGAGCGCCGACCGCTGGACGGTCGCCACGAACCGCCGGTCACGCGCGCCGCCGCCGACATCGCGAACCACCGAACCGCGCACCGTCCCGCTCCTTACAAGTCCCCGAGTCACCACTCCCCGGTATGCAGCTCTCCGACATCGTCGCCCGACTCGACGAGACGCTCGCGACCGACGACTTCGCCGACGTGGACGCCAGCGCCAACGGCTTGCAGGTCGGTCCCGACGAGAAATCGGTCGAGAACGTCGCCTTCGCGGTCGACGCCGCGGAAGCGACCATCGACGCCGCGCTCGACGCCGACGCCGACCTGCTCGTCGTCCACCACGGCCTCGTCTGGGGCGGCCTCGACCGGCTGACCGGCCGCGACTTCGACCGCATCGAGCCGCTGGTTCGCGGCGACCTCGCGCTCTACGTCTCGCACCTCCCGCTTGACGGCCATCAGGAACTCGGCAACGCCGCCGGCGTCGCGGACCACCTCGGCCTCGGGGACGCCGAGCCGTTCGGCTCGCTCGGCCCGATTCACATCGGGCAGGCGGGGACCTTCGAGTCGCCGCAGACGGCCGACGAGATTCGGGCGGCGCTCGACGAACTCGACGGGAGCGCGGGCACGACCGTCCTCGACTTCGGCCCCGACGAGATTTCGTCGGTCGGGGTCGTCACCGGCTCCGGCGTCGATTGGCTGGACGAGGCCATCGACCGCGGCGTCGACGCGCTCGTCACCGGCGAGGGCAAACAGAAGGTGTATCACGAGGCGCGCGAAGCCGGCATCTCGGTGTTCCTCGCGGGCCACTACGCGACCGAGACGTTCGGGGTGCGGAGCCTGCGCGACCTCGCAGACGAGTGGGGGCTCGAAACCGAGTACGTCAGCCATCCGACCGGGTTGTAGGGGCGACCGAACGTCTGACAACCCGCGGCACGGCCTCGCCGGACCGGGGCGTTCAAACGCTCGGCCGACGCACTCCCTCGCATGAGCGACCACGACGATGACGGCTACGAGATGCCGGACCGCGAGGAGTTTCAACACGACCCGCTGGGCCACGCCGAGGTCCGCGGCGGCATGACCGTCGGCGAGTTGGTCGAGCAGTACGGCCACGCGGGCATCGGCGCGGCCGACGTACACGAGGCCGCCGACATCTACGCCGAGATGCTGGCCGACGACGACTGCACGGTGTTCATGTCGCTGGCCGGTGCGATGGTTCCGACCGGGATGCGCAAGGTCGTCTCCGACCTCATCCGCGACGGCCACGTGGACGCCCTCGTGACGACGGGCGCGAACCTCACCCACGACGCCATCGAGGCCATCGGCGGCAAACATCATCATGGGTCTCAGAACCACGGCGAGAAGACCGAACGCGAGCACGACGAGACGCTCCGCGACGAGGAGGTCGACCGCATCTACAACGTCTACCTCCCGCAGGAGCATTTCGCGCTGTTCGAGTCCCACCTTCGCGACGAGGTGTTCCCGGCGCTGGAAGAGGAAGGGACCGTCAGCATCGCCGCCCTCTGCCGCGAACTCGGTCGCGCCAACAGCGAGGTCAACGACCGCGAGGGAGTCGAGGAGGACGCCGGCGTCGCCGCCGCGGCCTACGAGGCCGACGTGCCCATCTACTGTCCGGCGGTGCAGGACTCCGTCCTCGGCTTGCAGGCGTGGATGTACTCGCAGACCTCGTCGTTCTCGCTGGACGCGCTGGCCGACATGACGCCGCTGACCGACCTCGCGTACGACGCCGACACGGCCGGCTGTCTCCTCGTCGGAGGTGGCGTCCCGAAGAACTTCACGCTCCAGACGATGCTCGTCACGCCCGGCGCGTACGACTACGGCGTCCAGATTACGATGGACCCCGCCGCGACCGGCGGGCTCTCGGGCGCGACGCTCGACGAGGCGCGCTCGTGGGGCAAGCTGGAGAAGGACGCCCGCAACACGACGATCCTCGGCGACGCGACCATCATGCTCCCGCTGCTCGTCGCCGCGGCGCGCGAGCGCATCGAGTAACGCCGCGAGGAGCCACGACCGGCCGCAGACGGGCGCGACTGCCGCGGCGCTCCGCCCTCTCGGCCGTCGCGGCCCGTCGCGTCAGGTGGGATACCTTTTTGCCCGGCGAGCACCCTTCCATGCCAACGAATGGCACGAAAGGGTGCGCAGGGCGTTCGCGTCTGTCTCGACATCTGGCACCCCGACTGCTGGACGCTCCAAGTGACCGCGGAGACGAGCGGCGGCCTGCTCGGTCACGGCGTCCACGAGATAGACGGCCTCGCCAACGGGCGTTTCACCGCCTACGCCGATACGGCCGAGGAAGTCGACGAACTGGTCGGGGCCGTCCGCGAGTCCCCCCTGACCGAGTCGGTGTGGGAGACCGACGAGCACGACGGCGACGCCGGGGTGCCGGGGAGCGCGGCCCGCGGTATCGTCGTCCGCTACGACCTCGGGAACTCCATCAACGACGCCCTCGTCTCCCGCGGGTTCATCCCCGACGAGCCGGTTCGGATGCAAGGCGGCCGCGAGCGCTGGACCGTGCTCGTCCACGAGACGCGCCAGACCGTCCACGAGCGGCTAGAGGAGATTCGAGCGGAGCGAAACGCCGACATCGACGTGGAACTCATCACCGCCCCCGAAGACGGCGGCGGCATGTTCCGGACCGACGCGCTCTCCGAACGCCAGCGCGAGGTGTACGAACTGGCCCGCCGCCGCGGCTACTACTCCTGGCCCCGCGAGGTGAGCGCCGCGTCGCTGGCGGCCGAGCTGGATATCTCGAAGGCGACGCTCCTCGAGCACCTCCGGAAAGCCGAATCGAAACTGCTCGGGGACTACTGACCCCGCTTTTCGGTTCTCCGGGTCGAAAGCCGACGGGTCGGCGCTCACCCCACTCATGAGAGGGAGGGGTACTTTACGCGACAACTGACCCATGTGATAGCATGTCATCGGTGGACGTGAACGACGGACGGAGCCTCTCGCGGGACATCGGGCTGTTCGGCGCGGTGAGCACCGTGGTCGCGGGCACCCTCGGCGCGGGGCTGTTCGTCACCCTCGGCACGGCGAGTTCGACGACGGGACCGAGCGTCATCCTCGTCGTCGTCCTCTCGGGGCTGCTCGCGATGAGTATCGCGCTCAACTACGGCTGGATGGCGACGATTTTCCCCGGCGCGGCCGGGTCGTACGCCTACGTCTCGCGGGCGTTCGACAGCCGACTCCCCGGCTTCGTCGTGACGTGGTCGAAGTGGCTCGGCTACATGGCCGCCGACGCCGTCCTCGCCATCGGATTCGGGAGCTACTTGCAGGTGTTCTATCCCTCGGTCGACCCGACGCTCGCCGGGTTCGGCCTGCTCACGGCCCTCTTTCTGGTCAACCTCGTCGGCGCGAAGAGTTACAGCGTCTCGCAGAACGCCATCTTCGGCTTTCTCATCCTGTCGATACTCGTGCTCGTCGGCCCCGGGTTGCTGAACATCGACGCCGCGAACTACCAGCCGTTTTTCACCGGCGGCTTCGACGGCTTCGTCGCCGCCGCGGTCCCGCTGTTCTACGCCTACATCGGCATCGCCGTCGCCGGGCAGATGGGCGCGGAGGTGAAGAACCCCTCGCGGAACCTCCCCCTCGCGATGGCCGGCGGGACGGCCATCCTCATCTTCCTGTACGTGCTGACCGCCGGCGTCATCTACGGCGTCGTCGGCGACTACACGGTCCTCGCGAACTCGGCGCGACCGCTGTCGACGGCCGCGGAGGTGTTCCTCGGCGATATCGGTACCGCCATCGTCGGCATCGGCGGCCTGCTCGCCACCGCGTCGTCGGTCCACGCGGTCATGGCCGCGGGCATCAAGATGCCCTACTCGTGGGCGTGGGACGAGGTGTTCCCCAAGCAGTTCTCGGCGGTCTCCGACCGCTTCGGGACGCCCCACTGGTCGCTGTTGACGCTCTACGTCGTCGCCTCGGGCCTCACCTTCTGGAGCACCGGCCTCAGTCAGGCCATCGCCATCGCCACGTTCAGCTACCTCATCGCCTACGCCGCGGTGTCGATAACGGTGCTGTACGTGCTGTACAGCCGCACCGACCTCCGCGCGGAGGCGGGCTTTTCGCGCCCGACGCTGCTCACGGTGACGGGACTCGTCGGCTCGCTCGGCGCGGTCGGACTCCTGACCGAGGCGTACAAGGGCTCGCTGTCGATTTACGTCCCGTGGGTCGCCGTCGGCCTCGTCGTCTTCGGCGTCTACTGGTATCGCGGCCAACAGAAGGACCACGACGTGGAGGCCATCCTCGGGACGCTCCCCGGCGTCCCCTCCGACGAGTACAACCCCTCGGTCCGCGGGGTGAGCGATGACTGACGACGCGACGCCGCGGGGGGACCGCTCGGACGACTCCGACTTCGACCCCAACCCCGACCCAGACTCCGACGCCGACTTCGATTCCGCCTCCCGCGTCGACCCCGACGAGACCATCGACCTCTTGCAGGAGCTCGTGCGGATTCCGAGCCCGTACTTCGAGGAGGCCGAGATAAGCGAGTTCGTCTACGACTGGTTGGACGCCCGCGGACACGACCCCGACTACAACCACGTGAGCGAACCGGACATCACGGCGTACGAGGGCGACAACGTCGTCGCCCGACTGGCGGGCGCTGACCCGGACGCGCCGACGCTCCTGTTGAACGCCCACATGGACACCGTGAAACTGGTCGAAGACTGGGACGAAGACCCCTGTTCCGGCCGCATCGAGGACGGAAAACTGTACGGACAGGGTGCGTGCGACATGAAAGGCGGCCTCGCGGCCGTCATGGCCGCCTTCGACGCGCTCGCCGGCTGTGACCTCGCCGGCGACGTGCTCCTCACGGCCGTCGTGGACGAGGAAGGACCCTACGGACTCGGCACCGACCGCCTCATCCGCGACGGCGTCGTCGACGACTGCGACGCCGCCATCGTCACTGAACCCGGCCCGATTCTCGCACAGGGGGATATCGAAAACCCGGCGCTCCTCCTCGGCGCGCGCGGCCGCTACTTCTACGATATCGAAGTGCGCGGGGAGGCCGCACACGGCTCGAAGCCGGACACCGGCGTCAACGCGGTTGTCGAGGCCGGTAGACTCGCGGCCGCGCTCGACGACCTCGACGTGGGCGACCACCCGAAACTCGGGTCGGGGTCGACCTGCCCGCTGAAAATCGAGGGCGGCAGTCAGACGCTTTCTGTCCCCGAGCGCGCTCGCCTCATGGTCGACCGCCACGTCGTCGTCGGTGAGACCCTCGAAGACGCCCGCGCCGACGCCGAGCGCGCCGTCGAGGAACTCGGCTTGGAGAGCGAGGTCGACGTGGGCTTCCGCGAAGCGCCCGACGAGGGCATCCGCTACGGCCCCTACGTGACCGACGAGGACCATCCGCTCGTTTCGGCCCTCTCAGACTCGACTCGCGCGGTCTCCGGCGTCGACCCCGCCTACGGCTACTTCTCCAGCGTCGGCGACTTCAACTACCTCGGTGACCGCGTCGGCCTTCCGACGGTCATCGTCGGCCCCGACGGCGAGAACATCCACGCCGCCGGCGAGTTCGTCTTCACCGACGACGTGGTCGACGTGGCCGACATCGTCGCCGACGCCGCCGTCCGATTCCTCGGCTGAGGCGGCGTCCGTGCCCGCTCCCGAGGCCGCACGTTCTCAACGCCGAGAACCGGGCGCAAACACCTAACAGTCGGGACCGGCACCTCGGACGCAATGACAGCGCCCCGTCTCACGTCGGTCGTTTCGGACCGCACCGACGTCGAACTCGCCGCCGTCTTCGAGCGCATCTGGGGGGCGCGGGGCTACCAGACGCGCGTCCGCTTCCGCGGTCCTGACGTACACGTGGACGCTGTCGGGAAGACGCCCGAGGGCGCGAAACGCGAGCTCCGAATCTGGATTACGTCGACGGGAACCGTCACCGCGGACAAGGCGAGCGCGTTCGTCCGGCGGTGCGAGCGCGCCGGTATCGAACCCTACGTGGCGGCGGTCGGCGGCGGCCGCGTCGCACCCGACGCCCACCGCCCCGGGCTCGTCGTCCTCGACGCACCGGCCATCGCCGTCGAAATCCGCGAGACGGGCGTCGAGTCGTTCGTCCGCAACCTCGCCGCCGAGGGAGACGGTGAGAGCGACGGCGAGAGCGGGGGTCTCGGCTCCGAAGGCGACGGCGACGCCGAAGACCCGGAAGCCCCGGAGGACGACGAGGCCGACCGACTCACCCGCCGCGAGGCACTCACGAAGGCCGGTACCTACGTCGCCGGCGGCCTCGTCACCTACCTCGCCGTCGAGCGCGTCTCCGATTTCGTCCAGCGGTCCCCGAAACTCCGCGCCGCGGTCGCCCGCCGTGTGGCGTGGCTCGACGCCCGCCTCCCGGACGTGCGCCTCCCGACCGTCGAGTGGTCGGTCCCGACGCCGCAGCCGCTCTCGGAGGAGTCGACCCTGCCGAACCGAACGACTGCGGTCTCGACGCCGGCGAACGCGACGACGATTCCCTACGCCGACCTCCGGGAGCGCCCCGAGACGTACACGGGGACGGCCGTCACCTACGCCGGCCGCGTCGAGGAGACGATGGAACGCGACGAGCTCCGGCTGGCGCTCGTCGCCGTCGAGGACGACCGGGGACGACTCAGCGGCGACGTGGTCGCTCGCTGGCCGACCGGCCGGTTTTTCGACGACGACATCGGCTTTCGACTGCTCGCCGACGAGCGCGTCCGGTTCTGGGGCGTCGTCGCCGGCGAAGGCTCGATTTCGGGCGGCGTGCAGTACCCTCGCATCGACGTGTCCGTGTTAGAGAAGTCGTGAGCGAGTCGGTTGCGGGGCGGGCGAAACCGATGGTGATTACTCGGGTGCGGAGCGAAAACGAAGTGGCCGATGACGACGGCACCGTTCCGAACCGAACTAGGCACTCGGTGATGCGGAGCCCTATGAGTGCCGAGGCCACTCTCTCACTCGAAATCCATCAGCCCGCAGCCTGTGTCACGCGACCCGGTGTAGTTGTCGCTCGACTCTCTTAAGCCTGCTTTCGGTTCGACGGGACAGAGAACGGTGCGCGTACTACAACAAACTCGGTCACAAACACACAGAAAGACACAATGACTTCAGTCGTGATTTTGGCACTCGCGGCGAGCGTCCCAATCGTCGTCGCGTTCGTCCTCCTCGCCGGGCTTCGGTGGTCGGCGGCGCGGTCGATGGGGGTCGGATGGGTGTTGGCGACGGCGCTGGCGTTCGCAGTGTGGGGTATGGAGCCGACAGCGTGGGCGGGAGCCGCGGTGTACGGCGCGCTTGAGGGGCTCAACATCGTCCTCATCGTCTTCGGGGCGATTCTGCTCATGAACTACTTGGAGGTCAGCGGCTCCATCGAGACGATTCGGTGGTACTTCCGCCGGCTGGAGCGCGACCGCCGCATCCAGTTGCTCCTCATCGGCCTCGGCTTCGAGACGATTATCGAGGGCGTCGCGGGCTTCGGGACGCCGGGAGCGCTGGCCGCGCCGCTATTTATCGGCCTCGGCTTTCCCCCACTGGCGGCGGCGGTGTTCGGGCTGTTTTTCAACGCGCCGAACCCGCAGTTCGGGGCCGCGGGGACGCCGATTATCGGCGGCGTCAGCCAAATCGAGTCGATTCTCCCGGCGGCGATGGCGGGCGGACCGTTCCGGCAGTTAGTCTCGGCGTGGACCGGCGTCATGACCGGGCTGACGTTCGCGTTCTGGGGGCTCCTCGGCGTGTTCCTGCTGGTCTACTGGTTCGGTGACGACGACGAGCGGTCGATTCGCGGGGCCGCGCGAGCCGCCGCGCCCATCGCGCCGTTCGCGCTCGTCCTCGGCGGGCTGACCGGCGCGGTGCAGCTCGCCGTCGCGTGGTTCATCGGACCGGCGCTCCCCGATATCGCCGCCGGGTTCGTCGTCCTCGCCGTCGGCGTCGTGATGGCCGACCGGGACGTGCTCGTCCCGTCCGAGCGGTGGACGTTCCCCGACCGGCGAGGCTGGCTCGACGAGTGGTTAGGCGGTCTCGACCCGTCGTCGCTCGACACCGAAGAACCGCGAAAGCGGATGCCGGTCTGGATGGCGTGGGCACCGTACGTCGCCGTCGCGCTCGTGCTACTGGTCACGCGCTGGCCGACGCTCGACCTCGTGTCCGTCTTACAGGGGTTCACGGTCGGGCCCTACCGGATATTCGGGTACGAGACGATGGAGTGGTCGCTGGCGTATCTCTACCTCCCGGGGACGATGCCGTTTCTCCCCGTCGCCGTTCTGACCGGCCTGTTCTACCGGATGGACGCCGGCGAGATGGCCGACGCTTGGGTCGAGTCCGGGCGGCAGGTCGCGACGGCGGCGGTGACGCTCGTCGTCGCCGTCTCGCTCACGCAGGTCATGATTCAGTCGAGCATCAATCCCACCGGCACCGTCGGGATGATGAACGTCCTTTCGTTGGTGTTGGCCGAAGGGGCGGGGGCGGCGCTTCCCGTCGTCGCCCCGTGGATCGGCGCCCTCGGGACGTTCGTCACCGGGAGCAACACCACGTCGGACATCCTGTTTAACGCCCTGCAGTACAACGCGGCCGCCGACGTCGGTATCTCCCGCGCGCTCGTCGTCGCTATTCAGAACGTCGGCGGCGGCGTCGGGAACATGATATCGGTCCTCAACATCGCCGCCATCTCCGGCGTCATCGGTATCGCGGGCCGCGAGGGCGACATCCTCCGGAAGGTGGTCGTGCCGACCGTCGTCTTCGCGCTGTTCGCCGGCGCCGTCGGGTCGCTTCTGGTCTACGTCGTCGCCCCCGGCGTGTTCTAGGCGGCGGTGAGGCGGCGGGAGGGCGGCGGGAGGACAGTGGGGCGGCGGTGAGGCGGTCGGGCGACGCCGGTCTCCGAGAGAGCGAACCACTTTTGGGCCGATTCGTGAAACGGACCCCATGCAGCGACTCGAGGAGTCACTACACGAAGCGCCCATCATCGACAAGGACGGCTACTCCTACCTCGTCCATCCAATCAGCAACGGCGTGCCGATGCTCGACCCGCAACTCCTGCGCGAGGTCGTCGTCGGCATCACCCGCGCCGCCGACCTCGACGTGGACAAAATCGTCGCCCCGGAGGCGATGGGCATCCACATCGCCACCGCGCTCTCCCTTCAGACGGACGTGCCGCTCGTCGTCATCCGCAAGCGCGAGTACGGCCTCGACGGCGAAGTCGCGCTCCACCAGACGACCGGCTACTCCGAGTCGGAGATGTTCATCAACGACATCGAAGACGGGGACCGCGTGCTCATCGTGGACGACCTGCTTTCGACCGGCGGGACGCTCGCGGCCATCTGCGGCGCGCTCGACGACATCGGCGCGGACATCTCCGACATCGTCGTCGCTATCCGGAAGGTCGGCGAGACCGCCCTCGACGACACCGACTACGAGGCGACGAGCCTCGTTGACATCAGCGTCGACGAGGACGGCGTCGAGATTCACTGAGCGAGAACGCAGAGTCACAGCGGCCACGCTCACTGGAGAACCCGACGGCGATGCCGGCTTTTCCCCCTCCCACAGATATGCACGAATGTGCTCAATTTGGAGCATTGGTAGCTCGAAATACGCTCGAACGCGAAACTATTATTGAACGGGAGTCGCTCGTGGCGAGTACAGATGTCAGACGAGAGCGGTGAACTCGGCCTCGAATACGAAATCGACGACCGGCCACCGTTGCTGGAGTCGATTCTCCTCGGGATACAGCACGTCTCGGTGATGATCGTCCCGGCGACCGCCGTGGCGTTCATCGTCGCGGGCGCGGTCGGTCTCGGCGTCGCCGACACGGCCTACGTCGTCCAGATGGTGCTCCTGTTTTCGGGGCTCGCGACCGTGGTCCAGGCGTACGCCGTCGGGCCGGTCGGCTCGCGGCTCCCCATCGTGATGGGGACGAGTTTCACCTTCGTCGGCGCGGCGACGACAATCGGCGTCGACTACGGCCTGAGCGCGGTGTTCGGCGCGATTCTCGTCACCGGCTTCGTCGTCGAGGGACTCATCGGCTGGCAGTTCGACCGCATCAAACCGTTTTTCCCGCCGCTCGTGACGGGGCTCGTCGTCGTCATCATCGGCCTGTACCTCGTCCCGGTCGGCATGGACTACGCCGCCGGCGGGGTCGGCGCCGCCGACTACGGCGCGGCGCACAACATCGGCCTCGCGGCGCTCGTCCTCGGGGTCGCCGTCGCGCTCAACCTCTTTACCGACGGCATCACGCGACTCCTGAGCACGCTCGTCGGCATCGCCGTCGGCTACGTCGCGGCGTGGGTGCTCGGCGTGGTGGACTTCACGCCCGTCGCCGACGCGGCGTGGTTCGCGATTCCCCGCCCCGGAGCGTTCGGCGTCACCTTCGAACCCGTCCCCATCGTCACCTTCGCGTTCCTGTTTCTCGTCTCCGCGATGGAGACCGTCGGCGACATGTCCGGCATCACCGCCGCCGAGGGACGCAACCCGACCGACGAGGAGTTCCGCGGCGGCCTCTTTACCGACGGTCTCATGAGTTCCGTCGCATCGGTGTTCGGCGCGTTCCCCGTCACCTCGTTCTCGCAGAACGTTGGTATCGTCAACTTCACCGGCGTGATGAGCCGCTACGTCGTCGGCATCGCGGGCGTCGTCCTCGCCGTTCTCGGCCTCAGCCCGAAAGTCGGCGCGGCGGTCGCGACCATCCCGAGCGCCGTCTTCGGCGGCGCGGTCCTGCTCATGGCCGGCATGGTCGCCGCCAGCGGCGTCCGCCTCGTCTTCCTCCACACGAACCTCGACCGCCGCAACATGGTCGTCGTCGCCGCCTCGCTCGGCCTCGGGCTCGGCGTCGCCACGCGACCCGACGCGCTCTCGGGGCTCCCGCAGGCCGCCGCGACGTTCTTCGGGGAGCCGGTCATCGTGACCGCGCTGACGGCGCTCGTGCTCAACACGCTCGCGCCGGGCGACCAGAGCCCGCTTTTCGACGCGGCCGACGAGTCGGTCGCCGCGGACGCCGCCGACGGCACGGACGGTCGCGCGTCAACCGACGACTAACACGCATCGAACAGATGGTAACTGGTTCCGGTTTCAATGGGTGGGTTATAGTTCGTGTCTCACGACTGTCGGGAAAGAGTCCGGATTACCGACGAGTTCATTTCTGTCCGCAACCTTACCAGTGTACGAGATGAGCGAGCAGCGGGTCACGTTCAACGGGGATACGCGGGTGTTGTACCGACAGGCGGTTCGAACGCCCCTGCCGGACGAAGACGCCGAGCGGCTGTTCCACGAGAACATGATGAACATCGCGGACGCCCAAGAGCGGAAGGCGGATATGCTCGCTGACCCCGACATCTCCCTGCTCGAAGCCTACGAGACGCAACTCGAAGGGATTGCAAAGAGCTACAAGCGACGCTGTCGACACATCGCCGGCGACGACTACGAGGAGATTGCGATGGCGTACAACCGCGGGGAGCGCGACGACCGCGTCGGCGCGCTCACGGCCTACTACTTCGAGGGGCTCTGGCGGATGCAACAGCGAATCACCGTCACCGATATGCTGTTTTTCCCCATCATCCTGCGGTATCCCGACTGCTTCACCGTCAACATCCGCTTCGCCAGCGGCCACACGACCACGGAGTCCGTCCTCTACGAGTCGCCGGAACACTCCACCGAGGAACTCGACGACGAGTACGCCGAGCGCTACTACAACGAGAGCCTCTACTCGCAGAAGGAGGCCGCCGAGTACATCAGAGACACCGCGGAAATCATCCGCGAGGAGTTCCCCAGCCCCGACGAGTCGACGTTCGAGGAGCGACAGTACGGCGGCATCACCTCCGCCGGCGGCCGGAAGGGGCCGGTGTTCTCGTCGATGCTCAAGCGGGTCGAACCGGACCCGAACCGGTTTTCGGAGCCGGTCGACCAGCCGACGCTCGTCGAGGAGGGCAAGGAGGCCCGGCGGACCGAGCGTGAGCTACTCCCCGAGGGCGCTATCGTCCTCTGAGGCGGTCGCCGCCGCATCGCCGCCGTCGGGACATCACCCCGTAGACGACTGTATAAGTAGCCCACCCCCGAAGACGGTGTATGGACGGTCACGCGCGGAGGCCGCGCCGCGAGACGCCGCGGGACGTGGTCAGGTTCTATCTCCTCGACCATCGAACCGCGGTCGGCAAGGCCATCGACATCGCGCTCCTCGGGCTCAACTTGCTTTTCGTCGGGGTGTTCGTCGCAGAGACCTACCCGCTTTCGGCGTCGGTCCAGTCGACGCTCTGGTCCGTCGAGGCCGCCGTCTCCATCGTGTTCCTCGCGGAGTATCTCCTCCGACTCTACGGCGCGCGGGACCGGACCGCCGAACTGCTCAACGTCTACTCGTTCGTCGACCTACTGGCAATCCTGCCGACGCTGGCGGTGCTCGTGCTCCCCGTCTCGTCGGTCGCCGCCAACATCGGCTTCCTGCGGGCGATTCGCGTGGTCCGCGTCCTCCGGTTTTACCGCTTTACGCGCGACGAGGAGTTCTTCTTCGGCACCGTCTCGGTCGGGACGCTCCGCGTCATGAAACTGCTGTTGACGGTGCTCACCATCTTCTTCGTCGCCGCGGGGATGTTCTACTCGTTCGAACACCGGGTGAATCCCAACATCGGGTCGTTCGGAGACGCCTTCTACTTCGTCGTCGTCGCGCTCTCGACGGTCGGCTTCGGTGACATCGTCCCGGTGACCGAGGCGGGGCGGTGGGTGACGGTCGCAGCCATCCTCGCGGGCGTCATCCTCATCCCGTGGCAGGCGAGCAAAATCGTCAAGGAGTGGGGCCACCGCGACAAGGTCAACGTCACCTGCCAGAACTGCGGGCTGGCCTACCACGACGCCGACGCCTCGCACTGCAAGTCCTGCGGCCACGTCATCTATCAGGAGTACGACTCGCGGGAGTGAAGGCGCGGCTCCGGATGGGCAGACGGTTCGCGGGCCGAGAACGCGCCCGCTGTTTGAACATGAATATTTATTATAGACTGGCCTGTACTGCCGGGTACAACAATGTCGGTCGTACGCGTACGTCGCTAACTCTTCTCGTCGCCGCACAGCCGTCCGACCGACCCGAACACCTCGAAATCGTGAGCACACACGCCACCCCGACCTACGAACCGACCCTGCGAACCGACCGCGAACAGTCCGCCGAACGCGAGACCACCACACCCGACCGCGCCGCCCCTGCCGACCCCGCCGACTCCGCGTCGGGCGTCGCCCGGTGTCAGCGCCAGTTCGAATCGACGCGCACCGAGCGCATCCACAACCTCGTCGACCGCGAGAACCAGTCGATGCCCCGGATGAACCGGGCGTCCGCGTCCGACTGAGTCGCGGCGGCGCCCCGGGCGTCCGGTTTTCTCGTACCCGCTTGCGGAGACACGTCGCTTGAAGTGAGTGGCCGACGCAGGGGCGAGTAATGCGATTGGCACGGATTCGAACCGACGGCGGAGTGGTCTCGGGCCGGTACGACGACGGCGTCGTGACGGCCGACGGCGAGGAGTACGAAGTCGGCGTCGACGCCGAGTTGCTCGCGCCCTGCGAGCCGACCGCGCTCTACTGCGTGGGCCGGAACTACGCGGCGACGGTCGACCAGATGGACTACGATATCCCCGACCAGCCCGACTGGTTCATCAAGCCGCCGGTGTCGGTGCTCGACCCCGGCGCGGACATCGAGTACCCCGACTGGACCGACGAGCTGACGTACGCCGGCGAACTGGCCGCCGTCATCGACCGCGAGTGCTCGGACGTGGCCGAAGAAGACGTGGACGAGGTGGTCCGCGGCTACACGATTCTCAACGACCTCGACGCGCTCGACCAGCCCGGCCGAACGGCTCGAAAGGCGTTCGACGACTCCGGGCCGCTCGGTCCGTGGATTGAGACCGACGTGGAGCCGTCGAACATCGACATGACGACCCACGTCGGCGGCGAACTCCGGCAGGAAGCCAACACCGAGCGGATGCTCTTTTCGCCCGCCGAAGTCGTGTCGTTCCTCTCGGAGCGCTACACCTTCCAGCCGGGCGACGTGATTTCGTTCGGCAGCCCGGCGAACCCCGGACTGGTCGAACCCGGCGACGACGTGGAAATCTGGTACGAGGGCGTCGGCACGCTCACGAATCGCGTCGTCGACGGCGAGTAAGGAAACGGCAGGCGGTCAGCGGTCGGCAGGCGGCGAATCGCCCGACTCAGTTCAGCGCCTCGACCTCGTCTGTGAGGTCGGTCGGTTCGTCCACGGGGCCGTTGACGAACAGGCCGTGCGCCATCACGACCGCGGCGAGGGCGCTGAAGGCGACGAGCGTCGTCTGCGGCTCCATCGGCGTGAGTTGGCCGACGACGACGCCGGCGACGAGGCTCCCGAGGATGCCGAGAAGTACGAGGTCGTAGTACTGCCACGTGTAGCCCATGACGGGTCGTTCGAGAGCCAGCGCCGAAGGCGTGGCGTTCGGTTCCGTCGTCAGAGATGCTGAAACGAAGTCGGGGCGTCGGTGCCGCGGCAAAGACGGTCACGGAACGGCTATACGTCGCCAGACACTCGAACCCCTATGGAGTATCAGACTGCGCTCGACCGAGCGCTCAACGTCCTACCGGAACGAAACGTCGAACAGGAACGCCTCACGGTGCCGGACCCGTCCGGCGAAACCGACGGCGCGTTCACCCGCCTCACCAACCTCGGGGAAATCGCGGACGCGCTCTCGCGGACGCCCGCGCACCTCCACAGCGCCATCCAGCGCACGCTCGGGACCAGCGGCCAGTTGGAAGGCGACCGCGCCCGATACAGCGGGTCGTTCTCCATCAACGACTTCGAGGAGGCCATCGACGGCTACGTCGAGGAGTACGTCATCTGTTCGGAGTGTGGCCTGCCGGACACCCGCCTCGTCACCGAGGACGGCGTCGACATGCTTCGCTGTGAGGCCTGCGGTGCCTTCCGCCCGGTCCAGAAGCGCTCCAGCGTGAGCAACAAGCGCCAGCGCGAGGCCGTCGAAGAGGGTCGCACCTACGAGGTCGAAATCACCGGGACCGGCCGCAAGGGCGACGGCGTCGCCCAGCGCGGGAAGTACACCATCTTCGTGCCCGGCGCGCAGGAAGGACAGACCGTCCGCGTCTACATCAAGAACACGAGCGGGTCGCTCGCGTTCGCGCGACTCGCCTGAATCGGTCGCACGCGCCGCGCCGACGCGCCGGACCACGAGTCGCTCGGCGACCGACTTCCGCGCACAGTCTCATATTCTCTCGCCGCGGTCGCTTCTCTCGCGGGCCGGATTACCGCCGTCGCGACGCCCGCGAGACGCAGTTATTCGTCTTCGTCGGGCTCGCCGCCCTCACCGGCCTCACCGCCGCACCGACCGCGGAGGCCGAACAGCGCGACGAGGAGGAACACCGCTCCCTCGACGCGCGCCGCCGTCACCACCCACGGCTTCGCCGTCATCTCGCCGCCGTCCTCGTAGGCGAGGCGCGTCATCACGGCGACCAGTTTATCCGGAACGAGCAGTTCCACCAGACCGAACGCCGCCAACAGGGCTCGGAGCATACCCGAATATCGGTGCGGAATCGGTGAAAAGCCGCCGTTCGTTCTCACACAACGGGAGCGGCAACACTCATTCTGTTCTGAATCCAATGGTTGATTATGAAAGTCCATCTCACGGACGGAACCAGCTTCGAGTGCGGCGGTTACAAGGCGCTCGACTCCGGCGGGGTCGTCCTCACCGCAGACAGGAAGCGCAAACAGGTCGTCGGCTACGTGCCGGCGGACGCGCTGGTGTACGTCCTCCCCGACGACGTGGCACCGGGCGACTCGCTCGCCGATGCGGACGACGGCAACGGAGACGAGTCCGAAGACGACGACGCCGACACCGATGCGGACGACGCGTCCGAAGATGACGAAGGCGAAAACGAGGGCGAAGCCGCCGATGCCGGAGACGAACACGAGGCCGGCGACGGCGAGACAGACGACAGCGGCAGCGACGACTCCGACCGGACCACCGTCGAAGCCGGGGTCGACCCGGACGTGGCCGGCGTGACCGGCGTGACCGGCGTCGCCGGCGAGGAGACCGAACACACCCACGAAGACCTCGCGGCGCGCATCGACGAAATCGACGGCCGAGTTGACGGTCTCGACGGCCGAGTTGACGGTCTCGACGGCCGGGTGGACGCGATGACCGAACAGCTCGCGGGGGTCGTCTCGGCGGGCGGCGTCGATGCCGGGGAGGCCGAAGAAGCACGCGAGCCCGAGGACCCGCGGAACATCCGCGGTATCGGTGAGGCGTACGCGACCCGGCTCCGGGCGGCGGGCATCGACACCGTGACGGCGCTCCGCGAGGCGTCGGACGAGGAACTCGCCGCCGCCGCGGACGTGTCGGCGCGGCGGGTCACCGACTGGAAACGGCGGGCCGAGCGGTACGCCGAGCGACAAGCCACGAACGGTGATACCGAACCGGAAAGCGACGCGGCCACCAAGTCCGAAACTGACGCCGACGACGCGACCGATGACGGGTAGCCGCCTGCACCGCTCCCGTCTCCGGAATCGCGTCTCTCCGGTCGAGATTCGTCCCGCGTAGTTCCCATCGCGCGGGAACTGGCGAAGAGGGTGATACTGTCCCCGCCTAATCCCCAATTGATGTACGACACAATCCTCGTGCCGATAGACGGGAGCGACTCGATGCAGCCGGTCGTCGAAGACGCCGCGGAACTCGCCGCAGAGCGCGGCGCCGCCGTCTCCCTGCTCTACGTCGTCGACGAACGAGCCTTCCTGACGCTCGCCGACGAGCGCGTCGACGAGGTGTACGAGGAACTCAGGTCGCAGGGCGAAGCCGCGCTCACCGAGGCCGCCGAGACGATGGCCGAGTACGGCGTCGACGCCGCCACCGAACTCCGCCGCGGCGACCCGGCCGAGGAGATTCTCGCGTTCGCCGAGGAGATAGACGCGGCGCTCATCTCGATGGGCACCCACGCCCGGTTCGAGGACAACATCCTCGGAAGCGTCTCGCGGTCGGTCGTCGTCCAGTCGAAGATACCCGTGCTCGCCACCCCCATCGAACGACAGTAATCCGGCCGCGCCGGGTGGGCGAACACGTCGCACCACCGAAGCGGGTTCCGAGGTCCCGCGTCTCGCGTATTCTTCCGCGGTTTCCCGAGTTCGACCGACCTTCGAGTCTCGCCGTGTGCCCCGGGCTCAAATCGCGATTCAGAGCCGAAGGAGCAACAGGAGGACGCCGAAGAACGTCGAGGCGGCGCTGATGAGCAGCAGGCCGCCGCTGAGGACGAGCGTGCCGCCGTCGAACGCCGGGGTCGCCCCGCTGGCGGCGATGTTCATCACCGTCAGGCCCGCCGAGAGGTCGGCGACGGGAGCGAGGACGGCGATACAGAACGTCACGAGACCGGCGACGACGAGGGCGTACGGCGTGAACGGCGGGCTCCGCCGTGTCGGGTGACGGCTGACCGGGTAGCTGCGAGACATACAGCACGTACGTCGTCACCCTAGTTTGGTACGTGTCGGCTACTCACAAGGCGTGTGCGTTAGACCCGTCCTACCGCCGCGAAAGCGGACTTCTCGATGAGTCGCGCGCGCCGGTAGTTCGTCCGCGCCGGGCGAGCGGTTTTCGGCGTAATTTGGGCCTAACTCCGGGCGGATTCACGACCGACTCGTGTTCGAGTTCGGAAAACTCTCTTGTAACCGCTCAACGACGGGACAGACGAGGAACGAACCATGAATAGACTCACAACGCTCGGGGTGGCGCTCGTCGCAGACCGCCGCGACGACGGCGCGACAGCCGACGAGGTTCGGACCGCCGTCGACGAGAAACTCACCGAGTTCGGCGTCGGTACGTCGACGCTCGACTGTGACGACGGTGGTGTGCCACACCACGCGGGCGGCCCCGGCGGCTTCGGGCCGCGCGGTAACTGACGCCCGCAGCCCCCCGCTGACGACTGCCCCCCAACACGCCACGCCCCTCGACCGCCTTCCAACGCACCCCGCTGAACGCATCCCTGCCCCCCTGCCACACACGACGCCACTGCGGGCCGCCGAAGACGCGGAGCCGAGGCCTGCCGTTTTATTACGTCCGGATTTGACGAGTTAGCCGGATGCGACGTGTGCTGTGGTGGCTTATCGGCGGGTCGCGCGGGGGACGAAACCGCCTGCGAATTATCCGCGCGCTCGACGACATGCCGATGAACGCCAACCAACTCTCGAACGAACTCGACCTCGACTACAAGACCACACAGCACCACCTGGAACTCCTCGTCGAGAACAACGTGTTGATGACTATGGGTGACAACTACGGAAAGACGTACTTTCTGACCGACCAGATGGAAGCCAACCTCGACGTACTCGACGAGGTGGCTCGAAAGGCCGACTTAGACGACGTGACGGTCGGAGGTGACGACGCGTGAGCGACACGTCCAACCGCGACCCGGTTCGGCGGACCGCGGTCGTCGTGGGCGTCTCGCTCGCCATCGCGGCGCTCGTGACGTGGTTCACGCCCGACCTCGTGGCGTGGTTCGCCCCCGACCTGTTCGGCCCGCACAAGCCGGGCGGCCACGGCGGTCCGCCCATCCCGGACCTGTTCATCCAGTTGAAGCTGTTCGTCTCGACGTACAACCTCGTCGCGCTCGGGTTCCTCGCGGGCACCTACGCGATGCTCTACCGGGAGCTGCCGAACCGCTTTACGCTGAGCTTACTCCTCTTTACGGCGGCGCTGCTCCTGTACGCACTCACGTCGAACCCGCTTGCATCGCTCCTCCTCGGGTTCAGAGGCAGCGGGCTGGGTCCCTTCACGTTCCTGCCCGACCTATTTGCGGCCGTCGCCGTGACGTTCCTCACGTACCAGAGTTCGGCGTGAGGAAGGCGGGGTGGTGTTCGGTGGTTCGGCGTTCTGGTTCTGTCGGCGCTTAGTGCTCGTCCGCCTCGAAGTCGAGCGCGACCGAGTTGATACAGAAGCGCTTGCCGGTCGGCTCCGGTCCGTCGTCGAAGACGTGACCGAGATGGCCGTCGCAGGTCGAACAGACGACCTCGGTGCGGTCCATGCCGTGGCTCAGGTCGCGCCGAAGCTCGATGTTCGAGTCCTCGGCGGCGTAGAAGCTCGGCCACCCGCAGTTCGAGTCGTACTTCGTCTCCGAGTCGAACAGCTCGGTCCCGCAGCCGGCACACCGGTAGACGCCGTCGTCGCTCCGGTCGACGTGCTCACCGGAGAACCGCGGCTCAGTCCCCTGTTCGCGGAGGACTCGATAGGCGTCCTCCGAGAGTCGCTCGCGCCACTCGGACTCGGAGAGGCTAAATTCGCTGTCGCTCATGCGTCAAGAGAGGGTTCGGACGCCCAAAGGTTCGTCGGCTACTCGCATCGGCCGTGTGGCCGGCTACCCGCGCCGGAGGAACTCCGGCAGCCGAATCCGAGAGAAGTCGTCGCCGCCGCCGTCGAGGGCGGACGCCCGACCGACGGCTTTGGGGATGCCCTGTTTGTCCGTCGGCTTCTGCATCGTCACGTCGGCGCGACCCGTCGTGGCGGGCGTCGTCTCCTCGTCGACGAGCGCCTCCCACACGTCCTGTTTCGAGTCGTACTCCGACTCGTTGCGGGCGACGCGCTGTTTGCCCTCCTCGAAGGCGAGCTGGAGGACGCTCCGACCGTAGGCGGTGCCGGCCTGCCGGCGGATGCGCTCGAACTCCCCGCGGTTCGGGTGGCCGAGCGCGCTGGAGACGCCGAGGGCGTACATCCGGCGGATGGCCTCCTCGTCCGAAATCGTCCGCCAGTCCGTTCCGAAGACCCGTTCGTACATTGTTGTTACCTCAGAGGTCGACCTTCGACCGGGGGTCGACGACCAGTCCGTTGTCGGTGAACTCGAGCGACCGGATGTCGCAGTCGATGTTCGTCCCGCGCATCTTGATGACCTGAATGCCGCGGGTCATCCCCGTCGCCTCCAGATAGTTGTGGAAGAACACCACGCCGTGGGCGAGGAAGTGCTCGTCGGAGTACGACGAGGGGTCCGTCATCTCGGAGATGAGAAGCGTCGTGGCGTCGCCCTGCTTGAGCGCCGTCAGAAACCGCGTCATCTCCTCGGAGCCGTTGGCGAAAAACAGCCGAAGCAGCATCGTCGAGTCGATGACGAGGCGGTCGATCTGCCGGGAGTTGACGAACGCGACGATTTTGTCGGTGAGGCTCTGGACGCTCGACGACCCCCCGGTCTGGGAGAACTGATTGAGGATGTGTTTCCCCTTCGGGCTCACGAGGTTGATGAAGCGAAAGCCCTCGGAACTAGCGAGCGTCTCGAAGCCGAAGTCGAAGCTCGACATGTCGTTGACGAGTTCGTCTTCGGTCTCGTGCATGGTGATGTACATACACTTCTCGCCGTTGCGAAGTCCCTCGGCCATGAACTGCGCCGTGAACGTCGTCTTTCCGCTCCCCGGCGGTCCGCTCAGGACGTACAGTCGGCGCGGAAGGAAGCCACCCTGAATGAGCTCGTCGAACCCGCTTACCCCACTCGGAATCCGCATGGTCGGACACTCGCCCGCCGTGTTATAATCGTTCCGGGACTGGTATCGAAATTGAGACTTCGAGACGGCACCGAGCGGCCGAATAGTCACTCAGGAAACAGCTCGACTTCAGATTCGATACTGTCGATGGTCGCCACGTCGGCCGCGTCGAGTTCCAGCGAGACGGCGTCGAGGTTCGCCCGGAGGTGGCGCTCGCTCGACGCCTTCGGGATGGGACACAGCCCCTTCGCGGCCAGCCACGCGAGGGTCACCGCCTCGGGCGTCGCGTCGTGTTTCTCCGCGACCGCGACGACTTCGTCCACGTCGCGGACGCGGCCTCCCGAAAGCGGCGCGTATGCGACCACGTCGTAGCCGCGTTCCTCGGCGTGGTCGAGGAGTTCGGGGCGCTGGAACAGCGGGTGGTACTCCGTCTGGTGAGCGACGAGTGGCGCGTCGAGCAGGTCGAGCGCCTCGTCCAACTCGGCGGCGGTGAAGTTGCTCACGCCGACCCCGCGGGCGAGGCCGTCGTCGACGAGTTCGTCGAAGGCCGCAAGCGTCGCCTCGGGGTCGTAAGTGTCGATGGGGCGGTGGACGTACAGGAGGTCGACGGAGTCGGTTCCGAGCTTTTCGAGGCTCTCGCGGGTCGTACGACGCACGTCGGCGGGCGCGAGGCTGTCCGCCCAGACCTTGGTGGCGAGCGTCACGTCCTCGCGGGGCACGTCGGCCGCCGCGAGCGCGTCACCGACGACCGCCTCGTTCCCGTAAATCTGCGCGGTGTCGACGTGTCGGTAACCCAACTCCAGCGCCGTCGTCACGGCGGCGGCCTCGTCGGGCGTGTCGAGGCCCATCGTCCCGAGGCCGATGCGGGGGAGCGAGGCGGTCATCGGGACGACGCTCCGCCCTCGCTGCCGCCGTCGGCCGCGGGGCCGGACGGGGCGGATGCGCCCGCCTCGCCGGTCACGACCGGGACGCCATCGAGTTCGAGCAGGTCGTCGAGGCCGGCGATTTCGTGGGTCGGGTCGGGCGTCGGCGTGTGGTCGGCGCGGTGGCCCCGGCGGATGAACGCGGAATCGACGCCCGCGGCCTCGGCGGCGGCGATGTCGCTGTCGCTGTCGCCGACGAACAGCGGCGACTCGACGCCGAGGTCGGCCATGGCGCGTTCGAGGTAGTAGGGTTCGGGCTTCTTGCGGTGGAGGCTCGTCATCGAGGGCTCGCGGCCGTAGGCGGTGCCGAACAGGTCCGCCGCGTCGAGGTGGTCGACGACGAAATCGATGGTCGCCTGCTGGTTGCTGGAGACGATGCCCATCGGGGCGTCGATGCGGCGGAGCGCGTCGAAGTCGTCGTAGGGGACTTTCCGGCCGTCGGCGATGGCCCGCTGTTGGGCGGCCGACTGGCGTTCGTCGCGGACGCGAAACAGCGTCTCGGGGTCGAGGTCGTAGGGCTCGGCGGCGGCGCGCACGTCCTCGGGCGTGACGTGGATGACCACCTGCTCGACGTGGTCCGGGTCGGGGTCCGAAACGCCGAGTTCGTCGAAGGCGTCCCACGTCGCGTCGCGGAGGGGCGAGAGTTCGACGAGCGTCGTCAACACGCCGTCGTGGTCGAAGATGACCGAGTCGTACATACCCGGACTCCGGCGGCGCGACGTGAATCGTTTTCGCCTCCGGCCGCGGCCGCGGGCGCGAACACGGTCCCCAATCCCGCCGCGTTGCGAGTCTTTTAGCGCCTCGAAGCCTCACGTCTGACCGATGCTGGCTGGACTCACACGCGGGGTGGCGAGATGACTCGCGACGTGTGCATCGTCGGAGCCGGGGCCGCTGGGGCTGGCGCGGCCTACGCGCTCCGCGAGGCGAACGCGAACGTCACGATTCTCGAGAAGAGCCGCGGCGTGTGCGGGCGCGCCGCGACGCGCCGCCGACACGGCTGTCGGTACGACCACGGCGCGAACTACGTGAAAGATTACGACCGCCGCACGGCGCAGCTCGTCAGCGGACTGGGCGCGGACGGCCTGGTCGACATCGAAGAGCCGATCTGGACGTTCGACGGCGACGGCGTCATCTCCGAGGGCGACAACCGCGACCAACACAAGTGGACGTGGACCGAGGGCATCACCCAACTGGCGAAGCGCCTGCTCGCGGAGACCGACGCGACCGTCGAGCGGGAGACGCGCGTCGTCGCAATCGACCACAACCCCGACAGCGGCTACTGGTCCGTCGTCGACGAGGCGGGGACGCGCCACGGCCCGTTCGACTCTGTGCTCCTGACGCCGCCGGCCCCGCAGACGGCCGGGATTCTCACCGAGATGGGCTGGGGCGACCAGTGCATGGTCGCGCTCCGCGAGGCCATCGGGAGCGTCGAGTACCGGACGGTTCGAACCGTGGTCCTCCACTACCCCTTCGAGCGCGAGGAGCCGTGGTACGCGCTCGTCAACCCCGACAAGACCCATCCGGTCGGCTGGGTCGCCCGCGAGGAGTGCAAGGAGGGCCACGTCCCCGACGGCGAGAGCCTGCTCGTCGTCCAACCGAGCCCCGAGTGGTCCGAGGAACACTACGACGACCCCCTCGACGACGCGGCCGACGAGGTCGCCGGGATGGTCGCGGAACTCTTGGACGACGAGCGCCTGCGCGACCCCGACTGGGTGGACGACCAAGGGTGGCGGTACGCGCTTCCCGACGGCGTCGCCGACCGCGAGATACTCCGCCGCGGGGAGCCCCACGGCCTCTCCTTCGCGGGCGACTGGACGGTCGGCGAGGGCCGCGTCCACGCCGCGCTCTGGAGCGGTATCGACGCGGGCGAGCGAATCACCGAGCAGTAGCGCCCGACGGACACAGTTCGACGTTTCCGCCGCCGGAGTACCGTGGCTGCCCCGGCTGAGACGCCATCGGCTCGGAGTGCCGCGAGCTAGCACGATTCGGGCGTGTCTTTTTCGTTGCCGAAGCCTAACGAGGAGTCGTGTCCGCGCTGACCGTCCGCATCGACCCCCACGTACACTCGGAAGGCTCGTACGACGCGCACGACCCGGTGGAGCTCATCTTGGAGCAGGCCGCCGAAATCGGGTTGGACGCCGTCGTCGTCACCGACCACGACGTCATCGACGAGTCGCTCCGAGCGGCGCAACTCGCCCCCATGTACGGTCTCGTCGGCATCCCCGGCGTGGAAGTCTCGACGGCCGACGGCCACCTGCTCGCGCTCGGCGTGGAGGAGCTACCGCCGCGGCGTCGCCCGCTGGATGAGACGGCGCGCTGGGTGCGCGAGCGCGGCGGCGTCGCCATCGTCCCCCACCCGTTCCAGCGGAGCCGACACGGCATCGGTCGCCGTCGGCTCGGCCGGTATCACGACGCCGCGGGCGGCGACGCCTTCGACGCCATCGAGACGTACAACTCGTGGCTGTTCACGGGCTACAAGAACCGCCGCGCCCGCCGGTTCGCGGCGAAGCGCCAGTACCCCGGCGTCGCCGGCAGCGACGCCCACAAGGTCGGGTACGTCGGCCGCGCCTACACGGAAATCGACATCCCCGACGTGTCGCGCGCTTCGCTCACCGCCGACGACATCCTGACCGCCATCCGAAGCGGCTCGACCGAGGTGCAGGGCCGCCGGACGCCGATTCCGACGAGCACCAAACACTACGCCGGCGCGGCCGGCCGGAAGTCCGCGTACTACGCCAAGCGCGGGGCGCTCGGGAGCGCGCTTCTCGCCAAGAAGGGCGCGTTCAAGTCCGGCTACTACGCGAAACTCGGCGCGCTCAAAAGCGGGTCGGTGGCGAAGACGGGCGTCGCGCAGGCCGCGCGGATGCTCTACCGGCTGTCGCCGCTGTCGCGGTAGCGGCCCGGTGTGAGAGGTGACGCGGACGGCGGCGCGGCGTCGCCGCGGGCGTCGAAACGCGAATTTTGTTCTCTTCCTCAGTCGTCAGAACCCACGAGTTTCTCGTACTGCGCGCCGGTCTGCTTGAGTTTCGCCGTCGAGTACAGTCGCTCGTGGTCGAACGGCAGGTGGTCGACGGCGAGTTCGTCTATCTTCTCGTCGACGGCGTCGGCGTCCCGGCCGTGAATCATGGTAAACAGGTTGTACTCCCAGCCCTGCTCGGGGCGGCGCGGCCGGTGGTAACAGAGCGTGACGTACGGGAGGCTGCCGACGGCCTCGCCGCGGGCGTCGAGTTCGTCGTCGGGGACGTTCCAGACGACCATGCAGTTGTTCCGAAAGCCGGTGACGATGTGGTTGACGACGCAGCCGATGCGCTTGATACAGCCGTCCGCGAGCAGGCGCTCGACGGCGACGAGCACGTCGTCGACCGCGGCGTCGAGGGCGTCGGCCACGTCGCGGTAGGGCGTCTTCGTAAGCGGGAAGCCGCCCTGAATCTCCACGAGCAGGCGGGCTTCGAGGTCCGAGAGGTCGCCGGTCGCGTCCTCGGAGATGCGGGTGGCGCTCACGTCGGTCGCGCCGAGGCTCTCGCGGGCGAAGCGGTCGTCGTTGACGATGGGGAATTCGAGGTCGATGTAGTAGTCGGTGAGCATCGGGAGGTTCAGCACCTCGCAGCCCGTGCGCTCCTCGATTTCGTCGAGGATGCGGTCGCGCGTCTCGCGGGAGCCGGCGGTGACGACGAACCACATGTTCCACTCGTGGGCGCGGCGGTAGTTGTGGTTCACCTGCCGGTAGCCGTTGACAATCTCCGCGACCTCGTCGAAGCGTTCCTCGGGCGCGGAGACGGCCGCGAGGGTCGAACTCCCGATGACCGGCGGATTGAGCACCGGCCCGAACCGCCGGAAGATGCCGTCGTCGCGGAGCCGGCGGACGCGGTCGAGGGCGTCGTCCTCGTCGATACCTAGCTCCGCGGCGACGACGCGGAACGGCCGTCGCTCGACCGGAAAGCCGCTCTGGTAGCCGTCGATAAGCGCCGCATCGACCTCGTCGATGGCGTCCCGCCAATCATCCGACAACGCGCTCATTATCCGGCGTTAGGAGTCGGGAAGCCTATCGCTTTCGGACGGTGTCGACGCTCCCGGGCGACGGGACCGAACGGGACGTTTTTTGACCGCTCGCCCGAACACAGGGGCATGGCAGTAGTCGAAAGCGAGTTCGGGGAATGGCCGCTGAAGCGTCTGATGACGGAAGTCGTCGGCACGGGCACGAAGTCCGCCGAGGACATGACCCGCGAGCAGGCGTCCGAGGCGATGCGCCGCATCCTCGCCGGCGAACCGGACCACACGACGCTCGGCGCGTTCTGGCTCGCCAACCGCTGGAAGCACAACAACGCGGAGGAACTCGCCGCCTACGCCGACGTGATGGCCGAGCACGTCGAGTACGCCGAACCCGACGCCGAACCCGTCGACTGCGGCGCGAACTACGACGGCAAGGGTAAGACCGCCATCCTCGGCGTCGCCGCCGGCGTCGTCGCCGCCGCGGCCGGCACGCCCGTCGTCGTCCACTCCGGCGACCGCGTCCCGACCCAGAAGCAGGACGCCTACAAGCACGTCCTCGACGAACTCGGCGTCCGCACGGAACTCGACCCCGAGGAGTCCGCCGACATGGTCGACGACACCGGCTTCGGCTTCTACTACCAGCCGCGATTCAACCCCGCCATCCACGCCCTCTGGGAGCGCCGCGACAACATGGGCGTCCGGACGTTCGTCAACACCGTCGAGACCATCGCCAACCCCGCGAACGCCTCGGTTCACCTCGGGTCGTTCTACCACCTCGCGTTCGCCAAGAAGATGGTCAACACCTTCGAGGCGAGCGAGCACCACGACCTCGACCGCGTGCTCATGTTCCAGGGCATGGAGGGCTACGACGACATCCGCCCCGGCTACACGAAGGTCGCCGAGTGGACCGCCGGCGACGACGGCGAGGCCACCTTCGACGACTTCGACATCGAGACCGCCGAGTACGGCATGGACTTCGAGTACGACGACCTCGGCGTCGACGAGGACGACGTGGCCGGCGACTCCGCCGAAATCACGGAAGCCGTGCTCGCCGGCGACCGCGAGGACCGCTTCGCCGACGCCGTCGCCCTCAACGCGGCGCTCCGCATCTACGCCCGCGAGGACGCGGAAACCATCGACGAGGGGCTGGAGATGGCCCGCGAAACCATCGCCTCCGGCGACGCGGAAGCCGTGCTCGAAGACCTGCGCGCGTTCTAAAGCCGACTCGAAGACGTTCGCTTCAACACGCCGGCCCGACCGACTCACCGCCGACGTACCGGACCGACTCCGGACCCACGGCGTAGACCGAGTCGGACGACGCGTCGCCGTGTGACCGGTTCGTGTTGTACCAGTACGGGTGTGAGACGTGAACCGTCCACCCATTGAGACCCCGGCCGACGACCGACGCCGATTCGTCGCTGAGGGTCGTCGACGTGCCGGAGGCCGTGACGCACTCGCTGGCCGCCAGTTCGGCCCCGAGGCGCGTTTCTTCCGCCGCAATCGCCCGCCGCCGAGCCTCGCTGTCGAGGACGAAGACGGTGCCCGCGGCGACGACGTGGAGAATCGAGAGGAGCGAGAGCGCGGCGCGGCGGTCCATACGAACCAACCACCGGGCGCGGATAAGTGTCTTCTCCCCTATATGTCGAGGTCGCCGTCGGTCTCGTCGAACGGGTCGTCACCCTCGGCGTCGCCCTCGCGGTCGTCCAGCGGGAGCGCGATGCCGACGAGCGTCTCGCCGGCCGTGACGGTGGCCTCGCGGGCGATGGAGTAGACGATGCCCGCGCGCTCGGCTTCGACCTCTTGTAGCACCTCGTAGGTGGTCGGGTCGTACACCCAGCCGAGGTGGTCGCCGGGGCGGACCTCGCGGGCGAGTGCCACGTCCTCGCGGGCGACGAACAGGCCCGAGGCGGCGGCTTGCACGCGGCCGAGGTGGTTGCGGTAGGTGCGGCCGTCCCACGGCTCGACCGCGCCCGAGAGGATGCCCATGTCGCGGCAGACGTTGAGGACGCCCTCGACGCCGGCGACGATGGCCGGCTCGACGAGCTGTTTGTTGTGGGCGAGTTCGGGCGTGATGGAGGGGATGCCCGCGTTCGTGGCCGCGACGCGGAGTTTGCCGTCGAAGCTCCGCTCGGTCCACTCGTCGTCGGCGTCCTCCCCCGCGGCCTCCGCGAGGAGGATATCGACGCCGAACGCCCGCGCGAGGTCGCGGGAGGCCTCGTCGCCCCGGAGGTAAACCGTGTGAGTGAGCATATCCGGGCTTCCCGTGTGGAGGTCGACGATGGCGTCGGACTCGCTGATGTACTCCCAGAGCGTCGCGGCCATGCGCTGGTGGAGCGAGCCGTCGGGGTCGCCCGGCCAGACGCGGTTCATGTTGGAGTTGACGGAGTCGAGCACCTCGGGCGTGACGTAGGAGACGCGGTCGAACGTCAGCGGGTCGGCCACGGGGACGGCGACGACGCGACCCGAGAGGTCGGCGCGTTCGAGGTGGCCGTGGAGTCGACGGAGCACTTCGGTGCCGTTGATTTCCCGGCCGTGCTGGGCGGCCTGCACGTAGAGCGTGGGACCGTCGGTCCCGTCGGCTGGTTCGTAGGTGTGAACTGTTGTCTGTACCGGGACGCCGGAGGGGAGGCGAGTGAGCGTCACGGTCTCCGCGGTGTGCATATCCGACGCATCGCGGTGGGGTGTCTTGTAGTTAGGGGAGCGAGAAAGGCGGACGGAGCGGAGCGCGGCGGGGCGAGGCGAGTCGCGGGCGTCAGTCCCGGTCGTCGAACGTGTCGATGCCGAACGGCAGGTACAGCGGGCAAGTCCGGCCGGGCCCGGTTACGAGCAGGACGACGCCGACGACGGCGACGAACGCGGCACCGAGCGCCGCGGGCACCGGGCCGAACCCGAGCGAGAACAGCCCCGCGTAGCTTCCGACGCCGACGAGGAGCGGGCCGAGCGCGAGGCGACCAGTCCGGTCGAGCGTGCCGACGTTTCGAACCAGACAGTAATGGTTATTCTCAACAATAATTTAACCCCGAATCGGTTCCGGCCCGTCGAGACTGGGCGCAAAGACGCGACTGCGACGAGCGATTCAGTCGTCAGCCGGCGCGCTACCGGCGGAGTCGCTCGCAGTTCGCGCGAAGTAGCTCGCGAGGAGCGGCCCGGTGATGTTGTGCCAGACGCTGAAAAGCGCGGGCGGCAGGGCGGCGGCGGGCGAGAAGAACGACAGCGCGAGGGCCGCCGCGAGCCCGCTGTTCTGGAGACCGACCTCGAACGTGGTCGTTCGGACGCGGTCCGCGGACATCCCGGCGAGGCGGCCGGTGCCGTAGCCGGTGCCGAGGCCGATAGCGTTGTGGAGGACGACGGCCCCGATGGCGGCCGCGCCCGCGCCGAGGATGGTATCGACGTTGAGGCCGACGACGGCCGCGACGATGGCGACGATGCTCAGGACCGAGACGAGCGGGAACACGTCGAGGCCGACTTCGGCAACCTCGGGCGCGTTGCGGTCGAGCACGACTCGGAGCGCGAAGCCGAGGACGACCGGGATGAAGACGATTTGGACGATGTTGAGAAACAGGTCCACGAAGCCGACTTGAAGCTGTTCGCCGGCGAGCGCGACGACCCACGCGGGCATGACGAGCGGCGCGGCCAGCGTGGTGACGGTCGTGATGGCGACCGACAGCGCCACGTCACCTTTCCCGAGGTAGGCCATGACGTTCGAGGCGGTGCCGCCGGGGGCCGCGCCGACGAGGATGACGCCGACGGCGAGCTCCGGCGGGAGAGACAGAACCGCCGTGAGCGCGTAGGCGGCGGTCGGCATGACGAGCCACTGGGCGAGCGCGCCGATGGCCACGTCGCGGGGGCGCTCCGCGAGTCGGCGGAAGTCCGCGGGCTGGAGCGTCAGCCCCATCCCGAGCATGATGAGCCCGAGCAGCGGCGAGATGTAGGGCGCAATCCACGTGAACAGCCCCGGCTGCGCCAACGCGGCGGCCGACGCGAGGAGCACGAGGCCGACGAAGTAGGTGTTTGCGAGCTCCGAGAGGCGTTCGAGCGTCGAGCGGGCGTTCATTCCGACCGCCCTCCGTCGAGTTGTGATGTCATCTCACACCACTCGGTCGCGGGGGAGAAAAACGTCTGTCGGTGTGACAGTCCGCGGTGCCGACCGAAAGACGCGGACCGAACGGACTCGTGTCACCGAGGATGAACCAAGCGGCGCGTCGCCGGCGACCGACCCCGAGGCGGCACGGTTTTCACTCGCCCGCCCGACGGGTCGAGTATGAGCGACAACCCAACGGCCACGCTCCACACGAACAAGGGCGACATCACGGTCGAACTCTTCGAGGACAAGGTTCCGAACACGGTCGAGAACTTCATCGGCCTCGCGACGGGCGAAAAGACGTGGGTCCACCCCGAGACCGACGAGACGATGGAAGGCGAACCCCTCTACGAGGACATCCTCTTTCACCGCATCATCTCGGACTTCATGATTCAGGGCGGCGACCCGACGGGAACCGGCCGCGGCGGCCCCGGCTACACCTTCGACGACGAGTTCCATTCGGCCCTCAGCCACGACGGCCCCGGCGTGCTCTCGATGGCGAACCGCGGCCCCAACACGAACGGCTCGCAGTTCTTCATCACGCTCGACGCCCAGCCCCACCTCGACGGCAAGCACGCCGTCTTCGGGAAGGTCACGGACGGCATGGACGTCGTCGAGGACATCGGCTCGGTCCCGACCGACCGCGAGGACAAGCCGGTGTCCGACGTGGTCCTCGAATCGGTCGACGTCGAGCAGTAAGCGCCTCGACCGTCACCAGGGCGAATCGAACGTCCGTCTCCGCCTCGAACGCTACCCGGTCGCGTTCGTCGGGACCACGGTCCGACCGCCGGTCGAGCCGTCGGCGCGGTCGAGCCACGCCGGTCGCGTGACCGTCGTCTCGCCGACCGCGTCGTACGCGAACCAGACCTCGACGCCGAGGCCGTCTCGGGTCTCGTAGGTGACGCGCATCGAGCGGACGAACCCGCTTTCTTCGACGATTGCTTCGACCCGATAGTCGCGCGACCGCGGGAAGTCGGTGCCGCGGCCCTGAACTCGGTACAGCGCGGTCCCGCTTTCGGCGGTCGCGTTCGTCACGCTCTCTACGCGCGTCACGCTCGTCTCGTCGGTCGAGAGATACCAGTCGAGATAGCGGGCGGCGCGGGAGGCCTGCCGCCCCGGGCCGTCGCGCACGTCGGGGTCGAGGACGCGGGCGGCGACGCCGTCCGGTTCGGCGGGGCGGCGGGCGTAGCGCGTGCTCCCGTCGGCGTAGGCGTCCTCCGAGGCGGTCGGGCGCGGAAACGCCCTGAGTTGTCCGGCTCGCTTGACCTCGGAGACGTAGACGTGCGGGGCCTCGACGCGGACGACCTCCACCTCGCGGCCCGTCTCGTCGCGGGCGATGGACTCGCGGTATCGGAGCGTCCACCGGTACGACCGGTTCGCCGCGGCCCGGCGATGGGCCGCCGCGAGGCGCGTCGCGTTCTCGACGCTCGCGGTTGTCACGCCGGGGGCGACCGTCCGCGGTTCGGGCGTCGGCGTCGGCTCGGGAGTCGTCGCGGCCGGCGTCGGTGTCGACGACCCATGACCGCCCAGCGCCTCGCCGAGCACCGGTACGCCGCCCGGCCCGGCAGTCACGACGACCGCCGCGAGCAGGAGCGCGATGAAGACGAGCGGCGCGACCGGGAGCGACGAACGCGGGCGAGAAAGCGGAGCGACGACTGCGCCACCCGCCTCGTCCGCACCCCTCGCACCGACGCCGCGGTCATCGGCCGGGAGGTCGTCGAGGCGGACGCCGAAGTGGTCTGCGACGAGGTCGTCGCCGCGGCCCGCCGGGAGACCGTACCGGACGAGGTCGTAGAACTCGTCAACCGAGAGAACCCGGGCGTCGTCGGGGGCCGCGCGCCGGGTTCGCGTGGGGTCGCCGAGCGCGACGACGACGGTCGCCTCGGCGGGGACCGTTGGCGACAGACGGAGCCGAGACCGAGAGACGACCGCGAGTCGCTCGGTTCGGTCGCCGCGGCGGGCGACGACCACGGACCCCTCGACGGTCGTCTCCCATCCGCGGGCGAACCAGAGGTCGGCGAGAAATCGGCGGCGGTCGCTGGGATCGGCGGTGCGAATCAGGTCGCCGAAGCGCGAGCGACGGGACTGCCGCATCGCTCGGGATTAGGGCTCGATGGCGAAAGAATCACCGGGCGTGCGACGGTGCGACGAGGTTCGTCGGGGCGCTGGACCGCACCGGACTGCACCGCGGCGGACCAGACCGCACCGCACCGACTCCGTCACGTCGCGTCAGCGGTTCGCTGAGTGCTCGTACTCCGACAGCCGGGCCGACACCTGCTCGTCCATCGTCGCCAACACGGCGTCGAGGTCGCGGCCGTCGAACAGTTCGGACAGGCCCTCGGAGACGATGGTCCTGACGGTCGTGAAGGGGCCGACGCGAGCGCCGCGGGTGGCCGGGGTGTCGTCGGTCTCGGCCAGTTGGTCGAACGCGACCGCGAATCCGGGGTGTTCGTCGAACCAGCCGTCGTCGCGGAGGAGGTCCCTCGTCCGGCGGTGGACCGGGAAGTAGCCGGTCTGCCGGTGCCAGCGTCGCTGCTGTTCGGGGCGGGTCAGCCACGCGATGAACTCGCCCGCGGCGGCCCGCTTCCGGGATTCGACGCCGTCTGCGACCCACAGCGACGCGCCGCCGACGACCACGCCCTCGCGGGCGGACCCGGGAGAGGGGAACCGGCCGACTTCGGCGGTGAACCCGCGTTCGGCGGCACCGCGAACGACCGACGCGGCGCTCGAACTGGAGTCCACGAGCATCGCGGCGCGACCGTCGAGGAACGCCTCGCGGGCGTCTCGCCGGGCCTCGACGCCGGGGTCGAACAGCAAGTCGTTCCGTTCGAGGTCGCGCCACCACTCGAACACGCGCGTCCCGACCGGGCCGTCGAGGTTCGAGGTGCGGGCGGTGCCGCTCCGGCCGTTGTCGGCGTCGAACAGACACTCGCCGGCGGCCGCGAACCACTGCTCGACGAACCAACTGTAATTCGCCCACGTCGCGCCGTAGTTGACCGCCCCGCTCGTCTTCAGCGTCGCCGCGGCCGAGGTGACTTGGTCGAACGTCGCCGGCGGGTCGTCGGGGTCGAGGCCGGCCCGCTCGAACGCGTCGGCGTTGTAGTACAACACGGGGTTCGAGGCGTTGAACGGCATCGACCAGAGCGCGCCGTCGTGGCGGTAGTAGTTGGCGATTTCGGGGACGAGTTCGCCCGCGGACGCCCCGTCGGGGAGCACCGATTCGACGGGGGTGAACGCCCCGCTGTCGAGGGCGCGCTGGGTGCCGACCTCGTACAGTTGCGCGATGGTCGGCGGCGTCCCCGACCGGGCCGCGGCGAGGGTCGCGTCGAACGTGCCGCGGTAGCTCCCCTTCGACGCGGTGTCGACGCGGACGCCGTCGTGGTCGGCGTTGAACTCGTCGACGAGCGACTCCAGAACCTCGGCCTTGTCGCCGGACATGCCGTGCCAGAACTGGACGACGGTCTGGCCCGAGTCGGTCGTCTCGGCGTGGAGGCGGTAGTCGTCGATGGAGTCCCGGAGGTGGTCGGCTTGGTCCGAAAGCGCGTCTATCTTCGTCACCGCCTCGGAGAGCGAGACGGTCTGTCGGCGGGCCGACCCCGCGGCGTCGGCCGCGAGCGCCGCGGTCTCGTCGCTTATCTCGCCGACGCCGTCGGCCTGACTCACGACCTCTTGGGAGGTCGCCGCCTGCGAATCCGTGGCGTCGGAAATCTCGTGGAGACTCCCGTTCGTCTCTTCGAGGTCGGAGACGACGCCGTCGAGCGCCGACAGCGCCTCCTGAATCGTCTCGCTGCCCTCGTCGAGGCGCGCGCTCGTGTCGGTGATGTCTTCGACCGTCGCGGCCGACCGGGTCCGAACCGTCTCGATGGTCGATTCGATGTCGGCGGTCGCGGCCTGCGTCTCCTCGGCGAGCGCCTTCACTTCGTCGGCGACGACGGCGAAGCCGGAGCCGGCCTCGCCGGCGCGGGCGGCCTCGATGGAGGCGTTGAGCGCGAGGATGTTCGTCTGCTCCGCGATGTCGGAGATTTTGGTCGCGATGCCGGTGATGTCGTCGATGTGGTCGTCGAGTTCCGCGACGCGCTCGACGGTCGCGTCGGTCCGCTCGCCGATGACCGCCAACTCGTCGATAGCGGTCTCGGCCGCGCGCTTGCCGCGGTCGCCGCGCTCGACGGCCTCGTCGGTCGCGTGCCTGATTTCGTCGGCGGAGGCGGCGACCTCCTCGATGGTCGCAGACAGGTTCCGCATCTCGTCTGCGACCTCCTCGACGCTCTCGCTTTGCCGGCGCGCGCCCGCGGCGATGTCGTCGACGGAGCCCGCGACAGACCGGCTCTCCTCGCGGCTCTCTGCGGCGGCGTCGGCCACGATTCGGGTCGACGCCGAGACCTGGTCGGCGAAGGCGTCGACGTCCCGCATGGCGGTCTGCCATTCCTCGAACAGTTCGTTGAGGAGGCGACCGTGACGCGCGAGCGCCGGGTCGTCGGGAACGTCGACGCGGACCGTCAGGTCGCCCTCGATGCAGCGCTCGATGGCCGCGGAGAAATCGTCGAGACCGTCGAGCGCGGCGGCGTCCGGGGCCGACGACGCGGCGACATCGTCGGCGGGAGACTCCCCGCGTCCCGATTCGACGGCGACCGAGGGAGTGCCCCCGCCGTCGCTTCGCGCGTCATCGCCGCGCGCCGTCTCGTCTGCGGCGTCCGATTCGGATTCGTCGTCGGTCGCGCGTGCGCCGAGCGCGGCCCGGACGGAGGCGCGAACCGACGACGCTCGTCTCCGGAGCTGGCTGTCGTCGTCCATTGGTCCAGAAGATTTCTGGTGAGTGATAAGACCACGCTCTCGAGTATCATATCTGAGAACGAATTCGTGACTGGTACTGTGTCTGTCGATAATTCATGTGACGGGAGTGCCCCACTGTTACGTGATGCCACGGCTAGAATACGGTACGACCGCTCGCCGCATTTCGGATTCGAAGCACGACGAGCGGGCTTCGACAGATGTGCCAGAAGTTCGAGGCGTCTCGCGGGTTCCGGGGCGCGCCGTCGCCGTGCGACCGACAGCGCAAAGACCACCGCGCGGTAAGGGCCGACGATGAGTGAGGAGTCCGACCGTCCGAAGCCGAGCGACTTCGGAACCGACGAGAACGCCCCGCCGGTCGACGAAAAGCCCTACAAGATAATCTTCGAGGCGAACAAGTGCTTCGGGGCCGGCCGGTGCGCGGAGGTCGCCGACAACTGGGAGATGGACCTCGAAACCGGCCTCGCCCGCGCCAAATCGTACTTCGTCGGTGAGGACGAACTCGACGAAAACGTCGAGGCGGCGGAGGTCTGCCCGGCGAAGAAGGGCCGCGGCGTCATCCACGTCATCGACCGGCGAACCGACGAGGAGCTCTCGCCGGACCCCCACGGCGACGGGACGCTCTCGGTCGACTGGTAAAGCGAAAGCACTTTTCTCCCCCTCGAAGAACGGGAGAGTGCGCGGGGGTGGCTGAGCCAGGCCAAAAGCGGCGGACTTAAGATCCGCTCCCGTAGGGGTTCGCGAGTTCGAATCTCGTCCCCCGCATTTTCGTCGCCGAGCGACAGCGAACCGAGCGACGCGTTCCCGCTTCGTCTCTGTCGCCCGGCCCGTCGTGGGACCGCCGACCACGTTATCTCGGTTCCCCGCCAACTGGTACGAATGGCTTCGACGCGTAGACACCGCTACTCGGAGGACAGGGATTCGGAGACCCCTACGACGGGTTCGGCCTCGACCCGCCGACGTATCGGGTCAACGGGCGACTCGTCGACCCGATGGACGACCACGTTCTCAGCGAGTTCGTGGACGCGGCGGGAATCGACCCCGAGGCGGTCGACCCGGCGGCGCTCGTCGAGGTCGGACTGGCCTACGTCGCCATCGAGGAGTACGAGCAGGCTATCGATAGTTTCGGACGGGCGGTCGCCTACGCCGACGCGGACGCTCGCGTCGCCTGCGAGGCGCTGGTGAACAAGGGCGTCGCTCACGCACAACTCGGCGAGTACGACGAGGCAATCGGCGCGTACCGTGAGGCGCTCCGCATCGACGACGACGGCGAACACGCCGCGGCCGCGGAGACGAACCTCGCGTACGCGCTGTGGGAACTCGGTGATTCGTCGGGCCCCCTCGACCGCGCCGAGCGCGCCGTCGAACTCGACTCGCGACTCCCGCAGGCGTGGTACAACCGCGGCTTCTTCCTCGCCGAGCGCGGCCTCCACGAGGGGGCCGTCCGCTGTTTCGACGCCGCCATCGCGCTCGGACTGCGCGACGCCTCCGTGCGGGGCGAACGCGAGCGGTCGATAGCGTTCCTCGAAGACGCCGTCGAGACCGAGACCGAATCTGAACCCGAAGCCGAACCCGAATCCGAAGTGCGGGAGGTCCCCGAATCGGACCGCGCCCGCGACGCGGACGCCTCTGACGCCCGGGCGTGAGAGAGGGAGGCGAGTAGGGCCGCACCCGCAAATATTTTGACAGTTCGAATAATGAGATGTAATTAGACCGTGTCACCCGGACTCCTCATCACGCGTTTCGACGCCACGCTCCTCGGCATGGCCGTCTGCCTCCTCGCCGGGGCCGTCGCCGGCGTCCTGTCCGCGCTGCCGACGGCGCTGGCCGCGGGCGGCGGTGCGACCGGGGCCGCCGCCCTCGCGCTCGGGGTCACCGTGAGCGAACTGTAACGATTCTCGGAACTCGTAATTCGGTGAGAGCGGCGCATATCGGTTTTTTCTCTGATATCAGAACTGATAGCTAGCGGGACAACGCTTTACGTCGGTCTCTTGCTACCGAGTGACATGAAGTTCGCCACGCTGGTTCCGAGGGTGCTCAGGCGGAGTTACCTTCGGAAATTCCTGTTCGTTATCCTCCTCGTGGCCGCGGTGATGGGCGGGTTCGGCCTGTACGTCTCGGACGTGGTCGGGACCGAGGTGAGAGCCGACACGCACAGCGACCTGGAGATGGTCGCCTCACTGGAGGCCGAGGGGCTGTCGAGTTGGATGGACGGCTACGCCCGGACGGCCCGGATGCTCTCGGAGTACGAGACCGTCCGGACGGGCGACCCCGACGCCATCGACGAGGCGCTCGAACGCGAGAAAGGCACCCTGCCCGCCGAGGTGGTGGCAATACACTACGTGAACCCGTCGAGCCGCGATATCGTCCGCAGCACCGACGGCGTGATAGAGACCAAATCGGTCCCCGCCCTCGACCTGTCGTGGACGACCGGGTCGCTGACGCTGGCCGACTCCGACGCGGTGGCCATCTCCGAGGTCTACCGCTACGGCGGGAGCGAGCGCCTCGCCTTCCTCAGTCCCGTTGAGGGCCGAGATGGTGCGGTGATGGTGGTCGTGGACGCGACGAAGCACGCCGAGATGCTGAGCGAACCGGTCGAGGGGTCCCAAACCCGCGTGGTGACCGATACGGGCGTCATCGCCTTCGACAAGTACGGCGAAAACGTCCTCACGACGTACCGCGACGGGGCGGCAACGCCGGCGCTCGACGCTGCGGTCGACGGTGAGACGGGCGTCGTCGAACGCGAGAGCGACGGGGACGCCGGCGGCGACATCGTTGCTTACGCCCCCGTCTCGGGGACGAACTGGGCGGTCCTCGTGGAAGCGCCGCAGACCAACGCCTACGCGGTCGCGCAGGTCGTCGAGCGCGACGTGGCCGTCCTCATCGGCGTGGCGCTCGCCGGCCTCGCGCTGGTCGGCACCGTCATCGGCCGCAACACGGTGCTGTCGCTCCGGCGGCTCCGGGCCAAAGCCGAGGCGCTCGCCGCCGGCGACCTCGACGTTGACCTCGAAACCCGGAGAGTCGACGAGTTCGGCGCGCTGACCGAGGCGTTCGCCGAGATGCGAGACGGTCTACGGGAACGCATCGAAGCGGCCGAAGACGCCCGCCGCGACCTCGCGCGCGCCGCCGAGGACTACCGCGAGACGATGGACGCCGCGGCGACGGGCGACCTGACGGTGCGCACGTCTGTCGAATCGGACGACGAGGCGATGGCGGCCGTCGGCGACGGCATCGACGCGATGCTTTCCGACCTCGAAGCGACTATCGGGCGGGTCGCGTCGTTCGCGGCGACCGTCGACGCGGCGGGCGAGCGCGTCACCGCCGGCACCGAGGAGGTCAGCGCCGCCTCCGAGCGGGTCGAGACGGCGACCGCCGACATCTCCGAGGGCGCGGCCGAGCAGGCGTCGCTCCTCGCGGAGGTCTCCGCGGAGATGCAGGACCTCTCGGCGACGGTCGAGGAGGTCGCCGCCTCCGCCGACGAACTCGCTGACCTCGCCGGCGACGCCGCGGAGCGCGGCGAGGCCGGCCGCGACGCGAGCGCCGCCGTCCACGACGAGATGGCGAACATCGACGAGCGCGTCGCGACCGCGGCCGAGGGCGTCGAAGCGCTCCGCGAGGAGGTAGCGGACATCGGCGAGGTGGTCGACCTCATCGAGGATATCGCGGAGCAGACGGACCTGCTCGCGCTCAACGCCTCCATCGAGGCCGCTCGCGCCGGCGAGGCCGGCTCCGGCTTCGCCGTCGTCGCCGACGAAGTGAAGGCGCTCGCCGAGGAGACCGCCGACGCGACGACCGAAATCGAGTCGTCCATCGAGTCCGTCGAGGGGACGGCCGACGAGACGGTCGCTGCGGTGAGAGCCGCGCGAGAGCGCGTTTCGCAGGGCTCCGAGACGGTCGAAGCCGGCGTCACGGCCATCGACGAGGCGGTCGACCGACTGGAGGAGGTGGACCACGGCGTCGCCGCCGTCGACGAGGCGACCACCTCGCAGGCGTCGGCCGCGCAGTCGGTCGCGCGCCTCGCGGACGAGGCGGCCGACATCGCCGACGAGACGCGCGACGAGGCTGCCGACGCGGCCGGCGCGGCCCACGAGCAGAACGACGCGATGGTCACCGTCGCCGGGCAGATGCAGGAACTGTCGTCGGCGACCGACGAACTGCGGGCGCTCGCGGACCGGTTCGAGGTGCGCGAAAAGGTGGAGCGAGACGGCGTCGGCGACGCGGTGGAACTCGGGGGCGAGGATACTGAAACCGCGCTCGCGGACGGGACGAACTCCGAGTCGAGGTCGTCGCCGACGGTGGCCGACCTCGCGGCCGACGGCTCGGGCGGAGACGAGTCTGTCGAGGACGGACCTGACCCGGGAGAACGCAAAGCCGCCGGCGACAGTCCGGACGAGAACTGACGCGGTCGCGTCGCTGTCGAACTGTTGTTGGTCGGCTGTCGCTCGGGTCGATGTTCGATTCGAGCGCGCGCGAATACGAGCCGGCGACTCTCGGACGTGAGTTTCGTGAGAAAGGGATAGGCAGCCGCACGGGAGCGGCCCGCGCGGCAAATGCCGCCCTAGATTGGTCCCCGCTGACGCTTCGGCCCTCCAAAGCGAAGCGTCACCTGAACGGAGTGCCGCGAGATACTTAAACGTGCCGCCATTCGACCGAAACCGCCGAAGGCGGGCGATTCGGGGGCGCTCGCGACGCAACGGGCTTTTCTCCCGTCGGGACCTTCGTCCGGGCATGAGCGAAGACGACATCCCCGGTCGAGTCCGCCGCGCGTTCGGCGACCACGGGTCGTTCGAGCGGGTCGATGACCGAACCTTCGAGTCCGTGACGACGCCGTTCGACGGCACCGTCGGCGTCGCGGCGCAGGACAGTGGCCGCGTCGAGTTCGACGTGGAGGTGCGCGTCCCGATGCTCTCGGCGGTCGCAGACGACGTGGCCCCCGTGGTCGAAGACGGCTGGTACGAGACGTTCGAACTCCGCCTCGAAGACGTGGGCGGCGTCGTCGCCGGCGACCACGACCTCGACCCCGACGTGACTCGCGCGGGCGACGAGGCGGTCGTCCGGGCGAGCTTTGCCGACATCAACGAGCGCCGCGGCGTCGACGACGCCGGCGCGGTCATCGACTACGTCGAAGGCACGTTCGTCGAGGGCGTCATCCCCGGCTACGACTACGGCGAACCGGTGACGAGCCTCATTCGGAACGCGAAAGACGCCGCCGGCGCTGGGTTCTGAAGAACAAGTCGGTGACAGTCGGTCGGGGCGGACCGCCGCGTGGCGACGCGCCGACTCAGTCCATCGCGATGTACGTCTGGGTGTCTTCGATGCCCGCCACCGACTGGATGCCGCCGGCGATGCCCTTCACGTCGGCGGGCGAGTCCACCTCGACTTTCACGATGAAGTCCACGTCGCCGGCGACGATGTGCGCGCTGACGATGCCGTCGGAGACGGCCAAGAGGTCCTGTTTCAGCTGGTCGATGCCGTCGGAGACGGGCGCGGCCTTGACCATGATGTAGGCGTAGACCATCGTCACGCACCCCCCGTCGCGGTGACGACCTCGTCGCCGACGAGCAGTTGTCGCACGTCGTTGAGTACGTCGAAGTCCGCGAGGACGGCCACGCGGTCGCCGGTCTCAAGCGAGTCGTCCGAAAGCGGGATGCCCATCGGCCCGTCTTTCTTCCCGAACGCGAGGATGCGGGCGTTCGCCGGGAGCGCAACCTCTTCGATACTGTACCCGTTCATCGGTGACCCTTCCGTCACCGTCACGAGGATGACCTGCAAGTGTTGGGCGATGTCCGCGATGGCGCGGATAGAGCCGCCGAGCAGCGCGTTCTTCGCGCCGATAGCGCCGAGGCGCTCGGGGTAGACGATTTCGTCGACCTCCTTGGCGTACTTCTGGTACACCTCCTCGCGGTAGTCCTCGTCGACCCGGAGCACCGTCCGACAACCGAAGTGCTTGCCGATCATGCAGGCCGCGAAGTTCACGTTGAGGTCGGCGGTGAGCGCGCCGAGAGCGTCGGCCGCCTCGATGCCGGCGTCGACGAGCACCTCCTCGCGGGAGCCGTCGCCTTCGACCACCTCGAAGTTCGCCTCGCGGGCCCGTTTGACCCGGTCGCGGTCCAACTCCACCAGGACGATGTCGTGACCCTCCTCGCGGAGGACGCGAGCGGTGCGCAGCCCAACCCGTCCAGCACCAATGATAACGAACCGCATGATAAGACGGTATGTCGGCGGAGGCAAATAACCTTCCCCCGGTTCGGATGAACGGGCCGCGCTCGGTCGAAGCAAGGCTTTTGACGACTGTGGTAGAATATCTCACGCATGGTTCACGCGTTCATCATGGTGAAGACCGGAGCCGGCGAGTCGGAACAGTTGCTCGGTCCCATCCGCGACTTCGAGACGGTGACCGAGGCTCACATCGTCGCGGGCGCGTACGACATCATCGCGGAGGTCGACACCGACGCGGTCTACGAGGTGCTGAAGACCGCGTCGAGCCGCGTGCAGGGGTTAGAGGGCGTCGCAGACACGAAGACGTACATCTCCTTGGACGACTGAGACGGAGCGGCGCGGCTCAGCGCTCGATGTCGAACGGGCCGTTGCGCTCGACGAACGCGACGTGTTCCTCGCGCTGGCGGGCGAGTTCGGGCGGCAGTTCCTCGTAGACGTTGTCGAACAGCTCGTCGGTCCCCGGTTCGGGCGTCGCCTCGGCGCGCTCGACGGCCTCGCGCAGTTCCTCGTCGGCGTCGTCGCGCATGGCGTCGAGCGCCGCGTCGTCGACGACGCCCGCCTCGCGGCAGAACGACTCGAATCGGTCGAGGGGGTCGCGCGTCCGCCAGTCGGGGAGGTCCGGCTCGTCGTCGCGGTAGCGCGAGGGGTCGTCGGCGGTCGTGTGCGGCCCCTGCCGGTAGGTGAGGCTCTCGATGAGCACCGGCTCCCCGGCGCGGGCCCTCTCGAAGCCGCGCTCGACGGCCTCCCTGACCGCCAGCGGGTCGTTGCCGTCGACCTGCATCCCGTCCATCCCGTAGGCGTCGGCCTTCGCCGCGATGGACTCGCTTGCGGTCTGGCGCTCGCGGGGGAGCGAAATCGCCCAGCCGTTGTTCTCGCAGAAGAAGACGACCGGCGCGTCGAAGACGCCGGCGAAGTTCAGCCCCTCGTGGAAGTCGCCCTCGGAGGTCGCGCCGTCACCGAAACAGACCAGCGCCGCGCGGTCGTCGCCGCGGTAGTTCGCGGCCATGCCGACGCCGGCGGCGTGGGGAATCTGCGAGGCGATGGGGACCGCCTGCGGGAACACCGGCACGTCGTGGTCCGAGGCGTACTCGGCGTGACCGCGCCGAAAGAGGAGGATGTCGCTCGGCGGCACGCCGCGGGCGAGTTGGAGGGCGTTCGACCGATACGTCGGCAGCAACACGTCGTCGTCGCGCATGGCGTGGGCGGCCCCGATTTGCGAGGCCTCCTGTCCGCGGAAGGGCGGATAGCCGCTCATCCAGCCGCGTCGCTGGAGGGCGAGTGCGCGCTCGTCGAACCGTCGCGCTCGAATCATGTCGCGGAGGGCGGCGCGGGCGTCGTCTGCGGTGAACTCCGTATCGTCCAGCCCGCGCTCTGCGATGAGTCGGTGCATAGCGGTGAGTCACGGTCCTTCGTGATAAACGTCACCCGTTGCGGGGGCGGACCCGGCGGGCGGTTCGACCGACGGCGGCGCGGGACGAGCGGGCCGCCGAGAGCGACAGGCCAAAGACCACCGCCTCCCTAGGTCGGCTATGGTCTCGGTGGTCAACCTCGTGCTCATGGGCGCGCTCATCGTCCTCCACACGCTCATCGCGGCGGTCATGACCCGCTTTTTCCGCCTGCGGTTGAAGACGCAGTGGGGGTACGTCCTGTACGCCCTGTTTCTGATTCCGCTCGCGCTGCTCGTCTCGACGCTGGTGTTCTCCGGCATCTTCGGCATCGGCGTGAACCTCGGCAGCCCCACGGCCGCCCTCGGCGTGATGATAGGGATGCCGCTCGCGCTCGGCTTCACCATCGACACGCTCTACGTCCCGCCGCCGGAGGAGTACGAGAACCTCCCGAACTCGCGGTGAACTGCGAGTCGGTCGGCGGCTACCGTTCCGCGAGAATCGCTTCGAGCGCCGCCTCGACCGCGGCGAGCACGTCCTCGGGCGACTGCGTCGCGTCGACGCGGACGAACCGCTCCGGTTCGGCCTCGATGAGTCGCTCGTAGTTCTCGCGCACGTCCGCGAGGTACGCCGCCTGTTCGAACTTGTTCGTCGCGCCGCTGCGCGCGGCGGCCGTCTCGGGGTCCACGTCGAGGTAGATAGTCTTGTCCGGCGGGCGGGTGAAGGCCGTGTGGATGCCTCTGATGTACTCCATTGGGCGTCTGAGGTCGCTGTCGCGCAGCGCGGCGGCCTGATAGGCGTACCGCGAGTCGGAGTAGCGGTCGGAGACGACGAGCTTCCCGTCGGCGAGGGCGGGTCGGACGACCCGCGAGAGGTGGTCGGCGTGGTCGGCGGTGAAGAGGAACAGCGTGGCGAGCGGGTCGGCGCCGTCGTCGTCGATGGCGCGGTTGACAGCCTCTCCGTACCACGAGTCCGACGTGGGCTCGCGCGTGAAGACGGCGTCGGGGTACGCGTCGTGGAGCGCCTCCCAGACGGTCGTCTTCCCGCTCCCGTCGAGCCCTTCGAGCGTGACGAGCATACCCTACCAACTCGGCGCTCCCGAAAAAGCGCGCCGAAGCGAGACGCCGCAATGATAATGTCAACGCGAGCCGATATGTGTCGTATGCCACCCGCCCGCGAGCGGTGGGACGACCTCCAGCCGAGGGAAAAGCCGTTCACCGTCGTCCGGTTCGACGAGAGCGTCCCCCCGACGGACGCGTCGTTCGCGACGAAGCAGACGGAGGTCGACCACCCGACCGACGCGCCCGACGACTGCTCGGACCCGTCCGAGGAGCTCGTCGTCTACGACCGAGTCGGTCGGATGGTGAAGCGCACCGACGGACCGGTCGCGCCCTCGATACTGTTTTGAGCGCGGTCGCGGGCCGGTGGCGCGGTCTGACGCGCCCGCCCGGAAGAGCGTCGTTCCCATCGGGGTGTTCTCCGGCGAAATCGACCCCGATTCCCCGTTAGCTTTACCCTCATTCCGCCGAATATTACGGCATGAAAGTCCTTGTTGTCGGCGGAAGCGGATTCATCGGGAGCCACCTCTGCCGCGAACTACAATCGCGGGGACACAGCGTGACCGCGATGTCGCGGAGTCCGAACAGCGAGGACCTCCCCGACGGCGTCGAAAAGGCGATGGGGGACGTGACGGACTACGACTCCATCGCGGGCGCGTTCGAGGGGAAAGACGCGGTCGTCAACCTCGTCGCGCTGTCGCCGCTGTTCGAACCGAGCGGTGGCAATCGAATGCACGACATCGTCCACTGGCAGGGGACCGAAAACGTCGTGAAGGCCGCCGAGACTCACGACGTGCCCCGGGTCGTCCAGATGAGCGCGCTCGGAGCCGACTCCGACGGCGACACCGCCTACATCCGCTCGAAGGGGAAAGCCGAGGGGGCGGTCAAATCGTCCGGGCTCGATTGGGTCATCTTCCGGCCCTCGGTCGTCTTCGGAGACGGCGGCGAGTTCGTCTCCTTCACGAAGCGGCTCAAGGGGATGTTCGCGCCCGGCGTCCCGCTGTACCCGCTTCCCGGCAACGGGGAGACGCGGTTCCAACCCATCTGGGTCGGAGACCTCGTGCCGATGCTCGCGGACGGCGTCGAGGGCGACGACCACGCCGGCGAGACCTACCGCATCGGCGGCCCGGAAAAGCTCACGCTCCGCGAAATCACGGAGATGGTGTACGACGCCGAGAACAAGTCCATCACCATCGTTCCGCTGCCGATGGGTCTCGCGGGCATCGGCCTGACCGTCCTCGGGGCGGTCCCCGGCTTCCCGATGGGGAAAGACCAGTACCGGTCGCTCCAGTTCGACAACACGACCGACCGGAACGACGTGGGCGTCTTCGGCGTCGACACCTCGTCGATGAAGACGCTCGGCGCGTACCTCGGCGAGCGAAACTGACACCGGAGTGACGACTCGGCGGCGTTAAGCAGCCGTGAACTGCGGCTCATTTTACCGGAATTAGCGGTTCTCACGGGATAACGACTGATTAACACCGGTTTCGAGTCGCCGCGTTCCGCCGATAATCTGATGGTGGTTCGACACGTCCCCATCACAACGCTTATGTCCGCGTTCGTACTGCAATTCACGCAATGGCGAGGGGACTGAACCTATGAAGCTCGCAATGATCGGATTCGGGCAAGCCGGGGGAAAAGTAGTCGACAAGTTCGTCGAGTACGACCGGGAACGCAACGCCGGAATCGTCCGCGCTGCGGTCGCGGTGAACTCCGCGAAAGCTGACTTGCTCGGACTGAAGAACATCCCGAAGGACCAGCGCGTCCTCATCGGCCAATCCCGCGTGAAGGGACACGGCGTCGGTGCGGACAACGAACTCGGTGCCGAAATCGCCGAGGAGGACATCGACGAGGTACAGGGTGCCATCGACAGCATCCCCGTCCACGAAGTCGACGCCTTCCTCGTCGTGTCCGGGCTCGGTGGCGGTACCGGCTCCGGCGGCGCGCCGGTCCTCGCGAAACACCTCAAGCGCATCTACACCGAACCCGTCTACGGGCTCGGCATCCTGCCGGGGTCCGACGAGGGTGGTATCTACACGCTCAACGCCGCGCGCTCCTTCCAGACGTTCGTCCGCGAGGTCGACAACCTCCTCGTGTTCGACAACGACGCCTGGCGGAAGACCGGCGAGTCGGTACAGGGGGGATACGACGAGATCAACGAGGAAATCGTCAACCGATTCGGCGTGCTCTTCGGTGCCGGCGAGGTCCAGGACGGACAGGAGGTCGCGGAGTCCGTCGTCGACTCATCGGAGATTATCAACACGCTGGCCGGCGGCGGCGTCTCGACCGTCGGCTACGCCTCCGAGGGCGTTGAACCGCGGAAAGACAAGGGCGGCGGCCTCCTGTCTCGGCTGACGGGCGGCGACGAGCCCGACGACAATCTCGACACCGCCCACACGACCAACCGAATCACGAGCCTCGTCCGCAAGGCCGCGCTCGGTCGGCTCACACTCCCGTGTGAAATCGAAGGCGCGGAGCGCGCGCTGCTCGTGCTCGCTGGTCCGCCGGAGCATCTGAACCGGAAAGGCATAGAGCGCGGGCGGAAGTGGATCGAAGAGCAGACCGGCTCCATGGAAGTTCGCGGCGGCGACTACCCCATCCCGGGCGCGGAGAAGGTGGCGGGAGTCATCCTGCTGTCGGGCGTGACGAACGTCCCGCGCATCAAGGAACTGCAGCAGGTCGCCATCGAAGCACAGGATAACATCGAAGAGATCCGTCAAGAGAGTGATTCGAATCTGGAGACCCTCATAAACGATGACGAGGACGAACTGGAGTCGCTTTTCTAAGCTGGCGCTCGCGCTCGTCGTACTCCTGTCGGCCTTCGCAGGGCAGGCAGGGGCGGTGAGCGTCGCGTCCGACGACGTCCCCGACGAGGCGCAGGTCGGTTCGCAGGTGACCGCGTCGGTCACCCTCGAAGAGCTGTACCGGAGCCCACAACTCGAATCGTGGACGCTCGCGGGGCAGACCGACTTGGAGGACGTGACGTGGACCGTCGCGTACTACGACCAGACGGGCGCGAGAGTCGACCAGCAGTCCTTCGACGGGCAGAACTTCAGCGGCGCGCAGATCGCCACTGCCGACGGGACGAGTGAAGTGGAGGTCACCGTAACGGGAATCGTTCCCGACGTGGAGTCGTTCAGCTACGACCCCGCACAGACGTTCACGATAATCTCGCTCGACCAGACCCGCGAAGGCGGCTCCAGTAACGATATCGACTCGTGGTCGGTCCACCACTACACCGAAGAAAGCGCCGCCGCGCGCGACGAACTCGACAGCGCGCGGGACGCGATTGAGCGTGCGAGTGGGGCCAACACGCAACAAGCCGAGCAGACGTTTGCCAACGCTGTCGAAGCGTTCAACGGCGAGGAGTTCAACCTCACGACGAACCTCGCCAACGAGGCGGAGACGAGCGCAAACCAGGCCCGGCAGTCGAGTCAGACGACCCAACTGCTCATCTACGCGGCGGGCGGTCTGCTCGTCGTCGCGCTCATCGTCGGTGGGTTCCTCTACTGGCGGTCCCAGCAGACGACCTACGACAAACTGGGCTGATTCTCCGTGCGAGTCGTCGTTCCCTTCGGGGGACGCGATCCGAAGACCCGACTCGCCCCGTTTTTCGACGCCGACGAGCGACGCGAGTTCGCCGTCTCGATGCTCCGCGACGTGCTCGACGCGGTCCGCGCGGTCGGCGGCGACCCGGCGGTCGTCGCGGACGCGCCCGTGACCGTCGATGCGCCCGTCACCGTGGACGACCGACCGCTCACCGAAGTCGTGGGCGGCGAACTCGACGACCTCGGCGGCGACCCCGTCGCGGTCGTCATGGCCGACCTCGCGCTCGCGACGCCCGCGGCGCTGTCGCGGCTGTTCGAAACCGACGCCGACGTGGTCGCCGCGCCCGGCCTCGGTGGCGGGACGAACGCGCTCGTCGTCCGACACCCCGAGTTCTCCGTGGACTACCACGGCGCGTCCATTCTCGACCACCGGCGAATCGCCCGCGACGCCGGCTGTTCGTTCGCCGAGGTGGACTCGATGCGACTCGCCGTCGACGTGGACGAGCCGAGCGACCTCGTCGAGGTGCTCGTCCACGGCGAGGGGCGGACCCGCGAGTGGCTGGTCGACGCCGGCGTCCGGCTCGCACGCGGGTCCGGTCGGGTCGAGGCCGTCCGCGAGCGCCGATAGGACCTTAACGGTCCGCGATAAACAGTGTCTGGCGCGGTTGTCCGTCTGCCCGGCGGGAACTGAGGCAACGTGCGCCGCGCGCTCCCGCGTCGCGAAGACGACGCGAGAGTCGAAGTGGAGTCCGAACGTCGCGACGACGCGAGTCTCACTCGCAACCAACTCGGGGCGAGCGCCTGACGGCGCTTCGGACGGACCGGAGACGTGTCTGGCACCAACTATCCGGTCCCGAACTCGACTTCCGCGCTTCGGTCTCGACGCCGCCGTATCGCCGCGAATGACACGCTTTTAGTGGTTCGTCACGCACCGAGAGATATGTTCACGGGTGCCGACGAGTACGGAGTCGACCTGACTATCGACGATGCCGACGTGGAGCGACTGCTCGCCGTCACCCCCGACGACGCCGACGCGCCGGCGTCGCTTTCGTTCTCGCGGAACGTCTTCGTCCCGCTGACGACCGCCTGTCGGTACACCTGCACCTACTGTACCTACTACGACGTGCCCGGCGAGGCGACGCTCATGTCGCTCGACGAGGTCCGCGAGGTGGTCCGCACGGGCGCGGACGCCGGCTGCACGGAGGCGCTGTTTACCTTCGGAGACGCCCCCGACGAGCGCTACACCGAGATTCACCGCCAACTCGACGAGTGGGGCTACGACGACATCCTCGACTACCTCGCGGCGGCCTGCGAAGTCGCGCTCGACGAGGGCCTGCTCCCGCACTCGAACCCCGGCGACCTGACCCGCGAGGCGTTCGCTGACCTCGCGCCCCTGAACGCCAGCATGGGCGTGATGCTGGAGACGACCGCCGACGTGGCCGCCCACTCGGGGAACCGCCGGAAGACACCGGGGCAGCGGCTCAACACCATCCGCGCCGCGGGCGAGGTGGGCATCCCCTTCACGACGGGCATCCTCGTCGGCATCGGCGAGACGTGGCGCGACCGCGCGGAGAGCCTGCTGGCCATCCGCGCGCTCCACGAGCGCTACGGCCACGTACAGGAGGTCATCGTCCAGAACGTCGTCCCCAACGAGCGGTCGGACTACGAGCGCCCGTCGCTCGACACGATGCGCCGGGTCGTGGCGATGGCGCGGGTCGCGCTCCCCGAGGAGGTGTCGGTGCAGGTGCCGCCGAACCTCTCGGCGGCGGCCGACCTCGTCGCCTGCGGCGTCGACGACCTCGGCGGCGTCTCGCCGGTCACGGACGACTACGTCAACCCCGACTACGAGTGGCCCGCGCTCCGGGAACTCGCAGACATCGCCGACGAGGCGGGCGTCCCGCTCCGCGAGCGACTGCCGGTCTACGAGCGGTTCCTGCCGAACGGGACGCTCGGACCGGCCGACGAACCCGGCGAGAGCGACGGCGCGCCCGCGGCCGCGCCGGACCACGAGTGGCTCCGCGGCCCGATTACCGACCGGCTCGCCGCCGACGACGTTCACGGACGGCGGTTCCGAAACGTCGCCCGCGGCGACGGCCCGCTGTCGATTCCGCGGTGAGAGCGACGCCGCGTCCGCCGACCGTGTGGTGTCGTCTGCTACCGACGACGAGCGAGAACTGAGTAGAGCGCGACGACCGCGGCGGTCACGGCGGGCGCGCGCCCCGAGAGCTGTGGCACGCGTTTTCTGACGAGTGTGTAGATGACGCCGACGGCGAGGCTCGCGAGGAGAACCCCTCGCGAGCCGCCGCCGAGCGTCAGGAGACCCGGCACCGAGAGCGCCGCGGCGAGCGCGAGGTCGCCGGGAGAGCCGTCGTAGGCGGCGAGGCGGCGGGGTTCGACCCAGCCGCCGAGGCTGCGGACGTAGACGCCGCGGTCGGTCCGCGCCTCCCACGGGCGAGCCTCGCTACTGCCGCCGAGGTAGTCGGCCGCGCAGTGGAGCGCCGCCGCGCCGAACCCGGTCGCCGCGGCCGCGGCCAGCGGGTCGCCGGTGACGATCGCGAGCGCGCCGAACCCGACCGAGCCGACGACGAACACTTCGACCTGATGGAGCGTCCTACGGTGGACGCCGACGACCATGTCGAGGTCGGGGAAGACGCCGCCGGCGAGCGCCGCCGCGACGACGGGCGGCGCGGCCGCGGGAGCGACGACCGCGACGGCGGCGGCGAGCGCGAGGCTCATCGCCACGTGCGTCGGGGCCATCACGGGGCGACCACTCCCAAGGCCGGTCGGCGTCGTCGAGTCGTCATCGCTTCGCCTACTCGGCGACCGAGACGTATGAGTTTCGTGGTCGGAACGAGCGCTCGCGGGCGCGGTCACCACCTCAGATATCGCACCTCAGATGCCGAACCACTCGGGCATCCGCTTTCTAAAGCCCGTGTAGAACAGCGCGATGGCCACGCCGACCGCGACGGCGACGCGGACGCCGCCCGAAAAGGCGAGAAAGCCGGGGACCGAAAACAGGAGCGTCAACGCGAGGTCTTCGGGCGCGCCGTCGTAGCGGACGAGATAGCGGGGGCGGAGCCACCGCTTCGCGGGATGGACGTACACCGCGCGGTCGGAGGTGCGGTCCCACGGTCGGAGTTCGTCGCCCGCGCCGAGCCAGTCGGACGCGGAGTGGAGCCCCGCCGAGAGGCAGAAGAAGGCGACGCCGACGGTGAGCGCCGAGGGCGAGACGGCGGCGCCGCCTCCGAAGACCGCGGCGGCGACGCTGTAATAGACGGGGAAGTGCAGCGTCCTGCGGTGGACGCCGACGAACAGGTCCACGTCGGGGAAGACGCCGCCGACGAGCGCGCCGACGGCCGCCGCTGTGGCGAGTTCGGGAGCGACCCACGCGAGCGGCGCGGCGAGGGTCAGCCCCACGGCCGCGTGGGTGGTCGCCATCATCTCAGTCGTCTGCGGTCGCCGGGTCGCGGCGGCCGTCGAGCAGGGGCGACCCGTCGGCGCGCGGGCCGAGCGTCGGGCCGTGCGGGCCGTCGTCGGGGTCGATTGGCCGGCGGGTCCGGTAGTCGGTCGAGCGCTCGACCGGCCGGCGGCCGATGGCGGTTATCATGTCGACGTAGTCGTCGAACGAGCGGAACTCGCCGAAGCCGCCGCCGGCGCGCTTCGTTATCTCCTCGGAGAGAATCGTGCCCATGAGGTCGTCCGCGCCGCAGTTGAGGAGCTTCAGCGCCTTCGCGTTCCCGAACTTCACCCACGACGACTGGATGTGGTCGACGTTGTCGAGGTAGAGCCGCGCGACGGCGACCATCAGTTCGTCCTCGTCGTCGGACGCGCCGCCGGTCACGAGGCCGCGGTCGTACAGCGGCGTGTTCTGGTGGATGAACGACAGCGGGACGAACTCGGTGATGCCGCCGTAGCGGTCCTGAAGGTCGCGAATCACGTCGAGGTGGAGCACGCGGTGTGTCTCGGTCTCGACGTGGCCGTACATGATGGTCGCCGTCACGTCGAGGCCGGCTTCCATCGCGCCCTCCATCCCGGCGACCCACTCGTCGGTGCCGATTTTCCCCGGGCAGATGACCTCGCGCACCTCGGGGACGAGAATCTCCGCGGCGGTGCCGGGCGCGCTGGCGAGGCCGGCGTCGGCGAGGCGGCGGTAGACCTCCTCGTAGCTCCAGTCGGTGCCGCGCTTGGCGTGATGGGCCTCTTCCGGCGTCATCGAGTGGACGTGCGCGCCGGCGGCCGACATAGCAGAGAGCTGTTCGGCGTAGCTCGCGGGGTCGGTGTCGTACACTTCGGGCGGCTTGTAGTTCACCTCGGCGGCGGGGTTGTCGTAGGATTCGAGAATCTCGCGGTGTTCCTCGTCGAGCACGAGCGCGGGGTGGAGGCCGGAGACGGACGTGACCTCGTAGATGCCCATCTCGACCGCGTCGGCGACGATGTCGCGGGACTCGGCGGGCGTCTTCGTAAAGCCGCCGTGGTCGGCGTCGGAGTCGGCCTCGAACAGGTGGGCGGTGTTCTTGAAGTTACAGAACAGACACCCCGTGTTGCAGGCCGTCGTCACGTTGTTGTTGAGGTTGGCGACGAACGTCACGTCGTTTCCGACCATTTCGGCGCGCCGCCGGTCGGCGGCTTCGAGCACGAGTTCCTTGCGTTCGGGGTCGATTCCCTCGCGGTCGGTCCCCGTCGTGATGAGTTCGACGCCGTCGTCGACCGTGAGGCGCTCGCCCGCTCGCGCCTTCGCTAAGGCGTTCTCGAACGACTGGTCTGTCTCCGGGACGTGTTCGAACCCGAAGTCGTGGGCGGCACCAGACATGCTCGTTGGCAACGCGCCACGGTCGTAAAAACGGGGCGGTACCGGAACTCCGGCCGCGGGATACCGCGGGACGCCGCGGGACGCCGCGGAGAAAGCGTTAGGCCCTCCCGCCGTGTTGGGTCGCACATGGAACACTCCCCGACTTCGACGACCGAGTCGGCTCTCGACGACGAAGGAGAGAGCCTGCTGTTTTCGGCCCTCGTCGGCGCGGTCGCCAGCGTCGTCCTCTCGCCGCTTCCGGGGTCAACCGTCCTCGGCGGGGCGCTCGCCGGCTACCTGACCGGAAGCGACCGCGAACTGGGCGTGAAATCCGGCGCGGTCTCGGGGCTGTTCGTGAGCCTCGTCGGGACGGTCCTCGGCGTCGTCGTCCTCGGGTTCTTCAGCATCTTCGCCGTCGGCGTCACCCCGTTCGAGTTGGGCTTCGGCCTCGGCATCCTCGGCATCGTCATCGTCGCGCTGTTCGGCCTCCTCGTGCTGCTCGTCTACACCGTCGGCCTCGGCGCGCTCGGCGGCTACCTCGGCGCGTACCTCCACGAGGAGTTCGCCTGAGTCCGGGTCGCTTCGGCCCGCCACTCAGCCACCGGCACCGACGCCGGTGAACTCGAAGCGAGCGCCGCCCGCGGCGCTTTCCCCCACCGAGACCGTCCAGCCGTGCGCGTCGACGACGTTCGAGACGATTGTCAGCCCGAAGCCGATGCCCGCGGTGCCGGTCGAAAAGCCGGTGTCGAAGATGCGCGACCGGAGTTCAGGGGGGATGCCCGCGCCGTCGTCTTCGACGTAGAAACCGTCGTCGAGCGCGCCGACGGTGACGGTGACGCGGTCCTGCCCGCCGTCGGCAGACCCGGATTCATCCGGTGAGCCGTGTTCGACAGCATTCCGCATCAGGTTCTCGAACAGTTGGTGGAGCCGGCCCGCGTCGGCGACGACGGTCCGGTCGGACGCGACGACGAGCGCCGCGTCCCCGGTTTCGACGTGGTCCCAGCACCGCTCTGCGGTCTCCGAGAGGGAGACCGGCGTCGTGGCGAACGCGTCGGTGCCCTGTCGCGCGAGCACGAGCAGTTCCTCCGTCAGCGCGGTCATCCGGTCGTGGGCCCGCGCCACCGCCGCGAGGTGGTCGTTGTCGATTTCCTCGCGGGCGAGGTCGAGGTGGCCCGTGGCGACCGAAAGCGGGTTGCGGAGGTCGTGCGAGACGACGCTCGTGAACTCGTCGAGCCGGCGGTTCTGGGCTTCCATCTCGCGTTCGATGTCCCGGCGCGCCGTGATGTCCGTGTAGACCGCGTAGATGGTGTTCTCGCCGACCGGAACCGACCGCAGGAGGAAGTCCCGCTCGCCGTTTGCGGTCTGTCTGCGAACCTCCGTCTGGACGAAGTCGCCGGCGCGGACCATCTCGGTGAGCTTCGCGGCCTCGTCGAGACGGTCGTCCGGCGCGACCACGTCGTCGATGGCGCGGCCGACGACCTCGGATTCGTCGTAGCCGAACGTCGCCTCGAACGCCGGGTTGACCGCGCGGATGACGGACTCGCCGTCGACGAACTCCGAGTCGATGATGCAGTCGGCGCTGTTCTCGAACAGGGCGGCGTACTGGTCGCGTTCGACCCGAAGCCGGCGCTCGAAACTGAGCCGCTGGAGCGCCGCGTTCGTGTGGGCGACGAGGAGTTCTGCGAGTTCGAGGTCGATTTCGTCGAACGCGCCGGTCTGCTCGGAAACCGCCTGAAACACGCCGAACGAACCGATAGCGACGCTGAGGCCGGAGCGGTAGTTACCGAACTCGGGGCGGCCGAACGCGTGGAGCTCCATGTCGACCGCGCGGTGGGACTCGCCGGTGCGGAACGTCTCGCCCATCGCGCCCGCGTCTTTCGGGACCGGCCGGAGTTTGCGGTCGGTCGGCGTCGACGACTGCGCCCGCGGGACGAACCGGGTCGCCTCGGCCGCGAAGGCGAAACAGATGTCGAGGTTGAGGATGCGCTCCGCCGCCTCGACGGTCTCCGCGTAGATGTCGTCGGCGTCGGAGACCGACGCGAGTCGCATGGCGACGCCGTGGAGCGAGGTTATCTTCCGCTCGGTGCGCTGAATGCGGCGTTCGAGCCGGGAGACGATGTCGCGTTCGGTGCGCTGGGCCTCCGAACTCCGATAGCGGGCGACCGCCGCCCGAACCCGGTCGGCGAGGCGGTCGTAGGAGAGGGATTCGATGTCGCCAGCAACGCGGTGGGCGGCGGGGTCGTCCGCGAGTGCGTCACCGTCGCTCCCGCCGGAACCGAGCAGGACGACCGGCACGTCGGGATGGCGCTCGCGGACCAGCGCGACCACGTCGGCGGCGGTGTGTCGGCCGAACTGACCGGGAATCAAAAGGCAGTCGACCGTCCGGTCGGCGACGCGTCCGAGGGCCGTCCCGAGGTCGAACTCGACGGTGACGGACACGTCGTGGCGGTCGAGCGCGGCCGCGACGGCGTCCGCCCGGGTGCGGTCGGGAGCGACGAAGAGAACGGACGGTGCCGTCCCCGCCGACGAACCCGGCGAGGGTGACCGAGTCATGCATCGACATGCTTGGGAGAGAGCATCAATTGATTGGTGAGTGCGACCGGCAGTTCGTGACAGTTGGCCGCCGGGAATCTGCCGCGAGCGAGGAGAACAGGAAGCCCGATGTCCGACGACACCGACGCGTCGTCGCCCGAGGCGTCCGAGGCGGTCGACGCCGAGAACCCGGGCGAGCGGGCGGAGCCGGTCGCGCTCAGATTCGTTTTTCGACTTCGGGGAGGAACGCCGCGAGGTCGCCGCGGACGACCCGGTCGGCGCGGTCGTCGTACTGCGTCGCGTCGAAGTTGACGACGACGAGCGAGCCGACCTCGGCGGCCCGGCCGGCGAGACCCGCCGCGGGGTGAACCGTCAGCGACGAGCCGAGCGACAGGAACACGTCGGCGTCGCCGGCGAGGCGGTTCGCCTCGCTGTAAGCGACACGGGGGAGGCGCTCGCCGAACAGGACGACGCCGGGCTTGAGCAGGCCGCCGCAGTCGTCGCACGTCGGCGGCGCGTCGCCGGCGCGGACCGTCTCGAACGCGGGGGCCGCGTCGGTTCGCGCGCCGCAGTCCTCGCAGACGACCTCCGCGGCGTTCCCGTGGAGTTCGACGACGCGGTCGGAGCCGGCCTCGCGGTGGAGGCCGTCGGTGTTCTGCGTCACGACCGCGTCGAGGATGCCCCGCGATTCGAGGGCCGAAAGCGCCTCGTGGCCGGGGTTCGGCTCGACGCCGTCGGGGAACATGCGCTCCTGTAAGTGGACGCGGTCGCGCCAGAAGCCGGCGGGGTCGTTGACGAAGCGGTCGCGGTGGAACGACGCCGGGTCGAACTCGGTCTCCCAGATACCGTCGTCGCCGCGGAAGTCGGGGATGCCCGAGGCCGTGCTCATCCCCGCGCCGGTGAAGGCGACTGCGGTGTCGGCCTCGCGGAGTCGGCGGGCGACCCACGCGGCGTCTGATTCGAGGGCAGCGTCCATAGCCCAACGGACGGGCCAGCCGCGAAAAAGCGATACGATTCGCCCGGTAAGCGCATTCGTGCATAGATTGGTCTCGTATCCGACCGAGATGCGCACGGAAGTGGAAGCTTCTTAGTGGGATGAGCCCAGAGGACGACCATGACCAGCGTGAAGGACTTCCGCGTCGAGGAGGAGCCGACGGCGACCGACCTCGGGCGGGGCCGCTTCGTCTTCTCGGACCGCTACTCCGTGTTCGACTGGGGCGAGATGCCCGACCACGTCCCGAACAAGGGCGCGAGTCTCTGTCTCATGGGCGCGTACAACTTCGAACTGCTCGACGTGAACCACGTCCCGACCCACTACCTCGGCGTGGTCGAAGACGGCGAGGTGAAGGAACTCGGCGAGTGCGAGTCGCCGCCGACGGAGATGGCCATCGAACTCACGCAGGTGCCCGACCTCCCGCACGCCGGCGGCGCGTACGACTACGACGCCTACCACGAGGCCGCCGGCGACAACTACCTCATCCCGCTGGAAATCGTCTTCCGCAACACCGTCCCGGTGGGGTCGAGCCTCCGGCGGCGCGGCGAGCCCGCCGACTACGGCCTCGAAATGGACGAGTGGCCCGACGAGGCCGTCTCGCTCCCCGAGCCGGTCGTGGAGTTCTCCACGAAGTACGAAGAACAGGACCGCTATCTCTCCCGCGCGGAGGCCGACGACATCGCCGGGAAAGTCGACCTCGACCGCCTCGAAGAGTTGGCGCTCGCCGTGAACCACGTGCTGACCGAGCGCGCCGACGAAGCCGGCTTCGACCACGAGGACGGCAAAATCGAGTGTCTCTACCACGACGGCACCGTCAAAGTCGGCGACGTGGTCGGCACGTTCGACGAAAACCGGTTTTCCTACGGCGGCCAGCAGGTCTCGAAGGAGGTCGTCCGGCAGTACTACAAGCGCGTCCAACCCGAGTGGGTCGCGGCCGTGAAAGACGCGAAGGCCGAGGCCATCGAGACGGGCGAGCCGAACTGGCGCGAGCACTGCGCGGTCGAACCCGACCGCCTGCCCGCCGACATCGTCGAGGCGCTGTCGGACCTCTACTGCGCCGGCACCAACGCCTACGTCGACCACGACTGGTTCGACGCCCCGACCATCGAGGACGCCGTGGCGCGCGTCCGCGACCTGTAATCGGCGGCCCGAGCGACTCCGCTTTTCGTCTGTCCCCTTCTCACGCCGCGTCGTCGCCGACGAGGAACCGCGAGCCGCGGCGCAGGAGTCGGACGACGCCGAGCGCGAAAAACACCGTCGCGCCGGTCACGACGCCCGGTTCGACGCCGGGAAAGAGCGGGATAACTCCGAGTTCGTGCGCGGCGAGGAGGACGGTCGCCACGAGCCACAGCGCGTAACAGCCGAGCGCGACGCGGTAGCGGGGAGAGACGGGCACGCCTCCGAGTCGTGTCGCCGGCAAAATAGGGCTGGTGTCTTGGCGGGGGTCCCCCCGCCGTCGCTGCCGCAGTCGCCTCAGTCCTCGGACGGTTCGGGCGCGAGCGCCTCGCGCTCCCCGAGGGCGTCGATGATGCCGTCGACCGGGCGGTCGGGGTTCGACGCCTGCGCCTCGCGGGTGAGGCCGAGCTGGTAGCGCTCGGGGTCGGCGCTCTCGCGGAGGCTGGTGCGCCCGCGGTGGACCGACACGTCGTTGTTGAGGTGGAGCTTCACGGCTTCGAGGAGCGCGTCGGCCTCCAGCGGCTGGCCGCGCTCTTTGATTTCGTCGATGGAGGCGTCGTCCGGCACGTCGAAGGCGCGCTGGGCGATGATTGGCCCTTGGTCGAGGTCGGTCGTCACGTAGTGGGCGGTGACGCCGGCGATGCGGACGCCCTCCTCTTTCGCCTGCCGGTAGGCCGCCGCGCCGGGGAACGCCGGGAGCAGCGACGGGTGGATGTTGATGATGCGGTCCTCGTAGCGGAAGACGACGTTCGGGCCGAGGATGCGCATGTAGCGCGCGAGGACGATGAGGTCCACGTCGTACTGTTCGAGGAGGTCGAGCAGGCGCTCTTCGTTGGCGGTCCCTTTCTCGTCGCCGATGTCGTGGAATGGCACGTCGTAGTGGCTCGCCAGCGGTTCGAGCGTGTCGTGGTTGCCGATGACGACCGAGATTTCCGCGCCGAGGTCGTCGTTGGCCCACGCCTCGAACAGCGCTTCGAGGCAGTGGGACTCCTTCGTGACGAGGACGGCGATTTCGCGGGTCTCGCGGTCCGAGGGGAACCGGACCTGCACGTCGACGCCGAGGTCGTCCCCGAGGTCGGACAGCGCCGCCCGGAGTTCGTCGCGGGAGCAGGTCATCTCCGCGGTGTCGGCGTGGAGGGTCATCCGGAAGATTCCCTCGCGGACCGCCTGGTCCAAGTCCTCGACGTTGATTCCGCGCTCGAACAGCAGGGTGGTCACGTTCGCGATGAGTCCGGTCTTGTCTCCTCCGATGACCGTGATTTCGGTGAGTTCGCGAGTCATACCGTCACCTCCAGCTGTTCGAAGCTGAACATACCCGTCCTGCGTCGGCGAACGGTAAACCGCTGTCGTTCTCCGCAAGCGAATCCCTCGGGAACGACCGTGAATCACCCGTCAAAAGGAAATGCCGGCGTGCGCGCGTTGTCGCCTACGCCAGCGGCAGCACCGACGAGACGATGAGGACGACGACGAGTCCGGTCACAGAGATAATCGTCGTCAGCGCGGTCCACGTCTTCAGCGTCTCCGCCTGGGTGAGCCCGCCGATTTCCTTGACGAGCCAGAAGCCGGAGTCGTTGTACCACGAGCAGATGTTGCCGCCCGCGCCGATGACCATCACCAGATACGCGGTGTGGACCGGAAGCTGGCCGGTGAGCGGGGCCATGATGCCGGCGGCCGTGAGCATCGCCGCGGTCGCGGAACCCTGCGCGATGCGGACGATAGCGGCGATGAGCCACGCGGTCACGAGCATCGGGATGCCGAAGCCTTCGAGCCCGTTAGCGAGGTACGAGCCGATTCCGGAGGCCGCGAGGAGCGCGCCGAACGCGCCGCCCATGGCGGTGATTGCCGCGATGTTACCGCCGCTTTTGAGCGCCTCGGTGAGTTCGTCTTCCCAGTCGGACCGCGAGAGGTCGGACCAGCGGTAGTACGTGTAGGCCGCGGCGAGCGCGGCGACGGTCAGCGCGACGTTCTTGTCGCCGATGAACGCGACGAACGGCCGGTTGTCCACGATGAACGAGACGAACGGCTGGAACGGTTCGGCCACCGTCACGCCTTCGAGGGCGTTGACGACGGTGAGCGAGCCGACGAGCGCGACGGCGATGACGATGGGCGCGATGGATTCGAGGAAACTCGGCAGGGACGACACGTCGCGCTGGGCGCGCTCTTGCAGTTCTTCCGTGGTCGTCCCCATCGCGTCGCGGAGGGGGATATCGACGTGACGGTTAATCCAGCGGCCGTAGACGAGGCCGCCCATGGTGGCCGACGGGACGGCGACGGTGACGCCGATGAGCATCGTGGTGCCGATGTCGGCCCCGATTTCGCTGGCGACCGCGAGCGGGCCGGGCGTCGGCGGGATGAACACGTGAGCCGTCGCCGCGCCGGCCCCGACGACGACGAGGTAGAGCGCGTAGTTGTCGCCCATCCGGGCCCGCATCGACCGCGCGAGCGGGGCCATGAGGTAGAAGACGCTGTCGAAGAACACGGGGATGGCGAGCACCGTACTGCTGCCCCACAGCGCGATGTCGCTGTTTTCTCGCCCGACGAGCGACTGGAAAGCGCGGACGATACGCTGGGCGGAGCCGCTTTCGAGCATCGACTTCCCGATGATGGCGGCCATCAAGATGGGAATCCCGATGCCGGCCATCCCGTCGCCGAAGGCAGACGCCGTCCGCGTCGCCGCGTCCGCGAGCGCGAAGTCGGGGACGAACGCCGCGTTGACGAGGCCGACCGCGAACGCGGCTATCGCCAGACCGACGAACGCGGGGAGGTCTAACACGACCAGTAGCAACACGACCAACGCAAGTCCGATGACGAACGTCAAGAGCGGACTCTGTGCGAATTCGAGTGCCATACGTGAGACGGCGTCTCACTCGTACTATAAAAATGATTATCATATACCATGTATGTAATTATTATATTAAAAATTGAGAGAAATAATTTGTATAGTAAGTATAACAACAAATATGAATCAGGGGGAGAACCGCCGCGGAGTCTCGCCCGTCAGAGACCAACGGCGGCGGTGTAGCGCGGTTGCCGGCGGCGTCGTCGCCGGTTCGCGCGTTGATACTCACATCTGTGCATATCAAACTCGACCCAAAACCGTTTTTGCACATGACCGCGCATCGCCACCTGATGACCACTTACACCGCGACGGTGACGGTGCGCCTCAAGCGCGGCGTGCTCGACCCGGAGGCGGAGACGACGAAGCGCGCGCTGGAACGACTCGGGTTCGAACTCGAGGCGCTGCGCTTCACCGAACGCTACGAGGTGGACCTCGACGCGGCCGACGCCGACGAGGCCGAGGCCCGCGCCGACGAGATGGCAGAACGCTTGCTGGCGAACCCGACCATCCACGACTACGAGGTCGCGGTCGCCGAGGCCTGAGATGATTGCAGTCGTGCAGTTCGGCGGCTCGAACTGCGACCGCGACGCCGTGCGCGCGCTGTCGGACCTCGGGTTCGAGGCCGAGCGCGTCTGGCACGAAGACCCCCTGCCCGAGGAGACGACGGGCATCGTGCTCCCCGGCGGCTTCTCGTACGGCGACTACCTGCGCGGCGGCGCGATGGCCGCCCGCTCGCCCATCATGGAGCCGGTCCGCGAGGCGGCCGACGACGGCGTCCCCGTCCTCGGCGTCTGCAACGGCGCACAGATCGGCTGCGAGTCCGGGCTCACCCCCGGCGCGTTCACGACGAACGCGAGCGCCCGCTTCCAGTGCGAACACGTCTACCTCCGCGTCGAGAACGCCGACACGCGCTGGACCGCGGCGTACGACGAAGGCGAGGTCATCGAACTGCCCATCGCCCACGGCGAGGGTCGCTTCGAACTCGACGCCGAGCGCTACGAGGAACTCGAAGCCGACGACCGAATCCTGTTCCGCTACTGCGACGCGGAGGGCAACGTCACCGACGAGGCGAACCCCAACGGGTCGCTCGGCAACGTCGCGGGCGTTCTCGGCGACAGTGAGTCCGTCGCGGTGCTGATGCCGCACCCCGAGCGGGCGTCGCTCCCGCAACTCGGCAACACCGACGGTCGGGGCGTGCTGGCGGGCTTCGAGGGATAGTAGTATAAAAAGACCGTCCGCCGCGGTGGCGGACGGCACGGGGCCGGTGAGCGAACGGAGCGGCGTACACGATGAGCGATGTTGGAGTGTCGAGGGTTCCGGCCCGCGTGCCGTGTGCTATGGAGCGAGAGCGCAGGGAGCGTCCGTGGCGACCCACGCCTCGGCGTTCTCCTCCTCGCGAATCTCGAACCACCCATCCGCGTAGTAGACGGTCTTGTACGTGTGTTTCGTCATGATGGCGGGCGGTTCGGATGGACACGTCCGAACCACCGAATATGACAACGACTCACACCCTCTTTGATACGAATATCCTATTCGACGGTTAGGTGCCTGTTACTTTCGGATAGCACCCCCTAACGCGGCCGAATGAGGGAAAACAACGCGGGATAGTGGACGAACGGTCGGAGATGCGGGCGACGCCGCGGTTCGGGTTCGGGTTCGGGTTCAGCGAGTGTACGCCCGCGCGAAGGTGAACGTCGGCAGTGGCGCTCAGTCGCGCGACTGGGCGCGCTTACTTCACGAGCGGCATATTGTAGCTCGTCTCGTTGTCGAGGACGAACTCCCAGGTCGCCTCGCAGTCGCAGGACACCTGGTCGAAGACGCTCGGGTCCTGCCGGAGGTTGAAGTCCTTGACCGCCTTGAACACGAGTTCGTCGCAGTCGCCGCAGTTGTGCGCGCCGCGCTCTTGGCCGCCGCCGACGGGGTCGGAGACGACGATGGCGTCCACGTCAACCGTCTCGCGGAGCGCCTCTGCGACCGACCAGAGCCACGGCGGGCGGTAGCCGCCGTTGAAGAACAGTTCGTCGACCATCGTGTAGCGCTGGACGTTCGTCGGGTTCATCGAGACGGTGTGGCAGTTGTCGACCGCCGCACACCGGCGGATGGAGGACTTCATGTCGTCGAGCGCCTCGGGCTCCGAGAGGAACGGCGGCTTCATCAGGAGGTACGCCTTGACGCCGCCGCCGGCCGCGGCGGCCTCCTCGCAGGCGTCCTCGAAGTCCGCGAAGTCGAAGTACTTGTTCACGCAGTCGTGGCGGACGCGGTCGGTGGCGGTTTCGAGGCCGATTGCCACGTCGGTGTCGAGGCCGCGGTCGGTGAAGTCGGCCAGTTTCTCGCGCGTGACGAAATCCGGCAGCGACTCGACGACCATCCGGTCGCGGTCGGCGAACGTCTCGGCGATGGCGTCGCGGGTCTCGGCGGGCACCTCGCGCTCGTCGAGGAACGAGCCGGAGGTGTAAATCTTGATGAGACCGGCTTTCTCGCCGTCGTCCATCTCCTCGGCCTCGTGGTCGAGACAGACCTGAATCTGGTCCATCAGCGCCTCGTGGGCGACGGTGCCGCCCTCGACGGACTCGGCGACGTAGCCGCACATCGTACAGCCGCCGGCGCGCGCCCACCGACAGCCGCCGGTGTTGAGGATAATCGTCAGCGAGTCGTAGACGCCGTCGGGCGTGTTGTCCTCGTCAATCCACACCCGCGTGGGCTCGTGGGGGTCGTAGGTCTTCTGCTTTTGCGAACGGATGTCGCGCATCACCTTGTTGTGCGCGTCCATCCCGCGTCCCCGTTCGTAGACCTCGGGGCTCGGCTTACTCATTGGATACCCGTATCGGACGGGTGCGTAAAGCGGCTTCGTCTGGGTTCGGCTGGCGACGGTCGCCGGCCTGTCCCGCCGTCACATGTTCCGCGAGATGTAGCGGTCGATGTCGGAAACGAGCGACGGCCGGAACGTCCAGTAGCCCTCCCAGCGCTTCGGCTCGGTCTCCAGCGCGAGGAGGGCGACCGGCTGGCCCGGTGCCACGGCGTCCGCGTCCCCGTCTCCGAAACGCCTCCCGTCGCGGTCGGTCGCACCAGTCGCCTCGCTCTCGCCCGCGGTCGCCTCGCCCGAGTCGTCATCCGGGGGCGTGTAGACGACGAACCACGAGTCGTAGAAGTCGTCCGTGTAGCCGCCGTGGGTCAGGAGATCGGAGTCTGACGGCGGCATCCAATCGGGAATCCCGTAGACGTGCGTCTGCACGTCGGTCGACGCGACTTTCTGGTAGACCGCTCGCGTTCCGCGTTCGTCTTCGATGCGCGAGAGGCGCTGGAACGACGACCGGAGTCGCCCGTCACCGGCGCGCCACGCGTGGCGCTCGATGTACCGCGAAATCGCCACGAGCAGCAGTTTCTCCTTGTCGGATTCGGGGTAGCCGCGGAGCGAGAACGGCACGTCGTCGAGTCGGGTGAGCACCGACGGGAGTTCGAACTCGTCGAGCTTCGTCTGCCCCGTCTTGTAGAGGTCGGAGTTCACGAGGAGGACGGAGTTCATCACCGCCTCCAGCGGCGAGGTCGCGACGACCTCGTGCCCCTCGGCCGTCTGCTCGGTGAGCACGACCACGTCGTCGCCGCGCGCGTCGTCGGAGAGTTCGTCGACGTCGACCGGCTGGTCGGCGAACGTGGTTTCGAGCATCCGCTGGACGGGGTCGGGAGCCGAGCGATTGACCACCGAGAGCGACCGGCTCGCGGTGTCAATCGCGCCGAGGAAGCTGGCGAGTCCCATCGATTCGTGAGAACGACTGACCGCCGACGAAATAGCTGTTTTGGAGGTCGGGGCCGCGACGCGGCGACGACAGTCGAACGCGGCACTGCAGCGACGGACGTTCATATGCGTCGCGCCCGTAGGTGACGCATGGAGCGCCGCAGGCTCCTCTCGCTGCTCGCTGGCGGCGTCGCCGGACTCGCCGGCTGCGGGACGCCCGAGGGCGAGACGGCGACGCCGACCCCCGAGGAGGGGACCGACGCGCCGACCGAGACACCGACGCCCGAAGCGCGCGTAGAGCGGTCGCTGACGCTCTGGAACCCGACGCCGAACCCCGTGTTCACGACCGTCGTCGGCGTCCGCGGCGACCGCGACGTGTTCTTCGAGAACCGCGATCTGCTCCCCGGCGAGCGGGCCGCGCTGTCGGTGTCGGTGCCGACCGGGGAGACGGCGGTGCTCGTCGAGACGGACACCGGCGTGCGGGCCCGGTCGGAGTGGGTCGTCGACGCGGCGTTCGAGGGACTGGAGGTCGTCCTCGGTCGGGACGGCGCGGCGTTCTGGCGGACCGTCTCGTGCGACGCGCGAGGGGAGTGTTCGCTCGCGGCGGCGCCCCCCGACGACGGGCCGCGAATCGACCTCCCGCTCGTCGGCGACGGCTCCGCCCGGTGGTACGCGCCCGCCGGCGTCGTCGTGGAGAACGCCGGTTCCGAGACGACCGCGCGGCTCCGCATCGACCTCGGGGACACGTCGCTGGTCGACCGGGCGTACCGCGTCCCCGCGGGAGCGCGGCTGTCGATTCCGGTGACGTACCGAAGCGGGACCTACCGCGTCGCCGTCGAGACCGACGAGCGACGCGTCGAGACGGCGTGGCCGGTCCCCGACCAGCCGACGAAGTACGTCGACGTGTCGAGCGGGGCGACCGGCTGCGGCCCCGCGGACACGACGCTCACGGTCGCCAACCGCGACGACGAACCGCACCGGCTCTCGCTCCGGGTCGACGCCGCGGGCGGCGAGTCGTTCGACCGCACGCTCGCGCTCGACCCCGGCGAGGTCCGCGAACTCGTCCCCGTGACGACCTCCGGACCGCACGTCGTCTCGGTGAGCCTCGAAACCGGCGCGGCAACCTCGGGAACGTGGTGGTCCTGTCCGCCGCGCGGCCCCGCGAGCGTCGTCGTCGACGCCACCGGAACCGTCTCGCTCCGGGCCGCCGGCCCGCAACCGGGATGAGTCGCACGGATTGCCGCAATCCCGAGACGGTCCGGCGTCGGGTCGCGGCGGCGTAACCTCGAACGGTTACGCCGAGGTGGGAATCACTAACCCGACAGCGACCGTATATAATCAACGAGGATTACAATGACTGAACTCGGTGGTTATCACGACAGGGTCGCTCGGGTGGACCTGTCGTCAGGCGACATCGCGTACGAGGGAATCGACGACGAGGACGCAAAGAAGTACATCGGGGCCCGCGGCCTCGGCGTGAAGTACGTCTTCGACCAGGGACCGGACGTGGACCCGCTTGGACCGGACAACCTCCTCGCGTTCATGACCGGCCCGCTCACCGGCACGCAGACCGTGATGAGCGGTCGCATCGCGGTCGTGACGAAATCCCCGCTCACGGGGACCGTCACCGACTCGCACCACGGCGGCTGGAGCGGTGCGCGGCTCAAGTGGTCCGGCTTCGACGGCCTCCTGTTCACGGGGAAGGCCGAGCGGCCGAGCTACGCCGTCGTCGAAGACGGCGAACTGACGCTCCACGACGCCGAGCACCTCTGGGGCAAGGGCGTCCACGAGACCATCGAAGAGCTCGAAGGCGAGGTCGAAGGCAGCCTCGGCAAGAACCTCTCGATAATGGCCATCGGCCCCGGCGGCGAAAACGAGGTCAAGTACGGCTGCATCGTCAACGAGGACGACCGCGCGTCGGGCCGCGGCGGCACGGGCGCGGTCATGGGTTCGAAGAACCTCAAGGCAATCGTCGTGAAGTCCGGCACGCGGATGCCGAAGCCCGCCGACGCCGACACGTTCAAACAGGGCTACCAGCAGGCGATGCAGCTCATCCGCGAGTCCGAGGTCACCGCGCCCAACGAGGGCGGCCTGTCGCTGTACGGGACGAACGTCCTGATGAACGCGGGCGAAGAACTCGACGGCCTCCCGACGAAAAACGGGAAGTACACTTCGACCGCGGCGATGCGGGACGCCGAGGGCGCGGACATCGACTCCGAGCGCGTCTCCGGCGAGAACGTCCGCGAGAACATCCTCGTCGACGAGCCGACGTGTCACTCCTGCCCGGTCGCCTGTAAGAAGGAAGTCGAGGTGTCGGTGATGCACAAAGGCGAGGAGATGAACGTCCGCGGCGAGTCCTACGAGTACGAGTCCGCCTACGCGCTGGGCCCGAACTCCGGGCACACCGAGCGCGACGAAATCGCCGTCATGATCGACCGCTGTAACGACATGGGCGTCGACACCATCGAGGTGGGCAACATGATGGCGATGGCGATGGAGATGTCGGAGCAGGGCAAGCTCGACGGGCTGAGCGAACAGCTCGACTGGGGCGACACCGAGCGCATGATCGACCTTATCACGGAAATCGCGAACCGCGACGGCGACCTCGCGGACGCGCTCGCGGAGGGCGCAAACGGCCTCGCCGAGCGCTTCGACGCCCACGACAACTCGCTTGCCGTCAAGGGACAGACCATCCCGGCGTACGACCCGCGCTGTATGAAGGGCATGGGCATCGGCTACGCCACCTCGAACCGCGGCGCGTGTCACCTCCGCGGCTACACGCCGTCCGCCGAGATTCTCGGCATCCCGGAGAAACACGACCCCCACGAGTGGCGCGGGAAGGGCGAACTCGTGGCGCTGTTCCAGGACATGCACGCCATCTCGGACTCGTTCGACATCTGCAAGTTCAACGCGTTCGCGGAGGGCATCGAGGAGTACGTCCTGCAGTACAACGGCATGACCGGCCGCGACGTGACCGAAGAGGAACTGCTCGAAACCGGCGATCGCATCTACACGCTAGAGCGGTACTACAACAACCTCGCCGGCTTCGACGGTGCCGACGACTCGCTGCCGGGGCGCTTCGTCGAGGGCGACGAGGCGATTCCGGGACAGGGCGCGTCCGAGGGGCAGCTGTGCGAACTCGACGAGATGAAAGAGGAGTACTACGCCCGCCGCCAGTGGGTCGACGGCGTCGTCCCCGACGAGCGCCTCGACGAACTCGGCATCGACATCGGCCCCGGCACGGGCGTCTCCCGCGGCGACTCGCCCGCGCCCGCCGACGACTGAGCCGACAGCAACGACCGAGCCGACGCCGTTCGGTCCAATCGGCTCCCGCGCGAATTCGAATCACGCCTTTTTCGACCGCTTGCGAACCGCGGAGACGTGTCGCCCGACGAGCGCCGCGGCGGCGACGACGCCGAGCCCGACGAACGTCGTCGGCGAGACGACCGGGAAGTCGAAGACCGGTCCGACGAGATGGAACGCGGCACCGACGACCGCGGCTCCCGCGGCGAGCCGAGCCGAACCCTCCCCGCGGTACGCCCGCGTCCCGACGCGTCCGAGCGCGAGGCCGTAGGCGACGAACGGGAGTTCGTACAGCCAATAAATCACCGGGAAGCCGCCGGCGGCGAAGGTGTAGAGCCGGTAGTAGTCGCCCTCGTAGACGACGGCGTACAGCCCCTGTCCGGGCGCCGTGTAGTCGCTGTAGAAAAAGCGGTCCGGCCAGTCCTCGTCGCCGTAGACGACGTGGGAGCCGTCGGGCGACTCGATGGCCCGCCGAACCGCGTCCTGTGCGTCGGCGTCGAGTTCGTCGTACCGGAGCACGGGCGTCTCGTCTCGGACCTGTGACGCGTCGATTTCCGACGCGGAGAACGACACCTGCTCCGACCAGTCGGCCATCGTCACCGGCGCGCCGACGAGCGAGAGCGCGACGAGGAGCGCGAAGACCGAGACGACGAGTCGCCGGGACATAGAGGCTCTGTGTGAGCAAAGCAGTGAATATCTTCCGGGGAGCGACGCCGGCTACCGGGACGGGCGAAGCGACGCCACCGCCCAGCCGAGCCCGCCGAGGCCGCCGAAGACGACGCCGTACACCAGCCCGGAGAACGCCCCCCAAAGCGGGAGGCCGACCGAGTCGCCGTCGAGGTCAGTCGGGTGAAAGCCGGTCGAACCGATTCGAACGACTCCGTCCGTGTTCGGGGGCACGTTGCCGAGGCCGACGCGGGCGACGAGCGCGGCGACGGCGACGGCGGCGGCGAAGCCGAAGGCGACGGACGACCCGGTGGCGAACCCCTCGGCGGGGCGTCGAGACCACGCCGTGCGGCGCGCCGTGACGGCCCCGGCGAGAAACAGGCAGGCGGGCGGCAGCGCGCCCAGCCAGTACCACGGGTCGGCGGGCCCGTCGAGCCCATCGACGAGGTTGCGGAGGACGACCGCGCGACCGGGGCCCGTCGTCTCGACGAGGCGGACGGGCAGGCCCATTGCGCCGCCGAACGTCCAGACGGGGACGAACACGGACGGAACGGACTTGCCGGCGGTCATCTCGGTCGCGGCGTCGAGCGTGGAAAACGAGCCGTCGGTGGCGAGAGCGAGCCAGCCGGCGACCGCGACCGTGCCGACGGCGAACGCGGCGACGCCCGCGGCGAACCCGGTCGGGAGAAGGGCGGGACCCTCGTCACTGGAAAGCGAGTAGCGGCGCAAGGACGGGGAGGGCATACGTGCGGTCGTGGTCGCCCGCGAAACGAGTATCTTAGGGGTTGATGGCGCTGTTGAAATCGTTAGGATTGGACACGCGCGGCGTGACACAGACGGAGGGCGTATTTATCAATTGAGTATCCTATTATGTCGTATGCCCTCCCCATTTCCCACATCACCCGGTGGGCTTGGAATCGCTGCATCGGTCGTATTCTGGCTGTCAACCGGATTAGCGATAGTTCTCGTAGCGAGGATACTGATACAGAAGGTGCGATAGACACGCGCTCGCTATTCCGCACGGTCTCAACAAACAATCAGTAGCTGAATACTTCAACAGGACCGGTTCGGTGGCCGGCGCGAGGCTGACGGCGGCTCAGACGACGAACCGGAGAACCCAGAGCGCGCCCATGCCGACGAGGATGGTGGCGAGCACGCGCTCGGTGTACCACGCGGCGAGCGCGGCCAGCGCGCCGGCGACGAGTTTGTCGTTGCCGACGGAGACCGCGAGGTCGCCGGATGGAGCCAAGAGCGCGGGGAAGACGAGCGCCGCGAACACGGCCGCGGGGACGTACTCCAAGGCCGACTCGACCGCCGGCGGCACGTCGTCGATGCGGCCGAACAGGTAGATGAACGACCCGCGGATGGCGAACGTGAGGACGCCCGCGAGGGCGATGACGAGCCAGACGGTCGCCGAGTCGTAGCCGGTCGGCATTCAGGCGTCGCCTCCGAGCGAGTCGACCGCGAGGCCGGCGAGGACGCCGACGACGGCCGCGACGATGATATCGAGGTGGAACGGGACGCCCGCGACGACGACGACGGTGGCGACGAGGCCGCCGACCAGACACGACGCGCCGGAGGCGCGGTCTTTCAACGTGGGGACGAGCAGGGCGAGAAAGACCAGCGGCGCGGCGAAGTCGAAGCCCCACTCCGGCGGAAGCCCGGAGCCGAGGAGCGCGCCGGCGACGGTCGTCACCTGCCAGACGAGCCACAGCGACGCGCCCGCACCGACGTAGTACGCGAAGCGGTCGGTCCCGCCGTCGCGGCCGTAGCGGGCGATGGAGACGGCGTACGCCTGGTCGGTCAGCAGGTACGACGCGAGCGCCTTCGACCGGGCGGTCAGGTCGCGGAAGTACGGCGCGATGGAGGCCGAGTACATCATCGTCCGGAGGTTGATGACGACCGCCGTTCCGACGACGATGGCCAGCGGCGCGTCCGCGCCGAGGAGTTCTATCATGGCGAGCTGCGACGCGCCCGCGAAGACGATGCTCGAAAAACCGAGGGCGTGCGCGACCGACAACCCCTGCTCGACGGCCGCGACGCCGGCGACGAGGCCGAACGGCGCGATGCCGAGTTGGAGCGGCCCCGCGGCTCGGACGCCGTCGAGGAGGTCGGAGGAAACGGTTGGCATCTGTCGGTAGCAGGGCACCGTCCCCAAAATAGCCGTCTATCGTCGGGCGGATTGCCGGCTTTTTCCCTCCCGACTGACGACGGCGACCTCGCGGATTTCGAGCGCCGTCTCGAACTCGTCGCGGCGGTCGGCGTCCGCGCCGACCCGCCGGAGGTGTTCGGCGTGCGCCCGGCGGACGGCGTCGACCTCACGGTGGGAAAAGTCGAGGTCGAGCCCCTTCGTGTCCCAGTGGCCCAGCGGGACGAGATACACCGCCGCGTCGTCGTCCTCGTGGACGCACTCGAACCCCTGTGCGTATTCGGTCGCCCGCCCGTCGAGGTACGCCTGCGCCCGGTCGAGCAACCGCGGCAGACTGCTGGCCGGGACGCTCGCCTTCGCGGCCGCGAGCATGATGGCCGTGCCGTCGATGGCACCCCCGCGGGGCGCGCCGTCGTCGCCGTCGGGTGCGAGGCGCTCGCTGAGTCGTTCGCGACCCGGTCGCCGGTCGCCGTCGGCCCCCACGGTCATCCCCCCGCGCGCATCGCCTTGCGGGCGAATCGCTCGACGAGGTCGTCGAGCGTCTCCTCGTCGCCCTCGAACGCGAGTTGCACTTCGGTGAGCTGGATACTGTTCGTTATCGTGACCTCCTCGGTCTCGATGTCGACGGCCCAGTCGGGACCGACCACGCGGCCGTCGCCGTCGGCCTCGCCGCCGAGCCCTTCGAGGTACTGAATCGCGAGGCGAGGCGAGATGCCGCGGAAGGCCCGCTGTCGGCGCGCCACGTCAGCCCCCCGCGACCGGCGGGAAGACGCTCACCGCGTCCCCGTCGTCGAGCGCCGTGACCATCCCGTCGAGGTGGACCACCTCGCGCCCGTTTTTCAGCACGTTCACGTGCGGCTTGACCTCGCCGTCCTCGATGAGTCGGCCGGCGAGGCCGTCGTACTCCGCTTCCAGCGACCGGAGGACGTCTCCGACCGTCGCGTCGTCGTCGACCCGCCAGTAGATGGACTTCTGACCCACCACCTCTCGAAACGTCGCGAAGAAGCGTAATTCGAGTTCCATACCCCTTGTCGGCGTCCACGAGACAAAAAGGTACGTCGCGGCGAGGACGCGGAGGCGTCTCACTCGCCGTTATCCGGGGCAGTAATTCAAATAAATCGCAATATTTCTGCCAGAAAGTTCTTAACTGATAACGTTGAGACCGCGTCCAGAGGGCCCGTTCGAACGAACATCTCAGACGACTTCGAGAGCGATTGGCGCGGGTCGAGACGGCGAGGCGAGCGGTCCCGCCGGCGACGCTCGACCCGCCACAGCGTCGTGCCGAACGACCCGGCAGATTACCGGCCCGCGTCCCGAACTTCGATGCGGCCGACGGACTCGACGGTGACGACGAAGTCGGCGTATTCGAATTCGAGCGAGGCACCCGAGACGCGCGGCGCGCCCGGCGTACCGCGGCCGAACAGGGTATCGAGGGCGTCGGTGTCTACGTGGTCTGTGAGCGGCGGCAGGTCCGCGTCGCCGCGGGTGTGTTTGTCCACGGCTGCGGCGACCGCCTCAGAGACCGGTTCGGTACGCTCGCAGTCGTACCAAACACGCGTCGGTTCGTACTCAGTTCGTGTCCGTGTGTCAGATGTGATGATGGTCTCGTCCCCCCAGTATCGTCCGTCTGATACGTCGTTTCGATGTGTTATATTTCTTGTGTACTATCGGTATGTTCCCTTGATAGTGCTATTTTAATGCAATACTGTGCTGGCGAGCGGGTACCAGCGACTCAGCGAACGCGCGTTCGGTGTCGTGGAAACGAGCGGACGGCTGGAAGAACGGAGAGAAGCGCGTGACCGAACCGAGACCCGACCGAGACGGGATGTGGGACGGGACGGGACGGGACGAAGCGGAGCAGAATGAGACGATAGGACGAAGCGGAGACGCGGGAGACGCCCTTAGCCCTTCGCGAACTCGCGCTGTCAGGGCACGTCAGTCAGGCGGCCGGCGTCACGTCCGTGCCCCACGTAACGCGCCGGTACGACGCGTCGAGAGCCTGTGCGTCCTCCGGGAGGAGCGCCGCGACGAGGAACGTCGGGTACTGCTCGAAGTGGTCGACCAGCGCGGCGATGCGCTCGGCGTCGATGGCCTCGACCGAGTCGAGGAGCATGAACGGGACCTCCTCGTACACCTCGTGGACGAGGTAGCCTGCGAGGGCGAACACGAGGCCGACGACCTCCCGCTCGCTTTCGCTGAGGTGGTCGATGGAGTCTTCGTACACCGCGCCGGAGTCGGACGCGCGGACGATGTGGAGTTCAAACTGGGCTTTTTCGACCTTGCGACGCCCCTCGCGGACCCGGCGTTCGACTCGCTCCAGCCAGACGCGCTCGATGTTGTCGTAGCCGAGGAGGTCGAGCACCGTCTCCATCTCCTCGTTGAACGACTCGACCGCCGCGGCCGTGAGCGACCGAATCCGGGTCCGTGCGGCTTCGAGCTCCTCGTTTACCTGCTCGCGTTCGCGTTCGAGTTCCTCGCGCTCGTCGAACCGGTCGTCGAGTTCGTCGAGTTCGTCGTGGACCGACGCGAGGTCGTCGCGCGTCCGGTCGAGAGCGAACTCGACTTCGTTGAGCTCTCTGTGGAGCTCGATGAGGTCGCCTTCCCCCCCGCTCTGTCCGCGGAGTTCGGACGCGTCGGCTTCGAGCGCGTCGACTTGTTCGGCGAGTTCCTCGCGCCGGTCGGTCAGCGACGCTATCTGGCCGGTCCGGCGGTCGAGTTCGTCTTCGAGCCGCCGGAGTTTATCCCGGAGCTTCCGGCGGTCGCGCTCCGCCTGTTCCGCCGCCCGCATCGAGCGTTCGAGCTCGTCGAGTTCGCGGCGGAGCTCGGCGCGTTCCTCGCGTTTTTCGTCTCTGACTTCGCGGAGCCGGTCGGTCGTCTCCCGAATCTGGTCGCGGTCGACCTCGGTGCCGCAGGTCCAGCAGGTGGTCGTCTCCGACGCGACGAGCCGGTCCGTCACCGAGCCGTCGCCGGCCGCGCCGAGCGAATCCTCGACGAGACCCGCCTTCCCGTCGAGCACGTCTTCGGTGTACTGGACGACGGTCTGAAGCTCCGAAATCGTCGAGTTGAGCGACTCGATGCGCGACCGAACCGACTCGATTCGGTCGCTCGCCTCGCCGCGGTCGACCGCCTCGGCGTCGAACGAGTCGAGTTCCGACTGGAGTTCGGAGCGCTCCTCGCGGAGCGATTCGACGCTCTCGCGCTCGCTCTGGAGGCGGAAGCGGACGCTTTCGAGGTCCGACCGCGCGGACTGAAGCTCCGAAAGCACCTCGTCTAATTCGGCTTGGTGCTCGCGTTGCGTCTCGACCGTCCGGTCTTCGGCCTCGATTTCGGCTTCGATGTCGTCCCGCTCGGCTTCGAGCGCCTCGATTTCGGCTTTGAGGTCGTCGCGTTTCGATTCGAGCGACCGCCGGTCGGCGTCGAGCGAGTCCAGCGAGTCGAGTCGGCGCTCGATCTGCGTGCGGCGTGACTGGAGGCGCTCGATTTCGGCCTCGATGGCGTCGGTGTCGACCGGGGCCATGATGACGTCGTAGAGGTCGCGCTCCGCGACGACCGCCCGCCGCGCCTCGTTCGAGCCGAGGAGGAACGCAAAGCGGTCCGCGGTCGCCGCGTCTCGGAGATAGGGCGTCCCGTCGGTCGAGACTGTCCCGCTCTCACGCGAGAGGAGGCGAGTGTACGTCCGGCCGTCGAGTTCGAGTTCGACCGACCCCTCGTCGGCGTCACCTTTGAGGCTGATCGCGTCGCTCCCGCACGCGCCCATGAGCGCCCGCAGGAACGACGTTCGGTTCGTCGCGTTGCGGCCCGTGAGCACGGTCACGCCGGGGTCGAGCCTGACGCGCCGCTCGTCGATACCGCCGATGTTTCGTATGCGTACAGTCGCCGCCTGAAGTGCCTCTGAATCGTTCATGTGTCGGATGTGGATGTTTGGTGAGCCCGAATCGCTACTCGTCTCGCTCGCGTTCGCAGTCGCAGTGCCCGGAGGAGAGTAGCGCCGTCGGGGTCATTCGAGTGTCACAGTCGGTACAGGTGACTCTGATGTCGACTTCGACCTCGTACGCGCCGATGAAGACCCGCTCGGCCTTCACCAAGCGGTCGACGACGTCGATGGTCACGGTACGAAGTCGGGACCGGAGCTTTCGAATCGTCGCGAGTCCCGCCTCGGTGGCGTCCGTCTCGTCGTCGTCATCGTCTTCGCGTTCGACGTTTCGGTGTCGCTTGAGGTAGTTGTACACCGACTGGTAGGAGATGATGTCGGCCTCTAGCTGCTCGACATCGACGCCGCGTTCGCGGAGCGTGTTCCGCGCGTCGGTGCGACTCCCCGCGGTCACGTCGTCGCTGGTCAGGAGGCGGTAGAAGTTCTCCGCCTCCCCGTCGAGGACGTGTGCGCCGGCCTCATCGAGTGCGGCCCGGATGAGGCGCTTGTTCACGTCGCCTTCCAGTTCGCGGAGGCTCCGCTGCGCTCGGCCATCGCCGAGCCACGCATCGACGAGGTCGTCGCCGAGACCGTCGAGGCCGTAGCGATTCGCGATGCGTTCTATCTTCGGACCTCGGCCGCCGCGGCGGGAAACCGACCTTCCAGAGTCTCGCATTGTGACTTCGCTGGCGGAAGCTTAGCGTGCAGTACCCTAAACGTTACCCATGGATTATCAGACGTGATAAAACTAGAACACAAACGAATTACACGATTTGAGCCCTCGTTCGTGGGGATTACGAGGTGGAGCGTCGAAATATCAGAAGGAGAGATAGCCGAGACCCACCCGACTGCGGTCGGTTTTCACCATCACTCCGCCCGAACTGTCACCCAGAGGTGGACTTCGCGGTAGGCGTTGTCCGCCGTCGGTGCCGCCGGCGGCGCACCCTCGTAGAGGAGGTACGTCAGCCGCAGGCGCTCGCCCGTCATCGTCGGGCGGACCTCGTGCGGTTCGTGCCACGTCTCGTTGTGTTCGAGTCGGGGCGTGAACGTCCGAAGCCGCTCGGACTCCAGGACGGTCGTCGAGTTGTTCGAGACCTCGACGCGCTGGAGTACGGTGACGACGGTGTAGTTCACTGTCCGGTGTTCTTGGTTGCCGACGCCGAGGACGAGCGACGCCGGCTCGCCGCGGACGAGTTCCTCGGGGTAGTTGTCGGCGGTGAGTTCGTCGTTCCCGTCTTCGGTCAGGAGGTACAGTTCGGTGAACGACTCGCCGTCTTTCGGCACCGCCACCGCGTAGCCGACGCTGGCGGTCGCGAGCACCACGCTCACGACGAGGACGACGTTCAGCATCGCGTCGGTCCGCGACGCCGGACTGAACAGTTCGTCGCGCGCGGCGGCAAACCAGCGCTCGTACGGGACCACAAGCCGCTCGTCCTCGGGGAGCGCCGACCGCCGGGTCGCCGCGAACGCCGTCGCGACGAGCGTGAAGCCGCTCAGGGTGACGAGGATAGGACCGAGTCGAAGCCCCCACGGCGTGAAGTTGAGGACGAGCCCGAGAAGCGGGACGACGGCGATGCTCGTTCCGAACGACAGCGCCACCCGTTCGATACCGTCGATACCGCCCATTCGGTCGCGGTCCTCGGCGTCTATCGGCGGGCCGCGCTCGGGAAACAGCGCCGCGATGAGCGCGTAGCCGGGGAGGAAAAGCGAGAACACCAAGCCGGCGATGTCCCGGAGCGGCGTCTCCGCTAGTCCGGGCGTGAGCGTCACGACGAGCGTGAGCGCGACCCCCGCGACGACGACCGCGAGGTCGGCCGGAAGGCTGCGGACAGGTTCGGGGAGGAACAACCGCCAGTCTCGGCGCTGCGACATCTACCCGAGGTGGGAGACACGAACACAAAAATCATTTGTCACCCGCGGCTCCGCGAGCGCGCTACTCGACCGCGCCGACCGCTTCCGAGGCGTCCGCATCGCCGTCGGAATCGGGCGAGTCCGTCGCGTCGGGCGCTGCCGTGCCGGCGAGCGAGCGAGCCGTCTCGACCAGTTCGGCGGCGGCTTCGTCGCTCACCGACAGCCCGCTGTAAGCCGCGCGCTCGTAGCCCGCGGTCAGCGATTCGAGCGCGTCGACGGGTGCGACGCCGGCGTCGACACATCGGTCGCAGAACTCCCAGTGGGTCGCGGCGTCGTCCACGCCTGCGGCGGGTCCGAGCGACTGTCTGACGCCCGCGTAGGCGACGACCACCGCGTCGTTCGGCCGGCCAGCGTCGAGCGCGTCGGCCGCCGCGTCCAGCGCCGGTGTCCCCGTCGTCACCGAGTCCGGCTCGGACGAGTCGTCGGTGTCCGACGCGGTCGGTTCGTCGTCAACCGTTGTCGTCGCCGACGCGCCGGCGCGGTTCCGCCGGAGGAGAACGGCGGCGACGAGGCCGACCACCGCGGTCCCGGCGACGACCCACGCGAGGTCGAGCGGAAGGCCGCCGGACGCGCCGTTTCCGGCTCCGGCCGCGGCGGGACCGTCCACGAGCCGGATGCTCGCCGTCGCGGCGGACGATTCGAGGTTCGTCCCCTCGCCGTCGAACGCGGCCGAGACGGTCGCGTTCTCGGCGGCGGCGTCGCTCGGGAGGTCGAACGTCGCCCGGTACGCCCCCGACTCGTTGGTCGACGCCGACGCGACGTCCCGCCCGACGACGCTGACGGCGACCGTCTGGCCGGACACGGCCTCGCCCTCGTCGGTTTCGAGGCGGCCGTCGACGACGACCGTCCCGTTCCCGGTCTCGCGGGCGCTCGCGTCGAGCGCCGTCCCCTCGGTTTCGAGCGGGACCGACACCGCCGCCGGGGCGAACGTCACCGCCCTACCGTCACCGTCGGGCGCGACGCGAATCGACGCCGCGCCCGTCGCGGTCGCCGGGACGGTCGTCGAGACGGTCGACTGGCCGCTCGCGTTCGTCGCCGACGCGGTCGCCGACGACTCGGCAAAACTCGCGGCGAGCGGGTAGTTCGGAACCGGCGTCCCGTTCACGCGGAGCGTCGCGCGAACCGAGACGCCGTCGGCGTAGCCGTAGGCCGGCGCGGCCGGCTCCGACAGCCCCGCGGTCGCGTTCACCTGCGAGACGGCGACGGGGACGACCCGCTCCGTCGCCTGATACACCGACGTGTCGTTCGGGAGATACCGGACGGTGACCGAGGAACTGCCGGCCGGAATCCGCGCCGGCCGGTAGGTCAGTTCGAACGAGCCGTCGGCGTCGACCGCGGTTCGAATCGTCTGTCCGCCGACCGCGAAGCGGGCGGTCGACCCCGCGACGGGCGTGCCGTCGTCGGCGACGAGCGACCCCGAAAGCACGAGCGGGTCGGTAAAGGAGATATTCCGGTCGTAGTCGTCGACGGTGAGGCTGGTGGCGACGAACTCGCGGGAGACGATTTCGTCGCGCTGTTCGGAGACGTTCGCCTGTACCGCCTCGATTTGGGTGCTGCTCTCCGTCAAGTCGCTGTCCGTCCGGTTCGAGATGACGTCGAACGCCGTCAGCAGTCGGTCCGACTGCGACTCGCCGTCCTCGGCGAGCCGCGTCAGCTCGCGGGCGAGTTCGCGGGCGCGCTCGTCGTTTCCGGCCCGCCTCGCCGCCTCGTACTCGCGACGGGTCTCGCGGAACTCGCTGACGGTGTCGACGTACGCCCGCTGGGTCTCGCCGACGGTCCGGTACTCCTCGCTCGCGCCGTTGCCGTCGGTCTCGCCTTCGACATCGACGTACTTGCCGAGCGAGTCGTCGTAGTCGTCGCCGAGCGCCGCCCGCGCGGCCTCGTACTCGCCCCGACTGAGTCGCAGCGTGCTCGCGCCGATGTCACCGTTGAGCTCGCCCGAGAGGTACGAAAGCAGGCGGTCGAGTTCGTTCTCTCCGTCGATCTCGTCGGGGTTCTCGTGGATGACGCCGGTGCTGTTGTTCGTCTCGTTCCCGGTCTGTCGCGGCGGGGTCGCGGCCGTCCCGAGTGCCGACCGGTCAGCGTCTGCTCCGGGCGACGCCGGGACGGTCGCGGACTGCGCGTCAGTGTCGGCGGCCGCTCCCGCGGGGACTGCCGCCGCCGACGCTGTCGCGACGAGACAGGCGACGACCAACATCGTCCAAAGCAACCGTGCCGGGCGGCCCCATGCTCCACGCACTACTCGTAGTCAGACGGGGGGACGTAATGGGTTTTGGCATTCGGCTGACGCTCGGCCGCGACCTCGGAGGCGTGATTCGCAGACTGCGATGCGTTAACGTCGGGTTTAACGTCCGGTTGAAGCCGCGACCGCGGCGTGAATCCGGGGTCCGCGCGACCGACTGCGGCCCGCTCCAACACAAACATTCAACTTCGGGGGCACGAATCGAATCCACGATGCTTCCGACCCGCCGGTGGGCTACACTCGCAGGCGTCGCCTGCTTCCTCGCCGTCTACGCGGTCGTCCTCGACGAGCCGACGCCGCTCGTTGCCGCCTGCGGTCTCGTCGCGTGGCTCGTCGTCGCGCAGGTCGAGGCCGTCGGGGCGATGCGCGCCGTCGACCGCGACCTCTCGGCGTCCGTCTCGGTCGAGCCCACGTCGGTGTTCGTCGGCGACCGCGCCGCGGTGACGCTGACGGCGTCGCTGTCCGAGGCCGTCGACGCGCCCGTCGAAGTCGAACTCGTCGCGCCGCCGAGCGTGAACGCGCCGGAGCGGGCGCGCCGGACGGTCAGTCTCGCCCCCGGCGAGACCGAGGGGTCGGTCACGTGCAGCGTCGAGCTCCCCGTCGCCGGGCGAATCGCCTTCGACGAGGTCGCCGTCGATATCGACGGGCACGCCGGCTTCTTCACCGAGTCGGTGACGCTCGACGCCGACGCCCGCTGTCTGGTCGAACCCCCGGCCCCCGAGGGAATCCACGTCGGGCGCGGCGGCGAACTGGTCGGCACGACGTTCGGTGACCACTCCAGCGACCAGACCGGACCGGGGCTCGTCCCCCACGAGACGCGGCAGTACCTCCCCGGCGACACGCTGTCGCAGATTGACTGGAAGACCACCGCCCGGATGAACCACCCGTACATCCGCGAGTTCGAATCTGAGTCCGACTACCTGCTGTCGCTCGTGGTCGACTGCGGGTCGCACATGAACCGCGGCCCGACCGGGCGGACGATGCTGTCGTACGCGCGCGAAATCGCGCTCGGCCTCGTCGACGCCGCGGAGTCCCACGGCGACCCCGTCTCGACGCAGTTCGTCGGCGACGACGCGATGGAATGGGAGTTCGGCCCCTCCTCCTCGTCGAACGCCTACCAGACGGTTCGGCGGCGACTGCTCTCGATGGAGCCGACCGCCAGCCCGCGCCGCCCGGTCGACGCGTCCCGCCCGGTCGCCCCGGAAGACGCCCGCAAGCGAAGTCGCCTCCTCGACGACGACTCGGCGTTCGCGGCGACGCTCCGCCCGTATCTCCGCGACGGCGAAAGCTACGTCTCGCGGGTCAGCGACCGGCCGCTTTTCGACGCGGTGAAATCCGCGTGCTCGCGGTCGAACAGACAGGACCACCTCGTGCTCGTCACCGACGACTCGGCGAAAGTCGAGACCTACGAGGCGGTCGTCGTCGCATCGAAGCGGAGCAGCCAGACGAGCGTCTTCCTCACGCCGACGACGTTCTTCGACGACGCCGCCGACGCCGCCGACGCCGGGGCCACGGACTTCGCGGCCGGGTTCGTCGCCTTCGAGGAGTTCAGAAAGCGCCTCGAACGGCTGCCGAACGTCACCGCCTACGAGGTCGCCCCGAAGAGCGCGATGGCACTGGCGACGGCGCGGGCCACCACAGCGGAGTGAACACCGATGGAGACACCTGTGAACCAGAGCGAACTGACGATTCGAACCGTGTTGGACGCGAACGAGCTCACCCCGATGGACGCGACGGGCGTCCTCTGTTTCACGCTCGCGGTGGGGCTGGCCAACGGGCTGTGGGGCCTCGCCGCCGGGGTCCTCGTCCTCGTCGCGGCGGCGGCGACCGAGGGACCGCTCGCGTTCGTCGTCGCCCAACTGACCGCCGTCTCGCTGTTCGGAGACGCCGGCCTCGTCGCGGTCGGGGGCGCGCAGCTCGCCGCGTTCCCGCTCCTCGCGAGCGCCGCGTGCGCGTGGCCGCCGGACCGCGCTCGACTCGCCCGGCTGGCGGCGGGCTACGTCGTCGCCCTCGGGGTCGCGTGGGCGCTGTGGTCGACGCTTCGGTGGGCGTGGCAGGCTGCGGCAGTCGCCGCCGTTCTCGCCGCGGCGGTCGCCTACGGGCTCCACCGCTACGAGCGCGTCGCCCTCGGTCTCGTTGACGCGCCGGAGGCGGAACGATGAGCGCCGACGACGACCTCGACCGTCTCGACGAGGGGGTGGCGAACGGCGAGACCCACGCGGTCGTGTCGGCTGCGACCGAACCCGACGGCGACGCCGGCCGAACCGACACCGGCGACCCCGACGCCGACCGCGCCGAACTCGCCGGGCTCCGGCGCGAGAACGTCCGGCTCAGACAGCGCTACGAAGCGCTCCGAGAGGGGCAGTACCGGCGGACCGCGGTCGCGCTGGCCGCGCTCGGCGTCGCCGGACTGCTCGGCGGGGCGCTGTTTCCGCCCGTTCGCGAGACGCTCGTCGTCCTCGGGGCTATCGGGCTGTTCGCCGCCGCGGTGACCCGGTATCTCAGCCCCGAGCGGTTCATCCCCGTCGGCGTCGGCTCGTCGGTGTTCGGCGCGCACGCGAGCAACCACGCCGCCGTCGTCGACGAACTCGGGTTGCAGGACGCGACCGTCTACGTCCCCGACGCCGACCGCGACAGCGTTCGCCTGTTCGTCCCGGAGCACCGCGCCTACGCGCTTCCCGACGCCGAGGCGCTCCGGGACACCTTCGTCGTCACCGACGACGAACTGGCCCGCGGCGTCGCGTTCGACCCCAGCGGCGGCGGCCTGTTCGACGAGTTCGAGCGGAGCCTCGACGGTCCCCTCGGCGACGACCCCGAGACGCTGGCGCGACAGGCGACCGACGCGCTCGTGGAACTGTTCGAACTCGCCGGGACCGCGACCGCCGAGACGGACGCCGCGGACGGTCGCCTGACGGTCCGCGTCGAGGACTGTCGGTTCGCCGCCGCCGAGACGTTCGACACGCCGGTCGCGTCGTTCGTCGCCGTGGCCGTCGCCCGCGGCCTCGACGCGCCGGTCGCCACAGAGGTCGCCGCCGGCGAGGAGATGGATTTCGCCGTCACCTGCCGGTGGGAGGTCGGAGGCGACGGAGAGACCGATCCCGAGCCCGAGCCGTCGGCGGACGCGGCGGACGGCACGACCGAGACGAGAAGAGAGACCGAGAACGCAGACCCCGACGAGCGCCGATAGGTCGCCGGCTCGCGCTCAGTCGTCGTCGCCCGCGACCGAGGTCGTCGTCGACTCGTCGAGACCGACTTCGGGCGTCGGAACGGTGTCGACGACCTCCTCGACGACGTCTCGGGGGTCGCGCCCGCTGATGTCCGCCTCGGTCCCGAGAACGAGGCGGTGCGACATGATGATGGGCGCGAGCCGCTTCACGTCGTCCGGAATCACGTAGTCGCGGCCGCGAATCGCCGCGGCGGCCTTCCCGGCCCGCAGGAAGGCCAGCGAGGCGCGGGGCGACGCGCCGAAATCGACCGCGGCGTGCGTCCGCGTCGCGCCGACGAGGTCGAGAATGTAGTCGAACACCTTGTCGTCGACGTGGACGCCCGTGACGACCTGCCGGGCCTTCCCGATGTCGGCGTCGTCGATGACGTTCGAGATGTCCGAGGGCTTGAGCGACGGCGAGCGGTCGAACCGTTCGAGGATCTCCCGCTCGTCGGCCCGTTCGGGGAGGTCGACGACGACCTTGAACTGGAAGCGGTCGCGCTGGGCCTCCGGGAGATTGAACGTCCCCTCGTACTCGATGGGGTTCTGCGTGGCGACGACCATGAACGGATAGGGGAGCTTGAGCGTCTCGCCCTCGATTGTCACCTGTCCCTCCTCCATCGCTTCGAGGAGCGCGGACTGCGTCTTCGGCGTCGCGCGGTTTATCTCGTCCGCGAGGACGACGTTCGAGAAAACCGGCCCCCGCTGGAGTTCGAACTCGCCGAGGTTCTCGCGGTAGATGTGGGTGCCCGTGATGTCGGCCGGCAACACGTCGGGCGTCATCTGAATCCGCTGGTAGTCGAGGTTCGCGGCGTGGGCGAACAGGTTGGCAATCGTCGTCTTAGCCACGCCCGGAACCCCTTCGAGGAGGACGTGCCCGTTCGTCAGCAACGCGATGGTGAGCGCCTCAATCGCGTCTTCGTTCCCGACGAGGAGTTGCGACGTCTCGTCCAGGATGGCCTCGTAGACCTCTTCGGGAGCACTCATATGGCAACAGTCGGGACGGCGGCCACATATAACTGCGGTCTCCGCGACCCCGCGAGACGGGCAGCGAGGCGACAGCGCCGGCCGAGCGCCGAGACGGCCTACGAGAGCCGTCCCTGCCGGGCGACCAACGCGACCGCACCGGCGGCGACGACGCCGAACAGGAGTTGCAGCGCGCCCGAGTCGCGGAGCGCCCGAAGCGCGACTTGCAGCGGCGGGCGTTCCTCGGCGTGCGAGAAGTCCAACACGACGGTCGCCCGGTCAGAGACGAGCGCCGTCGCGAACGCCCGGTTGTCCGGCCGGTCGAGCATCGCGTTGATGAAGACGCTCGGGTCGCTCACGACGACCACGTCGCCCGCGCCGAGGCGCTCTCTGGTCACGACGGGGTGCGATTGGAGCGTCTCGTCGTCGTCGAGTTCGCCGTCGTCGTCGCGGTCGAGATACGAGAAGTTCGACGAGCGGACGAGGATGGTGCTTTCGTTCGCCGTCACCGTCGCCGGGTGGTTCAAGCTGAGTTGCGTCACGTTTCGGGTGAGCGGGTCCGCGGCGACACGCGTGGCGACCGGGAGCGCGCCCGATTTGTACTGGTGGCGGTCGTCGCGGAGCGGCGTCGAGTCGATGCGCGCCGACGCGCCCAGTCGAGCGAGCAGGTCGTTGCCGTGCGGCCTGAAATCGTCGGCGACGACGACGGTCCCGCCGGCGCGGACGAACGCCTCGATGCGGGCGGCCTCGGCGTCGGTGTAGCCCCGCTCGGGCGAGATGACGAACGCGACGGTGCCCGCCGGGTCGACCGCGTCGTACTCGGTGGTGTTGTAGACGACCTCGGTCTCTGCGCCCGCGTCGGCCGCGACCCCGCGGACGCCGGAGCCGCCGTCCCACGCGGCGTTGAACGCGCCGTAGGTGGACGACGAGGTGCCCGCGCCGACGCCGACGCCGACGAGCATCGCGACGAGGAGCGCCGCGGCCAACAGGTGCGGGTAGCCGACCTCGCGGGAGCCGAGGCGCACTCAGAACACCCCCGGCGGGAGGATGTCGAGGATGCGTCTGACCACGATGTAGCCGAAGGCGACGAGGCCGCCGCCGATGAGCCACAGGAGCCGTCGCCGCCACGCGGGCGTCACCGCGACCGGCGCGGTGAGTTCGACGACGACGAGAAAGCCGATGAGCGACACGACGAACACCAACTCGTAGGAAAGCGAATCGAGGAGGACCAAGACGAGGGTCGCGCCGAGCATCCAGGCGAGCTGGGCGCGGATGAACCGCTCGCGTCGTGCCGTTGCCATGTACGGTCGTGGACGGGGCGGGATAACTAAACTATCGCTTGCGGGGGTCGGGCGACGCCCGGATAGCCCCGCGATTACAGGTGGTCGAGCGGTCGGATGCCGGCTATCTGCCGGCTGACCGCGAGCGACGAGACGAGGCTCATCACGAACGCGATGGCGAAGCCGCCGGCGAGCACCGCCCGCGGGAGGACGACCACGTCACCGAAGCCGACGAGGAGCTGTGCCAGTCGGTTCAGGCCGACCGCCGCCGGGAACGACAGCGCCACCCCGAGCAGGCCGCCGAACGTCCCGAGGACGAGCGCCTGCGCGACGAGCGTCAGCGACAGCGTCGACGACGACGTACCCAGCGCCTTCAGCGCGGCGAGCTCCCGCTTTTGGTGATAGACGTGCGACAGCAGGACGTTCACGCTGAGCGCCAGCCCCGCGAGGAGCGCGAGGAAGACGAGGCTCCCGCCGGCGGCCATCACGACCGCCTGGTCGCGCAGAATCTCCGTGAGCTGTTCTTGGTTCGTCCGCACGTCGTAGTCCGGATAGTCCGCTTGGATGTCGGCCGCGACCGCCTCGGGGTCGGCCCCGTCGGCGACGGTGAGCGTCATGAGCGTGGCCGTGTCCGCGCCGGTCGAGCCCGTCACCTCCTGAAGCTCGCTCAGGTGGACCACGACGCTCGGAGTGCCGAGGAACCGCGAGAACGTCGGCGAGACGCCGACGACGGTGAACTCGTTTTCGCGGGCGATACCCGTGGTGCCGCCGACGTACAGCGAATCACCGACGGAGACGTTCATCATCTCGGCGGTCCGCTGGTCGATGACGACCTCGTGGGTCATCGGCCCGGTGTAGTTGCCGCCGGCGTAGTGGACGTCCGGTCGGCTGAAGCCCGAGCCGTTCGTAATCTGGACCGAGCCGCCGCGGGCGGGCGCGCCGACGCCGACGAGCGTCTCGTAGTCCGATTCGTTGGACCTGACGTACACCGTCTGGAACGACATCGGCGTGACGACTTTCACGTCCTCGCGGGCCTCCAGTTCGGCGTCTAACCCGTGGGCGTCGACGATACTGTTTTCGAAGCCGCCGACGCCGGTCGGTGAGAACCGGACCGGGCCGCCGGTAATCCACACGTCGCGACCCGCCGCGTCGAACTGCTGTTGGCCCGTCTGTATCACGCCGATACCCGTCCCCGCCAAGAGCGTCGCCGCGAGGACCGCGAGCGTGATGCCGAGGACGGTCAGGACCGTCCGCCCGCGGGCGTGAGAGAGCTGTGAGACCGCGATGCCCGCAGACGCGCGGACGCGAGCGAGCCGCGGGAACCGCGACGACTCCGGGGTCGCCCGACGGTTCCCGTCCCCGTTCGGCGTCGCGTCCGAACCGCGGTTCGGGTCGGCGTCCTCAGTCATGCGACATCGCCTCCAGAGTGGGGGTCCGCCAGGTGAGCCACGCCGGGTAAATCGAGGAGACGAGGCCGATGAGCGCCGCGACCGCGACGCTGTATCCGACGAGCACCGGGTCGAACAGCGCGACCTGCACGCCGAGGAGTTCCCGCGTAATCGCGTTCGTCAGGTGGATTCCGCCGATGCCGGCCGCGACGCCGACGACGCCGCCGACGGTGGCGACGACCACCGTCTCGGCCACGACGAGCAACATCTGCGAACTCGTCCGGTAGCCCATCGCCGAGAGCACGGCGAGATTGCGGCGGTCCGCGTTGACTTCGAGGCCCATCATCGTGGCGACGAACAGCACGCCGACGAGGACGGCGACGACGAGCGAGACGGCGGCCATCGCCAGCGGGAGGCTGGAGGTCGACGCGCCGCGGACGGCGAGGCCGGTCTGCGTGACGACCGAGGTCCGCGGGTAGAGCGCCTCGATGTCGGACCGCACGCCCGCCGAGTCGGTGCTGACGAGCAGTTGGTCCGCGAGGTCGCCCTCGGTCGAGCCGGTCATGGTTTGCAGTTCCGAGAGGTGGACGAGCGCGACCGGGACGGGCCCGACGCCCGACGACAGCGACCCCTCGCGGACGTCTGCGACGGTGAATTCGGCCCGCGAGCCGCCGACGCTCGCGGTCACCTTGTCGCCGGCCGAGACGCCGAGCAGCTCCGCGGCGGCGTCGTTGAGGACGAGTTCGCCGGTCCGCGGCCCGTCGTAGCTCCCGTTGGCGTAGTGGGGGTCGCCCGGCGCGAGCGCCTCCGTCGAGACGCCGACGACCGACGTGGGTTCCTCGGGCGGGATGATGCCCGCCGCGAGGACGTACTCGTCGGTCGAGCCGCCAGCGGGCGTGAGCGTCACCAACTGCGTTTGGACCGGCGTGGCGTAGTCCACCCGCTCGTCGCGCGCGAGCCGGTCGGTAATCGCGTGGGTGTCACCGAGTTGCGGGCTGCCGACCGAGACGGCGACCGACGAGGCCGTGCTGGCCTCGGGGACGACCCAGTAGTCGACGCCTTCGCTCTGGATGGCGTTTTCCGCGCCGAGACCGAGGGCGATGCCGCTGACGGTCGTCATGAGCGTCACGGCGAGGGCGACGCCGAGGACGCTCAACAGCACCTGCTTCGAGGACGTGGTCCGCAGGCGGCCGAGAACGCGCCGCCCGGCGAGGCCGACGACGCCGAACAGCCGGTGTCGCCTAGCCATCGCTCACCACGCGGCCGTCGCGGAGGCGGACGACGCGGTCGGCCCGCTCGATGACGTGTTCGTCGTGCGTGGCGACGACGACCGCCCGCTCCGTGGCGGTCTGTTCGATGTAGTCGAGGACGCGCTGGCCCGTCTCGGTGTCCAACTCGCCGGTCGGCTCGTCAGCGATGAGGACCGCGGGGTCGGAGACCAGCGCGCGGGCGATGGCGACGCGCTGTTGCTCGCCGCCGGAGAGTTCGCCCGGCTTGTGGCCGGCGCGGTCACCGAGCCCCACCTGTTCGAGCAGTTCCTCGGCGCGGGCGCGGCGGTCGCGCTTCGACGCGCCGCGTTCGATGAGCGGGAGCGCGACGTTGCCGCGGGCCGAAAGCGAGGGCAGCAGGTGGAAATGCTGGAAGACGATGCCGATGGTGTCGCGGCGGAGTTTCGTCCGCCCGCGGTTCGACAGCGACCGAACGTCGGTGCCCGCGACCCGGATGTCGCCGCGAGTGGGCGTGTCGAGCGCGGCGAGGAGGTGCAACAGCGTGGACTTACCGCTCCCGCTCGGCCCGGCGATGGCGACGAACTCGCCCGTCGAGACCGAAAGCGAGACGCCGTCGAGCGCGCGGACCGTCGGGGCGTCGGACCCGCGGGAGAAAAACGAGTCGGAGCCGCGGGTGTACTCGCGGACGACCCGCTCGCAACGGAGCGTCGCCGCCGAGTCCGCCGCGGCGGGAGGGCGGTGTTCGGAGACCGAATCAGACATACTGCCACGTGGTCCCCGACGTGACATATACTTGGTGCGTGGAGTCGCGAACGCCGAGAGTCCAGCGCGATTCGACGAACGTCCAGATTCGCGGGTCGTGCGGCCCCGCGTCGTCCACACGGTTGAATAGCCTCGGTGCCGTCCTCCTCGGTAGTGTTCCCAATCGGCCACCTCGCGCTCGGATATCTCTCGGTCGCGCTCTTCCGGGTCGGTCGTCGTCGCCCACTGCCGACCGGGTGGACGCTGGCCGCCGCGCTCGTCGGGTCGCAGTTGCCCGACCTCATCGACAAACCGCTCGCGTACTACGGCGTCCTCGTCAGCGGCCGCTCGCTCGGCCACTCGCTTCTCGTGATGCTGCCCGTGCTCGTCGTCCTCGTCGGCGTCGGCTATCGGCTGGGCTACGGCGAGCACGCGACCGCCCTCGTCGTCGCGACGCTCTCGCACTACCTCGGCGACACCTCCCGGGCGCTCCTCGCCGGCGACTGGGGTTCGATGCAGTTCCTCCTGTGGCCCCTGTACCCGGCGACCGACTACGCCGCGGACTCGGTTCCGCCGTGGGTCCGCGTCCTCGAATCGCTGGGCGACCCGCGGTACAACCTCCAGTACGCGCTCGCGGTCGTCGCGTTCGGCATCTGGCTGGTCAACCGACTCGACAACCGGCGCGCGCGAGCGGAGCGCTGAGAGGCACAGAAAAACAGGGAGTGACGCGTTAGCCGACGAGGCGGCGACCGACAGCGAAGACGACGAGCGCGCCGAACAGGACGTGGAGCGCCGTGTTCGGGACTTCCGAAGACGTCGTCGTCTGGGCCGTCGTCGTGGACTCGTTGGGCGTCACGACGTTATCGGTCGTCGTGGTCGCCGTCGGCTCGGTGGCGTCGGTCGTCTCGGCCGACTCGGTGGTCGACGGCTCGTCGTCGTCGGTCGTCGCCGCGGTGTCGGTCGTCGATGTCGATGTGTCGTCGGACTCCGTAGTGGTCGTCTCGGTGGCGTCGTCCGCGCCGCCACCGCCGCCACCGCCAGCACCGCCGGAGCCCTCGTCGGGCGTCGACGTGTCGCTCTGTTCGACCACCTCGACCGTCGAGGCGTCGCTCACGCCGATGAGTTCGTTCTCGCCGAGGGCCTGGTCGTCGCCGCGGACGACCGCGTACAGCGAGTAGTCGCCGGCGTCCACGTCCTCGGTGGAGACGGACGCCGAGTAGTGCGTGTCGTTGACCGCCGAGGCGTCGACGCGGACGTTCTCGGAGTCGTCCGCGAGGACGACCTCGACGGCCTCGATGGACTCGCCCGACTCGACCTCGTCGAGTTCGACGGTCACGTCGAGGTCGTCCGACTGCTCGACGCTCTCGGCGGCCTGCGTCGAGACCGCGTAGGCGCGAATCACGAGCGGTTCGCCGGCGTAGACCTCTTCCGTCGACTTGTTGCCGGCGACGACGGCGTAGGTTCCGGGCTCGAGTCCACCGGTTCCGAACTCGCGGTTCGCGTCGCCGGTGGCGTCGGCGGTCCGCCGGAATCGCTGTTCGGAGTCGAGAATCGTGATTGTGTAGTTGCTGTCGCTCGGCGCGTCCACGGAGACCGAAACGGTGTCGCCGGCGTCGGCGCGGCCGACTTGGGTGACGGTGAACTCGCCTTGCGAGGTCGAGACGGTTCTGTCGACGGTGTCGATCGAGCCGTCGATGTCGATGTCGTAGTCGTGGGTCGTCCCCACGGCGGGGGGCGCGACGGCCGCGAGGAGCATCGCGGCAACCACGAGAACGGGAATCGAGACGCGGGGTCGTAGCATCATCGTTCGTTTTGCTCACCGGTGGTAAAAGCTTGTAGGCAGTCGCGCCGGCCGCGGGCGTCGCTGGACCGGTCGAAGAAATAAGAGATGAGAACGGGGACGAACCGCGCGGTGCGGCCGTTAGTCGTTCCGACGGACGGCGAGGAGCGCGGCCGCGAGGAGCGCGACCACGGCGAGCGCCGCGCCGAATCCGGGAACGGGGGAGTCGGTCGTGCTGCTCGCTGCCGTCGACGTTTCGTCGTCGAAGCCGGCAGTGCTAGTCGTCGTGTCGGTGCCGTCGTCGTCCGGCGTCGTCGTGTCGGTGCCGTCGTCGTCGTCCGGCGTCGTCGTCGTGACGGCCTGCCTCGACGTCACGGCGAAGTACGAGAAGCCGGGCGTGTCGGCCTCGAGGACGACCGCGCCGTTACCGCTGTCGACGACGCTGGTTTCGAGGTCTTCCCACGAACCGGCGTCCTCGTTGAACCGCCGGACCACGAGGTCGGACGATTCGATACCGAGTTCGTCGAGCCGGCTCTGTTTGACGGTGAACCGGAGGGTTGACGCGCGGTCGCGCGCGCTGTCGGGCACGTCAATCCGCACGTAGCTGACGGCCGTGCCGTCGGGCTGTCCCACGCTGCCGGGGACCCCCGACCGTTCGCTGACGATGACCTCACCGGTCGTCTGCTCGCTGAACGTGATGCTCACCGCGGAGACGCCCTGTCCGCCGTCGAACTGGGCGTCGAAGCCGCGTGCCGAGAACAGCCGGTCGCTGTCGGTCGTGTCGTCGTGGGGGAGGCTGCTCCCGCCGGCACCGCCGCCGCCACCGACGTTCGGTTCCTCGACGGTGATGCTGCCGACCGTGACGTTGTCGACCTGGAGGTCGTACGTGCCGGCGTCGTCGATGGAGACGGTGTACGTCAGCGTGCCGGAGGAACCGGGGCCGACGGTGACGCTCTCCGTGGCCAGCGTCGTGCCGTCAGCCGTGAGCGCTTTGGTGTACGTCCCCTCCGCAGTGCCGGTGTTGTTCACGCGCACCGAGACCGTGAACGTCTCTTCGGTGTCCACGGTCGACTGCGAGATGGAACTCGCGCCCGCGTCGATGCTGAACGCCGGGAGACGCGCCGAGACGCTGACCGTCTCGATGGTCTCGCCGTCGAACGCGTAGACGTAGTCGCCGGTTCCCGGCGGCGTGTCGGTGAAGGTGAACGTCCGCTGTGCGCCGGACGCGAGCGAGGTCGAGACGTTCCCGACCGCCGTCCCGTTCCGGGTCACGGTGCCGGAGATGTTGCCGCGCGCGCCGCCGAGGTTACCGAGTTTGACCGTGACGGTCGTCTCCTCGTCTTCGAGGAGCGTCGACGGGCTGGCCGACGAGTCGCTGAGCAGCTGGATGTCGGCCGTCGGCGAGCTCACGTCGAGCGCGTTCTCCGTGGTCGTTTCGTTGACCGCGATGGAGTAGGTGCCCGCGCTCGTCGGCTCGATGACGAGACTCACGGACTGGTTCTCACCAGTGTCGAGAGTCACGGACTTCGTGGCACCGAAGTCGGTGGTGCCCGCCTGGCTGGTGCCGGTGACGCCGATGTCGAGCGAGCCGGTCTCGTCACCGAAGTTCTCGACCTGCGCGGTCACCTCGACCTGGTCGCCGGTCTGCACGCTGGTCGCGTTGAGGTCCGCGGCGGTCACGGCGATGTCCGGACCCCGGTTGACCGAGAACGTGGTGTCGTTCGTGGTCGTGTCACCGTTGTTGTTGGTGACGCGCACGCTGAGTTGGTGTTCGCCCGAGTCGATTTCGGACGAGTTGAGCTCGAGCGTCGCCCCGGGGTTCGAGAACACCGTCGCGTCGTCGGTCACGTCCTCGCCGTCGAGCAGCAGCGTCACCGCGGAGGCGTCGATGCCGCTCTCGGGGTCGGAGTAGTTCACTTCGACCGAGACGTTAGCGTCGCTCTCGAAGGTGGCGTTCTGGGAACTGACCCGCGTGACGTTCGGTGCCGTCAGGTCGGGCGCGACGGTGAAGTTCACCGTCGAGGCGTTTTCGTTCCCGCTCTCGTCGGCCGCCGAGACGGACACCGTGTGGCTGGTGCCCGGTTCGAGACCGGTCTCGTTGAGCCGGATGTTCGAGAGGTCGTCGAGGGTCGCCTCGCTCGTGACGTCGGTCCCGTCGAAGGTGACGGTCACGGAGCTGAGGTTGACGCCGCTTTCGGCGTCGTCGACGCTCGCGGTCACGTTGACCGAGCTCGTCGTGTTCGAGAGTTCCTCGTCCTCGACGGGGCTCGAAATCTCGACCGACGGCTCGGCGTCGTCAGCGGCGATGCTGAAGTTCGTCGTGTCCTCGACGCTGTTACCGGCGTTGTCGAGCACGCGAACGGTGAGGTTGTGCGTCTCGTTTCCGTCCACGGAGACGGTCGTGTTGAACCCGGTCGCGTCGGGCGCGGCCGAGGCCGAGATGTCCTGTCCGTCGTACAGGACGGTGACGTTCTCCGCGTCGACGCCGGTGTCGTTCACCGCGTCACTCGCTTCCTCGTAGGTCGCGTTGAGTTCCACCGTGTCGGTGCCGAACGGGAAGGTCGTGCCGTTGGTCGGACCGAGCGCGGTGATCGTCGGCGGTTCGCGGTCGTCCTGCACGGTGAAGTTGACCTGTTCGGTCGCCGTGTTGGCGGTCAGGTTCGTGTCGGACGCCTCGATGGTGACGGTGTAGTCCGCCGGCGAGAGACCGGACGCGGTGTAGTTGACCGACTCGTTCGTGACCGTCGCGTTGTCGGTCACGTCCACGTTACTGACCGGTCCGTCGCTGTCGAGTGTCACCGACACCGAGGAGGTGTTGACCTCCACGTTGTCGGAGAGCGTCGCGTTCACCGAGACCGTGTTGTTGACCTCGGAGAACTCGGCGCCTTCCGCCGGGTCGTCGTAGCTGATGGTCGGCGCTTCCGTGTCGTTTTCGACCGCGCCGTAGGTCGACAGACCGGTTCGGGTCGCAGTGTAGTAGTTACCGGACAGGCCGAACGGGTCGGTCTGGAGCGTCGTCGGCAGCACCCGCGTGCCGCCGCGCTCGATGTAGACGATGTTGAAGCCGTTTCCGGAGGTGTCGAGGTCTTCGTTGAAGCCGTAGGTGACGCTCTCGATTTGGTCCTCGGTGAGTCCGGCGTTGGCTTCGAGATACTTCGTCGCCGCCGTGCCCTGCGAGAGCGCGTTCGGCGGGACGTTCGTGTCGGTCAGCGTGATGACGGTCTGCCCAGCGGGCAGGTCGGCGTCGTCGCTGGCGTTAATGCGGATGAACGTGTCGCCGCTCGCGCTCACGAGCAACACCGTCGACTGCTCCGAGAAGTTGTTGCTCGTGACGGTCGCGGTACTGGAGTCGCTCGCCGTGTTGCCGGCGAGGTCGGTCCCCGTCACGTCGAGTGCGTACTCGCCGGAGTCGGTCGTGTCGAGTTCGGCGGTCCACGTCGTCGAGTCGACCTGCGTGAGGTTCAGCGACTCGACGTTGCTGTTCGGGTCGGTGAGTTCCGCGTCGGGGGTGCCGACGAGCGGTTCCGTGCTGGCGACGCTGACCGAGAGGGTGCCGGACTCGGTCGTGTTGAGCGTCGCGGTGAGTCCGGGGTCGGTCGTGTCGACCACGACGGGTTCGGCCCGTTCCACGGTGACCTGGTTGTTACCGAGGTCGGTGGCGGTCGCCGTCATCGTGTAGTTCCCGTCGGGGAGCGCCGACGCCACGTCGAGCGTGTGGTTGCTCGTCCCGTTGTCGGGCGTCCGTTCGAACGTCGCCGTCACGCCCGAGTCGGACTCGAACGCGTATTCGACGGTGACGCTCTCCGAGGTGCTGTACGCGACATCGACGCTGCCGTTCGTGTAGACGGTGTCCGTCGTTCCGTCAACGGCCGACACGTCGTAGGTCGGCTCATCGTTGTCCACGCAGACCGTGGCGTTGGCGACGCCGGTGTTACCGCCGGCGTCCGTGCTCACGAGCGTGAGGTTGTAGGAACAACTGTCGACGAGACTGCTGTCGTCGCTCGTGCCGTCCCACTCGATTTCGAACTCGCCGGTCGTGCTGGCGAGGGAGGTCACGTCGCGCATGTACACCGCCTGGTCGTCCGAGTCACGGACGACGAACGCCGCGGATTCGAGGTTGTCGTCGGCGCTGTCGAGCGTGATGTCGACGGGGTTGTTCGCGCTCACGTCCTCGCGGTCCTCGTCGTAGTCGGGGTCGAGCGTGAGACTCGCGGTCGGTGCGGTCTCGTCGTACTCGAACTCGAACAGCCGCGAGGTGGCGTGGCCGGCCTCGTCGACGACGGTCAGTCTCGCGGTCGTCGGTCCCTCGTCGAGCGAGACGCCGAGTTCGGAGACGTTGATTTCGAGCGTCGAGTTGTCGTTCGTCGTCGCGCCCGAGAGGTCGACGGCGGTGCCGTTGACCACGAGCGTCGTCGCGCTGGCGTTGATGCCTGACTCCGCGTCGCCGTTGCGGTCGTCCGCGAAGGACGCCGAGATAGTGCTCGACGGCCCGACGACGTCGGTCGGTTCGACGCTCGTGACGCGCGGCGAGGAGACGAAGTCGAAGCTGAACGTCCGGGTAATCGTGTTCCCGGCCGTGTCGGTCGCGTTGACCGTCAGCGTCGTCTCTCCCTCGTCGAGGTCGCCGGTCGGGATGGTCGCACTCCCGTTGGCGTCGAGCGAGAGCGGCTGTGAGCCGTTACCGAAGTTGTACGTCGCGCGCCTGATGTCCGACTCGTCGCTCACGTTGAGCGTGATGGGCGTGCCGAAGGGGACCGCGCCCTGTGCGGGTTCCGGGAGCCGGACGGTCGGCGGAAGCCGGTCGCGCCGCGTGACCGTCAGCGTCGAATCCGCTTCGACGCCGTTGACGGCGACGGTGAAGTTTCCGACGTCGTCGGCACCGAGCGCGGTCGGCGCGAGCGTGGTCACGTTTCTCGTGACCGTGGAATCGGCGCCCACGACGACGGTTCGGGTGGTGTTGGAGACCTCCGTTCCCGAGTCGTCGGTCGTCGTGTACGTGAGCCGGACCAGGTCGGAGCGACCGCCGGTGTTCTCGACGGTCGCCGAAGTGGTGTAGCGCTCGGTCGTGTTGACGCTCGTCGGCTCGACGGTGACGTCGGTCACGGTCGAGTTCGCCGGCGCGATGACGCGGACGGTCCGCGAGACGAGTTCGGCGTCGTCGGTCGAGAGCTCGTCGATGGAGACGTTGTAGGTGCCGGGGTCCTCGAACGAGGTGGTGAAGCTCACCTCGGTCGACTCGTTGGGCTGGAGCTCGCCGGTGTCGGAGGGCGACTGCGGCTCGCCGTCGACGGTGAGTGCCGCCTCGTAGCTCCCGTTGACTTCACCGACGTTCTCGACGGTCGCGTTCGCGACCACGTCGGTTCCGGGAACGACCTGCTTCGGTTCGATGGTGAGGTTGCTGTACTCGAAGGTCGCCGGCTCGAACACGTCGAGCGCGAGCGCGTCGCCGGCGAACGCCTCGCCGTTCGTCGCGTTCTTCGAGACGGTGGCGCTGTACTCGCCCGCCGTCGGGACGGTGACGACCGCGACGCCGTTGGCGTTCGTCTGGACGGTCGTTCCGCCGACGGTGACCTCGGCGTTCTCGACGGCCGCGCCGGTGTCTTCGCGCGTGACGGCGAACTCCACGTCCTCACCCGCGACGGGCGTGGTCGTGTTCGCCGTCAGGTTCAGTTGGACGCTCTGGGCGACTTGCAGCGGCGCGCGGTTCGTCACCGACTCGGTGCCCGACTGGTTCGTCGCGACGTGCATCACGACGTAGTCACCGGGCGTGGCGTCGTCGGCGATGGGGACCTCGACGGTCGTCTGGTTCCCCGCGACCTCGGTGACGGCCGAACCGTAGACGGTCGCGCCCGGGGAGACGACGGTCACGTCGTCGAACCGGGACGTGCTGTCGTTGAGTTGGTCGAAAATCGAAACGGCCGTCTCGCTGCCGACGAACGACCGCGAACCGGGCGTGGCGCCCATGATGTTCGCGTTCGACGGCATCCGACTGGTCCCGTTGACCCGCGCGATTTCGGTTTCGAGCGAGATGCTCGACCGGTCGGTCGCGTTGATGGTCTGGTCGTAGTTCGAGAGGTCGGACTCGTTGAAGATTGCGACGGTGTGGCTGACCTCGGTCGCGTCGAGCGACGAGGCGTCCACCGTGACCGTCACGTTCTGGCCGTTGCCCGCGAGCGACGGCGTGCTCACCGACGACGACCCCTGCTGAACGGGCAGGGCGTCGACGCCGACGAACGTGACGTTGCCGTCGGTTTCGAGGTTCCCGTCGCCGTTGGCGTCCGAAAAGCCGGTGCCGTCGTCGACGGTGACGACCGCGAACATCCAGATGCCTGACTCGTCGGGCGTGAACGCGAACGAGTTGTCGTCCGACGTGCCCTGCGCCGAGCCGACGACCGAGGAACTCACGTCGTCGTCGCTCGTGAGCGTCTGGGCGATGCCGGGGACGCTCCGGGGAATCGTCGCGCCCTTATCGAGCTTTGCCGCGACGAGTTGGACGTCCTGGTTCTCGATGGCTCGGGGTGCACCGGCGCTCGAACCGGAGAACGTGAACGGGACCTCCTGTCCGACGTTGTACACGTACATCGGGTTCTTTCGGAGGGACTGTTCCGCCCCGTCTACCCGCACGAACGTGTTAGTTGACTGGACCTGATACGCCGCGGCCGAGTCGAGCCGCGAGTCGGTGTCGTCAGGCCGGAGCGTCAGGAACGCGCCGTCCCAGACGCTAATGTTCTCCGACGCCCGGGTCAGTTGGTCGTCGTCGACCGTGTCGAGTTGGTTAGCGGGCGGTCCACCCAGTTGTGCCTCTCCTGTGGCGGTCCCGGCGCTCGCAGAGACTGGCCCTGCGATAACCGAGAATACCACGATGAGAGTGAGTGCGAGACTCAACCCTTGTCGGGAGAGCCTGCGGTAGCGACTCATATCTCACCCAACAGATAGAAACGGCATAATACTTTTGAATGTGAAAGTTTCTGAAAGGTCGATGCCTGGTCTCGGGTGGACCTCACGCCGTTGAAATCAACCCCCGTCGTCGCAAGCGACACGGCGCGGTCGCCGCCGACGTGCGAATATCCATAATATATGTTATGATACCGGCGGGGTCGACTTGGCTCCCGCGTAAGCGAGGGGCGTTGCGAGGCGACCGCGGTGGACGGAACGCGGGTGACCGACAGAGCTGTAACAGACGTATCTTCATCACACTCCGGGACAGCCGACCACAGTTTGGCGCGTTCGACCTCGGCCGAGAACACGCGTATCGGACGCGCTCGAACGCGATGAAACCCGTGGTCACGACCAGCCGACCGTGTGAGACCCATTCGGCTGCCGCTCTCGCCCACTTGGGGGGAACGATTATCATCGTGGTCGTTGGAGTTGTAGTCGAAACTCGATAGGATATCTCAAGGGGTGGGTGAGATACTGCTCAGAGCCGCCACAAAGTGTAGGTGATCAGAATGGTTAACAAGCGATACGAAGCAGGAGAGAACGTACCGACGGATATCTGCTCGGTCCCCGCTGCCGAGGATGTGCTGACGTTCGCCGTGCCGGTCGAGGTCTATCACGGCTACGGCAGCGCGAAGCACGTCTATCCGACAGAACAGATCGAACGCGTCTCGGACCTGTTCGTCACGGACGGTGAACCCGACGAGATGACCGTCGCGAACGAGGTCCGACTCTACACGATTCCGCACGACGCCCTCCGCTGAGCTCGACGCCGCATTCACGGGCCGCGTGCGACACGAACTGTCCGCAAACTGATGGTCGACTATCAGGCCGTGCGCACGACGACGTACCAGGGAGACGACTAGACAGCTGACGGGCAGTTCACCCGGCGACGCGTCGGTGAACGCGCGGATTCTCGCCCGGGCCGGGAGCATCGGCTGTCGAGTTCGTCGCCCCCGTGGCGGGCGACGAGACACACCACGGGCGTCGGCCAGCGGTCGGCGGCCCGCAGTTCGGTTCCGACGCAGTGACTCGGCGCGCGCGGGCCAACGCGCCGCCGAACGTATCAACTACCCATATAGTTCTGGCGGTTGAGTAATAGTTATCACGGTGCTCGTTGGACATGTGGCTGAAACTTGAGCAGTGTGTTCCCGAAGAGTGGGCGGGGAGAAACACGGTTCGAGGTAATGAAAAATAGTGTGGGTTGTCAACGGATGGTCAAAGAGATATACGATGCAGGGGATACGGTACCGTCAACTATCTGCACAGTTGTCGATGAGGACGACGAGCTGACGTTCGGTGCGACAGTCGAAGTCGACGAGGGAGAGATCGCGTTCGCCGTGCCGGTCGAGGTGTACCACGGCTACGGCAGCGCGAAGCATATCTATCCCATCAAGCAAGTCGACGCGGTTTCGGACCTGTTCGTCACGGAGAGTCACTTCGAGGAGGTGTCGATAGCGGACAACGTTCAGCTCTACACGATGCCGCACGAAGCGCTCCGTTGAGCGCGTGAGCGGGGCGTGCCAACGACGCTGTCGCCCGTAAGCACCAGCCGGACCCGTACATTCATGACCTCGGCGGGGAAACGGCGCGACGAGCGGCTGCGCTGTGCATGACTCTCGTTGACGTGGCGCTGTCGGAGCGAAGGGTCTACTTACCTCACCGTTCCCATCACGAGCAATGACACTCGGAGACGACGCCCGAGACTACCATCGGCGTCCGCCCGCGGGGAAAGTAGAGATTGCGACGACGAAGCCGACGAACACCCAGCGCGACCTGAGTCTGGCGTACTCGCCGGGCGTGGCCGCGCCGTGCCGCGACATCGCGGAGGACGAGAACGCCGCCTACGAGTACACCGCGAAGGGTAATCTGGTCGGCGTCGTTTCCAACGGCTCCGCCGTCCTCGGGCTGGGGGACATCGGGGCGCAGGCGTCGAAGCCGGTGATGGAGGGCAAGGGCGTGCTGTTCAAGCGCTTTGCCGACATCGACGTGTTCGACGTCGAGTTCGACCACGACGACCCCCAAGCGTTCGTGGAGTCGGTCGCCGCGATGGAGCCGACGTTCGGCGGCATCAACTTAGAAGACATCCGTGCGCCCGAATGCTTCGAAATCGAGGAATCCCTGCGCGATCGGATGGATATCCCCGTGTTCCACGACGACCAGCACGGCACGGCCATCATCTCCGGGGCGGCGCTTTTGAACGCCGCCGACATCGCGGACAAGGAGCTGTCGTCGCTGAACGTCACCTTCTCGGGGGCGGGCGCGGCCGCGACCGCGACGGCGCGGTTCTACGTCTCGCTGGGCATCCCTCACGAGAACATCACGCTGTGCGACATCGACGGCGTCCTCTCGGAGTCGCGGGCCGAGGCCGGCGAACTCGACGAGTACGCCGAGCCGTTCGCCCGCGGCGTCGACGACGGCGACCTCGAAGACGCAATCGAGGGCGCGGACGTGCTCGTCGGCCTCTCGGTCGGCGGCATCGTCAGCCAAGAGATGGTGCGGTCGATGGCCGACAATCCCATCATCTTCGCCATGGCGAACCCGGAGCCCGAAATCGCCTACGAGGACGCGAAGGACGCCCGCGACGACACGGTTATCATGGCCACCGGGCGCTCCGACTATCCGAATCAGGTGAACAACGTGCTCGGGTTCCCCTTCATCTTCCGCGGCGCGCTCGACGTGCGCGCGACCGAAATCAACGAGGCGATGAAGCGCGCGGCCGCCGAGGCGCTGGCGAACCTCGCGCGACAGGACGTGCCCGACGCGGTCGTCAAGGCCTACGGCGACGGCCCGCTCCAGTTCGGCCCCGACTACCTCATCCCCAAGCCGCTCGACCAGCGCGTCCTCTACGAGGTGACGCCCGCCGTCGCCGAGGCGGCCATGGAGAGCGGCGCGGCCCGCCGCGAGCGCGACCTCGACGACTACCGCGAGGAGTTGGAAGCCCGCCTCGGGAAGTCCCGCGAGATGATGCGCGTCGTCCTCAACAAGGCGGCGTCGAACCCCAAACGCGTCGTCCTCGCGGAGGGCGAAGACGAGAAGATGATTCGCGCCGCGAGCCAGTTGGTCGAAGAGGGCATCGCTGAACCGATTCTCGTCGGCCGGACGAAAGAGATTCTCCGCACCGCCGAGGACCTCGGCCTCGACTTCGACCCGACCATCGCGGACCCCGAAAGCGGCGAGTGGAACCACTACGTCGACCACCTCTACGAGCGCCGCCAGCGCAAGGGTCTCACCCGGACCGAGGCGGCCGAACTCGTGCGGGGTGACTCGAACTACTTCGCCAGCGTGATGGTCGAAGTCGGTGACGCGGACGCGATGCTGACCGGCCTCACGCACCACTACCCGTCGGCGCTGCGCCCGCCGCTCCAGATTATCGGCACGGCCGACGACGCCGACTACGCCGCCGGCGTCTACATGCTGACGTTCCGGAACCGGGTCATCTTCTGCGCCGACGCGACGGTCAACCTCGACCCCGACGAGAACGTGCTCGCGGAGGTGACGAAACACACCGCCGAGCTCGCCCGGCGCTTCAACGTCGAACCCCGCGCGGCGCTGCTCTCGTACTCGGACTTCGGGAGCGTCACGAACGAGGGCACGCGCAAGCCCCGAAACGCCGTCGAACAACTGCACGCCGACCCCGAGGTCGACTTCCCGGTCGACGGCGAGATGCAGGCCGACACCGCCCTCGTCGAGGAGATGCTGACCGACACCTACGACTTCGCGGAACTCGACGACCCCGCGAACGTCCTCGTGTTCCCGAACCTCGAAGCGGGTAACATCGGCTACAAACTGCTCCAGCGGCTCGGTGGCGCGGAGGCCATCGGTCCGATGCTCGTCGGCATGGACAAACCCGTCCACGTCCTCCAGCGCGGCGACGAGGTCAAAGACATCGTCAATCTGGCGGGGGTCGCCGTGGTGGACGCCCAATCGGAGTAGGGGCCCCGAGCGGAGCGAGGGACTTTTTGGTCCACCTTTTTGCGGAGAGGGTGAGCGGAGCGAACCCGAACCGGAAAAAGGTGGTCGTTCGATCTGGCGGGGGTCGCCGTGGTGGACGCCCAATCGGAGTAATCCGGCCGTCGACGGCGCACCCGACCGCCCGCTCGGGCGCGCCAGCACGAGAAATTAAATAGATTCGGCCGAGTCAGGGAGTATGGTCGAGTTGGGCACACACACGTCGGCGTCGGAGCGCCGGTTCGCACTCGGGTGGGTCGGGATGGCCATCGTGATGTCGTTCGCGGTCGCTGCCATCGATTTCCTCGAACTACCGTTACAGACGGTGTACGTGTTCGCGGCGGGCGTGACGCTCCGGGAAGCCATCGGACTGGCAGTCTGGGCGCTCCGGCGCTGAAAGCGGGGCGCGGCCGACTTCTCACTCCCCGGCGACCAGCCTCCTCGCTTTTGTGCGTTCGCTGAGAATATCGAACCATGTTCGACCAACTCCTCTTTCCGACCGACGGGAGCGACGGCGCGGACGCCGTCCTCGACCACGTCGTCGACATGGCCGCCGCCCACGACGCGACCCTCCACCTACTGCACGTCGCCCCGCCGGAACCCGAGCGCCGCCCGAGCCTGACCGGCGGCTCCGAGGGCGACGACGCCGGCGACGACCCCAGCGAACGCCGCCGAAGCGACGGCGAGCGATTCGTGAGCGACGCCGCGGCCCGCGCGTCGCAGTCCGACGTGACGGTCGTGACGAGCGTCGAACGCGGCGAACCGTATCAGGTCATCACCGAGTACGCGGCCGAGCAGGACGCCGACCTCGTGGTCATGCCGACCCACGGGCGGACGGGGTTGAGCCGCCTGCTCCTCGGGAGTACCACGGAGCGCGTCGTCCGGCGGTCGGACGTGCCCGTGCTCACCGTTCGGCCGGACGCGGCGACCGACCTCGCGTACCCCTACGCCGACGTGCTGACGCCCACCGACGGGAGCGCTTGCGCGACCGCGGCGGTCACGTTCGGGAGCGAGTTGGCCGCGGCGACCGACGCGGCGCTCCACGCGGTGTCGGTCGTCAACGTCGCCGCCTTCGGCGCGGACATCCGCGGACCGCTCCTCCTCGACGAACTCGAAGAGCGGGCGAGCGACGCGGTCGACGCGGCGAGCGACACGGCGGCCGCCGCGGGCGTCGAGACTATCAAGAAGTCGGTCGGCCGCGACGTGTCGATTCACGACGGCATCCTCGCGTACATCGACGAGTACGACGTGGACATCGTGGTGATGGGAACCCACGGCCACACGGGGTTCGACCGCTACATGCTCGGGAGCGTCGCCGAGAAGCTGGTTCGGAGTTCGCCGGTTCCGGTGGTGACGGTCAGACAGCCGCGAGCGGAGTAGGGCGGGGTCGCCGGGCGTCGGGGCGAGTCAGGCCGAGTCGGCGGACCCGACGGACCGACCGCGTCCGGCCGTCAGTTCCGAAGTAGCGACGTGACGCCCGCGGTCTCAGCGATAACCCAGCCGACGAAGACGAGATACGCCGCGCCGAGCGCGTACGACTCCAGCCGGGTGAGCGACAGGTCCGTCCGGAGCAGGCCGAAAAGCAGGACGGTCGCCAGCGTCAGCACGCCCAGCATGGGGACGGCGACGGCGAAGTCCACCGGGACGCTCCCGACGATGAGCACGCCCACGGGGATGGCGACGAGCAGGTCGAACGTGTTCGACCCGAGGACGTTGCCGAGGCTCGTCGCGCTGTTGCCGTCGGCGGCCGAGCGGACGCTGACGAGCGTGTCGGGGAGGCTCGTCGCGGCGGCGACGACGGTGACGCCCGCGAGGAACGTCGGGACGCCGAACGTCGCGCTGAGCGACTCGACGCTCCCGACCAGTTGCTCGACGCCGACGAGGATGACGAGGAGGCCGCCGAGGAGCCGCGCCCACTCGCGGCCGATGCCGTCAGCGACGCCCGCGTCCTCGGCTTCGTGCTCCGACACGTCCTGCCACTGGATGAATAGGTAGAGCCCGTAGAGGAGCAGTGGGATGAGCGCGATGGGGCGGGTGAGTTCTCCCGTCAGCGGCGGGCCGTCGGGCACGGGGAAGTAGATGACCGCCAGCGAGAAGGTGACGACGAGCGTGGCGACGGCGACCATGTAGAACTGCGCTTCCTTGTAGACGACGAGCCGACTCGTTTCGAGGTCGCCGTCGGTGGCGAGCCCCGACAGCGCCGGAATCACGAGGATGTTGAAGATGGCCGAGCCGACGATTGCGCCGACGCCCATGTCGAAGACGCCAGCGGTCGCGGCGACGGCGACGCTGGCGAACTCGGGAAAGCTCGACCCGAGGGCGACGATAATCGAGCCCTGGACGACCGCCGGGAGACCGTAGTACGCCGCGAGGTGGTCGGCCGATTCTTCGAGCCACCCGCTGCCGACCCAGATGAGACCGGTCATCAGGAGAATCACGGCGACGTTCGCGGGCGGCGACGACGGGAGGAGACTGCCGAGGACCATTGGTACTCCCTTTCAGCGACCCGGAAAAAGAAGCCACCGACACGGGGTGGTCGCGCGGTGGGTTCGGTCGATTGGCCGCGGGGTCGGTTGATCGGCGGGCCGCGGACGCGGCGGGTCGTCAGTCGTCGCCGTGGGCCGACTCGGGCGTGAACGTGACGCCGCCGATTTCGATTTCGTCGGGGACGCGGTCGGTGTCGTGCGCGCCGACCGGGGGGAGGTTCGCGTCGGCCGCGGGCGACGCGTCGAGGTCGGTCGCAGAGGCGAGTGTCTCCATCTCGCCGCCGGCCTCGCGGGCGTCCTGGTCGATGCGCATCGAACAGAACTCGACGCCGCACATCGAGCAGAAGCGCGCCTCCTTGTAGTTGTCGCCGGGGAGGGTCTGGTCGTGATACGACCGCGCCCGCTCGGGGTCGAGCGCGAGGTCGAACTGCCGCGCCCAGTCGAACTCGTAGCGGGCCTCCGAGAGCGCGTCGTCCCAGTCGCGCGCGCCGGGGAGGCCGGTCGCCACGTCGGCCGCGTGGGCGGCGATTCGGTAGGCTGCGAGTCCCTCGCGCACGTCCTCGCGGTCGGGGAGGCCGAGGTGTTCCTTGGGCGTGACGTAGCACAGCATCGCCGCGCCGGCGCGGCCGGCCTCGGTCGCGCCGATGGCGCTCGTGATGTGGTCGTAGCCCGGAGCCACGTCGGTGACGAGCGGGCCGAGGACGTAGAACGGCGCGCCGTCGCAGACGTCCTGTTGGCGCTCGACGTTCTCGGCAATCTGGTCCATCGGGACGTGGCCGGGACCTTCGACCATCACCTGCACGCCGTAGTCCCACGCGGTCCGCGTGAGTTCGCCCAGCGTGTCGAGTTCGGCGAACTGCGCGTCGTCGCCGGCGTCGGCCAGACAGCCGGGTCGGAGGCCGTCGCCGAGCGAGAACGTCACGTCGTGCTCCGCGAAGATGTCGCAGATATCCTCGAACGCGACGTACAGGGGGTTCTGCTCGCCGTGTTCTTCCATCCACTGGGCGAGGATGGAGCCGCCGCGGGAGACGATTCCCGTCTTCCGACCGTCGGTAAGCGGGAGGTGCTCCATCAGCACGCCCGCGTGAATCGTCATGTAGTCGACGCCTTGCTCGGCCTGTTTCTCGATGACGTCGAGGAGCAGGTCGCGGGTGATGTCTTCGGGGCTGTCGACGCGCTTGACCGCCTCGTAGATGGGGACGGTGCCGATGGGGACCGGCGAGTACGCGACGTTCGCCTCGCGAATCTCGTCGAGGTTCGACCCCGTCGAGAGGTCCATCACCGTGTCCGCGCCGTAGTGGACCGCGGTGTGGAGTTTCTCCAACTCCTCGGTGAGGTCGCTCGTCGTCTCGCTGTTGCCGATGTTCGCGTTGACCTTCGTGGCGAACTCGCGGCCGATAATCATCGGGTCGAGCGAGTCGTGGTTGCGGTTCGCGGGGACGACCGCCTGCCCCTCAGCGACTTGCTTCCTGACGAACTCGGGGTCGCGGTTCTCGCGCTCCGCGACCCGTTCCATCGCCGGGGTGACGGTTCCCGCTCGGGCGTGTTGGAGTTGCGTTGACGCCATTAATCACCTAGTGATACAACTGACTAATAACAGTTGTGACAGCCGCGGGTCAGTTGAATCCCTCAGAAACTGACAAAATCGACGTGCAACACTCAGAGGGTGAGTTCAGCACGAGCCAACTCAATTTTGCTCTAAAATCGCGCGGATATATACAGGGAATGTTATAGTATTTGACCGACCTTCGAGTGTCAAAGAGACAGATACAGACGAAGGAGCAGCATCCCTGACCTGTATGAATGCAGATGAAGGAAACGCAATATCGTCATTAGTGTTGCTGAAGTACGTTTTCGTCGTTAGTAACAGCCACCCGTTTTCTGCATCATGGACAACTGGAAGTGCCTCTTCACCTTTTTCCGCCCGACCAATTACTGAACGTGATAGCTCTTCCTTTGCAATTTCAACGCTCGTAGATTCTACCCACTCTTCGAAAGGAACTGTTTCTGGCTCGTCCTTCAATTGAATAGATCCATCATCTAGAAGTTCAACTTCAAAATCCTCTGTCGTTCGCTCAAGCTCGATAGACTCTCCTTTTACTCGTTCAGGACCGACTGTATCGGCAATATATCCTGGAGTCGTTTCTGATCGACCTCCGTTGTTACCTAAACATCCGGACATGAGTGCAAAACCAATCACACTGGGGTAGTACAAGAAATCACGGCGGGAGGACCAATTCATGACTTATTCAATTTCCAACCGGCTCGATTTTTAATCCTACCCCCAACTTCTGGTTTTGCCACCAAGAGTCTCAGAACAAGGTGTCAGATTACGTCAAGCCGAAGGCATAACCGATATTTCGTAGTGACCGATTCGCGCGCTGTATGCAGCACGGTCTCAGCAAACTATCAGTGGCGGAGGAAATCAGTCGCCGCGCGAACGGCGAGAGTGTTCCTCGACGACGATTAGAAATCGCCGGTGACGATGTCGGCGACGCGTTCGCGGTCGAACAGCGTTGCGCCCTCGAAGGCGTCCGGGTAGATGTTCAAGGCCGCCTGTTCGGTGTGATAGAAGTTGATGATGGGTCCTTGGTCGAGATATCCAGCGGGATAGACCGCCCCGTCCTGAACGGCTCGGACCTCGCTCGCGACCGGGTCGTCCTGTAACGGTTCGACCACGGCCTCCCGGAACTCCGACTCGGACGCACCACCGTAGTTGCGGACGAGCAGTACCTCGGGGTCGACTTCGAGCATAGCCTCCAGATCGATTGTGCTGTTGTTGGTCCCGCTGAAGTGTTCGATGTCCGTCCCCGCAAGCGCGTCTTGTAGCCGCAGTTCTCGCCACTGCTTGGTGCTGATTCCACCGTCATCGAAGCGGAACGGATAGAACTCATCGCCCTCTTGACCGGCCGGATAGACCAGCAGTGCGGTCGGGCGTTGGTCGGCCGGCGGGATTCGCTCGTCGATCGTATCGAGCATCTCCTCGTGGAGGTCGACAAACGCCTCGTACCGCGGCCGGGCCCGAAACACGTCGGCGACCAGTTCGAACATCTCGTAGAGTTCGTAGTAGCGGTAGCCGTCGTGCCACTCCGAGCTGTGCTTGCGACTGAAATTCCCGAAGAAGGGACCGATCTCGGTTCGGACTTCCTCGATGTCGCTGCGGTCCCAGCCGTACCAGTTCACCAGTAGATTGGGGTCCAGAAGGTGAGCGTCAGCGTTCAGTTCGTACACCAGCTCTTTCGGCACGCCGTCTCCGACTAGCTCCACGATAGCGTCCGCGTCGAACTCGACACCGGGCAGTGATTCGAACGCCTCGTTCGCGAAGCGCGCGTGGTTCTGAATGCCGAGCGTCTGTCCCCCGCCGAGCGCGAACCCCATATCCGCGAGGGTTGGTAACAGCGCGGTCCATCGCTCCGGCGGTTCGTCGAACTCGACCGGACCCATCGGTTCGATTGAGACGGTGTACGACCCACCGGTGTCGCTTGTGCCGCTCGACTCATCGGTGGACGCCACTGCCGTGGTGTTCGGGTCGCTGGTCGAACTGTCGGTCGTCCCGTCAGTTCCGTTCTCGTCGCCACCGAGACACCCTGCGAAGAGCGCGGTACCGAGGGCAGCGCCACTTCCCAGCAGGTCTCTACGCGTTGGGTTGGTTCGCTTCATTAAGAACCCAGAATTAGGTTGGCCTAAAAAACGCGGCGATTCGGATCCGTTGTTTGTCGACGCCCCGGGGCGTGAGGACTAATTCAGCGGCCGGTTTTGCTACTCGATAGGTAGCGGTTCCAGCTGGAGTCACGGAAATCGATTGAAACGAAACGAGCCGCCGGACGTCGAGGCGAGCGGACACACCGCCGCTACCCTCCGTTTCGTTATCCCTCGTAGCCGGCGTACTCCATCAGACTCGCGAAGATATCGGTGTCCATCGCCTCCTTGTAGACGACGCCGCTCAGCATGCCGCCGGGGTAGAAGTTGTCGTTCATGACGTGGTTGACCTTGTGGCAGTGCATGAGGTAGATACCGGGTTGGGCGTCCGCCGTGAACTCTATCGTGTGGCGCTCCGCGGGCGCGATGTTCGTCACGTCCATGTCGTGGCGGGCGGCCTCGGGGACGACGCCGCCGTCCTTCTCGACGACCTGGAAGCGGTGGTTGTGGATGTGCATCGGGTGGCTCATGTAGCCCGCGTTGACGTAGTGGACCCGGACGGTGTCGCCCTGCTCGACGATGATGGGCGAGCCGTCTTCGGGGTGGAGCGTCCGCGGCGCGCTCTTGCCGTTGACGGTGAACACGTCGGGCTTCCGGTCCCGGGGGTCGTACGTCACGTTCTCGCCGGCCATCTGCCGAGGGAGCTGCGAGTCCCAGTCGCGGACGGTCATGAAGTACTCCCGGTCGGCCGGCTCGTACCCCTTCGGGTCGACGCGGAGGATGCCGTACATCCCCATCTCGATGTGCCGGTGGGTCTGGTAGTGACAGTGGTAGAGGTGCGTCCCGGGGACGTTCGCCGGGATGGTGTAGGTGTGTTTCTCGCCGGGGTCGACGCGGATACCCGTCGTCGTCGGCACGCCGTCGTCCTTCCAAGCCTTGCGCACGCCGTGGAAGTGGACCGTGTGCGGGCGCATCCCGTCGGTGTTGTCCAGCGTGACCTCCATGTCGTTGCCCTCGGTCGTCCGGAGAATCGGCCCGGGGACGCTCGGCTCGCCGTCGTCGGCGCTGAACGCCCACACCTGCGGGAGTTCGACCGGCCCGCCCATCGTTTCGAGGGGGTGGGCCGCGTGGCGCGCCGGCGCGCTCTTGAGGGTGACCTGCCCGCCCTGCTCGTCGACCTGCACGACCTCCGGCGGACTGGTGTACGGCAGACTCGACTCGCTCGTCTGGGCGACCGTCGTCTCGTCCGCGCCGACGGCGGCGTTGCCGTCATCGTTCGTGGGCGCGGCGCACCCCGCGAGGCCGAGTACTCCGACGCTTCCCGTTGCGGCGAGGAATTCGCGACGCGATACCGTCGAACCGGGTGCACCGACGTAGTTTCGCATTACAGTCGGTCGTTGCCCGGGGGGATGGAATACCGTCTCGCCGGTTCCCGCCGCACAGGAGTTCACCGAACATGTTCGGCATGGTCGATACGTACCGGGCGGGAAAACAGTCGACTCGGGCGCACCAGTCAGAATCGACGGCCATCGGTTCGACCGGACCCGACGCTGGTGCTCCACGACTTTCATACGCTCCGGAGGTGTATCGGGAATCGAACCGACGGCGCGCGGGTCGCCGCCGAGCAATCCACTCTCACGCAGATGTCGACCAACCCACTCTCAGACGCGCTCGAACCGGACTTCGAGACGGTGTTCGCCGCCCTCACCAGCCCGCAGTGTCGGGCGGTTCTCAGGCGGCTCGACGGGCCGATGACCGCCTCGGACATCGCCGCCGCGTGCGACCTCCCGCGGTCGACGGTGTACCGAAAGCTCGAACAGATGGTCGAGGCGGGGCTCCTCGAAAAACGCGACCGCGGCCGCGACGCCGCCCGCTACGCGCTCGGCTTCGAGGAAGTCGTCGTGACGCGCGAACCCGGCGACCTCTCGCTTTCGGTGTCGTCGCCGTCGCGGTCGGCCTCGGACCAGCTCTCGACGATGTGGTCGGCCGTCAGCGACCAGGCCGACGACTGAGACCTACCCGACCGTCGCGTCGTCCCGCGCGAGAAACGCCTTCATCACTTTGCCCTCCGCCCGGTGGAGCTTCTCGCTCGTCGTCGACTTCGCCAGCCCCACGGCCTCGGCGAGTTCGGTGAGCGTGCACGTCCGCGGCGTGTCGTAGTACCCCTCGGAGACGGCCGTTTCGAGGAGGTCGTACTGGTCGTCGGTGAGCAGCGACTCCGTGTCTATCGACTGGTGGATGGAGACGAGGTCGAACGGGATGCCGAACTGCGTGAGCTGTTCGCCCAACTCCGAGAGGTTCTCCCGCGGCGCGGTCACCTCGACTGTCACCTCGCCGTCGACGATGGTGATGGGCAGTTCCAGCGGGATGCCCACCTCGCTGAGCGTGAGAATCAACAGCGGCTCGGTCGTCTCGAACTGCACGAGCGCGCGCTCCGGCTGCGCTTCGAGAATCGTCACCGAGACGACCGAGTCGTACTCGTCGATAGTGGTGACGACGGGTTCGATGTCGGCCGCCCGTATCTCGACGAGGCCGACGCCCGTCTCGTCGGCCGGCATCGCCGCGAGCACGGTGAACTCGGCGTCCGGATAGCGGCCCGAGAGGTCGGAGACCCAGACCTGCTCGGGGAGCGTGATGGAGAGTGTTGCCCGGGGCATCGGTAGTGAAACGAAGTCGCCCCCGCCGCACAAAGATAGTTCCGAACATGTTCGGCCTCCGGCCGCGGTTCGAGAACCACCGAGACGGGCTTTTCACCGGACCCCCGACTGTCGAGTATCGAGCGGGGCGGGTCCACCGCCTCGCCATCCTCAATCATGAGTTCGAACGACACCACATCTCCGACGCTCGGCCGGCGAACCGTACTTCGACTCCTCGGCGGCGCGGCCGTCTCCGCGACCGCGCTGGGAGGCGCCGCCGACGCCGCGCGAGCGCAGTCGGGGACTGACCTCGATTCGTGGTTCGCACAGACCTCGAACTACGACGGGGTGGTGGACGAGACGGGACGCTCGACGGTGACGGTGACGGTGGGGTCGCAGGCCAACGGCGGGGCGTTCGGCTTCGGCCCGGCCGCCGTGCGCGTCGACCCCGGAACGACCGTCGTTTGGGAGTGGACCGGGAAGGGCGGGTCGCACAACGTCGCCGCCGAGGACGGGAGCTTCGAGTCCGACCTCGTCGGCGACAGCGGCCACACGTTCGAGCGGACGTTCGATTCGACCGGCGTCTACACCTACGTCTGCACGCCGCACAAGACGCTCGGCATGAAGGGTGCAATCGTCGTCGGCGACGCCGGCGGCGCGACCGCGACCGAGGCAGCCGACTCGACCGACTCGGCCGGCGAGGGCGAGTCGGAGCCCACCGAGAGCGCCGGCGAGGGGGACGCGGACCTCGACGCGTGGTTCGAAAACACCTCGAACTTCGACGGCGTGGAGGCGCAGACCGGCCTCCAGCGCGTGACGGTCGAGGTCGGGTCGCAGGCCAACGGCGGGGCGTTCGGCTTCGGTCCCGCGGCGATTCGCGTCTCGAAGGGGACGACCGTCGCGTGGACGTGGTCCGGCGAGGGCGGGTCGCACAACGTCGCCGCCGAGGACGGGAGCTTCGAATCCGACCTCGTCAGCGCCGGCGACCACACGTTCGAACACACCTTCGAGGAGGCCGGGACGTACACCTACGCCTGCACGCCGCACAAGACGCTCGGCATGAAGGGCGCAGTCGTCGTCACCGACGACGAGGGCGGGTCGAACGCGCAGGTGGCCGAGCCGTTCGGTGACCCCGGGACCGAGCGCCTCGGCGGCATCGCGCTGGCCGGAACGTTCGGCGCGATGCTGGCGTCGCCCGCGCTGTTCGGCGCGTTCATGTGGCTCAAAGGCGAGGGCGGCGAGTCGGCGGGCGAGACGCACCCGAAGGGGAAGAAGCCGTAAGTCGTCTGCGGCGGGTGGTATTTCCGAGGCGGGGCGCTTCCGAGTTCTCGAATTACGCGCTCAGAACAGCGACGCGAGCACCCCCGAGATATCGACGTGGAGCCCCAACCACTGGATTCCCTTGTATCCGAGGTAAATTCCCACGATACCCAAGATTCCGGCGAGGTTGGGCGGGGCCGGAATCGGTGTTTCTATCAGGCCGAACAGGGCTCCGGCGAAGACGCCTGCCAGCAGGGCCAAAACGAGTTGCGAGGCCATAGACGTGTCATCCGCGTTCCCCGATAAATAGGTACAGCATCGACGCGAGCGCGGCGGCCGCCTCCGCAACAACCAGATCGCGGTCGGCGGTGTACCGCGGTTGTGACCGGACGACAGCGAACAGAACTGGGACCCTGCCGAAGCACTCACTGCCGTGTCACCGGTCCAGAACATTGTTACTGCCGCCAACGTGTTGACAACTATGCGCCGCCGCGCGTTCCTCGCGTCCGCACTGACCGCCGCCTCTACCCTGACCGCGGGATGTAGCTCGCTCAGTCCGCGAACCGAACATACCGACCCGGCGGTCGAGTCCGACGACAACCCCCGAGACAGGGGAAAGTACCTCCAGTTCGACCGAGACGGAGACGACGGAGACGACGGAGACCTCGCCACCGTGGGCGTCGACCCCACTTCAGGGCCCCTCCCGAGACCGCTCGCCGTCTCGATTTCGCACACAGAAAACACCGAACTGCGGTCGCTCACACAGCGCTTTACGGCACCCGACGGCGACGGGACCCCGCCAAAACTCTCGCTACGGGGGCCGTTCGAGGCCGGTCACAGTCCCCATCCGTCCGTGTCGCTGTTCCGAGACGAGACGGCCGCGGTCGTCGAAGTCCATCGGTTCGGCGAGCTCGCCGACGAAACCGCGTTCATCAACCTCGCGGTCACCGAATGGCCGGACTCGGCCCGCAGACTCGTCGTCGACAGTACCGCGGAACTCGTTGAGACGGGGGCGTTCGAGCACACGCACGTCCTCGACGGGGAGTTGGCGTTCGAGTTCTTCGCCGAAACCGAGGCCGACGGCGAAACCGCTGAACCGTCGGGGTCGTCGGGATAACTGAGAATCGTATCGTCGCGAGCGCCGAGAACGGAGTTCCGGCGCGGGAAACCGAGGCGGGACTACTCCACGTACACCCGCGTCACGTGCCCCCCGCAGCCGCACTGTTCGACGTACTCGTATTCTACGCCGTCGAACCGCCCCGCGAGCGCGTCGTAGAGGTACGTCTCCGGGTGGCCGTGGTCGCCGTGCGTGACGAGGTTGACGTGGTGGCCGGCGGTCGTGTGTTCGACCGCGTCGACGGCCTCCGAAACCACGAGGTCGCGGTCGGCGGCGTGTCGCGGGAGTTCGAGGTTCGCGGACCACGATGTGTCGTGGACGCGGTCGGTCGTCGAATCGGGCGTTTCGTGGTCGTGGTCGGCGGGGCGCGAGTCGGTCGTCATACAGTTCGAGAGACGACTTCCGACTCAAAGAGCGACAATCCGAACATGTTCGTCCGGGCTGTGCGAGGCCGGGAAGCGACGTGTAGAGCCTATACGAGGCGTGTGAACCACGACGTGTATGGAGATACAACGCAAGACCATCGCGAAGGCAATCGTCGTCGTGTTCGTCTTCAACCTCGTCGTGATGGGTGCGGGCGCGTGGTTCGCCTATCAGGAGGCCCCGCCCATCCCCGACGAGGTGGTCGGACCCGACGGCGACGTCGTCGCCAACGGCGACGTGATTCGAGAGGGCAAGACGGTGTTCCAGAAAGACGGCCTGATGAACCACGGGTCGATACTGGGCAACGGCGCGTACTACGGCGCGGACTACACCGCCGACGCGCTGAACTTGAAAGTCGGGTTCATGCGGAACTACTACGCCCAAGAGCGGTACGGTGAGAGCTACGACGAACTCGACTCCGCAGACCAAGCGGCCGTCGCCGACGTGGTGAAAAACGACCTCGACGACAGCTACGAGGGCGGGGCGATTCGGTACACCGCGGCCGAGGTGTACGCCCACGAGCAGGTCCGCCAGGAGTACGTCGAGCGCTACCACGAGGGCGACCACGAGCGCGGCGTCCCCGTGAACATGATCGACTCCGAGGAGGAGGCGCGGGCGTTCGCTGACTTCGCCATGTGGACGGCGTGGTTCTCCCACACCGACCGCCCCGACGGCACTCACTCGTACACGAACGACTGGCCGTACCAGCCCGGCGCGGGGAACGACGCCACCGCCGCCTCGATGACGTGGAGCGTCATCGCCATGGTGCTCCTCGTCGCGGGGGCGGGTCTCGGCATCTGGCTGTACAAGTCGGTCGAACTCCCCGAGCCGTCGGCCGAGGATATCACGGTGCCCGAACCCGGTGACGTGAGCGTCTTCCCGAGCCAGCGGGCGGCGCTCCGGTTCATCCCGGTCGCCGCCGGGTTGTTCTTGGCGCAGGTGCTGTTGGGCGGCTTACTCGCGCACTTCTACATCGAGCGCGCCGGCTTCTTCGGCATCGAGTCGATATTCGGCGTGCCCATCCTGCAACTGCTCCCGTTCGCCATCGCCAAGACGTGGCACATCGACCTCGGCATTCTCTGGATAGCCGCGACGTGGCTCGGCGCGGGGCTGTTCCTCCCGCCGCTTCTGACCGGCTACGAGCCGCCGAAGCAGTCGAAGTACATCAACGTCCTCCTCGGCGCTATCGTCGTCGTCGTGGTCGGCGGCATGTCGGGCATCTGGCTGGGCGCGAACGGCTACATCGACGGCTCGCTGTGGTGGATTCTCGGCAACGAGGGGCTCGAATACCTCGAAGTCGGGAAGCTCTGGCAGTTCGGCATCCTCGCCGGCTTCCTCATCTGGGCGGGGCTGGCCGTCCGCGGCCTGAAACCGCTTCTCGACAAGGAGCCGCCGTACGGACTGGCGCACATGATTCTGTACGCCGGCGGCTCCATCGCCCTCCTGTTCACCGCGGGCTTCCTCTTTACCCCCGAGACGAACATCGCCGTCACGGAGTTCTGGCGCTGGTGGGTCGTCCACATGTGGGTCGAGGGGGCGTTCGAGTTCTTCATCGTCGCCATCGTCGGCCTGACGCTGGTGTCGATGAACCTGCTGTCCCGCCGGAGCGCCGAGAAGGCCGTCATGCTCCAGGCGCTGCTCGTCATGGGGACGGGCATCATCGGCGTCTCGCACCACTACTGGTGGGTCGGCATGCCCGACATGTGGGTGCCCATCGGGAGCGTGTTCTCGACGCTCGAACTCATCCCGCTGGTGTTCATCCTCTACGAGGCGCTCGGGCAGTACCGCGCGATGTCGGGCGAGTCGTTCCCGTACCGCCTGCCGTTCATGTTCATCGTCGCCAGCGGCGTCTGGAACTTCGTCGGCGCGGGCGTGCTCGGCTTCTTCATCAACCTCCCGCTCATCAACTACTACGAGCACGGGACGTACCTGACGGTCGGCCACGCCCACGCCGCGATGTTCGGCGCGTTCGGCTTCCTCGCGCTCGGCATGGTCACCTACATGCTCCAGCTCTCCATCGACCCCGAGCGCTGGGACGGCTCGTGGCTGCGCGCCGCCTTCTGGTGTTGGAACGTCGGCCTCGTGCTGATGGTGTTCGTCTCCGTCCTCCCGGTCGGCTTCCTCCAACTGGAGACGGCGTTCACCGGGAGCTACGCCGCCGCCCGGAGCGTCGCCTTCTACGACCAGCCGCTGATTCAGACGCTGTTCTGGGCGCGGCTCCCCGGCGACACGCTCATCATCCTCGGGACGGTCATCTACGCGGCCGACCTCGTCAGAAAGCGGTTCGTCCTCCGGCAGTCCGCCGACGACCCGAGCGTCGAAGACATGGCCGTCGCCGAGGGCATCCTGGGCGACGACTAACCGGGGAAGGCTGTCGGACCGCTTCTTTTCTGTTAGTTTGTCGGAGTCGTGCTGAATAGAGAGCGCGAGTCGGTTATCATAGCCAGTTTCTCCACACCAAGTGTAGGAGGTTTCAGTTCCTCGAATCGCGTATCCAAGATAGAATATATCTTGCCCAAACCACAGCACCGACACCTGCTACCAAGATAGCAATTCCAAGGAGAGCCAACTTAACGGAGGTATTCGGTAGCACATTCTCACTACCTCAGTTTTGATTGTAGGTTTGTTGGTAGAACAGAGTGTGAAGACCCCTACCTCGAAATTTTTCCTGAATGGATGTCGATGGCGTGCTAAACTCACCCTCTGTCTGTGTCACACCACACCTATCAGATGACTGTCACACAACGGCGCGGCCGACGACTGATTAACGCGTTCTGGTTTCTCTTTGATGTCGGCTCTCCCGACTCACTCCCACGCGAGCACCAGTCCGGTCACGGCCCCGACGACGACCGTTCCACCGAGCGTCGCAATCACCCCCAGCGCCCCGAGCAACAGCGGGACGACGAGAAACAGGACCACACCCCTCACGAGCGCCGCCACCGCCCCCACCCCGACCGGCGCTTCGAACGGACTGCCCTCCATCACGACCACCGCGAGTTCGAGCAGGTACATCGGGACGGGGAGCGCGAGTAATCCCACGAGTCCACCGACGAGCGCGCCGCGAACCCGGGAGTTCGGCCCGCCGAGTCGCCGCCAGAGCAGACTGGCGAGCAGGCCGCCGCCGAGAAACCCCCCGACGACGAGCACCGCCATCGGCCCGGAGGGGACGGCCGGGTCGCCGCCGGTCAGCAACGCGACCACCGGCTCAGCGAGCACGTACCAGAGCGCGAACGCGCCGCCCGCGAGGGCGAACGTGAGCGACGGGCGACGACGCGCGGCGGCGAGGACCAAGGTCCGAGGCATACGAGAGATTCGTCGCACCGGGAGAAGAAGTTCGCGGGCGGTGGAGAACCGACCGACGACGGGCGAAACCGGGGCGAAAAACGACGTGACCGGGCGCTACTCGACGACGACCGCGCCCTTCATCCCGACCGTCTCGTGGGGCGTACAGGCGTAAGTGTACGTCCCGGCCTCCTCGAAGGTGTGTTCGAACGTGTGGCCGCTACTGCCCGCCAACTCCGATTCGAAGCTCCCGTCCTCGGCGGCGACGTTGTGCGACCCGCCCTTGCCGTTCCACTCCCAGACGACCGTGGTGCCGGAATCGACCCGTACGGCGGCCGGGCCGAAGCCGAACGCCCCGCCGTTGGCCTGTGACCCCACCGTCACCGTCACCGTCGACTGCCCGGTCGCGTCCGCGACGCCGTCGTAGTTGTCCACGTTGTCGAACCAGCCGTCGAACTGCGGGGCGCTCCCGCCGCCGGACCCGCTCTCCGCGCCGGTCGTTTCGCCGGAGTCGGCCGTCGGCTCCGCGGTCGATTCGGCGGTCGTCGCGTCGTCGCCGTCCGCCTCGGCCGCGTTCGCGGCGTCGCCGCCGGAGCCGGAACAGCCGGCGAGCGCCGTCGACAGCGCAGCCGTCGCAGTCAGTGCCGTAAAACGCCGTCTCGTGAGATTGGAGTCGCGCGTCATCGGCTGTACCTCGGCGGCGACGGATGCAAGCGGTTACCCCGAACGTGTTCGGGACGGCTCCCGCGGACCGCTATTCCGAGGCGTCAGTCGCCCGCCGGTCGGGTCGCGGGCATCGGGCCGTCGTAGCCGTCGGGCACGTACCCGCAGAGCGGGTCGCTCGCCAGCGGGTCGCCGGTGTGTGCGTAGGCCCGCGAGCGACTGCCGCCGCAGACGTGGCGGAACTCGCACGCGCCGCACTTCCCGCGGAGGGCGTCGCGGTCCCGAAGCGACCGAAAGAGGTCGCTCTCGAGGTACTGCTCGACGAGCCCGCCGTCGCGGACTGAGCCGGCGGACGCGGGGAGGAAGCCCGACGGGAACAGGTCGCCGGTGTGGCTGACGAAGGCGAAGCCGTCGCCGGCGGTGATACCGAGTCGGCGGCCGATACCGTCGGTCGGGGGCGCGTCGCTCGCGTCCCGCCGGCGCTGGATGGCGACTCGGCGGTAGTGGGGCGCTTCGGTCGTCTTGACGCCGAAAGGCGCTTCCTCGCTCACCTCGGTCAACCACTCCATGACGCGCTCGGCGCGCTCGGGAGAAATCGGGTCGAGAACGCGCCCGCGCCCGACGGGGACGAGGAAGAACACGGACCAGAGGACTGCGCCGAGGTCGGCCACGAGGTCGCAGAGCGCGGGGAGTTCGTCGACCGTCTGGGCGCAGACGGTCGTGTTTATCTGGAGCGGGAGACCGGCCTCGCGGGCGGCGCGGGCGGCCGCGACGGTCTGGTCGAAGCTCCCGTCTTCTCCCCGGAAGGCGTCGTGCGACGCCGCGGTCGCGCCGTCGAGGCTGAGCGCCATGCGCCTGACGCCCGCGTCGGCGAGGTCTGCGACCGTCTCGGGCGTCAGCGACGACGTTCCGCTCGGGGTGAGCGTCATCCGGAGGCCGAGGTCGGTTCCGTACTCGACGAGCTCCACGAGGTCCGAGCGCGCCAGCGGGTCGCCGCCGGAGAGGACGACGAGTTGGCCCGGGCCGAACTCGCGGGCCTGGTCGAGCAGGCGTTTTCCTTCGGCGGTGGTCAGTTCGTCGGGGTGTCGCGCGGGCGTCGCATCGGCCCGGCAGTGGTCGCACGCGAGGTCGCACGCCTGCGTGACCTCCCAGATGAGGACGAACGGCCGCCGCGAGGTGTCGATGCTCGACGGGTCCGGCGGCGCGGTCGCAGTCGGCGGCGCGCCGGCGTCACTTTCCGCGTCGGTGTTGGCTTCGACATCGGCGCCGGTGTCGACGTGTGGCGGTCGAGACATGGCTCTTGTCGTGCGGTTCGGCGTCGCGGAAGGTGAGCCACGCCCCGAACGTGTTCGGCCGACTGGCCGGGGAAACCGAATCGAACACGTTCGGGGTGAGCTTCCTGCGCTGTCGCCCCCACGACACGCATATGGACCACGAGGCGTACCTCGACGGACTCGACGCACCGACCGAGCGAGCGGTGGACTTCCTCGACGTGCGGGAGCTGCCGCCGCCGGAACCGCTCACGGAGACGATGAACCGCCTCACCGACCTCGACGGCGAAACCGTATTCGTCCAGCTTAACGACCGCGAGCCGAAGTTCCTCTACCCGAAGCTCGACGACCGGGGATTCGCCTACTGCTCCGCCGAGCGCGACGAGGGCGTCGTCACCGCGATTTGGGAGCCCTGAGTCGGCGCGGTCTCCGACACCCCTCCTGCGCGCCCCTCGTCAGCACCGGGAGCGGCACCGTTTTCGACCCGAAACGTATCGGTCGTGCCTAATTTGGCATAATCGTTAATGTAATAATACCCCATGCGTTTGTACGTGGTATGAGTTCAGACCACACGAATACCACCCACTCCGAATGGTGCCCCGACTGCGGCTCCGAGATGGCCTTCACCGGCACGCAGCCGGCGGGACTCGCGCAGTTCTTCTGCGAGCAGTGTCGGTACCGCCGCGACCGCTTCGTCGGCGACGACTGAACCCCCGTTCGTCTGCTCGGAATTCGCGCGCTCGTTAGCGACCGCGCCACTCCGCGTCTCACGGCGTGGTACGGTTCGCGAAGATGTTCGGAGCGCGTCTCCAACCCGGACAACCAGTGTCCGTTTATACCAGTATCCGGGCACTCGATTCAACCGGAGGGAGACACAGATGCTATCCACGACCCGGCGGCGGACGCTCCAGTGGCTCGGACTCGGCGGCGTCGCATCGCTCGCCGGCTGTGCGACGAAATCGCCGACCGCCGCGCAGTCGCTCGACGAGACGGAGGAACCGACACAACAGGGTTCGACGAACCTGGTGGACCAAGTCGCGGCCGACCCGACGGACATCCCCGGTCCAATCGACCGGAGCGAGCCTGCCGAGGTCGACGTGACGCTCCGTCCGGAGGAGGTGACCGCGGAGGTCGAAGACGGCGTGACGTTCACCTACACGACGTACAACGGGCAGGTTCCCGGCCCACTCGTCCGCGTCCGGCAGGGCGACACGGTGAACGTGACGTTCGAGAACCCCGAGGAGAACACCATGCCGCACAACGTCGACTTCCACGCGGTCGCCGGTCCCGGCGGCGGCGCGGAAGCGACGATGACGAACCCCGGCGAGACGGCACACCTGCGGTTCAAGGCGACCTACCCCGGCGCGTACATCTACCACTGCGCCGTGCCGAACATGGACATGCACATCAGCGCCGGGATGTTTGGCCTCATCCTCGTCGAGCCGCCGGAGGGGATGCCCGAGGTCGACCACGAGATATACCTCGGCCAGCACGAACTCTACACCGACAAGGACGCCGGCGAGGAGGGCCAACACGCCTTCGACTACGAGGCCATGCGGAACGAGGACCCGACGTACGTCCTCATGAACGGCGAGAAGTACGCGTGGACGCCCAACGGCCGGGGGCCGGCCGCGACGGTCGGCCTCGACGAGACGGTCCGGGTGTACTTCGTCGACGGGGGGCCGAACCTCTCCAGTAGCTTCCACCCCATCGGAAGCGTCTGGGAGACGCTCTACCCCGAGGGGTCGCTGACGACCGAACCGCAGACCCACATCCAGACGCGACAGGTGCCGCCGGGGAGCACGACCATCGCGACGATGAGTTCGCCCGTCCCCGGCGACTTCAAGCTCGTCGACCACTCGCTGTCCCGCGTCGTCCGCAAGGGCTGTATGGCGGTCGTCCGCGCCGAGGGGCCGGAAGACCCCGAGATATTCGACCCCGACCCTGACCCGCAGTAGCGCCGTTGCACCGACTGGCAACCATTGATCGCTGTTTTTCGCCCGTCTCTGTCGAAACCTCTCGGTGTTGAGAGAACACGCGTGCAACGCTTAGAGGGCGATATCAACGACCGAATACAACGGCGCTTCCAAAGAGTATGAACAATGCCCCGAGTACAACTCCACCAACGAGCGTTCCGGTCGTTGACGAGGCAACAAGCCCGAGAGTCGCTATCCCGCCACCGACGAGTATCCAACACAGGCCAATCCAGTGACGGCTAAGGCGTTTGAACCACGGCGAGATGCGGGGGGCAAGAACCTGTACAAGACCAATAAGGGCTAAAACGATTCCGGCGATAACTCCACCAGTATTGATTGGGTTCGTCAAGAATACGAAGACGCCGATGGCGAGTACTGCGACTAGCAGCGTACTCACGCCACCCCACACACTACCGAACTCGTCGTTGACGTCAGTCATCGATAGAGGGCAGATGCTGGTTGCAACGCATACGTGAACGAGTACTGATTGGACGTGTAATATATTTCGCCAGCGAGTCGCTAGTGCCCGACTCGCACTCTGTGTTCAGCGAGGCGTATTACACATCGTGGCGGTTGTCAGTCCCAGTAGGAATCAACCGATTCGCCGGCGAGTCGTGCGCGGACGAACAGGTACGCGAAATGAACTGGGACGTAGCCGAGACAGAGAATCCAGCCCTGTGGCTTCGAGACTAAGTCCCATGTGCGTTCAACACCCCTCGTAGCAGCCACTGAGAGCGTTTCCAAGCCGGCTATCGAATCAAGCGCAGGTCCGACGACTATCACAAACACGCAGATATAGAGGATAGCCACGGCGAGGATTTCGAGCGATTGGTGAGCGCGCATCGTTCCGCAAGTGATGTACCGTACATGCGGGCCGAAAATAAAGCCACTCTGAGGCCGGTTGGCATTCATCGTGTACCTCGACCGTTCCGACCGCAACGGAGCGCCGGCACCGACCGGCCGTCCCCGGACTGACCGGGTTTCTACCTGACGCTGTTGACCCCCGCCGGACCTGACAGAACCCGGGTGTCGGAAGTGACTAGCGAGAATCGGCCACAGCATTATCCCGTTCGCTTTCGAAGTGCCAAGGATGCCAGACGACAAACAGGGCCGAAACAAGCAAGCGGCCAACGAAGAACAGCGCCAGCGCGAACGAGCGCTCCAAGAGGCGCGTGACCGCGCCGACGAACCCGCCCCCGGGGAGCAGCTTGGGGACCTCGACGATGCGCTTGAGATTCAGGACTATCCGACCACGACGGAGCAACTCGTCGAGAACTACGGCGACTACGAGGTCGAAACGCAAGGCGGGTCGAAGCCCATCCACGAGGTGCTCGCTCCGGTTGACAACGAGCTATACGACTCCGCGGACGAGGTTCGCGACCGGATTCAGCGATTGATAAATCGGAGATGAGTGCGTCCGAAGCCGTCTCCGTCGTGGCGATATTTCGGTAACCTGCGCTCCGAGTCGCGTCCGGTCCGTCTGTGCCACTCTTTGGCCCGTCCGCACGTAGCTCCCGTCCCGCGAAGACGAATTTTGACAGCACCGAGCACCATCGTCTCGTGCCACGACCGCGACGAGCGCCGACACCGAACAGTGAATTGAACGTGTTCGGGGGTGGGCCTACGCCCGTGGCGACCCCACTTCGAACCATGCCAGACATCCCATCCCTGTTCGGCGGCGGGTCGCGGGCCGACCGCTTCGACGATATCGACCAGTTCGTCCCCGAACACCTGCCCGCCCCGGACGCCTTCCTCGACGGCCACCGCGTCCTCGACGGCGACGACCACGTCGCCGTCCACCGGGTCGCCCGCGACCTGTTCGAAGCACGCGGCGTCTACGACGTGACGTTCGGCTACAACCTCGCGCGGCTGAACCTCGACCGCCGCCACCCGGACGCGGGGTTCCGCTACGCGGAGGACCGAGACGACCCGTCGGTGCTTCTCGCGGAGTTCACGCCGACGACGCCGTTTTGCCCGCAGTCGAAGACGCTCACCGTCGGCGCGTTCCGGGCGTGGAACGGCCTCGACGACCGCCACGACTACGACCGCGTCCGAGTCCGTGTCGCGCCGATGCACCAGCAGGCAGACGCCATCAACGCGGGACTCGACGCGATGGACCCGACTGACGCGCAGGCGGAGACGGACGACTCGGTCCCCGATACCGGGTCGTCGACGGGTGAGCGCGACAGCGACGAGCCGGATTCGGTTTCGCTGTCCGAGGAGTTCGAGGCGGCGCTGAAGCGGCTGTCGGGCGAGCCGGAGTAAATCAGGTATTCGTCCGCGGGAGTCGGCCCCGCGGTTCAGTCGTCGACAGCCGGGGCGAACACGAGCACCGCGGTGCTGTCGACCGGCGCGCGCGGCGAGATGTCGCGGTCGCCGCCGAACCGCAGCAGCTCTCCCGCGGCAACCTCGTGCGTCTCGCCGTCGAGCGCGAGTTCCATCCGGCCGGTGACGACGTGGAAGACGATATCGAACCCGGGGTGGGAGTGCGCCGGCACCTCGTCGCCGGCCTCGAGGCGGAGTCTGACGGTTTTCGGACGGTCGGTCTCGAAGACGGGCGCGTGCATCTGCGGCGGGAGGTCGTCGAGCGCGGCGTGTTCTGGCATCACGAGTGAGTCGTCGGCCGCACGGTCGGTAAGCCTGCGGCCGAACACGTTCGGGGGACGCGGGGCCGGAAGCGACCGGATGTGAACGAGAGCCAGCGCGAGCGCGACCGAGATGGCGAAGGCAGGTGCTCTTTTCACCCTCGCGGGCGATGACGCGTTCAATGCCCTCCATAGTTGACGAAACCCTGTTCAGCGAACCCACCGGCGGCCTCTTTCCAGTCGTCCAGCTCTCTGGCGCGCTCATCTTCTCGGGGTTGTACTGGCAGTACGCGGTCGTGGAACAGTCTCTGTCGGGGAGCTGGCTGCTGTTCATGATAGCCGGGACCGCCCTGTCCGGACTCGCGGAGTCGCTCCCGGAGGACCGACGACGAGCGGCCGGCGGCCTGCGTGTCGTGGCGGTTCTCGTCCTGACGTGCCTGCTCGCACTCCTCTTTCTTGCACCCGAACTGCTCGGGATGTGAGTGAGTGCGAGACCGTCCCTGACCCGCCGACTCAGTCAGCGCCGTCGTCCGCACCGCCAGCCGACGCGGCCGCGCCGCCGACCAGCGATTGCGGGCTGTGGAGCCAGATGACTCGCAGGAGGTTCGCAGCGAACGCCGCCACACCGGCGAGCACGAGCGCCCAGCCCGCCGTCTCGGCTGCCGGGGAGAGACCGGCGAGGTCGCGTGCGACGACGGCGGCGACGCCCGAGACGACGAGACCGAAATCGAGGCGGGCGAGGCGGGCGTTGTAGAGGTCGTCGAGCATCGGCACGGGTTCGAGGCCGAGGCGGTCGCTGTATCGGTGGACCCAGACGATGAAGGGGACGACGTGGTAGAGCGTCCCGAGCACGACGAAGCCGACGAAGCCGAGCCGGAACAGCGACCCGGTTCCCGGCGCGCCGAACAGGCGGTCCCCCGCCAGCGGGTCAGCGAGCCACGCGGGGAGCGTCAGGACGGCCCACCCGGCAAGCGCGACGGCCGCGACGGCGTACCGGGTGAGCATGGGCGTCCAATCGACCGCCGACTCGACGAGTCGCCGGGCGAGAATCGCGGCGATGCCGAGCAGCGAGAGGGCGACGAGCGCGCCGCCGACTCGCGCGAGCGTCGGGTCGGAGACGAGTCGCCCCCCGGCGAGCGTGACGACACCGACGGGGTAGCCGATCTCCTCGACGCGGCGGAGCCACACGTCGACGCCGCGGAGCTTCGTCTGGGTGAACATCGTCGCGAGCTGATAGAGCGCGCCGACGACGGTCGTCACGACGACGCCGAAGACGGCGAGCGTGACGTGGGCCGCGCGGACGCTCGCGTGACTCACGCCGACGCCGGCGAAAAGCGGGCGCGTGAAGTCGACCGCGAGCAGGAAGCCGAGCGCGGTGACGACCGCGAGAAAGCCGAGTGCGAGACCGAAGTGGCGCTCGGTCACGTCGGAGCCGTCGAGTCGGGAGAGCGTGCGCGCGACGTTGTAGGCGAACGTCCAGAAGCCGAGGAGCGCGACGGCACCGAAGACGGGAAGCCACGCGAACGCCCCGAGGAGGAAGCATCCCGCGAGGCCGGCGAGACCGACGCTGACGACCCACAACTGCGTGGTCGCGAGTCGCCGGGAGTAGAGGTCGACGCCGGACCAGACCGGGACGAACTGCGTCATCGCGCCCATGATGGTGACGCACACCCACCCCGCGAGCAGGAGGTGGACGTGCGCGAGTCGGGCGGCACCGGGAGCGACGCCGACGGCGAGAGCGACCCGGAGGCCCACCGCGGCCGCGAGGAAGCCGAGCGCGACGACGAAATGCCGGAGCGGAATCGTCATCGGGGGCTGTCGGGCCGTGTCGACATCGGCGGGAATGACGCTCATACGCGGACTAGTGCGGCGCGAAGCCCTACCGGTGACGCCGAACATATTCGACGAGAGTGGAGAAACGGCGGAGACGGGTCGGGACGGCGAGTACGACTCGCGGCCGCGACCCGCGACCGCGGCGCTACCGCTTCGGGAACGTCGCCGCGAACGCGTCGGGAGCGCGTTGTTCGACCGTGTAGTTGTCGGCGTCGAACGCGTCGACTTCGGCCTGCATCTCGTAGAACAGCGGCTTCGGGTCGTGGTCGTTGAGAATCGTCAGCGACTCGCCGGCGTCGAGGTCGTCGAACGCGGCGTGAATCTTCGGATGGCGCTCCGCCGGTGGAAGGTCGCGCACGTCGAGGGTGGTGTCTGCCATACGCGTCGTACCTCGCTGGGGACCGCCGAGTCGGTTGCCCCGAACACGTTCGACGGCCGGGCGACCACAGACGTACCGCAGCCGTAAGCAGTCAGAACTGATATACCTCCCATTTCGGAACTACCACTACGACATGGACATCGAAGCGAGGATCCAACGTCGGCAACGCCGGGACGGTGAGCCTCGCCTCCTCGTCGATTACGACTCGCTCTCGCCGGTCGCGCACACCGACGACCCGGTGAACTGCGGACCGGTGTTAGAGCGACTGCTCGACTACCTCGACCCGGTGTTCGACGGCCATCTCCCGCCGAACGCCTACGTCTACGGACCCAAGGGGTCGGGGAAGTCGGCGGTCGTGACGGCGCTGTTCGACCACCTCGTCCGCGCGTCGAGCGTCAACAACGCCGCCATCCACACGACGACCCGCGTGCAGGCGACGTTCGCGCCGCGGTTCGTCTACGTCGACGCGCGCGAGACGACGAGCGCGTTCGCGTTCTATCACGCCGTGCTCGACGCGCTCGTCGATGAGTCCGTGCCCAAGCAGGGTATCAAGACCGAGGCGCTCCAGTCGCGGCTCAAGGCCGCGCTCGGCGGCCCGAAGACGGGTGCCGTCGTCGCCGTCGACCACCTCGAAGAGCCGGGGACGCTCGACGGCGAGGCGTTCGTCGACCTCTGTGCCGGGCTTCCGAGCAAAGTCAGTTGGCTGGCTATCGGGCGCGCGCCGCCCGACGAGACGGTGCTGACCGACTACACGGCCGGCGCGATTCAGTTCGAACCGTACCAGAGTCAGGTGCTCGTCGACGTGCTGATGACGCGAGTGTCGGCGGCCGGGTCGCGGCGGACGCTCGACCACCGACTCGCTCGCGACATCGCCGAGTGGGCCGACGGCGACGCTCACGACGCGCTCGCGGCGCTGTTCGGCGCGGCCGACGAAGCGGTCCGCAACCGACACCGGAGCATCACGGCCGCCGACGTCGCCGCCGGAATCGCCGCGGTCCCCCGACCCTGCGTCTCGCTCGGCCGCGTGTTCTCGCTCCCGGAGAACCGCCAGCAGGTGCTCCACGAACTCCTCACGTTGCGCCCCGACCAACAGCAGTCGGTGCAGGCGACGAGCCAGCACATCGCCAAATCGGTCGACCTCTCGGCGACGACGGTCAAGCGCATCCTCTACGAACTCGCCGAAGACGGCATCACCCGCCGAGTCACGGCGGAGCGCGTCGACCGGAAAGGGCGGCCGCCGAGCCGACTCGAACCGCAGTTCCCGACGGTCGTGTTCGAACGACTGTTTGCCGCGCAGTAATCTGCTTCCACGTAGCAACAACTAATTTATTATATTTGATTGCCATATCTCGGTATGGAGTTGACGAGTAACCGACGGTCCACCGCTGTCCCCCTCGCTCTCTGTTGTGGACTCCTCTCGACAACGATTGCTGTGGAAGTCGTTGGCGGCTATCTCTCGTTAGAAGGTCTGCCGATTGTGTATGCCCTTCTGGGACTGTCAGCAATCGGCACTCTCGTGTCGAAGTGGTTCAGCCGAACCTCCTCGTGGAAATCTGTGCTTCTGTACGGCGCAGTAACGTTTTGTAGTTCGATTCTCCTGTTTCTCTATCTGTTCTCTCTGACAGATGCGTGAGGGACCTTGCGCCGGCGCGGTGCGTCACTAGACGCCGTCAGTTTCAACCGATTCCCAGTCCGCTTCCCAACGCGAGAGCGGCGATGACCGCAAATCCGCCCGAAGCCAGTCCGTACTTCAGGGCCTGCCGACGAAGACTACTGCGGAAGTCATCAAACCCGTGATCAGAAAGCACCAGCGGCGTCTCGTCGCTCCCGTGGAGTACGGGCCTTCCCTGCTCAACCGTGACTTCCCCGCAGACGGCCAACTCCTCGCCGTCGAGGATAGCTCTCGCCTCAAAGTACGTCTCATCGAGGCTCTCGTCGTCGGCGCCCGTGTCCAAGCCGTCTACATCGGCAACGGGCGTGACAGTCCAGTGATCCTCTAGGTGGATGTGCTGCGATTTCCAGCTACGTTTCGACAGCCAAGTCGATACCGTCCAATCCGAAGACACCGTTGTGATGTCGGCGCTGCCGTGGGTCTGAGCCAACCAGCCTGTGTCGATTCGAACCTCGCGTTGACCGTCGTCGACGGTAAACGTTCCAGACTCGATTCCGGATGCATACGTAATCAGATTCATATCCGCCCCGGGCTCTTCGGCATCAAGGTTGTAGTTATACGACTCGGATTCCTTGAGCCGCCACACGTACGCACCAATCGACGCCCCTTCATCAATCCGAAAAGCGTTGCTTAGTGGCGGTTCGCTCCTGACCTTCACCGTTCCCTCTATCGCGACTGTCTCGCCATCGACGAGCGTTGATGGACTGTCGGCCTCGGACACCGACATCGAATGCGAGAGCATCCCGGCGGTAATCGCTCGGGAGCCAAACCACAACGAGCTAGCAAGAATAACTACCCCGAAGATAGTACTGACCGCCTCGACCATATTCGACTGCACCGTTTGGAGAGACCATATATATGGGGGCGGGTCCCGATGCAGAAGGCCTGTCTCACCGACACAGTACATCGCAGATTCTACCAGCGTCCGAGTCGAAAACCCGCCGCCAACTCCGTCGTGGGCGCGGTGCAACGCTTACACGCGGGGACAGAACTATACTTCGTCCACGGGACCAGTAGGTAATGACGACCACCCCGACGCCCGTCCGCGCGCCGCCCATCGGCGTCCCGTCGAACCGCTTCGACGCATCCCCGACTCCGCGGGGTGTATCGAACGCATGACAGACGAATCGAGTCGGGAGGACGACGTGGTCGACGCCGTCGTCGAGACGCTCTGTGCGGCCGCGCCGTCGATTCGGGCGGGACTGCCCGGCCGGCGCGTCTACGAGGAGGGCACGAACCCGAGCGGCGAGCGCCAGATGGAAGCCGACACCTACGCCGACGAACTGCTGTTAAAGCGGCTTCGCCCCCTCGACGGCGTCGGCGAGTACGCCAGCGAGGAGCGACCCGACGTCATCGACATCGGCGAGGGGGTTTCGGTCGCGCTCGACCCGCTCGACGGGTCGACGAACCTGAAGCCGAACAACGTGATGGGGACACTGTACAGCATCTACGACGAACCGCTCCCCACGGGCGGCGAGAACCTGCTCGCCGCGGGCTACATCCTCTACGGCCCGGTGACGACGCTCGTGGCCGCCCGCGACGGCGTCGTCAGCGAGTACATCCTCGAATCGGGCGTCAAGCGCCCGCTCCGAGAAGAGTTGACGCTCCCCGACGCCCCCGCCATCTTCAGCTTCGGCGGCCGCGTCAACCGCTGGTTCGACGAGTTCGAGGCGTTCGCCCGCGAGACCGAACGCACCGAGGGGATGAAGCTCCGCTACGGCGGGTCGATGATCGGCGACGTGAACCAGATTCTCCACTACGGCGGCGTCTTCGCGTACCCCGCACAGACCGACGCGCCGGGCGGCAAACTCCGCCAGCAGTTCGAGGGCTTCCCCATCGGCTACATCATCGAGTGCGCCGGCGGGCAGTCGTCCGACGGCGAACAGTCGCTCCTCTCGGGAACGCCCGAGGACATTCACGACCGCGTCCCGGTCTACATCGGCAACGACTCGCTCGTCGAGTCGTTGGAAGCGCGGCTGGACTGACGGTCTCGATTTGTCGGCGTCGCGGCGAGTCGCGGGTGCTGACGTGACCTGTTTCTGCGCCTGACACGACGCAGTTCCGAAAACCAGTCGTCGAGCCGGCGGTCTGTCCCCCACTGGAGAGGCGGAAGAATGAACTCGCCAGGAACCAAACTAACAAATACAATATATGTGTTCTTTCTAGATAAGATAGGATGGCAGAGACCGAGACAATTTTAGCCATATGTAACTATATCCGAACTAGTATGCTCGATTTTGGGATTAATAGTAGAAGAAATACATTATTTATCCAAAATTCCGAGATTGTCTGGACAATAGCTCGTCACTGTTAATTCGTGGGCCTTGCGATTGAAACACCCAATAGTCGTACTTTAGACGCAGAAATACGACACTACGGATTTCGAGTTCGGAATCGGAGACTCGACCGAAAATACAGTATTTTGATACTATTCTCTAAATATACTATTTCAGATATTTTTGATGGCGAAGCGAGCAACTGTCCGCGGTCTGCGACGGAGTGTCGGTTCCACCAAACCGAGTTGGTCGAGAACGTTGGACGGCAGAGCGCTCGAGAACCCGAGTGACATTACACGCTTATCGATGTCATGGAAGTCGGCCGGTGCGGCTCAGTCGAAGCGCCCGGCGTTCGAACTCCGCGCGGCCATGTTCATGTTCACCTCGATGATGTTGGCCGTGCTCGTGACCATTTCGGGGATGGTGTCGCGGAACTGCTCGCCCTTGATGCGACTCGTCGGCCCGGAGACGCTCAGCGCGCCGAGGACGGTGCCGTTGCGGTCGCGAATCGGCGCGCCGACCGCGCGGAGTCCCTCGATTTCCTCCTCGTCGTTGCAGGCGTATCCCCGCTCGCGGATGGCGTCGAGTTCGTCGAACAGCGCGTCGCGGTCGGTGATGGTCGCGTCGGTCTTCGCCGGCAGGCCGTGTTGGTCGACGATTTCCTCGACGCGACTGCGCGGGAGGAACGCGAGGATGGCCTTCCCGGTCGACGACGCGTGGAGGTTGTCAGGGCGCTGAATCTTCGAGCGCTGGTACTGACTGCCGACCGCGCGCTCGCCGCGCACCTTGAGCAGACTGATACGCAGGCCGTGCTGTTCGGTCGAGAGGTGGGCGTACTCGCCGGTCTTCTCCGCGAGCGCCTCGACCTCCTCCTTGCCGACCTGGTAGAGTATCTGCTGGTTGCGCACGTACTCGCCCAGAAGCAGGAACTGGAGGCTGAGGTGGTAGCTGTCGCCCTCCTTGGCGACGAGGTTGTTCTTCCGCAGGGTCGCAAGGTGGTTGTACACCGTGGACTTCGAGAGGTCCAGGTAGTCGACTAACTCCGCGACGCGCGCCCCGTTCAACTCCTCGAGCGCCCGGACGACGCTGACCGCCGTGTCCACCGTGCTCAGCGTGCGGGACGGCGCATCGGTGTTGGGGTTCTCGGGCATGCTACCAGAACGTCTATCTGGTGTGATAGCTGTTCCGAATATCTTGCAATCGAACTCGGACGAGGGGAATCGGTGTTGGGACCGGCTATCAGAGCTGCTATCGCTCGATGATTGTCCAGCAAGCGACGCCCCGTGGGACGACCGGAGCCCGACCGGCGTGTGAACGAGCGCGCGACCCGAGACAGGACCGAGACAGGCCCGAAGCGACGCCCGTCGCCGGACCCTCACCAATTGTCGGATACGTGGAATCGGCTTCGCACTCGATATCCGACCGCTCGGCGTCGCTGTGTGCGGTCGCGCCGCATACGGCTTAGAGAGCGGTTGTATATGGTGACAATACCCGGAGTAGGGCGCGTAGCTGCGTGACTCTCGGGGGTAATCTGATAACTCACGGGACGAGGATTCGACCGACGCGGCACGGAAAACTACGATTCGCGTTCGAGCGTCCGCGCACTGCCGGGATACGAGGTTCCACGCGAAACACGGGATGATTCGGAGCCGCGTGTCACATATCGAGACAGGCGATGCGGCCGCGACGAAATCGCGGCAGAGGCGCGAATTCGGCCGTGAAATGGCTGAAAGCAAAGAATTAGTCACAGCGGGAGCAGGCCGTCGGCCGCGACTCACGCGCCGGCGAGGCGAGCGAGCGTCCCCGCGAGAACCGACGCCCCGGTCGCGCAGTCCGCCCAGTCGGTCCATTCGCGGGGGTTGTGCGAGAGGCCGTCAGCCGACGGAGCGAACAGGAGCACGGCATCGGTGACGCCGGCAACATTCGCAGTATCGTGCATCGCCGCGGAGTGCATCCGTTTCGCGTCGATATCTTCGGTCGCGGCGGCGTCGAGGGCGGCGGCGACGCAGTCGTCGGCCATCCGACTCGGGCGCTGGTCGCGGTAGCGGTCGAAGCTCGTCTCGACCGGGTGGGCGGCTTCGAGTTCGTCGAGCGCGGCCTCGGCCCGCTCGGCGATGGCGTCCATCGCGCGGTAGTCCACGTCGCGGATGTCCATCTGGAGCGTGACCTCGCCGGGGACGATGTTGCGCGCGTTCGGAGCCACGTCGAACTGGCCGACGGTCCCCACGGCGGTCGAACTCCGGTTCTGCGCCACGTCGTCGGCCGCGGCCCGGAAGTCGACGACGAACTCGCTGGCGGCGACGAGCGCGTCGCGGCGCTCGTCCATCGGCGTCGCGCCCGCGTGGTCGGCCTCGCCCACGATGTCGGCCGCACAGGTCGTGATGCCGGTGATGGCGTCGACGACGCCGACCCCCGCGCCCGCGGACTCCAGCACCGTCCCCTGTTCGATGTGGAGTTCGGCCCACGCGTCCCACGCCGCGGCGTCGATGGTGTCGGTCCCGCGGAAGCCGATGGCGTCGAGGTGGGCGTCGAGCGTCGTGCCGTCGGCGTCGCGGAGCGCGAGCGCGTCGTCGGCGTCGCGCGCGCCGGTCGCCACCGACGACCCGAGCAGGCCGTGCGAGAAGCGCGCGCCCTCCTCTTCGGTGAACGAGACGACGTCGATTGGGCGGTCGAGGCTCGCGCCGGCGTCTCGTTCTTGGAGCGTCCGCACCGCTTCGAGCGCCGCGTAGACGCCGAGCGGACCGTCGAAGATGCCGCCCTCGGGGACCGAATCGAGGTGACTGCCGGCGGCGACGGGGGCCGCGTCGGGGTCGGCCCCGTCGGGAACCCACCGCCCGGCGATGGTTCCCACGGCGTCGATGCGGACCGAGAGGTCGGCGTCGCGCAGTCGCTCGACGAGGAACTCGCGGGCGCGGCGGTCTGCGTCGCTCCCGGTCAGGACGGTCCGGCCGCGTCCCGCCGGCGCGTCGATGTCACCGAAACGGGCGTTCGCTTCGATGTCCTCGCGGAGTCGTTGCTGGGAGGCCTGCATGTGCGGCTCAACTCGCGAACAGCGGATAATAGTTGTGCGTGTTCGTGGCAGATTCTACGGGTCGAGGGCGACGACGGGTGGCGACACCCGCGGCTGGTTGGGGTCGAACAGCCGGGTCGGACCGCCGCGTTAGAGTGCGCGAATCGTCTGACACACCACGTCGACGCCGATGTCGAGGGCGTCCTCGTCGATGTCGAACCGCGAGGTGTGGTGGCCGAACTCGTTGCTCGCGCCGATGCCGACGTAGGTCGCCTTCCCGCCGTGTTCCTGCACGCGCCGAATGAGGTAGGAGGCGTCCTCGCTGCCGCCGATATCGAGTCGCGGAACCGTCTCGGTCACGTCGTCGAGGTCGGCCGCCGACGCGAGGACGGCCTCTATCATCTCGTCGTCGGCCGTGAAGGTCGCCGTCTTCCCGTAGAGCCCCGTCTCGACCGACACGTCGTGCATGCCCGCGGCGTGGTCGAGGACGCGCCGGGCCTTGTCGAGCATGTACTCGTTCAGGTCGGCGGTCCCGCCGCGGACCTCGACGCGGAGGCGCGCCTCCTCGGCGATGATGTTCTGCGGGTTGGGCGATTCGAACTTCCCGACGTTGATGCGGGTCGCCCCGTCGGCGTGGCGCGGAATCCCGTAGAGGTTCTGGACCGCCGCGGTCGCCGCGTGGAGCGCGTTGCGCCCCTCGTTGGGCGCGTTGCCCGCGTGGCTCGGCGCGCCCTCGAAGGTCACGTCGAGCTTCGCGTTCGAAAGCGGGTTCTCGTAGGCGGCGATGACGGTCCCCGTGGGGTTGCCGAGGCCGAGGTGGAGCGCGAGGAAGTAGTCGATATCCGCGAGCAGGTCGGTCTCGCTCATCGGTTTGCCGCCGCGGCCGCCCTCCTCCGCCGGCTGGAAGAACAGTCGGAGCGTGCCGTCGAACCCGCCGTCGTCGTCGAGGTCGCGGGCGATTCCGAGCCCGATGGCGGTGTGGCCGTCGTGGCCGCACGCGTGCATCTCGTTGGGGTGCGTGCTCGCGAAGCCCAACTTCGCGGGGCGGTGTTCCTCGTCGCTCGATTCGGTGCGTTCGAGGGCGTCCATGTCGACGCGGACGCCGACGGTCGGCCCGTCACCGAAGCGCTTCTCGGCGACGAGGCCCGTGACGCCGTCCATCCGGTCGAGGTAGGATTCTGGTGCGCCTTCCTCGCGTGCGCGTTCGACTGCGGCCGCGACCGCGTCGTCGTCGGGGACGCCCAGTCGCTCGCCTTCGGCGACGGCGTCCGAGCCGAGGTGAAGCGTGAACTCGCGGTCGTCGAGCGCGGCGGCGATGAGGGCGGTCGTGCGGAACTCCTTCCACCCGGACTCGGGGTGAGCGTGAAGGTCCTGTCGTAACTCTCGCAGGGAGAGCGTGCTGGCGTACGCCATGAAGCCGACATTGCAACCACCCGGTTAAACTGTTTGGGAAGCGGTAGCACAACGAACGCGAACGGGACTCCATTGCGATATAGTACCAAGATTGTGAGAGGTTGCCAAAGTTATAAATAACGGTGTTTCATGAGCTAAGGTATCACGCGTACCGCTACAAGGGTGTGTACGTAGCTCCAGAAAACAATGTCAGACGACAACATTACCGAGATAAACATGGACAGACGACAATTTATTGCGGCCGCGAGCGCGGTCGGCGCGACCGCGTTTGCGGGCTGTACCGGTGGTGACACCGGCGGTTCCGGCGGTTCCGACGGAACCGAGACGAGCGGCGGGACCACCGACAGCAGTTCGTCGGGCGACTCGGGCGAGACCGTCCGCGTCAACGTCGCGCTCGCCGCGGAGCCGTGGAACTTCGACCCCGCGCTCTGGACGGACACCGCGACCAGCACCATCGGTGGCCTCATCTACGACGAGGTCATCGAACTGACGCCCGACTCCGAACTCCAGCCCGGACTCGTGACCGAGGTGCCCGACCCCGTCGACGACGGGACCGCCTTCGAATACACGCTCCGCGAGGGCATCACGTTCCACAACGGCGACGAGGTGACCGTCGAGGACTTCAAGTACTCCGTCGACTGGATTCTCAACCCCGACAACAAGTCGCCGGTCAAGAGCCGCCTCCCGTTCGTCGAGGACACCGAAATCGTCGGTGATCGGACGCTCCGGCTCAACCTCTCTCAGCCGTTCGGGACGCTCAACTGGTGGCTCACGCGCGGCCTGGAGGGTATCGTTCCCGAGGGCTCCCGCGGCGACACCGCAGACGGGAAAGGGCCCAGCGGCCTCGCGACCGACCTCACGCAAGACCCCTCCGGCGCGGGCACCGGCGCGTTCAAATTCGTCGAGTGGAAAAGCGGGAGTCACGTCCTCCTCGAAAAGAACGAGGACTACTGGAAGGACGGCGCGCCCGCCGTCGACGAGTTCAAGTTCGACTTCATCGGCGAGGACTCCACGCGCCTCGCGAACCTGCGTTCGGGCCAACTCGACCTGACCGACAAGGTCCCTCCGAAGGACTTCGAGAGCCTCAGCGGCCAGCCGGACATCACGACCGAGTCCGTCCCCGGCAACTACACGCAGGTGCTGTACGTGAACCTGATGGAGTCCGAGGACAACCCGATGAGCAACCGGCACAACCGCCGCGCGGTGCTGTTCGGCATCGACCGCGAGGAGATTCTCGACGAGGTGTTCTACGGGCAGGGCGCGGTCCAGAAGGGACCGTGGTACCCCGACAGCGACTGGACCTCGCCGAAGCTCAAGGAGATGCAGATGTACGACCCCGAGAAGGCCAAGAAAGAACTCGAACTCGCGGGCAACCCCGACGGCTTCGAGATGGACATCATCGCCACCAAAGGGTCGTGGTTCAAAGACGAGGCCGTCGTCATCCAGAACCAGCTGTCGAAAATCGGCATCGAAGCCAGCGTCACCGCCGTCGACAAGTCCACGCTCCTCAACCAAGTGTACAGCACGGACACGTGGCACGCCGCGATGGAAGACTGGGCGCAGTCCATTCCGGTCGCCACGTCGTGGCTCGACGCCGGCTACGCCGACAACAACCACAACCACAACAACTGGCACCACCCGTCCGAGGACCTCGAAGACATCTACGCGCCGAGCGGCCCCGCCGCGCCCGAGGACGCCGACGGCGACTTCTCGAACGGCCACGAATGGTACGTCTCGAAACTCCGCGAGGCGCAGGCCTCGACGGACGAACAGGAACAGAAGGAAATCGTCTGGGAGCTGGAGGAGTACCTCGTCGAACACGGCATCCAGATAGACATCGCCTACGTGAACAAGCTCGAAGCGTGGCGCAACGCCGTCAACGACTACGAGGTGGGCACGTTCCAGGACAACTACCGCTTCGTCTCGAAGGGTGAGTGACGAACAGATGCACACGCGTTCGCGCCAATCCCGTCGATTCCCAACGGCGACCCGGGGGGTGACTCAGCCGTGAGCATGTTCCGGTTCGTCCTCAAGCGCCTGCTGTTGAGCCTGCCCGTCCTCCTCGGGGTGAGCGTCGTCGTCTTCGCGCTCGTCCACCTCGCGCCGGGCGGTCCGGTGCGGGTGATGCTCGGCCCGCTCAGCAGCGAGGAGCTCGTCAGGCAGATTCGGCTGGAGATGGGACTCAACCGCCCGCTGTACGTCCAGTACGGCCTGTGGATGCTCGACGCCATCCGAGGCGACTTCGGCGTGTCGTGGACGGTCCAGCAGGGAACGCCCGTGACCGACATCATCGTCGAGCGCATCCCGCTGACGGTCGAGCTGTCGATTCTCAGCATGATTACGGCGATTCTCATCGCCATCCCGGCGGGCATCATCAGCGCCGTCCGCAAGGACAAGCCCGCGGACCACGCCGCGCGCATCGCCGCGCTGTCGGGCATCTCGATTCCCGACTTCTGGCTGGGCATCATCCTCATCATGATATTCGCGGTGCAGTTTTCGTTCCCGTGGGCGACCGGCGGCTGGACGCCGCCGTGGGTCGACCCGGTGGCGAACCTCCAACAGTTGTTCCTCCCGGTCGTCACGCTCGGGACGGCCTACTCCGCGCTCATCGCCCGGATGATGCGCTCGGAGATGCTGGACACGCTCAGTCAGGACTACGTCAAGACCGCCCGCGCGATGGGCATCGGCGCGCGCGAAATCGTCCTCAAGGACGCCTCGAAGAACGCGCTCATCCCCGTCGTGACGGTCATCGGCGTCGGACTCGGCCAACTGATGAACGGCGCGATTCTGACCGAGACGGTGTTCAATCTCCCCGGTATCGGGAAGCTCCTGATACTGGCCATCGACCGCCGCGACTACCGTATCATCCAGGCGCTCATCCTGTTCATCGCGAGCGTGTTCGTCTTCGCGAACCTCGCGGTGGACGTGTTGTACGCCTACCTCGACCCCCGCATCAGACACGATGGAAACTAACATGGCAACGACAGACCAGACGGACGAGGCGGTGCCCGCCGCGCAAGCCCCCGGCACGCACCACAGTCAGTTCGAGATGTTCTGGAAGGAGTTCCGCCAGAACACCCTCTCGCTCGTGGGGAGCGCGATTATCCTCACGATGCTCCTGACCGCGCTGTTCGCGCCGTTTCTCGCCCCCCACGACCCGACGACGCAGTTCGAGGCACCGGACGGCGAACACAACCCGATGCCGATGGGCACCGAGATGCTCGTCGAGAACAGCGCCGGCGAGGTCGTCGGCACGACGACGGCCTACCTCGGCACCGACCACCACGGCCGGGACATCCTCTCGCGCATCATCTACGGGTTGCGGACGCTGATGACCGTCTCGCTCGGCGTCGTCGGCTTCGCGATGGCGCTCGGCGTGACCGCCGGCGCAATCGCCGGCTACTACCGCAACACCTGGGTCGACGAGGTCGTCATGCGCTTTATGGACATCCTGTTTTCCTTCCCGAGTCTCATCCTCGCCATCGCGGTGCTCGGCGTGCTCGGGGTGGGAAGCACGGAGTACGGCTCCTTTACGCTCCCGAACATCGTGAAGGTCATCGCCGTCATCGGCGTCGTCTACATCCCGAGTTTCGCGCGCGTCATGCGCGGGTCCGTCCTCAAGGAGATGGAAGAAGACTACGTCGACGCCGCGAAATCCCTCGGCGCGAGTGACCGACACATCCTCGTGAAGGACATCGCCGTCAACACCCTGCCGACCGTCGTGGTCCAAGGGACGCTCTACATGGGGACGGCCGTCCTCGCCAGCGCCGCGCTGTCGTTCCTCGGGCTGGGCATCCAGCCGCCGAACGCGAGCCTCGGGCTGATGCTGTCGAACGCCCGCGGCTACCTTTACAGCGGCGAGTGGTGGTACTCGGTGTTCCCCGGCCTCGTCATCGTCGTCACCATCCTCGGGTTCAACCTGCTCGGCGACGGCCTGCGCGACGCGCTCGACCCCCGCAACGACGGAGGCGAGCGATGAGCGCCGACCCGGACGAACAGCCGGTACTCGAAATCCGCGACCTCGTCACGCGGTTCTACACCGACGAGGGGACGGTCAAGGCCGTCGACGGCTCGTCGTTCGACCTCTACGAGGGCGAGACGCTGGGCATCGTCGGTGAGTCGGGCTCCGGCAAGTCCGTGACCGCGCTGTCGATGCTCCAACTCGTGGACAGCCCCGGTCGCATCGAGCGGGGGAGCGTCCGCTACCGCGGCGACGACCTGCTCGAAAAGAGCGAGGCGGAGATGCGGTCGATTCGGGGCAACGACATCGCGATGATGTTTCAGGACCCGATGACGAGCCTCAACCCCGTGTTCACCGTCGGCGACCAGATTAGCCGGGTCATCAAGACCCATCAGGACGTGTCGGACGCGGCGGCCCGCGAGCGGACCATCGAACTCATGGCCGACGTGGGCATCCCCGAACCGACCTCGCGCGTGGACAACTACCCCCACCAGTTCTCCGGCGGGATGCGTCAGCGCGCGCTGCTGGCGATGGCAATCTCCTGCGAGCCGGACGTGCTCATCGCCGACGAACCCACGACGGCGCTCGACGTGACCATCGAGACGCAGATATTCAACGTCCTCGACAAACTCCAGGAGAAGTACGGGATGAGCATCATCCTCATCACGCACGACCTCGGCGTCGTCGCCGGGACCTGCGACCGCGTCGCCGTCGCCTACGGCGGCCGCGTCGTCGAGCGCGCCGGCGTGGACGACCTCTTCGAGAACCCGCGGCACCCCTACACCCGCGGCCTCATGCGGTCGATTCCGCGGCTGACCGACGACACCGACCGGCTGACGCCCGTCGAGGGCGACGTGCCGAACCTCACCGACCTGCCGTCGGGCTGTTCGTTCCACCCGCGGTGTCCCCACGCGACCGCCGAGTGCGAGTCGTACGACCCCGAACTGCGGGAGGTCGAACCCGGCCGGGAGGCAGCGTGTCTCCACGCCCGCGGCTACGACCTCTCGCCGTCGGCCATCGAGACGGAGCGCACCGAGGCGGACGGCGGCGGCCCCGCGGCCCCCGCGACCGACGGAGGTGAGTTGCGATGAGCGACGACCCGCTGTTGTCCGTCTCGGGGCTCCACAAGCACTTCACCCAGAACGACGGCTTCATCGACCGCCTGCTCGGAGCCGACGAGACGGTGAAAGCCGTCAACGGCGTCTCCTTCGACATCGAGCGCGGCGAGACGCTCGGGCTCGTCGGCGAGTCCGGCTCCGGTAAGTCGACGACCGCGCGGTCGGTCCTCCGGTTGGACGAGCCCACGAAAGGGACGGTCAGCTACGACGGCACCGATCTGACGGCGCTGTCGGACCGGGAGATGACGGAGATGCGAAAGCGCATCCAAATCGTCTTCCAAGACCCCGCGTCGAGCCTCAACCGCCGGAAGACCGTCGGCCAAATCATCAAACAGCCGATGGAGATTCACGGCCTCTACGAGGGCGAACGCGACGCTCGCGTGGACGAACTCATGGAGACGGTCGGCCTGCCGCCGCAGTACTCCAACCGCTACCCCCACGAGTTCTCCGGCGGCCAGCGCCAGCGCGTCGGCATCGCCCGCGCGCTCGCGGTCGACCCGGACTTCATCGTCGCCGACGAACCCGTCTCCGCGCTCGACGTGTCGATTCAGGCGCAGATTCTCAACCTCCTCGACGATTTGCAGGAGGAGTTCGACCTGACGCTTCTGTTCATCGCCCACGACCTCAGCGTGATTCGCCACGTCTGCGACCGCGTCGCCGTGATGTACCTCGGAGAAATCGTCGAACTCGCGGACACCGACGAGCTGTTTTCGAACCCGCAGCACCCCTACACGCGGGCGCTGTTGAGCGCGATTCCCCAGCCGGTGCCCGAACTCGCCCGGCAACGACAGGTGCTCGAAGGCGAGGTGCCCTCGCCGCTCGACCCGCCGTCGGGCTGTTCGTTCAATCCGCGGTGCCCCGCGGCGACCGAGGAGTGCACGTCGGTCGACCCGACGCTGGACGACGTGGCGGGCGCGACCGGCGGCCACAAGGCCGCCTGCATCCACGTCGACGAGTTCGAGACCGGCGCGGGCGTCCCGAGCGCCGCGCAGGGCGTCGACGAGCGGTTCAGCATCGAGAACTTCGACGCCGAGCCGACGCTCGTCACCGACGGCCGGGGTGACGACGACAGATGAGCGTCGCCGTCAAGCCGATGCTCCGCATCGTCCTGACGTTCGCCATCGTGTGGTTCTACCGCGGGCTGTTGCCGCCGCTGTCGCCCGTGGCGAGTACCGTCGCGTTGGTCGTCCTCGCGGTGCCGACGTGGGTGGTCGTGAGCCGCCTGCTGTTCAACGCCGGCGGGGCGCTGGCGATGATAGACGACGAGTTCGACCGCACGTAGCGGGGGCTTTCTCGCCTCGGTAGCCGCCGGGGAGCGTCGCGCGCGACCGGGTGGACGGCGTTCACTTCGAGCTTCCACAGGGAGTGTATAGCGAAGTCAATCCCCCATGGACCAGACTATATAGTATAAAATAAGCAATACTAAGTTGTGGAACTCGGACGGCGCATCGATTCAGATCGGCTAATTGAATAGGATTAATCGTGTATAATGTCACACATGGTCGATATATAATGATTCATACACTAATATCCTGTCCAGAATTGTAATAAAATCTGGAGTGGGTGTGAGATTAATATTGCACCGAACCAGACAGAGAGTCTATGCGAATGCAATATTGTTGGTTATAGACAATATATCGTTGTCAGAATTACGTCTTCTGTGATTTCGTCGCATACCTACTCGGGGACGATAGCAGTTCCCGCGCACTACGGCGCGGACGACGAGCGAGCCACTAAGAGGGATACGTCGAAACGGCGACTCACCTGACGAGGCGGTGCCACGGCTAGTGGCAAAAGCGCGGGTACGAGGTCGTTCGCCGGGAAATCACCGCTCGGTGAGTAGTTCTGTCGGGTCGAATCTGGTGGCCGCGATGTGTCGTGGACCCCCGCCGACGGCGACATCGTCGTCCTGTTTGTTGAAATAGTACGTGGCGAGGATGGTCCCGTCGTCGAGCACGGCCGCCCGCGGGTAGCCGAGGTCGTAGTTCGCGCCGTCGTCGCGGAGAATCCATTCGCGGCTCCACGTGGCACCGTCGTCGTGACTCACGCGGGCGCGGATGCCGTACGGCGGGTGGCGGTAGCCGTAGATGCACACGAGCGACCCGTCGTACTCAAGGAGTTTGCTCGGTGCGCCGAGGTCGTTCACGCGCGAGACGAACGACCAGTTGCGCCCGTCGTCGGTCGACCGATAGATTTCGGTCCACTCGCAGTCGACTGAGATCTTACACCGAACGGCCGCGACGAGCGTCCCGTCGTCGAGCAGAACTGGCGAGGGACACAGCATGCGGTACTTCTCGCTCCCGCCGATCTGCGACAGGAACGTCCAGTTCTGCCCCCCATCGAACGACGCGTACACGATTGGTACGTCGTGGGGGTCGCTCCCCGTCTTCCCCGTCAGCATCAACAGGAGCGTGCCGTCTTCGCGAGTGATGTACGACGGACGGCCCTGTATTCGCTCGAAGTCGAACATCGGAAGGCGCTTCGCGTCGCTCCACGAGTCCCCACCGTCGTCGGACAGCTTCACCCAGGGAACCGCGTCCGAGGCCGCTGAATGCGGAGACGACCAACAGGCCATGAGGGTATCCCGGTTCGAGAAGTCGTGGGGTTCGACGTCCGGAATCTCGTCGTAGAGCACCTGTTCGGAGGTCTCGACGTTATCCGAGATGACCCCGTCGTCCGTCCACGTGTCGCCGCCGTCGGTCGTTCGCATCGCACGGATAGCGCCGTAGGTCTCGATGCGCGCGTGGCTCAGTTGGTTCTGTTTGTTCTCGGTCGGGGAGACGACGCTCCCGTAGCGAACGACCTTGGCGTCGTGGAGGTTCTCGGGCACCGAATAGTCGCAGTCGTGGTTGATGAACGCGACGACCACGCCGTCGTCGGTCTTCCACATCCCGCCGTTGAAGGGCCACGCCGAGAACTCGCCGTCACCGTGGTAGACGACGGTGTGTTCGGCACTCTCGACTCTCTTGGGTGAAGCTAGCATGCGTCTGTTTCACAGAGTTGGGGCGGAGATATTAAAGATACCGCAGACGGTGGTGAAAGCGGGTCACGCGCCGACGACTTCGACGAACGAGGCGTCGCAGTCCGCACATCGCATCGTCGTGACAGTTCGCGTCCGACAGCACGTCGCTTCGGTTCGCTGCTGAAAGTCGGGGTCGCCGCCGCAGGTCGGGCAGCGGTCGAGGAACAGTCGAAGCTCGCCGAGGGCGATGCCTCGCGTTCGCGAAGACAGCCCGTGCCACTCCGGGAGTTCGCTCGCCAGCGCAACCGCACCGGCCGCGTCGGCGAGGAACGCTTCGCGCGAGGGCCACCGACCGGCGTGCGCCCCATCGACGGAGACGGCGAAGTCGCCGGCCGATTCGTCGACGACGAACTCTGACGGCTCGGCATCGACGAGCGCGGACTCCGAGAGTGCGGCGTCTACGTCGGCACCGATGGCGTCGAGTGCGTCCGTCCACGCACGACGAACGGCGTCCGTCAGACAGAAATCGGCCCCGCCGTCGCACGGCACAAGCACGCCGTGTTCGACGAGGACGTTGTCGCCGTCGCCGTCGCTCACGTCAACTGATTCCGGGTGCGAATCGACGGCCGTCCGTGCCGGCCCGTGTTCGAAATACGCCATCGCCCGCGAGGGGAGGTATCGCTGTGTCAGGGTCGGTGTCCCCGGTATCAGATACCCCCGGAGACCGATGACTGCGGCCGACGCCGCGAGTGAGACAGCACCCAAGAGCGGCGACCCCGCCCACGCGACGACTCCGGCGAGGGCAACGGCGAAAACGGCGTTCACGCCGGTACAGGGGAGACACCGATTATCACCCGTGTACGCTGGATTCCTGACGCGGTCGAGCACGGTCGAGCCGCGGTGACGTAGCCAGTGCATCGGTCACCTCGTCATACGTCCGGGCCGCGGGTCACGACGTCGTCGGAGCCGGAATCGAAGAGATGCGTCGCCCGAGTCTCGATAGCGAGGCGAACCACCTCGCCTTTTTCGTAGGAGTTGTCGGCCGGGAGCGTCACCCTGACTTCGCCCTGCGGGCCCTCGATGGTCGCCAGCATCTGCTTTCCGATCCGCTCGATGAGGGTGATTTCGCCTTCGAGATCACCGTCGTTCCGGTCGAGCCTGACGTCTTCGGGCCGGACGCCGACCGTGACTTCGTCGCCGACGCCGAGCGCTGTGGCGTCGACCACCTGAAGCTCGACCTCGCGGCCGTCGACCGACACGACGACCGTCTCGCCGCTCGCGCGGTCGACGGTGCCGTCGAAGAAGTTCATCGACGGGTTGCCGATGAAGTTCGCCACGAACCGGTTCGTCGGCCGCTGGTAGAGTTCGTCCGGCGTCCCGATCTGCTCGATGCCGCCGTCGTTGAACACCGCGATACGGTCGCTCATCGTCATCGCCTCCTCCTGGTCGTGGGTCACGTAGATCGTCGGCTTCTCCACGCGGTCGTGGACGCGCTGAATCTCCTTGCGAATCTCGACTTTGAGCTTCGCGTCGAGGTCGCTCAGCGGCTCGTCCATCAGGAACGCCTCCGGTTCGTGGACGATGGTTCGCGCCAAGGCCGCCCGCTGTTGCTGGCCACCGCTGAGTTCGCCGGGGTACTTCTCCAGCAACTCGCGAATCTGCATGATGTCCGCGGCTTCCTCGGCGTTCTCGTATCGCTCTTGCTTCGGAACGTTCCGGACTTTCAGCGGGTAGGAGATGTTCTCTTTTACCTTCATGTGCGGGTAGAGAGCGATGTTCTGGAACATCATCGCTAAGTTCCGCTTGTGAGCCGGCTTCCCCGTCATGTCCTCGCCATCGAATCGGATGCTCCCGCTCGTCGGCGTTTCGAGCCCCGCGATACAGCGGAGCGTCGTCGTCTTCCCGCACCCCGATGGGCCGACGAACGTGAAGAAATCACCCTCGTCGATGCTGAAATCGATGCCATCGACGGCCGTTATCGTGCCGGACGGCGAACTGAACTCTTTTCGCAGGGAGCTGACCTCAATAGTCATGATTGACAACCACATACAGGTTGTGAGACGTTGCCATTATACGTTTCGGTGGGTGCAGATTCTCGGCCTCGAAACGAGAAGAGAAGAAATCGGGGTTACGTCGGTGAGGGGGGTCGGCCGAGCGTCACATCTGCCCGCCGACTTCGAACCCTTCGAGGAGGTACTTCTGGAGCGCGAAGACGAAGATGAACGCCGGAATCACCATCATCACGCTCGCGGCCATCACCTCCCCCCAGAGCGTCTGCTTCTGTATCGTGAACATGTGGATACCGACGGTCAGCGGCCAGTTCTCACTGGTCGGCATGATGATGCGGGGAATCGTGTACGCCCCCCACGCCGTCGCGTACGAGAAAATCGCGACCGCGATGACGCCGGGTTTCGCCATCGGCAGTGCGATCTCGTAGAACGCGCGGAACGGCGACGCGCCGGCCATCTGAGCGGATTCCTCCAACGAGATGGGGACGTTCTGGAAGAACTTCCACATCAGCCAGATACCGAACGGAAGCGCCGTCGCCGTGACCGCGAGAATGAGACCGAGGTGGCTGTTGATGAGGCCGATGCGACTCCAGAAGATGAACATCGGAATCGCGAGGAGAATCTGCGGGAACATGTACCCGAAGAGGATGATTCTCGCGAACGTCTTCTTGTGTGGGATGTCGATGCGCGTGAGCCCGTAGCCGGCCAGCGTCGACATCGACGTCGTGACGCCGACGACGCCGACCGAGAGAATCATGCTGTTCGTGAAGTACGTCGGGAAGTTCGTTCCCTCGAACGTATTGACGAAGTTCTCGACGGAGAACGTCTGCGGCAACAGCGTCTGCGGAACGTTGTAGATCATGTCGGTCGGCCGCAGCGCCGTGCTGACCATCCAGAAGATGGGGAAGATGACGACGAAGAGCAGCAGCACCAACAGGGCGTTCAAAAGCAGGTTCCACCCTCTCGACCGTCCTCGGTGCGAGAGGTGCGTCAGCGGGTTCCACGGCTTGTCTACGGTTCGCTGCTTGACGCTCGACCACTTCTGCCCGATGTCGTTGCGGATGCTCATTCTGCACGCACCTCCGCGGACGGTTCGAAGATGCGGAAGTACAACACCGCCGCGACCAACAACACGAGGAACAACACGGTCGAGACGGCCGCCGCGATACCGAGTCGGCTCGTCCCGAAGGCGACGTTGTACGCGTAGATGGGTGCGGTCGTCGTCGCCCCGCGAGGGCCGCCCTGCGTGAGGACCCAGATGTAGTCGAAGGTGTTGAACATCCATACCGCACGCAGCAGCAACACGATGAAGAACACACCCTTCAGGTTCGGGAGGGTGATATCCCGGAAGCGTTGGTACGCCGTCGCACCGGACATCTTCGCGGCCTCGTAGAAGCTCTCCGGGATGGCCTGCAACCGAGCGAGCACCATCACCGTGACGAAGATGGAGTCCTTCCAACTACTCGTGAGAATCGCCGCGAGCATCGCCGACTCCTGGCTTCCGAAGAACGACACGTAGCCTTGGATGAGGCCGACCTGGACGGCGAGTTGGTTGACGATTCCCCACTGCGAATTCAGCATCCAGAGCGCCATGAAGCCGATGACCGCGTTCGGGATGAGATACGGGAGAATCGCGAACGTCCGCGCGATGTTGACGAACTTGAACGACCGATTGAGTAGCAACGCGAGGGTAGTGCCGAAGACCACCTGAATGACGACCGAACCGCCCGCGTAGACGACCGACCGGCTGAGCGCATCGTAAAACGAATCGCTCGACAGGAGCGTCTCGAAGTTGGCGACGCCGATCCACTGCCACTCGTTCGAGAACGCGTTGATGCTGAAGAAACTCGCGCCGATGACGCCGACAATCGGAACGAGATTCACGAACGTGAAGAGCAACATCGGCGGGAGAATCGTCAGCGCGGCCAGTACCTTCTTCTTCGAAAGAAACTCGAACACCTCGTCTCGTAGTTCTCGAGCCCGAGAGCCATGCTTGTTGATTGTACTCATGGAACGTGCCGATTCTTCATGAACCAACGGTAAAAATCTTCCCATCACCGTAGTCACCGGGGCGAGTGAAAAAGACGAAAGCGGGCGGAGCGCGACCCGACGAGGACGTATCCGCCCCCATAGATTATTATAGGAGTGTGCGAGAACGTACTGACGACCATGGTATTTGGAGAGCCGAGAGTGGGCTTCGGAACGTGGCAGAACACCGACCCGGACGCCTGTGCGGAGAGCGTCCGAACGGCGCTGGAGATGGGCTACCGCCACATCGACACGGCGCAACTGTACGACAACGAGGCCTACGTGGGCGACGGAATCGAGCGTGCGGACGTCGACCGCGAGGAGATAACGCTGGGGACGAAACTCTGGCCGGGCGACCTCGCGTCCGACCGCGTCCCCGAAGCGGTCTCCGAGAGCCTCGACCGCCTCGGCGTGGACTACGTCGACATCCTCTACGTGCACTGGCCGGCGAAGGACTACGACCCCGCCGACACGCTCGGCGCGTTTTCCGAACTCCGGGACGAGGGCCTGATTCGACACATCGGCGTGAGTAACTTCACCGCCGACCTGCTCGACGAGGCGCGGGCCGCCTGCGACGTTCCAATCGCCGTCAATCAGGTCGAACTGCATCCGCTGCTCCCGCAACCGGACCTCATCGAGTACTGTCGCGGTCACGATATCGAAGTCGTCGCCTACTCGCCGCTCGCCCGCGGCGAGGTCTTCGAGATTCCGGAGATAACCGACATCGCCCGCGAAAACGGGCTCAGCGAGGCGCAGGTCGCCATCGCGTGGCTGCTCTCGAAAGACGGGGTCCACCCCATCCCGAAGGCGTCGAGCGAAGACCACATCCGTGGAAACCTCGACGCCGCGGATATCGAACTCGCGTCGGACGAACTCGCTCGTATCGACGATATCGACCGCGAGCTACGAATCGCCGACCGAGACTGGGTCGACTGGTAACACCGGCCCGAGAGCGGGCTTTTACGAACCGTCTGGAAGAACCACCAGCGGTGGCACACGAGTGACGGGTGCTGCGGGTTCCGAACCGAACACGCCTCGGGGTCGGTGCCTAGGTGGCACGGAAAAGAAATCGGCAGGGGACGCCGACTGCACGCCGGGTCGTCGCAGACAGGAGCGACACCGGAATCTGCGTCGTGGTTGGACGGCAGGCAGATTCGGGGCGGGAGACGACTGCCCTAATCGTCGGCGGCGACCACTTCTCTGGTTCCTCGTTCGCGCATGTGTGCGACGGCCTGCTCGATTGCCGCGCGTTTCTCGTCGCCGTTCGTCACCTCGTCGAACGGGTGGAAGAGATGGCCCGGGTCGCGCCCGAGGACGTCGATGGCGGCTTTTTCGCCAGCGGGGAAGTTCGACTCGTAGTCTTCCATCGCGGCGCGGATGAGCGGCACGATAGAGAGGTGAAGCTCGCGAGCGCGGTCGTAGTCGCCGCGTTGGGTAGCTTCCCAGATTTGGACGGAGATACGCGGGCAGACGCTGCTGATACCCACGATACCGCCGTTGACGCCCAGCGTGTACGTCGGGAACTGCGCGATGCTCATCCCACCGAGCACGAAGCCGTCGTCGCCGATAGCTCGGAGATAGTGCGTCAAGTTGCCGAGCGTGCTGCTGACCTTGATGCCGACGACTTCCGGGATGTCCCGGACGAGGTCGCCGACGAGTTCCGCGTCGAGGTCGAGCAACGACATGACGTCGTAAACGACGATTGGGAGCTCCGAGACGTCCGCAATCGCGCGATAGTAGTCGCGAATCGAGTCGTTGTCAGCCATATGCGAGCCGGCGTACCCCGTCGGTGGCATCACCATGAGGAAGTCAGCGCCGGCATCGCGAGCGAGCCCCGCTTTCGTGGTGGCCTCGCGCGTCTGCCGCGCGATGACTCCCGCGACCACGGGAACCGCGCCGTCGACTTCGTCGACCGCGACTTCGTAGAGGTGCTGGAGCTGGTCGTTGCTCATCCGCATCCCTTCGCCGGTGCTTCCGCCGACGACGACGCCGGAAACGCCGGCGTCGAGATGGTAGCGAATCTCGTCTCTGAACGCGTCGTCTTTCAGTTGGCCGTCAGCGTCGAGCGGGGTGATAAGCGGGGGATTGACGCCGTGAAGTTCGTTGGTCATCTGTTGTTGGAATCGTGTGTGAATCGGTGTGTCGTTTGGAACGTAACGGAGTCCGCTGTCGCGGTTACGGGGCCTTCGACACGTCGAGACGAAGGCCTCCGGTGTCGGTGGCTGTGACGTGAGTCACGCATCGCTACGGCCCTTTCGCCTGGTTCAGCGACTCGCGGGCGCTCTCGGCGACCTGGTCGACCGCCTCGCCGGGTGCCATGTCCTCGCTGATCACGAGCGAGATGGCGGTCGAACCCGGTCGCGTCGTGAAGATCGAATCGACGTAGGGGTTCGGTGGGCTGGTCTCGTGCGCCGGCGGAATCGCGTCGGTGACAGATTTCCACGCCGCGATATCCTCGTCGGTGTAGGAGTCCGGGAGCTTCTCCCGCATGTCTATCTCCTCTTTTTGTTTCGGGTACAGCGGCGCGTTCTGGATGTTGATGTAGCGCTCGTAGTACTCCGGTTGGAAGATGAATCGGTCGAGGAACGTCTTCGCCATGTCCGTGTTCGACCCCTCGAACGAACAGATCGACTTGATGACGCCGAAGAACTCTCCGGGGCCGTCGGGGCCCGGAATCGGCTCGGCGCGGATGTGTTGGTGGAAGTCGCGGTCGCGTTCGATCGACTGAATCTTCGGCCGCGCACCGCCGTACGTCGTGTGCGCCGCCGACTCGGTGTGAAGCGCGTTGATTCGCTCCTCACAGCCGATGTCCGAGCCGGGACCCGTGTAGGGCTGGAGCTGTTTGCGGAATTCGAGCATCTCGATCCAGCGCTCGCGGTTCTCTCCCTGGTCGATAGAGACCACGACCTCGCCGTCGTCGTTCCGAGTCGCCATGTTCGCGCCGTTACTCCGGAGGAAGCATTGAGCGACGAGTTCGCTACAGTAGTGCGTCGACCACGGGAGCAGCGTCGCGTCGGTCACCTCGTCAGAGTTGCTGGCTTCCTCCATCCAACTGACCATGTTCTCCCAGGAGTCCGGCTTCGACTCGGCGATGTCCTCTCGGTACCATTGCAGGTAGGGAATCGCGAAGAAGGGAATCGTGTAATGCTCGCCGTCGCGTTTGAGAAACGACCGCTCGTGGGGCATGCCCAGTCGGTCCGTAACCGTCTCGACCAAGTCGGTCATCGGCGCGAGCGTCCCTTGGTTCTGGAGCTGCGTCGATTGCGTCACCGACGTCGGGAACAGCTCCGGTGGGTTGCCGGACTGAATGAGCTGAATGATTCGCTCTTGGATGCTCTGGCCCTCCGCACCGCATTCGAGGGTGACTGACGCGCCCGTCCGGTTTTCGAACTCCGCGAACGCGTCCTCCCAGACGCGCTTGAACACGTCCGAACACTCGTCGGTGACGACGCGCATCTCGCGCCCGCTGTAATCCGGCCAACCGTTTTCTTGGACCGAACCGGTCGTACTTCCTTCCGTGGGCGTCGACCCCGAACCACCGCCACCGCCGCCGATACACCCCGCAAGCCCGGCGACTGCTGAGCCGCCGACGGCTCTCAGGACGTTTCTGCGTCGAGTGACACTCCTCTCGCTGTCTCGGCATTCGTTCGATGCCATGAAATCTGCTTCATGATTGTAATGTAAATACATTTCTAATCATTGTTGACATTTGTCACACAACGGCCGAACATTCATGAGGGCGGGGCGGAACCGGTGGGTATGACCGAGTTGCAAGCAGTCGTTATCGCAGACGACATCACCGGAGCGAACGACACCGGAAGTCAATTCGCCAGTCGGGGGTATCGGACGAACGTCGTGTTCGACCCGAACGCACCGACGGACTGTGACGTTCTCGTCGTCGACACGGAGACGCGGGAAGCGCCGCCGACGGAGGCGTACGACTCGGTTCGAGCCGTCGTGGCAGCACACGACGCGCCCGTCCTGTACAAGAAACTCGACTCGACGCTCCGCGGGAACGTGGCTGACGAACTGACGGCGCTCCTCGACGCCGCGACGCCGGACCTGCTGTTGCTCGCGCCGGCGTTTCCCGCGAACGGACGGACAACGGAAGGCGGCGTCCAACTGGTCGATGGGAACCCGGTCCTTCAGACGCTCACCGACTCGGAGAATCTCCCTTCGGCGTCATCCGCCGTGGACTTGCTCTCGTCGGTCCCGTATCCCGTCGAAACGATGCACACGGACATCGTAGACGCGGGACGGCAGGCCGTCCGGTCGCGGCTCACCGAGATACACGGACGCCACAACGAACCGACCGTCGTCGTCGCCGACGCAACGTCGCAGACACACCTTCGGTCGCTCGCCGACGGGGCCGACCGGCTCGCCGCCGATATCGCCTACGCGGGGAGCGGCGGGCTCGCGGGGGCGTTGTCGTTCTCGCCCACTGACGGGGGCGAAGGGGCGGTACTCGGCGTCGCTGGGAGCGTCAGCGAGACGTCGTTCGAGCAACTCGCCGCGGTCCCGGACGACGCGCTCGTGGCGCTGGACCCCGAGGCGATGCTCGAACGCCCCGAAGAAGCCGCGGCCTCTGCGCTCGGGCCGCTTCTCGACGCACAGCGCGTCCACGGCTTCGCCGTCGTGACGTCGGCCGCGTCTCCCGGGGCCGTCGACGCGGTGCGTCGGACCGCGGACGCGCTCGGACTCGACGAAAGCGCCGTCAAAGACCGAATCGCGACGGCGTTGCGCGAGACCGTCCGACGAGTCCACGAGTCGCGGCCGCTGACCGGCCTGTTCACGACCGGCGGTTCGACGACTATCGCGGTGCTCGACGAACTCGACGCGGCGTCGCTCGACCTGACGGGAATCGAACTTTCGGAGGGGGTTCCGCTCACCAGAATTCGCGGCGGACCGGCGGACGAGACGTTGCTTGTGACCAAGGCAGGGTCGTTCGGTGACCCGACGACAATAGTTAATTGCCTCGACTTCATCGGTACGCGGTGATGACGGAAGCAGAGAGACCCCTCGTCGGCGTGACGATGGGAGACCCCGGTGGTATCGGAAGCGAGATAATCGTCAAGGCAGCACCGCAGGTGACCGACGACGCGGACGTCGTCGTCATCGGTGACGCAGACGCAGTCCGGAACGCGGTAGCGCAGTGCGGGAGCGACCTGACCGTCGAGGCGGTCGACACCGTCGCTGACGTTCGAGCCGACCCGTCGACGCTGTCCGTCCTCGACCTCGACAACGTCGCGTCGCTCACTCACGGCGAAATCGACGAAGCGTACGGACGAGCCTCGCTGGAGTACGTCGAGCGCGCCATCGAACTCGCCATCGCAGGCGACATCGACGCCATCGCGACGGCTCCGATTCACAAGCAGGCGACGGCACGGGCCGGAAGCGAATTCGCGGGCCACACCGGGATGCTCGCGGCGTACACCGAGACGGACAACTACTCGATGATGCTCATCGAGGGGGGACTGCGCGTCACGCACGTGAGCACGCACGTCCCGCTCCGCGAGGCCTGCGACCTCGTGACGACCGAAAACGTCCGCGACACCATCACGGTCACCGCTCAGGGGTTGCGCGACCTGGGAATCGACGACCCGACGATAGCCGTCGCCGGCTTGAATCCCCACGCCGGAGAGGGCGGACTCCTCGGAACGGAAGACGACGACGCCATCGAACCGGCGGTCGAACAGGCCCGTGCGGCGGGCATCGACGCCGAAGGGCCCATCCCGCCGGACACCGTCTACGTCAAGGCGGCCGCCGGCGACTACGACTGCGTCGTCTCGATGTACCACGACCAGGGACACATCCCCATCAAGATGCTCGGCTTCGACAGCACCGACACCGTCAGCGGCGTCAACATGACGGTCGGACTGCCGATTATCAGGACGAGCGTCGACCACGGCACGGCGTTCGATATCGCGGGACAGGGCATCGCATCCGAGTCGAGCATGGTCGATGCGATTCGAACCGCCGCCCGCGTCGCCGTCGAGCGAGCGTGACGAACACGGAGCCCTCGTCAGGTGGTTTCGGCGGTTTTCCAACTGGCGTGGAAACATCGCATCGTCGGTTACGCGTGTTCTATCTTGAGTTCGATGATGTTGGTCCCGTTGAGAATCTTGTGTGAGAGTTCCTCTTCGACGCGGTCGTCCCGGAGTTTGTTCGACGGGACGGTCACGCTGATCGCGCCGACGGGGTTGCCTTCGATGTCCTGAATCGGCGCGCCGACACAGCTGATACCCACGTCGCCTTCGTCTCGCTCGATGGCGTACCCGCGTTCTCGTGTGGCGTCGAGTTCCTCGAAGAGCGCCTCGCGCGTGTTGACGGTGTTTTCGGTGACCGCTCGAAGCCCCCACTTGTCGACGATGTCGTTCACCTCGTCGTCGGAGAAACACGAGAGGATGGCCCGCCCGAAGGCCGGTCGGTGGAGGTACGAGTGCTTCCCCACGGGCGCGAGGTCGACGGCGGCGTTGTCGCCGCGCGCCATGAAAATCACGACGCCGCGACCGCTCTCCTCGATTGCGAGATTGACCAGTTCGCCGGTCTCTTTCGCCAAGTCGTGGACGACCTGTCGCCCGTGTCGGTAAACCGGAAGCCGCTCTCGAATCTTGCCCCCGTAGTGGAGGAACTGAAGCGAGAGTCGGTACTTGCTGTCCTCTTTGACGACGTACTCGTTCTCTCGGAGCGTTTGTAGGTGGACGTAGACGGTGCTCGTCGGGAGTCCGGTTCGCTCCGACAGTTCCGTCACCCCGAGTGAGTCCTCCTCCACTAGCGCCTCGACGATTTCGAGAGTCCGTTCAACCGCCTCGAGCGTTCGTGGTTCGTTTCTTGCCATACGATAACACACTGTTTCCAACCTGATTAAATATTCGGGTTTGGGGCGTAGTTGAGCACGGTTACCACTGCTGAATCGAACGCTAGCCGAGAAAGCGACCCTAGGTCGGGGTATCGGCTGTCTCACCGACCACCATTCGGCGTAGGGCTCTCCGTCTCCGTCTCGAAACGGGACCGTTGCATGCAGAGAAGCGCTTTCAGAACGTCCGCCTCCGTGTGCGACAAGTGGATGGTTCCGGAATCGTCTGCGTTGTAATGCCACGATTACGAACGGTTCGGGTCGAGAGTTGCGTTTCCACTCTGAGTGAAAGCACTAAACGGGACGAGTTGCACTGCGTGGGGACTTGCTCCGTGATAGCCACGCGAACGCACGGTTTCGAGTGTCGTTGGAGTGGTTCGGCGGCGAGCGAGCGACCCGCGGAACCGTAACGCCGGTTGGTATGGTCGCCGCTGGTCGGAGCCGCCGCGCATCACTTTCCACGCGGGTTGGAAACCGTTTCGGACCGAGCGGTCACGTGCTTCGCTCGGATACGAGATAGGCAGTGTAGATTACAGATGTACTCTTGTAATATATCGGGGGTTACGGTTCCCGCGTCCGTGCCATCGACGCGGTCGGTCGTCGTCCAGTCGGCGGGCCTCGCCGCCACGGTCGATGTCACTCCCGTTGATAGAACGCCGCGATGTCCCGCCATCGGTCGAAGTACGCCTCTTTTTGCGTATCGAAGTCCGCGCTGACCGACGGGTCCGGCTCGATAACGTCGCGCTCTCGGAGGAGGTTTTCCGCCGCCGTCTCGACGTCGCTGTAAATCGACGTGATGAGCGCGGGAGCCATGACCGCGCCGGCAGTCGTTCGCGGTTCCATCTCGACGACCGGGCGGTCCCATATCGACGCCCGGAGCGTATTCCACCAGTCGTAGTTGCCATCGAGCGTCGGCGTCCCGTCGTTGATGACGAGCACGCGGTCGATGTCGGTGTCGAAGTGCTCTTCGACCAGCGAGATGTACGTCCACTCGGTCAGGATGATGCCGGTGATGAGCCCGCGCGCCAGTCGGCCGTGGACCTCCTCGGTCGACAGGGAGTTGTCGTAGTTGAGACCGAGGAGCGACCCCGCGACGTCGGCGTCGAAAAACGGGCTTCGGTTGCCCTTGAGGAACACCTCGTAGCCGTGGCCGCTCGGGACTTGTCGGGCGAGTTCGAGCCCGCGCTCCGGCGTGCAGTTGAGGACGCGGTCGAAGAACCATCGGAGGAGGTTGCCGGTGTCGAACGACGCACCTGGCAGATAGCCGTCGATGGGGTGGCGGTGGTAGTACAGCGCCGGGTGGGGCGAGACGGACTCCGAGACGTACTTGACGACGCTCGACGCGCCGAAGGTGATGCTGAAATCCCCGGGTTTGACGCCGCCGTTCGCCAGCACCGAGGCGTTGCCGTCAGTGAGCCCCTGAAAGAGTTTGATACCGTCGAAGCCGGTCCGCTCGGCCAACTGACCGTCGGCGACCCCGATGAACGAGCCGGGGGGGCGAATCGCTGGAAAGAGCGACCGAGGCAGGTCGAGCGTCTCGAACAGCGACTCGAACCACGTGGGGAGTGGCGTCGTCACGTCGGCGCCGAACTTCAACGCGTTCGTCCAGTCGGTCTCGATGTCGCGCCACGGCGTCGACGCGTCGAATCGGAGCCGGTACAACAGCCACGTCGTCGGGCTGAGAATCCACTCCACCCGCTGGAACTTTTCGGGGTGCTCCTCGCGAAGCTTCAGAATCTTCGGGAGGGGACTGGTCGGAGAAAACGCGATATTCTGGTTAATCGAGAGGTCAGACAGGTCGAGGTCGCGGAGCTTCGACGCCTGTTCGGGCGCGGAATCGAAGTACATCTGCGGGGGGAACACCGGCTCGCCGTACTTATCGACGAGCACGGCGGTCCCCGACGTACTCGCGACCGAGCCGATGCCGGTCTGCGGGAGCGCCGGCGCCGCCTCGTGGAGCGCTCGCTCCCACGCGAGCGTCGTCTGCTCGGCGACGGGTGCCTCACCGCCGGCGAGTCGTTCGCCGTCGGTGCTGTACACATCGACATGCACGCTCGCGGTACCGAGATGAACGCCGACCAGTTGCGGGCTCTCCATACCACGCCGTCACGCAGGACGCCATTAAATCCTTCCGAGGATGGTACCCCGGCGAGGGCACGAGGGCGCGGTTCGGCCGACTGGCGACAGCGGGGTTCAGTTGTCAATAGTTAGCATACGCTCTATCGAAGAGCATATCTGGTTGACAAATCGCTCCGATTCGGGAGAATACAAGTAGATAACCGCAGAGATAAGAGATATAACCAGCTAGACTATAATTATTGTTGGAGTAGTATTTATTCTGCATTTGAGAACCAGCGTGCACTCTGACTGAACGACACCGTCAGAGCCGGCTGCGACTTGTAAGAGTCGTCGAGACATCCAATTACAAAGATACGCTTGTAATCTTTAGTGGTTCGTGTGGAGTTCGATGACGTTGGTGGCGCTCTGGACGATGTCGGGAACCTCGTCGGTGAACCGCTCGTTATTCATGCGGCTGACGGGTTGCGAGACGCTGATTGCACCCAGGACGGTCCCGTCTTTCGCGATGATGGGTGCGCCAACGCATCGGAGCCCTCTGATGAGTTCCTCGTTGTCCACGGCATAGCCCCGGTCACGGACCGTCGCCAACTGTGCGTCGAGTTCAGCTCTGTCGGTAATCGTCTGGTCGGTCTCCGCGGGAAGGCCGTGTTCCTCGATGATTTCGTCGACGCGCTCGGACGGGAGGTGCGCCAGTATCGCCTTTCCGAGACCGATGGCGTGGAGGGGCCGTCTGAGGCCGGGGTAGATGTCTAAATCGACCGCCCGCTCACCCTGTTCGGAGGCGAGATAGACTCCCTGTCCGTACTCCTCGACCATCAGGTTCGCGAGTTCGCCGGTCTGGGACGCCAACCGGTGGACCTCCCGCTTCGCCACCTGATACAGCGGGTGGCGGTGCTGTACGTATCCCCCGAACCCGAGCAGGCGGAGACTCAGTTCGTAATCGGTCCCGTCGCGGACGACGAACTTCTCGGCTTCGAGCGTGCTGAGGTGGTTGTGAACCGTGCTCTTGTTCATCCCGAGTTCCCGCGCGAGGAACGTCACACTGCTCGACCCGTGTTCTCGAAGCGCGTCGAGCACCCGAATCGTCTTCCGACTCGTTTCGATCCGGTTGGGCGCGTTTTCTGTCATAACTGCGTGTCGTCGAGGCAACCCTAAATAGTTTGTTCCATCGAGCAGAACAACTGTTCGACTCGGTGAGACAGTGGAGCGAACCACCGACACCGTCCGAACGGTGGTTGTAGAAGGGAGAGCCCAAGATATCTGCCGCCTAACGGTCGCTGTGCAGTGTTCGGGAGATTGTCGGCAAAAACTATTTACGCTCACTCCCTGAGCTACGGTGTATGGAGATACAGACAGAGAGCTTCTCCATCGAGAGCCACAGCAGGTTCGAGATTCTGAGCGTCACTCCCGAGGTGGAAGCGACCATCGAGGACCTCGGCGTGACCGATGGGCTCGTGTACGTGTCGACGCCCCACACGTCTGCGGCGCTCTCGACCAACGAGTACGAAGAGAAGCTCCTCGACGACATGATTGACAAGTTCAAGGAGATTGCCCCCCCGGACGACGGCTACTACCACGACCTCGACCACATCACCGCGGGCGAGCAGCCGAACGCCCACGCGCACCTCATCTCCGCGATGATCAAGCGACCGGTCCTTCTCGTCCTCCGCGACGGGGAGCTCGACCTCGGGACCTGGGAAGAGGTCATGTTCTTCGAACTGTGCGGCCCGCGCGAGCGAACGATTACCACGACGATTCTACAATAACCATGACGGACCAACGACTCGGACGATCGGTGACAGTCGCTATCGACCACGGCCTCCATTGGGGTTCGCTTGAGGGGTTCGAGGACCCCGCGGCGCTCCTCGATACGGTGTTGGACGCCGGCCCCGACGGCATCCTGGCGAGCGTGCCGTTCCTGAAGCGCTTCGAGGACCGAATCGACGCCGCCGACGTCCACACCATCGGCACGCTCGACCTCCTGTACGACTCGACGATGCCGGGCGACATCGAGAACGCCGAAATCCATTCCCAGGTGTTCAGCGTCGAGGACTGCGCCGAGGTAGCCGACGCCGCGAAAGTCGCGCTCGTCTTCGGGCGGGAGAGTCCCGACGTGCTGAAGAAGAACGCCGAGTTCGTCGCGGCCGCGGCCGAGGACTGCGACGACGCGGGGATTCCGCTCGTCGTCGAGCCTACACTATGGGGCCAGCGCGCCGACGACGAGTTCGACACCGACTACCTCGTCAACGCCAACCGCCTGGGCTTCGAACTCGGCGCGGACATCCTGAAGACGCCGTACCCGCCGACGGGCTTCGAGCGCATCGTGCACAACGCGCCGGTGCCGACGTACATCGCCGGCGGCCCCACCGTCGAGACGGACCGAGAGGTACTGGAGATGGTCCACGGTGCCGTCGAGGCCGGTTCGCAGGGCGTGATGTTCGGCCGGAACGTCTGGCAGCGGGACGACCCTGCGGCCATCATCGACGCGCTCTCGGCCATCGTCCACGAGGGCGCGACCATCGAAGAGGCGGAGACGTTGCTGTGATCTCCCGAAACACCACCCAAACCCACTGATGAACCTTCCGTACCCCCACTTTCAGGTCAACTTCAAGGTGTATCCGGACACGAGCGGCGAGGACGCGCTCGCGTTCGCGCGGCTGCTCGAAACGATAGAGGCGGAGACCGACGCGCGCTTCGTGTTGACGCCGCAACTGCCGGACATCCGGCTGATAACCGAACACACCGACCTCGCCGTCACCGCGCCCGCGATGGACGCCGTCGAGCCCGGTCGCGGGATGGGGAAAATCCTCCCGGAGACCGTCGCAGACGCGGGGGCCGACGGCGTCGTCATCAACCACGCGGAGAACCGCGACACGCTGTCCGACCTCGTGTGGAAAATCGAGCGCTGTCGCGACCTCGACCTCGACTCGGTCGTCTGCGTCGACAGCATCGAGATGGGTCGGGCGGTCGCGGAGTTCGACCCCGACTCGATGATATACGAGATGCCCGAAGACATCTCGTCGGACCGCGCGATTACGCAGACACATCCCGACCGCGTCCGCGACTTCATGTCGATGGTCGAGACGGAAAACCCGCGCACTCGCGTCCTCGTCGGCGGCGGCATCTCGACCGCCGAAGACGTCCGCCTCGCGTTCGAACAGGGAGGTCACGCGACCGGTGCCGCGTCGGCCGTGTCGCTCGCGTCGGAGCCGGAGCCGCTCCTCCGCGACATCGCCGCGAGTTTTCCCTGAGACGGCCGCCGACGGCAGACCGTCCCGTCTCGCTCCGCTCGGGGCTGCGGCGCGTCGGACCGGCGCAATCTTTTTAGTGGTCATCGATGATGTGCAATACACGACAATGACAGCGAAAAACATCCTCGTAGTGTGTGGCACATCGGTTGCGACATCGACGGTCGTCAAGGAAGCGCTGAAAGAGAAGCTCCCGGAGCGCGGCCTCGACATCGGGACCATCGCTAAGGCGAAGGCGACGGAAGCCCCCGGCAAGGTCTCGTCGGGGAACTTCGACCTCATCGTCACCACGACGCAACTCAACGAAGACAAGTTCGACATCCCGGTCATCCACACGACGGCGTTCATGACCGGTATCGGCCAAGACGAGGTCCTCGACGACATCGTCGCGGCGCTCGAAGGCTGACCGATACGTCGCCGACACGAATCTTTCACGAATGACAGCAACATTTATGTAGAGACACTCTCATTCTGAGACAGGGTTGTGAGTTAATAACATGGCAGTACCAGAAGTATTCTTACAGAGTGGTGTGAGTTCCCTGTTGAATTCTATCAACAGCGTAATCCAATCGTTGGGCGTGAGCGTCCTCCTGCCGATAATCATCTTCCTCATCGCGCTCGCGTTCCGGGTGGACGTGTTGAAGGCGGCGCGCTCGTCCATCCTCATCGGCATCGGCTTCATCGGCATCAATCTCGTCATCGGGCTGTTCAGCGAGAACATCAGTCCGCTGGCCCAACAGATGGTCGAGGTGACCGGCATCACGCTTCCGGCGGTCGACGTCGGCTGGCCCGCCGCCGCCGCCATCGCTTTCGGTATCGCGGAACTCGGCGTCTGGATGATTCCGCTGTTCGTGGTGATGAACCTCGTCCTCTTCGCTATCGGCTTCACGTACACGCTCAACGTGGACATCTGGAACTACTGGCACTTCGCCTTCATCGGCGGACTGGTCTACATGAGCACGAACAACTGGCTGTACTCGGTGGCGGTCGGGCTGACGCTGGGGCTGTTCGTCCTCGTGGCCGCGGACTGGACGCAACCGGCCGTCGAAGAGACGTTCGACACGCCCGGAATCTCCATTCCGCACGGGACCTCGGCACCCTACGCCGTCGCCGCGATTCCGATTCACTGGGCGGTGGATAAGACGCCGCTCGGGAACATCGAAGCCGACCCCGACGCGATTCAAGACCGGTTCGGCATTCTCGGTGAACCAATCTTCGTCGGCCTCGCCATCGGGCTCGTCATCGGTATCGCCGCCTACAGTAACGCGCTCTTCGTCGCCGAGAGCTGGTACGCCATCCTCACCGCCGGCATCTCGTTCGCCGCGGTGATGCATATCCTCCCGATGATGGTCGGCATCCTCATGGAGGGGCTGACGCCGCTTTCGGAGTCGATTCGGAACTACATGACCTCGCGGTTCGAAGACCGCGACATGGCGATCGGCCTCGACTCGGCTATCCTCATCGGCCACGAGTCGGTCATCGCGTCCAGCCTGCTCATCGTCCCCATCGCCATCGTGATGTCGATTATCCTCCCCGGCAACGACGTGCTGTGGGGAATCGACCTGGCGACGTTCCCGTTCTTCTTCGCGCTGATGGTCCCTATCATGAACGGCAACATCGTGAAGATGGTCGTCACGGGCACCATCCTGCTGGTTCCGCTGCACTACATCTCCTCCGCGGTGGCTCCGCTCCTGACGCAGGCGGCTGGGAGCGCGGGCTTCGACCTCGGTGGTCGCGGGCTCATCACGTCGCCCGTCGCTGACGCGGGGTCGCCCGCGACGGGCATTCTGGCCCTCATCCCGGCACCGGTCGCCCTCGCAGTCGGGCTCGTCATCGTCCTCGGTATCTGGGTCGCGCTTCGGATGTGGCCCCAGCGGATGTACATGGTCGCCGGCGCGTCCGAAGAGAAAGCGCGGGAGACCGTCGAACGTCGTCACACCGGCAAAGGCGGCGGCCTCCTGCCCAACAAAATCGGCTCGACCGTCGACGCCTCGGGCGCGGAGGGTCGCTCCGACGACTGACCGGGCAGTTATCCGTCGGTGTCCGCGACTCGACCGCGACGAGTCGCCGCGTTGTGCGGCATCGCCGGCGAACCGGTACCAACACTTTTCTCGGAGACCCGCGTACGACTCATCGATGCGAACCGAAAGCCTCGAACTGACTGGCGAGACGGACGAAGCGGTCCTCACGGAACTCGGCGCGTACGCCTACGACCAAGGCTGGGCCGACAAGAGCTACGCGGACGCCCTTCTGGCACGCGAAACCGAATACCCGACGGGACTCGACATCCCGACGATGGGGTTCGGTATCGCCATCCCCCACGCCGACCCCGACCACGTCACAGAACAGGCCGTGCTCCTCGGACTGCCGCCCGCGGGTGAGTCGATAGCGTTCCGGAGCATGGACAACCCCGACGAGCGCGTCGACGCCGAAGTCGTCGTGTTACTCCTCGTGACAGACACCGACGGGTACTCGTCGTTCCTCTCGAACCTCGCGAAACTCTTCCAGGCCGAGGAGTTCGCCGAACTGACGAAGCGCCGCGACGCCGACGGCCTGCTCGACCTCGTCGTCGAGCGCTGTGTCGATTTCGACGGCTGAAAGGGAGATGACGACGCCGTGGAGTGGTGCTTCACGACGAGCGAGCGGCCAGTACTCCACTTCACTCCATGCCACTCTATCCAGTTCTCAGTCGACGAGCGCTCGCACGTCCTCGCGGGTCTCGGCGCTGAGAGCCGCCTCGGCGAGCGCCGCCGCCGACTCGTCGTCGACGTTCCGGACACCGCGAACGCCGAAAAACGGGTTATCGCCGGGGTCGGAGTCGACGTACGGAATCGGTTTCTGCTCTTGTGAACGCTGTATCCCCTCCCCACTCGCTCGCTCGTTGAGGAAGGGTCCTTAGCGCCTTAATTCAGGTAAAGCCTTTAGTACCGGCGTGGGAAATCATCGCACGGATGCCAGCGAAATCAGCGACAGTAGTCGTAGAGCACGAGACCGGTCTTCACGCACGCCCCGCGTCGATGTTCGTCCAGACGGCGTCGAACTTCGAGACGGACATCTCCGTGCGGAAAGCGGGCGGGGAGACGGAAGTAGACGCGAAAAGCAGCATCGCCGTTCTCTCGCTCGGCGTCGGTCCGGACGAGGAAATCGTCATCACCGCCGACGGCAGCGACGGCGAGCAGGCCGTCGAACGGCTCGTCAAACTCGTCGAGAACGACTTCGACCTCGATCAGTAAACAATCGAACTCACCGTCGCCCGCGATGCTCGCGACCGACGGCCGGAGTGACGACGATAGCTGAGCAGCGCCGTCAGGACGATGCTCCGCCTCTCCTGACGGTCGACAGTTGTGGTTCTACTGTGAGCTGTTGCCGCCGGTGACGCCCGGCGTGAGCACCGTCGCACGGGCCGCGTATTCAAGACAGTGTTTTGAGTATTCAATAGTAGTAACAATTAACATATGTTTCGAAATGATGGTTGAGATATTGCTTCGAATAGCACCCAAACTGCTCTTTCAGCTCGTGTGTCGTCAGTTTCGAATCGCAGTTTGATTCGAGAACGCGAGCGACGCGCCTGAGAAGCTATCTCGGCGGTTCAATGCTTCAGCTGTGGGTAATACGTCGATTCAAGATTTCAACTACACAAACCGTACCAATTATTATATATTCAATTAAACATACATGGTTTACGAACATTCTGTCGGTGGGCGAGAGGGAGAGACCGACGGCGAGTCAGCGGGAAAGTGGATCCGTCTCGGCGGTCACGAGAAAGTAATCTCGTCACCCTCGAAGTACACTTGGTGAGTGTCGGTGTCCTCAGCAGTTCCGTCGACATCGAGTTCTGTCGTGGCCGACGGTCCGTCAGTCACGTCGACCGAGACGGTGTACGTTCCGTTGGTATCGAACACGTTGTCGATCGACGCGTTCGGACGACCGTGACCCTCGACGACGGGCACGTCGAGACGCGTGGAGACCAGCGTCTCGCCGGTGGCGTCGGTGACAGTCGTCTCGACAGTGATTGGGGCGTCGTTCTGATTAACGAGCACGAGGTCGGGCGCACCGGCGGGCGACGTGCCGAAGCCGGCACATCCCGCGAGCCCGACAATCGCGGCGAGGCCACAGTGGCGGAGGAGTGTGCGGCGGGGAACGGACATACCAGTCGGTCGGTCGTTTGGCGCGATAAAATGCGTTGTGCCCGATATCCGCCGGTCAACGCGTGGTTCGCCGTCCCTAGTGGAACGCTCTCCACAGCAGACCGAGGAGGATGAACGGCGCGAACGGAATCATGAGTACTGCAATCCCAGCGACGATGAGCGTCCCCATGAGACCCATCTGGGTGTTCGAGTAGTCGGTTCGAACGGGGTTGACTGCGCGGGCCATACGTAGTCGTCCGTTCCCATCATATATAAGCTGACTGAATAGTTAATATATAAATATCGGCGGGCGAGAGCGGCGGTTACGGGCGGGGAGACGGCGGAGCGGCGCGCGGGGTTACGCCCGCGTCGGTTCCGGCGCGCGGAGCGCCAGAAGCACGCCGACGACGGCGACGCCGCCCGCGGCGAAGAACGCGGGCGCGTAGCCCGCGTAGTCGATGATTGCGCCGGCAGCGATGGGCGCGGCGAACGCGCCGAGGAGGCCGACGCTCGTCAGGAGCGAGACGGCCGTGGTTCGCACCGACGGGGCGACGAGTTCTGCGATGTACGAGAAGATGAGTCCCGTCACGAGCTGGATGGCGAAGCCGACGACGACGACCGCGCCGACGACGGAGGCGAGTCCCGAGACGAACGCGAAGGCGACGACCGCGGGCGTGGCGACGGCGAACGACGAGACGATGACGCGGCGGCGACGACCGCCGAACACGCGGTCGGTCACCACGCCGCTCGTCGACCGCGCGACCGCGCCGATGGCGGGGAACAGCGCGGTCAGGAGACCGCTCGCCGCCAGCGAGAGTTCGAACTCGCTGGCGAGGAAGCTCGGCAGCCAGGTGTTGACGAACAGGTACAGCGAGTAGGCGAGAAAACAGAGCGCGCAGACGGTCCAGACCGCCCGGCTCCCGAACAGTTCGCGGAGTGCCGCCCCGTCGGGGGACGGCGCGTCGACACCGGGGACGCGGCGGCGAGTCGCGGCCGCGAAGCACACGACGCCGACGACGGCGACCGCGGCGTACAGCGGGAGAATCGCGGGCCAGCCCGCCGCGTTTGCGATAAGCGGGCTCCCGAACTGCCCGAGGGCGAAGCCGACGGGCGCGCTCGCGGTGAACACGCCGACCGCGGTCGCGCGCTGTGCCGGAGGGACCGCGTTGCCGACGACGTTCGCGCCCGCGTTCCAGAACGTGACGTAGGCGAGTCCGCCGAGCACCCGCGAGGCGAGGAGCCAGCCGAACGCGCCGGCGGTGGCCGCGTACCAGCCCCAGCCGCCGGCGACGACGAGCGCGACGGTCGCCAGTCCGACCACGCGGCGCACGGAAAAGCGGTCGAGGACGACGCCGACGGGGACGCTCGTGACGACCGCCGTCGCGTACATGATGCTGACGAGCCAGCCCGCCGCGCTCGAACTCAGTCCGAGGGAGTCCTGAATGGCCGGAAAGACGCTCGCCGGGGCGATTTCGTAGGCCGCGGCCGCCGTCGAAAGCAGGAAGAAGCCGACGACGATGCCCAGCGTCTCGCGTCGCGTGCCCGTCGTGTCGTCAGTCGTACTCACGGTTTCGCTACCTGCTCGGCGGAAGGATATGAAACCGCGTGATTGCGGTCCGATTACGCCGCGGCCGCGGGTGTCTCACCGACTCAATCGTCCCCGCGGAGCGCCCGCTCGATGGTCGTGTCGCCGCCCGTGAGCGTCAGCGTCTCGCCGACCGTCCGGTCGATATCGAGACTGGCGACGACCGCCTGTGCCACGTCGGCCCGCGGAATCTCGGGCGTGTCGCCGTCGAGACTCTCGACGGTCAGCGAGACGGAGCCGGTGCCCGCCGCGTCGGTGAGCCTCGTGGGGCGGAGAATCGTCGCGTCGAGCGACGACTGTTCGAGGTAGTCGTCCGCGCAGCGCTTGGCGACCAGATACGGGCGCAGCGCCTCCGGGCCCGAAAGCGGGTCGCCCGCGCCGATGGAGCTAATCATCACGAAGCGGTCGATACCCGCCTCGACGCAGGCGTCGATCACCCGCCGAGCGCCCCAGAGGTCGACCGTGAGCGTCTTGTCCGCGCCGGTCGACCCGCCGGAGCCGGCGGTGAACACGACCGCGTCGGCCCCGTCGAGCGCCGATTCGAAGTCGCCTTCGAGGTCGCCCAGTCGCGGCTCACCGCCGCGGTCGCGGACCGCCTCGAACTGCGATTCGTCGCGGACGACGCCGACGGGGTCGTGCCCGGCGTCCGCGAGCCGCGGGAGGAGCTGCCGTCCGATACCGCCGTTCGCGCCGATGACTGCGACCTGCATCGTTCGCTGTCCCGTAGTCGGCCCGGCCAGATAGGGGCTGGGTTCAGCGAAGGTGGCGTGCGTGACCCGTCGCGGTGGAGCACCGACCCCGACACCCGATATCCCTCGTCGAACCGGCGGGTGCTGCTGGAAGCAACACCGTCGTTGGTCCGCAGGTCGGTGTTCACGTATGCGCGATTCGAACCGCCAGTGGATATTCGCCGAACGGCCCGAGGAAGAACCGGACATGGACAGTTTCGAACTCCGCGAGGGCGACCTGCCGGAGCCGCGACACGGGGAGCTCCTCGTTCGCGTGCGGTACCTCTCCGTCGACCCGTACATGCGCGGCCGGATGCGAGACGCGGAGTCGTACGCCGAGCCGTGGTCGGTCGGTGACCCGATGCAGGGGGCCGTCGTCGGTGAAGTCGTCGAAAGCGAAAGCGACGCGTACGACGCGGGCGACCTCGTGAGCGGTAACGGGACGTGGGCCGACTACACCGTCCTCGACGCCGACAACGTCGCGCCGGTCGACCCATCGGTCGCGGACCTCCCCGCCTATCTCGGCGTGCTCGGGATGCCCGGGCGGACGGCGTACTTCGGCCTGCTCGACGTGGGCGACCCCTCGCCCGGCGAGACGGTCGTCGTCTCCGGGGCCGCCGGCGCGGTCGGCTCCGTCGTCGGCCAGATTGCGAAGTTCAACGGCTGTCGCGTCGTCGGCTTCGCCGGCTCCGACGAGAAGGTGTCGTGGCTCACCGACGACCTCGGCTTCGACGCCGCAATCAACTACAAGGCGGTCGACGACTACCGGGCGGCGCTCGACGACGCCGCCCCCGACGGCGTCGACGTCTACTTCGACAACGTCGGCGGCCCCATCACCGACGCGGTGTTCACGAAGCTGAACCTCGACGCTCGCGTCGCCGTCTGCGGGCAAATCGCCCACTACAACGACGAGGGCGTACCGACCGGCCCGCGAAAGCTCCCGCAGCTCATCGCGCCGCGCGCGAAAGTCCAAGGGCTGCTGGTCGGTGACTACGCCACCCGCTTCGGACAGGCCAGCGAACAGCTCGGGTCGTGGGTCGCGTCGGGCGACCTCGAACACCGCGAAACCGTCGTCGACGGGCTGGAGAACGCGCCCGACGCGTTCCTCGGACTGTTCTCCGGCGACAACATCGGCAAGCAGGTCGTCGGCGTATCGGAGCCCTAATCCGACGCCGACGCGGGCGTGGGCGGGGCCCGGTCGACCCCCGAACGCGGACCGTCGTGTCACCTAGTTTTAGGCCGGGCTAAATTCCGAAGCAGCTATATTGTTTTAGGCTGGCCTAATTCGTATGCTGGACGACGGCGACGAGAACGCGGAACCGACGCGGAGAGATTATCTGAAGTACGGCGGGGCGCTTTTCGGTGGCGGAGCGTTCGCTGGCTGTGCCGGGCAGTCGGGCGACGGCGCAACGACGACGGCGACCGAGACCGCCACGGCGACTGTGGCCGAGGCGGAAGCCACCGAGACGGCGACCGAGACGGCCGAATCGAGCTACGAGGCCGAACTGTCGCCGGTCGGGACGGTCACGTTGGACGAGCCGCCGACGAACGTGTTCACCCACTTCCCGTGGTTCCCGGACATGGCGAGCGCGCTCGGGCAGGGCGACACCGTCAACAACCTCTGGTGGGACGGCACCGTCGCGGGGCTCGAATACTTCACCGCCGGCTTCGACGGCTTCGAAATCGAGTGGGCGGACGCGGCGGGCGAGTACGGCTTCACGAAGGAGCGACTGTACGAACTCGACAGCGACCTCCACCTCGTCGACCCCGCGTGGGTGACCACGGAGGACAACTGGAACCGAGCCGACATCGACGAAGTCGCGGACAACATCGGCCCGTGGTTCGGGAACTATTACAGTAACTTCAACGCCGCGCCGCCCGAAGAGTGGGCCGACGGCTACGAGTATTACGACCTCTGGGAGCTGTTCGAGCGTGTCGCGTCGCTGTACGGCGAACGCGAGCGCTACGAAGCGCTCCAGTCCGTGCACGACGACCTGCTCACTACTGTCGAAGACGGCCTGCCGCCGGAGTCCGAGCGGCCTACCGCCGCGTACCTCTCCATCTCGACCGACCTGTCGAGCATCTACCTGCTCCGCCTGAACGCGCCCGGCTACTGGAACGCCCACACCCGGCCGCTCGGCGCGGTCGACGCCTTCGGTGACGAAGAGTTCACGGGGCCGTTCCAGGAGGTCGACGTGGAGGCGCTGTTGGAGGCCGACCCCGACGTGATTCTCACGCTGTGGACAGTCACCGAAACCGTCGATTTCGACGGGCTGAAGCAGAACCTCCGGGACGACCCGGTCGGCCGCGAACTGGCCGCCGTCCAGAACGACCGCGTCTACCCGCAGGGGACCCGGTGGCAGGGGCCGCTGATGAACCTGTTCCAGACCGAGATGACGGCCAAACAGCTCTACCCCGACCAGTTCGGCGCGTGGCCGACCTACGAGGACGGCGACGACTACCCCGACTTCGGGGCCGACGAACAGCTGTTCGACCACGCGCGGGTCGAGGAACTCGTCGCGGGAGGGGGTTTGTAGGTGCGGGTCCTCGTCAGTCGTCGGTCGACGAGGGCGAGCCGCGACGGTCGCCGGCGTTCCCGGGGGCTTCGCCCGGCTGGTAGGTAATCTGCCACCCGGTCACACCCATGAGGAGTAAGACGAGCGGCGACAGCAGGCCGAAGAAGTAGTACGGCGCGTACTCGAGGGTACCGACGCCGAGCGTGCCGGCCATGAACAGCGCCCCGCTGTTCCACGGGATGAGCGCGCTCGTCGTCGTGCCCGCGGACTCGATAGCCCGCGAGAGGTTCTCGCTTTGGAGTCTCTGTTCTTCGTAGAGGTTCCTGAGCGTGATGCCGGGGACGACGATGCTGATGTACTGCTCGGCGGCGAGGACGTTCATCGACACCGCGGAGATGGCGGTCACGCCGGTGAGACTCGCGACACCGCGGCTCAGCCGGCCGAGGTGGTGTGCGAGCACGGCGAGGATGCCGGCGCGTTCGAGCATCCCGCCGAGCGACAGCGCCGCGATGGCGATGGTGACCACCCACGCGCCGCCGATCATCCCGCCGCTGGCCAGCAGGCCGTCGACGAGTTCCATCCCGGTCGACGGCGAGGTTCCCGACTGCGCGATGGACCACACGGCCCCGAACGCGGTTCCCTGCATCACTACCGACGTGAGCGCGCCCGCGAACACGCCCGCGCCGAGCGTCGGCAACGCGGGCACGCCGTAGAGCGCGAGGCCGAACGTGACGACGAGCGGAGCGAAAGTGAGCGCCGATATCGCGTACGACCCGGTGAGCGCACCCTGAATCTCGGTGATGCGGCCCACCGGAATGTTCCCGGAGGCTTGGACGCCGAGGACCGCGTACAACACGACAGCGATGACGAACGCAACGAGCGAGCTGTCGCGCATGGCGTTGACGTGGTCGAACAGGTCGGTGTTCGTGACGGCGGCCGCGAGGTTCGTCGTGTCCGACAGCGGCGACTGTTTGTCGCCCATGTACGCCCCCGAGAGGATGGCCCCCGCGGTCATCGGGGCCGGAATCCCCAACCCAGCGCCGATGCCGATAAACGAGACGCCGAGCGTGCCGGCGGCCGTCCACGACGACCCGATTGCGAACGTGACGATTGACGCGAGCACCGCCGTGATGGGCAGGAAAATCGTCGGCGTCAGCAGGTCGAGGCCGTAGTACATCAGGCTCGGAATCGTCCCCGCGGCGACCCACGTCGCGATGAGCGCGTAGACGACGAACATGATGAGGATGACCTGAATCCCCATGTGGAGGCTGTCGGTGATGCCGTCGTAGAGCTCCGCCCAGGAGATGCCCAGCCAGTACCGACTGAACAAACCGGTGAAGCTGATGCCCCAAAACAGGGGGAACTGCGGGTCGAGGCCGTAGACGACGATGCCGACGCCGAGGAAGACGAGCATCCCGAAGACGGGGACCAACGCTTCGAGCAGCGAGGGTCGCTCGTCGGCGTCGAGTTCCTCGTACAGGCGGGGCTCGAACGCTAACCCCATCGTGACACCTCCACCGGTCGCCGTCCGTCGCCCGCCCGCCCCGTCGGGGGTCCGCGGCCGAGACCGCCCGAGACCGGACCGGCGCGGTCGGCGCGTGCCGTCGGTCCGCGTTCACCGACCGTCGTTGGAAGCCGATACGTGCGCGCTCGCACCCGGTCCACCGCGGGCGCATCCCGGCGGCGGCCAGATGGTTGACAGTCCATACCACTCGAACAATCATGAATGTCCCATATAAATTTTTATTTGGAGATTTTACCAGTGAATGTTTGAGAAAGTCAAACAAGATAGCGGCGAGAGCAGACAAACGGGGTTACCAGTCGAACCGCAGTTTGATATAACAGAACTAATAGCACTCCACCGAGTTCGGAGTCGTATGGACGACAGTCGCCCCGCGGACGGCCCGCGTCGAATCAAATCCGTACAGACGGCGAGCGAGATTCTGGCCGCGATACAGCGGCGGTCCGACCCGACGTTCAGCGACGTCTGCGACGAACTCGACGCCTCGAAGGGGACCGTCCACACCTATCTCGCGACGCTCGAAGCGGAGGGACTCGTGGCGAAGGTCGACGGCCGCTACCGCCTCGGTCTCCGACTGGTCACGATGGGCGAAACCGTGCGCAACGAGACGCCGCTGTACCGCGCGGGACAGGTCGAGGTGGACAAACTCGCCGAGACGACCAGCGAGTACGTCCACCTGACGGTCGTCTCCCGCGGCAAGGAGGTGACCATCTACGAGAGTCGCGGCGACAACGCGGTCGCGACCGACTACCACCTGCGGATGCGCGAGGCCCCGCAGTACCTCCATTGTACGGCGACCGGAAAGGCGATGCTCGGCCACTTCGACGACGACCGCGTCCGCGACATCATCGACGACCAGGGGCTCGTCGAGCAGACCGACAACACCATCTCCGACGCCGACCGCCTGTTCGACGAACTCGAGCGGATTCGCGAGCGGGGCTACGCGGTCAACGACGAAGAGGAGCTTCGCGGCATGCGCTCTATCGGTGCACCGATTCGCGGCGTCGACGGCGACGTCTGCGGAGCGGTCAGCGTCACCGCGCCGACGAGCCGACTCTCCGGGGACCGCTTTCGCTCGGAAATCCCCGAACTCGTGATGCAGGCGGCGAACATCATCGAGGTGAACCTCGAAACGACCACGTTCGACCCATCCCGGTGAGCCGGACTTTGACGATTCCAAACGCCGCGCGACTCCGGCGCGTGGCGAGTCACCGCACGAGGAGCGCCCTCGACGCGAACCGCCGCCGATTCGCGACCTGCGACGCGTTCGCACGCGCCGATATAGTTCGTTATTATCAAACTATTCTCTCAGATAATCAGACGTTCGATTACCCAGAGCCAGTTTCTAAGATGTTACTCATTTTTCTAGGTAGTTTTATGGTACATTGTCCACCAGCGTGTTCGTATGGATCGAGACTCAGTCGAGCCGACCGTCACGTCGCTCCCGGGACCGAAGGCCTCAGAGTGGGTCGAGTATCACCAGTCGACCGCCGCGACGAGCACCTACGTTTACGAGTTCGTGTGGGACATCACCAAAGACGCCGTCGGGCCGTTCTGTACCGACCCCGACGGCAACGTGTTGCTGGACTTCACGAGCCACGTCGCGGCCGCGCCGCTCGGTTACAACAACCCCGAACTGCGGTCCCGCCTCGACGACCTCGACCTCGTCGACCCGATGAAAATCGCGGGCCAGGACTTCTACGTGAGCACCGGCGGGTCGCCCGAGACGGCGTCGCTGCCCGGACCGGCCCATCTCATGGACCGCCTGACCGACCTCACCGACCACTACGGCCTCGACACGGTGTTCCTGTCGAACTCCGGGGCCGAAGCGGTCGAAAACGCCATCAAAATCTGTTACGACGCCTGCGAGACCCCGAAGTACGGCATCACCTTCGACGGGGCGTTCCACGGCCGCACTCTCGGCGCGCTCTCGCTCAACCGCTCGAAGTCCGTCCACCGCCGCAAGTTCCCCGAAGTGAGCGGTATCCACGACGTGCCGTACTCGATGGGAGGCCTCGAAACGCTGCGCGACAAACTCGACGATACCCACGGTCACCTTCCCGCCGACCAGGTGGCGTTCCTCATCCTCGAACCCGTTCAGGGCGAAGGCGGCTACCACGTCCCGAGCGAGGCGTTCATGCGCGAGGTACAGGCCATCTGCGACGAACACGACATCCCCGTCATCGCCGACGAGATTCAGTCCGGCGTGGGTCGGACCGGCGAACTGTGGGCCTCGGACCACTACGACCTCGAACCGGATGTCATCACCAGCGCGAAGGCGCTTCGGGTCGGCGCGACGGTGGCGAACGAAGCGCTGTTCCCCGACACCGAAGCGCGACTGTCATCGACGTGGGGTGCGGGCGACATCCTCGCGTCGATTCAGGGCACGCTGACGCTCGACGTCATTCAGGAACAGGACCTCATGGCGAACGCGACGGAGAAGGGCACGCGGTTCCGCGCGGACCTCTCTCGGCTCGCCGAGCGGACCCCCTGTCTCACTGACGTGCGTGGCCTCGGGCTGATGACTGCCGTCGAATTCGATACCAAGGACCGTCGCGACGAGGTCCTCGAGGCCGCGCTGTCCGAGGGGCTTCTCACGCTCGGCTGCGGTAAGCGGTCGCTCCGCCTTCTGCCGCCGCTCGACGTGACCGACCGCGAACTCGACCTCGCACTCGAATGCCTCGAAACCGCCCTCGACAGCGTCGCGACTCACCGCGTCAGGTCGACCTGAATAGATTTCGCGGTGCTGATGACCTGCACGGTGATGTCCTCTTCGAGATACCGGCCGGTGAGTCGACTCGACGGCCCGCAGACCCCGATAGCCGCCGCTGGCGCGCGCTCAGTCAGGGCGATGGGCGTTCCCACCCCGTTGACATCCTTAGAAATACTAGTAATACGAATATGATGTCGATGGGATGGAATGAGATGGGATGGGATGGAATGAGATGGGATGGGATGGGATGGCTCTCCCGGCCGAACGGGAGACAGCGGTGCTTCAAGGCGAGACTCCGCAGTTCTCCTTCCGGTCGTTCGAGTGCGGTGTCCGGTTTCGGCCCGAAATCCGGGACAGCGAACCGACGGGTAATATTAGTCACATTTCCAATCGTTTTATGAGCGTTTGCCGGCACTCGACCACAGGGATGGAAACCGCCGAAGCCGACGTTGAGACGGTAGTCGACGAACTCACGCTCGAAGAGAAAATCCAGTTCGTCCACGGCGCGGTCGACCCGGACGGAACGGCGACGGGCTACCTCCCCGGCGTCGACCGACTCGGAATTCCGGAGCTCAGGCTGGCCGACGGACCGCTCGGCGTCCGCGTCAACGGCGCGCCCGCCACGCTGTTTCCCGCGTCGATCGCCCTCGCGGCGACGTTCGACCCGAATCTCGCGCGCGAGCAGGGGACCGCCATGGGGCGCGAGGCGAACGCCCGCGACCAAGACGCGCTGCTCGGTCCCGGGCTCAACCTCATTCGGGTGCCGCACTGCGGACGGAACTTCGAATACTACTCCGAAGACCCCGTTCTCACGGCCGCGTTCGCCGGGGCGGCCGTCGAGGGTATCCAGTCGGCCGACGTCATCGCGACCCCGAAACACTACGTCGCCAACAACCAAGAGACACACCGAGCGTCGGTGAACGTGAGCGTCAGCGAGCGTGCGCTCAGGGAGTGTTACCTCCCCGGGTTCAAAGCGGCCGTCGACGCCGGTGCCGGGTCGGTCATGACCGCCTACAACAGCGTCAACGACTCGTTCATGAGCGAGAACCGACCGCTCGTCACTGACGTGCTGAAAGGCGAGTGGGGCTTCGACGGCTACGTCGTCTCCGACTGGTTCGGAGCCGTCAACACAGTCGAGTCGGCCAACGGGGGGCTGGATCTCGAAATGCCGGGCGTCACCCGCGACGAACTCTGGGAGATGTTCGACCTCGAACCCCCCGAAGACGACGATGACGCCGTCTTCGGCGAGACCGAGGACGTTTCCGATGGAATGCCGGACATGACCAACACCGGCAACTTCGGCGGCCCGCTCCGCGAGGCCGTCGAACGCGGGGATGTCCCGCACGCGCGGCTGGACGACATGGTCACGCGGATACTCCGACAGATGAAGCGCATCGGCGTGCTCGGTGGCGGCCGTGCGGCATCGCCACCCGAGGACGACGGCCACCGAGAACTCGCAGAGACCATCGCCGCTCGCGGGACGGTCCTCTTGGAGAACGACGGCACACTCCCGCTCGCGGACGACGCGGACGTTGCGGTCATCGGCCCCGGCGTCGAGGAGATTTCGACGGGCGGCGGGTCCTCGGAGATGGACGCGCTCCACGAAGTCCCGACGGCGACGGGAATCGACGCGCGCGCGACGGGCAGCGTCACCGTCGAGCGCGGCGTCCCGCCCATCGAGAAAGTCTCGTTCTTCGGCGGCGACGACGAGGACGAAGACCAGCGACCGGACCCCACACTCGACGATGCGGTCTCGACGGCGGCGGACGCCGATGTCGCCGTCGTCGTCGTCGAGGACGCCGCCGCCGAGGCGGTCGACCGCGACGACCTCACGCTCCCCGGCGGGCAAGACGAACTCGTCGAAGACGTGGCGGCGGTCAACGACAACACCGTCGTCGTCGTCCAGTCGAGCGGCCCCGTCGAACTCCCGTGGCGCGACGACGTGAGCGCGGTTCTGGAGTCGTGGTACCCCGGACAGGCCGACGGCGACGCGCTCGCGGCCGTCCTGTTCGGTGACGCCGACCCATCGGGACGGCTCCCGGTCACCTTCGCGAACGAGGAAGACTACCCGGTGACCGACGACGCGACGTTCCCGGGAATCGACGGCGAGGTGCAGTACGACGAAGACCTGCTCGTCGGCTACCGGTACTTCGACGCGGCCGAGCCTGACCCCGTCTATCCGTTCGGCTACGGGCTGTCCTACGCGGCGTTCGAATACCGCGGCGCGGAACTCGTCGACGAGCGCCGCGTCGAAGTCACGGTCGAAAACGTCTCCGACCGGGCGGGTCGCGAGGTGGTGCAGGCGTACGTCCGGCCCTCGAACGCGAGCGACGACCGGCCCGTCCGCGAACTCGGCGGCTTCGAAGCCGTTTCGATTCCGGCTGGTGAGACGGTGACCGTCGACGTCGACCTCGACGACCTCGCGTTCTCGGAGTACGACGAGACCGCGGGCTGGACCGCGCTCGAAGGGTCGTTCGCCATCGAAATCGGTCGGTCGGCGCGAGACGTCGAGTTCGAACTGACGCTGTAAGCGACCGAGCGCCGTCGCCCCTCACAGCGTGGAGGACAGGTATGAAGGAACAGAACTACGTTGGCATCGAGCTCCGGTCACGGATTTCACATCGCCCCGAACGAAGAGTTATGTATAGTTAAAACATAACTAACCAAACTGAGAATAATACTTTCTCAGACATATCTCGCTCCGGATTCCAAATTAAATTCTATTTTAAGAATGTTAGTTTAATATATTATGGCTGTTCTGAACCCAATCAGTGCTATATTCGACAATAGGTGAGCAGTAAAAGAAGATTCGATAGTTCCTCTAAGAAAAACACTCAACCTGGATTGGTATAAAGATAGTTATTATACAGACACAGTAGTTCAAAGAGATACAATATTGTTGCAGTCGTGACCGGCCTCTCCTAAACGACTGTGGGGCTCTGTTGGAGACGCGGTAGTCGCAGCGAACTGCTAACTGCCAGGGGCCGAGTCCGGTCGATTCAGTGTGATTCGAACTTCCGTTCCGGAATCGGAGACCTGCACACTGAGCGTCCCGTTCGAGCGGGAGACGATCCAGTACACCAACCACAGACCGATACCGGACCCGTGTTCGAGGTCCGTCTCTTCGCCGGCTTCTAACACGGCGAATTCGGATGGCGGTAACCCCGGTCCGTTGTCCTCGACGATAATCGTCGCGTCCGTCGGGGACACGTCGGTTGTGACGCGCACAGCAATCGGCTCCTCGCCGGAGTGGTGAGAGATAGCGTTCTCGATTAACTCGGTGAGTGCGAGGTCAAACCGAGGATGTGCGTCGAGTACGACGTCGTCGACAGCGAACGAGACACAGCTCAACAGCTCGGCCGGCATGTTCTGTTTGACCTTGGCTAGATACTCTTCGAGCGGGCGCTGGTCCGTTTCGGCGTACGACAGCACGGTCTCGATCTTCCGCGCTTTCGCCGCTTGGTCAACGACTTTCATCGAACGCGTGTGAATGCGGTCCGCCGACCGCGCGGTCTCGCCGTTCGTTGAGTCTCGGATAATCGCCGCAAACCCCGCGATTACGTTGAGGTCGTTCCGAATGTTATGCCGGAAGATACGCGAGAGAACTTGCTTGAGCAGATCTAACTCCTCTTCGCGCTCCTTGAGCGCCGTAATATCGCTCAGCACGACGATTTTTCCGGTCACGCCCCGACCGTAGACGATTTCGGATGCTTCGATGGAAAATATCCGCGTGCCGCCGTCCAGTTCTAATTTGATGACGCCGGTATCTTGTTCGTCCGAAGACACGGCAGATTCGGAGATGAGTTGTTCGATTTTGGTCCCGATGACACTCTGATCAGACAGTTGGCTCCCGGCCCGGTTCGCATCCACGATGTGCCCGGAAGAGCCAATCACGAAGATGGGGTCCGTAATCTCATCAAACGTCTGTTCGCGAGCGACGGGAACGAACTTCAGCAACCCGTGTTCTCGGATCGAATACGCGAAAAAGAGTCCGGAAAACGAGTACAAGACCGACGTGGGATCGAAATAGATCGGAACGACCCCCGCGACCTTAACCATCGTCGAGCCGACGAGCATCGAAAACACGACCAGGAGGTACACGGTTTGTCGGCGCTGTGTGCCGTTCGTCCGGAGCAGTTCGCCGACGAACATGCCCGCAGCCAGAAACACGAGGAGGTAGCCATAGACCTGCGTCACGAGAACTTTCAGCGGGCCGTCGAACACTGGAAAGTGTAACACCCCATCGGCGGTCACGTAGTATGCAGTTGTAAAGACCAACTCGTACGGGTTAATCCAAGAGAGAACGAATAACACTGCGAGTGGGCTGAACAACGCAGCAACGACGGTTGAAGGGGCCGTTTGTTTGAAAACGAACTCGTACGCGAGTAAGAAGAACGTCACTGCGGCAGCCGGAATCGACACCCAGAAGAAATTTGCGACCGCTAACGTGAGACCCGGGTCCGGGATAAGTGTGAACGTCGCGAACAATAGTGCCCAGAGACCCCCAGTGGCCATCGATAAGATAAACCAGATGACACCTGGTTTGTCACGTTCCGTCCAGAGAAGACAGCAGTTCACGACGGATGGAATCACCCCAAGATACATCAGCGCTATGGAGATTTCGAGGGTGAGCCATCGGTCAAACACCGTGTTCTATACCAGTAGATGGAAGCTAATTATTCTTTTTGGGATTATGTAATATAGTCCACAGATTTGCACTCGAGACGCATATCTAGTCACGGAAATGAAAGAAACGGGTGCCGACGGTGCGTGAACGGCAGTCGACGGCCGGGTTGTCGTTCCAGTCGTGAGTTGCTGACCAAACAAGTATAGTACGAGCAGCGAGGTAGGTCTGAGAGATGACCGGGACGGATTACTCTCCGCGGCGTCAACACCGTATCTACCGCAACGCCTTCCCTCAAGGAGGTGCATACTGAGATGAGAGTCGCGGATATGCGATTCCTGTTTTTCCAGTTGAACATCTGGTTGTGCTTGCTCTCTGCCGCGATGGTTGCAATCACGGGTGTCGCGTTGGGAGTTGCTCCCCTCTCAGTTGGGGGAGGGCTGCTGCTCGCACCACTCCTGTTCTATTTCATATATGTCGAAGACCGACGAGCGGTGACAGCCGAAGACGAGGTGAACCAGCCGTATCGGACGAAGCTCGTGCGACAGTACCAGACGGAGCTACTCGTGACGGAGCTACTCGCGCTGCTCGGCTACGAGCTCGTGGTCTGTCTGCTGGTGTTTCAGACGGGGACTGCAAACGCCAGCGACCTACTCTTTGCGCAGATTCCCCTCGTCGTCCTCGGAAGCTACGGCTGGCTGAAGCGCTATCCGACGCTTGACTCTATCGGCGTCGGGTTTACCTGGGCGTTTGCGGCCGTGTTTTCGGTCGTTGCAGCAACGCCACAACCGTATTCGCTCGACGGAGTGACCGTTTTCGCCGGCTGGTTTCTTATCACCGCGGCCGGCGTCGAGTCCCGCAACATCCAAGATATCACTGGAGACTCACAGGCGAATAAAACCACGCTCGCAGGGTATTTAGGGCCCAGCGCGGCGTCGCTTCTGGTTCGACTGCTCAAAGCGGGCGGGGTGGTCGTGTTCTGGGTTGTCGCCGGGGCGTCCGCTGCCGGGCTTGTTCTCTGTTATCTACTCGCACTCTCGTTGTTCCGCCGGCTCACGCGGCTGCACAAGGGTGGCCCGGCTTCGGAGACGACACAGAAACCCGCCGGCGGCTGAGGCCGCGGGCGTTCCCACGGGAGTGAGTCAGCCTCTCAGGGCGTCGACCGGCCGGTCGTTCGCCGCTTTCCACGCGGGATAGACCCCGCTGAGGACGCTCGCAACGACGGCGAACCCGAACCCGTACACCAGATACTGCGCACTGCTCCACTGGAGCGCTCCGAGCGGGTCTCCAGTAATCATCTGGAAGATGACGAGCCCCGCCGCAAGCGAAAGGGTCGCACCGACGAGCCCGCCGAGTGTGCCCATCAGGGCGGCCTCCGTCAGAATCATCCGCAGCACTTCGGAGCGGCGGATGCCGACGGCGCGGAGGACGCCGATTTCCCCGCGGCGTTCGACCGTGCTCATCAGCATCACGTTGAGGATGGCGACGCTCGCGACGACGAGCGAGATGCCGCCGATGGCCAGCAAGGCGAGCGACAGCGTCTCCAAGAACCCGCCGACTTGGCCGGCGTTCCCGAACGTGTTGATGCTGAGTTCCTCTTCGTCTTCGGTGTTGAAGTACTGATTCAGTTCCCCGCCGATTTCGGTCGCGGTCGAGCTATCCTCGGCGACGACCGTCACGGTGTTGTAGTGGTTCTGATCGGAGAGGCCGGACTCGGGTAACACCAGTTCACCGCCGCCGAAGCCGAACGCGTTTTCTTCCTCGATGAGCCCCTGTACGCGGTACAGTTGGCCGTCGTACTCGACGGGGTCGCCCTCCTCAATCCCGAGTGTCGTGGCGGTGCTGTTGCTGAGGAGGGCGCCGCTCAACAGCCGGGAGGGTGCTTCGCCGGACGTGAGGTTGTACAGCGCTGCCGCGTTCGTCACCCCGGTGACGCTTACCCTTACCTCCCGTCCGTTTCGTGAAGAGATCGTCGTCGAGTTCGTCTTCTGGGGGACGACCTCCGCGTCGGTCACCAGATTCCGTATCGTATCGACCTGGTCGTCGGTCACCCCGTCCGTGTCGCTGTCCTGACCGGACGTTATCGATACCTCGTTGCCGATACTTCCCAACTGCGACGTCGCCTGCTGTTGAATCGCAGCCGTCGCCATTCCGAGCGAACAGATCGAGACGACGCCGATGATGATGCCGAGCGCGGCTAACATCGTCCGCAGTTTGTTCCGGCCGAGGTTCCGCCACGCCATCTGGACGCTGGGGAAGCGCCAGAGGAAATCGACGACGCTCATCGTCCGGAGACCTCCGTCACGACGCCGTCGACGAGTCGGACGGTGCTGTCGGTGTATTCGAGCATCTGTTCGTCGTGGGTGACCGCGACAATCGCAACGTTCTCGTCTTCTTTCAACCGAGTCAGCTCGGTCAGAATCGTCTCGCCGGTGTCTTGGTCGAGGTTCCCCGTCGGCTCGTCGGCGAGGAGGATATCCGGCTCGTTGATGAGCGCCCGCGCGATGGCGACGCGCTGTCGCTGCCCGCCCGAGAGCTGGTCGGGAGTGTGATTGAGTCGGTCACCGAGCCCCACCCGCTGGAGGAGGTCCTCGGCGCGGTCGTGCCGGTCGACCGAGGTGTCCCACATCGAGGGGAGTTCGACGTTCTCGGTCGCGGTCAGCATCGGCAGCAGGTGGAAGTCCTGAAACACGAACCCGATACCGGACCGACGCTCTTCTGTCAGTTCGTCCTCAGAGAAGTCGGTCACGTTACGGCCGTCGAGATGGACCGTCCCCTCTGTCGGCGTGTCGAGCAGCCCGATCATGTTCAGCATGGTACTTTTCCCGGACCCAGACGGGCCGATGATGGTCACCATCTCACCGCGGTCGGCGCGAAAGTCGACGTGGTCGAGCGCGGCGATGACCTCCTCGCCGTTCTGATACCGTTTCACGACGTCAGCGAGTTCAATGACACTCATGCTAGTGCTGGCGCCAGCGATAGATGCCGGCCCCACCGAGCACGACGACCACCAGCACGCCCCCGATAACGGGTAACGGAAGCTGGGAACCGCCTGACGATGACTCATTGGAGCCCGAACCCTGCTCGGACTGGGGACCGGCGGCGACAGGCGCGGCACCACCGGAATCGAGTGGCACCTCCTGTGTCGTCGTCACGCGGTCGCCGTCGACGATGTAGGACACCTCGATGGGAACGGTCGTCGGCTCGCCGCTGAGCTCTGCGGTCACGTCGAACGTGGCGAACTCGCTCGCCTCCACGCGCCCGACGAAGTAGCCGCCGGACGGCGAACCGTGGGTGATGTTTGCCGTCTCCTTGACCGTCAGCAAGACCGAGCTCGCGTCCGTGTTCCCGACGTTCGCGGCGTCGCCTTGTATCGTCACGGAGCCGGCTCTTTGCGTGGTCTCGATGCTCGTCAGTTGAATCTCTCCGGGGACCGAGTCGTCGTCTATCTCCTCCGACAGCGTGGTCGTGAACGTCTCTCCGTCGACGGTGTACGTCGCAGTGAACAACACGACCCGGTCGCTCATATCGGCGGTGTCGAACACGACAGAGCGGTTCGCGTCCGGGTCGAGATTCGCGGTGTACCGCTGGGCAATCTGGGAACCGTTTACTGACGCGGTGATTTCGACGTTCGAGAGGTTCGTGTTCCCGTAGTTGGTCAACTCCACGTTGACGGTGTCGTTCGTCTGTTCGCCCACCGAGAGGCCAGCCCGCACGTCTCGTTCTTCGACCGTCACGATGACCGGGTACTCGACGTTGATGACGTTCCCGTTTTCGTGGCGGCCGGAGACGTGGACTTTGAGCTGTTTTTCCCCTGCGCTCGTGAACGTGGTGGACAGCGGTACGTCGACGGACCCACCCGGTCCGAGCGTTCCGAGGTTGTTCGCTTCAGCGACGATGCCGCCGCCCGACCGGAGCGTGACCTCTTTGAGGTCGACGCCGCCGGAGCTACTCTCGAAGTTCGAAACGGTCGCCCTGACCGTAACCGATTCACCGACGTACGGCTCGCGCGGCTCGACCGTCGTCGAGTTGACCACGATTTGGCCCGACTGTGCGCTCACCGCCGGGAGGCTCGCGACGAGTACGCTCGTAACGGCAACCAGCGCGACTGTCGCCACGACAGCGAGTCGAGCGCCGCGTTTAGCTGTCATACGTCGGCCCCGGATGTCACACTCGATACACTGCCGCAGTCGGTTCGTTCTCGAATCCGAACCGGTCGTGTAATCGGTGTCTGCTTCTGGGAGGGCCGGTAGGTCAGTGGGACTGTCAGGTTGGATTGCTCCATTTCCACAGGACAGTTCACTGAGCCAAGAATAAATGAGTTTTTCCACTACTTAGACCCAAATCCGTCATACATACCGCCGCAGTCGAACAGGGTTGACACCCGTGTGTCGGTCTCGACGACGCCTCAGAGGCGAGTGGCGAGAAGATACGCGACGAGGGTGAGCCCGACCCAAACGACCCCGGCGGCACCGCCGGCGAAGACGAGCCGCGTCGAGCCGACGAAGCCGGCGACGAGCCAGACCAGAATCCCGAACGCCGCGAGCGCCTGCACGAACACCCCGCGCATCGGAACCGGCTGGGTT